>BNJV01000189.1_pt1 | contig 439585 bp, 648 predicted proteins | sample 8540591 | NCBI WGS metagenome assembly BNJV01 (sample SAMD00202457, study PRJDB9452) | human saliva metagenome | host: Homo sapiens
TTCAGTTGGTGTATTGCTGGGACATTTTCGAATGAGGCCGATCGGTGGCACCGTCGATCTCATCCCGACAATGTCGATCTCGACGTCGGGCAGCATGAGCATGATCAGACTCGCGGGGGCCTTCAAGAGTCGCGCAGCGAAGCCGTCACCGCCGCCCCTGGTTCGCTATTTCTTTCACACCCCTCACACTGAGGTACAGGAGGTAGAGGATGACTTTGAAAGATCACGCCTACTCCCACAATGCATAGGACACGCTTGAAGGATCGAACCCGAGGTTGTCGAAGACGCCCTGAGCTCGGGTAGATGATCCGCCAAACCGGCGTTTCTGCTGGCGGTTGAGAGAACCTGCTTGCGATAGGCGCGCAGCGGGTGGCCCGAGCGGCTCTCGAAAGTAATGCTCGCACCGTCACGCCCTTCGGTCTTGATGGTGATGTCGATCACGACCTCGCCAGGTGAGGTCGGGTAGGTGGTCTGGCCCATGACCTCCTTGATGCAGCCGAGTCTGCGCTCGGTGATCACGGGCCCGCCGGCCGCCCATGCTGCCGGTGAGCGCTCACGCTCTGATCCTCCTGAAGCCCGATCAGATCAGTCGTCACCGACCTGGTTAGCGAGGCCCACGGAGGGCAGGGGCTCATAGAGGCGGATCTCCCGGAGTCGTGTGTGGACCTCCACCCAGTAGTCATACCGGCCGGGGCCGACCAGCTCCCACTTCTCCCAGTGGGCGAGGAAGGCGTCCTCGTACTCCTCCTCGTCGAAGTCCTGGGGCGGGCCTGCCTTCCTCATCCTCCTCGTCGTCCTCGACCTCCTGAACAGCAGGCACCCGCGCAGCCCGACTCGGCACCGGTCAGCACGTCGCCGAGTCGCGGAGCTCGGCCTCGGTCTTCGTCTCGATCTCACTCACAGCGACATCCCCCGCGCCTGCGGCCTTCTGGACGCCATAGACCCGGATGAGCATGCCCGCGACCACCGCCGTCGGGGCACTGAGGCGGACAGTACGATGGCTCCACCGCCGTGCCGTCTTGGGCCTCCCCACGACTCGTCGCGTCGTCGCATAGGCTCGGCCCAGCGCCTGAGGAAAAGATCAGCATGGAGCCACAAGCTATGGAAAGGCGGTCATCATGCTGGGCGAAGGTGCATGGGCAGGAGAGTCCATGCTGGTACTGGAATGCTGAAGGCTTATTCGTGGGCTCTCTTGTGTTTCTGCACGTCAGTCTGCTGTGCGCGAGGGCCTGCGGTCGAGGGCGGATGTGCTATTGGTCGAGCCTGGGTTCCCTCAAAAGTGAGGCTTGGCGGGTGGGGTGCCCCATGTGGTGTGTCGGTGGTATAGTGGCTGGGCTGGCTGGGGCAGAGGGTGCCGTTTCGATCATGGCGTGCAGGTGAGGATGGCTTTGATGGCGTTGCTCCGGCTCTTTTACGTCAGAAGAGCCCTGAGACCGGGTTTGTGCGCAGGGAAGCGAAAGCTGAGAGGAACATGTACTGTTTGGAGGGCGCTTGTTGCCACCATGAGAGGATGTGCTCACTGTGTGGATGGAGGGACCCTGAGCGTCCTGTGACGGGTGCCAGGCCGGCGTAGGAGGCCAGTGCGCGCCTGTAGAAGGTCCGCCCAGAGTCCTGGCCAGGAAGATAAAGTGGTATCCTGACCCCGACCCCGCATGGAGGTCAGACCGGTAGAGGGTGGGCTCACCAGAGTCCTCGACCTGGGCGGCGATATCCGCTCTTGCGTGCAGGCGATGAGCTGGCGCGCCAGGTGCGGCAGGACACTGGCCGCGTCGGTCCTTTCGCGACGGTGACGGTCTGCTTAAGCCAGGGGTCTTCGACGATGGCCTGGGGCCCAGGCGGCGTGGCGCCGGCACCCGTTGGCCTTGAGTTTGGCATCGATCCGCCCCTACCTCCAACGCCGCCGGGTGGGCCAGGTGGCGATCACCTCTGCAGCACGCTGTCGTGCTCCAACCAAGCGTCCCAGCACCCTTCGAGGGCGGACGGGATTTGTACAGGCCGCGGTGGGATGCGGTTGAGACCTGCTGACCTGGCGGGCCAGTCCAGATCGAAGCCGTGAGCATGCTCAGCGCGGTGGCGTGTCCTCGTCGCTGACGTGATCGACCCAGCGTGTGCGGCATGGTGCGGGCCGCGCCAGCGATCACGGCTGCGTCGCGCTGGTCCGTCTGGCAGACCCGGGCGACAGGTCGGCGATGCGCCCCACGACAGGCCAGGCAGGTGCCCACAGATGCCCATAGCAAACCGGGCCACCGCCACTGCTAGCCCCAACCCACACCACCACACCCCCCCCAACCAACCCCCCCCCCAAACAAAACCCAACACCCCCCCCACCCCCACCCCCCAAACACAACCAAAACCACCCACCCCAACACCCCCCCCCACCCACCACACCACACAAACCCACCACACCCCCCACACCACCACCCCACCCACAACACCCCACACAAACACAAACACACCAACCACCCCCACCAAACCCCCACCACCACCAAAACGGGTCATCCACCGCCCCTCAACGCCGACTTCAGTCCCCTCGATGACGAGGCCCCGGCCCCGCGATCAGCCTTGAACTCGCGTTGGCGGCGCAAGCCCCTCGTCCACGACAAGGTCCACGCCTCGAGTGCCCCTGCCCCAGCCCGGCCCGCCCGGGGACAGCCCTGACTCTGGTGCCAGCACGGCGCAGTGAACGCGCGCAAGTGTCCAAAACGGAGGAGATCAGCCCGGCACCATGCAGCACGACACCGAAAAGCACACCGAGAACACACTGAAACACAACGAAAAACACCAGGCCATCGCCTGGTCTCCTGGAGACACCCAGGCAACCGAGGCTTTAATCCTCCGTTTTTGGACACACCCAGCCCAACAACCCCCGACAACCGACCCCACCACGGCACGCCGGCCCACCAAAAACAACCGCCCCTCGAGAACGACGCCCAGAAGCCCACGAACAAGCCCTCCGGGTACTGCATGCTGGTACTGACGGACGCCGCCGCCTCGCTCACGCTCCAGTACGGAGACGACCGTGCAGCTCGCCGTCGGCCGGGTCGCGCGGGCGTCGGCACTGGACCCGCCCCGCGCGAAGGTGCGCCCCGGCCGACGGACCGATCTCGATGCGGAACCGGACCGATCTCGACGCGAGTTTCAACCGATCTCGATGCGGAGTACGACCGATCTCGATGCGGAGTACGACCGATCTCGATGCGGAGTACGACCGATCTCGGTGCGGAGTACGACCGATCTCGGCGCAGGAGGGGCGGCCGAGCCGGCCAGCAGTGCTAGCGCTACGAGGCCGCCCCGGCCCGGCCCGGTCAGGCGCAGCTCGGCGGCCACCAGCTCGGCGAGCTCGACGGCGTTGAGGGCCGCGCCCTTGCGCAGGTTGTCCCCCACGGCGAAGAAGGCGATGCCGTGCCCGGGGGCGAAGGCCTGGTCGGCGCGCACGCGCCCCACGAACGTGCCGTCGCGCCCGGCCCCTTGGAGCGACTGGGCATCATCGTCAGGTGACGCCCGCGCCCCGGCCAGCAGCTCAGCGGCCCGCCCGGGCTGATCTCACGGGCGAATGCGGAAACACTCACCCCGAGCCCGGAGAAGACGGGGATGGCGCACAGGTGCCTGACACCGCCAGTTCCGGGATCCCAGGATCTTGCGGGACCGTTGCGCAGCTTCTGCCCCTCGTCGGTCTCCTCGGAGCTGTCGCTGGCGTCGTTCCCTGGCCCAGGGCGACGGCGTTGAAAGGCAGATGGTGTCCACGTACACGCTCGGCTCGGGAGAAGGAGACGGCGCGCCCGTCCACAGCCAGGGCCTCGATGTCCTGGTCGGCGACCGCGCACCGCCCGGCGAGTCACGACCCTGGCCCCGCCCGGAGCCGGAGACGGCCTGGTGAGGAGGATGAGCTGGACCAGTCCGCCTCGCGCAGTGCTTTGAGCGCCGGCATGATCGCCATGGTGGCAGTGGGGCTGGCGATATGCCTGGGGCGCTCGCGCAGGGCGTGGGGCGACCTCGAGACCACGGAGCGGCACCTGCGGGTCCTTGCGCCAGGCCGAGGAGTTATCCACGACGACGGCGCCGGCCGCGGCGAAGCGGGGGCGTGCTCGCGCGAGGCGCTCCCCGGCGGAGAAGATGGCGACGTCGATGCCGGACAGGTCCGCCGTGGCGACGTCCTCGACCTCAACCGCCGCACCGCGGAAGTCCACGACCGTCCCGGCGCTGCGAGCCGAGGAGAAGAAGCGCACCGAGCGCGCCGGGAAGTCGCGCTCGGCCAGCATGGCGCGCATGACGCGCCCGACCTGGCCGGTGGCCCCCACGACGGCGACGGCGACGCCGTCGGCCGGGCCTACGTACTCGTTGACGGGGTGCTGCTGGGTGCTCTGGGTGCCATCGGCCGGTCCCTCCGTAGACGACCGCCCTCGGCGGCCTGGGCGTCGAGGCCGAAGGCGGAGTGGACGGCGCGCACGGCCTCGTCGAGCACGGCGTCGTCGACCACGACCGAGATGCGGATCTCGGAGGTGGAGATCATGGATGCTGGACCCCGGCCCGCTCAGGGCGCCGAAGAGCTTTGGCGGATACCCCGTGGGAGCGCATGCCGGCGCCGACCAGGAGAGCTGACGATGTCGGGGCTGAAGTGGAGGCTCTTGAAGCCGAGCTCGCCCGCGGGCGGCCTCCAGGGTTGCGCGGGCGCCGGCGGAATCGCCGTCGGGACAGGTGAAGGAGATGTTCGTCAGGCCCGTGCCCTCGGCGGAGACGTCCTGGACGATCATGTCGATATTGGCGTCCGTACTGGCCACGATCGCGAAGATGCGGGCGGCGGCGCCGGGCAATGTCGGGGACACCGACGATGGTGATCTTGTCCTGGCTGCGATCGTGCGCGATGCCGGAGATGACGGGAGCTTCCACGTGATCCTCCTTGGCGGAACGGTGGGGGCGGGCTTGGGCCCGGGCGTTGATGGCGTAGCGTGGGCGGCTCCGACGGAGGCCGAGGAGGGCGCGGCCGTAGCCTGCGGGGGCGATGACGCGCCCGGTCACGGCATCCACCGCGGGCCGGGCCGCGGGTGCGTGAGCCGGATCATCGGCGTCGGTAGCACTGGTAGCGCTGGTAGCACTAGCAGCGCTGCCGGTGCCGTCGGCGCTCTCTGCGCTTTCAGCGCCGTCGGCGCTGCCGGCACTGCTCCCGGAGAAAGGGGGCTCGGCGATGACGGGCGGCACGAAGGCGCCCTCGCGGCTGCCGTCGTAGATCCAGGTGCCGGTCTTGTCCGAGAAGGAGGAGCGCACGTGGATCGGCACTCCGAAGCGGCGGGCGTACTCCACGGCGCGCAGGTGAAGGATCTTGGCGCCGTTGGCGGCCATCTCGAGGGTCTCCTCGCTGGAGAGCGCCTCGACGCGCTTGGCGGTCGGCACGATGCGGGGGTCAGCGGTGAACAGGCCGTCGACGTCGGTGTAGATCTCGCACACGTCGGCGTTGAGGGCGGCGGCCAGCGCCACAGCGGTCGTGTCCGAGCCGCCGCGGCCGAGGGTGGTGGTGTCCTCGACCTCGTTGATGCCCTGGAATCCCGCGACGATGGCGACCGCGCCAGTCTGACGGCGCGGGCGATGCGCTCGGGCAGAACGCCGACGATCGAGGCGCGCCCGTACTTGGAGTCGGTCAGGACACCCGCCTGGGCGCCGGTGTAGGCGCGGGCCGGGACGCCGAGCTCGCCCACCGCCATGGCGAGCAGGGCCATGGAGATGCGCTCACCGGCGGACAGGAGGATGTCCATCTCACGGGCGGGCGGCTGCGCGGTCAGGGCGCCGGCCATGTCGAGGAGCTCGTCGGTGGTGTCGCCCATGGCGGAGACGACCACGACGACGGTGTTGCCGGCCTCGCGCGTGGCGACGACGCGCTTGGCGACGCGTCGCATCGCCTCAATGTCGCTGACGGACGAGCCGCCGTACTTTCTGCACGACCAGTGCCATGGCGCGCCTCGGGGCCGGGTTACAAACACTGCGCGCCGGGGCGGGCGGCCTCGCCGGGGCCCGGGAGCCTGGTCGCGGTGACGCCCACGACGGCGTGGCTGAGCACAGCATACGGCGCGCAGATGACCCCGGCATTACGGACTCGGCCACAGCCGGGCCCGGCTTGGGTCGGTTTGGGGGGGCGGCTCGAGCTCAGCCTGGGCCGTCTTGGGCCAGCTTGGGTCGGAACGTGCCGATGGCACCCGTTCGGCCCTGTCGACAGCTGTCGACAACGGCCGCCCACGCAGCAGAACCACCTGGCGCAGGCAACTGCCCTATCACTTCCACTGAATTGCCTACTGAACAGTTTCGATCGTCTCCACTCGTGGGCTTCCTCGAACCTAATCGTGGCTGATCAGCCGAAGAATACCCGCCGCGCGCCTTTACTAGCTATTCTCGTCCAGACCTCACCATGAACCCACTGAATTACACTGAATCACACCAATTATCGTCACGACCGAGAGCGGCGAACTCCTGAAAAGCGCGACATTTCTCCACACAACACAAGCACGACATATCCAGCCCTAGCCACCCCGGACACTAGAATTCGACACTTCACCCGCATTCCAGCAAAGCAAGCCGACGGGGAGCCCTCCCCATCGAATTCACCCGCCGAATCGGGCAGGCGAGCCGGCCGCTTTATCCGTAGCATGGGCCGCATGAGCATCGAGGTCACCGGCGTGACACGTTTCTTCGGTCCTACGCGTGCGGTCTGGCAGATGAACATGACTGTGCCCAAGGGCACGGTCACAGGACTCGTGGGCTCCAATGGAGCGGGCAAGACGACTCTCCTTCTCATGCTGGCCGCGCTCCTGGCACCCGACGCAGGGCTCGATCCGCATCGCAGGGCTGGACCCGGCCGCACAACCCCGGCAAGTGCACCAGGCGGTGGGATGGATGCCGGACTCCTTCGGCACCTGGGACTCGCTGACCTGCACCGAGATCCTGCTGACCTTCGCCGCCGCCGGGCAGGGCTGGACAAAGCCATGGGGAAGCAGCGCGCCATCGACATGCTCTCCGCCGTCCACCTTGAGGAGATGGCCGCATACCCCGCGCGCGTACTCGCGCGGGCAGAAACAGCGCCTGGGACTGGCGCGGGCGCTCGTGCACCAACCGAAGGTCCTGCTGCTTGACGAGCCCGCGGCGGGCATGGATCCGCGCTCACGGGCCGACCTGCGAGTCCTCCTGCGCGACCTCGCGGCCTCCGGCGTCACCGTCCTGGTCTCCAGTCACATCCCTGTCCGAACTGGAGCAGATGGTCGACGGCGTTATCTTCATGGCGCACGGACAGGCGATCGCCCCGGCCTCCGCCTCCTCCGCGCAGCCCCGCCCCGACGGCGGCGATGGCGCTGGTGATGCCGAGCACACTGAAGACACTGACGACGCCGAAAGCACTGAAAGCACTGACGGCGGGACGATCCCGCCGCACCGAAAGCCGGACTCGAGCCCGACGCCGGGCTCGAACATGGTCCGCCCCCAACCATTGCAGCGCCAGTGGCAGATGCGGGCGCTGGATGCGCAACGGCTGTCGGACTGGTCCGCCGAGGCCTCGGTGCGCGCCACCACAACTGCGGACGGCACGGTGTGCCTGGCCGTGCCTGACGACGCCGCTGCCGCGCGCGTCCCTGCGCGAGGCGCTCGACGCCGGGGTCGAGGTGGTGTCCTTCGCCCCCGACGGGCGGAGCCCCTGGAGGAGATCTACCCTGTCGATGGAAGGAGATCGGCGATGAGCTGGTCCGCCGTGCGCACCGTTGCGGTGCTGGAACTGCGCCAGCGCGTGAGGTCCACACGCTGGCAGATCATGCTGGTGGTGTGGGGCGTCGTCCTGGTCCTCCTGTGCGGGGGCATGACCGCGCAGGCAGGGACCACGACGCATCATGTAGAGGAGGCCATCCCTGTTCTGTACGACATGACGGTCTGCTTCGTCCTGGGAATCGGGCTCATCATCGCCCCGACCCTGTCGGCCACCTCCATCAACGGCGATCGCGCCGACGCGACCCTGGCACTCCTGCAGGCGACGGCGCTGCGCAGCCAGGAGATCGTCGTCGGCAAACTCATAGCGGCATGGTCCGCGGCCATGGCCTTCCTCGCGGTGGCCCTGCCGTTCCTGTTCGTGTTCACGCTGGCGGGCGGCGCATCGTGGACGGCGCTGGCGATCCACCTCCTGATCCTCGTGGTGACCCTGGGGTCCGTGTGCGCGATCGGCATGGGGCTCTCGGCCGCGACCGCCCGCACCTCGGCCTCGGCCGTGCTCACATATCTGGTCGTCGCAGCCCTCGTCATCGGCACGCCGCTGGCCACCGCGATCTCGACGACGGCGGTTCGAGGAGAGCAGAGGCAGACCATTTACTACACGGACTACGACAGCTCGACGAACGACTGAGAGGGTATGCGACGAACCCCGAGAGGCGGACGGAAGACGTAGTGCACACCAATCGAATCTGGTGGATGCTCGCCCCAACCCCTTCGCGGCACTGGCCGACTCCTCGGCGCGGCATAGGGTGCAGCCAGAAAAAAATCCGTGGACCGAGTCCTCCCCCCTGGAGCAGGCGGGGCTGGGGATCGACGAGATGCGCAACCCCCAGCCGGATGAGGTCGTCATCTACTACTGCAGCAATGAGGGTAACCACCATGGCGACAATATGCCCAACAGCGATGATACGCGCAGAGCCACGCATCTCGTCTTCTGGGCCCGTGAGTCTGGTGGTGGTCTTCGCCCTGGGAGCGTGGTCGCTGACGTGCGCGTCGCGGCGGCTGCGCACGCCCGTCCACAAGCTCGCCCGGGGAACCCTGGTGGCCTGAGCGAACCCAACTGCGGCCGCCGCATGCATCGACGCGGAGGCCTTCGCCGATCGCAGCGTCGATAGTTTTCGCCTCTGCTTTCGGGGGTTGCGGCAGTCAGGTCCCCAACGCCTAGAAGGTACTGGAGATATCAATACCTAACTGTCGCAGATATTGCATTTTTCACCTCGAGCACGAGTCACCGATGCTGCATTCAGACACCCCGGGTCGAAGTCGACATTATCCCTATACGCCCAACCGAGCATCCCTCCCGAAGAAATGCTTTCAGGATTAACCTCCAACAGGGTAAGGGTCCCCAGGCGATCAATATAGACACTTTCTCCCTAGACGCAATTTGTAGATCTTCGTACTTGCAGAATCGTTCGGATCCTCCCAGCGCACCAACGCGATCCATTCGCGATTCCTTGACTCGCAGATCCTCAGCTGACGGAGCAACGCCGCTTGTCGTTCGAACAGGAGGAATCGAGTCGTCCATCCCACATCATCTTCCCTCTTCAACCCCAGCCGGCCGAGCGACGCTGCGCGGTATAGGGCGGTTCCACCACACCCACCCACTCACAGGAACCGCGACCGCCATCGTCACAATGACCGGTACCGCATACATACGAGCCGCGAAGCGTCCCACCTGCGGCGACGCTCCATCACTTCTGGCGCCGGTCCCGCCTTACCCGCGGCGACCGTCGATAACCTCCTCACATAGCATCACCATCATCGTCATCACGCCCCGCCATCACCGCCGCACTCCCCGCGCATCAGAAAGCATGAACGACCATCACGCTAACGCAGGAGCCACCCCCATCGATAGACGAAAACACAGCATTTTCCAGTCCTATCCGCGCCGACACCGCCGCAACACCTCGGTAATAGCATAGACGAGCGCCCCGAAGACGCTTAACGTGACTGCCATGAGCGGACAGCAGCCACCCGCGTCCAGCGGCATCGATCTCACCGGCATCCCAGTGGACACGACCGCCCCGGTCCTGGTCACCGGCGCCACCGGCTACCTGGGCAGCTGGGTAGTCAAAGGGCTGGTGGATGCCGGCGCCACCGTCCACGCCGCGGTCCGCGACCCGGAGGCGACGAGCAAGGTCGCGCACCTGAAGCGCGCCGCCGAGCAGGCACCGGGGACGTTGAGCTCTTCGCCGCCGACCTGCTCCAGCCTGGCTCCTACGACGAGGCGATGGCCGGGTGCGGCGTCGTCATCCACACGGCCTCGCCCTTCGTGCGCAACGTGGATGATCCCCAGCGGACCTGGTCGACCCGGCGCTAGAGGGAACGCGCAACGTGCTGGACGGCGTCGGGCGGACGCCATCGGTCAGGCGGGTGGTGCTCACCAGCTCCATCGCGGCCATGTTCGGCGACGCCGCCGACATCGAGAATTACCCGGGGCGGATCCTGACCGAGGGACTGCTGGAACACCACCTCCTCCCTGGCCCACGAGCCATACTCCTACTCCAAGACGCTGGCGGAGCAGGAGGCGTGGCGGCTCGCCGCGGGCCAGGAGCGGGTGGGACCTGGTGGTCATCAACCCGGCCTTCATCCTCGGCCCGGCCCTGGGCCCCGCCCCGACCAGCGAGAGCTTCACGGTCGTGCGGATGCTGATCGACGGCACCACCCTCGCATGGGCGCCCCGCGCGTGGGGCTGAGCGCGGTGGACGTGCGCGAGGTGGCCGGCGCCCATATCGCGGCGGCCTTACGCCCAAGGCCCATGGCCGCTACATCCTCTCGGCCGAGGACACCGATATCGTCTCCTGGGCCGCCGCCTCCCTGCCCCGCTACGGGCGCGCCCTCCCCTGCCCCGGCGCGCGGCACCCAAAGCGCTGCTGCTGGCACTGGCGCCCAGGCTCGGGATGACACGCGCCTGTGAAGCGCAACGTGGGCTTTGCGGTGCGCAGCGACGCCGCCCGCAGCCGAGCCGAACTGGGCATCAGATACCGGCCGATCCAGGCGTCCCTGGAGGAGATGGTCGAGCAGATGCAGCAGATGCAGCCTCGCGAGGCGCCGACGGTGTAGAACGCGCACCGCTCGGGCGCGGACCATCTCCCGATCCTCCGCGCGGGTGCAGAGCCATAGACGCCGTAGACTCGGAGGATGTCGGCAATAGCTGACGCGCTCAGGGCGGACTCGATCAGGCTGGACGATCCCCGCGGAGCTGGAGCGCGCCTGGTGCTGGATGGAGACCTGAGGGCCTCACCGTCATCAAGGACGGGCACTGCATGACCGCGCCCTTCCCCGTCGCACCGCAGGCCGGCCCCTTTTTCACCTCGGAGCCCGCCGCAGATGCGACCCTGGAGGCCTGGTTCGACGACGGCCGATCCCACCACGACCGCCTGCCGCCCATCGCCCGGGTCAGCGCCGACGGCTCCATCGGCGCCCTGTGGCGCGACGACGACGGCGGGGTGCGCGCCGTCGTCCTGGGATCCGAGGGTGCCGCGTACACCATTGCCGACGACGTCCGCGGACTCCTGGCGCTCTTCGCGATCGGCTACCGCGACCTCACCTCCTGGGAGCTCGGGCTCCCGCCGGACGACGACGATGCCGTTGAATCGGTCAGCGACTTCCGCACCTGGGTCGAGCACGACCTCGGCATCACCGTCCCCCGGAGTGGCCGGCCGTGCGGCGACGACGACTTCTCCCGCCTGGCTCGACGCCGCCCCTCAGCCTGCTCCGGAACCCCGGCTACACCGTCACCGCACTGCCGGCCGCTGCCGCCGCACTCACGCTGACCATCTGGGCGGCCGTGTGCCTGGCGGCGTACGCCGCCGCCCCTCATTCGCCGAGACGCATGCGACCGCCGGCGGCTCCGACAGTCGGAGCCGAGGCCTAGCCGTCGGACGATGGCTAGGCCGTTAGGCCGTTTCACGCCCCGTCGTCGACCCGCCGCCGTCCCTCGAAGGCCCGGCCGAGGGTGACCTCGTCGGCGTACTCCAGGTCGCTGCCCACGGGCAGGGCCCGAGGCGAGCCGCGAAACCGGCACATCCATGGTGCGCAGCATGCGCGTGAGGTAGGCGGCGGTGGCCTCACCCACGACGTCGGGGTCGGTGGCGACGATGACCTCCTCCACGCCGCTCCCCACCCGGGCGAAGAGCTCTCGCACCCGCAGATCGTCGGGGCCGACCCCGTTGATGGGGTCGATGGCCCCGCCCAGCACGTGGTACAACCCGCGGTACTCGCGGGTGCGCTCGATGGCCACGACGTCCTTGGGCTCCTCCACCACGCAGATCACCCGCTGATCGCGGCGCGGGTCGCGGCAGATCGCGCACTGCTCGGATTCGGCGATGTTCCCGCAGGTCTCGCAGAAGCGCCCGCGCCTTGACGGCGCGCAGGGCCTCGATGAGGCGCTCGACGCTGGCCGAGTCCGCAGACAGGGACGTGGAAGGCCATGCGCTGAGCGGACTTCGGGCCGATGCCGGAGCAGCTCGCCGAACTCGTCGATGAGGTCCTGAACGGCGCCCTCGTAGACAGCCGGCATGTCAGCGCCTCCTGAGTCACAGTGATCTCCTCTAGAACTTTCGCCCCCAGCAGCCGTTTGATCACCTCGAGGGCCGACCACGCCGGCCTCCTCAGCGTCCTCGTCGTCCTCGCTGGGGACGTCGTCATCGACGGACGACGAGGCGAAGGACGCCGAGCGGGCCGCGCCAGGGCCCGCGTGCGCCTGCCCGCGGGCGGCCGCGCGCGCCGCGGCACCCGAGCTGCAGAGACCCGGTCCTGGGAGTCGTCGGCGGGCGCCCAGGGCTCCCGGCTCGGCTCGTCCCTCGTCCTCGGGCGGGGGCTCCTGCGAGGACAGGGGTGCCGTCGGAGAAGGTGTCCGGGCTGTCCCAGCTGACAGGGGGCCAGGCCGTGATGCTCACGCGGCTCAGCGCTCCTGCCCGCTCGCCCTGCTCAAGCTGCTCGATCTGACTCGTCGGCGTCGAGGCGGACGGCGAGGACGGCGCAGCCCCGCCGGGCAGTTTCGGCAGGGGCATGCAAACGGTGCACTGAGTGGCCCAGGGGCGTCGCCTCGGCCGGATCCGGCCAGGAGGCCCAGGGGACGGAGGCTCAGAGGCGACCCGGGCGACTCGAGAGGCGCTGCGCCGTCGGGCGACGACGGCGGGGAAGCCGTCGCCTCGGATGCCGCCGGTCCCGGTTCCGCAGATGATTCCGCCTCCGCGGACCGAGCCGACAGGCCCGGCCGGCGAGGGCGCGGACGGCGCTGAGTCGGCCGCTCGCGTCGCAGGTGACGAGAGCGGCCGTTCGCCTTGAGCATCGGTGGGCGCCGGGTCCGCTGAGGACGCCGGGTCCGCGCGGTCCCCCCGGTCCGCCGGGCCTCGGACGGGAGCCGATCGGGCGAGTCGGTGACGCGGAACCTGCGGATTCGGCTGTCGATGGAACAGGCTGCGAGAACGACGACGGGGCGCCTCCGTCCGCCACAGCGGCGCCGGCCGACGACCCTGACGACGCCGTCGCTGTCTGCTCGGCCGCCCCGCGGCCGCTTCCTCAGTCGCCCCGCGACCGGCCTTCTGAGCGCCCGGAACGGCGATGACGCCCCAGCCGTCGTCCGCCGGCTCCGGTGAAGCGGCATCGGCGGGGGTGCGGACCCGAGGTGCGGCAGGCTCCGGCCGTCCGGGCGCCTCATCCCCCGGGGCCACCGGACCACCCGGCGCTTGCGGGAGCGAAAGCCACCAGGCCCCCTCGACGGCGGGGCCTCCCGCCCCATCTGCCCGGCGCTGCCCGCCGCGTCGGCACCGACGCCGTCGGGCCACCCGGCACCATCCGGAGCGGCGGCACCGGGGCCGCCCGGCCAACCGCCCGGGCCGCCACCGCCCGGTCCCGCGGAACCTCCAGGGCCCCCGGAAGGTCCGCCGGGTCCACCGCCCGGACCGGCCAGGACAGCGTGCACCTCAAGCCTGAGGCCGGGCGCTGATGCAGGGCCCGGGAGGCACCGGGCCGTGGCCGCCGTTCTCGAAGGCGTTGACCAGGCCCCTGTCCGCTGAAGATCACCTCGAAGACGCCGTTGTTGATGGCTCCGGGCTGGGAGTTGGGGCCCACGAGCGCCCAGGTGGCGCGCCGCGAGCGCTTGGCCGCCTCGAGGACCTCCTCCCAGCGGCCGCGGATCATCTCGGCGTCCGCGGCGGGGCTCGCCTGTCCGGGCGGCTGCGGGGTTGCAGGGTTTGCAGGGTGACGGTGTTTGCGGCGGCTGCGGAGATTGCGAGGGCACGGCACCCGCACTCGGGGTCGAGTTCGCCGACGGTTCCCCGCGCGATCCCGGCTGCGACCCGAGACGCGGCCCGGCACCGCCCGCACCCCCGGAACGGCCCGCCTGCGCGGGGCGCTCGGGAGCCTGCTCGGGAGAGTCCCAGTCCACCGGGGAGACTCCGCCCTGCGGCGTCGCAGAAGGAGGCGGTGCCGCGAGCGTGGGCGCCCGACGCCGCCGAGGCTGCGTGCGCCGGCGCCGGGAGGACTGCCGACCCGACGGCAGCAGGAGGCGCTGCCGCGGCGGGCGACGACGTCTCAGCAGCCTCAGCAGCCCGGGCAGGCGCACCGCCCCTGCACCTGCCCGGGCTCCAGAGGCGCTGCGGGTCAGGGCCGCGCGGCGGGCGATCTCGGCGGCCACGGCCCGGCCGTCACCGGCCTGCTGCGAGGCCGTCCCCCACCCGGATGCTGCGCAGGCGGCCCCGCCAGGGCGCCTGGAGCCGCCGCGCGCCGGCCGGACACGAGCAGGCGGGCCACGAGGAGCTCGAGCTGGAGGCGCGGCGAGGTGGCCCCCACCATCCGCGACAGGGCCTGCGCCGTCACGTCCGCCGCACGCGACAGGCCCGGCCGCGCCGATGGTGCGCGACTGCACCTCCATGCGGGCCAACTCGTCGTCGGGCATGGAGCCGAGTCCGGGTCCGGCCTCCGAACCGGCCAGGGCGATGACCAGCAGGTCCCTCAAGCGCTGCAGAAGATCCTCGACGAAGCGCCGCGGGTCGTGCCCGGAGGAGACGACGCGGTCCACGACCCGGAAGACCCCGGCGCCGTCGGAGGCGGCCAGGGCATCCACGCAGGCGTCGAGCATGGTGGTGTCGGTGTAGCCCAGGAGGCCACGGCCCGCCGGTGGTCCCACCTGCAGGTCGATCGCCCCGCCGATGAGCTGATCCATGACGGACAGGGTGTCGCGCACGCTTCCGCCGCCGGCACGGGTCACCAGTGGGAAGACGCCCGGGCCGACCCGCACGTCCTCGGCGTCGCACAGGTGGGCGAGGTAGGCCTCGAGCGTGTCCGGCGCCACCAGGCGGAAGGGGTAGTGGTGGGTGCGCGAGCGGATGGTGCCGATGACCTTCTCCGGCTCGGTGGTGGCGAAGACGAACTTCACGTGCGCCGGCGGCTCCTCGACGAGCTTGAGCAGGGCGTTGAAGCCCTGCGGGTGTGACCATGTGGGCCTCGTCGAGGATGAAGATCTTGAAGCGGTCGCGCGCCGGGGCGAAGGAGGCGCGCTCGCGCAGGGTCCCGGGCGTCGTCCACGCCGTTGTGGGAGGCGGCGTCGATCTCGACGACGTCGAGGCTGCCCGAGCCGCCGGTGGCCAGGTCCCGGCAGGAGGCGCACTGCCCGCAGGGGGTGTCGGCGGGGAAGCGCTCGCAGTTCAGGCAGCGCGCCGGGATGCGGGCCGAGGTGGTCTTGCCGCAGCCACGCGGGCCGGAGAAGAGGTAGGCGTGGGTGACGCGATCACCGCGCAGTGCTGCCATGAGGAGGGGCGGTCACATGGTCCTGCCCGATGACGTCCTGGAAGGTGTCGGGGCGGTAGCGGCGGTAGCAGGGCAGTGGTCACGGTCCGAGCCTATCCGAGCGGAGCCGACGACGTCGGGCGCTGGGGTGGGCCGCCGGGAGGGCTGGGGCAGGCTGGGCGTGGGCCCGGGCATGGTGTTCCCTCGCTGCTCCTTGCTCGCCCTCCCGCGTCGAGATTGACATTGTCGAACGAGGATCGACGGTGTCACCGTCGATCTCGTTCGAGCAGTCGATCTCGTCCTACTTCGGCCGCTGCTCGTGAGATTCGCAGGAGACACGGGAAATGGAAATCACAGGGAGACACAGGAAATGAGGGACCCCTCGCGCACCCGCCAGAGCCAGCTTACCCTTGCTACCTCCGGTCCTGGGGATTCACTGGATGACGCCGCACGAGGGGCCGGGTGAGAGTGTACCCGATAACCGGGCCAGCTGCGGCACCATGAGTCCGGTGCAGGGCGGCCCGGACTCACGCTGCAGCTACGCTGGACGAGTACGACGCCGACGATTCCGACCCGGTCTCGGCCGAGTTCCGAGTGCGAGGTACTACGCGAGTCAACGACCGCGGCTGGCACCCGAACTCGATCGGCGCCTTCACCCGCGACAGCTACATGGCGCACGTCAACTTCGGGCGCCTGCGCAACCTGTCGGACTTCGAGGCCGCGCCGGGCACCCACCTGTGGGGCACTCGAACGTGAACGCACCTTCCTGACGTCAACGTACCCTTCTCCCCAGCTTTCTGGGGTGGAGATCAGAAGGATGGAGAAGAGTGCGTTCATGCGACGAACCGCCGTTGAGCTTTTGGGGGCGCGCCCGCCCAATCCGCCTGACGCCCCGCACATGCACATCACCCCGACGTGCCGCGTGACCAGATCCCACCGCGCGGCTGGCCTCAAGGGAAGGGGTCCGATATATTGCTTTCTCGTTGCACGGAGCCGGCACTCACGCTGGTCTCGTGGACACCTGGAGGATTCGCCTAGTGGCCTATGGCGCACGCTTGAAAGCGTGTTGCAAGCCTCGGGTCTCGAATCATCCTCCGCCAGCAGTTTCCGTTGAGGCGCCGCCTCCGCAGGCAACCTCCAGCCAGCGCCTCCCGGGAAGACCGGGAAGCGACCCGATCAGCTTGCAGAACACCACGTGGCGAGAAATGGCGGGTCGCACACTCAGCCATGACCTACCGTCAAAAGAAACCCTGGAATCAAGCGGAAAAAGCGAATCCACTCATCACCATCCTGGGTCTCCCATGTGCATAGACCCCCTGGGTGCACATGGGAGAGCGCTCGATCTCAACAGCCATGGAAAACCCCCGGAATCTCGGGGAATGTAGCATTGCTTCGTACTATCGCTTTCTCCCATGTGCAACTTCGGTTCCACGCACCGTCAACCGGGCGAGCCGTAGGTAGAGACCGTGCGACCGCCTCGGTCGCGCACGGTCACTCCGGCACTCGGCAGAAAGTGCGCTCGTGACGCTCGCAGTTCGCTGAGATCGCCCGTGAAAGCCGCGCTCGGGGATCGCATCTGCACGTAGCGCCATCCGATTCGCGTAAAGAACGTCATTCTCGACGTCCGAAGCTGCGCGAACCGATCTCGGCACGGGTTTCGACCGATCTCGGCACGGGTTTCGACCGATCTCGGTGCGGAGTACGACCGATCTCGACGCGGAACCGGACCGATCTCGGCGAAAGGACGGGTGCGCCCGCTCGCTCACTAGCCCGCTCGCCCAGCCGCCCACTCGCTCACTTCCTCGGGGCGTCGACCATTCCTGGGCGGCCTCCTGAGCGGCGACATCGGGCGACTGAGGCGTGTTGTCCGGGGCCGGCCTCAGATCAGCCAGAGCTCACCCATCGCTGAGCCAGCTGAGTCAGCAGACTCCGCAGAACCAGCTGAACCAGCACGACTACTCGCCTCCTCGGCCTGACTCTCGTGGATCATGTGAGCGGTGGAGATCATGAGCTTGAGGCGGTTGAGCTGGTTGACCTCGCTGGCACCGGGGTCGTAGTCGATGCCGACGATGTTGGCCTGCGGATACTGGCGGCGGATCTCCCGGAACATGCCCCTGCCGACCGACACGGTTGGGCAGACATCCGAAGGGCTGGCAGCACACGATGTTCGGCGCACCGTTCTCAATGAGCTCGATCATCTCCGCGGCCAGCAGCCACCCCTTCCCCGCCTGGTTGCCCAGGCTCAGGATCTTCGAGGCCTTCTGAGGCCATGACAGCGCTGGGGCCTCGACATCAGAATATCCGCCCGGCGGCGAGCGCCGCCCGAGCCAGCCTGCGCCTGCTCGAGGAACCACCGGCGGCCTTCTTCTTGGTCAGGGTCAACCCAATGCCATAGGTGTCGGCCTCCCACTGAGCGGTCGCCGGACCGTTGACGAAGAAGGCCAGCAGCCCGGGGACGACGGCCTCGCAGCCCTCGGCCTCGATCTGATCGACGACATGGTTGTTGGCATCCGGCTGGAACTCTGACCAGGACCTCCCCGACGACGCCCACGCGCGGCTTGCGGGGATGTCGCGGCGCGGCAGGGCGGCGAACTCGCGACCATCTCTCGCAACAGGCGCCGGTAGCCCAGCCGTCCGCCCCAGGGGGCGCTGCGCCCCTTGTGCTCGAAGAACTCCCCGATGATCGCGTTCCAGCGCCCCAGAAGCCGGTTGGCGGCGCCCTCCTCGGCCTCGTAGGGGCGCACGCGCAGCAGACAGGTGTTGAGGTGTCGCCGATGACGACGCCCTGGACGACCTTGAGCGCCAGAGTCGGGGTGATCTTGAACCGGGGTTCTCCTCAAGACCCTGCACGGAGACCGCGAGGACGGGATCTGAGGGTATCCGGCGTCGCGCAGGCTCCCTGCGGAGCATGGCGGCGTAGTTGGTGGCGCGGCACATGCCGCCGGTCTGCGAGATGGCGACCACGCAGCGGTCGGGGTCGTGGGTGCCGTCCTCGAAGGCCCCGATGAGCTGGCCGATCACCATGATGGCGGGAAGCAGGCATCGTCTGTTGACGTGGCGCAGGCCCTCGAGATCATCGGCTGGCCGACTCCAGCAGCTCGACCTTGTAGCCCAGCCGCCGCGGGCGGCGCAGGCGGGCGGAGGTGGACCGGGCTCATCTGCGGCATGGCAGGGATCGTGTGGGTGGCGCGCATCTCCTCGGTGAACGCCGGGGTGGCTGGCCCCGGGCAGCTCGCGCGCCCGTCCTCGCCCCAGGCCGACCGGCCCCAGAGCCGCGCCCTCGGCCTCCACGTGGGCCCGGGCTGACCGACGCGCAGGTCTCAGCGCTTCAGCGAGCGGATTCTCGACGCCGTCCCGGCGGCCAGCCGCGGGGGCGGGCGCCAGGCTGAGTGTCGATCTCGACCGGCTCGTTCTCCAGCGCGCCGCGCGGCGCTACGCGCTCAGAGCGCACCGCTCCCGCGCCCCGAGCCCAGTGGACCGCATCCAGGCCGCCGACTGCCCAGGCCCGGCGGCCGGAGCGGAATCGCGATGACGACGCCGGGCCTCGGAGGCCGCGGACAGGATGCGCAGGCGGATCGTGGCGGCCCCGGAGGTTGGAGACCTCATCGATCTTGAGGTCGTGTAGACGCCTCCGGCGGGACTCGGGATCTCCTGGACCTGGTCGGTGGTCACGGCATCGACGCCGCAGCCGAAGGAGTTGAGCTGGACGAGGCTCGAGGTCGTCCGCATCGGTGACGATGCTGCGGCCTGGTAGAGGCAGGGAGTGGTAGGCCCATTGGTCGCGCACGCTCGGGTGCGCGGCGGAGCTCTCGGTGGCGACGCTCGCCTCCGGGCTGGGCAGGTCCTCGGCGCGCACGTCCGACCAGTCGGCGCCTGCAGGTCCTCCTCCTTCTTCCTACTCAGACCGCGGCGGATGGGGCGACTGCGCGCGACAGCGCCCGCCGGCTACCTGGTGCTCGACGCCGTCGTCGGCCTCGACCTCGGGCTGCGGCCGGCTCGGGCAGGATCAGGTCCTCCGACAGGACCGCCATGCCCAGGGTGTTTGACGTGCCGTCAGGGGACCCCGTGGTTGATCTCGGGATCGATGTGGTGCGCCGCCCGGCCGGGACGATACGCCTTGCGGCCGTGCTCGTGCATCCATTCAGGGTGCGGCGCCCCTCGCGCGCACGTCGGCCTGAAGGCGGCGTCCTCGGCGGAGCAGCGAGCGCCGCCTTTGCGGGCCTCGGGCGAGTGACGTCCCAGTCGGCGAAGACCTCCACGAGCCGCTCGGCGAGCTGCGGATTGGCCAGGTTGAGGAACGGGGACAGCATGCGCACGCCGGGCTCCCTCGCGCTCAGCGTCTCGTGGCAGCGCCTTGGGCGCCTCCTGGCCGCCGCGGAGCTGCTCGACGTTGGTGCGGATGACCTCCGGGTAGAGTGGCCACGATCGGGCAGTTAGGTGGTCGTCGGCTATCGACGAGTCTGTCGCTCGAAGACGCACGGGAACCAGATGGTCTTCACGCCCTTGTCGATGAGGATTTCCGCTGCCCGTGGGCGAGCTTGGCGGGTAGCGCACGTTCTCGCTGGGGATGGAGTCCATTCCCGACTCGAACAGCTCGTGGTTGGAGCGCCCCGAGATCATGACCCGGAAGCCCAGCTGGGTGAGGATGGTGAACCACACGGGGTAGTTCTCGTAGCATGCCCAGCACTCGCGGAACCACATCTCGTCCGCGGGTGTCCTGCCCGCGGCGCAGACGCCGGTAGGCGAAGGTGCGCCGGTGCCCGCAGTCGTAGGAGTTTGGGCATGTCGGACTTCTTGGCGCGCCGCTCCTGGTGGCGCCGCGCTCCAGCGGTTGCCGAGACATGCGCTGGCCGTCGCCGAAGGTGGTGATCGTCAGCTTGCAGTGGTTCTGGCACAGCTTGCACACGGAGGTCTCGGTGGTCAGGCTGAAGCGGGACAGCTCGGCGAGCGTCATGAGCGTGGAGGGCACGCCGTCGTAGGTCTCCCGGGCGGTCAGGGCGGCACCGAGGCAGCCCATGAGACCGGCGACATCGGGGCGCACCACCTCGCGCCCGGTGAGCAGCTCGAAGGCGCGCAGGACGGCGTCGTTGAGGAAGGTCCCGCCCTGGACGGAGACGTGGTCGCCGAGCTGGTCGGCGTCGCGCAGCTTGATGACCTTGTACAGTGCGTTGCGGACCACCGAGTAGGACAGCCCGGCGCTGATCTCCCCGGGGGTGGCCGACTCCTTCTGGGCCTGCTTGACCGAGGAGTTCATGAACACGGTGCAGCGGGAGCCCAGGTCCACCGGGCGCTCGGCGCAGGGCCTCCTCGGCGGAACTCCTGGACCGTCTGCCCCATGGACTGGGCGAAGGTCTGCAGGAAGGGAGCCGCAGCCGGCCGAGCGAGGCCTCGTTGACTTGCTGATGGAGTCGATGGCGCCGCCGCGGATGCGCGGGTACTTCATGTCCTGCCCGCCGATGTCGATGACGGAGGTGACCTCCGGGTTGAGGGAGCGGGCCGCCGCCCGGTGATGGGCCATGGTCTCCACGACGCCCCTCATCGATGTGCAGGGCCGCCTTGACGATGCTCTCGCCGTAGCCGGTGACGCAGGGCGCACTGATGCGCGGATCGGGCATCTCCAGGTGGATGCGGCGCAGGATCTCGACGGCGGCGGTGACGGGGTCGCCCCTCATTGCCCGCGTAGTGCTCCCAGGCGATGTTGCCCGCCTCGTCCAGGACGACGGCCTGATGGTGGTGGAGCCGGCGTCGTGCCCGGCGTCAGACGCGAGGGGCGGCGTCGGCGGATTCAGAGGACTCAGCCGGATCGGGCTCTCGGCGCCCTCTCGACGGCGCCGGTGCCGACAGCGTCGGGACCAGGGTGATTGCCGACGGCGGCGCGGAGTCCGCTGTTAGGATCGCGGTGCGCGTCGGCGGCGCTCTCGACGGCGAAGCGGGATCGTCGACGTCATCAGGACTCTGGCGCGACGGACGCGGCAGGGGGCTCAGCCAGCCGGTGCGGGGAATGGTGGTGCGCGGGCATGGCGCTCGCGGGAAGGCGGCGAGCTCGTCGTCGTCGGAGAAGAGCGGCCGCATGCGGGAGGTAGCCAGGTCAGGGACTTGCGGGTGGCCAGGCGCGTGGAGATTCGGCGAGGGTGACCGGCTGGCCGGACGCCATGAGAGCGGCGCCGACGGCGACGTAGAGCTGGGCGTCGCCGGGACAGGGTGAAGCGAGTCGACCTGGTCGGCGGGTGCGCTCGAAGGCACCGCGCAACTCGGACAGAAATGGAGGGGCCGCCCAGGAACATGACGTTGCCGCGGATGGGGCGCCCGCAGGCCAGGCCCGCGATGGTCTGGGTGACGACGGCCTGGAGGACAGAGGCGGCCAGGTCGGCGGGCTCGGCGCCCTGGTTGATCAGGGGCTGGAGGTCGGATTTGGCGAAGACTCCCGCACCGTGAGGCGATCGGGTAGAGCGTGGTGTGGGCGGCGGCGAGTTCCGTTCAGCCTCAGGGCGTCGGTGTGGAGGAGCTGGGCCATCTGGTCGATGAAGGCGCGCGGTGCCGCCCGCGCAGGTGCCGTTCATGCGCTGCTCTGGGGGTGGGGTGGGTGGTGATCTTGGCGTCCTCGCCGCCGAGCTCGATGATGACGTCGGCCTCGGGCTTGGCCTGGACGGTGCGGGTCTCGGCGATGACCTCTTGGACGAAGGGCAGGCCCCATGAGGGTGGCCAGGCTCAGGCCCGCGCTGCCGGTGACGGCGCCGCGCACGGTGGCGTTCGGGAAGCGTTCGGCGGCCTCCGCGGGCAGGTGACCCTCGCCGCGCACGTCGGCATTGTGACGGCGGTACTCCGCGGGCGAACAGGGGCGCCAGGGCGTCGGAGCCACCGGAGACACCGGCTGGGGCGGGCACAGCGCTGGACTCCGCTGGGGCGGGCACGGCGCTGGGCTCAGGCAGGGAGCGCCGCCTGCGGCAGCGGCGGGCCTCGACACAACGCATGGTCAGGCAGGGAGCACGAGCTTGACCGTGGTGGACCCGACGTCGAGGCCCAGGCAGCGACTGGAGCCCCGGCTGGCGGGCACGGCGCAAGATTCAGCAGGGGCGGGCACGGCGCGAGAGTCAACCAGGGCCGGGCCGGAGGCGCTGACAGAATTGCTGGTAGAACTCATCGTTCGTCCTCTTTGTGCCGCACGGGCGTCATTGCGGGATAGCGGGACCGTATCGACAGCATCTCCGGGTTCAACGGTGTTGAAATGTCACTCCCGGGCGTATTAAGTCCCACTCACTTTCCGTTGATATCAGACTGTAGACCAATGACCACATTGCACGACAGCATTCCTCGACAGCGTTGAATAGCGCGCAAGCAATGTAACGAAAATATCGGTGTTTCGAAGGCAGTCATCCCGCCGCAGATCGCCTATCCTCAGCGATTCCCGGCCGGCATCGTGGACTCGACGTCGGATTCACCGCCGCCCGCACGAGGCTCGGCATAGCCTCGCCCCATGAGAGCAGACAGGCCACAGGAGCCGCGCAGCCGGGCCGAACCGCCCCGCGCCGTCGGGCCCCGCCAGCCGGGCATGGCTCCAGATCACGCGTCAGGCGATTCTCGACGCCGCCCGCGCCTCATTTCTCGCAAAATGGCTTCGCCCGTACGACGATACGCAGCGTCGCCCGCACGGCCGAGTCGATCCAGCTCTCGTCTTCCATTGCTCGGCACCAAGGGAGATCTCTTCGGAGCTTCCATGAACCTGCAGGTGAGAGCCAGCGAGGAGATCGCGAAGATCGTCTCCGACGACATTCGCACCGCCGGCCCGAGGCTGGTGCGCCTGGCGATGACTGCCTGGGACGACTCCGAGGGCGGAGCGACCTTTCATGCCCTCCTGCGCTGGATCGCCACCGAGACGACTCGGCACCGAGGCCGTGCAGGCCTACGCCACCGAGCAGATCTCCGAGCCCATCACCCAGGCGCTCGCGCAGGCCGGCGTCTCGGTCCCCGCACGCTCGTGAGCGCGCCACCCTGGTCGGCTCCCAGGTCGTCGGGCTGGCCATGGTCCGTTACCTCTTGCGCCTCGAGCCGCTGGCGAGCGCGAGCGTCGACCATCTCGTCGAGGTCATGGGCCCCATCGTCCAGCACTACCTGACGGAACCGCTCACGCCGCCCCGAGACCCGGAACCGCTGACTCAGTGCCCACTTGCCGCCCATTCGCTCACTGCACTCGCCGCCCGCACACTGTCCGGGCGCGCGCGCGCCGTCCAAGCCTCATGGAACCCCGGCGTCGAGAAAGTCGATCTTTTTCGAGACGAGATCGACGGTGGCACCGTCGATCTCGTTCCGAAAAAGTCGACCTCGAGGGCAAGTGAGGCGGGGCAACGCCGGGTGACGCGGAGCAACGGGGCACCAGCGGGCAAGGCAGGGTGACCAGTAGTGCACCGGTAGTGACAAGACGCTCGTCAAGACGCGCCGTCACCGGCCGCGACTGGAACGGCAGGGCCGCTACCATGGGCGCGTGATCTTCAAGGCAGTCCGCGAGCGAGCGCCCTACCCCGAGCATGAGCTCGTGGAGCAGCGCAACTGGACCGAGATCCCCCCGCGCCAGGTCCGTCTCGATCAGCTCACCACCACCCGGGCGACGCTGGACCTGCGCAATCTGCTCGATGACGACTCGACCTTCTACGGCGACCTGTTCGCGCACGTCGTCTCCTGGCACGGCGAGCTCTTTCCTCGAGACGAGGCCGCACCGAGCACTGCGCGCCGCCCTCCAGGGACGGACCACGATCCACGCTTGGGTTCTCGAGGTCGACGACGGCGGCCGACCGACGGCCCCTCCCCGCCTCCCGCCTCCAGGGGCCTAATGCAGAGCGGATACCAGGGCCCGAAGCCTGCTCGTCCATTACTCTGGGCGCGTGAGCAGCACCGCAGACCCCCGCGCCGAGTACCGACGTCGCCTCAGGCACCGTCAGACCACCATCATCGGTGGGATGGCCACGGGCCTGGCATTCCTGGTGATCATCTGCCTTCTGATATGGGCCAACATTCTCCCCGTCCCCTACGACCCGGTTTCTCCTCGGAGAAGGACGACAAGGAGAAACTCGTCCAGCTCCCTGCCCGCTGGCAGAGGCCAAGACGACGGACGTGTCGTCCATTCCCGTCAACGTCTACAACGGCTCAGACCAAATGGGACTGGCCACCGGGGTCGCGGACGTGCTGAGCGACTCGGGGCTCACCGTGGCCAACACCACTGACTGGCCCAAAGGCGAGTACGACGGCGAGATCCAGCTGACCACCTCGCAGGCGGGGCTGGCCAACGCCTACACCCTGTCCAGGGTGTTCACGGGCGGCACACCGTCGTCCAGATCGATGAGACGCAGGACCCGAGCGACCTCACCGTGAGCGTCGTCCTCGGCAACGATTTCAAGAACGAGATGCTCTCCGCGGCCGAGGTCGCCCAGATCAAGCCCGGCGACCCCATCACCGCCCCTCCCCTGCGCACAGGTGACCTCCGTCTGCCTCGGCCGCGGCCACCGACGGCTGAGCCCGCGCCCTGCGCGCCCTGCGCCCATCGTCGAGATCCGACATTCTCGAACGAGGATCGGCGGTGACACCGTCGTCTTCGTTCGAGAATGTCGATCTCGGTCCTAGCTTGCCCTAGCCCGCCTCCCCGCCTGCGGAGCCGCGCACAGCACGCAGTCTCAGGACCCGTGCTTGGAATGGCGCGGTGGCGTAGGCCGGGCCCCTCGAGCTCGGTGCCCGCCGGCGCCGAGGCCGGGGATGCCTGCTCCAGATTGGTGCCGCGCGCCTTGGAGACCCAGCGCATCGCGTGGTAGATCGCGATCGCCGACACCGACCCCAGGGCGATGCCCGAGAAGGTCATCTCGCCCCACTGCCAGGGTGTAGTCGGCAATGGCCACCCACCATGGCCACGGCCGCGGTGTTGAGGTTGACGGGGTCGGAGAAGTCCACGCGGTTCTGCCCAGATGCGCACGCCGAGCATGCCGATCATGCCGTAGAGGATGGTGGCCGCCCCGCCGAGGCACACCGGCGGGAATGGTGGCGATGATCTGGCCGAACTCGGCAGCAGGGACAGCCCAGCGCGGTCAGGGCGGCGACGACGTAGGCGGCGTGGAGTGAGACGCGCGTGGCGGCCATGACGCCGATGTTCTCGGCGCATAGGTAGTGATGCCAGAGCCGCCCGCCCGTACCGGCGAGCATGGTGGACGGGCCATCGGCCAGCAGCGCGCGACCGGTGACGTCGTCGAGATTCTCCCCGGTCATGGCGGACACGGACTTGACGTGCCCGATGTTCTCGCCACCAGCACGAGGACCACCGGCACGAACAGGCCCAGCAGGGGTCACGTCGAAGGCGGGCGCACGGAAGGCCGGCGCCCCACCCAACCGGCGTGCGAGATCGCGGAGAAGTCGACCTCGCGCCGCGCAGACAGGCGGTGACATAGCCGATGAGCACGCCGAGCAGAATCGCCAGGCGGCCGATGATGCCTTGAACAGAACGGTGATCAGCAGGATCGACACGATCGTGACCAGCGCGGTCACGGGCGCGGACTTGACGTTGTTCCAGGCGCTGGGCGCCGGGTTGAAGCCGATGAGCGACACGATCGCACCGGTGACGATCGGCGGCATGAGGCCGGTCGATCCACCCGGCCCCGGCGATGTGGACGACGGCGCCCACCGGCGCCAGCGCCGCACCGGCGGTAGTCGACACCGCCCTGGGCCGGGGACGCCTTGTGGGCGTCGATCGCCGCCTCCGCCCGCCACATAGCCGGTCACCGCGCCGATCGGGGCGATCAGGGCGAGGAGGAGCCCAGGTAGCTGGGCAGGCGCCCGCTCGTGATTCCCAGGGAACGGGGAGGGTGCCGAGGCCGAGTGAAGAACAGGGTCGTGGGAAGGGTCGAAGCCGGTCAGCGGAGGCACGAGGAAGGTCGCCCCGAGACATGGCGACGACGTGCTGAACGCCGATGCCGACGGTACGGGGCCAGGTCAGTCGTTCACCGGGGGCGACGACTTCACCGGGCGCGATGGACCTGCCGTCACCGTGGATGCGCCAAAGATGCCAGGGGCTCCGGAGGCGGGAGAGGCCTGAAGGGGATGAGGCGCTGAAGACTCTGAAGGCACTGCGGACTCCTGTCGCGGGAGAAGGACGGGGCGGCGCAACCGCCTCGAGAGGACGATGTCGCACGCGACAGGGACTGATGACGCCGACGGCGTCGAGCCCGTGAACCTGACAGAACCCTGCCAGATCTCCAGCATAGACGGCCCCCGCCCCGGATGTCGCATCGTCGCCTGCACCCGGGCATGATGGGACGTATAGGTCAGGAGCAGCCCACCGACCCGACCCGACTCGTGCCGGAGGGTTTCGTCTTCCCCGGCACCGAGATGCTTGATCCTCACGAGGTCTTCGCCGGCCCCGGCTACCAGGCCCCGCAGCAGCGGACCGATCCGGTGGCCGCCATCGTCCTCGTGCTGACTCTGCTCAGCCCGTTCCCCGGTTTCGGCGCGACCGCGGCGATCTGCGGCTGGTGGGCGTTGCGCCGGCTGCGGAGGAGCTATGCCGGCGGGCACGGGCAGGCGTGGCTCGGCGTCATCGTCGGCTCGGCGACGACCGTGATGTGGCTGTGGATCTGGTGGCTGGCCTCCTGAGCCGTGCTCACGGATCACGGGACCCGGGCACCGAACCGGGCGCGGGTTCTGACACGGTATCTTGAGATGTTTCTGAGAGGTGACCCCCGTGCCCCCTAGGCTGACGGGATGAAGCCCTTCATCATGGTGTCGACGCGCCCCCGAGTTCGAGGCGGCGCAGAATGAGTACGAGTCCTTCCTGTCCCAGAGCGGTCTGCCCCGTGAGGATCTTCACCACGTGCTCCTGGAGGAGGTCGATTTCCTCGACGCCTTCACGGCCGGTGACGTCTCCGGCGTCCTCATCGGGGGAAGCCCCTACGACGTCCACGCCGGAGGCTCCAAGACCCGTTCCCAGATGCACGTCGAGGAGCAGGTGCGAGCTGCTGGCGGTGGCGCTCAAGGAGGGCGATGCCGGTGCTCACGCACGGGCTTCAGACTGGAGGTCCTGGCCGGCTATCTCGGCACCTCCACCTCCCGGGAGTTCGGCGAGGAGCTCGGCGCCACGGAGATCTTCGTGACCGCGGACGGGCGGGCGGACCCGCTCCTGGCCGACCTGCCGCAGGCATTCACGGCGCTGGTCGGCCACCATGAGGGCGTCGGCGGGTGCCGGCCCACTCGACCCTGCTGGCCTCGTCGCCCGACTGCCCCTGTCCAGATGATCCGGGTGGGCGCCTCGGTGCAGCAGCTCCCAGTTCAGCCGGAGCTCGACGCCCGAGCGCTTCGCCCAGCAGGTGTCGGCCTACTCCGACGCCGGCTGCGGCGACGCCCGGCCTGGTGGAGACCATCGTGTCCGAGGCGAGCAGCACCTCGGAGCATATGGCCGGTCGCGTGATCCGCACTTTCGTGACTCATTTCTCCCGACGACTGAGATCAGGAGGGCCGTCGGCCACGCGCGCCAAGCCCTGTCCGGCCGCCGCCTCCCCTCTCCTCCCAGTCGAGGGTCGACTTTTTCGCATGAGGTCGCGGTGTCACCGTCGATCGTCATGCGAAAAAGTCGATCACCTCGAGCGCATGAAAGACTCAAAGGCTGGCCGACGGCGGAGGCACGGTGTAGACCAGGCTCCATGAGCGATCCGATCAGTGCTGCGGATATCACGGAGGCCGTGAGACGCGGCCGCCGCCCTCATGGCCGGGACGGCGCACCTGGCCGTGACCGGCGCGGGAATCTCCACCGACGCCAGCATCCCTGACTACCGGGGCATGGGGACGACGCCCGGTCGAGCCGGTCGACACGAGCAGTTCGTCACCGATCCGGTGTGGTACCGGTGGGTATGGGCGCGCAACCACGCCACCTGGCGGCTGCTCGATCCGCTTGGAGCCGACGCCAGGGCATGCGGCCCTGGCCCGCCTGGAGGAGGCGGGACTGGTGACGGGCGTCGCCACCCAGAACGTGGACCGGCTGCACTCCCGCCGATCAGCGCACACGTGTGGGAACTGCATGGCGCCTACGACCGGGTCGTGTGTCCTGACCTGCGGGCGAATCGTCTCCCGCGCCGAGGTGGATGCCCGGCTGACGGCGCCTCAGCCCCGACTATCCGCGTGAGACCGATCCGGCACGGGTGGCGATCACTCCGGAGGCGGACAGGGACGCGCGCGGGCCTGCGACTCGAGCCGGTGACGTGCGAGGCGTGCGGCGGTCTGCTCAGCCGGACATCGTCTTCTTCGGCGAGGGGCTGCCCGCCGCCATGAGCGAGGCCATGGACGCCGCCGGCCATTTGCGACGTCGTCCTGGTGGCGGGCACGAGCCTGGCGGTGCTCACCGGGCTGTGGATCGTGCGCCAGGCCGTAGCTCACGGCGCCGGAGCTCGTGGTCATCAGCCGCGGGCCGACCGCCGTGGACGAGGATGGCCGACGTGCGCGTGCAGGGCGGGACGAGTCAGGTGCTCGCGCCACTCGCGAGGCCCTGGGGAGCCTGACGCGGGCGCGGGGTCCGACGCGCGTCCGGGTGCGGCAAAGTGCTGCCCGCCCCGTCCCCGTCGAGATCGACTTTTTCGAACGAGGGCGACGGTGGCACCCGTCGATCTCGTTCGAAGAAGTCGATCTCGACGCAGGCGACGGCTCAGTCCCGGGCGGCTCAATCGCGAAGCGTAGTGCTCGGCGAAGTTGCTGGCCACGGCCAGGACTGAGCTCATCTGGGCGCGGGTCCAGGCCTGAACGGCGGGCAGCTCGTCGGGGTCAATGCCCGCTGATCGGCGTAGAGAGGCCTGGCGGTGCGCGAAGGCCTCGCCATCGAGCTCGGGGTGGAACTCGTGCGTAGAGATTGGTCCTCATGCGGGCATCTGAACCGGGCAGGGCTGAGGTCGCCAGCACGACGGCGCCGGGAGGAGGCGTGAAGATGGCGTCGTTGTGGGCGACGAACGCCTGAAGGTGGGCGTGATGCCGGCGCACAGCAGGGTCGGCCAGACCAGCGGCGGTCAAGGTGATCTCGGGAGCGCCGACCTCCTCGGCATAGGTGGCGTCGATGACGGCGCCCTGATGCCGGGCGAGGGTGCCGATGCCGTAGCAGGCCCCGAGGAGAAGTCAGCAGCGACAACGCGGTCGAGCAGGGCGGTGAACTCGGCCTCAACACGTCGCTGGTATCGGATTTCACATCTTCGGGGGTGGATGTGTTGAAGGAGATCCCCCACCATGATGCCGGAGTACGCATCCAGGTCGATGATCGGGCATGGGCTCCGACTCGAGGGCGGACGCGACATCAGGTCGCGCTCCCGCGGGCCGGTGCGGGTGAGGGAAGGCTTCGTACTCGGCATCCGCCGGGCGTCGTCGGCTCCGGGTGGCGAGCAGGATGAAGGGCTTCACGAGCGCGCTGGCGGCAGCGGCGCCGGAGGGCAGAAGAGTCCCGATGGGCGGGCGGCGCGACACGCACCGCGAAGGAGGCGGACTCGGGGCGGCCTGAGCCTCGAGCTCGCCGAGCCCTCGAGCCGCCGAGCCCTCGAGCCGCTGAACTAGAGCCCTCCGAGGCTCCCAGAGCCTCAGCCGAGGGCGGTCAGGATCGCCTCGGCACGGCACGAGACCACGTCGGGCGCCGGCCGACGGGTGAAAGCCGTCGGCGCTGTGAGCGCCCACCCGGCGCTCCGCGGACTGCCCGTCCGGTGGCGGCCGACGGATCGACGCGGCGGCATCGACGTCGTATCGGCGACCCGGACGCAGGACGCCAGCGCCATGAAAGCTTCGGCAATGGAATCGGTGACGACGCCATCGGCGCCGAGCGCGGCGAGGACGCGGGCCTCCGCCCGAGTGGGGCGCATCGGCCCCAGGGCGAGAGCCAGCAAGCCGGGCTCGCGCACGCCGTCGAGCGTGGCCAGACGCGCGGTGAGTCGTCATCCCCACGCGGCCTCGACGACGCCGCGAGCGGGGAACAGCGGGGTGCCGGCGAAGTTGAGGTGGTCGCCGATGGGGAGGAAGTCTTTGAACTCGGCTCCGCCAACACTGGTCGCACGCGTGACGAGCAGGGCCGCGCGCACGCGGGCCGCGGCAGTACAGGCGAAGGCCGTGGTACTGCGGACGGGTTGGCCCTCGAACAGATTGGTGCGACCGCGGGCGATGAAAGGGACGCCGAGACCGTCATGCTCGTAGGACTGAAGGGCGTCCTCCTGCCCATCGAGCTCCGAGTGCGGACACGCCAGGGGAGAAAGGACAGAGCGCACGCTGGAGACGGGGCGCCCCAGGCCTCCGCGGAGCTCGGTGAGGAAGAAGGGCCTCGGCTTATCACGAGGTGGCCTGCCAGGACGACCGGTCGCCAGGAGAATCGAGGCCCCGTCAGGATCATCATCCCAGGGCGCGGTTGCAGGTTCAGGGTGCAGTTCTCACGCTTAGTCATAGCGGGCATTCCGATGGGCAGCCTACCGGTCTCCCGCATGAGTGGTGTTTCTCCCAGGAAAAGAGGAGGTTCACCATCCGATCGTCTTCGACTTTCTCAGCCCACCATCCGCCTCAGCGGTCACCTCATCGGCCGTGCGATCACATAGTCCGGTCGTAGTGAAAACGGGCCGTTCCGGCAACGACCGAGTCGCGAGGCTGCCGCACTTGACGAACAAGGATACTGCAGCGGCGATGTGATACGACGAGAAGAACGAGCGCGATCGGCAAGGCGCTGCGTCCTGCCGGCGACCACCACAGCTTCTGCTTTGACCGCCCTGTCCCGCGCGTGGTCCCACACGCCGTCCATCTCGCGGCTGCCAACATGGGTGTCCGTGTGCCGCGACGCCTCACGAGCAGGAGTGATCAGCGCGATTCGCCGCGGCGAGACTGCCGATGGCTCCGCTGAGCCGCGCGGCGGACCGGGCCTGATCGTCGGCGAGCCGCGGTCAGGAGAGCTGACGCTGCCGCGCCGACGACGGAGGCAAACGAGACACACGCGCTCCCAGAAAGCCCTGCGACGCCGCCTCGCACTCAGCGGGAGACGCGGGAGCCGGCCGTGGCCGGGGGCGACCCTCCGGTATCTCAGACATCTCAGGCGAAGATCTCTCGACGGCGCGCGCGGAAGCGCGCAATGGCGATGGCGAGCGCATGAGGGATCGTCACTTTTCTCGATGGAGTTGACGCTCTGGCGCGAGACTTCGAGCCTCAACTGCGCCCGGTGGACCCTTCTCCTCACGCAGCGCGCGCACGTCATTCTCCACGCCGCCTCCTTCACCGCTGGGACCGATCGCTAGCGAGACAGCACAGGACGAAGCGCAGCACCGGCGACGGGACCGGCGGCCCGCCCGATGCTCCATCGCCCGGAAGCGCCGCGGACGCGCATGACTCGATCCTCGGCCGGCCGGTTGGCGGGCGGACGACCGCGGAGCGCCGGGCGCGGAGAGCGAGCTCCTCACGCGACGTCGATCGTGGCGACGAGCAGAATCCGACGATGAGCCAGGCCGTGGCCAGGCTTCGCGAGAAGTAGTGATCGAGCAGGGCGCCGATGAGCAGAGCGATCAGGCCGACGCCGAGGATGACGGCGGCGATCCGGCGGACAGGGACATCTCGCGATGATGGCGAAGGACTCGCGACTGTTCTCTGCTCCCTGTGGGCCCGCGCCACGCTGGATCGAGGCCCGATCGACGATGTCGCGTTTCCTTGACATGAAAAGTGCTTGACATCGACGAGCTTGTCGACGCTTTGGCAGCGAGGCGGGTCGAGCTCTCGCCGGACCGCCAGCGAGCCGCCAGCGAGCTATCCCTCACTCCCGCTCCGTCGTCTCCTTCACCGAGATCGGTTCGGTTCGCGCCGAGATCGCAGTTCGTGTTTCGTGGTGTGTGGTGAGGTGGTGCGCGAGGGGTTTGTGAGTGGGTGGTGGCTGGCGGGTCAGGGCGTGCTATGCGGTTTGTGGTTGGTCGTGTGGGTGATGGGTCGGTGGGGCCTGGTGCGGTGGGAGGTTGTGGTGGTGCCGTTGCTCGTGTGGTTGTGCTCTGCGTCGTGCGGTCGTGTCTCGTGCGGGCTCGTGTGGTCGCACATGGGCCCACGCGGTCGTACGCTGCGGTGCGTCGTGCACAGCTCATGTGGTCGTACATGGGCCCACGCGGTCGTACGCTGCGGTGCCGGGTCGTACCCTGGGGAGGCTTTAGGTACGACTCCGCGGCGCCGGGTACGACTCGCGTGGTCTGGGCACGATCCCCGCGGTGTCGGGGTGCGTCGTGGTCCGGGCCCGGCGTGCGGCGCGGGCCCCGTGCGGGGGCGCAGCTCGGCGCGCTGCGGAGGCGCGGTGACGGTCGCGCGCGGCCCATCGTCGCGCGGCTCGGTGCTCGTGGAACGAGTCCTGCTGGGGCACGGCCTCGTCCTGTCGAGGGCGATATTTCGGCGCGAGCCCGGCGTCGTCGTCGGTCGGAGTCGTGCAGGAATGCCCGGCTCGCGGCCCCGGATCCCGGACGCCGCGTCGCCGAACCGATCTCGGCAGGAACTCGACCGATCTCGTGGAACCGGACCGATCTCGACGAAGGGGACAGAGGAGCACCGCCGTCGACTGTCACAATGGGAGCGTGGACCGAACGCCCGCCCGCTCGCCCGATTACCGCCGCCCTCTCCCGCACCGCCAGGGAAGCCCTCCCCGACTCCGCGAGCTGCTGACCGGCGTGTCGGTGCGCGGAGTCGTCGTCACCGCTCGCCCGGCACCGGCAAGACGACCCTCGTCCCACCCTGGTCGCCCAGATCCTCACCGCTGACGGCGACCGGCGTCATCGTGACCCAGCCAGCTGCGCGTCGCCGCGCGCCGCCGCCGCACGACGCTCAGCGACTCTGCTCGACAGGCCCCCTCAGAGCGACCATCGGCTGCGCGGAGGCGGAGAACGCAACCGCGCACGCGCGTCGAGATCGTCACCGCCGGAGCCGCTGCAGCGAGACGAAAACAGGACGAAGCTGACCAGTAATGGAAAACAACGGCTGCAATGGTGTGCCATCGGCGAGGACACTCGTCAGATCTCCGGTGGCGGCGGACTGAAGATGACCAGAAGCGAAAGCCAGCGCCACGATCAACCGACCATGGCGAACCAGCGACTGTTGGAAATGGGCGTGGCGAGAGACGCAGGTCAGAACCAACCTGCTTAATCGATGCCAGCGTGGGCACGAGGTACTGATGGAATACCTGATGAGTATCGAGGAAGGGCGCGGATCCCAGCTGAATACCGATGAGGCCGCCGGTCACCGCGTCGGGCATATTGAGCACGGCCATGACAGCGGGAAGCCGCCGATCACAGATGAAGGAGGGCAGGAGGACGACGGCTGCACGCCGGTCAGGACCCCGCCTCTGCAGTGGGCGCGGTAGACGACGGCGATGGCGGCAGAGCAGGCCGATGATGACGAGGGCCACGCCGACGCCGAAGATGGTCGCGAAGCTCGGCGGGGACAGCGCGATGCGGGATGACGGGCACCGGCTCCCGCGAGGGCGCCCACAGCGATGAGCGCGGCGATAGCGCCGATGATGCGGCACGCACTGTTCTTCTTTCCATTCAGGACTGTGCGGCGGCGGGGCAGAGGACCGGTGACGGTGGAATCGGCGAACGCCGAACTATGTCGCATTTATGATCTATGTGACATGAAACATAGCCTCTTTGGACCCAGTGCGCGCACGCCTCGACTTACTTGGGGAGGTTCATGAACGGTGGTTTGAGGCCGAGGACCTTCGCCAGGATGCGGTTACAGGCTCGCACCATCGATCATCGCGTGCTGGGTATTGGCGGGGCGTCATCGTCACTTAGGTCGTTGGTGACCGACAGCCTCCTGCATCTACGCCCACTTCATCGCCATGACCCCCATATTCAGCATGTTCTTGGCAGGATCCATCCTCTGCATCATCGTCTCGCGCCCCTGCCGTCACGACGACGAGCGAGCCCGTCCTCACGCGCCACCGAACTCGAGGAGAGAGGGACGGTACTACATCCGACTCGGCGCGCGGCACTGGACGCGGCAGCAGGCACCGACATCTTCTGCTCGAGCTCGCGAGGCTGAGTGAGGACAGACCTTGAGCGCAGAGTCACATCAGTAAGTAAATGTATCGGGTGTTATATCAATGTCGGGTGTTGTTGTTGAATGCTTCCCACGACAGCCTAGGTCTCCGCCAGTCAGCGCCTCGCCAGTTTGAGCAGCGCGAAGAGGGAACATGTACCGGGACAAGGAGACTGGCTGATGGGGTTGGCGGACCGGGGCGTGTCGCGCGCTTGTCGCTTCGAAGCCTGGAACGGCGGCCAGTACGCGAAGCCTCGATCCGCACCGTTCGAGACGCATGCAGGCCAGACCCACGACGTTCCGAGGACCTATCGTGCATGCGCCTGCAAGGGCCGATGGGCGCCACCGCGCAGGAACGCGCACCGTATTGCGACCCGCTGGATCGCAGGCGAGTCATCACTCCCACGCTTCGTAAAACTCCGGCACCCGGTTTCGCGGCGACCGCATCTGGACGAGTCACTGAGGCGCTGCTCTTCGACTGCATGAAGCCCCGCAGATCCGCGAATATCGGGATCGCCGATGCCTCCACGAGCACGGCAACACTTCACCAACAGTCAGGACATCAAGACCCGGCTCGTGGCGGACGCACTCGCTGAAGCGAGCAGAGTTCTCCTCAGTTCTCCTCGATCGTCCGCGCGTACGGAGTTTCACCAGGCGGAATCCACCTGGAGACCACGGTGGACGACGTCGACGAGTGCGTCTGGGACCGTGATGCCCTGATCGACCCGCATCGGTATACGACCGGATTGCGATCCACGGCTCAGCTCGAGTTCAAGCTAGCGTCATCGAAAAAGTGGGTGGCAGCGAGGCGGTATCGGTCTACTCGGAGGGTCGAGCTGTAGTCTGCCCGGTGGAGGAGACCGATGAACTGCAGCCGGTTTCGACTCTTCCACAACGGCATTCAGAGCCACCGGAGGATTAGCGTCTCGGCATCCGGGGCGGCCCGTTGCTCCCCAGCGCAGTCCGTGCGCGTTTATCGCCCGCGATCGCGCGCGACATCATCACTGGTGAGCCGGGACAGTTCGCTCTTTTCTACTCGGATGTCGCGCCGACGGGCGGCGCTTCGCGATGTGCACTTGCGCTGGCGGACTCGCAGAGCGAGATACCGATCGTACCGCGTCCGGCGAGGCCGCCTCCGGGCAGCGATCCGGCGATCGTCGCCTGGTGGGAACCAGTCGATGGGGCGGACGCATCGGGGGATGCTCGCGAGGCGCACGGCTGCCCGCACTCGTCGGACGTGCGGGCGTGGTGGGCAACGATCCGTGCCGGACGCTGGCGATACTCCGCGACGAGCTGACCGACGTACCGATCGACCTTTACCCGCCGGTCCTCGCCCCCACAGCAGCGGGCGTGGACCAGAGCATCTTCTTCGATCTGCATCGCCGCTGTCACCGAGCGGGGTTCGTCACGAGATCAGCATGAATACGAGACCGAGGGTGACCCGCGTTGAGCATCTGTTGAGCTGACCTCGACCACCAGGTCCAGAAATCGAGTACCTGCTCGGCAACGGACCGACCGACGCGGACGTCTGGCTCTTCACCCTCCTCATTCGATTCGACGTCGTGTATGCGCCGTCGCTTCCGACTACACCGATACCGGGTCCGCGACTTCCCATCACTGCACGACTACGTCCGGAGACTGTACCGCTCCCCGATATTCCGGATAACGACCGACTTCGACGCGATCACCCGCGGGTACCACCTGGGGATACCGATCCTCAATCGCGGCATCGTCCCTGTCGGCCCGGACGATCTCTTTCTCCGCTAGCACTAAGGAGCGCCCATACAATTCCGTCTCATCATCCTCGCCCTCGGCATGTTCGTCATCGGGACAGACGGCTTCGTCATCGCCGGTCTCCTGCCGGACATCGCCCGGGCGACCGACATGACGACATCGAGCGCAGGCCAGCTCATCACGATCTTCGCGCTCGTGTACGCGATCGCCAGCCAATCCTGGCCTCAGCGCTCGGGGGCGTAGAGAGAAAGCAACTGCTACTCGGATCGCTGGCAGTGTTCGTCCTCGGCAACGTCCTAGTCGCCGTGAGCACGCTCTATCCCGTCCTGCTGGCCGGCCGCGTCATCGCCGCGCTCGGCGCATCCACGTTCACACCGCGGCACTCGTGATCACCGCAGCGCTCGCGACGCCTGAACGACAGGGGCGGTCGATCGCACTGGTGACCTCAGGTCTGACGATCGCGACGATCGTCGGCGTGCCGATCGGCTCGTTCATCGGCGCCGTCTCCGGGTTCCAGAACGTGTTCCCTGGTTTCATCGTCGCAGTAGGCGTCGTCGTACTCGTGCTGGTGGCCTGGCGGTTCCCTCCCGTCGCGGCACCTGTTGCAGTGGATCTTCGGCGGCGCCTGCGCTGCGAGCTCAGGCGTACCGGCGACGATCATCGCGACCTTCGTCGTCTTCCTCAGCGCCTTCACCGTCTACAGCTACATCGCCGAGTTCTTCGCGATTCGCGCGGGAATCGAGGGCTCACCGCTGTCATGGGTGCTGCTGGCCTTCGGTGTCGGAGGTGCTATCGGGAACATCCTCGGCGGCGTGCTCTCCGACCGGATCGGCGCTCGAACGACCGTGCTGCTGAGCGTCATGGCGCTCACGGCGGCGTTCGTCATGCTCTGGCTCGGCGGCCACATCGCGTGGCTCGCCGTCGCGACCACGCTGTTCTGGGGCATCGCGGGATGGCTACTCGCCCCAGCGCAGCAGCATCGCCTCGTCGTCGCGGGCACGAGGGCCGCGTCCGTGCTCATCTCCCCTGAACTCCTCAGCAATGTACCTCGGGATCGCGGCATCGGGTGCGGTAGGCGGTGCGCTCATCAACCTCGTCGGCGTGGAGCAACTTCCCGCCGCAGGCGCGCTGGGCGCACTCGCTGCGGTGCTGCTCGTGGTATTCGCATACGGGAGCCGCACAGTCCGTGCTGATCATCATGCTGATCATGGGGCCGCTCGGCAAACGGCCGATCCGAGATAGAATCGCGGCGCCCCATCGGCTGCGCCTGACCGGAATCACCGGAATATGGCGGCTCAAAAGGTCGATCAACATCCGGGTAGAGTGGGTGTCTGCCGCATGACGGCGGAAATAGGGAGGTTGCATGGGTGCAAAGGCCAGCGCTTCCGCAGACCAATCCCAGATGTCGCCCACCACGACCGACGCGTTCTGGTCGTCGATTCGTCACCTCGACGGGCTGCTCAGCAAAGGCCGATTCCGCTGCGCTTCGTCGACACGGCATCACGATCACACAGTACATCGCGATGATGGGTCTGCTGCAGTCGCCGGGACAGATCCGCCGCACACATGTCCCGCTGTCTTGGTGTCTCCCCAAGCAGCACATGCGCTGTGAAACGACTCGAGGCGCAGGGGTACCTCCATCGGGTGGGAGACCAGCATTCGGATGTCGTCGTGCTCAATCGACTCACCTCGCTCGGACAGACGACATCTGCGGCTGCAGATGACGCGCTCTCCAGGATCGAGGAAGGGCGTCGCGACCTGATCGGAACGTTGGAGTACACCGAGTTGCTCGACCTGCTCGCTCCGGCGGTGCACCTGACGAGAGTGGAAGGCGCCCCGGAGCAACTCGACGCCCAGCGACGTATCGAGCAGATCGTGCGGCGACGTCTCAGGGCGAGCGTCAGGCATCTCGCGGCGGGATTCGCGAGCGACATCACCGGCGAGTTGCGCGAGCTCGGCCTTACCGCCGCGCAGTACTTCGTCCTTGAGCGACTCCGCACCGACGAACCGGCGACGATGAGCAGAATGCATCCAGGACGCGGGTGCCCCAGCAGACCGGGTCGACCGCCCGCCAGGTGCTGACGCGAATCGGTGCGGTCGAGTCGTTCGAGTCGGAGAACCACCTGGGGCTTTGCGCTCCGGACATTGACCGCCCACGGCGCAGAACTCCGCACACGTGGCCAGGTGCTTGCGGCCGAGGTGAAGGACCGTATTGCCGACGCCATCAGGACTTCGCACATCTCGAGCCGTCGTTCTGCTCACCGTGGTCCGTAATGCGCTGGACACTAATACAAGAGCGGTCAGTTCTGCCTGATATTACCCAATTCGGCATCAATCAGATTCTTCGTTCCCGGGTCTTGGAAGACATACGGGATCAGCGACCGTGACACCCCGTTCTCGATACTGTCCATTTGCGTGGCATTCCGAGCGCACCTGGTATGCCTGGCATACCCGGCATACCAGGTAATGACGTCCGACTGCAGGACGGTCAGCGGCTTTCATACAGCGGGATAGTCCTGAACGTCGTCAAACTGCCCCTTTCGCATCACCTTTGGCCGGCGCGCGCCGAGTGCGGCGGACAGGAGCACATTCGGCACCACGTGGCGCACGGCCGTTTCGAAAAGCCTTGCCGGGCAGCGGCAACTGCTCCACATAGCCCGCAGCTGAACTCATCGGCGCCATAGGGGCGCGCTCCTGACAGCGCGAACAGCGTCACCTCGGGGTTCGCGTGGACGGCCGAAGCGTGAGAAGCGTCAGAGATGCACCGCTGGGTGAGGGCGCCGAGATCGGTCCGGTTCCGCGTCGAGATTGACTTTTTCGCACGAGATCGATGGTGGCACCGTCGATCTCATTCGAGAATGTCGATCTCGACAAGGAGGCGGTGGACGGACCGATCTCGGTGCGGAGTACGACCGATCTCGGTGCGGGTTACGACCGATCTCGGTGCGGGTTACGACCGATCTCGGTGCGGGTGCGACCGATCTCGGCGACGTTGGAAGCCGACGTCGGAAGCCGGAGGACAAAGGACGAAGGACACGGGGAGCCAGCACCGGTCACAATGAGCCCGTGGACTCAAGCGCTCCCGATCCTCTTGCCCGGCTTCTCGCGGCTCCTCCGCGGCTGCCCGCGCGCAGGCCCTCCCCGGCTCCGCGAGCTGCTGGCCGACGATCAGGGCACGGCATCGTCGTCACCGCCCCGCCCGGCACCGGCAAGACCACTCTCGTCCCGCCCTGGTCGCCCACGCCCTCACCACCCCCGAGGACGGCGGGCGCGTCATCGTCACCCAGCCCCGCCGCATCGCCGCCCGAGCCGCCGCACGGCGCCTGGCAGACCTGCTCGACGAGCCACTGGGCAGCACAGTCGGCTGCGCAGTGCGCGGAGAACGGGAGGCCGGCCCGCATACGCGCATCGAGGTGGTCACCGCCGGGCTGCTGCTGCGCCGCCTGCAGGCCGACCCCGATCTGCCCGGGGTGGCGGCCGTGGTCCTGGACGAGGTGCACGAGCGGTCCCTGGGTCCGACCTGCTCCTGACGCTCCTCCTGGACGCTCGCGCCCCTGCGCGAGGATCTGGTCATCATCGCCATGTCGGCCACCGCCGACCTCGACCGCCTGCCCACCATGCTCGGGGCAGGCTCCCCGGACGCAGCCGCCGCCGATTCCGCCGCCGACGGCGGCAACAGCACTGACGGCCCCGGCCTCGCCCCCGAGCGCCCCATCGTCTCAGTCGCCCGGTTCACTCCATCCGCTTCAGGAGGTGTGGGCGCCCCGCCGTCGCGCACGCCCCGCCTGGGCCCGACGGCGTGCCGGAGGGAATTCCTCGCCCATGTCGCCGCCACCGCGCAGCGCGCTCACCGAGCGCACCGGCGACGCGCTCGTCTTCCTGCCCGGGCCCGAGAGTCGAGGACGTTGCGAGCCGCCTGCTCGGCTCCCGTGCCGGAGAGCGTCGACGTCCTGCCTCTGCACGGGCGGCTGAGCGCTCGCGCCCAGGATGCCGCCCTGGCCCCGTCGCCGCCCGGTCACCGGCGCGTGGTCGTGGCCACGAACGTGGCCGAATCCTCGTTGACCGTGCCGGGGTGCGCGTCGTCGTCGACGCCATGCTGACTCGGCAGCCGCGCCTCGACGTCGCTCGCGGCATGTCGGGGCTGGTGACGGTCGGCGCTTCCCGAGCGGAGGGCGTCCAGCGGGCCGGGCGCGCGGGACGCGAAAGGGCCCGGCGTCGTTTATCGGTGCTGCACGCCGACGGACTGGGCGCGCGCACCGCAAGCGCCCGTACCGGAGATCCTGTCCGACCTGACTCGCCTCGTCCTCGAGCTCGCAGTATGGGGCGCTCCGGACGGCGCCGGCCTGACTCTGGCTCGATCCGCCGCCCGCCCCGGCCATGGAGGCTGCGCGTACCGCGCTGCAGCGCCTGGGACTGCTGGAGGACGACGCGGAAGCCGACAGGGCAGCCGCGGCTGTGACCGTGCTAGGGCGCCGTGGCCCGAATTCCGGCCGATGCCCGTCTCGCACGCGCTCTGCTGACGGCTCGCGGGACCGTGGGCGCCAGGCGAGCCGCCGAGGCACCGCCACTGCTCAGCGCGGAACTGCGCGCGCCCGGCGGCGATCTGACCGCACTGGCGCGCAGCGTGCACGACGACGGCGCATCGGCGAGCGCCTGGAGGCGGAGGCCCGCCGCCTGGAACGGGCGGCCGAGTCGGCGGGTCGCACCCTCGACCGGGCCCACCGCGCAGCCGGGTCGGCGCCCTCTAGCCCGGGGTCGGCGTCCCATGACGGACCGCAAGCCCCAGCGGGTCTGACGCCTCAGCCGCGATCCCGGACCACTCCCCTGTCCGAGGCAGTCGCGCTGGTGGCGGCCCTCGCCCGTCGAGTGGATCGCACGCCGCCGGGCCCGACGCCCTCCGCAGGGGCCGGCCTTCTACACCAGCGTCAGCGGCGCGGGCATGCGCACCGCGCGGGAATCCGCCAGAGCTCGTCGCCGTGGCTGGCCGTGGCCGATGTCGGTGCCGCACTCAGGCGCGGGGACGCGTCAGTTCGGGCGGCGGCGCCGATCGACGACGAGCTCGCCCTGAGCGTTGGCGCGCCGTGGCTCATCGAGGAGGAGCGGGTCGTGTGGGCCCAGGGGCGGCTGCGCTCCGAGCGGCTGCGGCGCCTGGGTGCGATCACGCTGGCGGCGACGCCGGGCGGGACTCCGCCCCGTCCGCCGTGGCCGGCGCCGTCGTCGAGGCCTGCGGAGCCGAAGGGCTCGACATGCTGCCGTGGAACGAGGGCCGGCGAGCTGCGGGCGCGCCTGGCGCTGCTCCAGCCGCAGGCTGGGCGAGCCGTGGCCCGCGATGGACGACGGCGCGCTGCTGGACCGGGCCGGGCTGTGGCTGCTGCCGCGGTCGAGGCCCTCGCGGCCCGAGGCGGCGATTCGACCTGGGGCGGCTCGACGTCGGCGCGGCGCTGCGGGCGCTGCTGCCGCCGTGGCGGGCGGCCGGGCTCGACGAGCTCGCGCCGCAGCGCATCGAGGTGCCGTCGGGCTCGCGCATACGGGTGTCCTACGTCGGCGAGCAGGGCGAGGCGCTCCAGCGGCCAGTGCTGGCGGTGCGCATGCGGGAGTGCTTCGGCTGGGCGGACACGCCCCGGGTGGTGGACGGACGGGTGCCGGTGCTGATCCATCTGCTGTCCCTCGGCGACGGCCGGTCGCGGTGACCGACGACCTGCGCTCGTTCTGGGCCGGCCCCTACCGGCAGGTGCGTGCGGAGCTGAGGGGCAGGTACCCCAAGCACCCCTGGCCCGAGGACCCGTGGACGGCACCGGCGACCCGCGGGACGCGACGGCGCGGTTGAAGTGCAGCTGCGCCGGGATCCGCCCATCGCATGAGCGGTACACTTATAGGTCGTCACTGCTGGCCGACCGCATACTTCATAGAAGAAGAAATAGAGAAATCCAGATGGGTACCTTCCGACGCCGGCTCCAGAGCACCTCCTCCGCACCGGGGCGCACAGCTCCGTCGCTCTGGCTGTCCTTCGAGCGCGTTCGCCATCGGATCATCGTGCGCACCGTGGCAGGCGGAGCCGCCTACGTGGCCCGCAAGATCGACACCGCGAAGCCGCGCGACGCTCTCGGCACCATCGCCGGCAACGACTCGGTCGTCGTCGTCTGCACCAGCCGGAGGCGGCTGCCGAGCTCACCGCACGACTGACCGGCATCCTCCTCACCCACAGAGGGACTTTAGTCCTAACTTGGGGTGCGCATACATATTCATGCGCCAACACACCTCCTTGCGCAACACCGCTCACGCAATGGAATCTCGAGCGGCGCCGCGCATAAGAGAAATTTTATGCGCGATGGATTTAATAAATTTACGCCCCGCCAACCGAGGACGCCGCGATTAAGGCTGCCCTACTCTTCAGGAGTCAGATGAGCAGTTCCACAAAGGGGCGGAACATGGCGACAGAATCGCCTCACGATTCTTCTAGTCAAGGATCCAGTCGGCATCTTCATCACCCGCGAAGGTGTCTTTAGCCGTACTCATCGCGCTCGTTATCGGCTCAATGATCGGCGGGGAATATTCGGTCTGCCATCGCAGATGGGCGCCGCGGCGGCCCGGCCCGCTCATCATCGGATGGCTCATCACCGGAGCCGGAATGCTCATGCTGGCCAAGGTCTTCCAGAGCCTGGCGGTGCAGCGCCCGATATCGATGCGGGCGTCTACGGCTACGCCAAAGAGGGTTCGGCAATTATCTGGGCTTCTCCTCGGCCTGGGGCTACTGGGTTTCCAGCGCCTGGATGGGCAATGTCGGATACCTCGTCCTCCTCGCGAGCGGCGATCGAGCGTATTCCTGCCCGGATTCAGGAGAGGCACCACGCTCCTGGCCACCGTCGTCTCCTCAGCGCTCCTGTGGCTGTACCTACCTGCTCATCCTGCGCGGCATCCGCGAGGCGGCCGTCGTCCCAACGTCGTCGTGACCATCGCCAAGATCGTGCCCCTGATCGTCTTCATCATCATCAGGGGCCACCACGCCTTCAAGATCGGCACCTTCTCCGCCGATTTCTGGGGCGCCAACAGCGACCTCGGCTCCACGCGCTCCACCCAGGTCAAAGGCCATGATGCTGGTGACGGTCTGGGTGTTCATCGGGTGGAGGGCGCCTCCGTCTTCTCCGAGCGCGCCCGCAACCGCCACGACGTCGGCCGCGCCACCATCACGGGCTTCGCCTCGGTGCTCGTCCTGCTCCTGCTCGTCAATCTCCTGAGCTACGGCATCGCGCCCCGCGAAGAGATCGCCGCCATGCCAGACCCCTCGACGAGCGGCGTGCTGACTCGCGGCGGTAGGCCCCTGTGGGGCCAAGTTCATCGCCGCCGGCCTGGCGATCTCACTGATCGGCGCCCTGCTGTCCTGGTTCCTCATGTGCGCGGAGATCCTGCGCGTGCCGGCGCTCGACAGCACCCTGCCGCGCTGGTTCTCCAAGGAGAACAAGAACGGCACACCGGTCGGCGCGATGTGGCTGACCACCGGCATGGTCCAGGCCATGCTGATCTGGGCGCACTTCGCTCGGATCGACCTACACCAGCCTCATCCTCCTGGCATCGGCGCTCATCCTCATCCCCTATCTGTTCTCAGCCGCGTTCCATCTCATCAATTCCTTCCGCAACCGTGAGAAGGCCGGGATCGCGGACATCGTCATCGGCATTCTCGGAACCGCCTACGCCGTATGGCTCCTGTACGCTGCCGGACCGACATATCTCCTCTTCGTAGGCCTGTTCTACCTGGTGGGAACACCCCTTCTACGTCGATCGCCCGGAAGGAGGCCGGGAAGCGCGTCTTCACCACGATCAGACTGGGTCGTCATCGCCGTCTTCTCCCGCGACCTCGATATACGCGATCTACGGCCTGTAGCACAGGCGCCCTCTCATCGAATAGTCCCGCCCCCGCTTCAGCTGCACCCCAGGCAACTGCGCGGCCCGCCCAGTGACGGACGGGAAACCGACAGATTCACGAAAGGACATCATGGTACATCAACCACCGGGTCTGGTCCGAGGCCGGAAAACTGCGAACCGTCATGGTCTGCCCGCCCGGACGCGCGCACTCCTTCCTCACCCCGTCGAGACTGCCGACCTCCTCTTCGACGACATCCCTCGACGTTGATCGGGCTCGCGCAGACCACGCGGACTTCGTCTCCCTCATGCGCGAGCGCGGTGTCAAAGGTGCTGGAGTTCGACTCCCTGCTCGCCGACGTCCTCGACGTCCCAGAGCACCGCGCCTGGATCCTCGACCGCCGCGTCAACAAGGACACCATGGGTGTGGGCGTGGCCGAGGGCCTGCGCGACTGGATGGATGAGATGCCCAGCAAGGAGCTGTGCACCTGCCTCATCGGCGGGCTGTCCTCGGACGAGGTCCCCGAGGACGTCCTCGGTACCGGCATCGCCCCCTACCACGTGGGCGCCGACGGGCCGGAGATGCTCATCGCTCCCCTGCCCAACTCGATCTTCACCCGCGACTCCTCCGCCTGGCTCTACCGGGGCGTGTCGCTCAGCTCGATGTTCTGGCCCGCCCGCAAGCGCGAGACCATGCTGGTCAAGGCGGTCTACACCTTCCACCCCGCCTTCACCGGCAGGGACTTCCCCCATCTGGTTCGACGCCGCCGAGGGCGACCAGGGGCACTCCTTCATCGAGGGCGGCGACATCATGCCGATCGGCAACGGCGTCGTCCTGGTCGGGCATGGGCGAGCGCTCGACCCTATCAGGGCCGTCAGCCGCCTGGCCCACAGGCTGTTCGAGCAGGGCGGGGCCGAGCGCGTGATCGCGGCCCGCATGCCGCGCGACCGCTCCACCATGCACCTCGACACCATCTTCACGTTCTGCTCCGAGGACGTCGTCAGCATCTACGAGCCCGTGGTCTCCCAGCTCACCTCCTTCTCCCTCAGAGCCCTCGAGCGCGGAGCCGGGAGGCATCAGGGTCCGCCACGAGGAGGCGCCGTTCCTCGACGTCGTCGGCAAGGCGCTGGGCACCACGCTCAACCCGGTCACGTCTCCGGCGGGCCGCCTGGGCGCCGCGCGCGAGCAGTGGGACGACGGCAGCAACGTCGTGGCCCCTCGAGCCGGGCGTCGTCGTCGCCTACGACCGGAACTACGGCATCAACTCGGCTCTTCGCAAGGCGGGCATCGAGGTGCTCGAGATCCCCGCCGCCGAGCTCGGGCGCGGACGCGGGGGCGGTCACTGCATGACGTGCCCCATCGACCGCGATGCGGTCTCGTACTGATTCGTAACTGACTCGTACTGGGACCTGAGGCAGGGGGCAGGGAAATCCCTGAAGACCACTGAAGACCACTGAAAAACCCTGCACGAGCGCGCGCCCCCGCATACAGGGGCGCGCCGGCCAGGTACACCTATGTACCGTATGTACACGCGGTCCCGCTGACCTCGCGACCCGCATCATCAGGGGCGCGCAGCGCGCACACTGTTGGTCGCACTCTGGCTGCAGGCGACCACGGGTGATCGCGTATATCATCACAGAACTGCCACCACCACGTATTCGAGGCTTAGGAGTTGTTATGGGTTCTTTGTTGTTTTGGGCGTCATTTTCTTAAGGAGTTGGATTTCACTGCTGTGGAGTGGGGTTCGTTGCTTGAGTTGGCGGCGGAGTTGAAAGCGGCGAAGAAGGCTGGTCGTGAGGTGCAGCGGCTGGTGGGTAAGAACATCGCGTTGATCTTTGAGAAGACCTCGACGCGCACGCGGTGCTCGTTCGAGGGTCGCGGCCTACGATCAAGGAGCGCGGGTGACGTATCTGGACCCCTCGGGCTCGCAGATGGGTCATAAGGGAATCAGTGGCCGAGCACCGCCCGGGTCCTGGGCCGGTTCTACGACGGGATCGAGTTCCGCGGCAAGGAACAAGCACATGTCGAGACCCTGGCCGAGTTGTCCGGGGTCCCGGTATGGAACGGGCTGACCGATCAATGGCACCCCACCCAGATGCTGGCCGATCAACTGACCATGATCGAGCACTCGGGCAAACCGATCCAGCAGATCGCTTTCGCCTATCCCTGGGGAGACGCCCGCAACAACGTCGCCAACTCACTGCTGATCTCAGCGGCGCTGATGGGCATGGACGTGCGCATGGTCGCCCCCACGCAACTACGGCCGAGACCGAGATCATCGACGCCGCCCGACCTGGCCGCCACCAGCGGGCGCGCATCACCATCACCGACGACCCCACCACCGGCGTGGCCGAGTGGACTTCCTGTACACCGACGTCTGGGTCTCCATGGGCGAGCCCAAAGAGTCTGGGACGAACGCATCAACCTGCTGCGCCCTACCGGATCAACAAGACCCTGGTCCACGCCACCGGCAACCCGACGTGAAATTCCTGCACTGCCTGCCCGCCTTCGACCGCAACACCACCGTAAAGCCCGAGACATCTACACCAAAACCGGCATGGACGGCCTGGAAGTCACCGACGACGTCTTCGAATCCCCCTCAACGCCGCCTTCGACCAAGCCGAAAACCGCATGCACCATCAAAGCCGTCATGGTCGCCACCCTCGCCACCCCCACCACCGAGGAAACCAGGAGGCACAGCCATGAGAATCGTCGTCGCCCTCGAGGCAACGCCCTCCTCGAACGCAGCCAAACCCCCAACGCCTCCACCGGCGCCTGCCCCGCACGCAACCACCACCCGAGGGGATGGTCATGCCTAGTCTTGGCGCAGGCACCGGCCGGGCGCCATCAGGAGGAGACGGCGCCGACTCTCCTGGGACTCTCCGGGAGTCAGGGTGCTCCTCCTCGGACCCGCTTCGCAGGCTTCGACCATGGAGATCTCGTGAAAACCAAGTCACCGCAGGAGGTCGTCGACTATCGCGGCCCGCACCCGTGCTGCGCGGCGCCGCCTGATCAGACGAGTTCATCAGCACGACTCGCATCCACTCCCAGCGCGAGTTGCAGCGAGATGCTCACGACCCCGATGGTTTCCAGCGTCACTCAGGCGACGCTGTCACGAGACCTCAAGGCGATGCGGGCCTCCAGGTCCCGCACCGCCAGCGGGAAGCAGGTCTACGTTCTGCCCGGGGCGGGCGCCCCCGGGCAAAGCGCCTCCCCGACGACGTCGAGGGCGGGTCGACCAGCATCTGGCGCACATGGTCGAGGCTGCTGGTCTCGGTGGCCTGCGCCCCACGGGGACGTCGTTCTCCAGACGCCCCGGGGGCGGCGCAGCTGATGGCCGCCGCCGTGGACGACGCGATGCTTCCGGGCGTCCTCGGAACGATCGCGGGCGATGACACCATTCTTATCGCCACGTCCGGGGACGCCGCAGGTCTCGCGGTCGCCCGGCACATCGCCTCGCTGTCGAACTCCGCCCACGAAGGGCCCGACGGCGACCCCGACCGCTAAGGATGCCGGGGCTGATAGGGGAGGCTGAAGCAGCTAAGGCTGCTGGGGCGACTGGGGCTGAGATGGGGGAGGCTGGGGCTGCTAGAGCTGCTGGGGCCGCAGGGCCGACCACCCCGACCGCCCGACCGCCCTGCCACCGCACGCCGAGATCGGTCGGTTCCGCGCCGAGGATCGCTGATAGCCCAACAGCGATCCTCCGCATCCGACGCACATGGCGGCAACCACGATATCTTGAGCAACTGCGGGTAACCGGGTAACCCGGGTAACGAAGGCCCCGCTATCGCCGCTGCGCTGAGTTCTCGCTTCGGCGGTAGCGCTGGGATTTCTATCAGGGAAGCTGGTGAGCCAGGCGCCGACAGGGACGAGCGTCACCGGCAAAACGGCCCTTAATAAGCTCCGGCGACCCGGTCGGGCCTCATGATGCCGTCCTCAACGAGCTCGAGCGCCTTCCGGGAACGGTGTGGGGACGGTTGCACATGGGACAGAGGCGGGCTGGTCAGAAGGGTGCCGGCTTTCGTTGGAATTCTGGGGTTGCGATCAGGACGTCAAGGACGGTTGACGCGCTCCCATGTGCGCCTAGGGGGCTCTGTGCACATGGGAATGCAGCGACTCGCCTTAATGGAAGTATGAGATCCTCGGAATTACGCGGAGAAATGGCATTCGTCCCAACAGGCCGCTTTTCTCCCATGTGCGTACCTTCTCGGGTACACGGTATCCGACCGGCCGCGGGACCGGTCTTGGCGCCGAGGGAAGCGCACCCTCTCATGTGCGCAGCGTCCGAGAGTGTCAGAGGCATTGAAGACGCGCAGCACGATCACTTTCAGCCAGCCGATCACGAAGCCGGCCTCACAGAGACGATTGAGACCGCGCCACGACGGCGGCCCAGCCAAGCCCGAAGGCACATGAAAGCAGCAGCCCGCTACGAGATCCGATCGCTCTGGAGCATGAACGAAGCCCCGCAATATCAACGGCAGCCCCCACCGGAAGCCCATCCAGCGTGTCACCGCTGCACACGCACTGCACACGAAGTTCCCCGGCACCCAACTTCTCGTTGAGTACCGGGGACCCTGATGGCGGTAGCGCTGGGATTCGAACCCAGGGTGGCTATAGAACCACACAGACTTTCGAGATCTGCACCTTCGGCCGCTCGGACACGCTACCTCAGGGCTCGAGGCTACACGGCGGACAGCAGACGGCCCAATCCGCAGCGGATGCGAGGTCGCTCACGCTCCGGACCAACCTCCTCAACTACCGCAGCCTCAGGTCCGACGACGGCACCCCCTCTCGTAAGACAGCGGGGCGGGCTGGCGTACGGGCAACCTGCAACGACATGGCGAGGGACCCCCAACAGGTCCCCCCTATGTCTCGATCTCGGCGGTGGTTGTGATCATGGCGCTCACCGGAGTGTAGATATCAACATCGTTTTCAGGTGTCTCAATACTAACAATAAGCGAGTAATGCACGCCCTCATCACTCTGATCCAAAGACGGACGAGTTTTCCACCATCCACGGACAGGATGAACCGCAATCACGCCTTTTTCAGCGAGGGCCGCCGCCGTCCCACGCCAGATATCCGTATGCAAAGAGCCCGGCTTAGTCTGAGAATTTGCCCCGAAGAACCAGCCTTCTTCAGTTTCTAGATCAACACTATGATAACTTTCGTTTCTCAAGGCAACATCGATCCGACGGGCGAAAAAGAAGCACTCGTCTCTTCTGGACGTTTCATGGAGAAGCGCAGGCCATGGGACTGGTAGGCGTAACGGTTATTCCAACCTCGTCGAGACGGATTGGGCTCGATGAAGTAAGAGAGAGTGACGCGTAGCTCAGCCTGCGCCTCACCCAGACTCTCTAGAACATCGCGCGGCCATGGAAGATCGTGGAGCGCCATCTCACGATAGACGTGATCGACATTCACCTGCCTTCCAGGCTTGAATGGATGCAGTTCCCCTTCGCATACGAGTGTCAGAGCATCTGAAGCACTGCGAAGGGCACGGGCGAGATCCGGAACGCCCATGCCGTAACGGCGCCGCATTTTCTGAAGCTCTCCCTTCTGCGGCTTCTTCCTCGAAGACTGGCGAGCGCTCATGGCATCGGTCCACCGAGCAGAGTGGACGACCAACCCGCGCACCGTCTCCGGACGAAGCGCCGGATACTCAGCCTGGACCGATGCGGCAATCGCTGCGACTTGCGCGGAGGCAGCCGAGGTATCGGAGCTGGTTGTCAAGAAGCTACCGGTACCAAAGGGCTGGAATCGGGTCGTGAGAACGGACAGGTGGTCGGACCGGTCCACGTTCCCGCCGTCCGGAGACCGGAGCAGATTCCCGCCGTCGGCGACCACGTCGGGCTTGAAAGGCCAGTCAGCATGAGCGAAAGAGACCGAGGTGCGACTGGTCGGAGCGAGGTCTCCTGCCGGCGCAATTGGCTCATATCCCGTAAAATCCTCAGGCGCGGATCTCATGTCATCGTTGGCGGAGTAAGCGCCGACTGTCAGCGCATTCCACGCCTGAGCAGGGTCTTCAATCGGCTCCACATCACAGCGAGCGAGGTAGTCGTCCTCAGCGCGAGGATCACGAATGTTCCGGCCGAGATGACGAAGAGCCTGGGTCGAGGGCTCCTCGGTCTAGAAGAAGCCCATGACGCCCCTGGTCGACAGGAGCACTGAGCGCCCATGGGACAACGCATCGATCGCGGCGGCCCGCGACGTGGGCATGCCCGCAGCAATCGCCCTCATCGTCGCGACTCGGCGCGGTCACCGCCATGAGGAAGATGCGGGAGCGCTCCGGCGCCCTGCAACTCCGGCATATCAACAGCGGTGGACGTAACCGCTGCATAGAGCCTGGGTTCATTCTCTCCTTGGTCGGGCAGAATCTTCACCGACTCGAGGCAGTGATCCAGACGCACACTGCCAGCCGCACTCAGCGCCTCCTCCACGTCGCCGTACAGCGCTAGTCCGGCCATTTCCGTACCGTGAGGATAAACCGGATCAGGTCGCCATTGCGCATCAACACAATGACAGTCGGCGTCATCGAGACCATCGGCGAGTAAGCGATGCTCATGCTGAACTCCGGTATCCAGGACGCAGACGGCGGGAGCATCACCGGAGATCGAGCCGGCATGGAGACGAGCAGGTCTTCAATCCACTTGACCTGCTCGGGTCGGTCCATATTGGTGAAGAACTCAGGCTGATGCGACCGCCTCAACTCTGCAATACCGTCGACACGCTCGACGACTTGCACGATATCCTTAACTGTGCCTTGCAGCAGACAAACGGTTCGATCGCCGAACTTCAGAGACTGCTCCGGCGGACGGAAAGGCCCTGCAGCCTCACCACCCGCAGAAGATGCTCAATTCCCTATGCAGAGTCTTTCCGCAGCCAGACCTCCCACCAAACCGGAGCTCCGTCGTCGGGAAAGCATTCTGGAGGATCAGTCCAGAGCAACCGCGCCGTGGCCTGCGAATCTGCTCGATCGACTCGATGAGATTGCGATGACGCGGACGTTCATCCTTGACTGTGTCATTTTCATAGTCATCAAGCTTCCTCAAGAACCACGATTCCTGCGATTCGGGGAATATATACCGACGCCGTGAGAACAGCATCGTCCTTGTCGCCCGTCGCTGTCGCCGACAATGGCTCAATGTCACGAGGGACCTCGCGTCTTCCGCGAATCCAGCTGCGCGAGGATGTCAAGCGCTCCCGGAAAGGTCGTAAAAAGTAATGGTGCGGGAATTACGGTCGTCCCACTGCTCGGCGGCAATCGCATCCTCGTACTGCCTCCGCAAGGATGCCGCATGAGGCCGGCGAGAGCCGTCAAAAACCCTACGCTCTCGATTATCTCTATTCTGTCCCGGGGACTTGTAATCCACATTCTCCTCGGGCGGCGGAACGACGAGGTGCTGACGCGAACGTGGATGCCGAGACACGGCTCAGCCTTCCGGCACCGAGCGCTGGCGTTCATTCAAAGCCACGACCAAGTCCTCCGTGAGGTACCTTCGACTTCCCGGAGAGAAGGGCCTGTTTGGCTGGCATTCACTGAGCGGCGATGACGATCTCCGCATGGCTGAGCCCCTGCGCCGCCGCTACGATGCGCGACCACCCCAGGTTGCTGGTGCGCACAAGGGCCAGCCGATCGACAATGAGCTCGCGAACCCCGCATCGTCCGGAAGATCGAAATCGAGTGACATCGAAGCGCCGGAAGAAAGCTCGATCAAGCAGACCGGAGTGATTACTGGCGGCCAGGACGATACTGTCGGAGAGATCCTCCTCCAGGAATTGAAGGAAGGAGTTGATCACCCTGCGGATCTCACCGACGTCGTTCCCCGAGAGGCGCTCCGCAGCCAGCGCATCGACCTCATCGAAGGTGAGACGCCGCGCACATCGGAGGCTGGTCGAGAAACGAGCCTGAGTTTCGCAGCCGTCTCCCCCATGTGCTTCGTCGTGAGAGCATCGAGACGCACTGTGAACAGCGGCAGCCCAAGCTCGCCTGCGACGACTCGGGCGGTCGAAGTCTTCCCGTCCCGGGCGGACCGGTCATGAGCACGCGCGCGTGCGAGACCAGCCCATACTCCCCAGGAGCGAGCGTTGACGCTGCTCGGCGAGAATCCGCTCAAGCGCACTACGAAGAGGCGGGGCCAGCGTGAGATCGACAAGACGGTCATCCGGATAAGCCACCGACAGCAGGCCCGCCAGCTCTCCGCGCGGCTGAGCCACAGGAACGATGGCGGCCACCCGCTGCTGGGCAGCCGTGAGGCCGAAGATCACCAGCCAGGTCACGCAGCTCCTGAGCGAATCGCGACTGCCCGGCACGCGCTGCCTTCGCGGCCACCCTGGATGGCGACGGCGTGGAACTGCGCATCGTCACCATCCCCATGGCTGCGCACGAGCGCACGCACCTGGTCGTTGGTCGCCATGCGCTTCTCCCGACGCCGATCAGAACTACCCCTAATGGTAAGCCCTACATCACCGCCGCTCGGCGAAGAACCTCACAGCAGCGCCTCGGACTCCCGCTCGCGCACCCCGGCCACGACCTCGACGCGGTGATTGGCGCGCGGATCGCGCAGCACATCGCGCACGCTCCGCACGCCCCCGTCCTCGGCTCCCAGACGGCGAGACCACCCGCACCAGACGCGCCAACTGGATGGCGCCGGCGCACATGGTGCAGGGGCTCGAGAGTCACCACCAGCTCGCAGCCGTCCAGCTGCGAATCGCCCAGCGCCGCCCCCGCCGCCCGCAGGGGCAGCACCTCGGCGTGGGCCGTGGGATCGCATGCGGCCTGGCGGGCATTGGCCGCCTCCGCCAGGGGCCTCGCCGTCGGGCCCGGGGACGACGGCGCCCACCGGCACCTCGCCGGCCCGACCGGCACCTGCGGCCCAGGGTGAGCGCACGATCCATCGCGGCGCCGTAGCGCGCCTCGATCAGACCGCCTCTCACGCCCTCAGCTCGACGCACGATGAGACCCCATCAAAAATATGATCTACTTCATTGAGCGGCCGGAACCGTACATTCCATGCAGCCTCAACCCTCTTCTTCCGGCGAGAATCCGCCACTCCCAGTTGATCTTTGCATCAGCTCCTGCAAGGCTCTATGGCTGACATCACCACGGTGAATGGAGTCAAGTCAATATGGAACCACCAGCGAGACAGCAAACCCGAGTCCGCCAACGAACCTACCGAACCCACTGAAGCCGCCGAACCCACCGAGTCGACCGGCACAGGCGCCGACTCCTCGGTCATCGAATCGGCCAGCGAAGCCCCCGCCGAGCCCGCCTCCCCCCCACCTCCGTCCCTGCGGCCCCTGAGACCAGCCACTCCGCCGAGCCCGATACGTCCGGCGAGCCGACCCCACCCCATCCCGACAAGCAGCCCATCAACTGGGGTGTTCTCGCCTCCGCCGTCATCATCGCGATTGTCACCGCCGGCGCCTTCATCTCGCCCACGGTTGTGCAGAGCGCCTTCGATGCGGCCGTCAACTGGGCCGGGGAAGTGGTTCGGCTCCTTCACATCCTCTCATCACGGCCTCGCTCGCATTCGTCCTCCTGGTCGCCCTGAGCAAGTACGGGCGCGTGCGGCTCGGTCCGGACAACTCCACCCCGGACTTCTCCACCTTCTCCTGGGCCGCCATGCTCTTCGCCGCCGGAATCGGCACCGGCATCATGTTCTTCGCCATCGCCGAGCCCGTCTCCCAGTACGATGAAGCCGCCCGTCGGCGAGGGCGAGACCGTTGAGGCCGCGCGGCACGCCGTCGTCCTGGCGATCTTCCACTACGGAATCTCCGGCTGGGGCGTCTACGCGATCATGGGCATGGCCATGGCCTACTTCGCCTACCGGCGCCGCGACGCGCTGGCGGTGCGCTCCACCCTGCGCCCGCTGCTCGGGGACCGCGTGGACGGCTGGAGCCGGGCGACGTCGTGGACACCGCGGCGCTCGTCGGCGGCGTCTTCGGGATCGCGGCCTCGCCGGGGTCGGCGTCGTCCAGCTCAACGTGGCCCTCGACATCCTCTTCGGCATCCCGCAGGGCATCGGCGCGCAGATCGGCCTGATCGTGCTGTCCGTGATCATGGCGACGGTCTCGGCCACCACCGGCGTGGACCGGGGCGTGCGCATCCTGTCCAACATGAACGTGGTCCTCGCCATCGGCTTGGCCCTGTGGGTCCTGATCACCGGCGACACGGCCTTCCTCATGGACTCCCTCATCAGGGAGCGTCGGCGACTTCATGGTCCAGTTCCCGCAGCTGACCCTGGAGACCTACGCCTACAACCGGCCGAGGAGTGGCTCAACGAATGGACGCTGTTCTTCTGGGCCTGGTGGATCACCTGGGGAGCCTTCGTCGGCATGTTCCTGGCCCGCATCTCCCGCGGCCGCACGTTCCGCGAATTCATCTTCGGCGCCCTCATCCTGCCCTTCTCCTACGTGGTGATGTGGGTGGCGATCTTCGGCAACAGCGCCCTGGAACTCATCCCGCTCGGGCGACACCGACTTCGCCGAGACCACCATCTCAAGCCCGAGCAGGGCCTCTACCTCCTGCTCAACGCCGCCGGCGGAAAGCCCGTCATCGCCCTCGCCCTGTTCATCGGCATCCTCTTCTACGTCACGAGCGCCGACTCCGGGGCCCTGGTCATGTCGAGCCTGTCCAGCCGCATCAAGGGCGAACGGGAGGACGCCGCCCCATGGCTGCGGATCTTCTGGGCTACCCTGACCGGCATCCTCACCATCGCCATGCTCGTGGCCGGAGGCATCACCATCCTCCAGCAGGCGACGCTGGTGATGGCGCTGCCCTTCAGCTTCATCCTCGTCGTGATCATGGCCTGCCTGCTCAAGGCGCTTCATCAGGAGGCGAGCTACAACCTGGCCCGCTCGCGCGCCTACCGCAACCGGCAGGTCGGCTTCACCGGGACCGCGGCCAGTCTGCAACGCGTCTCCTGGCGCGACCGCCTGTCGCACACCTTCGCCCACGTCACCCCCGAGCAGGCTCAGCGAGCGCTGGACCGGCGCATTGTGCCGGCGCTGGAGGCGATGGCCGCCGAGATCGAGGAAGGAGAAGCTGGACGCGGAGGTCTACGTCGAGGAGGAGGCCGAGGACCCCGACGACGAGCGCAACTACCTGGGCCGCGTCACCCTGCTGGTGACAGACCCGCACAGCGAGGCCCGCGACGGCGAGAGCGAGCCCGAGGTCCTCGAGCGCGCGGGCGGCCGACAGGGTCTTCCGCTACGTGGTACGCATGGTCGAGACCCCGGCCCCTCCTACGGCGGCGGCATGAATGAGGCCGACGACGTCACGGTGCGGCTCGAGGTGCGACTGCGCGGCGGCGGGTGGGCTACGACATCATGGACTGGTCCGCCGACCAGGTCGCCCACGACGTCCTGGACCACTACGAGCGCTGGCTGGAGTACCTGGGCACGAGCAGCACCGCGCACGTCTGAGGCTGGAACCGGGCGCCGGGCGCCCGCCCGAACGCTCGAGATCGGTCGTACTCCGGCTCGAGATCGGTCCACTTCCGCACCGAGATCGGTCGAACTCCGCCGCGAGATCGGTCCGTTTCCGCTCGAGATCGGTCGTACTCCGGCTCGAAATCGGTCCCACTTCCGCATCGAGATCGGTCCGGGCCGACGACGAGCGACAGCCGATGAGCCGCGTCAGCGGGGTGCGCCTTGCGAAACCGGGATTGAGCCCGGGGCTGCAAGGCGCACCCCGCTTCAGCATCGCCGACGGCGGCCAGCTGGCCGAGGACAACGGCGCGCAGCGTCCTGGGCCGCATGCCGAGGGCCTTCCACAGGCCGTGGTCGTGCTCGCGCTCATGGCGGAGGGGCGATCCGATGGGCGGGTCGCGCGGCGGCTGGTGCTGTCCGACGGCGCGGGTGCACGACGGCGAGCGCGAGGCAGGACCACAGCGGCCATCCCGGTCACTACGGCGCAGGCGGCCAGCACGACGTGCATCGCGTGGATGTAGGCGCCGCAGGCGGCGGCTCGCAGGGTGGACGCCGCCGGGTCCGACATCCGGGCTGCTGCGGCGAACGCCGTCGTGACCGAGCCGCTGACGGCGGATGCGGCCGGATCGGGCAGGGTGGCCGCCAGTTCCGCGGCCCCCCGTCCGTAGCGGTTTCCGGTCAGCGAGGCCGGGCAGGGCAATGCCCAGGACTGCGCCGAGCTGACGAATCGCATTAAGAAGAGCCGCCCCGCGCCGCCGCGCTCACTGGGAACGGCGCTCGCGGCCGCCTGGATCCCGTGGGCCTGACCGATCCCCAGACCGAGACCCGCAACGAGCAGGCCCCAGAACATGGGCTGGTAGCCGCTCGTCGCGCTCGTGGTGGAGCACAGCCACAGACCGACGGCGGCGAGCGCCATCGCCGCGGGAAGGATGAGCTCGCGCGCGGCCCGGACTCGCGACAGGCCGGAGGAGATCACCGCCCCGACCACGGCTGTCAAGGCGACGGGCATGAGCATGAGTCCCCTGCAGCCGCGTCGTGGCCGAGGATGGTCTGCAGGTAGTCCGGGGTGACGAACAGCAGGCCGAACAGCACGAAGTTGATGCCCATCAGAACCAGGGACGAGACCCGGAAGCGGTAATGAGCAAGCAGGCCGAGGTCGGTCAGCCGGTCGCGGGCGCGGAGCTCGACGACGACGAATACGGCAAGCGCGAGAGCGCCCGCTGCGATCGGGCTCCACGTTGCGGGTGCGCTCCAGGTGTGCTCGGCATTGATCAGCCCCCAGGTGATGAGGGCGAGGCCGAGCGCGGTGGCGACGACCTGGACGACAGGCGGGCTGCGTCGGCCGGCTGCCGGGCGGCCGACGGGACGAGCCTCAGGCACATGGCGAGGACGACGACGGCGACGGCGATGTCGAGCCAGAACATGGCCCGCCACCCCCACCTGTCGATCATCGACCCGCCGATCAGCGGGCCGAGCGGCGCGCCGACGGCCCCGGCGGCCGTCCATGTCGCGGGTGGCCAGGGCCCTGCGCGCATCGATCGAACATCTGCGGGATGAGGGCCAGTGACATCGGCGTGAAGACCGAGGCAGCCAGCCCCATGACTACGGGCGGCTGTGAGGACGCCGACCGACGTGGACACGGCCGCCAGGCACGCCCCCGCGCGAAGCCGACGACCCCGGCCACGAGCAGGCGCCGGTGCCCCAGCCGGTCGCCAAGAGCCCCGCCCGGCAGCAGAACCACCAGGAAGGCGAGGTTGTAGGAGGAGACAACCCACTCGAGCTCGCCCGTGCTGGCCCCCAAGCCCCGCGGACAGAGCCGGGAGCGCGACGTTGATCATGGTCGTGTTCGCGAACAGCAGGACCATGCCGAGCGAGCAAGGCCGCCAGGCCGAACCAGTTCGATGCGTGATCCTCTCATATGAGAGAGTCTATCATGACGAGCGGCGAGCACTCGCGCACGCACGCCCAGGGCTGCACAGGAATGAGACCGATCTCGGCGCGGAAAAACGACCGATCTCGGCGAGAAACAAGGGGGCGGGCGGGGTCCGTACAATCGCGGGCATGACCAGCACACGGGCACCTCGGGCGGCCGGCGCACCCGCAGAAGCTCGCCACCCGACGCGCCATCCGCCGCACGGCCCTGGACCTGTTCACCGCCCACGGCTTCGACGCGCGTCACCGTCGAGCAGATCACGCGAGGCCGCCGACGTGGCGCCCGCGACCTTCTACCGCCACTTCGGGGCCAAGCAGGCCCTTGTCATGGACATCGCCTTCACCGACCAGATCGCCCGCGCCCTCGACCGCGCGCTCACGCCCCCGAGCCCCGGGACAGCCCCCGACATCGACCGCGCGCTCGACGACCTGCTGGCCGACGCCGACCAGTGGCTCCGACGACCTCGCCCGCAGGATCCGACTCATCCGCGACAACCCCGGCCCTCCAGGACGCGCCCCGTGGCAGCGCTCCACCGAGCTGGACCGCCGTTGTCGAGCGCCACCTGCCGACGACGGCCTGACCGCGCGCGCCCGGGCGCGCCATCACCGGCGTCGCCATCGAGGCCGCCCTCGCCTGGCCCGGTCCCGCCGACCGTCCCGACCGGGCCTCGGCCGCCTCCCTGCGCGAGCGCCTCACCCGGGGCCCTGGCCGTCCTCCGCACGACGCGTCGGAGACCACCGGCCCGACTGGGAAACCGCTTGCTGCGCCTCTTTCACCCTTTACTGCGCTCCTTTTCCTCGTACAGTAAGAGGGAAAGGAGCGCAGATAAACAAACAGCAGCGACATGCACGGCCACGGGCGCAGCCGCAGTTCTGCACGTCAGGGCGAGCCCGCCCGCGTAGTCCTGACTCATGCCGTCTTCACGTTGCCGATCACCCGCTCATCGACCACAAGCTCCGTCCTGCGCGATCGGAGAACGCCGTCGGCCGTCTTCCGCCCACTGGTCGATGAGCTCGTCACTGCTGGCCTGCGAGGCCACTCCGCGAGTGCGCCCGAGAAAGGTCGAGATCACCACCCCCGGTGGCGGTCGCCCACTGTCTCCGTCTCGCCGAGCCGCGGCCCATCGTGGTGCCGATCCTGCGGGCGGGCCTGGGCATGCTCGAGGGCATGACCCGGTTGCTGCCTACGGCGGAGGTCGGCTTCCTGGGCATGAAGCGCGACGACGACACCCTCGAGGTCGAGACCTACGCCAACCGCCTGCCGGACGACCTGTCCGGCCGCCAGTCGCTCGTCATCGACCCCATGCTCGCCACCGCCACACCCTGGTCGCCGCCATCGACTACCTGCTGGAGCGCGGTGCCCGCGACGTCACCGCCATCTGCCTCATCGCCGCCCCGGAGGGCATCAAGACCCTTGAGGCCGCTGTGGGCGATCGCGCCAACGTCACCGTGGTCACCGCGGCCGAGGACGAGCGGCTCAACGAGCACGCCTACATCGTCCCGGGCCTGGGCGACGCCAGCGACCGCCTCTACGGCATCATCGACTGACGGCCGGCGTCCCGTCAGCGTGCGGCCGGCGCAGCCCGCCCACAGCCGCACCCCTTTGTTAGGAAAGCCTAAGCTGCCATAGGCTCCGGCTGTTCGCCGTTCCCTTTCCGTGCCCTAAGGACACCCATGCAGCTCTCCCGCAAGCATTTCCTCCTCACCTCCCCTCACCGCCGCCACGGGTACCGCCCTGGCCGCCTGCTCAGGCTCGAACGGCTCGGGCTCGGGCGGCTCGGGCGACGGCAGCACCCGCACGATCACCGACCACGGCGACAAAGCAGGTCACCCTGCCGGCCACGGTCACACGCGTGGCGATCGACCAGATCCCGATCGAGGTCGACCTACATCGCCTACTTCGACGGTTCGGCGCCCAACCTCGTCGGCACGAGGCGCGGCCCGGGTGGCCGCCCTAAAGGACACCATCGCCGCCGAGATCGCTCCCGAGATCCTTGAGGTGGACCACCTCCTACTACGACAACGGCGAGCTCAACGTCGAGATCGCTGCTGGCGCTCAACGTCGATGTCGTCCTGTACAACGCCAGCAACGACAAGCACGGCCAGCTGTTCGAGCAGGCCGGCATTCCCGCCGTCGGATTCACCACGGAGGGTGACCCGACCAGCACCTACGCGGACTGGATGCACCTGCTGGAGGACGTGTTCGACGAGCCCGGCAAGATGACCGACAAGATCGCCCTCGGCACCGGGTACGTCGAGGGACGCCCGAGGCGCGCGCCGCCCAGATCGCGGAGGCCGACAAGCTCTCGACGTTTCGTGCTCATGGGCGTCAGGGCGACGGCATGATCACGGTGGCCGCGGGCACCGAGGGCTGGTTCACCGACTCCTGGGCCAAGCGCATGAATTACACCGACTCCGCCAAGGACCTCACCGGTTCCGCCGCGCCGACCGAGCTCGAGACGGTCCTCGGCTGGGACCCGGACTGCATCCTGGTGACGGGCAAGGGCATGAGCGACCTGACCGCCAAGGACATCCTGGCGGGAAGCGCCGGCGGCGTCGATTTCACCCAGTTGAAGGCCTACGAGAACAAGGCCGTCTACTCCACCGGCCTGGGCATGTGGAACTGGTTCACCCCCAACCCGGATGCGCCGCTGGCCGCCCTACTGGGTCGGCTCCAGCCTCTATCCGGACAAGTTCACCGACATCGACCTGCCCGCCCCTGCCAAGGACTACTACAAGCAGATGTACGCCTTCGACCTGACCGATGACCAGGTCACGACGATCATCAACCCCGACGCCTGATGCAGGCCCCCTTCCTGCACCGGGCCCGTCTGCGCCCCTGGGTCCTGCCGCTCCTGGTGGTCCTCGTGCTGGCCTGCGCCGCGGTGTCCCATCATGGTGGGCCGCTACGGCGTGAGTCCGCAGGAGATGGTCGGGGCGATCGGCGCCCGCATCACGGGCGGGGTCTCCCCGGACCGGAGGGCCGACTCGGTGGTGTTCAACCTGCGGATGCCCCGCATCACCATCGCGATCCTCATCGGGTCGGGCATGGCGGTCTCGGGCGCCGCCTTCCAGTCGCTCTTCTCCAACCCGCTGGCCACTCCGGACACGCTGGGCGTGGCCTCGGGAACCTGCGTGGGGGCCGTCGTCGCCCTGCTGCTGGGGTGGGGGATGCTCGGCGTTCAGCTCACGGCGCTGGTGGCCGGCCTGATCACGGTGGCGGTCACGACGGCGGTGGCGCGCCGTCGCAACGGGGCACCGACGTCGTCACCCTGGTACTGGCGGGCGTCATCGTCTCCGCCCTGGCGGACGCCGTCCTGTCGATGCTCAAGCTCACCGCGGACCCCACCAGCAAGCTGCCGGAGATCACCTACTGGCTCATGGGGTCCCTGGCGGGGTCGTCCTGGCAGCAGATCGCGCTGGCGACGCCCTTCATCGTGATCGGCTCCGGCGTCATCGTGGCTCTACGGTGGCGGCTCAATGTGCTAGCCCTGTCCGAGGACGAGGCGCGGGCGGCGGGGTGGACGTCCGCCGCCTGCGCATCCTGCTGATCGTGTGCGCCACGGTGGTGACGGCGTCGGTGATCTCCCTGTGCAGCCAGGTCGGGTGGGTCGGGCTCATCGTGCCTCACGCGGCGCGCATGCTGACCGGCTCCGACAACCGGTACCTGATCCCGGTCTGCCTGCTGCTGGGGCGAGCGTCATGATCGTGATCGACACGGTTGCGCGCACGCTGACCGCCTCGGAGGTTCCCGTCTCCGTCGTCACGGCGATCGTGGGGGCGCCCTTCTTCATCACGCTGCTGCGCCGCACGGGCGGGGTGCAGGCATGAGCCCGAAGCTGGTGGTGGACGACGGCACCTTCCGCTATCCGGGTGCGCCGGCCCCGATCCTGGAGCACATCAACGTCGAGGTCGGGGATCGCGAGCCGCTGGCGATCCTGGGCCCCGATGGGCGGGCAAGACGACGCTGCTGCGCACCATGCTCGGCCTGCAGAAGTGGGAGTCCGGGGCGACCCTTCTCGACGGCGTCGATCTGGCCGCGCTATCCCCCCGGGAAGTCGGGCGGCGGATCGCCTACGTGCCGCAGACTCGCAACTCCAATGCGACCGGTTTGACCGGCCTGGACATGGTGATGCTCGGACGCAGCCCGCACCTGCCGCTGCTCGCCCAGCCGGGGCCGCGCGAACGGGAGATGGCCGAGGAGGCCCTGGCGGGCATCGGCGCGGAGGCGCTGGCGCTCATGCCGTGCCGGACGATGTCGGGCGGGCAGTTCCAGATAGTGCTCATCGCCCGAGCGCTGGTGGCGGAGCCGGAGGTGCTGGTCCTGGACGAGCCGGAGACCGGTTTGGACTTCCACAATCAGCTGATCGTCCTGGACCTGCTGCGCACGCTGATCCGCGAGCGGGGCCTGAGCGTCATCATGAACACGCACTACCCGGCGCACGCCCTGGGAATCGCCGATCGCGTGCTGCTGCCTGGACTCCCCAGCACGGGCGACATCGGTCCGACCCGCGAGGTCATGGACGAGGCGACGCTGGCCCGGGTCTTCGGGGTCGAGGTCTGCATCGGCGAGCTCGAGCACCGCGGGGAATCGCTGACGACGGTCGTGCCGGTGCGGGTGGTGTAGGCGGGGAATCACCTTTTCCAGCATCCGTTTTTCTGTGGTGCTGGTTTTGTGGTTCAGTTGTTGGTGGTTTGGGTTTTCGGCGATGGGGATGTTGGTGGTGGATGTGGTGGTGACGGGGTTGAGGTCTCCGGTGGTGCCGTCGGTGGCGGTGTAGGACGCGAGTAGCCCACTGAGATGTCCAGGGGTGTGTGGTTCCGCCTGGGTGGGGCTGAGGAGCAGGTGAACTCGATCGTGCAGTCAGACGTCCCCTCCTGTTCCCTTGGTCCAGGGGGTGCCGAAAAGCCTTGGCAGTTCGGCTCTGAGTCCGGGGTGGAGAGTCTGAGGCCATCAGGAGACCGCCGTGACGGTGGGGGCCTGTCCAGTTTTCTGTGTAAGCGGGGTCTATAGGTAGGGGTTGATTCGGTCGGGGTAGGCGGTGGTGAGCTGGGCCAGGGCCTTGTTCCAGTCGGTGGTGATCTGTCCTTCGACGAGCTTGCCCTTGGCCCTGCGCTTGGATGCTGGCAGTCCTTTCTCCTTGTCGCGTTCTCGGGCTCGTTTGTCCTCGATGTCGCAGATCGCCAGCCACAGCAGCTTGATCACCGCCTCATCGGAGGGGAAGTGGCCGCGGTTCTTGGAGACCTTGCGTAGCTGGTAGTTCAGCGACTCGATGCTGTTGGTGGTGTAGATGACACGCCTGAGCATCGGCGGGAAGTCCAGGAAGGGAGTGAATCGCTCCCAGGCCCGCTCCCAGGTCGCCACCGTCTGGGGGTACTTGACCCCCATGTCGGACTCGGAGAAGTCGGTCAGGGCCTGCCAGGCGGCCTCCTGGTTCGGGGCGGTGTAAACGGTCTTGAGAGCGGCCGCGACCTTCCGGCGGTCCCCGTAGGAGACGAACCGCATCGAGGCGCGGATCAGGTGGACCACGCAGGTCTGGACCGTCGCCTGGGGCCAGGTCGCCTCGATCGCCTCAGGGAAGGCCGGTGAGCCCGTCGCAGCACACGATCAGCACGTCCTTGACGCCTCTGTTGGCCAGCTCGGCGCACATGTGCCCAGAAGGGCTCCTTCCTCGGCCTGGACCCAGATACCCAGGACGTGCTTGATACCGTCCATGTCCACCCCGACCGCGATATGGGCCGAGCGGGAGGCGACCCGGTGATCAACGCGGACCTTGACCCGAATCGCGTCGAGATAGACCACCGGGTAGAACTCCTCCAGCGGGCGGCGCTGCCACTCCAGGACAGCATCGGCTACCGCGTCGGTGATCCTCGAAATGGTCCCCGAGGCTGAGCTCCACGCTGAGCGTGGAGGCCAGGTGGTGCTGGATATCCCGCACCGTCATTCCACCGGCGTACAGGCTGATGATCATGGCATCCAGGCCGTCCAGGCGGCGCTGACCTTGCGCACCAGACGCGGGTGAAGGTCCCGGTCCGGTCCCTGGGCACCTCGATCTCGAAGGGCCCCACCTCAGAGTCCACCATCTTGGACGTGGTCCCGTTCCTGGCGTTACCGCGTGCCTGGGTGGTCGGCCTCGCCCTTGTCGTAACTCCAGGTGCTCGGTCAGCTCAGCGGCCAGGCCCCTCCAGGGCCTCCCTGACCAGGGCTGGTAGCAGGCCATCAGCCCCGGTCATGCTCACCTGCCCGGAATCAATCTGCTCAAACAAGCCATCCAGAGCCCCAGCCGAGCGCAGCTGGTCGACCACATCCCGCCCACCAGCAGGAGCCCTGTTGTCATCATCAGTAGCAGTCATCAGTGTCAGTCCTTCCACAAGGGCTTACACAAACCATTGAACAGGCTCGACGGTGGCGGTCGCTGGTCCTGCTGTGGCGGTGGCCGTGACTTTCGCGGGTCTGGTCGGTGGCCCATACCCAGACACACCCACAACCACCACCATCGCCCCAACCCCACCACACACCAACCAAGAACAGCACGACCAACGGAAGGCGACATCGGCTCCATCACGGCCTTTCAACACCAGGAAACAGGGAACCGATCGAGGATAGGCCTTATTTATTCCACCCATCAACGGCTGCCGCATGAGGCAGTTCTCCCCATAACGCGAGGACTGCTGGACCGCAGATCGTTGATAATCTGAAAAATTACACAGCACTCTAGAGTCTCCATATGGTCTCTACAGCGCGCGCAAATGGGCTGTAACGCTATGGGTGAGGTCTGGAAGGTCCGAGGCCGATGTCGTGTAATCATTCACAGTCATGGAGTCCCGGCGCGCCGCCGAGTCGTGGAAATGTTAGGGTGGGGGTTGGGTAGCTAGCTTTGATCGGGTGGGCCCGGCGGCGATGGGCGGGACGGTGTCGATGAGTGGGGTGAAGACTTGTAGTAGGGCGTCTCTGTTGGTCGGGCGTGACGGGGTTGATCGTCCACTGGTCAGTCGCACATAGAGCAGGTGCCGTCGGGGTAGCGCCACGCGATGTATGCACCGTTGTCCGCGGTCCACGACCATCCCTCGCCGTCTTTTTCCGTCGAGTTCAACCGCTGAGCGGTATTTGGAAAATGGGAGGGAATATCATCGAAATACAGCCAACCATCAAAGCCTGGGTTATTTCCCAAAGAATTACTCGAGGCGTAGCTCAATTCGAGAAGTCCGAATGGATCGAAATTGGCGTAGGAAGTGGTATTACAGTTGTAGATATATTCAATTCTTCCGCTTCCTTCGTTAGGCTTTATGGGGCCATTGTTGTATCTGTATGAGAGTACTTCGTAGTCAAGTGTTTCTTTGAGTTGTTGTGTTGATAGCACGCCGCCGCAGATGTACTCGTCCGTCACCGGTGTGGGTCTCGTGGCCTGCGAGGGGCGGTGCAGCCCGGGAAATCCAGAGCAGGCCCCAACGACACCGAGGCCCAGGCAGAACACTGCGAGCGAGGCGGCCGCTCGTCTGCGAATCGAGACTGCGTGCAGGTGGTTCATTTTTGTTCTTCTTCGTCTGGCTCATCCGGTGTGGGCCGTGGCGGTGTGGCGTTGTCGGTGGGGAGGGGTAGACGGTTTGGAGTGTGGAGCCGATGTAGATCATCAGGTCTTCTGCTCGCTGTGGCAGTTCGTCATCGGGGATCTGATCTTGTTCTATTGCGATGGTGATGGTCAGGGGTGCGGCCGGTGTCCGAGTACCACACACAGGTAGCGCGCCTCCAATCGTCTCCAGGGACGATCAGTAGGGTGTGCCCGTCTAATCCGGTGTCCAGCTGAGTCACCGAGAAGCCCGGCCGTGTGTCCAGAGCTTTAATATCGTCCTCATAGGACGCCAGCGTCCAGAAAAAGTACGGCACACTCAAATATGAAACCCGAATGCCCCTAATTCTTCAAAAACGGATTTCACAGTCGAAATAGAAAAACATCGCCCCTTTCGTCCACAAATCCATCGACGGCCTGGACTCCGATAGCTTGACTAATGGCATGGGTCTGCAGCATGCCGTCGCACAGTGACTCACTGATGGGCTCATTCTCCGGTGCTCGATGACGCCACCACGTGTAACCGCCCACACCTGCCACGCCGATCACAAGAACCAACATGCACAGCAGCGCAATCGCACGCCGCCCACGCATGACTATCTTCACTTGCCTCCTCCGTGAGCCTTGAGCCAGGAATCCGTGGTTTTCATTTTCTGGTGGGTTCTTCGGTTGGGATTCGGGTGCCGCTGAGTAGTGCGGGGCCCATGTAGGAGATGAGGCCGGCGAGCTGCGCGTTGGATGCAATGTCTTGATTGTCACCGTTTTGGGGGCCGATGGCCAGTGTGACTGCTGTCCTATTAGGGCGGTACCATAAAGCGTAGACGAATCCACTGCTGTTGTTGGTCCAGGAATAAGCGTTACCGTCTAATCCGTAAGTCTCAAGTTGTGTGACGACGCCATCTTTTCCATTGCGGCCAACGATCTCTTCTTCATCGAGTTTGGCTCCACTGATTGAGCCTAATCTCGTCATCCCGTCGCCTCGTGCGAAGATGCCCATCATTTCGATATCGGCCGTGTCGGGAAAGGAAATATGACAATCGTAGTATCCGGTGATGGTTGTGGATGAGTCTGCCGTGGCGTTGAGGTAGCGGGTGACTTCTCGGGACGAGATTCTGCCGTCACATAAGGTCTGAGGCGGCTCTGGTTCTCTCCAGTATGTCGTCCACGCCCACACGCCGCCTCCCACGACAAGAACAACCACAAGAACGATCGCGAGCACCTTCCGCCGCTTCTTGCGGGCACCCGCTGGAAACACAGGTCTCGCGCCAGCTCCAGAGTCGGAACCACCCTGGTCGCACTCAACCATGTTACTCATGTTGCTGTCGTCTTCTTCGGGATCATCCGAGCCGCCATGATGAACTCCATTTCTGTGTGGTAGTCCGGGTTGATTAGGTAGGCTCAAGATTGACTTACTGGATTTACCGGTCTGCCGGCAACGCGCGTCACGGTTGTTCTCATTTGCTTCCTCCATGATTCTTGGCCCAAACCGCTCTGCATTCTATTTCCTGGTAGATTTTTCCACCGGGAGCCTGTGCCCGCTGAGTAGGGCGGGGCCCATGTAGGAGATGAGGCCGGCGAGCTGCGCGTTGGATGCAATGTCCTGGTTGTTTTTCGTCTTGGGGCTGATGACCAGCGTGACCGTCACACCGTCAGGGCTATACCATAGGCGTACACGAAGTATCCGCCTGTTGTTGGTCCAGGAATAAGCGTTACCATCTAACCCGTAAGTCTCAAGCTGCGTCACAACACCATCTTTTTTACCCTCCTTGAGGAGTTCCGCTTCATCGAGCGCGGACCCGCTCATTGAAGCTAGCTTGATCCGCCCGTCATCCCGAACGAAGATGCCCATCATTTCGATATCGGCCGTGTCGGGAAAGGCGATATAACAATCGTAGTACACGTCGTCGGTTGTGGATGAGTCTGCCGTGGCGTTGAGGTAGCGGTAATTTCTCGGGACGAGATTCTGCCGTCACAAGGTCTGAGGGCGGCTCTGGTTCTCTCCAGTATGTCGTCCACGCCCACACGCCGCCTCCCACGACAAGAACAACCACAAGAACGATCGCGAGCATCTTCCGCTGCTTCTCGCGGGCACCCATTGGAAGCGCAGGCGTCGCGCCGGCCCCCAGAGTCGGAACCACCCTGGTCGCTCTCAACCACGTTGCTCATGTTGCTGTCATCTTCTTCGTGATCATCCAAGTCCGCCATACCGAACTTTATTTCTATCTGCGCCGGACCTGTCAGGTAGGGGTGGGGGTTGGGCAGATCGCTTCATCAGGTGGGCCGGCGGCGATGGGCGGAACAGTATCGATGAGTGGGCTGAAGATTTGTAGTAGGGCGTCTTGTTGTTCGGGTGTGACGGGTCTGTCGTGCTCGTAGGCTAGATATACGTCGAGCATGGTGCCGTCGGGGTATCGCCATGCGATGTGCGCGCCGTTGTTTGTGATCCATGACAATCCTTCCCCGTCTTTTCCGTCGAGTTCGACTGCCTTGGCGCTGTCCGGGAAACGGGAGGGGACATCGTCGAAATACACCAAATTATTAGGGTTGGAAATATTTTTTAGAGAGTCATCTGAACTGTAGTTCAGTTCGAGGCTCCAGAAAGGAACGGAATTGCTGTAGGTGGTGGTGTTGCACGTATAATCATACTTAGTGCTACCACCCCCGTCTTTAGGTTGCGTGGGACTATTGTTGTATCGGTATGTGAAGACTTCGTAGTCGAGTGTTTCTTTGAGTTGTTGTGTTGATAGCACGCCGCCGCAGATGTATTCATCCGTTACTGGTGTAGGTTTTTGCGGTGTGTGAAGGGTGGTGGGATCCAGGAAATCCAGAGCAGGCCCCAAGGCCTAGGCCCAGGCAGAGCGCTGCGAGCGAGGCGGCCGCTCGTCTGCGAATCGGGGCCACGAGAGTGGGTGGGCGATTCACCGCGGCTTTCTCGTGGGCCATCTTACGCCTAGTGTATTGGGTGTTACTTTTTGATCGTGACGGTTCCACTGTCTCCTCCTTGGCCGTCCTCACTTGCGATTCGAGCCTCTCCTTCATTTATGCCGGTATTGATCGCGGTGTCCGTATTATTAAATGTTTCTGTGGCCACAGGGTATAGTGGTGCAGAGCTTTTTTCATCAGTGCGCGCATTTCTGAGGTTATTCGCCCAGTTGTGGACCTGCTCGTTCTGGGCGTCGCTCGGGTTCTTGGCCAGCTCCATGGTGTTGTCCTCCGAGGAGAACCAGCTGTAAGTCTCCCCGTTCTCATCGCTTGTGCGTTGCGGGTCGTAGGCCCCAGGCTCGGTGATCCACCCTCTATTCGAAGCCTCTGCGTAAGCCTGCGCCTCAAGGGCATTTCGTGAGGCGGCGACCGGGTCTTCGTAGGTGGGCGAACCGTCCAGCTGGGAGAGAGCCAAAGGCTTCGTCACAGAGGTCCCCAAACTCCACAGCGTCGGCGCCGCGGGTCCGGAGAGTCCAGCGCCTGCGATTGTGGTGAATGCAGTAAGCGCTGTCCCCACCATGTCTTTCGATTCCTGCGAATCCTTCTTCTTCTCACCATATACCTCTGCGGCGCGCTCGCTGCCCAGCGCATCAAGATAACCATATACGGCCTCCGTCGCGTTTATACTTGTTTTTGAAAGATCTTCTGCGGTGGTCGGGGTGTAATTGCCTGATGTTTCCTCGAGCGAGCGCCGTTCGAATAGTCGTCGCCGCATTCTTAGTATCGATCACCCGATAGATCAGCGACGAGAGCGTATTGGAACCATCAGACAGGTTAAGACCCCCAGGATTCCCACTCGTCAGGTTCGTTACCCGTGGCAACAGACGCAACTTCTTCGCGGCTGTTGGCTACGAGCACCGAAAGGTTCTCCTTCATGGTGTCCGTGTAGTCCTCCGTCTTCACATTGTCCACCGCATACTCCATCGAACGGCCAGTCAGCCACGTCGCCGCCCCAGCTGTTTCCGGGTTCTCACTGCTCCGGTAGGAGGATGCGGCAGCCTGGGCGGCGGTGAAGCCGTCCAAGCCGACCTCGGAGTCCCAATCGCGCTCGGTCAGCAGCTTCCACCGTTTATTCGTCTGCCCCCAGGCACCCACTTCCCATTCTTCATCTCCCCATCGGGGGTGAGGTACTGCTGAGCCGCGTCCGGATTATTGCCCATCGCTTTTGTCACGCCGTACAATGGATCCATTGAGCTGCCATAATCTGAACGGCCCTCATTATAGAACCAGCCATCATATGTGCCGCTATAGTAGCCAGAGATCTGATTTCCGGTACTGCTGGCCGCAGCTCCATCGAATGGCAGGTCTTCAAGTTTATCACCGAGCTGAACAAGCGTGTCGGTATCGTACACAACCCCATCATTAGCTAAGAGCGTGTTGAGACTCGATATCCGACCCCGATGCCCGTTGGCGGATACCGATTGGTAAATAGCGTCGGACCAGGAGTCATATTCTTCCGGAGTCGCGCTTGTTTTAGTGGCGGCAGCCAAAATATGAGCCAACTTATCATTAGCGTTATTAACTGCATTGGTGTCGGTTGCATATTTTCCGTAGTGAGTCGTCTGTTGGCCGGCGTACGTCGTATAATTCCAGCCCATTCTAATGGGTAGTTCGATGAAATCATCGACACCGTAGGTGTTAACGAACGTGCCACTGTAGGTTGGCACGTCCTGGTGCTTACCCATTTCGGCCAGGATTTCATCCACGGTTCGCCCATCTGAAGACTTATGATTCTGGCTGCTAAGTGCTTCATTTAGAGCCGTCGCATCAGTTTTACCGTTCGCTGCCGATTCGCTGTTGTACTTCTTGACATTATCGGCGGTGTCGGTGTTGTTCCAGTATTCTTCTGTGTCTACTGTTCCTTCGGGTGGGTCGGGCAGGTAGTAGGACACCACTCCGTTCGAGTCTGCGGGAGTGATGCCTGAGGAGTTCATGTCGATGGCCTCCTGACGGCGGGTACGCAACTCCTCAGCCAGACTGTACAGAGCCTGGGAACAGGCGCTGAGAGTTCCCGATCCCGAGCTCGGGTCCACGAAGCTGGGATAGGAGGTGGGACTAGTGGCCAAGTCCACGGAAGGCACTGGATCGTGGTTGTCTCTGCTGGAGTCGTTGATCGCTCTGTCGCGATTCCGTCAGCGCGCTCGTCCAGGTTGTTGATAACCGTGAGCATCCCCTCGGGATTAATCTTGATAAAAGCCATAACAACTCCTCGATCTTAAATCTGAATAAGAGACGAACTGGCAGGGCGCTATTTGTTGGGCCATTTGGCCTCTTCGGAATCCGGGTCCACTCTTTCTAGGCCATCGTTGATGATCGCATTCTCAGCGCTGGTCAGATTCGCGACGATCGACGCTAATGCGGCGTCAGTATCGGACACTGCGGTACTGATCTTGGTGCGATAATCATCAGCCACCGGAGAGGTCCACACATCCTCGGTCAGCCCATCATCAATCGTCGTCGCATCAGTCGACGCAGACGACGTAGGCGACCAATACTTCAAATTACTCTGCGATGTGTCCACCTGAGACTGGATATTCCTGGATCGCCACCAGTTTTGGATTATCGATCTTATCGGCCATATCACACACCCTTTACCTATCTGTTTTTGAAGTGGTGCTGGTTTTGATGTTTAGTTGTTGTTGATGGTTTGGATTTCGGCGACGGGGATGTTGGTGGTGGATGTGGTGGTCACGGCGCCCAGGTCTCCGGTGGCGCCGTCGGTGGCGGTGTAGGACACTGAGTACCCCACTGAGATGTCCAGGGGCGTGGTTCCGCCCAGGTGGGCTGAGGAGCGGGTGAACTCGATCGTGCAATTGGAGGATCCTTCGGCCGCTCCCTCGGTCCAGGCGGTTCCGAAACCATGGCAGCTAGGTGCGGAGTCAGGGGCGGAGAGTCTGAGACCATCCGAGACCGCCGTCACCGTCGCGCTCACCGGCCCCGCCGTGGCAGTAGCCGTGACCTTCGCGGGGGTGTCCTCAGTGGCCCACACCCACGTATCCATGCCCACCAGGGTCGCCCCGGAATCCCCCAGCTTCGGGTTCGTCTCCACACCCGGCTGCGGAATCGTCACCGCATCCCACGCCGCCCGCGCCAAAGTCCCACCATCAATATAGAGCGCACGGCGGCTCACCACCAGCAGGCACAAACACCGCTGTATGATCCCTGAAAAACTCATCGGCTACCCTGCCCTATGTCCTCCAGGTTGAAGCCTTGAGCTGTCGCAGGTTGGCACGTACCAACGGCCTTCTTCGTCATCGGCATGGTCCTCCCATCCCGAATATGAAGTATCGAGAGTCCTTCCATAATTGTCCTCGAAAAGGCTTTTATCTAAACGACGGGCATCCTCAGCGAACTCTTTACCCGACTGCATAGTCAGGTAATAGCACTTCGGTAAGACGGTGGCTGTCACGGTCTGGCTTGAGGTGACGGCCCCACCTCCCCCGCCTGAGCCCGAGGCCGCCGACTCATAAGACACCGACACCGAAATCTGCGCGCTGCCATCCGAACCCTGACCAGAACCAGCCTTGGCACTATCGCTGTAAGCCGGCGGCGCAACCACGATAGACAATGCGGTTGCAGCCAGAACCAGCGTCAGATCAACTGTGCGGGTCATGCCATATCGCCTTATTGACACCCCTCATCGCCCTGACGCTCTCACCGTCTTAGCTTTCTTCAGCACTGGTCAGCCTCTCCATGCGAGCTGTTGGCCACCTTCCAGCCCGATCCCTCCCCGCATCAAGATGTATGACATGGGGAAGCGGTGCAGCACATCCTCAGGGTGTCTGGTCCTCACCAGAGGCCGACACCAGCTTCGCCTTGTCAGGTCATTGCAGACCCCCACCGAGGCCGTGAGGTTATCCGGCATCAGATCCACTGCTAAGACCTCAGCACTGGACGAGCCCTCGACATGCTGCCCCGTGGCCTCCTGATCCTTATATTCCTTCGTGAAATCAGCCAACTTCTGACCGGTCGCGGTGGCCTCCACCTCGCCGGTGCCGTCCATATCCCGCACGGCCTTCCAACTGGCCCGGTCATAAGCAACAAAGCCGACAGCACCTCGCTCTGCTCAGCATCCAACCCCTCGGAATCGACGCCACCGCGTACTCGATCCCCGGATCCGACAACGAATCCGCCGTCAGACCCGTCGCCACCGCACTGGCACCATCGGACGCACCCGCCGACGCCTCACCAGCCTCACCAGAAGCCTCCACACCAGCCGAGGCCGACTCAGAAGCACCCTCCAACGCCGGCACCGACGAACCCCGGACGTCTCCCGGCCGGCACTGCAGCCCGACACGCTCGAGGCCACCATCATCAACGCCGTCAGGCCCACCACCACACGCCGACCAGAACTAGAAGAACGAGCAGGATGTGACACGTGGACCTCCCTAAAACCAGGAACAATCAAAGGGAATCGTGTCGACTAACCCTGCCCATTAATGCCCCTCAACCCTCCGAGTCGGATTCGTCGTCTCCTCAGAGGTCAAAGGATTCAGAATTTAAAAGGATTCAAAAGACTCAGAGTTCAGACAGTTATTGCGGAGGTGGGGAAATACCGGGTCCGAAAACGCTCCGCAAACTCCGCCAACACCAACTCCGACAGCACTGACAACCCTGACAGCAGCAGTCAGCCCGGTGGAGCAACCAGCAGGTTCTGGTTGCTCCACCGGGCTGAGGATGTTGAAGATGTACTGACGCAGTCGGCAAACGCGCACCGGCGGTGCGCCGTCAACTATTCAGCGCTAACTCCAGCGCCGCATCGGGCGCTGGGCTGGACCCGGAGCAGGTGCTCGTCGTCCCTCGCCGTTGGCGATGACGAGGTTGTTGTGGTTGGTCGCCACATCCGTGGCGGCGGCCTGCGAGCGCCTGCTCGACCTTGATGAGGTTCGGCTTGTGGGTGTCCGACCATGCGCTGCGGAACTCGTCAGCGTTCTTGCTCTCCCAGACCGTGCTCGCCAGGGAGCTGTCGGTGGAGGTCCGGATGTTGGCGCACGACTCGGTGTTGCCCTTGAGGGTGTTGTACAGCGAACGCAGTGTGTCTAGGTCTGCCTGGACCGAGGCCATGCGAGGGCTCCTTCAGTTAGTTCAATGGGGACGAACGACTGGCAACAGCCGATCCTCAGGGATGATTCACAGGGATCTGTGGAGTTGACGCCGGCGGTGATCGAGCACCGTGTCGTGCCCCACTCTGACATGGTCACCGAGGTCGGCAAGGGGCCGAGGGGCTGGAAGCGGGGAAGATGTCCCCATCCCGGAGCCCCTCAGGTCGACCTGCCATGCGCGCGGAGGATGGGATACGGTTTTTGAGGCCCCGTCCCTCTCGGACCGTGAGGCTCTTGTCAATGCCACTGCGTCATGCTGAAAACCCTCAAGGCCGCACAGAACGCTCCTCCCGTGCATCCGCCGCCAAGGAGCGGACGCGACAAGGCTGCCTTCCGCTCCACGCGAAAGGCGTCCCCTGCTGGCGGCCCTGGCCGTTCTGCTCATCGTCGGAGGCGCCCTCCTCGCCGGCCTGCTCGCCACCCGGATGGATCATCGAGTCGAGATGCTCGCAGCGGCCGACACCGTGAAGGCCGGCCAAGTCATCACCAAGGACGACCTGGCCTCCGTGCGGGTCTCCGCGGACGTGTCCGGACTCATTCCGGTGACCAGCATCGATCAGGTCGTCGGCCGGACCGCTCGAGTGGAGATCTCCGGGGACAGCTGGTCGACACCTCCCAGATCGCCACCGAGAACCTGCCCGGCTCCGACCAGCAGGTCGTCGGCGTCTCGCTCGAGGCGGGACGATTTCCGGCCAGCGGCCTGACAGCCGGCGACGTCGTCGACATCGTCGATGTCACCAGCCAGAAGGTGACCGTCTCCAACGTCCAGATCCTGGACGCCACGCCGACCTCCGAGAACAACTCCAATTCCGGCAAGGGCTGGGGCTCAGGGGCGATCGTCTCCGTCCTCGTCAAGGGCAATGACGCCACGAAGGTGGCCTCGGCGTCCGCGGCCGGCAATATCGCGCTGGTGGTGACATCCGTCGGCCAGCCGATCGGAGACCACTGATGCTGGTCTCGCTCGCCTCCGCCAAGGGATCTCCGGGAGTATCCACGAGCGCCCATGTACTCGCCGCCACCTGGCTCCCGGCAGGTCTCTCCTGGCCGAGCTCGATGCCGCCGGGTCGGATCTCGTCTACCGCTTGCGCACGCAGGACGGGCGCCCGCTCGACGGCGATCGCGGGGTGGTCTCTCTGGCCGCCGCGGTGCGTCGCGAGCCCAACGTGCCCCTGGAGGATCATGTCACCGTCATCGACGGGGTCTGTCCGTGCTCGTGGGACTGTCCCGCCCCGACCAGGCCATCGCCATCGGCCCGGCTGGGCGCAACTGGCCTCCACCCTGCAGCGGCGCGGAGATGTGATCGCCGACGTCGGGCGCCTCGCGCCCGGGGCGCCGAGCCTGGGCGTGGCGCTGGCCTCCGATCTGACCATCATGGTCACTCGCCCGGGAGTCGAGAACTACGGCCACCTGCGCGAACGGCTCATGTGGCTCCAGGAGAACTCGCGCCACTCCGAGCCGATCCGTCTGGCCGTCCTCCTCATCGCCCCGTGGAAATCGCGGCATGAGGCAGGACCTGGACCGGCTGCTGCGCTCGAGCGGACTCGATGTGCCCATCGTCGGCCTCCTGCCGGAGGACACCGCCGCCGCTGACGCCCTGGCCGGTCGGCGCCCGCGAGCGCTGCGACGCACGCTCCTGGTGCGATCGGCGCGGACGGTCGCCGCCACCATCGTCGCCGGGGAGAGGAGGGTGGCGCCATGAGTGTGGACCAGAACATCGTTCGCGACATGCGCGAGCAGGTCGCCGACCTCCTCGTGCAGCAGCGGCGCGACGACGCCTCCTCCGGCATCCCGCCCATGAGCCCCGAGGACGAGCGCCAGTTCGCCCGCGCGCTCATCGGGCGCGTCCTGGAGCAGCACGCCCGCTCGGAGATCGCCGCCGGTCGCAGCCCGCTGACGGCCGTCGAGGAGGAGGAGGTCTCCCAGGGGATCCATGCGGCCCTCTTCGGCGTGGGGCGTCTTCAGCCCCCTGCTGGAGGACACCGATATCGAAAACATCGACATCAACGGCTACGACAACGTCTTCATCCAGTACGCCGACGGGCGCGAAGAACGGGCGCACCGGTCGCCGACTCCGACGACGAGCTCATCGAGCTGGTCCAGGTGCTGGCTCTACTCGGGGCTCGCCTCGCGCCCCTTCGACTCCGCCAACCCGCAGCTCGACCTCCGCCTGCCCGACGGCTCGCGCCTGTCCGCGGTCATGGACGTCTGCGCACGTCCGGCGGTCTCGGTGCGGCGCGCCCGCCTGGACCGCGTCGGGCTCGACGAACTGGTCGGCCTGGGGTCGCTCACCCCCGTCTGGCCGCATTCTGCTCGGCCGCCGTCCGCGCCCGGAAGAACATCATGATCGCGGGCGCCACGAACGCGGGCAAGACCACCTTCCTGCGCGCTCTGGCCAATGAGATCCCGCCGGCCGAGCGGCTCATCACCGTCGAACGGGCCCTGGAGCTGGGACTCGGCGAGTTCGCCGACCTGCACCCCAACGTCGTCGCCTTCGAGGAGAGGCTGGCCAACTCCGAGGGCATGGGAGCCGTCTCGATGGCGGACCTGGTGCGGCGCTCCTGCGCATGAACCCCTCCCGCGTCATCGTCGGAGAGGTGCTCGGCGATGAGATCGTCACGATGCTCAACGCCATGAGCCAGGGCAACGACGGCTCACTGTCCACGATCCACGCGAACTCCTCAGCCGAGGTCTTCAACAGGATCGCCACCTACGCCATCCAGTCCGCCGAGCACCTGCCCCAGGACGCCACGAACCTGCTCATCGCCGGCGCCGTCGACTTCGTCATCTTCCTGACCCGTGAGAACCGCTTCTCGGCGGGCGGCGAGCTGCGCCGGTACGTCGCCTCGGTGCGCGAGGTCAACGGCGTCGATGAACGGGTCCCTGTCCAGCGAGATCTTCGCCGACGACGGCTCCGGGACGGCTCAACCCGCCGCTCCGATCTCCTGCATCTCCGAACTCATGGAGGCGGGATTCGATCCGGCCGGCTCCTACGCCAGGAGGCCGTCATGATCGATGCCACCGCGAATCTGGCAATCCTCTCCGGAGCGCTGATCGGCGGCGGAATCTTCCTCTTCATCGGTTTTCTGCTCGGCGTCGACATCGCTCCCGAGGGCGGGGCGGACGCGGCCGCTGCCGTGCGCGCGCCTCCCGGCGCATCCTGATCAGGGGCCGTCGTCGGCGTGCTGCTGCTCCTGCTCACGCGATGGATCGTGCTGGCCGTCGCCGGCGGATGCCTGGTCTTCCTGTGGCCGATGCTGTTCGGCGGTACCCGCCAGGGAGAAGCTGGCGGCCGCCAAGATCGAGGCCCTGGCCGCCTGGGCCGAATCGCTCAGGGACACCATCGCGGGCGCCGTCGGCCTGGAGCAGGCCATTCCCTCCACCGTCTACGCCGCCAGCCCGGCCTATCCGCCCCACGCTCATCCTCCTGGCCGACCGCATGCGCATGCGGGTTCCGCTGGGGGTGGCGCTGCGCCAGTTCGCCGATGAGCTCGACGACCCGACCGCCGACCTCATCGTCTCGGCGCTCATCATGAACGCCCGGCTGCGCGGCCCCGGACTGCGCCACCTCCTGGGGGCACTGGCCGACACGGCGCGCGCCGAATTCGACATGCGTCAGCGCATCGCGGCATCCCGTGCGGGCACGCGGCGCTCGGCGCAGATCGTCGTCATCTTCTCCATCCTGGTGATGCTGGGCCTGGCCCTGTTCAACCGGAGCTTCGTGGCGCCCTACGAGAGCGTCCAGGGCCAGCTCTGTCCTCCTGGTCGTCGTCATCCTGTTCGCCCTCGGAATGATGTGGATGAGGCGGCTGTCCGGGTACGACTGCCCCGCCGCTTCCTGACGGTCACGGCGCCCGCCGGAGAGGAGGATGCCTGATGATCACCTGGATCCTCATCGGCGGAGCGGTCAGCGGAGCCGGCGTGCTCTTCCTCGTGCTCTTCCTGGCGCCGCCCGCCGCCCTAGCCGGCGGCGGCACTCGCCGAACTCGACGCCCGCCGTAACGAGGGCCGGATGCGTCAGGACGTGCGCCGTCTCAACCCCGACGGCGATGACGTCCCCGAATGGATGGACCTGCTCGGCATCCGGGTGGCCACCCTGGTCCGCCGCACGGGCATCGACACCGGTTCCATCAGCTCCGACCTGGCGGTCGTGGGACGCTCCCTGGAACGGCACCTGGCCACCTCGGCTCTGGCGGGGTGGGGGCTTTCCTGGCGCCCATTGTCGTCGTCGGGCTGATGCAGCTCACCGGCGCGCCCATGGGATGGTCGATTCCCCTGGGGGGTCAGCGTGGTGGCCGGGCTCGTGGCGCTCGTCGTCCCTCCTCCGACTTCGCGGGCAGGCCGATGAGGCCCGCCGGGACTTCCGGCACGTCGTCGGCTCCTTCCTCGACCTGGTGTCGATGTCCCTGGCAGCCGGGCGGGGCGTGCCGGAGGCGCTGGACGCCGCCTCGGCGCTCTCGGAGGATCCGGCCATGGTGCGCATCCGCAACGCGATCGACATTGCGCGGCTGCGCGGTGAGACGCCGTGGTCGGCGCTCGGCCAGCTCGGCACTCAGCTCAGGATCAGCGAGTTGCGGGACCTCTCCTCCGCCCTGGCGCTCGTGGCCGAGGACGGCGCCAAGATCCGCTCCTCGCTCGCTGCCCGGGCTACGAGCATGCGGCGCAAGGACCTCTCCGGATGCCGAGGGAAGGCCGGGGAGAATTCAGAATCCATGCTCGTCGCGCAGCTCGTGATCGCGATGGGCTTCATCGTCTTCCTCGTCTACCCGGCGCTGGCCGGAATCATGGGAGGTGCTTGATCGATAAGCGCGATGGAGCCGTGAGCATGAGCAGCTGTGCAGAGCAGTCTTCCAGAATCCTTCATAAACGACCGATACAGCGGTCCCGAGTCATTTCTGAACATGTGATAGTGAGAAAGTGAGGACATGATGCTCAAGCATGTTTGCTCGTTCCAGGTCGCCGCGCAGCGCCTCCGCGAGCGTGTCGTCTCCCGCCTGGGCAGTCTGGGCAATGAGGGAGGGTGCGTCCACGGTGGAGTGGGTCATCATCACCGGCTTCCTGATCGTGCTGGCCGCGATTGTCGGGCGCGCCATCTACGCGATGGTCGCCAGCGCGTCGGACGGTCTGCAGGTGCCGGACATCAAGCAGGGCCCGTGACCGAGACGGCCCACTGCCGAGGGTGATGTCGTGCCGATCCGTCGACGAGCGCACACCGGCGACGAGACGGGCGCCTCGACCATCGAGTTGCTCGTCTTCTTCCCGCTGCTCCTCCTCATCGTGCTCCTGACCGTTCAGCTGGCGCTGAGCTGGTACGGCAACGAGGTGGCGATGTCCACCGCACGGGAGGTGGCCCGCTCCGTGCGAAGCGGCGGTGACGCCGGCGAAGCGCAAGCGGACGGCGTCGCCTATGCGCACAAGGTCGGCGCCCAGGCATTGACCGATGTCGACGTCAACGTCTCCGTCGCCGGGGATGAGGCCACGGTGACGGTCTCGGGCTGCAAGTCGATGGACATCATCGCGGGCTTCGCCCCGCGCGTGAACGCCTCCGTCACCTCCGAGCTCGAGACGTTCAGAGGACACATGATCGCAGAACGCATGATCAAGGGTGCTTCCGGGCGCCGTCGTCACTCGGAGCAGGGCACGATGTCGGTCGAAATGGTCATCCTCGCCCCGGTCCTGCTGCTGGTGGTCATGCTCGCCGTCGCGGGAGGAGAGGCTGGTCTCGGCCGAGGGCCGAGTGCAGGCGGCCTCGCGCGATGCCGCCCGAGCCGCATCGATGGAGCGCTCGACGGGAGCCGCCAACGCCGCGGCCAACGATTCCCTGGGTGCGGCCGACTCGACGGCGCACGGCTGCTCGGCCTCGATCGACTCCGGCGATTTCGGACGCGGGGAACGGTGACCGTGAGTGGACTGTCAGGGTCGAGCTGTCCGACCTGGGCCTGGTCTTCCTGCCGGGTACGACGACCGTCTCCGCAACATCGACGGCGCCGGTGGACAAGTGGAGGGGAACACGATGAGCGCGCCCATTCGCCGTTTTTCGCAGGTTTCGCGGGGGAGCACGGCTCCGCCTCATCCTTCGCCGTCATCGTCGTGGCGGTCCTCATGCTCGTCGCCGGCCCTGTGCATCGAGGGGGACGCGTTCTCAACGCCCGCGCCACGATGGCCGACCAGGCCGAGCAGGCGGCGCGCCGGCGCCCAGGAGCTCGCCCTCGAGGGCGTGCGCAGCGGCAACGCCGTCGCACTGAACGAGTCGACGGCGGCGACGGCGGCGCGTTCGTACCTGGCCGCCGTCGATGCGTCCGACGGATCGAGCGTGGACGTGAACGATCAGACGGTCGCCGTCACCGTGCAGCGCGATGTCCCCACCTCCCTGCTGCACCTGGTGGGGGTTCCCTCAGTGCATGTCGAGGTCACGGGCGAGGCCCGTACGGCCGTCGGAATCTACAAAGATGGAGACCTGTGAGCATGACAGCCCAGTACGCCGCCGGACCGGAGCGCTTCCTCGCCTCCACAGCCGGTCCCAAGCCATCGGTGTGGAGATCCCCTGCCTCCGGATTCCTGCTTCTGCTCCTCATCGTCGGCGTGCCCGCACTGCTCGTCATGACGGTGGGGCTGCCGCCCCTGCCCCATGATCTGGACGTCTCCGTACTGACGCGCGCGATCTCGCTGGAGACGCTCCTGGCGCTTCTGGTGTGGGTGGTGTGGCTCGCCTGGCTGCAGTTCGCCGTATGTACGGCCGTCGAGACCGTCTCCGCCCTGCGGGGCCGGGGCATGCCGATGCACGTGCCGCTGTCCGGCGGAATCCAGGGCTCGCCCGTCGGCTGGTCATCACGACCCTGCTGGTGGGCGCGATCGGCGCGCCCGTAGCGGCGGCGGCGCCGGTGGCGGAGGGCCCTCGCCGGCGGCGTCCATCTCCCCAGCAGGTGGATGCGACCGGCGCTCAGGAATCCGCCCCCGATGCCGGGGCGGCCGGGGCGACCGGAGCGGGCTCCGGCACGTCCGACGGCAGTACGCAGGGCCAGGAGAACGTGCGCTACATGCTCGGCGATACCGAGCTCGACCAGGAGACCGGTGCGCAACTGGTCGGTCAGAGGGTCTACGTCGTCCAGCCGCCGGAGGGCAGGTACCACGACAACCTCTGGGACATCGCCGAGCGCAACCTCGGGGACGGCAGGGCGTACTCCCAGATCTACGACCTCAATGTCGGCCGGGTCCAGTACGACGGGCGCTCGCTGGAGCTGGCCCGCCTCATCCAGCCCGGCTGGCTCCTGGCCATGCCGGGTCCGCCACGAACGTCGACCGGGTCGTCGCCGTGCCGGATGTGAATCCCGCGCCGGCGCCCCCGTGGATCAGACGACGGACCAGTCGGGGGCAGCATGGTCGATGACAGGCCGGCCGTCAGGAGATCCTGCCCGCAGAGGCGCCGGCCGTCGGCTCGCTGCTGGCGGCCTCGCTCCTGGCGGTGCTGGCGCGCCGTCGTCGGCAGTGGGCGGGTGCGCGGCCCGGGCGATGAGGCCGCGGAGTTCGAGCGCCTTCTGCGGGTGGGCGCCGACGAGCACCGAACCAGGCGACTCGACGCCATCCTGCGGTCGCTGCCCGGGCTGCCCGAGGTTCCCATGGCCTACGCCGTGGCGATCGACGACGACGCCTGCTACCTGCGACTGGCCCGTCCCTCCACACGGCGCCCGCCCCGTGGCACGTGCAGGGAGGAGGGATGACCTGGAGGATCGACGCCGGCGCCGAGCCGGAACTCGGCCTCGGGCCCGCGCTCCTGCCCGGCCTGGTGACGATCGGGCGGAACGACCACGGCGCGGACGTCCTCATCGACCTCGGCTTCGCCGCCGGCGACATCGCCGTGACGGGAGACCCCACGATGGCCGCAGAGCTGGTCGCGGCGATCGCCCTGAGCTGTGCACGAACCCCTGGTCCGCCGACGCCACGGTGGCGGGAACCGGGCTGTCCCCCGCCCTCCAGGAGGTCGTGGGCGAGCGGATCCAGCATCCCGACGCCATTGCGGCACCGGCGCCGACGCCTCACGCCGGCGGTGTGCTCACCGGCCGTCATCCCGGGGCGGTGACGACCTTCGTGCTCGCCGCCGACGGGCAGGTCCCCGCAGTGATGAGGACTCGTCCGCCCGTCGGTTTCGTACGGGTCGGCGCCGTCGAGGGCGCGCGCTGGTCGGTCTCGGTGGACGCCTCGGGCACGGCGCACATCGCTCCCTGGGGCTCTCGTCACCGCCACTCGGGCGACCGAGCGGGAGCTGATGAGCCTGGTCGGGCTGCTGGGTCCGAGTTCGGTCCGCGATGGGGACGACAACGGCCGCCCGCCGGTGCCCGATCCTCCGCAGCCGCCGATCATGCTGGCGGCCCTGCGCGCCGCACCGGTGCGGATTCAGGTGCTCGGACAGACAGTGGTCGATGCCCCGGGAGCTCTGGAGCGCTCGCGCCGCACCGTCCTGACCGAGGCGGCCGCCTGCATCGCGCTGCATCCGCAGGGGATCCGCCCGGCCGTCCTGGGGGCGATGCTCTGGCCGCTGGGGGTCACCACCGACGTCGTCGAGGAGACCATCGCGCGTCTGCGCCAGTGGTTGGGGCAGGACGCCCAGGGCGTCCCCCACCTGCGCGAGGACGCCGACGGACGTCTGCGCCTGGGGCCGGGAGCCGTCCTGGACTGGGATGCTGCGGTCGCTGCTGGCGGCCTCGCGGGCGGCGCCGCCCCAGCGGGAGGTCGAGCTCCTCATGGAGGCGCTGCGGCTCGTTCGCGGCCCCGTCGGCCAGGATGCGCCCGAGGGCAGGTACAGCTGGCTGGCCCGGGTCAGGACCGACAGGCAGGCATCCTCGCTGGTCGTCGATGCCGCCCACCGGCTCGTCGAGCTGCTCGGGGACACCGACCCCGATGGGGCGGCAACGGCCGTCAATGCGGGCCTGCGAGTGGTGGACCTGAACCAGACGCTGTGGCGGGATCGTCTGCGCCTCGCCGCCCGCCGCGGCGCGGGTGAACTCGAGCGCGATGTCGCTGCGCTCCTGGACGCCTCGGGCGCCGACGACCTCAGTCAGGTCGACCCGGCGACGGCCGCGCTCGTCGAGCACATGGCACCGGGGACCTCGGTGCGCCGCCGCCCGGCCTGAAAGGAATCACGTGCAGTTCTTCATCAGCGTCCTGCGCCCGCATGAGGAGCAGTCGGACGCCAGGGACCTCATCATCGTGGCCGAGCCGGAATCGACCATCGGCGACCTCGTGACCGTCCTGGATCGAGCCATGCCCGGCACCGATCGGGCGATGCCCGACCCCACTGCGGGGCAGCCCCTGCGCCTGGTCGTGGGGGCGTCGGGAGCGCGCAGAATCCGGCCGGCCCGGCTGCGCCCGCCTCGTCCCTGTGGCACGGCGCCACCCGCCTCGACCCGACCATGCCGCTGGCGGGCGGGCCCGTGCGGGACAGGGATGCTCCTGAGCCTGGGCGCTCCGATCCTCGACGACGTCGAGCCCGTCGGCGTCGTGGAGCTGCGGGTCGTCTCGGGCGAGGGCGCGGGCGCTGTCCACCGGCTCACTCTGGGCAACTACACGATGGGGGCGCGGGCTGCGACATCGTGCTCGAGGGCTTCGAGGACGGCGTTGTGGCCGATGTGGTCGTCAAGGTGGGCGCGCAGGTCGTGCTGCGCCCGGCCGAGGGCGTCGCGGGAGCGGAAGGCGCCGACGGTGATGCCCCGGCGCCGCCCCCTGCCCGGGCCACTGGTCCTGGCCTCGGACAAGGACGAGGACGACGAGGACAAGGGCAAGAAGAGCGCAAGCGGCGCAAGAACAAGAAGAAGAAACGGCGTCAGCGGCGCAAGGAGGGCGAGGAGGCGGTCCTGCAGGGCAGGGAGACTTTCGACCCGGAGGCGCTCCCCGGCACCTGGTCGAGCTGGACCGTCGCCCCCTGGACAAGGAGAACGTCTGGGATGAGGGCGTGATGCTGTCGGTGGGCGGGATCATGCTCACGGTCGGGCCGGTGCCCGCGGCCGACGCCGTGACGACGCCCACCCCGGGGCACCACCGTCGATTTCAACAGGCCGCCCCGCCTGGCGCGCCCGGAGCGGAAGACGGAGTTCGTGCTCCCGCGCAAGCCCGAGCGTCCGCGCAAGCAGGCCTTCCCCTTCGCCATGATGCTGTCCCCGCTCGTCATGGGGCTGGGGATGTATCTCATGACGCATCGCATTTATTCGCTGATGTTCATGATCTTCTCGCCGATCATGATGATCGCCAACCGGGTCCAGGGGCGCTCCAACAACAAGAAGACCTACCGCGAGAACATCGAGCGCTACGAGAAGGAGCGCGAGGCCACCGAGGAGGCCGCCTTCAAGGCCCTGACCGAGGAGCGCGGCCTGCGGCGCCTGGACTCCCCCGACCCCGCCGAGGCGCTCTTGCGCGCCACGGGCCCTCGCGCCGAGCTGTGGGAGAGAAGGCCCTCGGATCGCGACTGGCTCGAGCTGCGGGTGGGGACGGCGGACCTGCCCAGCGGCGTGGTGGTGGCCGAGCCCATGCGGGCCCGCCACGAGGAGCCGATGCGATGGACCGCGCCGGATGTGCCCGTCACCGTGCCCCTGGCCGAACTGGGCGCCATCGGGGTCTCCGGCGAGAAGCGCCACCGGGTGGTCGGCTGGCTGGCCGCCCAGTGCGCCGTTCTGCACTCGCCGGCCGAGCTCGAGATGGTGCTCATCACGGATCCCGATCAGGGGCGCAGGCGCAGGATCGGTGGACCTGGGCGCGGTGGCTCCCGCATCTGCGCAACGCCGAGGGCATGGGGCGCGCAGCAAGGTGGGCGTTGATGAGGAATCGGTGAACCGCCGCATCAATGAGCTGCTCGAGATCATCGAGGTCCGCTCGCAGGACAACAATGGCGGGAGGGCCTTTCCGGAGAGCACCACTCAGGTGCTGGTGGTGCTCGACGGCGCCTATGCGCTGCGCCTGCGCCCGGGCATGGTCCGGGTCCTGCGCGAGGGGCCGAGTGGGCATCCGCTTCATCTGCGTCGACGCCGATCGCACCGCGCTGCCCGAGGATTGCCCGCGCCGTCGTGGCCACCGGCCCCGGACTGCCCTCGGTCTCCCAGACCGACGTCGATGAGATCGAGCACGTCCTTCTGGACCTCGTCCCGGACGGGTGGTGCGAACGGGTGGCCCGCGGCCTGGCCCCGGTCCACGACATCTCGACCGAGGATGCGGACAGCACCATTCCGACCGCATCGCGCCTCCTGGACGTGCTGCGCATGCCCGAGCCCGACGCCTCCATCGTCCTGCAGGCGTGGGAGCGGATCAGCCGCACCACGAGCGCCGTCATCGGCGAAGACGCCGAAGGCGTCTCGGGCTCGACGTGCGCGCCGACGGCCCGCACGCCCTGGTGGCCGGCACGACCGGTTCGGGTAAGTCCGAGCTGCTCCAGACCCTCATCGCCTCCCTGTGCGTGGGCAATACGCCCGAGGCGATGACCCTTCGTGCTCGTGGACTACAAGGGCGGCGCCGCCTTCAAGGACTGCGCGCGCCTCCCGCACACGGTCGGCATGGTCACCGACCTCGACGGGCACCTGACGTCCAGGGCGCTGGAGTCGCTGGGCGCCGAGCTGCGGCGTCGTGAGCATCAGCTCGCGACGCCGACGCCAGGACATCGAGGACTACGTCGCCGCCATGAAGCCGGGCGACGAGCCCATGCCGCGGCTGATGATCATCATCGACGAGTTCGCCGCCCTGGTCTCCGAGCTCCCGGACTTCGTGACCGGACTGGTGGACATCGCCCGTCGAGGCAGGTCGCTGGGAGTGCACCTGGTGCTGGCCACGCAGCGTCCGGCGGGTGTGATCACGGCGGAGATCCGCTCGAACACCAACCTCCGGATCGCCCTGCGCGTGACCGACGAGGCGGATTCCCAGGACGTCATCGAGGCCTCCGCCTCAGCTCATATTCCGGCATCGATCCCGGGGCGCGCCTTCGCCCGCCTCGGGCACGCGAGCCTGCGGCAGTTCCAGGCCTCCCGCGTGGGCGGCAGGCCCACCGGCTCGGGTCCGCGCGCCGAGCTGCGCACCTCGACGCTGACTCTCAGCGAGCTCTCCCCGGCCGGAGCTCGCTCCACCGGTGCGGGAGGAGGACGCGACCATCCCCACCGACCTGGCCAACCTGGTCGGGGCGATCGGCGAGGCGTTCTCCTCGCTCGGAAGGCCGATGCCGCACAGCCCGTAGCGCCGCCGCCGCCCGAGATCATCACCCTGGACGAGGGTCGACAGGCGCGTGAGCGAGGAGCTGCAGCGTCCGGGCGGCCGGGACGACGCGGCCGGGTCGGGCCCGGGCGGCCGGGATGCGGCGGCCGACGCCGGGCATGAGGGCGATGGCCCCACCGTCGGCAGCGCCGGCGGCAGCGCGGGCGCCGACTCGCGGGCGGAGGGCTTCCTGCCGCCGCTGCCGCTGGGCATCGAGGACCCGCCGGCGCTCCAGGCCCAGCGGCCGATGACCTGGGACTACACGCGGGCCGGGCACCTTGGGATCGCGGGGGCCGCGCGCTCCGGGCGATCGAGTGTTCTGCGCGGCATCGCCGTCGCCGTGGCGCAGTCGGCCTCGGCCGCGGAGGTCCACATGTACGGCATCGACGCGGGCAACGGAGCCCTGCTCCCCTGCGTATCCCTGCCGCATATGGGCGCGGTTGTCACCCGTGACCAGCTCGACCGGGTGCGGCGCCTGCTCGCACTGCTGGGCCGGGAGGTGGCGCGGCGTCAGCAGTTCCTCGCCGTTCACGGGTTCGCCTCCCTGTCCGAGCAGCGCGCCGCCACGGCGCCCGACGAGAGGCTGCCCTACCTGCTCCTGCTCATCGACCGCTGGGACTCCTTCGTGGCGAGCTTCGAGAGCGTGGACGGCGGGGCGCTGCTCGAGAACGTGGAGACTCTGCTGCGCGAGGGCGCCGCCGTGGGGCTGCGTGTGGTCGTCGCCGGGGATCGTACGGTCTTCCGGGGGAGGTTCGGGATGATGCTGGAGGATCGTCTCCTGCTGCGCATGCCCTCGCCAGACGATTTCGACCTGGTGGGCATGCGGGCCCGGGATGTGCCCCTGTCGATGCCCGTGGGGCGTGCCTTCCGCAGCGGCGTCACCCCCCGGGAGGTGCAGCTGGCGCTGCTGACGGCGAATACCGCGGGCACGGCCCAGGTCGCGGCCATTCACGAGGCCGGGCGCGTGTCCACTGAGCGCTGGGGCGAGCCGTCGCGGTCCCGGCGCCCCGGGCGGGTGGACGACCTGCCCGTCACGATCACCGCCGCCGAGGCGCTGGCCCTCGGTCCCGAGGTCAAGCCGGGGAGTATCGCACTGGCCATCGGCGGCGACGATCTCGGCCTGATCCCGGTGGCGATGGACGAGGTCGGCAATGGTGTGCTCGTGACCGGGCCGCGGCGCCTGGGCGCTCGACCGCCCCTGGCATTCTGAGCGAGCACCGCCCTGGCGGGCGGCGCGCGCCTGGTGCTGATGCTGCCACGGCGCTCTGCGCTCGCCGCCCTGGCCGACCGGGAGGGTCGCGGCCGTCCTCGGGCCGGACACCGCCGGATGAGCTCCGGAAGGTCCTCAGGAGCAGACCACCGAGACGCTTCTCGTGGTCGATGACTTCGACGTGCTCGGGAACGATCACCCGCTCGGGCCGGTCTTCGAGGAGCATCTCAAGGCCTGCCGGGATGCGGCGGGAGGCGTGCTCATCGCCTGCGGCATCGATGAGGTCAGGGGCATGTACCGCGGTATTGTCGCCCAGGTCCGCAAGAACCGGACCGGCCTCATCCTGGCGCCCCGTGGGGCGGACGACGGCTCGCACCTGTCGGTCAGGCTGCCCCGCTCGATCGGCGGGCCTGTGCCCCAGGGCCGCGGCGTATTCGTCACGACGGGCGGGTGGTCCTGGGTTCAGGTGCCGCGCCCCGGGGATGAGGGCTGACGCCGGCGCATCCGGCTGCTCGATAGCCGGTACCCGGTACATCCTGCTCCCCGGCAACCGGCATCCAGTACCGGCGGGCGCATCCCGCGTGCTTCCCGGATGAGGTGTGCAGAGTGCCCGTCATCCAGAATGCCCGGCAGCTTCACCATCACCAGTTTGTGTCGCTGTGACGGCCACTGTCGCAGGTGACGCAGGCTGCATGTCGCTGCACTGGCGACGGGGGTGGTGACTGTGCTGCGGTTCGGCGTGTGTTTTTGTGTGGTTTTGTGTGGCGTGGCGGGTATTGGGGTCTGGTGGTGGGTGGGGTGGGTGGTAGCGTGCCGGGCGTTTCTTCCTGTCCTTGGTTGGGAGCTATAATGAAATGTTTCATTCACACCACCGCCGGTATCGCGGCCATGACAATGGCATTCAGCGCAGTAGCGGGATGCTCGTCCGGAGGTGATCAAGACGGTCGGGGTGCGGTTCCGTCGGTGCCGGCGTATTCGGAGCAGGCCCAGGATCAAGCGTCCGGACCGGCCGGGTCTGCAGAGCCGAGCGCGGCGCTGACCTGGGCGCCGGAGGATGTGACCCCGCAGGGCTTGTCGAATCCGGACACCGAGTACACGGTGGAGGGTCTTCCCGATGAGTTGGACGAGACCGGCAAGGAGATCGTGGCCGGGTACGTCGCCTACGACCGCTCGACGTGGGAGGCCTACCGGGTCATGGACGGGGACCTGTCGCGGGTCGAGGCCAGCACCACCGGCGAAAAGCTCGAGAGCTACAAGCGCTCCTACGAAAGTGATCAGGCCAATGGGTGGCACACGGAGGGGCAGTACTCCATGACCGTGCAGCAAGTGCGCACCACCGACGCGGACAGCGGCGAAGCCCAGCTGATCGCATGCGGCGACGAGCGTCAGGAGCGGATTGTCACAGCGGATGGTCAGGACGCTAGGTCGGACAACCAGCACAGGTACACAACGGCCGTCACGCTGCAGAACGTGTCGGGAACCTGGATGGTTACGGATGAGAACGAGATTGGTGTGGATCAGTGCTGAACAAGCCGACGTGGATGCGCAGCCTGTTGGTGATTCCGGTTGCCCTAGGGGCTCATGGTCTACGGATCGCCAGCGCTCGCCGAAAATAGTGGTTCTGCGGAGGCGTCTGGGGGCGGGTCCGCTGATGGTGGTGGGCAGGCCAGTATCGCAGTGCGGGTGGAGACGACAATGACCACGGCCTCCGGCGGCGGAGGCGGCGAGAGCACGTCGTCGTCGGGATCAGCAGAGATCACCGTGCACCCGGTGTGCTGGCACGAACCGGATCTATCAGGCGTGGATATGGCCAAGAAGTACACCGACAAGGGACTACCGGACCGCTGGGACGACCCGGCCGTACGCTCCGGCGCCGTGCACTCCTTCGCACCGATGTCCTACACCGAGCACGCCGATGACCCCGACGGCCACTGGTACAGAGGCACATGCGATGTCAGCTACGCGGTAGACAGGCAAGCAGCCTCAGAGACAGTCCTGAAATTCATGGACCGCGACATCGCCTGGCATGGGTGCCGGCGGGGCAGCCAGCACCCGAACCCTATATCGACGCCCGCACCCTGGTCAGCGCGGCCATGGACTCAGTGACCATCCCCGCCCCGCAAGTGGACACGAACCCCAAAAATCACCACCGGTGACGGCATCGCTGACGCCACAGTCGTGGGCATGGACACCTGGATATGGGCCACCGGCGATACACCCAGCCAGGTTCGGGTCTCGGCGTCGGCGGGGTCGATGTCGGCCGAGGTGGTGGCGTCGTCTGCTGGTTTGCGTGTGAGTGCCCCTGATGCGAATCAGTCATGCACCGGCTGGGGAGCCCCTGGGTGGACGGCGAGAGCCAGGAAGGCGGCAGTGATTGCACGATCGAGTTCACGCGGAGTTCGGCGCATCTTGGCGGAAAGACTCCTGTGAGCGTGTCCGTGAGCTATGACGTGTCATGGACCGCATCGGACGGCAACAGCGGAACCCTGAACCCGATCACCACCACCTCCACCCACGACATCCCCGTCGCCGAAATCCAAACCATCAACCGCAACCCCAACCAACACTGACCGACCGGGCCGCAACCGCCGTACCGCTATCAGAACCATTTCTCACTTTCGCGGTCTCTTTCGCTGCCCGTGTGGATTCAGCCGTCTTCTAGTGCGGGTCGCGACTCAGACGATTCGGTAACGGTGGCGGCGGTTTTCGGACATGGGGGCCGGTGACAACAGAACACCCAGGCCCATGGAACGCACCAAGTTGACAATATTGCCTTCGATTCCACCGTGAGCTTCTTTACCACCCTTGACGCCAACAGAATCAACACATCACAGATGAATACCGCTTTCAGCGCCTCATCCGGCACACCTGAACACGTGAATCCGCCGACCGAATCTGCTGATGCGACCACCACAGGAAACACAGGAGACTGCCCACCGTCGGCCCATGAAGATAAAACAACACTGTTCGGCCCACCCCATACCGCAAAGACAGTGCATACTCCATACGCGACGACACGATTCAGCAGCCGGTAACGCACAACCCCTGTGTCAAGAAAATCCTCAGAACCCGCATACCGAGCAGTCATTCCCGCACTCCCTCTTCCGATAGGACCCGCGAGATCCGCAGGGCTGAACTACTAGTCCTGGGCTCCCCGGGCTCCAATGGAATCCCTTCCCGGAAACAGGGCCACCTCGGCACCCCCAAAGAATAATAAACGCAGCCAGACCCTTGAAGCCCTTTTTGAGGGCACCCCGGAGAGGTGTTGAAATGTCTTATTATTCATCTGGGAATGTGGTGAACTGTTGAGAGGGGCTCTCGGTAATCTGGGGAACTTTGGTTACTATCTTTTGCAACAAGGCTTTCGTATCCTGTGTGCGGTCGGGCATATCGTCCGCACGTGCAGATGGGCCTAAATCAAGCGACAGCACGTGCTCGTCGGGGTATTTCCACGCGGCGACTGAATGCCCGCGAATCACGGATGTGAGTCCTTCGCCATCCACTCCCTCGATAGCAAACAACTTTACTTCAGGGTCGGCCAGAAGGTCATCATATGTCGCAAATGAAGTGAATTCTGTGATCACGTCGGTCTGCTTTCTTTCTTTATAACTGATTAAAAGCCGAGAAAAATCGGTTTCAAGCTCCCGCTGCCTCTCGAGTACGACACTGCAGTAGAAGTGAGAATCGCGATGGGAGTAAGAGTATTTTTCTATCTGGCTGGGAAGGTTCTCTCCCATCTCTTCGGCGCCTCGCGAGCTGACATATCTCAGTCTTTGTCGAAATTCGCTCCTTCTGCCATATTGAATCCGAGCAGGCGCTCAAAGGAATTGAGATGATCGCAAGGAGTGCTGCCGTTCGAAGTATGTTCTTCGAAGATCTCCTATAATTTTCTTCTTCATTTTTTTATATTCTTCAGCCTCGGTTTGTGCATCTGTCTTCCCATTGCTCCAGCCTCATGGAAGTCGTCTATTACATTCGTAAGATTGGTGTCGCCTAAAAGTGGCTCTTCGTGTTTGAGGGTGTTGTAGGCGGGGTCTATTGAGGTGTGTAGGTCGGGGTGGGTGCGTCGTTGCGGCGGGTAGGGGTCGAGGTCTCCCGATGATGGGAGCTGCTACACAACCGTCACGAGAGACCTCGACGTGCCTGAGACTACCTTCGCCTGCCCTGATCTGACGACCTTCCTGGGGCTGGACGCCCTGGGACTGACCGCGGTGGGCCAGCACCTCACAGCCAAGCGCGCGGTGATCGAGTGCCGCATGCCGATCGGGTTTGAGGACCCCTTCTGCAAGGCCTGCGGCGCTCAGGGAGTATCCCGTGGGACGGTGGCCCGGCAGCCTGGCCCACGTACCGGTGGGGTGGAGACCCACGCAGCTGGTGGTACGCCTGCGGCGCTTCGCCTGCACACACTGCCGCCGGGTGTGGAGACAGGACACCTCCACCTTGGCTGAGCCCAGGACCCGGCTGACCCGCTCGGCGGTCGAGTGGTGCCCTTGCCCTGGAGTGCATGTCGGTCTCTCGGGTAGCAGCCGCCCTGGGGATCTCCTGGCACACCGCCAACAACGCAATCCTGACTCGGGCTGAGCAGACCATCACCGGCAACCCTGACCGCTTCGATGGTGTGGAGGTCCTCGGGGTCGACGATTCCCCCGCGCGCTTCGCTCCCGTGCGGGAGGTGCCCCCTCTGTGTGGCGCCACACCAGGCGGGGCGACCGGTACGTCACCGTCATGATCGACCTGACCCCCGTGCGCGACCGCAGTGGTCCGGCCCGGCTTGTGGACGTGGTACCGGGCCGGTCCAAGACGGTCCTCAGACCTGGCCTCCCAGCGCGACCAGGACTGGCGTGGGCGGGTCGAGGTGGTAGCCACAGGGGCGGTTTCACCGGGTCCCGAGAGCGCCGCCGACCAGGAGCTCCCACAGGCCCGGACGGTGATGGACCCCTTCCACGTCGTGTCCCTGGCTGCCAGCAAGCTCGATGAGTGCCGCCGCCGCATCCAACGAGTGATCGCGGGCGCGGGGCCGGGCAGGGTGACCCGCTCTACCGGGCCCGGCGCACCCCTACACCGGGGCCGGCCTGCTCACCGACACCCAGGCCAGGCGTCTCCAGGCCCTGTTCGCCGATGAGCGCCACGTTCCGGTTACGGAGTCCTGGGGCGTCTACCAGCGCCTCATCCAGGCCTACCGCACCGAGGAGGCGGGTCTGGGAAAGTACCTGATGCAACGGCTCATCGACTCCCTGAGGCAGGCCGTCCCCGACGGGCTTGAGGAGATCCAGACACTGGCCAGAACCCTGATCAGCCGCAGCCAGGACGTCCTGGCCTACTTCGACCGCCCCCGTACCTCCAACGGCCCCACGCCAAGCCATCAACGGACGCCCGGAGCACCTACGCGGCATCGCCCTGGGCTTCCGCAACCTCACCAGCTACACCATCCGCAGCCTCATCCACACCGGACGCCTCAAAGACCACCTGACAACAACCACCTAAACCAGGCAATAAGCCCCACCTACAACACCCTCAAACACGAAGAGCCAGCATGGTGCCGTCTGGGTAGCGCCACGCGATGTATGCACCGTTATCCGCGGTCCACGACCATCCCTCGCCGTCTTTTCCGTCGAGCTCAATCGCTTTAGCGGTGTCTGGAAAATGGGAGGGAATATCATCGAAATACAGCCAACCATCAAAGCCTGGGTTATTTCCCAAAGAATTACTCGAGGCATAGCTCAATTCGAGAAGTCCGAATGGATCGAAATTGGCGTAGGAAGTGGTATTACAGTTGTAGATATATTCAATTCTCCCGCTTCCGCCATTAGGCTTTATGGGGCCATTGTTGTATCTGTATGAGAGTACTTCGTAGTCAAGTGTTTCTTTGAGTTGTTGTGTTGATAGCGCGCCGCCGCAGATGTATTCGTCCGTTACTGGCGTGGATTTTGCGGTGCGTGAAGGGTTGTGGGAGCCAGGAAATCCAGAGCAAGCCCCAACGCCAAGGCCCAGGCAGAGCACTGCGAGCGAGACGGCCGCTCGTTTGCGAATCGAGACTGCGTGCAGGTGGTTCATTATTGTTCTTCTTCGTCTGGCTCATCCGGTGTGGGCCGTGGCGGTGTGGCGTTGTCGGTGGGGAGGGGGTAGACGGTTTGGAGTGTGGAGCCGATGTAGATCATCAGGTCTTCTGCTCGCTGTGGCAGTTCGTCATCGGGGATCTGATCTTTTTCTATTGCGATGGTGATGGTCAGGGTGCGGCCGGTGTCCGAGTACCACACACAGGTAGCGCGCCTCAATCGTCTCCAGGGACGATCAAGTAGGTGTGCCCGTCTCATCCGGTGTCCAGCTGAGTCACCGAGAAGCCCGGCTTTCTAGCTGGCCTTGAATTTTTGTGGTTGGTGTTCTAAAGGCGGGGTGAAGATGCTCTTTTCCTGGAATAATGCGGGTTGCTAAGTCGTGCATGTTCAGGATGAGGAGCACCTTCCTGGTCAATGGCACCGGTTGTATCCGGGGTGAGGGTTGAGGCCGGTGAGATCAACACGGCGGGGCTTGCCGGGGCCGGGCTGCTGACGGAGACGATCCGTGCTGCGGGTCTGGGGCTGGGTCTGTCTCGGGTTTCTGGACCGGTGGCGCAAGCCGGGGCTGTGCACGGTCCGGGCAAGGTCATCTGTGATCTTGCTCTTATCGCTGGCCCTAGGCGGGAAGTGCGTCCCGGACTTAGCCCTCCTTGCGTGCCCAGAAGTGAGGATGTTCGGGCCGGTGGCCTCACCCCCACGGTCTGCCGGTTGGTCAAGGATCTGACCGGGGACATTGAGGCGGTCCACAAGGCCATCAGCACGGCCCGCCGCATGACCGCGCACCAGCGGGTGTGGGTCTTGGCGGCGAGCACGCCCCTGCTGCGGGCATCTCGGCGGCGGGCGTCCTACAGCGTGGGCTTCACCCTGCCTGACCACATGCCCCAGATCTACCGGACGATCCCCCAGAGGGCTTGGAGTCCGGCCTACAACACTGACGGGCAGCCCAAAGATGGCGCGGATGTCACTGAGATCACCGACCTGCTGGACCTAGCTGCCTGGCCGCCGGGTATGCGGGCCATCATGCGCAGGGAACGGCCCCACCTCGGGGCTCCGTTGCGCTTCGAAGACGTCGATGGCTACCGCCTGACTGCTTTCGCAACCAACACCGGTATCGGCCAGCTGCCCGACCTGGAAGTCAGGCACCGCTTGAGGGCCAGGTGCTCCGACCGCATCCGCTGCGCCACGAGTACCGAGCTGGGAGCATTGCCTTTCCCTGGCTTTGCTGCCAACCGCGCGTGGTGCCCGATCACCACCTTGGCCCGCGACACCCTGGCCTGGGCAGACATGCTGGCCCTGGCTGGAACCCGTGCCCGCAGATGGGAGCCGGAACACAGCGCCACCGACTGATGGCCATCCCCGCCGCCATCACTACTCACCACGCCCGGCGCACTATCATCCGCTACAAGGCCTCTCACCCCTGGACCGAGACGTTCATAAGCGGGCCTCACACGCCCGCAGTCCCTACCCGCCCCATCCCAGCAAGCCCTGAACTCTATAGACCAATCCAACCACCCCACGAAACACAAGGCTAGGCACAGGCCCGCCCATCGACTACTAAGTAGAATGGAGTTGGGTGCGTCGGAATCAGGGGAACCCTCCCCGTGTTACCCGCCCTCGTCCACCGCACGCCCCTGGCAGAGGCATCACCGTTACCATCGAGTTCATGAGTCTGCCCGCCCCTACGCCTCACCCTCGACCGCAGGGCGCGCTTTAACCTGCGCACCGCGGTTATCGCCGCCCCAGCCGGGGCGCTGACCCTGGTCACCGTCATCGGAGGAGTCCCTGCTGATCACGGAGGCACCAACTATGCACGTCCGTCGAGGATAGATTACCCGTACTACGCAGTCCCGTCAGACTCCTGGGCGAATGGCTCAACGAAGCAATGGACTTCGACAATCGACACAGACGCCTCGATCTTCACTTCCGCTGATCATCTCTTCTCGGTGAAACCCTGACGGCGACGGCACCCAGAATTCCACCCTCACTGCCTATACGATGAGCGACTCCGGAGTCTCCAAGGCGTGGTCCACAACTGTAGACACTTCGAAGGATTCCGTAGCCGGGCTCTCAGCGAAGAATAACCCAGTTTATCCCGCATTCCTGATCTGGGGCAAGAACACGCTTATTCATGGAAGAAACATCTATAACATCACGACCGGCGACACCAGCGACGCCCCATGGCCCGAAGATGCTGTGCCCGTCGTAGCCGGCGACGTCGTCGTCGCCTGCCAGAAAACCACCTGCGCAGGCTATCGCGAGGGCAATACCAGCTCCATGTGGTCAACCGCGGTCAACGACCCATCCACTTTTTCCGAACAATCAACCGATGTGGCCGAAAACATCTTGAAATACGGTCAAAACTATGAGACCGTCCGAGTTTTTTCTGGCGAGAAGTACGCCACCATTGCCGGCCTCTACGCCATCAATATTAGTACTGGAAAGATGGTGGAATTCACCCTGCCGGAGAAGAAAACATCCCAATACATCACGGTCAGCACGGACAAGGGATGGTCGGTCGTCTCAAAGGACAAAGCCACAGGGGAATGGCACATCTCCTTTTATGAGGGAGAACGGTGGCGACCCCACATCCGCTGAGACACTCTTCGCAGAGATTTCGACACCCAGCCCATCTACCTCCCAGGGCCTCGCTCGGCCCAAGGATTCCGCTCACTATGGGTAGATGACGACCCCGCCTCACTGGCCGGGACAATAAATTTTACAAGCGAAGGCGATAAGGAGTGCGCGAAGACGATCTCAATGACCAACGCCGCCGCTATCGACCTCACTGGCTTCGATACAACCACTTTCCCCTGCTTCGATCAACATGACACTCAGGTCTCCGACCATGCGAAGGTGGTGACTCGTCGGAATGAAGCAGTCCGTAAATGCCGCTCCTTTCTCACTGATGGCATGACGCCGCGACAGGGCAGCAGATCGACTTCGAAGGAATGGATCCGAACAGCGGAGCCGTGTTCGCCTTCGTCGATTCCAAGAAGATCGTCGGCTACTCGCCAGCAGACGGCACCCCTCACCAGTTACACACCCAACCTCGCTAGCGGGCGATACCCAAACGATACATACGAACATGACTTAGGGGCCCCTCCTTATCAGCCACCGCAGCCCGACGGCCCCTACCCCTACCCGCCGTCCGCCCCCGGCGCGCTCGCATGGACACAGAGGCCCCGCAGCAAGGTGCTCAACCCCATCAGCAGCCAACGCAACCGGTTCCAACGCACTACCAGCAGCTGCTCCCGCCAGGTTCGATGCCCGGCGGCATGCCCGTGCAAACGCCCAATCGACGGCGTACAGGACTGGAGGTCCTGGGAACGGGACGGCAGCACCGCCTGAAGTGTCAACGACACGTCGAATGCGCTTTGCGACTCATGGTGTCACCGTGCGCCATGGCAAGCGCTACGTCACCGCCGGAGTGACAATCATCAACATTGATGAAGGCTAATCCCCCATCCTCGACACCCCCGAAAACAAGCGAGTCGGTGAATACACCCTGAATGGCAACGGCTGCGTCGCCAGGATCGCCATGGACAGCGGCTCCTCCGTGGACGCCCCCCGAACCCCATGTCTACCAAGACGGCATGCCGAGCGACATCTGCACCTTCCTGCAGCCAGACACCACCGAAAAAGGGGCGACTCGTGATGTTCAACAGAGGTGGACTCGGATCTCCGAAGACGGCCTTTCGTACCATGGTCAACGCGAAAACTGGGGAGGCCATCGAGGTGCCCTGACCCTAGATCCGAGTAGAGGGTTTACCTCGTCTTCTCCGATCCCGACACAGCAGTCGGCTGCTCACCTCGAGCGCGGCGCACTCGCCGTCTACGAGCCGGTCGGCTGAGCGCGCGCTGGTGTTCGGTGCGTTCATAGGCGGCACACCCGGCCGGGCCCGCCGTCTACGAACGCACCGGGCTCATCCCGCTTGGCGCATCCTCGCACCAGCCGCTACGCTCGCCCCATGACTGCTGCGACGTCCATGACCCGTGCCCTGCCGGTGCGCGCCCAGGTCATGCGTCGAATGCACATGCGCTGACAGCGCCAGCCGTCGCCGTAGCCCGAATAACGGTCAGAGTCCGAGCCCCGCGCACAGCCCGCTCGTTGCACCCGCGTCCGCCTCGCCATCGGCGGTTCGTGTTCATCGCTCATCCCCCGTTCTTCGCGCGCGCCCGCCGCCCCGCGCGGCGGCCCTCGCGCGTGCCGCCTCAAGGACCCGCCAGCCATGTCAGTTCATGCCTCAGCCCTCGACTCCGTCCTCGACTCACCTCTCGCCCCCGCCCGCACACGCAGCACCCCGGCTGCTCCGGCAGCTCTGGCAGTGTTAGCTGCTTCGGACTCCCTCACCTGCGACCCCCGGCCCCGGCCATGGCAATGACCTCCCCTGACCTCTCCCCTGTTCTGACCTGGTCCACGACCGCACCGGCACCGGCTCCCTGGGCGGGACTTCGCCGCCGAGCGAGGCCGCCCCCACCACGGCCCTGCCCTGTGGGTGGCGGACATGGACCACGCCACCGCGCCCTGCGTGATCTCCGCCCTCCCTCTGGCGGGTGCGCCATGGAATCTTCGGCTACTCGAACCGGACGCCGACTCACAACACCGCCCTGGCCGGCTGGTTCTCCTGCCGCTACGACTGGCGGATCGACCCCGCCTGGAACGTGATCACCCTCCGGCGTCGTGCCCGCCCCTGGCACTGGCGGTGCGGGCCCTGACCGCCCCCGGCGACGTCGTCGTCATCGAGGAGCCCGTCTATTACCCCTTCCGGGAGGTCGTCGAGGCGAACGGCCGGACGGTCGCCTCGGTAGAGCTGGTCCGTGATGCCGACGGCGCTTATCGGCGCGATGCCGAGGCGCTGGAGGCGACCCTGGCACGCACCGGCGCCCGACTGCTGCTGCTGTGCAATCCGCACAATCCGGTGGGGCGCGTGGTCGCGAGACGAACTGGCGCAGCTGGCGGAGGTGACCGCCCGTCACGGCGTCGTCGTCGTGGCCGACGAGATCCACGCCGACCTCGCCCCTTCCCGGCCACCGCACCACGCCATTCGCCCTCACTGAGCGCGGAGGTCGCCGCCCGCACGGTCACGTGCACCTCGCCGTCCAAGGCATTCAACCTCGCCGGACTGCAGGTGGCCAACATCCTCATCCCCGACCCCGCGCTGCGCGCCCGCTTCCGCACCGAGCTCGACGCCGGCGGCTACTCCCAGCCCAACGCCCTGGGGCTGGTCGCCTGCCGCGCCGCCTACGAGAACGGCGACGCCTGGCTCGACGAGCTGCGCGAGCACATCGCGGCGGCCCGTGAGCACGTCGTCGAGCGCCTGAAGGCGGTGCCCGGCATCACGGCCGCGCCCTGCGAGGGCACCTACCTGCTGTGGCTGGACTGCACCGGTCTGCTCGCGACCACGGGACTGGGGGCGGACGAGCTCGACGACTTCATCCTGGGCGAGGCCGGGCTGTGGCTCGACGACGGCGCGATCTTCGGCGCCGGCGGTCGGGGCTTCACCCGCATGAACGTCGCCCGCCCGCGCGCCATCCTGGATGAGGCCCTGAACCGGCTCGAAGCCGGCGTGAGCGCCCTCATGGCCCGGAGCGCGCCCCCGACTCATCGGGCCGACACCGCCACCGCCGCCTGACCCGCCGCCATCTGACCCGCCGAGATCGGTCGTACTCCGCATCGAGATCGGTCCGGTTCCGCGTCGAGATCGGTCGCCACCCCCACCGCCCCAGGAGAAACCGCATCATGACCACACCGCCTCATACCGCCTGCCCCGACCACACCGCCTCGCCCCTGCTCACCTCCGCCGACGACCATTCCGGCTGTCGCACCGTACCGGTCCAGCATCATGCCTCCTGGGCCGCCCGGCCGGCAGAGCCCCGGGCCTGAGCCTGGACACGGTGCTCGCCCATGCGGGCACCGCCACCGACCCCGCCACCGGCGCGATCACCATCCCGATCCACCTGTCGACCGCCTTCGGGCACCCGGGCCTGCGCGAATCGACCGGCTACGACTACACCCGCACGGCCTCCCCCACCCGCGACGTCCTGCAGGACGCATTGGCGCGCCTCGACGGCGGAACCGCCGGCTTCGCCCTGTCCTCGGGGATGGCCGCCATCCAGCTCGCCGTCGAGACCCTCGCCCCCTACGGCAGCCGGGTGGTCGCGCTGGAGGACCTGTACGGAGGCACCTACCGCTACTTGCAGGTGCTGGCCGAGGACGGCGCCTACGAGGTGGACTTCGTCATCGGCGAGGAGGGCCTGCGCGAGGCGCTGCAACGCCCGGCCTCCCTGGTGCTCATCGAGACGCCCACCAACCCGATGATGGCCGAGATCGACATCGCCCGTGTGGCCGACTGGGCGCACGGCGCCGGGGCACTGCTGGCGGTGGACAACACCTCTACACCCCGGTCATCTGTCGGCCGCTGGAGCTGGGAGCCGACGTCGTCGTGTACTCGGCGACCAAGTACTCGGCGGACACAACGACGTCATGGCGGGCGCTGTCGTCACAGCCGATCCGGACCCTCGGCGGGCGCCTCATGTACCGGCTCAACACCACCGGCGCGACGCTCAGCCCCTTCGACTGCTTCCTGCTGCTGCGCGGCCTGAAGACCCTCTCCCTGCGCATGGAGCGGCACGAGGCGAACGCCCGGCGGGTGGTGGCCTTCCTGGAGGCGGACGCGCGCGTCACCCGGGTGCTGTACCCGGGGCGCTCGGGCATGATCTCCTTCGACCTGGCCGACGACGTCGATATCGCGGCCTTCCTGGGGGCGGTGCGGGTCTTCACCTTCGCCGAGTCGCTGGGCGGGGTGAGTCGCTGGTGACATGCCCGAGCGTGCAGACGCACGCCGACGTCCCACCCGCCACGCGCGCCGCCTACGGGCTGACCGACCGGCTGCTGCGCCTGAGCGTCGGCATCGAGGACGCCGACGACCTGGTGGCCGACCTGGAGCAGGCGCTGACAGCCGCACAGAGCTGATTCTGTTTCCGGCCACCGCCGGGTCGCGGGTCTCGCAGGCCACGGTTCGCCGCCCGCAGCGGCATAGAGAGGCTTATTCGTGGTCCTCTGCGTGTTGTTCCTGAGGGGTCGGTTGTTTCCGGTGGGGCCGACGTGCTGGTGGGGTCGATTAGTGGGGGTTGTTGGGCCGGATGTGTCCAAAACGGAGGGATTAAAGCCTCGGTGGCCTGGGGTATCTCCAAGAAACCGTGCGATTGCCTGGTGTTTTTCGGTGTCGCGCTGCATGACGCTCGGGCTAATCTCCTCCGTTTTGGACACCTGGCGCGGTCAATGCGCCGTGCCGGCACCCGAGCAGGGCTGTCGGCGAGGCGGGCCGGGGCACTCGAAGGCGCTTGAGCATCGTGGTGAACGAGGGGGCGCGCCGCCAACACGGTTTCGAGGCCGATCACGAGAGCCCGGGACTTCATCATCAGGGATGAAGCCGCGTTGAGGGCAGCAGCCCCGTTGACGGCCAGAACCCTCGCCCCTCCGGCCAAGAAAAATCCCCACCAACCCTCGCGAGCGATAGGCTCGTGACCGACGCCGGCCCGAACCGCGTCCCCACCCTGTTCATCCCATTCGGCAGACCGAGAAAGCCCTGCAGCCATGCACACAGCACCGCATCAGGAGCAGCCCGCCATGGGTTCTCCACCTGCTCGGCACATACCGCCCGACGTCGACGGCACCATCGGCGGTGCCGGCGCCCGGGCTTCCTCATCCGGCTTTCCTCCCGTACCTCCGATACCTCCCACACAGCCCGTACCTCCCGGGCCATCGATTGCGAGACGGCCGACCGCCGCAGACGCAGAGCTCCCCTTCGCGCGCTCCTATGGGCCGTCGGAAGCTTCGCAAGCCTTTATCGCAATCGCCGCAGCGGGATTGGAGACGACGCTCATCGCCCTGCTCATCGTCGGTTTCCTCCTCATGCTGTCGCGGGCCGTCACCCCTGTGGATTCTTCACATTCCCCTGAAGAATCCGGATCGACGGTGGACGGCCGGACCCGGCTGCGTCGAATTGCCATCCTTTCGGGCCGCCCCGCGCATGACAGCGCCTGGGCGCGGCGGCGCTCATTTTCATGACAATGATAATTTCCTTCACCACCATCGGCTTTCCCGAAGAGGAGCGATTCCGCATTCCCTCCCTCATTGTGGAGGTTGTCTTCCTCATTCTCGCCGTCATGCTCTGGTTGAGCACCGGGAAACCGCACAAGGGCCCGGAGATCGTCCTCGATGCGGAGGGCTTCCAAAATAGCGCCGGGAACCCGATACGAGCGGGTATTCCTATGGGAGGAACAACCCCACATCGTCGGCGGCTCCAGGTGGTGCGGTCATATGCTCATCGGTTTTCTCAGCGACTCCGGCGCCCGCCCGGCGTGCGTGCCCATCAGCGCCTTCACAGTGGGGTACACCCAGCTCCAGCGGGTGATCGACTTCTACTCCGCCAATCCCGAACTGCGCGAGGAACTCGCCATCGGCGCCGGCCTGGACCGCGTGCGCACCCTCGTGAGCTTCACCTGAATCGATCGGAGCACGGGATACGCGATGCGAGATGCGGGACCAGCAGAGCAATGAGGACGCCGAGCATCAGCGATGATGTTCGCGCAGGCATTCGCACGGCAACGTAATGATAACCTCGCGTTTCCACGCAGGATCGCCACCGAGGAAACGTCACCGAATATGAACAGCCGTCTTGTCGCCGCCGTCGGAGCCGCTGCGCTCGCCGCCTCCCTCGCGGCCTGCTCCACGAGCACGCCCACGGACCCCTCTCAACGGCTGCGGACTCCGGAGCCACCGCGACGAACGCGAGCCCCTGTTGAGCCGACGTCCGTCCCCACCGCCGACTACACCGCCCCGGACGGCAAACCAGGTCGCACCGCTTGTGAAGGCCACCTACATTCCCGAGGGCCACTCGCTCGCGGACAACGCGGCCACCGACCGGCTGGCATTCGTGTCCGCCAACCTCGAGCAACTCGACAGCGTGGACTCGGCCAGCGGCTACGTGATCCAGCTGAAGAACGAGCCCACCACCGTCGATGACGTCATCCAGAGCGACGCCGCCACCGTCAGCCTGGACCCGACCGGCTTCACCCATGCGGGGACGTGACCATCGACGGCGAACGCGGCCAGGCCTTCCAGGGCGGGGGCTCCTCCCCGACGGCAGCGCCCACCTGAGCGAGCGGGGCGCCGTCGTCACCACAATGGGCAGACCTTCGTCATCACGGCCAAGGTGCTCAGCAAGTCCAGTCAGCCGGCCCTGAGCGAAGGCGACTTCAACGCCTTCCTCGCGGGCATCGTCTGGACCGACTGACCTCGGGCCGAGCCTGGGCCGGGCCTCGGTCTGAGCCGGGCCCAGCCCTGTGCGGTACCGGTGAGGCGAGCCGGGCTCGGTCGGCCGCGCTGGGCGGCCCGCCTCACAGAGCTCGGCCCACCGCACCGGGCAGACCGCCGCACAGGGCAGACCGCCGGGCTCACCAGCTCACCGGTACCGGCACGCCCTCCCGGTAGCCCGACGCCGACTGGATGCCCACGATCGCTCGCTCGCGGAACTCCGGGATCGACCCCGCCCCCGCATAGGTGAAGGACGAGCGCAGCCCCGCCACAATCGAATCGATGAGGTCCTCCACGCCCGGGCGCGCCGGATCCAGGTACATGCGACCCGCGCTGATGCCCTCCTCGAACAGGGCCTTGCGAGCCCGGTCGAAGGCGTCCTCGCCCTCAGTGCGATAGCTGACGGCCCGTTTGGAGGCCATGCCGAAGCTCTCCTTATAGGCCCGTCCGTCGGCGTCGTGCTGGATATCGCCGGGCGACTCGTGCGTGCCGGCGAACCAGGAGCCGACCATGACGTTGGACGCCCCGGCGGCCAGCGCCAGGGCGACGTCGCGGGGATGGCGCACACCGCCGTCGGCCCACACGTGAGCACCCAGGCGCGCGGCCTCAGCGGCGCACTCCAGGACGGCGGAGAACTGCGGGCGGCCCACGCCGGTAGCCATGCGGGTGGTGCACATGGCGCCCGGCCCGACGCCGACCCTGACGATGGAGGCGCCGGCCTCGACGAGGTCGCGCACGCCCGCCGCCGAGACGACGTTCCCGGCCACGAGCGGCATTCCCCGACCCAGGGCGGCGCGCACGGCGCCGACCATCTCAACCATCCGATCCTGATGGCCGTGAGCGGTATCGACGACGATGACATCCACTCCCGCGGCCACGAGCTCGGCGGCGCGTCCGGCCGGGTCGCCGTTCATGCCGATGGCGGCCCCTACCCGCAGGCGCTCGGCGGCGTCCAGCGCCGGGGCGTAGATGGTGGAGCGCACGGCGCCGTCGCGCGTGAGCAGGCCCACCAGGCGACCCGCCGTCGTCCACGACGGGCGCCAGGCGGCGGTGCGCGGCCCGCAGGCGGGCGAAGGCCTCGCGCGAGTCGATGCCCCTCGGGCAGGGTCAGCAGCTCGGTGCTCATGACCTCGCGGACCTGGGTGAAACGGTCCACGCCGGAGACGTCGGAGGTGTCCACGAGCCCGACCGGCACATTCGTATCCGGGTCGACGACGACGGCCGCACCATGGGCGCGCTTGGGGATGAGACCCAGCGCATAACCGCAGGTGTGGTGCGGCTTGACGGTGACCGGGGTGTCGTAGAAGCGGTGCGAGGCCTTGACTTGGGCGACCGTGTCGATGGCCACGTCCACGGGGATGTCCTGCGGGATGATCGCCATCGCTCCGCGCCGCGCCACCGTCTCGGCCATGCGCTTGCCCGCCACCGCCGTCATATTGGCCACGACCAGGGGAATCGTCGTGCCGGTGGCGTCATCGGAGGCCAGGTCCACCTCCATGCGGCTGCCCACGGCCGAGCGCGAGGGCACCATGAAGACGTCGTCATAGGTGAGGTCGAAGGTCGGCGCGAGGCCGTTGAGGAACTTCATCCGGACACGCTACTGGCGGCCCACAGGGTTGGGAAGCAGCGTGTCTATCGCCGAGATCGGTCGTACTCCGCGTCGAGATCGGTCCACTTCCGCCTCGAGATCGGTCGTAACCCGTGTCGAGATCGGTCCGGTTCCGCACCGAGATCGGTCGTATTCCGTGTCGAGATCGGTGGTACTACCGGTGCGAGGTTGTGGTGTGTCAGCACATCTGAGACAGGGGTGAGTGTTTCGGGTGTGGTGGTTCCCAGTGGCGTGATCCTCGGGACTGGAGATCGTATGGGTCGGGCTTTCACCGTTGCGGGCCGGCTCTGCCGGTGCCCGCGTGTGCCCGGGGTGGCGGGTGGGGCCTGTCCAGTTTTCTGTGTAAGCGGGTCTACAGGTAGGGGGTTGATTCGGTCGGGGTAGGCGGTGGTGAGCTGGGCCAGGGCCTTGTTCCAGTCGGTGGTGATCTGTCCTTCGACGAGCTTGCCCTTGGCCCTGCGCTTGATGCTGGCAGTCCTTTTCTCCTTGTCGCGTTCTCGGCCTCGTTTGTCCTCGATGTCGCAGATCGCCAGCCACAGCAGCTTGATCACCGCCTCATCGGAGGGAAGTGGCCGCGGTTCTGGAGACCTTGCGTAGCTGGTAGTTCAGCGACTCGATGCTGTTGGTGGTGTAGATGACACGCCTGAGCATCGGCGGGAAGTCCAGGAAGGGAGTGAATCGCTCCCAGGCCCGCTCCCCAGGTCGCCACCGTCTGGGGTACTTTGACCCCATGTCGGACCCGGAGAAGTCGGTCAGGGCCTCGCCAGGCGGCCTCCCTGGTTCGGGGCGGTGTAAACGGTCTTGAGAGCGGCCGCGACCTTCCGGCGGTCCCCGTAGGAGACGAACCGCATCGAGGCGCGGATCAGGTGGACCACGCAGGTCTGGACCGTCGCCTGGGGCCAGGTCGCCTCGATCGCCTCGGGAAGGCCGGTGAGCCCGTCGCAGCACACGATCAGCACGTCCTTGACGCCTCTGTTGGCCAGCTCGGCGCACACATGTGCCCAGAAGGAGGCTCCTTCCTCGGCCTGGACCCAGATACCCAGGACGTGCTTGATACCGTCCATGTCCACCCCGACCGCGATATGGGCCGAGCGGGAGGCGACCCGGTGATCAACGCGGACCTTGACCCGAATCGCGTCGAGATAGACCACCGGGTAGAACTCCTCCAGCGGGCGGCGCTGCCACTCCAGGACAGCATCGGCTACCGCGTCGGTGATCCTCGAAATGGTCCCCGAGCTGAGCTCCACGCTGAGCGTGGAGGCCAGGTGGTGCTGGATATCCCGCACCGTCATTCCACCGGCGTACAGGCTGATGATCATGGCATCCAGGCCGTCCAGGCGGCGCTGACCTTTGCGCACCAGACGCGGGGTGAAGGTCCCGGTCCGGTCCCGGGGCACCTCGATCTCGAAGGGCCCCACCTCAGAGTCCACCATCTTGGACGTGGTCCCGTTCCTGGCGTTACCGCGTGCCCTGGGTGGTCGGCCTCGCCCTTGTCGTAACCCAGGTGCTCGGTCAGCTCAGCGGCCAGGCCCCTCTCCAGGGCCTCCTTGACCAGGGCTGGTAGCAGGCCATCAGCCCCGGTCATGCTCACCTGCCCGGAATCAATCTGCTCAAACAAGCCATCCAGAGCCCCAGCCGAGCGCAGCTGGTCGACCACATCCCGCCCACCAGCAGGAGCCCTGTTGTCATCATCAGTAGCAGTCATCAGTGTCAGTCCTTCCACAAGGGGCTTACACAAACCATTGAACAGGCTCGGCGGGTGTTGCACACTCGCGCATGCTCCGTGTTGGTGGGAACCGCGGAATCATGCGGAACAGCACTATCAGTAGCGATCACGGTCCTGCTCCCATGTGCGCAGACCCCTCACCGCACATGGGAACCCAACCACCACACAGCACACTCACCAGAAAAGCCCGTCATTCCAACAAAAACCAGCCCCCCACCCCGCAGAGGCCCCGGTCTCCCATGCTGCAACACCAACGACAACCACACCCGAAGCACGCACCCACCACGCCCCACACCGAGATCGGTCCAGTTCCGCATCGAGATCGGTCCAATTCAGCCCGACCAACCCGACGTCGAAGCACGCACGACAAGCTCGAGGGCGAAAACCACATGCCACACCTCGGGAACCGTCGACAAACAGCACACCTGCGGAAGCTACGACCGATCTCGGCACGGGTTACGACCGATCTCGAGTCGAAGTAAGACCGATCTCGACGCGAGTTTCGACCGATCTCGACGCGGAACCGGACCGATCTCGGCGAAGGGAGGGCGGATGGACGAGCGGGTCCGCGCACGGCCCGGCCCCTCGGCGTCGGTCGAAGTCGACGAGAGGAAACCGCGACTCCGCCTCCCTCGCCCTGTTCCCCCTGTCAGGCCCGGGAGATGCGGGAGGCCTCCTCCACCTGCTCGGGCGTGGGGCGCACGCCGGTGTAGAGGGCGAACTGCTCGGCGGCCTGCAGGGCGATGACCCCGCTCCGCTGATGACGGGCCTACCCGCGTCCCGGGCGGCGCGCACCAGCGGCGTGCGGGAGGGAAGGCGACGACGTCGAAGACGACGTCGGCGGCCCTGATGAGCCCTCCCCCACCGGCAAGTCGTGCTCAGCGGGTCCTCCGGCCATGCCGATGGGAGTGGCATTGAGCAGGAGTGCGGCGTCGCCGTCGTCCAGCTCCTCCGAGGAGGCCGCCCAGGACCAGCCGTACCGCTCGGCCAGGGCCGGGCCAGTGACGGTGTTGCGGGCCACGACGGTTCCCGGCGGGAAGCCGGCGTCCTTCAGCGCGGCGACGCATGCCTTGGCCATGCCGCCGGCGCCGAGTACCGCGCAGGACGTGCGCGGCACGTCGTGGATGTCGAGGAGGGCGCGGATGGCGATGAAGTCGGTGTTGTAGGCCACCAGGCGGCCGTCATCGTTGACGATCGTGTTGACCGAGTGGATCGCGTCGGCCGAGGGGGTCATCTCATCGACGAGGGCGATGACGTCTTCCTTCCACGGCATGGAAACGGAGCAGCCGCGTATTCCCAGGCCGCGCACACCGGCGATGGCCGCCGTGATGTCGTCGGTGGTGAACGCCTTGTAGACGAAATCGAGGTCGAGGACCCTCATAAAGGTGGTTGTGGAATCTGGTGCCGATACTCGTGGGCCGGGCGGACAGGGAGATGCACAGTCGGGTGTCCTTGGTGATGTCTCGCACGTGCCCATGGTGCCATTCGGGCGCTCCTGAGGGGAGATTGAGGAGATATCGCGCCGGCATCCCGCAGTGGACCGATCTCGGTGCGGGAGTACGACCGATCTCGAGGCGGAACCGGACCGATCTCGAGGCGGAACCGGACCGATCTCGAGGCGGGGAGCGACCGATCTCGGCATGGATCGGCAGGGAATGGAAAACGCCCCGCAACCGACTGTTCAGCCGATGACGGGGCGTTGGTGCGCCAGAAGGATTCGAACCCCCAACCTTCTGATCCGTAGTCAGATGCTCTATCCGTTGAGCTACTGGCGCATGTCGTTTCCGACATTCAGGAACATTACTCGGCGCCCAGGTTCCCAGACAAATCGCAACCTCGTGAGCCTGAGCACATGCGAAAACGAGCGGCGGAAGCGCATTGGCCTCGGGCGCTCTCGCGGCTGCCCGAGGCCAGCGCAGTTTACACAAGCCGCATGCTAACGCGTTCCACTCCTCCGAATCTTGATCGTCTCGATCGGCCTTACTCTCGGTCATTCTCCGTCGTCCCCGTCGCCCGATCCGCGATGACGACGGACGAGCAGAAGCCGCCCACCACGACGAGTGCCAGACCCACGATTCCGATCACGAGGGTCGTGCCGGTCCTGGCCAGGAAGGGTGGCCTTTATCAGAAGCCGCGGACGCCGAGTCGCCTGCCGCGCCGCCGGCATCGGAATCGGGTCCTGCAGGGCCGTATTCACCTGGTCCGGCGGCGTCGGCCGCGAGGGGTCGGCCGGGGCTGCCGATCCGCTCGGGGCGGCCGATCCGCTCGGCGCCGACGTCGGATCGGCGCCTCCGCCCGCAGCCGTCCCGGCCACGCGCAGCTCGGCGGTCTGGAGCGCCGTCGCGCCGTCCTGGCCGTTGACCAGGGGAGACGCGGACGTACCGCGCCCGCACAGCCGTGCCCAGCTCGAGGATCGCAGGACTGAAAGCGCCCGGCTCGATATCGCCGGAACCGGCGTCGGACCATGTGGCCCCATCTTCAGAGGTCTGCACGGTCCACCGGGTCGCATGGCCCGTTGCGGCATGCTGCTCGAACGTACTGTGAACCTTGCTGACGTCGTAGACGCCGCCGAGGTCGATGTCATACGTGGACTCGGCGGAGCCCTCGGCAACGGTGAAGATGTTGTCGTCGGAAAGTGCCCCTGCGGCCTCCGCGTCGCCGCCCGTCCCATCGGGCGAGGTGACGGTCAGCTCGCTCTGGGGATGTAGCCCTCGGTCTTCCAGTCGATGCTGAAGGTCGGCGAGGTCCACTGCGCCCAGTCGGAGTCCTGATCCTTGTCACCGCCCACGGGAAGCGCGCGCACGGTGAGCTGGTACTGCCCGGTGGGGGCCTGCATGACCTTGTCGCCCACCAGATAGCTGCCGTTCCACACGAAACCGCGGCTGATCCGCACGGGTGTGGGTGCCCGCACTGGAGGCCACCACGCCGAGGTTCTCGGTGGTGCCGTCGGCGTTGACGCGGGAGACCTCCATGAGTCGAGTCGCGATACGGGATGGCCGGTTCTATGAACACGACCGGAAGGTCCTCGTAGGCGCCCAGGCTGGTGAGCGCGGGTCGCCGTACACGTAGGAGGCCGGGTCGACGGGCTCGCCCTTGAGGTTGCCCAGGAGGTGTACCCACCCAGGACTCCCGGCCAGTGCGAGGTTGCCGCCCACGCCCTGGAAGGACGCGCAGCGCCCTGTCCCCGGTGGACGGTGTCAGGACGATCCATCCGCCGAAGAAGTCGCCGTCGGCGACGCCCTCAGGCGCCGTGATCGTGACATCGACGGTGGCGGTCCCGCCCGCCGGGACCGTGACCGACCGACCATCGCTGGAGACGGTCGACGGCGAGGCCGTGCCCCGCTGAGGCGCCTCCGAGAGCCGGTGATCGTCACCGCGTCCTCGTGGGACAGTGCGTAGGTCACGGGGCTGTCGGCATGGTTGGTCAGGGTCACCGAGGTCTGATACCCGTCGGGGTGCTTCTCGTACTCGCCGATGCTGAGCGCCGAGGAGCTGGTCTGCGTGGTGGCCAGGACGGCGGCATCGGCGTCGATGAGTCCGGCCCCCTGGCGGGCGACGGACTCGAGGAGCGAGGTGTCTCCCCCGGCGTCGGTCCAGGGCACCGGGTTGGCGGTGGAGTGCAGGCGCCAGGCGATCTGCTCGAAGGCGTCGAAGCCCGACGCGTCCTTGATCTCCGGATGCGCCTGCATGACGAGAGCCGCAATGCCGGCCGTGTACGGGGCGGCCATCGAGGTTCCCTGGGCGGTCAGGTAGGGACCGCCGTGGTCGATCGGCCAGGTGGACCAGATCTTGCCTCCCGGGGCGACGACGTCGGGCTTGGTCTGCAGGGACTCGTTGAGCCCCCAGCTGGAGAAGGAGGAGACGAGCCCGGCGGTGGCGCGGTCGAATTCCGCGACGTCCTCGGTGTAGGTCAGCGTGGAGTCGGCCGCGAGCGCGCCGCGGATGGCGTCGCCGTCCTCCTGGGAGATGGTGACCACCGGGATGGTGATCTGCTCCCCGTCGTCACCGAACAGGAAGGCGGTGAAGATGGCCGGCCGATCGTTGTCGAGGACGACGGCGTCGGCGCCGCCGGCCTGGGCGTTGAGGACCTTCTGCCGCTGGGAGCAGATCCCGCGCCGGATCAGCACGGTCTTGCCGGAGTACGTGCCGGCCGCCGGGGCGGTGCACAGCAGGGAGGCGTCGGTCTCCTCGTCCGCGCCGTCGGCGGTCGGGTCCCCGGCGGCGAGAAGCGGATGCGTAGCCGCGTCGTCGCGGACGACCTCGGCGCCGCCGCCCTCGGCCGGCGCGTAGAGGTACTTCTGGTCGGGGTTGGTGGAGACGGTCATGTAGAAGTTCTTCTCCACCGTGTTGTCGATCGCTGCCGACGGCCAGGGACGTGCTCGGCCGAGGCGGGGGCGCCCATGGTCCAACGGCCCGCATCGCCGCTATTGCCCTGGGAGCCGGTCACGATGACGCCCTTGGAGGCCAGGCTCTCGGCGGCGACGGCGGTCGGGTAGTCCTGGAAGACCATGTACTCGGCGTTGATCGACAGGTTCACGATGTCCATGCCGTCGTCGCCGGCCTTCTCCATGGCGGCGGTCAGGATCTCGGCGCTGGTCAGGCCCGCGCAGCCGAGAGACCCGGTAGGCGCCCAGCTGGGCGTCGGGGGCGACGCCGGTGACCCTGCTCAGTGCCGGGCGTTCCCTTGGCCGCGGCGATGCCCGCGACGTGGGTGCCGTGACCTTTGCAGTCATCGGGGTAGGCGTCCGGGACGGCCTTGTAGCGCGCGGACTCCTCCGCGACATTGGGGTCGCCGTAGGCATTGCCGACGAAGTCGTAGCCCGCGACGACCTTGGAGGTGGGGAACGCCGTGGAGCCGTCGCCATCGGGGGTCTCGGCGCCCGGGGTGCCGGTGCCGCCGAACTCGACGTGGTCGTAGTCGATGCCGGGTCGATGATGCCGATCTTGACTCCGCTGCCGGTGTAGCCGAGCTTGGACTGGACGACGTCGGCGCCGGTCATGCCCAGTGCGTGAGTCATCTGGGGCGAGCTGATGCCCCTCGGCCTTGTCCGCATCGGTGCGGTCGTCGCCCGCGGCGTCGTCCGGGCGGGGATGGCGACGACGGGCTTGATCGCGACGACCTGGTCGAGCCTGGCCAGGGAGTCGACCTCGGAGTCGCCGACCGACAGGGCGACCCCGTTCCACAGCGTCTCGTACTCCGTGGTGACCTGGGCATCGATGCCGGCGTCCTGATCGCCTTGGCGAGGTCGGCATGCTCGGCCCTCGATGGCGGCCTGAGACCCGCCGGCCGCGGTACCCGGGGAGGACAACTGGACGAACCAGCGGTTCTCGACCGTCTCGGCCTTGGTGCCGTCGGGCATGGTCAGGTCGGCGGTGATCTTCGAGGACGGATCGCCGGTGGCGGTCTGGGTCTGGGTCTGCGACTGGGATTGAGATTGATCGTCGGGAGCGGCGACCGCGATGGGGGCCGCCAGGGCTCCCAGGGCCGGACTGTCAGGGTTGTGAGAGCTGTGAGGGTTGTCAGGGTTGTGAGGACTGCAACGCCCGCCGCGGCGACGCGGCGCAGTGAAGGGATGTGGCGCACGATTCTTCTTCCTGCCAGGGTCAGGCGCACATCGTGGTGCGTCAGTGGGGATCAGTTGGAGATCATGGGGAGGAGGGAGCTGTCGGGCACACGGTACCGTCCCGGCGTGACCCGCGGAAATGACCGCTCTCACATGTATCGGGCGGACTGAGCAGGCTGGAAAGGCTGCGCGGCGGCAGAAGAAGGCGGCGCGGGCAGAGGCCGAACGCTGCGGGCGCGACGCGATGAGCCCGCGAGTGCGGCGGAGAGCGGAGATGGGGAGATTCGAACTCCCGAGGGTTTTTATCCCCAACCTTCTTAGCAGGAAGGCGCACTAGGGCCACTATGCGACATCTCCATGTGCCGGATCGGCCCGACGAGCCTACCTCAGAGCACAGTGCGAGGCCAAACCCTGATCGCCCCGATCGGCAGTGCGAGTGCGGACACTTGGCCCCGTCGAGATCGGTCGAACTCCGCACCGAGATCGGTCCGGTTCCGGCTCGAGATCGGTCGTAGTCCAGTGTGGGGTGGTTTTTCGGGGTTGGGGGTTGTGTGAGTCGGGCTGGACAGCCGTGGGCCGGCTCCGAGCGACGTCTACGTATGCCGGGGGCGGTTGGTGTTGCACACTCGCGCACACTCCGCGTCAGCAGAAACCGCGGAATCATGCGGAACAACACTGTCAGTAGTGGGCACGGTCCTGCTCCCATGTGCACAGACCACCCTCACCGCACATGGGAACCCGACCGCCACACACCACGCTCACCGGAAAAGCCCGTCATCCCAACAAAAACCAGTCCCCACCCCACAAAGGCCGCAGTCTCCCATGTGCAGCATCGACAACAACCACGCCCACCAGGCGCCACCTCGACGCCGCCCAACCAACCCCACCACAAACTCGAGCTGGAACTCGACCGATCTCAACGCGGACTACGACCGATCTCGCGGCGAAGATGTACCGATCTCGACGCGGAAGTGGACCGATCTCGGCACGGGTTACGACCGATCTCGCGGCGGAGCACGACCGGCTCAATGGCGGAGAGGGGATTCGAACCCCGGTGCGCCAGGCGCACAGCGGTTTTCAAGACCGCCACATTCGGCCGCTCTGTCATCTCTCCATGCCCGACAACCACTCGAACCACTCGATGCTCGTGCGGGCGACCCGACTACCACCACCGCCCCGGTGCGCAACGCCATGGCCCACGCGGGCAATCCGCCTCAACCGAATCAACGGCATCGGCCGCGCCGACCGGCGTCACCCGCGGGAGAAGAACCCCCGCCTGCGAGTCGGTTTGGCCGACGCCGGCACCGGCGAGGCGAGGCTTGTCCAGACGTCCCTCCGCCAAGGCCTGCGCCATCGCCGGCCACACGGGCAGACGGGGCATGAGCGTGGCCTGCAGGGGCGTGGTAGATGTCGGGTGGCCCGCCCAGGTGCGGGTGGAGGGCTCGTTGTCCCGGTCGAGCTCGTGGACCCACACGCCCGGAGCCTTGATGAGGTGCTCCTCCGCGTAGTCGATCCAGGAGCGGTAGCAGTGCTCGTAGTGCTCGACCTCGATCTCTCCGCGGCCGTCGTCGAGCGGTGCGCGGCGCAGGGCGGCAGCGGCGCTGATGCCCTCGCAGACCACCCAGTGCATGCGCTCGTGGACGATCGGCGTGCCGTTGAAGTCCGTGGTGTAGACGAAGCCGGGAGCGCCGTCCACGCGCCAGCCATCGGTGCGCGCACGGTCGAAGAGCTCCTCGGCGGCGTCGAGCATCCAATCCGGCACGGGCAGGGAACGGGTCACGAGGGCGGAGCGGGCCTGAACGATCAGGCGCGCCCATTCCAGGCCGTGGCCCGGTGTGACGCCGTAGGGCCGGAAGGGGTGGGCCGGCTGGTCCTGTTGTAGTCCAGGTCGGGGCGCCAGCGCGTGTCGTAGTGCTCGGGCAGGTGCCAGTCATTCGTCCGCGCCTGGACATTGACGGCGAAGTCGATGATCTGGACCGCGCGTGAGCCAGGTCAGGTCGCCGGTGACGTCGGCGGTGGCGAGGTAGGCCTCGACCGTGTGCATGGCCGCATTGATGCCGCGGTAGTCCTCGGGGTCGGTGAAATCGCGGGCGTAGGACTCGAATGGCAGACCGTAGGTCTCATCCCACCAGTAGCGATCCTGCACCGCCATGGCGTCACGCAGAAGCTCATGGGCGCCGGGGCGGTCGGCGGCGGTGGCGGCGGCCGCGGCGAGCAGGACGAAGGCGTGCTGGTAGCACTCTTTGCGGCCTTCGGGATCGACGGGGACGCCCCGGCCCTTGGCGTCGAGCTCATGTCCGACGGCGGAGTGCCAGCCACCGTGCTCGGTATCGCGCATGACCCGGCTCAGGAGCGCACTCCGTGATCGGCGTAGCGGCGACACCCGGGGATGCCCGCATGAGGGCGCCCAGTGAGAAGGCGAAGGTCATGCGGCCGGTGATCCACAGCTCGACCGGATGCGTGGTGTCGACCCGACCGTCCTCGCCGATCCAGCCGAAACCCACCGGAACCTTGGCCGACCGGGCGAAATGGAGCAGGGCGTGCGTCTCAGCGGCGAGCCAGCGATTGTGCTCCGGCGCTCGAACCATCCCAGTCCCATAGAGTCCTCCCTCGACTCGGTCGGCGCTCCCGCTCCTTGACATCCGCAGATGTTCTCAGATGCCTCAATGGCCCGCGCATCGTGACGGCGAGCCGGACGGGTCGACGTTAGCAGAGCGGCCCGTCGTCGTGTTCGCCCCCATACGGTGCCCGTATACGGTACCTCGCGCGTCGAGGTCGACTTTTTCGAACGAGGATCGACGGTGGCGCCGTCGATCTCGTTCGAAAAAGTCGACCTCGACGTGAGGACGCAGAGCGCGCCCCGCCCTGCCGCTCGCTCGGGCAGGCGACCACTCACGCGGGCCAGGCGACCCGCTCGCTCGAGCCTGCCGCTCACGCGGGTCGCCCGGATCACTTGGGCCAGGCGGCCTCCGCCTGCCCCAGCGCCTTCTTGGCATCCAGGTCCCCGGCCGTCCAGGAGGTCAGCGCCGACCACAGGGCGTCGGTGCCGACCTCGGCGGGCATGGAGTCGGAGGCGTCCAGGCGGATGACGCTCTGGCGCGACTGGAGGATGCGCGTGGCGCGAACGGTCACGTCGGAGCTGACCTCGCTCACGTCCACGCCGCGATTGGCGGTCGCCACCCCGCCCAGCTCCGCCCGCTGCTGCGCCACTCGGCGCTGGTGAGGTAGTCCATGACGGCGTCGGCCGCATCGGACGTCCCGTCCGCCTGATGCAGGGAGACGAGGTAATCCCCGCCGACGAGCACCGGAGGATCCCCATCGTCGTCGCCGACGCCGGGGAAGGTGAAGGCCGATATGCTCACAGGCGGCCCGCTGCTCGCAGTGGCGCTGGCGCTCGCAGTGCCCCTCAGCGCCGGCAGTGCCAGCAGCGCTCGCAGCACCGTCAGCGCCCTCCAGCGCCCCTCAGCGCCAGCACCCTCTTCAGTGCCGGCAGCGCCGTCGGCCCCGTCAGTCCCGGCGGTCGTGGCACCGCCACTCGCTGCGGCACTGCCGCTCGTCGTCGGACTGCTGCTCGAGCCGTTTCCGCTACGCCCCTTGACGTCGGTAATGGTGATGCCGGCGGGCGAGTCGTCTCGAAGCTCGAGGAGGCCAGCATCATGAGGCACGAGCCGTCCACGAGCTGCTGGCCGGCCTGCTCCATGGTGGTGGACAGGGCGCCCTCGCGTCCGCCGGGAACATGTCCCTTCTCCATCAGCAGGGAGTCGACCGTGCCCAGGGCGTTGACGGCGGGCTGAGAGTCGAGGGCGACGTCGTGGTCGGCCCAGGCGTCGTAGGCCCCGACGCCGCCGGTGGTCAGCAGACTCTCCTCGAGCCAGTCCGACATGGACCAGCCCGTGGTGCCGCCGTCGGCCATTCCCAGGCACCAGGGCGCCACCTCGCCCTTGGGATGGTCCGCCGCGATCCTGTTGGTCAGCGCGACCAGCTCGTCCCAGGTGGCCGGGACCTCATACCCCGCCTCGGCGAAGGCCTGCGGGGAGTACCACACGAAGGACTTGACCGAGGCCATGAGCGGCGCCCCGTAGAAGGTGCCGTCGACGGTCGCCGGCCGCGGACCAGGCGTGATCCCAGCCGAGCTCGACATTGGCGCCCACGACGTCGGACAGCGGGCTGAGCACGCCCTCATCAGCGAGATCCGCCACGAGGCCGGGCTGCGGGACGACGGCGAGGTCAGCATTCCAGTCCGTCGCCTCAGCGGCCCTGCCACGCAGGTTCTCCTCGAGCTTGTCGCTGCCCTCGTGCACGACGTCAATGCCCGTGCACTCCTCGAAGCGCGTCAGGGACTGCTCGAAGCGCTCCCCCTCAGTGCCGGTCAGGGCGGTGGCGATTGTGACGGAGTCGCTCGTCCCGTCCTTGGGCGCGTATCTGGCGAGAACCTCGCAGGAGCTGAGGTCGGAGGTGTGGCCGTGGGGTCTGGCGCACGCGGTGAGCCCCGTGCCGGTCAGTGCCAGAACGGTGGTGAGCGCAAGCGCGCGGAAGGCGTGAGTGAGCAGTGAACGCGCCATCAGCTCTGGTCCCTCTTTCTAGTTCGCTCGACAACGGCATCGAGCAGGGCGGCGCAGCCGTCGTGCCACACCGGCTCGGTGACGATGTCACTGCTGTCCTTGACCGACTGGGGCGCCGATCCCATGGCTGCGCCGATTCCTGCCCACCGGAGCATCTCGATGTCGTTGGCGCCATCCCCCACCGCAATGGTGTGCATGATGCGCCCGGTTTGCCCGGTTTGCCCGGCGTGATCGGCATCCGTACCCAACCGCGCGGCGAGGGCCTGCAGGGCGGACGCCTTGGTCACGCCAGCGGGGGCGACGTCCAGCCAGGCGGTCCACCCGATCGCGTACTCCACCGAGTGGAGCCCGCAGCCGGCCACCAGCTCCGAGAACTCCTCCACATCCATCCCCGGCGCGCGCAGCACCACGCGGGTGACGGGCTCAGAGGCCATCTCCTCCAGGCTCACGACCCTCTGCGCCTCGATGAGCTCACCGTCGGGGAAGGGCCGCGAGACCTTGAAGCCTCCGCCGAGGACCTCCCACGGCGACGATGCCGTCGGGTACCGCGCGCGACAGGGCCGCGATGGCGTCGGCGGGATCGAACGTGACCGAGTCGATGACCTCGTAGCCCCTGGGCGCGGTGGGATCCATGCGCAGGGTGATGGCGCCGTTGGCGCAGATCATCCACCCATCGGTCAGCCCGACACGGTGGGCCACGGGCAGGGCCGCCTGAATGCCGCGCCCCGTCGAGATGACGAGCCGGACGCCGCGGGCGCGCAGCCGGACCAGGGACGTCATCATCCGCTCCGACATGCGCCCCTCGATGTCCAGGATGGTGCCGTCGACGTCGAGGGGCGACCAGAAGCCGCTCATCGGGAAGGAATGCGGCGGCCGGGCGCTTGAGCCAGTCACTGACCCGGCCACCAGTGCCGGCGGAGGTACTGCCGCTGCCGGCGGCGCCACCGGGCAGAGGATCCGGCGACACGATGCCGAGCGGCTTTTCCGTCCCGCACCTCGGCGGGCAGAGGGCGAGCCGGTCCAGGTCCGCCATGCGGGCCCGGACCACCGCGCTGGTAGTCGTCATGCGACGGCGGCCGAATCGTGCGGTGAGCGCGGGTGCGATCGCTCGAGGGCTCCCGAGCGGGCGCCGGTCTCGCGGCCCGCGGCGGGCTCGGCGAGAGGCCGCCCAGTCGAGGCGACGGCGCGGGGACCCGCCGCGGAACCGGGGCCGGAGGGCCGTTCTCAGGGTGCCGAGTCGGCATCGTGGTCGTTCACGGGCGGCGTCTCAGACGACGGGCTCGATGATCTCGAGACCGCCCAGATAGGGGCGCAGGCCCTCGGGCACGCGCACCGCGCCGTCGGGCGTCTGGTGGTTTTCCAGGATGGCGACCATCCAGCGGGTGGTGGCCAGGGTGCCGTTGAGGGTGGCCACCGGCGAGGTCCTCCCGTCGCGGCGCTCGCGCACGGCCAGGCGGCGGGCCTGGTAGGTGGTGCAGTTGGAGGTGGAGGTGACCTCCATCCAGCGCTCCTGGGTGGGCAGCCAGGCCTCGCAGTCGAACTTGCGGGCGGCCGAGGAGCCCAGGTCCCCGGCGGCGGTGTCGATGACGCGGTAGGGCAGCTCGACCAGGGCCAGCATCTCCTCCTCCATGGCCAGGAGGCGCTCGTGCTCGGCGGCGGCGTCCTCGGGGCGGACGTAGGGCGAACATCTCGGCCTTGTTGAACTGGTGGACGCGGATGATGCCGCGGGTGTCCCTTGCCGGCGGCGCTCCGCCTCGCGGCGGTAGCAGGTGGACCAGCCCATGTAGCGCAGCAGCCGGCGGACAGGTCGAGGATCTCATCGGCGTGGTAGCCGGCCAGGGCCACCTCGGAGGTGCCGGTGAGGTAGAGGTCGTCGGCGGGCAGGTAGTAGATCTCGTCGCTGTGGGCGCCCAGGAATCCGGTGCCGCCCATGACCTGCGGGGTGACCAGGGTGGGGGTGGTCATGGGGGTGAAGCCGTGGGCGACGGCGCGGTCGAGGGCCGCCGTCATGAGGGCGAGCTCCAGGCGCATGCCCCAGCCCTTGAGGTAGTAGAAGCGGGCTCCGGAGACCTTGGCGCCGCGGCGGGTGTCGATGATGTCCAGGCCCTCGCCGAGCGCCAGGGTGGTCGGCGGGCTCGAATCCCTCGGCGGCGAAGTCGCGGGGCCGACCGCCCTCGTGGCGCAGGACGACGTAGTCCTCCTCGCCGCCGGCCGGGGCGCCCTCGATGAGGTTCTGGAACTGGTGGGCGAGCTCATCGAGGGCCGCGGCTGCGGCATCGGCCTGCGCCTGCGCCTCCTTGACCCCGGCCGCGAGCTCCTTGGCCCGGGCGAGGATCGCCGGGCGCTCCTGCGGCGAGGCCTTGCCGACCGATTTGGAAACGGTCTTCTGCTCAGCGCGCAAAGACTCGAAGTTCTGCAGGAGGGTGCGGCGGGCCTCATCGGCCTCGATGATGCGGGGTCGACGAGGGCGACGTCGGCACCACGGGCTCGTTGGCTGGCGCGGTAAGGCTCGGGGTTCTCGCGGAGCACGCGCAGGTCGATCATGGAGCCGAGTGTAGCGAGGGGCCGGGACCGCGCGCGGACCCGCTCGCCCCTTTGTCATCCCCTCACCACCCCTCGCCGAGATCGGTCCGGTTCCGCCACGAGATCGGTCCACTTCCGCGCCGAGTTCGGTCGTATTCCGCATCGAGATCGGCACGCAGGAGTGCTGTCCGCCGAGGCCGGCGGACAGCACTGGCAGGCCTCGCATCAGCCCTCGGCGAGCATCCGCTCCCGCTCCTGCGAGGACAGGGCGTGCGATCCCGATGCCGGTCGCGCCCCAGAGCATCGCGAAGAAGATGGCGATCCAGTTGGAGACGGCCCACGGCATGCAGCTGAGCGTGGCGACGCCCAGTGTTCCGGCCATGTAGGCGCCCGCAGAAGTCCACGGGAGAATCGGCTCCCACACTGTCGCGGGCGTCCTCGATCGTCCGAGAGAGGTTCTTCGGGTGCAGGCCCCGGCGAACGTACTCATCGCGCAGCATCTCGCCGGGGATGAGGAGGAGACCTGCCCGTTGGAGGTGATGCCGATCGTCGCGAGGCCCGTGACGATCGTGGCGAGGATGAGGCCGAAGGTCGAGCGGACCGGCTTGAGGACCCGGGAGATGAGGACGTCGAGGGGCCCGAGACCGACACGACGCCGGCGAAGCTGATCGCGCAGAAGCAGATGAGCAGGACACTCATCATCGAGTTCATGCCGCCGCGGTTGAGGAGGCGGCTCACGTCCTCGACGACGGCGGAGGCGTCGAAGCCCGCCTTGCCGACCATGTCGACCTCGAAGCCGTTGACCCCGGCGACGACGGCATTCTTGAAGCTCACGTGCTCGAAGACGACGGCGTTGATCATGGCGCAGGCCGCGGAGACCAGCATGACGGGGATCGTCGGCTTCTTCCAGATGGAGCCGCCCAGGACGACGACGACCGGAACCAGCAGCAGGATGTTCCAGTTGAAGGCGGCGTCGAGGGTGCTCAGGATCGTCCCCACCTTCTCGGGAACGGCCCCGCCGTGGGACTGGATGCCGAAGACGGTGTAGACGACAGCCGAGACGAGGAAGGCGGGGGACAGTGGTCCACATGAGGGTGCCGAATGTGCGTGAAGAGGTTCACGCCGGTGGCGACCGAGGGCGATGTTCGTCGTGTCCGACAGGGGCGAGAGCTTGTCGCCGAAGTAGGCGCCGGCGACGATGGCCCCTGCGACCATCGGCAGGTTCGCGTCCACACCCATTGCCACGCCCATGAAGGCGACCCCGACCGTGCCCGCCGAGCCCCAGGAGGTGCCGGTGCACAGGGAGACGATCGCCGTGACGATGAGGGCGATGAGGGCGAGGAATTTCGGGCTGATGATCTTCAGCCCGAAGTAGATGAGCATGGGGATCGTGCCGCCGGCCATCCACGTGCCGATGAGGAGGCCGACGCAGATGAGGATGAGGATCGCCGGCATGGTCTTGGCGATCTTCTCCGCGATCGACGAGATGATCTCGTCCCACCCGTAGCCGAGGTACCGGGCGACGACGCCCGCGACGACGGCCGAGGCGATGAGGAGCGGCTCGACGGGCAGCTCCGCGGCGATATAGCCGCCGCCCAGGAGGACGATGAGGGTGAGGACGGGGATCGCGGCCACCCAGACGCTGGGACTCCGATGGGCACGGGCCTTGTCGGCCCGGTCGGCCCGGTCGGCCCGGTCGGCCCGGGGGCCCTCGGAGCCCTGGGAGCTGGTGGAGCCGGCATCGTCCTTGATGCGGGATTCGGACATGAAGGGATACCTTTCTCAGTTGTTTTCTCAGTGAGTGGGAACAGATCGTGATTGAGAACCGGCGGCGCCGCGCAGTGCTGCGGCTTCGGCGGCCCCGGCAGTGCTGCCGGCTTCAGCAGCGCCGACTGCGCCGACCGCGCCGACCGCACGGATCGCACGGCACAGACGCGGCAGCGCGGCGGCGAGCTCGCCCGCCGGCAGGGCCGCGTTGATGCGGAACCAGCCCGCGTAGCGCTCCCCGAAGTCCTCGCCGGGGGTGACCGCGACGCGGCAGGCCCGCACCGCGCGGTCGAGGTCGGCCTCGTCGCGCAGGTAGGAGCGCGCATCGACCCAGATGAGGTAAGTGCCGTCGGGGTCCGTGACGCGGGCGCGAGGGCAGCTCGGCCCGGACGATCCTCACGGCTTCGGCGAGATTGGCATCGAGGAAGGCGCGAAGGCGGTCGACCCACGGGGCCCCTCGGGTCCATGCGGCGATCGCCGCGGGAATCGCGAAAGCAGGAGGGGTTGTGCAGGCCCATCCGGCGCTTGGCGGCCTCGAGCTCGTCCCCGAGGCCCCCGGGGGCGCGAGGACGGCGGTGGCCTCGAGGCCGGCAATGGTGAAGGTCTTCCCGGGCGAGGCGCACTGGATGAGGCGGCCCGATTCCCCACAGGGCGGGGCAGGTACTGGCGATGGGGGCGTAGCGGGTGCGGCCGGGGCGTTGGAAGTCGGCGTGATGTCGTCGGAGAGCACGAGGGCGCCGGTGGGCAGGACCGCATCGGCGACGGCGCCCAGCTCCTCGGCCGTCCAGATGCGGCCGGTGGGGTTGTGCGGATTGCACAGCAGGAACAGGTCGGCGCCGTCGAGCGCCCGCTCAAGGCCGGGATGTCGATACGTGCGGGCGATGCGGGAGGTCGTCCAGGAGGAGGGACGCGGCGGATCTCGGCACCGGATCGCTCGGCGACCTCGAGGAGCGGCCCGTAGGCCGGGTCGAGGGTGACGACGACGGGCCGGGCGGCGCGGCGGTCGGGAAGGACGACATTGAGCAGAGCGCTCACGCACTGGACGACGCGCGGGAAGAAGCGGACGCAGTCGGGCTCAGGGCCCCCAGCCGTGCCGCTCGCGCTGCCAGAGGACAGCGGCCCGCCTGAAGTCGTCGAAGACCTCCGTGTACCCGTAGGTCCCGTGCCGCGCGGCCGCGGTGACGGCGTCGATCACGCACGGGGCGGTGCGCAGCTCCATGTCGGCAACCGACATGCTGACGGCCTCGGGCCCGAGGTGGGCGGCGAGAAGATCCCACTTCGCGCTGTGGGTGCCCCAGCGGTCGAGGTGCTCCTCGAAGCCCTCTGCCCCCGACGGCGGCGCGGCGGTCATGACAGAGTCTCCGACGCGGTGGCCGGGATCGAGGAGGCTGAAGACGCCGGGGGCTTGCCGTCCTCGCGCTGCCGGTCGGCGCTCCCGCCGATCTCGTTGAGGTAGTTGTAGATGGTGAATCGAGTCACGCCCAGGGCCTGCGCCGCCATCTCAACGGCGTCGCGCAGCATGAAGAAGCCGCGCCGCTTCAAGGAGCGGACGGCCTCCACCTTGTGCGCCTTGCGCATGAGGGAGACGGGCACGTCCTGCTCGGCAACAGCCTGCCGAAGGACGGCGGCGGCCAACTCATCGACGTCATGGGCGAAGGCCTCTCCGCCGTCCGCGGAGCCGAGCGCCGCCGCGCCGCTCCGCTCATCCTGAGTATTCCGCTCGTTCTGCCCGACGCCCCGACGTCCCCGGAGCCCCGGAGCCCCCGGAGCCGAGCCCGGCCTCGTTCTCACCGAGAATGGAGCGCGCGGCACTGCCGATGATCTGCCAGTCGGTCACGTCCCGATTGATGCACAGCGCGGCGGCGGGTCGGCCTGCGGCGTCACGGATGACGATCGTCGTCGACAGCAGGCTGCGGCCACTCGGAGAGGTCGTGCGATATCCGGTGCGCGTCTCGAAGCTGCCGCTGGCGGCGGTCTCGAGGAGCCGATCCGTAGCCGGGTCCCCGGGCGGCGCCCGGTGACATCCCCTCAATGGCGACGATCGAGTTGGGCAGGGCGGCGAGATCGTGAAGGACGATCTCCACGGCCCGGGCAGCGACCACCCGAGAGGGCCGACAAGCTGGGACAGGACGGCGAAGACAGCCTCCCTGTCGGCGTCTCCGTCAGCCTCTCCGTCGGCGGCGGCGCCGACGGCACCGGATCGCTCTTCTGATTTTAGGACTATCACAGATGGAATCACTCTTCATTGAGCTCTTCACACTCCATATCTAGCTCGATAGCAGCTATTAAAAGCCTTCATCGTTTTGTTGTTGAGGTCAACAATAAGCTGAAGAGTGGCCGGCGTCAACTCCTCTTTGAAGCCCTCAACACCCCGTGACACGCCTCCCCGCACCCCAGCCCGGGCGGGTGGATGGACAAGCGGGCCGGCCGAACCGGCAGCTGAGCGGCCCGGCCGAGTCGCCATCCGGACGGCCCGGCCGAGTGTGACGAACCACCACCGCCACCCCCGCTGTGATGTCACCTGTAAAACGACTCAGATTAATTGGGAATACCGTACTGTTATCTAAAGAGTAGGCCTTCGCTTATCAAGAGCCCGACCATCTGACACCTTCAGGACTCCACATGCCCACTTCATCCCCGCCCTCCTTCTCGCAACTCAGAGCCTTCGTCGCGCTATGCGATCACCAGCACTTCGGCGAGGCGGCCGCCACCCTCGGCGTGAGCCAGCCGAGCCTGTCCCAGGCGATCACCGCCCTGGAGAAGCGCGTCGGAGGAGAACTGGTCGAGCGCACCACTCGCCGAGTCCTCGTCACCCCGCTCGGTGAGACCCTGCTCCCCTACGCCCGCGCGAGACCGTCCTGTCCGCGGAGTCGTTCAACGACGCCGTCGCCAGTCAGGGCGCCGCTCTGACCGGGACGATGCGCCTGGGCCTGATCCCCACCCTCGCCCCTACATGGCCCCGGTGATCCTCGACGGCCTGCCCGCCGAGCTGCCCTCCCTGCACCCCCGAGCTGCGCGAGATGGTCACCGGCGACATCCTGGACATGCTGAGTCAGGGCCGTCTCGACGCCGCCGTCATCGCCATCGACGTCGACCTCCACCGCGCCGCCGCCGTGCCCATGTTCGACGAGCCGCTCGTCGTCCTGGTCCCCGGAACCACCCCTGGGCCGGACGCACCGACCTGAGCACCGAGGAGCTCGAGGGCAGCAGTTGCTGCTCCTGGACGAGGGCAACTGCCTGCGCGACCAGACGCTGGCCCTCTGCCAGCGCTACAGCTCCCACCCGCCGGCCGCCGTGGCCCACGACCCTGTCCACGGTCGTGCGCATGGTCGTCCATGGCGTGGGCATCACCGTCGTGCCCGAGGGGGCGCTGCGCATGCTCGACCATGAGGACTACGCCGTCGCGCGCTTCGCCGGTCGCGGCCCGGTGCGCCGGATCGGCATCGTCCACCGCACCTCGTCCTCGCGCTCGGAGGATTTCACCCGACTCGCGAAGGTCCTCACTCGACTGGCGGCCGACGCCGGGCTGCCCATGCTCCCCTGAACGGCTGAGCGCGTACAACGGCGGCGGGCCCCGTCGAGGTCGACTTTTTCGAACGAGGATCGACGGTGGCGCCGTCTGTTTCGTGCGAAAAAGTCGATCTCGACGTACAGGCCCCAGCGCGGACCCGATCTCGCGGCGAGTTGCGACCGATCTCGACGCGGAACCGGACCGATCTCGAGCCGGGTACGACCGATCTCGACGCGGCCGCTCCCCCGCGGCCTCCCTGCCCCAGAATCGACTTCGCCCGTACGCTGGAGCACATGACCACGCACCGGGACACGACGAGGGCACGCACACGCCCCTGGCCTGCGTCGTCGTCAACCCCAGCAAGCCCGCGGCGACCGACGCCGTCAGACGGCGCATCACCACCTCCTGCGCAATGCCGGCTACGTCGAGCCGGTCTGGCTGGAGACCACGCCCGCCGAGCCCGGCGTCATGCAGGCGCGCCTCGCCGTCGCCTCCGGGGCGAGCCTCGTCGTCGCGGCCGGCGGGTGACGGGACTGTGCGGGCCGTCGCCGCCGGCACAGCCCGCACCGGCGTCGACATGTAGCGATCCCTGCCCCTGGGCACTGCCAACCCTCGCCGCCCGCAATCTCGGCCTGCCCATCGGCCGCCTCGAGGCGGCGCTCGAGGTGGCCGCGCACGCACAGCCCGGCCCCGCGGACCTGGCGTGGGTGAGCACCGAGCCCGGCAGTGCCTCCCTTCCCGCACCGCCAGGCGGCTGGGCGCGCCCCACGCTGGGGAGCGAGCACGTCTGCATGGTGGTGGCCGGGATCGGCTTCGACGCGGGCCTGGTCGCCTCCACGCGCCCCGAGCTCAAGGCACGGATCCGTTGGGGCGCCTACGCGGTGGCCGCGGTCGCCAACCTCGACTCCCATATGGACATGGTCGTGCGGGTGCGAGAGCCGACGGCGGCGAGCGGGTCGAGCGCCTGCGCGGGCGCACCGTGCTGGTGGCCAACGGGGTCGCCTGCCCGCCGGGATCACGCTGCTGCGCGAGGCGCGCATGGACGACGGCGTGCTGGATGTCGCGGTGATCGACACGGTCGGCGGGGTGGCCGGATGGAGCTCCCTGGCGCGCCGGGTCCCACCGCCCTTCGCCGCCACCTGCTCCGACCCCGCCCGCGCGCTGGGACGCGTGACTCTGCGCCGCGGCACCGAAGCGATCATTCGGCTCACCGACTCGGCACCGGTCCAGGTCGACGGCGAATTGATCGCGCCCACACGCAACCTGAGAGCGCGTATGGATGCGGGCTCGCTCCTCGTGCGGCGCCCCGACTGAGCAGGCGTCCGGCGCACTTCTCTCCCCTCGCCGAGATCGGTCGAGTTCCGCGCCGAGATCGGTCCGCTTCCCGCATCGAGATCGGTCCAGTTCCGCATCGCGAATGTGGTGTGTCAGAACATCTGAGACAGTTTGGGCGTCTCCGGATGTGGTGATTCTGGTGGGGTGGCCTCAGGTTTGGTGGGTGTTATTGAGATTTCTTGGGTGAGGCGGCGTGCGATCGCTGCGTTCGGTGCGATGGGCCGGAGCCGTTACTGCGTTCCGCCGCAGGCCCGGACATCATGCAGCGTCTACTCGTGCTCCCGAACGAGCGTGCTCCAGCAACCCTCTATAGACCAGAACGCCCACCAGGTGGAGCAGCTGCGCCCGGTTGGCACATGGGAACGAGAGCGCTTTCGTTGGCAAGAAACTGTTTATCGGCATGATTCTGCGATTTTTAACGGATTTTCGCAATGGCTATCACGGTGTCTGACCACCTCCCATGTGCACCAACAGGGGCTGCGCACATGGGAAGGACGATTCATCCGCCGTCGGAATATCGCTTCCGCATGATTCTGCGGTTTCGTACGCCATGGACCGCGCTCCTGTGTGCAACGCCCGATCCCCGCGGACGCTGCCCTCGAACACGACCAGCGCGCAAACCATCTCGAGCACCAACCATTCGGAAAACCTGAACCGATCTCGACGCGGGTTGCGACCGATCTCGAGGCGGAACTGGACCGATCTCGGCAAAACCCGAGAAACCTCAGAGCGTGCGGCCCGCCAGGACGTCGCCCACGCAGGCACGGGCGACAACGAAGTCCTTGTCGCTCGTCCCGGCGGGCACCACCACGGGGCGGGCGTCCAACCGCGGATAGGGCCCAGGAAGCGCACCACCGGGCACGTGCGGTGCAGGCCGATGAAAGCCGCCTGCAGGCGCTCCTCGCGGATATGCCCCTCGGCGTCGATGGAGAACCGGTACCGGCCGAGCGAATCCCCACCGGCCGGGACTCGATGCGGGTCAGATTGACGCCGCGAGCGCTGAACTGCTCGAGCATGCTCAGCAGGGCGCCCGAGCGGTTGTGGGAGAGCTGGACGAGCAGCGTGGTCTTATCGGCGCCGGTGGGCTCGCCGACCCGCCCGGGTCGCGCGACCTTGACGAAACGGGTCACGGCGTCGGGGTTGTCGGCCACGCCCCCAGCCAGCACGTCCAGACCGTACTGCTGGGCGGCCAGCGGGTTGCACAGGACCGCCTGATACCCCAGGGCCTCGGCGTCCGCGGCGCCGTCGGCCTCCGCAAGGGCGCGCGCCGGCGCGGAGGTGGAGGTGCCGGCGACGTAGCTCGCCTCGGGCAGGGTGCTGGTGGACCCAGCCGCGGCACTGCGCCCAGGCGTGGGGGTGGGTGGAGATGGCGCGCACGTCGTCGAGCGCGACGCCGGGGCGCCCGGCCAGCACGAAGGTGATCGGCACGGCCATCTCGGCGGTGATGACGAGCGGCGCACCCGCCACGAGGTTGTCGAGGGTCGCGTTGACCCGCCCTCCACCGAGTTCTCGATGGGGACGACGGCGGCTTCGGCGGCCCGGTCGCGCACGCGATCCAGAGCGGTGGGAACGTCCTGGCAGGGAGTCGAGGACGACGTCGTCTGGGGCGACCTGCCGCAGCGCCATTTTCGCAGAAGGTGCCGGAAGGCCCCAGGAAGGACCAGGTGGGAGCGGGTTCATGGCGCCAAGCCTAAATGGTCGATCCGGCATGTGCGGGATGCCTGACTCGACGCAACTCGACGCACGCCATGATCGGGTGCGCGACTCCGCCGATCCGAAACACGCAGTCCCGACGACGTCGTTCCCCGGCCTCTCGAACCCGTGAGCATTCGCGCGCACAAGCGGCCGCGGAATCATCCGCCGGACCGATCTCGAGCCGGAATACGACCGATCTCGACGCGGGTACGACCGATCTCGAGCCGGAATACGACCGATCTCGAGGCGGAATAGGCTGGGCGGGTGAGCAGCGCCGGTCCCACCTTCCGCAAGCACGACGATCTTCCTGGCGCCACCGGCCTGGAGGCCCTGGGCCTGGGTGGTTGGCCGAACCCATGGCCGACGGCGGGCCCACGTGGTCCCGGTGACGACCGGCCGGGTTGGATCGATGAGCCCGGCTGGCCGCCGGTTCCGTGACCGCTTCCGCCGCGGAGGCCTTCGGACGAGCGCTCGCGGTCACGCACGCCGCGGGCGCCCCTCTTCGGGCGGCTCCGCCCGGCTGGGACGGTCGCACGCAGATGGGCCGCTCGAACGAGCGCATCCGACCCTGCCGGAGCGAACCTGCAGGAACCGCGCCCCGGCGATGGGGCGAGTTCTTCGCCGAGGACCGTCTGGCCCCTACCTGGCGCCCTGTCTCGATCAGGGGTCGATGACGGCGCGGGATAGTCGTTGTCATCGAGAGGGTCTGCGAGCGCCTGCGCGACAGCGCCTTCGACGCCGACCAGCCCGCGCTCGTGCGCCGAGCGGCCCGCGAGCGCGGGGACAGGATCGCCGTCGCCCGCACCCATGGCGACCTGTGGACCGGCAACGTCATGTGGGTGCCCGAGCGGACCATCGACTGGGCGCCGCCCGGGCGGGCGCGGGCCGGAGCCGACGACGCAGACGCCCCGGCGACCGCTGACGACCCCAGCACTCCCGGACCCGGCTCCACGGGGAGGCGACGTCGTCGGCGTCCTCATCGACCCGCTCGCCCAGGGCGCGCACGGGGAGACGGACCTGGCGGCCCTGGGCGTGTTCGGGCAGCGCCATCTGGAGCGGATCGTCGCCGGATACGACGAGGCCTCGCCCCTGGCGGACGGGTGGCGCGAGCGCGTGGGCCTGCACCAGCTTCACCTGCTCATCATCCACGCCTTCCTCTTCGGGGGCTCCTACGGCACCGAGACGGCGTCCGTGCCCTGCCGCTACGCATAGGCGCCCAGCCGCCCGCGCGGCGCGCGCACGTACCCTGGCGCCATGAGCACGTCCCGGAGTAACCGGAGCAGACGACAGCAGCGCTTCGTGCGCGCGGTCGTCTACATCCTCGTTCTGGCACTGGTCATCGGGCTGATCGCCACCATGGTGAGCTCGGCCCTCGCCTCGCCACGCCCCACGACCTCGATGACGCCGGCCGCCGCTATAGAGGGCGCCACGCAGAGCACGACGGCGAACACAACGGCAAGCGCTGCTCCTCCCCGGCGGCAGCGGGCGGGGACACAGCAGATCCAGCAGACCCAGCGTCAGCCCAGGCGTCGGAGCCGGGCGGTCAACAGGGCGAACACAGTGAAAACGGTGAACACGGTGAGCGCGGACCCGTGGTCGTTCTGGGCACCGTGGACCTGACCTGGGCCGACCTTCTGGCCGCCGCAAACGCCTACGACCCCTCCCTGTCGTCCGCGGCCAAGGCCCTGCTCGCCTACGCGGGCGCCGGACGGCCGGTCAATCTGGTCACCCGCACCGTCGGGGAGCGCACCTGCCCGGCGGACGGCTGGCTGACGCTCGGCGCGGGAGCCCGGGTGCGGGCTGCCGAGCACTCCGGCGACAGGAGCGCCGGATGCCGCTGGCCGGCGGACTGGGCGGAGGCCGCGGAGGCGGGAGGATCAGCGGGGACCGCGGGAACAGCGGGACCGGCGAACGCCATCAACGCGCAAGCCGTTACGCTCACCGGAGTTCTGGCCCGCACGGGGACGACCACGGCGGCGGTCGGGAGCGGAGGCGCCCTGGCGCTGACCAACGACGGCGTGAGCCCGGACGTCGGTGCTTCTGCGAGCGAGCTCCTGGCCCGGGAGGATCCGCCCGACCTGATCATTGCGGACACCGTCCCGCAGTTCGAGGACCCAGGTGATACGGGAGATGCGGCGGATCCAGCGAGCACAGCGAGCACAGCGAGCACAGCAGGCTCCGCCCCCGACGCTTCCGACGCTTCCGACGCCGACCGTATCCTCGCACTGGCCGCCGCCCTGGAGCCGCTCGCCGATGCCCTGCCGGCAGCGTGTGGTCGTCGCCTCGGTCGCCGACGCCACGGACCCGGGCCCGCAGCTGGCGATCCCTGCCCCCGGAACGAGGTTCTCCGCTGAAGACGAGCACGGGGTTGCTGGTCGCCCATCCACGCACCGCCGGGGCCTTATCCAACTCACCGATCTCGCCCCCGCGCTGTTCCTGGGCGTCACCGGCCAGAAGCCGGGCCCGTACTGGTCGCAACCGCTGGAGATAGCGCCCGAGCTCCGTGAGCAGCCCACCGACGGCGCGCTGGGCACCGGCTCTGTCAGCGGTGGGCTCTCGCAGGCCCGGCTGCTGGCCGACGACGCCCTTCACGCCCGTGCCTCCCAGCGCGCGAACGTTCCGGCAGGCCTGGTGCTCATCGGCGCCGCCCTGGCCCTGGGGCTGGCGGCGGCCCGGGTGCTGCGCGCCCCGCGGGCCGCAACGGGCGGGGAACCACAGCCCGCAACGAGCGAGGAGCCACAGACCACGACGGACGGGGAGCCGCAGCCCGCAGCGCGCGGGCGGGCGGGCGGCGAGCAGCCCCGGCCGACCACCGCCCCGGATCCTTCAGAGGCCCCGGGCGACTCGCCGGCCGCAGACCCACTGGCCCCACCCCATCGGCTGCCGGGACCGCCCTCACCGGGCCTCCGAGGAAGCACCTGCGCGCCCTGGCCTGGGCGGCCTGCCTGATCACGGCGCTGCCGGCGGGGCTGTGGCTGGCCAACATGCCGCCCTGGTGGCGAACCGGAAACGCCACCGCGGCGGCACTCGGCCTGCGCTCGCCTTCGCCGTGGCGTCCGTAACCGTGACGGGAGCCGCGGCACGAGGGGCGCTGGCCCTCATGCGGCGTTTTCGGCACGCAGGCGCCTCGACGCTCGCTCACAGAACTCGGGATCGCGGGTGCGGGCAACGGCCGCGGCTCAGACTCCACCTCCACTACGCCTCAGGATCTCGCAGCGCTGATCTCATCACTACTGCTGGCGGCGCTCACAGCAGTCGTCATCTTCACGACGCCGGGTACCGGGCACCTATCGCCTTCAACGGGCCGCTGGGAATGAATGCCGTCGTGGCCGGCCGGTTCTACGGCATGTCCAACACGGCTTCGCACTGGCCGCGGCCTCCTCCTGGTGACGATCGCCGCCTGGGCGGGTCCATTGGTCGCCGCGCAGCAGGGGTCGCGCGAAAGCAGGCACGCCGCAGCGGTTGCGCTCGTGGCGTTTCCCGGAGTGATGGCGCTGATCCTGGATGCCGCACCTGAGATGGGCGCCGACATCGGCGGGGCCCTGACCCTGGTGCCGGCCCTGGTGGCGCTGGGGGCCGGGCTGGCCGGCGTCCGCCTGGGGTGGCGACGGTGGGCGGCCGTCGGAGCGGTCGCCGTGGGATCGTGCTTCTGCTCGGGCTGATCGATTTCCTGTTCGGCGGCTCGAGCACGCATCTGGGAGGCTTCTTCAACCAGCTGCTCACCGGCACTGCGGGGGCGACCATCACGCGCAAGGCGACGGCCCTGGTCACGCCCTTCATCTCAACTGGCTCGCGGCGGTGGCGCTCGCCGTCGGGGTGGTCGTGATCGTGCTCATCGGGCGGTGGGCGATGCGCGCGGTGCACGAGGCCCGGCAGGGGAACGGGCCCCTCACGCGTGGCTCACGGGACCGGGTGCTGCCGCAGTGGCTGCGCCCGCTGGGCCGGGCACTGGCCGTACTGGTGATCGTCGAAGTGCTCGTCAACGACTCGGGGCTCGCCATGCTCTGGTTCTCGGCCGCGGCGGCGGTGCCGGCACTCACGGCGATTCTGGCCGCCAGGTTCGCCGCAGCGGGTTCCAGCCGAGCGGCAACCGCTCCTGCCCGGCCATCCGCCCCGACGGCGGCCGGCGAGTAGAGAATCAGGAGGCCGAGCCGCCAGGTCCGTCCCAGGCCTTGTAGGCGCGGAAGGGCGACTGGTCGTGCACGGCCTCCTTGTTCATGGCCTTGGCGGGCACGCGGCGTCGGCGCAGGCGGCGGCCGGCGACCGCCCGCAGGACATCCTTGTACTGGGAGGCGCGGTGCAGGCGGCCGGCGCTGTCATTGCCGGTGACCCGATGGGTGATGTTGCAGGGGACCTCGATCACGGTCATTCCGGCCACGAGCACGTCTATGGTCAGGCCCACTTCGACCCCCACCCCTCAGCCAGGGCGCCGCCGCTTCATGGGCCTGCCGGGTCAGGCAGCGCTGCCCCGACAGCGGCGCGACGGGCGACCAGCCGGTGGCGACTGCGATGGCGGAGCGCGCGAGCCGCACCACTCGGCCGCGCCCCCCGGCACCGGTCTGCTTGGGCGGGACGGCGATGGCCATGTCGGCGACGCCGTCGACGATCGGGGGACGAGCTCGGCGCAGGCGGCGGCGGAGTCGCCCAGGTCGGCATCGACGAAGAGCAGCAGACGGGCAGGACCGTCCACGTAGTCGCGCATTCCCACCACGCTGGCCCCGGTCTCCAGGGCGGAGGCCTTGCCACGGCCGACGGAGTGCCGAACCGTCACCGCACCGGCGGCTCGAGCATGGTCCTGGGTGCCATCGGCAGAGCCGTCATCGACGACGACGACGAGATCGACGCGGGGAATGGACCGGCAGGCCCGCACGGTGGCGGCGATGCGATCCGCCTCATCCTTGGCGGGAATGATGACAGCCACTCGTTGCTCAGAGCACTGGTCGGGCTTTGGCTCATGCGATGGCGTCGGACTCACAGGGCCAGCGTAGCCACAGGAAGGCGAAAGTCATTGTTTCGGTCTGTTCACGCGTGCCGCTCGTTCCTCAATCGGAGTACATGGAGCACAGGAGCATCAGGAGTGCAGCGGCGCTCCGCCGCTCCGACATCATGAGGGGCTCGAATGCGCTTGCAGGAGATCAGCAAGAGATTCAAGAGATATTCATGAGATGCGGTAGATGCGATAGACGGCGCGAGTTCTTGACGCGATAGGGGTGCGAGGCGCCCGCCGAGGAATCGAGCGGCGACGAGCCGGGGCCGCCAGAGCCGTTGCCGTCGGGATAGCCCCGTCGGGGCCCGCCCCGCGCGCCTGACGGCAGAACCGCCAAGTGAGCCCGAGAGAGCCCAAGAGGACCTCAGTCCCTGGAAGATGCGGCGGGAGTGCTGTCAGAAGCTGACAGACTGTCCGGCTTTCCCCAATCTCCTCCCTAGTTAGTGGTTTTCGTCACAGAAAGGTAACGTTGGTCATGAGACCCTTGCCCCTCAGGGACCCGTCAACGGCGCCGGGTTCCTCCCTCATCAACTGCATACGGATCCTGTTCAGATCCGCACCCCACAACCGCACCGAGGAGCGTGCAGCACGCGCAGAGCACACAAAAGACACGGAAAACGACGAATGATGCGGCGGAAGCATCCGCCGCACCCGGCTCCGCGACGGCGCGGACACCTGCGGCGAACCGCTCAGGACGCAGCGCGCCGCACGGCGAGAACCACCAGAACCGCTTGAGGTGGGGTCCGCAACACCTGCGACGCGCCGCGCGTCGCCAGCGGAGGTCTGCACCACCCTATGATCACGATGTGGTAACACACGATGCGGTAGCGACGGACCTGACGCCTCAGCAGCACCTCGAGCTGCGATTCAAGGCGTCCTCCTCCAGCGACCTCATCGACGACGGACTGCAGACCATTCGCGATGGGCGTCTGTCGACGACGAACCGCGATCAGGTGCTGTCGAGCCTGGCCACCGGGCTCGGCAGACTCTACGCCCTCGCCCCTCGACCCTGCACCGGCTCGAGATCGATCATCCGCCGGAGCGCCCCTGACCCGACGTCCTCCGAATCCGGCCTGGCGGATCTTCACGCCAGGCTCTTCGACATCCTGGGGCTTCACCCCGAAAGATCGGGAAGCGCCGCCGACCAGTGGCTGTGCCGCTCTGAGCGCCGACCCGGTCGCCGATGCGCTCATCGAGGCGCTGGACGTCTACCGGGGCGCGACTACCGGCGAGCACACGGCACCGGATGGCGCCTGGGACTGCGTCCGGGCCGCTGTCGACCTGGACCCGGGCGTCGGGAGCCGCCGGATCACAGCGCAGGCGGACGACGAGGCGGAGACGAGCTCCGTACCGACGGGCGCCTACCAGGAGGCGTGGAACAGCCGGTTCATCTCCACCGTTGAAACCATCAGATCCACTATCGACGCCTGCAGCCAGGACGGCCTGCTCGGCGGCCCCGCCCAGAGCCTGGGCGCCGCGCTCGCCCACCCTGCGTCAGGGGAACGGCAGCGGCATGAACCCGCGGGGCACAGGAGTGCCGAGGCGGCCTCAGCGGACCGGGGCCGGGCCGACCGCACCGGGTTCTTCGCCGACGCAGCATCCGTCCAGACGCCGGAGGGCCTCGACAGCGGCCGTCCAGCAGCTCGGCGAGCAGCAACCCAGTGATCCGCTCCAGCCCGCGCGGCGAGCACGACAGTCACTGAGCACGTGAGGATGATGAACAGGTGCAAGGACGCTCACAGGCAGGACGAACCGGTGAGACCGTGAGCGGCGTCGTGGTGCCACCGCTCTCAGGTCCGGTGCGGGTGGGCGACTACGCGCGTTCGGCATCCCTCGGCGACGGCGACGCCGCCTCGGCGGAACGACTCCTCCCGGCGGGGACGGTGGCGCGGTGGGACACGTTGGCGGCGACATGGCAGTCGTCCGGCCAGTCCTGGGAAGCGACTCGATCGCTACACGCTCCCGAACGGCGGAGCCTGGTCGTTGCTGGTTCCCGCAGACCGTGGAGCGCCCGAGCGGCTTCTCGGCCTGGGCCGATCACGGCGCGTGGGGGCGGAGGCTGCCGCGGAGGCCACCGTCGATGGCTTCCGGGCCGCGGCCTCGGCGATGCTCGACCGCACGCCGGTGCGACTGCTCGACGTGTGGGGGACAAGGCGCGGGTGAGCGCGGATGAGCGCGATGCGCTCGGAGACTGGGTGGACCTGTCGAGGCTGACACGGGTGGTCGTGGAGCAGACCCTGATCCCTGGCGGCGATCGGCGGTGAACTGACGGCGTCCGTCCCCGATCGCTTCATGGACTGGCGGGTGGTGCTGCCGCAGGGCTTCAGCGGGCTCGGGAGCCCGGATGCGCGCCCGAGGCGCCGTTGGAGGGCTGGACGCCGTCGTACGTCGGACCGGTGCCCGCGTCGGGGCAGACGTTCGCGGTGCTCGGAGGCATGCCGTTCAAGGCTCAGGAGTTCCACGACCGCGACCACGTGTACCCCGAGCCGGTGACCCTCCTGAAGGCCGACCCCTACTATCCGTGTCCGCAGGGTTTCGGCATCGATCGGAACTACTCGAAGTGGTGGATGACCGATCCGATCGCAACCTCGCAGCTCGACGGAACGTTCTCCGTGGCCCGGGTGCGGGCCGTATGGCGAGGCAGGCACGTGGAGGTGCGCCATGTGGCCTACGCCTACGCCTACGTTCGCGAGCTGGAGACCATTCCCGGAGCGCCCCCGGCCCGCTCGCCAGCCGGGGCTCGCCGAACTGGACGCCCTGAGGGGCCGGTCCGCCTCGACGAGCTCGAGCACGTCAGGTTCAGCGTCTCGGTCAAGACCCGGCACCGGGACGGCGGCCCCTGGCGCTTCCTGGAGGCGTGGGACTGAATCCGTACCTGCGCACCTGGGCGGCCGTGCACATCGAGCGCGGCGCCTGGCAGGCGTGGCCCACGCCCACCCCTGTATCCGCAGCCGCCCCCGCGGCCTCCGCATCCTCCGCAGCCCCAGCCGGACCCACCAGGATCACCAGGAGATCGCGCACCAGCCACCGGGTGTCGTCGTACGCGGGTTCCTGAATCGCAGACGCTGAGGCATGCCGGCGCGGGCCAGGGCACCCCCGACGCCGGGGCGTCCCCGGGTAGTGCCGGTTATAGCGAGCGCCGAATCAGGGGATCACGCGGATCGGGGAGTATCCGGCAATGCGGGAAGGCAGGATTCGTAGCGCATTCACAGGTTGCGCGGGGGCGAGCGTTCAGGTGCGGCTGGTTGCATAGTGACTGCCGCCGGACGGTGCGGGTCGTGAGGAACCGGATTCCCCACGGACAGGCCCGACCGAGAATCGCAGGGTTTACAGGGACCCTGACGGATCTCGCTCCGGCGAAGGAGGGTGCTCCCCGGATATCAGGGAACCCGGAGGTGAGCCCTCGACGCCGCAGGCCCGCGGGCCGGAGAGACAACCCGGCGCCGCGGGCCCGGTCTTCGAGGGCGGAGCACTCGCTTGTGCGACGAGCCGCTCATCCTGGAATTCACGATGAATGCACGACGAACGACTGCGCCACAACGGCCCGGATCGACCTGGGGAATCAGTTTCCTAGGCATTTCTCAGGCTTACCGGAGTAACTTTCCAGTCCGGTCCTGTTACATAATCGTTACCGCCGGGCGGGCGGACCGTGAGGGTTGGGGAGCCCATCGACCGGTTCGTCGCCGAGGTCAGGATGGGTCTTAGGGAGCCCGTCGCTGACCGTCCCGGCGAAGGAGGTGCACTCCCGGGGATTGGGAACTCCGGGGCAGGGCCTTGATGACGCAGGCCCTGCGGGCCGGGGATATACCCGGCCCGCGGGCCGAGTCTTTCCCCGTCATTCTCTTTTCGTTCCCCGTCGTTCTCTGGAACTGACGCGGGCCGGCAAACCGGCCGCGGGCGCCGGCGGAAGGCGCCGATCCCGCCCTGAACCACTCAACCCCACTCAGACCCGCTCAACCCCGGTCAGACTGAGGCCCGCTCGACGAGGCGCATATCCATGACGACCGTTTCGGGGGGCGCCCCCTCGATCATGGCGAGCACGAGCTCGGCCGCGCGTGCGCCCTCCTCGCGCAGCGGCTGGTGAACGGTCGTCAAGCCTGGGCTGCACTGCGCGGCCAGGGCGTGATCATCGAACCCGATGACCGAAACGTCGCCCGGAACGTCCCTCCCGGCCTCGCGCAGGGCCTCAATGGCGCCGATGGCGATGCGGTCCGAGCCTGCCAGGACGGCGTCGAAGCGGATGCCGGCCTCCAGGAGCTCGCGCATCGCCCGGTGCCCGTTGAGCTGATCCCAGCCGGTGTGGATGACCCGGTCGGCGCCCATGCGCTCGCCGAGCACCCGCCGATAGCCGCGGAGGCGATCCGCCGACGCCGGGTTCCCGGCGGGGCCCATCACGCAGATGACCTCGCGCCTGCCCGCGTCCACGAGGGCCTGGCGGCGAGCGCCGCGCCCTCGACGTCATCGGAGTAGACGCTTGAGAAAACACCGCGGTAGGGATCGCCCTCGAGCTGGCCGCACAGGACGACGGGCAGTCCGAGCTCGCGAAGCCGGGCAAGGAGCTCACCCCCCTCGTAGGGCGTGATGACGATGACGGCATCGACGGCGCCCCCTGCCCATGTGCTCGACGACGCGCTCGCGCTCGGCCCGGGTGGCCGCCTCCAGGATCATGGGGAGGTTCGGGCCGTCCGCGAGCCGGGAGACGATCCCATGGCACAGGCGCGCATACGTCGGGTCGGTGAAGAGCTCTTCGAGAGGGTCGGTGAAGAGCAGCGCGATGGCCTCGGACCCGCCGACGGCGAGCGCGCGCCCCTGGCGGTTGACGACGAATCCGGTCTCCTTAATGGCGCGCATCACTCGATCACGGGCCTCCGCGAGCTCTTCGGCGAGTTGTTGAGCACCGGGAGACGGTCGAGGGCGCGACGCCGGCGGCGCGGGCGACGTCGGCGATGGTCGCGCGCTTGCCCGGAGATGTCACGGCTCCATCCTGCTCGAACAGGCGGGGATTCGCATCCTGCTTGCGCTCCGGACGGCTTCCGCCTACATTTGTGGAACCGGTTCCACATCACCATGGAACCGGTTCCCCGCTTCCCCACCCAGCTGGGTCCCACTAGGAGCACGATCAATGGCGAACTCGAACGACTGGGAGAATCCTGGCCTGCCCCACCGGCACCGACTGCCGGCCCGGGCCTACTCTTCGGCTACCCTCGGCCGAAGCCGCGACCACCCGCGACCGGAGGCTGTCCACGGGCTTCACCGACCTCAGCGGCGCGTGGTCCTTCCGCCTCTTCGACTCCCCCGGCCGAGTCCGCGAGGACGACCTCGCCTCGCCCCCACCCCGACTGGGACGAGGTCCGGGTCCCGCACCTGTGGCAGATCGATGGCTACGGCCGGCTGCAGTACACCGACGAGGGCTTCCTTCCCGGTCAGACAGCCCCTGGTCCCCTCCGCGAACCCGACGGGCGTCTACCAGCGGGAACTGCCCCTGCCCGCACTCGGCCCCCGGCGAGCAGGCCATCCTCCGCCTGGACGGCGTGGACTCCGACGCCGAGGTCTGCGTCAACGGCGGCTTCGTCGGCATGACGAAGGGCTCGCGTCTCAGCGCCGAGCTCGATGTCACCGAGCACCTGAACCGGGAGACGAACCTCCTGACCATCAAGGTCCTGCAGTACTGCGACGGCACCTATGTCGAGGACCAGGACATGTGGTGGGCCTCCGGGATCTTCCGCGACGTCTACCTCATCACCCGGCCGGCGGTGCGCTTGGAGGAGTTCCGCACCTGCACTCGCCTGACCGCCGACGGCGGCGCCGACGTCACCCTGAGGTGACCACGCGCGAGCCCGCGACGTCCGGTGGTCCCTCACCGGCCCGGACGGCTCGCACGCGGAGGGCGTCGCCACCGACGATGCGCCCTCCACCGTGCACGTCCCCGACGCGATCACATGGAACCCGGAGTCGCCCGCGCTCTACGACCTGTTGATGGAGGTGCACGGCGACGACGGCGCCGTGGCCGAGACGGTGCCCCACCGCCTCGGGCTGGCCGAGGCGACCATCCAGGACGGTCGCCTCCTGCTCAACGGCGCCTACATCAAGATGCGCGGCGTCAACCGCCACGACCACGACGACCGCCGGGGCCGCGCCGTCGACATGGAGCGGGTGCGCCGCGACCTGGAGCTCATGAAGCTCCACAACATCAACGCGGTGCGGACCTCCCACTACCCCAACGACCCGCGCTTCTACGAGATGTGCGACGAGATCGGCCTCATGGTGGTCGCCGAGACGGATCTGAGACCCACGGCTTCGAGAACGTCGGCGATATCGCCCGCATCACCGACGACCCGGACTGGGAGACCACCTTCGTCGACCGCATCGAGCGCCTGGTCGCCCAGGAGCGCAACCACGCCTGCATCGTCCTGTGGTCGCTGGGCAACGAATCGGGATTCGGCTGCAACATCCGGGCCATGTACGCACGCTGCAAGGAGCTCGACCCGCGGCCCGTGCACTACGAGGAGGATCGTGACGCCGAGTGCGTGGACGTGATCTCGACGATGTACTCGCGCGTGTCCCAGATGAACGACTTCGGCGAGCACCCTCACGCCAAGCCGCGCATTCTGTGCGAGTACGGCCATGCGATGGGCAATGGCCCCGGCGGCCTGGCCGAGTATCAGCGGGTCATCGACCGCTGGGAGTCCATCCAGGGGCAGTTCGTCTGGGAGTGGTGCGACCACGGCCTGGCCGCCGCCACCGAGGACGGCCGCGAGTACCACACCTACGGCGGCGACCACGGCGACTACCCGAACAACGCGAACTTCTGCATCGATGGACTGGTCTTCCCTGGCAGGAGCCGAGTCCCGGGCTGGCTGAGTACAAACAGGTCCCTGGCCCGATCTCCGTCTCCTGGTCGGACGGAGTGCTGCATGTGCGCAACGGCCGCTTCTTCACCGACGCCTCGGATGTCGTCCTCGATCTGGAGCGCGTCGTCGACGGCGTGACCGAATCGGTCCGGACGCTGCCGCCCGGCGCGCTCGCCCCGCAGCAGGAGACGGCCCTGCCCTGCCCCGTCGAGCCGGCGGCGGAGGGCCCGACCCACCTGACCGTCCGCGTTCGCTCGACGGCGGCGACCGCCTGGGCGCCCCAGGGCCACTGAGCTGGGCGTCTACCAGTTCCTCGTCGCCGATCGGACCGGCCCGGATGCGGCCGCCCGGATGCGGCCGCGCGCGTCTGAAGCGGGTCGCCCCTGCCGCGCGCGCATCGACTGCGACGAGCTCGTGATCACGAGCGATCACCAGGAGGTGCGCTTCGACACCGTCACCGGTGCCCTGAGCCTGTGGATGCGCCGAGGGCGCCGCGTCCTGACCGGACCCCCCGCGATCGGCTTCTGGACGCCGCTGATCGACAACCATCAGCAGGAGAGCGACGAGCTCTGGACGAGCCGGCACCTGCAGGTCATGCAGACCTCCACCCGCTCGGTCGCCTGGCGTGAGGAGGACGAGGGCGTCGTCGTCGAGGTCGTCCAACTCATCGCCCCGCCGGCCCTCGATCTCGGGGTCGAGGCGACGCTGACGTACACGGTGACGGCCTGCGGCGTGAGCCTGAGCGCCAGCGGTCGCACCTATGGCGACTACCACGACATCATTCCCCGAATCGGCATCACCTTTCGAGGCCCCCGGCACCGGTCGCGAGGTCACGTGGCTGGGGCTCGGGCCGGGCGAGAACTACCCGGATTCCCTGGCGGCCGCCGTCGTCGGCAGATGGACCTCGACCGTGGAGGACATGCAGACGCCGTACGTGGTGCCGCAGGACTGCGCCAACCGCGGCGGGGTCCGCTGGTTCGCGCTCACCGACTCGCGGGGACGGGACTGGCGGTGGCGCGGACGCCGGGCGGAGGCCCGAACCGGGCGGACGCCGCGCTCCCGCAGACCGCTCCTCACGGTCGCCCGCGGAGCGAACATGCGGCGGGAGTCCGCCGGAGGACTTCTACTTCTCGGTATGGCCGTGGACCTGTCAGGACATCGACGCCGCGCGCCATCGCACCGACCTCATCGTGCGCGAGAACGTCACCGTCAATGTCAACCACCGCCTGCTCGGGCTCGGCTCGAACTCCTGGGGCTCTGAGGTGCTCGATGCCTACTGGACCCGATTCGAGGACTTCGCCTTCTCCTTCGATCTCATCCCCCTCGACGGCCCCTGATGCCCGCCCCGACGCCGGAGCAGCCGTCAAGGCCGGCCCCATCCGTCCCGGCGGCCCGGCCGAGAACTCCTCGATCCCACTACCACCGTCACCGCCGCTGCCGGCCGACGCGATAGGAGCCTGACGTCATGAGGATCTTCCAGGACCCGGAGGCACTCGTCCGCGAGCGCGCAGACGCCAAGAAGTGGCAGCGCACGCGCCAGGCGATCGAGAATCTCGACCGCATCGAGCCGGGCATCGCTCATTCGATCGGCGACTCCCTGACCTATTGGAGGGGTCCGGCCAAGGGGCTGCTCGCAGCCTGGAGGACCGGCGACGGATTCGTGGCCTCGCGCCGGTACTCACCGTCCTGCACGCCGTTGACGCCGATCTCGCGGTCGAGGTCGTTCCCGTCGCGGAGGCGGATGTGCGAGCCCCTCACGACGACCCTCAGCGACCGGGAGTCCTGAGCGCCGGCGGAGCGAGCGTCGCCACCGGGGCGAGCACCGCGAGCGCCACCACCGTTCCCACCGGGGGTCTCGGCGTCATCGGGCTCGACGAGGCCTTTCCGGCTGATGCCCGGCAACGGCGGCCAGGCGGCGATCATCCGCGTCACCGTCGAGGGGCGTCCTTCCCCAATAAGTAGGGAGCTCCCTGAGTAGGCACTTTCGCCCGACCGGTCCTCTCCCTGCTCCCCCGTCCACCCGGCTTTCCCCCGGCCTTCGGGGCTTTCCCGGCTTTCCCACACCCGATTTCCCGTCAGAAAGGCACTCTCCCCATGTCGTCCGAGACCAGAGCGCGAATCGGTCAATTCGCGCTTCTCACCATGACGGTGTCCGCCGTCTTCAATATCCGAAATGTCATCAACAACAACGTGGCCATCGGCCTGGCCTCAGCACCGGCGTTCTTCCTCGCCACAATCCTGTACTTCGTGCCGTTCACGCTGATCATCGCCGAGTTCGTCGCCATGAACCGCGACTCGGAGTCCGGGGTGTACCAGTGGGTGAAGACCTCGATGGGCGGCCGCTGGGCTTTCATGGCCGCCTTCTGCTACTGGTTCGTGAACCTCTTCTTCTTCGCGTCCCTGCTTCCGCTCGTGCTGGTCTTCACCTCATACCTGGTCACGGGCGACGAGCAGACGATGTCGCCATGGGCGATCACGGGGCTGTCGATCGTGATCTTCGCCGTGGCGACCTGGGTATCGACGAAGGGCGCCAAGTGGATCGGCACGATCACGTCGGTGGGCGCGACCGCGGTGCTCGTCCTCACCGCTGTTTTCGTCGTCATGTCGCTCATCGCGCTGGCGGGCGGCGTGGAGCCGGCCACTCCGATCACCATGGGCGCGCTCGCCCCGGACACCTCGTCCTTCGCGACCACGTGGGCTTTCCTGGGAACGCTGGCCTGGATCATTCAGGGCGTGGGCGGCGCGGAGTCCGTCGGTGTGTTCCTCAACGATCTGCGCGGCGGCGTCAAGGCCTTCGTGCGCACGATCGTCGTCGCCGGGCTCATGATCGGCCCTGCTCTCACGCGGTGGCCTCGCTGCTCATGAATGTCTTCGTCCCGGTGGGCGGGCTAGAGCTGTCCAACGGCCTGTTCGTGGTCGCGGGCGCCGTCGGCGAATACTTTGGAATTCCGGCGCTGGCCACCCACCGCGTTGTCGGACTGATTCTGCTCGCGGCGACGCTGGGATCGCTGCTCGTGTGGACGTCGACGCCGGTCAAGATCTTCTTCTCCGAGATCCCACGAGGCATGTTCGGGGAGAAGATCATCGAGCTCAACGAGCACGGTATTCCGTGGCGGGCGGCGTGGCTGCAGTTCGCCATCGTGGTGCCGATCCTCATCATCCCGGCGCTGGGATCGGGCAATATCAATGATCTGCTCGAGATCGTCGTCAACATGACGGCGGCGACGGCGCTCATCCCGCCGCTGCTCATCCTGCTGGCCTACCTGGTGCTCCGGCTGCGCCACGACGGTGCGGAGCGCGAGTTCCGCATGGGCTCGCGGACCACGGGACTGGCGATTACGGTGTTCCTGCTGGCGGTGTTCAGCTTCGTCTTCATCGCGGGGACGACGCCGGTGGACCAGGCGCTGTGGCTCACGCTCGTGTACAACGTGGGCGGCGTGGTCGTGTTCCTCGGCCTGGCGCTGGCGTGGTACCAGCGCTACATCAGGCGCCTGGCGGCCAGCGACCCGGAGGCGGCCCGCGCCGAGCTCAGGGCGTCGGCGTCAGCGGGGACGTCGGGGTCGGCGTCAGGAGCGTCGGCGTCGGCGTCGGCGTCAGCCGAGGATGGCTAGAAGGCCGGCGAGGCCGGCGAAGCTCAGAAGACCGGCGAGGCCGATGAGGGCGGCCCGCGCCGAGCTCAGGGCGTCGGCGTCAGCGGGGACGTCGGGGTCGGCGTCAGGAGCGTCGGCGTCGGCGTCGGCGTCAGCCGAGGATGGCCAGAAGGCCGGCGAGGCCGGCGAAGCTCAGAAGACCGGCGAGGCCGATGAGGCGGCCGGCGCTGAGGCTGGGGACATGGCCGAGGCTGAGTCCTCGGATGTGACTGAGGATAAGGGCGCCAATGCGGCCGCGGAGTGAATGAGGCGCGGTAGGGGCGGTGAGTGCGCGGTGAGTAGCCGCCCTCACCGCGCACTCCCTGCTCCCCCACATCCTCGCCCCTCACGCTCATCGAGGTCGACTTTTTCGCACGAGATCGACGGTGACACCGTCTACCTCGTTCGAAAAAGTCGACCTCAACGCACGAGCACGGACCAACACCAATCACAAGATGTCACACATGTCGACCGCATCCCACGTGAGCAACCGAGCGGCGTCCAGCACGTCTCAACGACTATAGCAAGGTATAGGGAAGTGTAGTGAAACGCTATACTTGGGTAGAGATCGCTACACTTGGACCATGAGGGGCATATTATCGTGGACCCTATCCGTAACCCGTACGTCCCCGGCGCCGGCAGACGACCCGGTGCACTCGTTGGCCGCGACGACGCCATCCGGTCCTGGTCGATCGCTCTTCAGCGTGCAGAGCGCAACATCACCGACCAACCACTGATCCTCTATGGCCTTCGCGGCGTAGGAAAGACGGTTCTTCTCACAAAGCTCCGCCACGACGCCGAGGCACGAAGCTGGATCACCGTCCAGGTTGAGGCGGATCCCGATCGCCCCTTGCGCGAGATGCTCGGCGAAGGACTCTATGCTCCACTCACCGATATCACACACCCATCCGCCGGAAAACGGCTAATTAAGGCACTTAAGACCGCCCTTTCATTCAAAGCCTCCCATGACGCTTCAGGAAAATGGGACTTTGGCATCGACCTCAAAGAATTTCCTGGCGGCGGAGCCGACACTGGAATACTCGAAACCGATCTGAAAATCATGAAAGATGTAGCGCTAGCTGCAGCTGAGAAGCAAGCAGGCCTAGCGATTCTTATTGATGAAGCACAAGACCTAAATAAAGACGAATCGAAGACTCTCAGCCGTTGTTGCCCAAGCCGCCGCTCAAGACAACTGGCCTGTTCTATTTGCGTTTGCAGGCTCTCCCCAGTTTGCCGCAGGCGTTAGCGGAAGCAAAGTCATATTCTGAACGATTCCAATACATCAAAGTCGAAACTCTTGACGCAAAAGGCAGCAAAGACTGCATTAATCCAACCAGCAGAAGAGGCTGGGGAGTCCTGGGATGACGACGCCGTTGATTACGTTGTCAAAGAATCAGGGCGATACCCATATTTCATTCAGCAATTCGGCCAAGAAGCATGGAATACAGCAACTGGTTCAACGATTACACTCGCCGATGCTAGAGCTGGCGTCGCTACCGGCCACAACCAGCTTGACAACGGTTTCTTCCGCGCACGCTGGGATCGCACAACCACCGCAGAGAAACGCTACTTACGTGCTATGTGTCCCGAAGGAGACACAGGAATCGGGACTGGAGAAATTGCTGCCCGCCTCCAGAAAAAGACCAGCAGCCTTGGTCCTACTCGTGCGAACCTTCTTCATAAAGGCCTCATATATGCCCCCGATCATGGTGTCGTCGCCTTCACAGTTCCCGGTATGTCAGGATTCATCACCCGGCAGCCGAGATAGGTCAGAAGCCCTCATTCAATCTAGCCATTGTCGGCCCGCAAGAGCGAACGTAGCAGAACAGCTCACTCCATATATACTCAATATTTGGAGAACGGCTTGCAAGATAGTTCTGTTATGCCGTCAAATCGATTGATGTCAGTCGCGCAGATGTGTACGGCCTCGTAATATAATAATGCTTAGGAGATCCCTACCCTGTAACGGCTTCAAATATCCGCGCAACGTCCTTAACCAGTGCCTACCGCTAGCATCACATCAGTAAAGGCCAGCTCAACGCCCGGGTACGCACTCGCCCCTCGTCACCCCTCAGAGGCACGAAAATTGCCGATTACCGGGAAGCTTATTCATGAGCTCTCTCGTGTTTGCGCAAGTTGTGCATGTTTTGCGAGGGGAGGCAGTCCTTAAGAGTCGTAGGGCGGGATGCGCGGTTGCCCCCCCCCGGGGCGCCTCGCAGTGAAGACCGGAGATGGCGAGGATTCCAGCCATCAACGGGGCTGCCGCACTCAACGCCGGCTTCATCCCTGACGATAAGGTCCCGGCCCTCGTGATCAGCACCGAACCCGCGTTAGCGACGCACACCTTCGTCCACGACAACGCTCACGCGTCCTCGAGTGCCTCGCCCAGGCCCGGCCCGCTCCGAAGACAGCCCTACTCTGGTGTCGGCACGGCGCATCGCCCCCGCCAGGTGTCCAAAACGGAGGAGATTAGCCCGGCCACCATGCAGCGCGACACCGAAAACACACTGAAAAACACAACGAAAAACACCAGTCCATCGCACGGTTCCTTGAAGATACCTGGGCTATCGACACTCTAATCCCTCCGTTTTGGACACACCCGCCCAACAACCCCCGACAACCGACCCCGCCAGCACGCCACCCCACCGGAAACAACCGCCCCCCGAGAACGACACGCAGAAACCCACGAATAAGCCTCCAAGAGGAAGCGTTCGACAGCCGTCGAGGTCGACTTCTTCGAATGAGATCGACGGTGGCACCGTCTGTTTCATATCGAAAAAGTCGACCTCGACGCATGTGGGGCCGGGAGGCGAGGCCGGCACTCGGCAGCGAGCCCGCAACCCGGCCACCCGGCCACCAGGCCCACCGCCCGTCAGAACGCCGGAAGCACAGAGCCGTCGGTCCAGTTCTGCTCGATGTACGTCTTGAGCTCGGGGAGGCCAGCGAGTTCGGCGAGCTTCTTGAGGTACTCGTTGTCCTTGTCCGCGGTGCGCACGACGAGCTCATTGGCGTAGGGGCTGTCCTTGGCCTGCTCGAGGACCAGCGCGTCCTTGCTCGGCGTGAGGCCGGCGTCGAGCGCGTAGTTGCCGTTGATGACGGCGAGGTCCGCGTCGGCCCTGGAGTTGGCCACCTGCGCGCCATCGACCTTGGTGAACTCGAGATTCTTCGGGTTGTCCGTGATGTCGAGCTCCGTAGGCAGCTCGACGGAGGGGTCGAGGGTGATCAGGCCCGTCGACTCCACGAGCTTCAGGCCTCGCGCAGTATTGGCGGGGTCGGAGTTGAGGATGACCTTTCCGCCGTCGGGCACCTGATCGACGGAGGTGTAGCCCTTGGAGGTGTAGATGCCCAGCGGCTCGACATGCACGTCGGCCAGTGAGGTGAATTCGTAGCCCTTCTCCCTGCATCTGCTGGGCGAGGAAGTTGGGCGTCTGAGAAGTTGGCCGCCAGGGCGCCATCGTTCAGCGAGGAATTGGGCGTCTGGTAGTCGTTGATCTCCTTGATCTCCAGGCTCAGGCCGGCGTCGGCGGCGAGGTTATCCTGAATCCACTGCAGGATGGTGACGTGGGGCTGCGGGGTGGCGCCGACGGTGATGGTGGCGGTGTCGCCGCTGACCTTGATGCCGTCCACCCGGAGGAGGACTTGCCGCAGGCGGCCAGAGTCAGAGCGGCGGCGGCAGTGAGGCCTCCGGCGAGGACGGTACGGCGGGAGATGCTGGTGGTCATAGTGGTTCCTGTTCGTGAACGGCTCGAGGGCCTTGAGGGCAGGGAGAAACTGATGAGGTGTGCCGAGTCCCAAGCGACTTGCGCGCAGCCCGAAACGGCCGCATCAGCGAGCACTCACTCCGGCTGGTCGAGGCTCAGCGGTGGTCGACCAGCCGGCTGAGCATGTCGCCACAGACCTCGATGATGCCGACGATCGCCACGATGAGAACGACGACGATGACCATGACGTCGGTGTCGTTGCGCTGATAGCCGTGCTGAATGGCGAGGTCGCCCAGGCCGCCTCCGCCGACGGTGCCCGCCATGGCGGTGTAGCCGAGCAGGGTGATGATGGTGACGGTGGCGGAGCGGACGAGCGTGGGCAGAGCCTCGCGCACGAGCACGCCCCAGGTGATCTGACGACTGGATGCCCCCATCATGAGGGCGGCCTCGACCTTGCCGTGCTCGACGTCGTTGATGGCGGTCTCGACCAGGCGCGCGTAGAAGGGGATCGCCCCTGACCGTGAGCGGCACGCAGGCGGCCTGCCAACCCAGGGAGGTGCCCACGAGCATGCGGGTCAGCGGGATGATCGCGACCATGAGGATGATGAAGGGCATCGAGCGCCCCATGTTGACGATCTGGGAGAGGGCCTCGTAGACGAAGCGATTGGGATGCTGGCCGCGCTTGCCGGTGGAGATGAGCGCCAGCCCGAGGAGAAGCCCGAGGATGATGGTCAGTCCCCGGACAGCAGGGTCATCTCCAGCGTCTCGATAGTGGCGGGCCACAGCCTGCGCTGGATGGCCGAGTTGTTGAACCAGGTGCCGTTCGGGCTCGAGCCGGCAGCCAGCGCGGTCGCCAGGCCCGGCGCCCTGACGGCGAGGGCGGATGCGGCTGTGGCCGTCAGAGCAGTCGGAATCATGAGCGCACCTCCGCGGTGATGCCGGCCTCCCGCAGGGCCGCAACGGCAGTCTGGGCACGATCGGCGGGAATGGTGAGGGCGAGCCGCCCGACCCTGAGCGGTGCCGAGGGTCTCGAAGACGCCCCCGGCCACATCGGCGCCCTGCTCGGCCACCAGGGAGAGCACCTGGGCGGCGGCAGGCTCGCCCGGGTGGGCGGTCAGGGCGACGTCAATGACGGCACTCTCAGCACTGTCAGTACTGCCAGCATGATCCGCGTCGCCGGCTCCATCGGCTTGGTCATCGGTGTCCCTCGGCGTCCTCGGTGCTGCCGGCGACGAGGGCGGCCTTGGGCACGTCCGGGGCGGCACGAGTTCGAGAGACAGCCGGGAATCGACGTCGGAGACGACGTCCCTCGATGGGGCTGGACTGAACGATCCGCCCGGCCTCCAGAAGGCTGACGGAGTCGCAGATCCTGCGGACGACGCTCATCTCGTGGGTGATGATGACGACGGTGACGCCGAGGCGGTCGCGGACGTCGCGGATGAGGTCGAGGATCGAGCGGGTCGTCTCGGGGTCGAGGGCGCTGGTGGGCTCGTCGCACAGGAGGACGGCGGGCTCGTCCGCCAGGGCCCGGGCGATGCCGACGCGCTGCTTCTGGCCGCCGGACAGCTGAGCGGGGTATGAGGAGCCGCGGTCCGCCAGGCCCACGAGCTCGAGCATCCGGGAGACCCGCTCGTGCCGCTGGCCCTTCTGGGCTCCGGCCAGGTCCAGGGGGTAAGCGATGTTCTGGGCGGCGGTGCGCTGGTCGAGGAGGTTGGCGTGCTGGAAGACCATGCCGATGGCGCGCCGGGCCTTGCGCAGCTCGTTGGCGCTGAGGGTGGTCAGGTCCTGGCCGGCGACGCGCACCTCGCCGTAGGTTGGGCGCTCGAGGGCGGTCAGGCAGCGCACGAGGGTGGATTTGCCGGCGCCGGAGGTGCCGACGATGCCGTGGATGGAGCCGGCCGGGATGTTGAGGGAGAGCCCGTCCAGGGCGTGGACCTGCGAGCCGTCGCGCAAGCGGTAGACCTTGTGGACGTCGCGCAGGGAGATCATGGACTCGTCCGCGTCAGGGGCGCCTGTCGGAGCTGCGGTCTCGTCCGGCTCGCCAGTGGTTGCGGGATTCACGCTCACTCGTTCCTCCATCGGTCCTGGCGGAAGCACCTGCACCGCTAAGCGGAGGTTGCTGCAACGTCGATGAGCCAGGTCTCTCGGCTGCTCTAGATGGTCGATGGAACAGTATGCGTTACCGGCAGAGGGACGCAAGTCCTAGGGCGTGAAGGGATGCATCTCACGCATGCCTGCGCACCACCCGCTGCTGCTGACCACTGTCCACTACTGCCCACTACTGCATGGTTTCCATAGCGGGGGCTTGACCTGAAACGCATGAGCATCGTTACGGTGCTGTTGTCCCTGTCATGACGGAGGCGGTGGCGGCCGCTCCAACATAGTGAGCGTGGTGCGATGAGCTCCTACGGTTATGTCCCCTACGACTCCGGTGGTCGAGTTCGGTCTTCTCGCCCCGATCCGGCGCCTCCTGCTGGAGAGGGCCCGAGGTCAACCGTGCCCCCGGAGGACTCCCCACAACATCGGCGCCTGGCGGTGGCGCATCCTGGCCGGGCTGGCACTGCTGACGGCCATTCCGATCCTGGCGCGGGTCCCGGGCATCACCCGCGATCTGAACGGGGAGTTGGCACCCAGCATCTGGAGGGGCTGGCTGGCCGGGATTCTGGATATGTTCGGCAATCTGTGGGACTCCATGACGCCTGTGGATCAGGGTCTGCTGATGGTGACGGCCGGGGCGCTGATCGTGCTGTCCGGGGGTACTCTGGGGGCGGCATTCGAGGTGAGCATGGGAATGGCCATGCTCGGTTCGGCGCATGATGCTGCCAGGTTCGTGCGTGATCCCAAGGGAAACGGCTGCCGGGTATGTCTCTCGCATACACCCGCCGAGATGGTCCTGGACGCCACAGTATGGGCGGCCGCCATGGCCGGCGTGTTCGGCGGAGTCGCCCGCTATGGGCGCCAAGCAGCCCAAGAATCTCGCCGCTGGAACCAAGCCGAAAAAGCAGCCCGGGGTATGTCTGGACCACGCGCCGCCCACGCCGACCCCTGCCGCACCCCGCGCCCCCAGGGCAGGCCCGACAACGGTGCCATGTGGCGCGCCCAGCAGGGAAGCGGATACGGCGGCAGCGGACGGCGCAAAGCACAGCCCGAACCGAAACCCGACATCGACCCCCGCGACGGCAGGGATCACAAGGGCCAGTACGCCGAGGGCAACGGGGATCCCATGCCTACGAACCCTCCGAATGGCAAGGAACCGAACAATACCGTAAGAACATGGAGGAGCTGGGCCACCCGCTGCAGGAGATCGTCAACGAGAAGCGCTGCGCGGATCAACGGCACCGGGAGACCGCGCTTCTACGATAGGTTCATCCTGACCGAGGACGGCACCTGGGAGGGCCTGGAAGTCAAATCGGGAGGCGGCCACTCACGAAACGGATCAAAGGGCCTTCGACGCACAGGTCTCCCCGGACAATCCAGCATACGTCACACTCAGCGACGGACGGACCATCAAAATCACCCAGGTCCACGTAGAATACGTGGAAAAACAACAATTCCCAGAATACCCCCAATAAGGAGAGAGCGCGATGAGACGATTGGTCACCTGGACGGTAGATAATGAATTTGGGCACTCCGAGGGATTCACCCTACCCCAAACCCCGGAAAAAATAGCCGATGAATTTTCTCGCATGCTGACATATCCCACTTTCTTCACTGGGGAGAAGCGCTTCGCCCTGGGTGTGTGGGCGCTGCCCGAGGGCAAGACCCACCCCGACGAGGTCTCCAAGGATGAGTGGGGGGAGTTCTACATGCAGGCGGCTGGTTCCAACCGGGCGATGACGGTCGAGGTGCGAGTGCCCGACAGTACGGAGGGCTATGCCCACTACGTCGTGGCCCGCGAGCCGGTTCGGGACCCGAACACATGGGTGCCACTGTCCTGGAACAACGGAGGCGACGAGCCCTTCACCACCCACGTCCACCCCTGAAGAGGTCTTCACCGGCCAACAGGCCGTCCCCATCTTCCGCGCCTACATACTCACCGGCCAAACCCCACCCCCAACCTCCTACGCCGCATCAACATCTAACCGCGCTGAATCGCATGCGGCACGTCAAGCCGTTCACTGCCGCCCCACCTCCGCCGCCCCACTCACTCAACCCGCTCAGACCGTGCCAGGATGCTCCACATGACCGAGACCGCCCCCACCGAGCCCCTCCGGGCCGACCGGGCCCGCCGCACATGCCACGCATCGCCGAGCCCACCGGCTCCGCCTCGCCTCCCATCCCGGCTACAGCGCCCCCGCGTCTTCCACACCCAAGGTGAGCACGGACATCCTGGGAGAGCCAGGGTGGCCCGTCGCATCGACGTCGCCCTCAATGAAACTGCGGCCCCCAACGCGACCACGCCGTCCTGGTCCACCAGCGCGGGGCTGCCCTGGCTGCCGCGCCCAAGGAGCCCCCCGCCATGAACGGGCCGTCCTCTATCTTCACGGCCGCAACGACTACGTCTTCCAGACCCACCTGGCCGACGCCTTCCTGCAAGCCGGCTACGAGTTCTACGCCCTGACCTGCGGACCTGCGGGCGGGCGGGCATCAGCCACCCTCCCCGCACGACGTGCGCGACCTGCGCATCCACGACGAGGAGATCAGCGAAGCCCCTGCGGATCATCCGCTCCGAGCACGGGCACAGCGCCGTCGTTCTCAACGGCCACTCCACCGGCGGACTGCAGGCGGCCATCTGGGCAGCGGACCACCCCGGCAGCGTGGAGGCGGTAGTCCTCAACTCCCCCTGGCTCCAGCTGAACGCCTCGGGGCTCATCCGCTCCTACGGATCCGCCTACGTCGATGTGCTCTCCCGGCGCAGCCCGGAGCGGATCATCGACAACCCGGCGGAGGCCAAGGCTCGCAAGCGCCTGGCCGCCGAAGCCGCGAGCGCCCGAGCCCGGACGGCGCAGAGGCAGGCGGCTCCGGGCCGGTCGAGGCCGACCTCTACGTGCGGGTCCTGCACCGGCGCTGGGGCGGCGAGTGGGACTGGGACCTGCAGGCTCAAGCCCTCGCCGGCCTTCCGGTGAGAGCCGGATTCTGGCGGAATCCGCCGGCTCCAACAGGGAGGTGCGCCACGGGCTGGGCATCGAGGCGCCCGTACTCGTGTGCTGCTCGACGACGTCGAGCAGCCCCGAGGCGAGTCCGGAAGAGGCGCTGCACAGCGACATCGTGCTGTCGGTCGAGCAGATCATCGAGCGCGCCGCCTTCCTCGGGACGGACGTCACCGTCCGGCAGATCCCCGGCGGAGTGCACGACCTGGCGCTCTCGCCCTCACCGGCGCGCGAGGAGTACCTGGCCACCGTGACCGGCTGGCTGGACGAACACCTGGGATAAGCCAGAGTATGCGCGGATAAGCCCGGGTAAGCCCAGAGAGAGCCGGGCCGCCCGGGCGCCGGGGCGGCCCAACTCAGCACGCCGCCCGGCTGCTCCCTCAACGCTGCTGCCGCTGCTCCGACAGCTCCACCAGCGCGGGAGCCACGGCATCGCACACGCGCTCGACGACATCAAGAGTCTCGACGAAATCCTCCATCGTCCCGTACCAGGGGTCGGGCACATCCAGCTCGTAGCGGGCATCGGCGCCGGCCCAGTGCCGCTCCGCACCGGCAGCCGGGTCGAGTTCGCGGAACATGCGGATGCGATCGGCGTCGACGCCGAGGCGCTCGGCGCGACGCAGGAGTTCGCGGCGGTGGGCCGAGGTCATGGCCAGCACCAGGTCGGCGCCCGCGAGCTCGGCGTCCCCGATCCGGTGGGCGGCGTGGCCGGCGATGGCGACGGTGACCGCACGGCGGCGGCGTCACCTCCGGTGCCGTAGTCCCGCTCGGCCAGAAGACGACGAGCACGGCGGTCGATGGGGTTGCCGCGCTCCTCATCGGAGACGCCCGCGGAGGTCACGACGACGCCGGTGCGCCCCGAGGTGGGGACTCCGGCAGCAGTCAGGCGATCGATGAGCACGATCTCGGCCATGGCCGAGCGGCAGATGTTGCCGGTGCAGACCATGGAGATCGTGTAAGGGGCGTCGCCGTGGCGGGGCGTCGGCAGGTCGGATGGCGTAATAGTGACGGGCATGCGGGCCAGGCTCTCGCTCATGGAGCGCCCATGGCAAGCCGGCTCTCCATGAATTTCTCAGGCTCTCTCAGGCTCTCTCAGCCGATCGAAGCGGTCTCATCAAACCTCGTCAAAGCGACTTGCGCGGGCAGCAGAGCCTGAAGAGACCTCAGCCTCACCGCCTCAGCTTCTCCGCATGCCCTCAACAAGCCCTCCCGGAACTGAGAACGCCCGCGCATGGGCTGGGCGTGAAAGGCTTCACCCATGCCGACAGCCCTGATCGCAGCCCCTGACCGCCGCCGTAGTGGCCATCGCCGCCCTGGTCCTGGCGGCCGGACCGGCCGCTTCTGCCGCCCGAGAGTGCGTGGCCCGTCTCGCCGCGACGGACTCGACAGACTCCACGCACGCACCGCAGATCCGCCGCCCCTGGCTCCTGGAAAGGCGCTTCCAGGCTCTGATCGCACTCGCGCTGATGGGGCCCATCCTCTGGCGGGGAGTCGACAGGGCCCCTCGCAGACACGCTTGTGGCGCTCCCACTGGTCGCCGTCCTGGGGGTGGCCTGCTGCGTCGATGCAGTCAGCCACCGCCTGCCCAATCGACTGCTCGGCTGGGCGGCGCTATGGCTGATCGCCGCGACCGGATTGCATCTCGGAGCCGAGATGCTCTCGTCGGCCCTTGGAGGAACGGAGACATCCGGGGCAGCCGGAGCACTCGGAGCACTGTGGCCCGTGGGCCGCGCTGCACTCGCCGCGCTCGGAATCAGGATAGTCATGGTCGTCATGGCGCTGCTGCCCTCGGGATTGGGATTCGGGGACGTCAAGCTGAGCGCGCTCTGCGCGCTGTGGCTCGGGCAGCTCAGCGCCGAGGCGCCCATCATGGGCATCATTCTGGGATTCTTCACCGGCGGCCTGGCCGCTCTCGTGCTGATGGCCCTGCACCGGGCGGACCGCAAGACGGCAATCGCCTTCGGCCCCTACCTGGGAGCGGGAGCCTGGCTGACATGGCTGCTCGTCGTCTGACGACGGGGCGCCTCCTGCATCAAAGAGTCGCGCAGGACGTGTGTTGCACGCCCAGGTGCGACTTGCGCCAGACAGAACCGCGGAATCATGCGAAAACAATGTACGTGCCATAGGCTCAACCCATGACCCGGTCCCATTCTGAGTCCGCTGTTTCCTCTACACCCTCCGCCCCAGCACCACCCGCACCGCCACCGACGTGGACGCCATCGCCGATCGCTACGTCGCACGCCCTAGCCGACCTGTCCCCCGAGTTCGCCGTTTACAACGGGCTGCCCGGCCGCCGCGGCGAGCTCGACGACTACTCCCCAGAAGGCCTGACCGCCCTGGGCGACCTGGACCGTTCAACCCTGCGCAGAGCTGGACGCCGTCTCCCCCACGGACGACGTCGATCGCATCACCGTGACCGCCATGCGCGAGCGCCTCGGGGTGAGCGTGGATCTGGCCGACGCCGGCGAGGGAGCTGCGCCGCCTGAACGTCGTCGCCTCGCCGGTGCAGAGCCCTGCGGGACGGCTTCGACAACCCTGCCCACCCGCACTGAGGAGGACTGGGCGGATTTCGCCTCCGCCCTGCGCGCACGTCCCCGGGCGCTGGACCAGTACGCCCAGTGCCTGCGTCTGGCGCTCTCCTGCGGCGACGTCGCGGCGCGGCGCCAGGTCGAGGCCGCCATTTCTCAGAGCGCGCATCCAGGCCGCGGAGGACACGAGCTCCTACACGGCCCTGGTCGACAGCGCCGTCACCGCCGACGGCGCACCGCTGTCGGCGGTGATGGCCGAGGATGTGCGCTCGGCCGCCGCCACCGCTCGGAAGGGCTACGTCCGCATCGCCCAGGTGCTGACCGATGAGATCCTGCCGTATGCGGGCGACCCGACGCCGTGGGCCGGGAGCGCTATGAGCGCTTCAGCCGGCATTTCCTGGGCGCTGTGGTCGACCTGGATGAGACCTACGAATGGGGCCGGGAGTGCCTGGCCGCGATTGACGCCGAGCAGCGGGCGATCGCCGAGCAGCTCTACGGGCCCGGGGTGAGCGTGCGCGAGGCTCTGGACCGGCTCAACACCGACCCCGAGCGCGCCATCCATGGCACGCGGGCGCTGCAGGCATGGATGCAGGAGACCTCCGACGCTGCGATAGCGGCTCTCGACGGGGTCCACTTCGACATCCCCGCCCCGCTGCGAACCCTGGAGTGCCGCATAGCGCCGTCGGCCACCGGCGGCATCTACTACACCGGCCCGAGTGACGACTTCTCCCGGCCGGGGCGCATGTGGTGGTCGGTGCCGGTGGGGACCGAGGACTTCGCCGCCTGGCAGGAGCGCACCACCGTCTTCCACGAGGGCGTGCCCGGCCACCACCTGCAGGTCGGCATGCAGACCCTCCTGCGCGACGAGCTCAACGCCCTGGCGCCGCCTGGTCTGCTGGGTGAGCGGGCACGGCGAGGGCTGGGCCCTGTACGCCGAGAAGCTCATGACGGACCTGGGCTTCCAGGACGATCCGGGCGACCGCATGGGCATGCTCGACTCCCAGCGCCTGCGGGCGGCCCGGGTCGTCCTCGACATCGGTGTGCACCTGGGCAGGGCGGCCGCCCGAGCTGGCGGATCTGCCCGGCGTGGGCGGGGGCATCTGGGATGCGGGCAGCGCCTGGGCCTTTCTGCGGCACAACGTGGCGATGGACGAGTCATTCCTGCGCTTCGAGTTGGACCGCTACCTGGGGTGGCCGGGGCAGGCGCCGTCGTACGCGGTCGGGCAGCGATTGTGGGAGGACGCGCGGGATCGCGCGCTTGCGGGCGGAGCGAGCCTGAAGGACTTCCACGCCCGAGCGCTGCGCCTGGGCAGCGTGGGGCTGGACGTCCTGCGCGAGGCCCTCGCCTCAGCACCTGGCACCGCCGAGATCGGTCGTACTCCGCACCGAAATCGGTCGCAACCCGCGCCGAGATCGGTCCGCTTCCGCGCCGAAATCGGTCGCAACCCGCACCGAGATCGGTTCAGCCCCAGAAGTGCTCGACATCGACAGCGCCGCCGGCGGCCTCGAAGTCGGCGCGCACGGCCCGGCGGAAGTCGGCGTCGTACAGCCAGTCCAGAGCGACGGCTGCCAGCCCGTAGGCGCCGTCGACCGCGGCCCCGTCCCCTGAAGGGAGCCGGCGGCCCTCTCCATCTCCCGAGTGTGGAGGGCGACGTCGGGACGGTCGGTGACCCTGATGAGCGGGTGGATGCCGGGCACGCGCTGGGAGACGTTGCCGAAGTCAGTGCCCGCCGCGATCGTCTCGGGCACGACCCCGGCGGGCAGCGGATCACGGCCGCGCGCACGCTGGGAACGCACCCAGGCGGCGGTGAGCGGCCCGCTGGTGCGCACCGGCATCTCATTGGTGTACTCCGGGGTGATGATCTCGACTCCAGTGCCGGTCATCAGCGCGGCGCCGCGCAGCAGATCCTCCACGCGCCCCACCAGATCCTTGAGGGTCTCGGGATACTTCGAGCGCGCGAAAATATTCAGCTCACTGCGCTCGGGAATGACGTTGGGAACCCGACCGCCATCCACCACGACGGCGTGAAGGCGGTCCATGGGCAGGATCTGCTGGCGCATCATGCCGATCCCGGCCAGGGCGAGGGAGGCGGCGTCAAGGGCGTTGCGCCCCATGAAGGGCGCTGCGACGCGGCGTGCGCGGCTACGCCGATGAACACGGCCCGAATACGACGCACCCCCAGCCAGGTCTGATCGGCCAGGTCGTCAGGCGTAGGAATGGGTTTGAATGGCAGCGTCAACCCTGTCGAGCATGCCGCGTCGGGACAGAATCTCCTTAGCGGTGTCGGGCTCCTCGGCGGGTGTGGTCTGAAGAATAATCCGACCGGGCAACGCGACATCCTCATGCTGCGCCAGAGCGGCCAATGCGAGGAAGGCTCCCACGGAGTTGGCGCACATGACGTTGTGTCCTGCAGGCATGGCCGATACCGGGCAGGGGCGTCGTACTCGGCAAGAATGGCGATGGTGGGGCGCTCGCAGCAGAACCGGCGGTACCGGCAGCGGTACTGGCAGAACCAGCAGAACCGGCAGACTCCGTGGCGTCCGGCCCGATCTCGGCGCGCAGCGCCGTATCCATGTCGTGACCCCGACTCGGGGCTGAATACCATGGGTCCGCAGGAGATCAGCCACCGCGGACACCGCATGATGCTCGTGGTATCCGACCTCGGGATGGGCATGAATATCGTGCGATAGGGAAATGATCTCGGGGGCGCACTCGGCGATGGCGTCGGCCAGGACGGCGCGCAGGGCCGACGGGGCGCCGGCATTCTCGGACAGGGCGACGGCGGGAGCCGCGGCAGCGGTGCGGGCGGCGGTTTCAGCGGCCATGCGCTCTGAACGGCACGACATGGCTCAGACGGGCGGGAGAGGTCACGCATACGACCATCATGCCGCGTCAGGACGGCGCCGCCACTCGACAGCGCCGGCAGACTCGAACCGTTCCCGGTCAGGCGCCGAGCCTGTTGTTCGCGCCCTGTTTGGTCATGCCCAGAATGTCTCCGATCTGCTGCCAGGAGCGCCCGTTCTCGCGCGCCCGGACAACAGCCGCATCGAGGTCGGCCTCGGCGGCGGCGAGCCGGAGCTGGGCCATGGTAATGCCCATCAGGTAGGGATCACTGGTCCAGCTCGTCACGTCAGGCCCCCTGCCCGATGTTGGCCTGCTCGATCTCGTGGAGCATCTTCTTCATGCTGCGCATGGTCATCGCCTCCTGGCGTACTTCGATCGAGCTCTCCTGGCATGGAAGACCTGCCCCATCTCATCGACCGCGACCTCGAGCAGATCACCGAGTCGATCCGACCCGAGAACCATGACGTACCCGTCGTGGAAGTGCACTCGCAGGGGTGACGGAGCGCCTGCTCGATGTCCTCGCGCTCGACGCCGTGCCCTGAAGGCTCTCCGCTGGTACCCCATTCGGTCACTGTAGTTGCCAAATCGTTACATACACGGAGCCTCGCCGTTGCCCCGGCCGGGGCATGCATCTCGGGGCCGGGTCATCCGCACCCGAGCGCCTCGCCAACGGCGCAGTCGTCGGGCGTCATTCCCACAGCGTGTTCAGCGGCAGGCCCCACAATCCCTCGGCGTAGCGCATCGGCTCATCCACAGGGGCGAGGACGACGCCCGCAGCCAGCCGGTCCCCAGCTTCCGCTTCAGGTCCGTCAGACCGGCGAAGTGCCGGCCGGTCAGTCCCGCAGCCGACTTCACCTCGACGGCGATGACACGACCATCGCCGAGCTCGATGATGACATCGACCTCAAGACCTCGACGGTCCCGGTAGTGGTACAGCCGGTAGTCGACCTCGGCCCAACCCGCCTGAGCACTCAACTCGCCAACGACGAATCCTTCGAGAAGCGCCCCGAAAACCTTGCCGCCGCGCACGACGTCCTTGAGCAGGCCGACGCTCGCACCGCACAGCCAGGCCGCAAGACCGGAGTCCCCCACCGCACCTTTGCGCCTCGATCTCGCGAGCGGTCAGGTTCACGGCCCATGGATGAAGATCCTCTGTGAGGTAGAGCCGGTCGAGGGCGTCCAGGTAACCGGTGACAGAGGCGGCGGACAGTGCAGCCTCCTGAGCGATCCGGGCTTTGACGAGCTCACCGGACTGATTGGCGGCGATGAGTCTCAGCACAGCAGCGAGTCGCAGCGGATCCAGTCGGCCGCCGCCCTCCCGGGCGTCCACGCCCAACAGGCGCTCGACGTAGTCGGACAGCCAGGCTGTGCGCAGCCTCGTGCCCGCCTCCCGAATACTGGGGTAACCACCGCGCAGAAGCAGCTCGACGACGTCGACGCGCGACGGCGGGACCGCGACTGCCAGTCCGGCAGGATCATCGATCCGTTCCAGCAGTCGATCGACGAAGGCGCCGCGCCCCAGGCTGCCCCGCAGCTCGGCCTGACTGAGCGGGTGAAGACGCACGCTGAGGGGCTCGCCCGCCAACGAATCCTTGTCTCCGCGGATCCGCGCCACATCCGATGAGCCGGTGAGGATGAATCGACCGGGTCGCCGATCGCGGTCGACCGCCGCCTTGACGGCGAGCGTCAGTTCAGGAAGGCGCTGCACCTCATCAATGACGAGCAGACCATCACCCGCCTGCTCCACGAAGCCGCGCGGGTCCTCCCGGGCGGCATCCAGAGCGCCCGAGTCGTCCAATGTGAGCGAGCGGGACCCATCAGGGGGCGAGCATCCGGGCGAGCGTCGACTTTTCCCGTCTGACGGGCGCCCTGGACGACGAGCACGGGAGAAGCCCAGATACTCACGAGCCCCTGCCCAGCACACCACGATCGAGGAGCTCCTCCATAGTTCGACTATAGCCGACAATATCGCCCTATTCTGCGACATCCATAGGAACGCCACGACCCAACCCGCACATTCGCCTACAGTCATCACACATAGTTTCGCCACGGACGATCCCATAGTTTTGCCGCTACAAATCTTGCGACAAACAGCTCTTGCGCCTCACACCTCCGGATGGGTCCGACGCCGCTCAGCGAGGGTGCGCCACACCCCCAGCGTGGCGGCAGGACCGATCGGCCCCAGTCCACCCAGGGAGTCGTCCAGCAGCACGGGCACGCCCTCGAGCCGGTCGGGCACGAACTCGCGTCCGCGCGTCACCACCAGGGTGAGGTCGCGCAGCGCATCCAGACTCTCGCGCGGGTCCCCCGCCACTGCGATGAGATCGGCCTCGAATCCCTCGGCCAGCACCCCTGGTGATGCCCGCGCATCCGATGGCGGCGGCCGCCCGCGACGTCGCCGCGAGGATCACCTCCGTGCGCGGCAGCCCCACCCACTCCAGCGCCTCGAGTCCGGCGACGTAGCCGCGCTGCGGCACAGCGGGGATCCCGGCGTCGTGCCCGGCGACGATCTTGACGCCGTGCTCCCACAACTGGCGCGCGGGCGGGGCGTAGGAGTCGTCGCGCCGGAGCATCTGGGGCATGTCGGCGGTGATGGTGCAGTCGACGTACACGCCGGCGCGGGCCATCTCGTCGGCCAGGGCCGGGTCGAACTCGCTGCGGCCGTCAGCGGTGATGAAGGAGGCGTGGGCAACGTGAAATGACACCCGCGCGCACGGCCCGCTCAATGCCCTGAACGCCGTGGGCGTGGGCGGCCGTCCACTTGCCCAGGCGGTGCGCCTCGGCGATGAGCACGTCGAGCTCGCCCTGGCTGAACTGGGCGAACCAGGAGCGGAGCCGCCCGTCGCGAAGCCGCCGGTGGCGCGACCTTGATCGTATCGACCCCCATCTTGTGGTGGTGGCGCACCTCGTAGCGGATCTGATCGAGGGAGTCGACCTCCGCGCCGGCGTGGTAGGAGTGCCCGGCGGTGGTGGTGATCTGCGGCCCGGAGGCGACCACCCGAGGCCCGCGCACATCCCTGTTGTCTCTGGCCTCGCGCACGGCCACGTCGATGTAGTGCCGCGCCCCAGGCTCTGAGTACTGGTGACGCCGACGCTGAGCAGTTCGCGGGCGGAGCGCGCGGCGTTGAGGGTGAGGCGGGCGACCTCATGGGGGCCGTAGTCGGGGTATTCGACGGCGGTACCGGAGGTGAGCAGATGGTCGTGGGTCTCGATGAGACCGGGCATAAGCGTGGAGCCGGGCAGGTCGAGGCGCCCGATGTCGGCAACGGCCAGGTCGGTCCGGGAGGACAGGTGCGCCTCCGCCTCGGCGACGGTGCCCACGAACAGGATGCGCTTGTGGTCCAGCAGCACGGCCGCCGCCTCCGGCGCGCCGGGCGGCCTCGGCCGGGCCTGCGCCCTCGCCGTCGGGCCCGACGTCGGGAACATCGCCGACGACCTCGAGAGTGCCGGGCGCGTCGCCACGGCGCCCCGTGATGAGGCGGTCGGCGGTCAGCAGAACGGTAGAGCGGCCGTCGAGGCGCTCACCGCCATCAGTGGGAGGAGTGGTCCACCCGGTGATCTCACCGGGGGCAGGGAGGGATAGTCGGTCATGAGGCCAGGATCGCAGGTTTTCGCGGTTCTGGCGCTTCAGCCTCGCAGGACGGGACGCCCTCGGGTGCGCGCACGGCCCGCTCAGCCCCGCGGCATGATGAAGGAACTGCCGAGCGCGAAGGGGAAGCCCGGCTGAGCACGGCATCCACGACCGGTTGGGCCAGCTCGATGGGGCCCTCGGTCTCGAAGCTCTGCTCGCCGTCGGGCCCCTGAGGAGGCGAGGAGGCGGGAGTAGGGCGCATCGATGTCGAGCAGAGCCATGCCCTCGGCGCCATCGGCGTGGGTGGCGCGCTCCCAGGCGCCGCCCTCCATCTCGAGCAGAGTGCCCAAGTGGAAGCGCATGACTGCTCGCCATCGACGGTATCGACGTCGCTGGGCACGCTGAGCACATGATGGGGCTCGGGATCGCGCGGGGCGCGCAGGGTGAACAGGAGAATGGCGCTGTCGCGGGCGGCGCGCAGCATGAGCCGCGCCAGGTGAACGGTGAAGCCGGTGATGTCGAAGTCGGCGGGGCTGGAGCCCATGGCCTCTTCGACGGTCAGCGCCGGCGATAGGGGGACGGCGGCTCCGCGCCTGGGGTCATTGAAGGCGCGCCGACCCGTGGGGGCCTCGGCCCGCAGGCGCAGGATCGGGCCGAACTCGGCAGGCTCGGCATTGGCCCCGACGTCGTCGGGATCGGAGCCGGGCGCCAGCAGAGTGCCGGTCTCCACGATCTCGACCCAGCCCTCGGGAGCGGTCGAGGGGCCGGGCTCGGTCTCGACCACCCCCATGCCGAGCACCGTGGCGAAGTCGGTGCCGTCGGTTGCACGATGCCAGGTAATCTCGGCGTCGTCATGCCAGATGGGGACGACCCTGCTGAAAGGGATCCCGAAGCGGACGTGCTCGGGAGCCGCGTGCCTGCCTCGAGCGGGGGCGGCGGCGTGCCTGCCCCGCCGGGCGTGCCGGGCGCGTCGAGAGCGCCGGGTGTCCGGGCCTCCCGGGCCTCCCGAAGGTGAGCCGGGGATCGGCGTCCCGGAAGAGCTGGTGCTGGCATCGTCGTGCTTCCCCACGAAGTACTCGCTCATGGCAGCAGCCTACGGGGCGCATCCCGCAGCCGGCGCGGCGCTCGCATGCGGCCGGCGGTGAACCGCTGCAGGCGAGGAGATGCACGATGTGCTGAACGCGAATGCGCTCGGCGCCCCGGCACATCTTCTGTGCCCTCGGCGCCCCCGGGCTGCTCCGGGGTGCGCCGAGGATGCTCCGGGGGCACCGGGGCGCATCGCACCTGACGTCAGAGAATCGGCTCGGACGTATCAGCCGTTCCTGGCCGTCACCTTCGCACGGTTCAAGTACGCCCTCATAACCTTGCCGCTGCCCTTCTCGCTCAGGGCCCCCGTTCGTAGACGAGGGTCGTGGCGCCCTCGGGCAGGGGTAGGGGCTTCCGCCCTTCTCCCAGGCTTCAAGGGCAAACCATCCATCAACGTGGTTGGTGCCGCAGTCATCGATGCTGATCGGGTCCAGGCCGGCCTGCTTGATGTCGTCCTCGAGGCCCGAGAACCTGACGGCGGCATTGTGATACTTGTCGTTATCGTCGCTCAGCTTCAGGGTGTCATCGGTCGCGGAATTGAATGAAAGGTTGCCCGAGAATTCCAGGGTGCAGTGCAAAAGGTAGATTGTCTCGTTCTCGCTGGAGGACAGCTCCTTGAACTGCGGGGCATCGAAATCGGAGATCAGCTGGTCGCAGGTCTCGGTCAGGCCGATGGCCTCATCGGTGAAGGTGATGGGCTCGATCTCCTGAGCACCGGCCGCAGAGGCCGAGCCCGATGGGCTGGATGTCGCGCCGGCGGTCGCCGTGCCTGCGCCCGGGCCCGGCTGCGCGACTTCGTCCTCACAGGCGGACAGTCCAACGGCGCAGGCTGCGACGGCGACAATGCTGAGAATTCTAACGGTGGTACGCATAAGGGATTCCGTTCGATTTGGAGAGGGTCGGTGACGGAGACCAGTGTGCTGAATGCGCGTCATTGCAGCGATGGGTACGCATCTCCGGGGCAGGCTCCCCAGGGATGCGTACCCGAGACGCCGTCGCCCCCCCTTTCCTCGACTCACCGAGATCGGTCCGGTTCCGCCGCGAGATCGGTCGTACTCCGCGTCGAGATCGGTCCACATCCGGCTCGAGATCGGTCGTACCCGCACCGAGTTCGGTCCACTTCCGGCTCGAGATCGGTCCGCTTCAGCCCGGCCAACCCGACGTCGAGACGCGCACGACGAGCTCGAGAGCGAAGGCCACATGCCACGCACCTCGGAACCGCCAGCGAACAGCAGACCCGCGGAACCGGACCGATCTCGACGCGGAGATGGACCGATCTCGACGCGAGTTTCGACCGATCTCGGTGGAGTACGACCGATCTCGAGCCGGAGAGCGACCGATCTCGGCTCAGCCGTTCTTAACCGTCACCTTCGAGCGAGACGTGTGCACCTCGTAGCCCTTGTCATCGCCGTCACCGGTGGCGGCCTCCCGATCATAGGACAGGGTCATGGCATCCTCGGGCAGGGGCTTGGCCTGGGTGCTGTCGCCCATGGCGACAAACCTGTACCACCTGTCGACATGGCTGGCGCCGTAGTCGTCAGAGGTAATCGGATGCAGCCCCGCCTGCGCAATGTCATCCTTAAGATTGTCCTGCATGAGGACGACGAAATGGTACGTGTCGTTCTCATCAATGAGATTCAGGGTGTTGTCGGCCTCGGAGGTGAATGAGAAGTCGTCTGAGAAGTCCAGTGCAGTGCACCAGTAGACCGTATCGTTCGCCTCGAAGCCTGCGCCTTGTACGTCGGGGTGTCGAAGTCCGAGACGATCTGGTCGCAGGTCTGGGTCAGGCCGATGGCTTCGTCGGTGAAGGTGACGGGCTCGATCTCCCTGAGCCCCGCCACAGTGCTCGGACCCGTTGCCTGCAGCAGCCGAGTCCGTCGAGCCGCCGGACACCTGACCTCGTCGGGGCGCCCGTGTCAGAAGCCGGGCCGCTTGCGTCCTGCCCGTCCTTCACTTCCCCGCAGGCGGACATCCCTGACGGCGCAGGCAGCGGCGGCGACAGCACTGAGGATCTTCACGATGGTGCGCATACGAGGTTCCGTTCTCTTGCGGAGCGATGACGGAGTCAAGTGTGCTCGATGCGGCACGGCCGAGCCGAGTCGGCCCCCTTTCGCGAGATCGGCAAGACGGCCAGACGAGGGCGGCAGACAGCCAGAACAGCAGCATCTGCCGAGCAGACTGCAGAGCCTCTGCTCAGCGCCCGCTGCTCAGCAGGACGCGAAGCACCTCCGGGGCGGCGTAGCGACGGGGGTGGGAACCCCGCGTTGACGATCTCCAGAAGACCGAGCTCGACGAATTGGCCGACAAGCCCATTGGCCCTCCCGTAGGACAGCCCCATCTCCTTTCGACCCTGCGAACGGTGAAGGACGGATTGGCCACGGCGAAGTCGACGAGGTCGAATGCATCGGGCCGAGCGCAGCGATGACGCCTGACCTGCTCCGAAGATCCTCCCTGCACTGCGACCAGCGCCAGCATCTGCTCCTTCGTCCCGGTCGCGGCATCGGTGAGGCCGCGGGCGAAGAAGGACAGGAAGGAGTCCCAGTCGCCGTCCGTGCTCACGCCGAGAAGCGTGTCGAGTACTCGGTGCGGCGAGCCTCGAACCAGGGTGAGACGGTGAGGCTCGGCTCCGACAACAGCCCTGTGTTCAGGAGTGTCAGGACAATGAGGTACCGCCCGAGGCGGCCGTTGCCGTCGCGGAAGGGATGAAGCGTCTCGAACTGGTAGTGGGCCATGCCCGCCACGACAACCGGGTCGATGCGGTCGGAATGATCTGCTCCGAGCCAGTCGACGAGCGCCGCGACACCCGCGCGCAGCTGATCCCCGGCGGCGCGGGAACGAACCTGCCGGCTTCAACCGGCACGCTTCGGGGCCCTGCCACATCGCGACGTCCGATGACGACTTGACTCTCGCGCAGCCGCCCGGACTCCTTCTCCAATGGTGTTCCGCGCATAAGGCGCCCCTGGAGGTCCTCAATGAGGGTCAGGGTGAGCGGACGTCCTTCATTCATCCAGTCGAAGCCGAGCCGAGCCATACCGGCGTAGTTGAGGATCCTCAGTCATCTCAATGGACGCCGACATATCGTCGTCCGCCTTGAGTACCTCGTCGAGCGGAGCGTACGTCCCCTCGAGCGCTGATGTGGACTGCGCTTCTCGACGCAGCGACGGTGTCCGAAGCAAGTGCGGGTTGGGAAGTCGCCGCGCCGTAGCATCAAGAGCTGCGAGCGCCCGACCCGCCGCCGCAATGGTCCGATAGGTCGTGCCGGAGAGTTGCGGCTCTTCCTCTCCCAGGGGAACCGGGATGAAGGCGTGATGACGCCAACTGCCCAGATGCAGGTCCGATCCGCTGATCTCGACCAGTTCTCCCATCGACGGGTTCCTGAACATCTTCACGTCCACGATGTCACGCTAACGGGAGTTGTGTGACATGATCAAGGAGAACTTTTCACACAGACCCCCATTGTGTGAAAAAGTTGTCGGCGGACATGTCACACATATGACGCATGAGCCGAGCACCCCGGCGGATCGGCACCCCGGAGCACCCAGAGCCGCCACCCCCGAGTCCACGGAGCCCCCAAAGACACACGGCGGACTCCCGGTTGCAGGGCATTACGAGGCGCACTGCTCGCTATCGCCTCAGGCCCCACTCCCCGATCGCGCTGTCGCCTGCGCCCGCCGCTCTGGCCTTGCGCGAGCGCTCCCAGCGCTGGACCGGTCGTGCGGTCAGTGCCAGGAGAGCCAGAACCTCAGGCCCGAGGTCACGATGGGGAGGCCGTGGCTGCCCGCACCCTCGACGGCGGAGACCTGGGACATGTCCGTCAGAACGGCGAGCGTCAGCGTCGCGAGGAGGGCGATCCGGCCGCGCGGGTGCCCGTACCAGGCCGCCAGCCCCAGTGCCGCCACAGTCGCAATCATGGCGGCCGAGAGAAGCTGACCACCCCTGTAGACGAGCCCAGTGGCCCCGGCCACGCCCTCGCCGGCGAGGTCCGCCGCCACTCCCACATCGGGATCGCGGATGAGTTGAGCCGACTGCACCCCCGACCAGCAGCATGATGAGGATCAGGGCAACGAGCAGCTGGGGCGGCCGCTGACGGTTCGCCTGGGCGTCCGCCGCTCTGCGCCCGGGCCAGCTCCACGGAGTCCACCGACTCCGGAACGACGGCGTCCAGGTCCAGCACGTAGAGGTCGCCGTCGGTCTCCACCCGGTCCCCGCCGCCGTTCTTGTCGTGGTAGGCGGTGAAGAAGTCCGGCCACACCCCAGGTCCGCCTCCGCATTGGCCCAGCGGACGTCGTCGACCACGAAGTTGCGCTCGATGTCGATATCCGCATCGATCTTGTGGGTGACCTGGAAGGTGAGGGCGCTCAGCCCCACGGAGCGGTCGTAGGGTCGCGCCCGGCCAGCCAATCACGCTGCGCCCGCCGGGCAGGACCCAGCCGGCCGGGGTGTGCCAGAAGCGCACGTGGTGGCGCTGGGAGGGATTGCCCTCGACCTCCTTCTGGTAGGCGAAGTCCTGGCCGCGCCCGAAGAGCACCAGGTGGAGACCGGAGCCGCCGGGTAGGAGCGGCGCAGCAGGGAGGAGACGACGATGCGCAGGGCGGAGCGCGGCGTGATCGCGTCGGCGCGCACCAGCCGGCTGCTCGCATCGCCGCATGGATATCGTCCTCGTCCCCGTGAACCGCCAGGTTGACGGGGTCGCCCAGGAGACCGATCCGGGTGCGCGTGCGACCGATGAAGTAGTCGGGCACATACAGCCAGGTGAGGACCTGGTGAACGCGGGGATGGCCAAATAGGCCAGCACCGCCCAGAAGAGCACCGAGTTGAGCGCCAGCCAGGGTCCAGAGTGCCACCCCGAGCCGATGAGCAGCCAGGCCAACCACAGCGTGGCAGCGGCGGCAACGGCGAAGAACACCGCGTCAATGATGTCGTCCAGACCCCAGCCGCGAGCCTTGACCTCCGTGACCTTCCTGGAAGGGCCGGGGCGGCGGTACACGGGCGGCGCAGTCGGCCGCGGCCGGGTCGTCACGGGATCACTCATAGGTGCCAGGCTACCGAGCGATCACACCCTCGGGCGGGAAGGCCGGGTGCCCGACGGCGGGGCGCGGCGCCCGCTAGGCGCGTGCGGCGTCGAGCAGCTCCTGAGCCAGGACGGGGTCAAGGTCCTCGTCATAGTCGGCCTCCCGGTCGACGCTCAGAGTGGAATCGGTGCAGGCGTAGGCCGCCACGCTCGTGCGGCTGGCCACGCTCCCGGTGGACAGCTCGAGGGCGCTCAGGCCATTGCAGTCGGCGACGGCGCGGATGAGGCCAGTCGTCTCGTCGGAGGTGAGCCGATGGTCCTGATCGCCGCTGAGTTCGCAGACGCTGATCCTCGTCAGGCCGCTCTCGCCACCGTAGGCCTGCAATGTGCTCCCGTACTTGCTGCGCTCCTCCGTGGCCAGGAGCGCATTGATAGGCGTGGTGTCGATCGCCTGCCCAGGCTCGAGATAGAGCTCGACGGACCGCTTCCCGCTGGAGAAGGTCTGCTTGTAGTAGAGCGTCGCCTCGCCGCTGCTCTCGCCGCTCCGCCGCTCTGCGGCGCCTGAAGGTCTTCCGGTATCTGAAGGTCCAGGTCCTCCGGGACCGTGTCGCTGTGTCGTAGTCCACCTCGACATGCTTTCTGTCCAGGGTCACCGACCGGGCGCTGGTACCCGCACGTGTCAGCGCAAGAGTCAGGGGCCGGGCGGGCCAGCTCGTGCTGTTGTCGCCCAGCTGGAGTCTCCATGCGCAGGGGAGGCCGCCAACCTTCCAGGACAGCGCAACCGTCACGTTTGACGCGGCGGCTGCGGCGATCTCGTCTGCCAGCTCCCTGCTCCGCTCCGGTGAGCAGGGTGATGACCTCCTCCGCTCCGGTCTCCGCGCGAAGATCCGCGGTCGTCATGATTCCCGTGTTGTTCCAGTACCCGGCCTGTGCGTCACAGGTGGTGACGGCCTCCTGCGCGCAGAAGTAGTCCCGGGCGGCTGGGCGAGCGCCACGTCCTCCTGAGGAGGATCTGGCCGCGGCTTTGGAAAAGGGGCCAGCCATAGGTGCCGCGCGCAGACGACCAGCACCAGCGCTGCGACCACGAGCAGCACCAGGAGGATCCGGGCCCACACTGAAACGCGTGTGAACATAAGCCCAGCATAGAGTTACTGGAAGGGCGGCACGAGTCTTAGCTCACATGCAGCTTCCTTCTCGACCTCCCGGGTCGCTCGCTATCGGATCGCGCGGGCGTATTCCTCGATCACGACACCGGATTCGAAGGCGCGAGACCCCACCAGGCGGAAGCGCTGGATCGTGGCCCCGGTCGTGCCGAACAGCCGGATGCCGCTTCCGAGGACGACAGGATTGCGCTTGAGGATCAGCCGGTCGATCTCGGGCAGGAGCGCCCGGCGAGGTCGCCGCCCCCGCAGAGGTAGATGCCCTGTCCGGGCTGCCGCTTCAGCTCGCGCACGGTGGCGAGGGCGTCGGCGGTGAAGGTCACCCCCTCCGGTGCGACGGCCTCGGATCGTGTCGCCACGTACTCGTGCAAATGCGTAGGGGCGATCGATGCCCGCGGCGCGCGCGACGTCGTAGCTGGCCCGGCCCCGAAACACCGAGAGACGCATGCGCCTCGCCGATGCCGCCGTGCGGGTACTGGCACAGCGAGGCCCGCACGGTCTGACTCACCGCGCGATCGACGCGGAAGCCGACGCGCCCAGAGGGCACCGCATCGAATTACTTCGCATCGCGTGACGAGATCATCGACGCAATCCTGCTCCGCATCAGCGAGCGCCTGCAGCCCGACCCGGGCGTTCATGCGGACCTCGCCGAAGAGTCCCCAAGCGTTGACCCTATTCGCGGCATATCTGCGCGACATCGTGCACCGGCTGACCTCCGACCGAGATGCTGCGATCGCGCTCTTCGAACTGCGACTGGAAGCCACCCGACGCCCAGCCGTCGCCGATGCCCTCGACCTGGCGGCGCAACGGGCTGCGCGCCGACATCGAATTCAACACGAAGATGGGCCTGCCGGGCGAGCCTGCCGACATCGCGCTCTTCCACTACGCCCTCGACGGGCTGATCCTCGACCAGCTCACCATTCCCATCGACGACGACGCCGATCCCGAAACGTTGGCACGACCCTCGCCCACCGGATACCCAAAGGTGAGCCGGGTGAATCGGTCGCGTTCCGGCACTTCCGCGACCTTCCCGGAAATACCGGGGCGGCGGTACACGGGCGGCGCAGTCGGCCGCGGTTAAGCCGTCACGAGGTCGGCTCACTCATGCCATCACGCCAGTGGGTGCACGACGGCGGGGCGCGGCACCCGTGGGCCTGAGACGGGGACGAACGGAGGAGGTGACGATCATTCTCCCCTTCGAGGGTCGAGCAGACGTATGCCCGTCCGTTCGAAATCTTTTGTGTTATGCGTGACCAGGATCAAATCGTGGACGATAGCTGTCGCGGCGATGAGTGCGTCCATTTCCGGCATGGGGTCAGGAACGTGCAGACCAGCAGCAGTCCGCGCCACGGATACGTCGATGGGGAGAATGAGCCCGGAGAACGCCGGCATGATCTCCGCCTCGAGCCAGGGCCCTCAGATGCTGTCCTGCGGACGCATCACGACGCTCAACTGCAGGATGCCCGCTCAATTTCCAGCAGCTGATGATGCTGATCGTCAGATCAGCGCGAACCTGGCTGGCCAGCCAGGCATTGAGCTCCGGAAACGTCTGTCGACGAGCATCGCTCAGAACGTTCGTGTCGAGAAGATATCTCACAGGTCAAGCCCACGCGGAGGCTCGAGCCCGCGTTCCGGCAGCGGCAGTTCGATATCGGGGTCCCTGTCCCCGCCAGAGCCGATCCCCAAGCAGCTCCTTTCCTGCGGTGAGCCGGTCGAAATCCTCCACCGTCATCAGCACATGGGAACGGCGCCCGTGATCGGTGATCGTCACCGGCCCGGATTCGGCGGCCCGCTTGGCCGCCGAAACGTCCCGGTTGAACTCACGGCTCGTGATGGTCACACTCATGGAAGTTTCCTTTGAAAGGAATCAGGTCTTCCTAGAACTCCCAGTCCTCGTCCTGGGTGGCCTCGGCGGTCCCCATGACGTAGGAGGAGCCTGAGCCGGAGAAGAAGTCGTGGTTCTCGTCCGCATTAGGGCTCAGGGAGGCCAGGATCGCCGGGTTGACGTCGACGGCGTCGGCCGGGAACAGCGCCTCGTAGCCCAGATTCATCAGCGCCTTGTTGGCGTTGTAGCGCAGGAACTTCTTGACGTCCTCGGTCAGGCCCAGCTCGTCGTAGAGGTCCTCGGTGTACTGCTCCTCGTTGTCGTAGAGCTCCATGAGGAGCTCGAAGGTGTAGTCCTTGAGCTCGTCCTGGCGGGCCTGAGAGGACTCGCACACCGCCAGCTGATACTTGTAGCCGATGTAGTAGCCGTGCACGCCTCGTCGCGGATGATCAGCCTGATGAGATCGGCCGTGTTGGTCGGCTTGGCGTGGCTGGACCAGTACATGGGGGCGTAGAAGCCGGAGTAGAAGAGGAAGGACTCCAGCATGGTGGAGGCCACCTTGCGCCTCCGGGTCGTCACCGCGGTAGTAGTCCAGAATGATGCGGGCCCTGCGCTGAAGGTTCTCGTTCTCCTCGCTCCAGCGGAAGGCCTCGTCGATCTCGGCGGTGGAGATGAGGGTGGAGAAGATGGAGGAGTAGGAGCGCGCGTGCACCGACTCCATGAAGGCGATGTTGGTGAGCACCGCCTCCTCGTGGGGGGTGCGGGCGTCGGGGATGAGGGAGACCGCGCCGACGGTGCCCTGGATGGTGTCCAGCAGGGTCAGGCCGGTGAAGACGCGGGTGGTCATGTTCTTCTCGGCGTCGTTGAGGGTGGCCCACGACTGCACGTCATTGGACAGTGGCACCTTCTCGGGCAGCCAGAAATTGCCGGTGAGGCGGTCCCAGACCTCAAGGTCCTTGTCGTCGTCGAGGCGGTTCCAGTTGATGGCCTGGACGCGGTCGACCAGCTTGATGGGCTCGTGCATGGGGCTCCTCCGAGAGTGCTCGCCTGCGGCCCGCCGCAGTGCACCCATGCTAACGACGGTGCGCCCAAGGGCGCGACGGCCCCGCCGCGTCATCGCGCACACACCCGGCGCACATCAGAGTCGCGCAGAGGCCGCCTTTGCCGGGATCACGGTCGCGCACCGGGCCAGACGACCGGGGCTAACGGGACAATGGGCCCATGAACGGACACGCGAGCACGCCCCCACGGCTCACCGGCGCGGCACCCGACCTCCTGAACCGGCTCATCGACGCCGCCGTGCGGCTGACGAAGCAGGCCGAGTCCGGTCGCGCCGTCGTCGGCATCACCAGGGGCGCCGGGGGCTGGCAAGTCCACACTCGCCGCCGAACTGGAGACGGCACTGAGACGGCGGGGCCTGCTGGCCGGGAGCGTGCCCATGGACGGATTCCACTCTCCAACGCGGTCCTCGACGAACTCGGCCGTCACCAGCGCAAAGGTGCACCGGACACCTTCGACGTCGACGGCTATCTGGCAATCCTGGACCGGGTGCGTCAGGTCGCCCGGAGGCGAACCCCGCGAGGTCCTGGCGCCGGTGTACCGGCGCGATCTGCACGAGCCGGTGGCGGCAGGCACTCGCGTCGCGGGCCGCGGATCGTCGTGACCGAGGGCAACTACTTTGGCGCTGAATTCACTGGGCTGGGAGGGTGCCCGGAGCGGATCGATCTGCTCATCATGGTGGAGGTGGACGAGGCCGAGTCTCATTCGGCGCCTGGTGGCGCGGCACATGTCCTTCGGGCGGCATCGGGCCGATGCCGGGCACTGGGTGCGCGCCGTCGATCTGCCCAACGCCCGGCTGGTGGCGGACTGCGCGAACCGCTGCGACGAGGTATGGCGGATCGGCCGATAGCGCCAGAGCCCACCTGTCAACACCGCTTCATGCCAATGCGACTGCCTTACCCTGGACGCATGACGTCTTCGCGGTCGCATACCGTCACCCGCCACCAGATCTTCCAGACCAGCCTCATCACGGCCCTGGCCCAGGGAGTCTATGAGGATGAGATGACGCTGGCCGAACTGCTGGGGCACGGCTCCTTCGGAATCGGCACCTTCAACGGACCTCGACGGGGAGATGGTGATCCCGGGCGGCACCCTGCTACCGGCTGCGCGGCGACGGCTCCGTGAGCGTGCCGGACCTGGGCGAGCGCACGCCGTACGCCGTCGTGACGAACTTCGTGCCGACCCTCCGCCAAGACGTGGACGGCGGACTCAGTCGCCAGGAGTTCTCAGATCATCGACGCCTCGTACCGAGCCGAACTACATGTACGCACTGCGGCTGACGGGCCGCTTCGCATGGGCAAGCGCCCGGACCGTCGTCAAGCAGGAGCGCCCTCATCGGCCTCTGGATCGAGGCCACCGGCGGCGAAGAGGTGGTCCGGCACGAGGACTTCGAGGAACCGTCGCCGGTTTTCGCACGCCCCTGTATGAGCTAGGGATCTCCGTGGCCGGCTGCCACGCCCACGTCATTGACGAGGACCGCAGCTGGGGCGGCCATCTTGTGGACTCTCGAACTGACCCGGGCGTCGCGGAGCCTGCCTGGGCACCGACTTCCGGCTGAGACTGCCACTGACCGAGGAGTTCGAAGAGGCGGATCTGAGTGAAGATATGAGCGAGGAGCCCGGCAAGCCGAGCATCACTGAGCCGGGCCGCACCGGCGGGCGTCATCCGCATCAGCACGATCACCGGGACCTCACCACCCCTCGTCCCCAGCCGCCCCTCCCATCGTCGAGGTTGGCATCCCGAGCACCCGCCAGCCCGGAATCGTCGTCGTGGTTCGCCCATCCGTCCCGGCATGCTCCTGACCCCGGCATGCTCCCTGGACATGGTCCTGCACCCGCCATTTTTCCGGGCAGGTCGATCGCCAGCCGGGCGCGGTGCGCGCCCGCCGCCAGAGGCATGAGCTTGACCACGCCGACGAGCCACGCCAGCAGCGGCAGACCCATGAGAATCATCGCGGCCGCATCGGGTGCACCGCCCGTCGGCAGGAGCAGCCACCACAGGACCGCCGTCTCACCCATGATCAGGAAGAAGGACGCCGCTTTGGCGCTTCCGTCAACAGCCCACCAGGCCGCGAGCGCGCTTCCGCTGCTGTCGCCGTCCTGGCCACGGGCCCCCGGCCAGATCCAGGGACCGCATGCCTCCCGCGCCCAGCCTCGTCAGGGCGCGTCTCAGCTGGGCGTCATAGCCGACGTCCCGCAGGAAGGAGAGCGACCCGCCGATCACCGCGAGTCCCCAGCACCGCCACGAGAACGCCGAGAATCCACCCCAGCCCCGCCCCCGAGCGGGCGGCGGCCAGGACGACGAACAACAGCCCGGCATGGAGGGGGAGCCAGCGCCCGAGGAACCGTGATGGCGGTCGGCGGCCAGGCGGCTGAGCGTCGACGGCCACCCTGCACTCCCATGGCGTGACGACGCCCGTCGATGCTGCAGAGGTGACCGCAGCCCATGCCCCGGTCTGGCCGCGAGAGCCCTCGTCGGGCGCTCCAGCACCGCCGTCGAGCCCAGCGCGGACAAGGACGATAAAGACGATAACGGAGCCCCGGCCTCGCCGATGACCACGAGGCCGTCAGCGCCGACGCGCGCCAGGCCATCTGCCAGAAGCTCATGCTCCAGGCGCCTGGATCTGCCGCCCCAGCGCAGACGACCCAGCACTGTGAACGCCCAGACGCCCAGGCCGATGGCGAGCAGGAGGCCGAGCTCGGCGTCCCCAGCCCCCAGGAGCGGAGGGTGGCGACAGTCAAGAAGCGAACGGAGCGTCCCAGGCTCGCCGGCGTCTCCCCCGCCGAGCAGCCCACAATCAAGGAGGCTGACGGTCAGGAGGATGAGCATCCACAGCCCCATCCCCCACAGGCCCGCACGAACCGACTGATGGCGGACGCGGCGCCACAGCCCCTCCCGTATCCACGCCGGCAGCGTCGAGTCATGGGCCGGGTGAGACGGCAGGAGTCGGCCCAGGCCCCTCAGCGCCCGCAGGGTGCAGCCGCTCGGCGACGGCGCCGTCGATGAACGCCGGCAGCCCGAGCCGAGGATGGCGGTCCCCAGGAGCGCGGCTGTGGCGCTGAGGACCACCGGCGTCGCAGTGCGCCAGGCGAGGGCGTCGCCACTGACCCAGGGCCCTGGCGCCGACATAGAGGATCGTGGCGGCGGTGAACAGGACGCCGACATCGAAGGCGCGCTGACCGTAACGGGCCACGGCGCGCGCCGAATCCAGCAGGTTGGCCAGGCGGTCCTCGCCCGGATCACGTCCCCTGACTGCACCTTCCTGAGACCGCCCCGCCCACGAGGTGCCGGGGCCGGCGATGTCCGCGGCGGCCTTGGGCAGGAGGGCCACCTGGGTGTCCAGGAGCGTGACATCGACGAGTCCGGAGCGGTTGGGGCGAGTCCTCGTGCCGGCGAAACGGGCGCATACCGCTCGGCACCGCCGGAGCGCGGCATCACCGGCTCATCCTTCGGCAGCACCCATAGGGTCGTCGGTGAACCGCTGGGCGAGATTCCAGGGTCGGCTTCCAGCCCGTCGCAGCCCGATGAGGGAGCGGACGCGCCTGAGCCGCATTGACAGCACAATATTACTGAGCAGGCCGCCGAGGACGACGCCGAGCACCAGGACCGTCCCCACCAGGCGCGCGCTGTCCTGGAAGGGGGCCGGCGCATAGGCGCGCACAAGGGACGTCACGACCGAGGGGGCCAGGACCGCCCACACCAGGCCGGGCAGGCGGCGGGCAGTGCGGCTCGCAACCACTGGCCGATAGCGGAGGGGCTGCCGCGGCGGACGGCATCGTCATCGGGAGCGCCTGTCCGATCGAGGAGGTCCGCGGACCCCATGATGGTCCCAGGATCGCTGGGCACTGGTGCTGCGCGCCCAGACGGTGGCGGCGCGCACATGAACGCGGCTCGACTTCCACCGCCAGTAACTGATGTAGAGGGCGATGAGGCAGGCGAGATCAGAACAATGAGAAGCGGAAGGAGCTGCGGCGGGGTCGTCGTCAATCACGGCGAGGACCCGAATGCCCGTCATGAGAAGGATCAGCGGAGTGAAGACCTCGCGTATGAGCGGGAGGGCCGCTGGGCGGTGAAGGAAGGCGGCGGAGAGCATCTCGACGGCGACTTCGGCTTCCACGGAGCGCATCTCGGCTTGCTGGGTCGGGGTCGGGCCATCGAGGTACGGGGTGCCTCAGGGCGTACCACCGGGATGGATGGAACCGTTGTTCGCGACAGTGCCGACTCGACATAGGGGCGGGGAATGTCGGCGGTGGTGCTCATGCCCTCACGCTACTCGGCCCGGTGCGACACGCAAACCCGTCACTACTACCATTACGTACCCGCGCCGCTACTCGACCTCCCAGCGCCTCCGCAGCGAGAGCAGCGCCTCTTTCCACTGGAACAAACACTTGAGAAGCACTGCGTGACCAGCATAAGAGAAACTCATGAATTACCTGTCAAAAGTCTTGCACTCCACAATAGTCACTGGCGTTCGCGTAGATTGCACAAATGGTTCGTTACCAGCACATGTATCGCGTCGCTCCATCCTGGGCACCGCCTCCATCGGGATCGCGGCCTCCGGGATCGCCGCATGCTCTCAGGCGTCCTCGCCGAGCAGCGAAGGCACGCGCACCACGGGAGACGCGCAGGGAGGCAGCGGTTCAGCCGGCTCCACAGCGAGCGCTCCAGCATCGGGCGAGCTGATGCTCCCTCTCGACGATCTTGTCGCGGAGGCGCAGGGCAAACTCACTCAGGAGGCGTACAGCGATCCGGGATACCGGCAAAGAACTCGCTTTCAATGTATTCCTACCCGAGGGGTATTCCGGCTCGGGCTCCTATCCACTGGTGCACTACATCGCGGACGCCAGCACCGTATCCGACGACCCCACCACTCCGTTGTCGCAGTACGGCGCGCTCATTTGGGCGAGCAGCGTCACGCAGGCGACCGACCCCTGCATTGTGGTGGTGCCCTCCTACACCGAGACGGTTCTGACGACCGATGACGGTTACACGACGACCGATTGGCTCGTGGACCTCACCGGCCGCTTCGTCACATGGCTTCAGGAGCCAGTACGCTATTGATCCCGCCCGCGCCCTAGCGGAACCGGGCAATCGATGGGTGCATGATCCACCTGGTTCTGGCCGGTAAACAGCCCGATCTCGTTCACTGCTCATGTTTCGTCGACGGGCAGTGGGATCCCAGTCAGCTCTCCGGTCTGGGCGAGTCCACATTCATTTACCATGTCGCGGGCGGTGACGACAGGGCCCTGGAGGGTCAGACCGCCACCAAGGACATGCTGACCCAGGCGAGTGTGGATTTTCGGCGGTCGCCGATGAGGAGTGGGATGCGACGGTGCGACCCCTCCGCGCTTCCAGCAGACGCGCTATTCGGCAAGGGAAGTAGCGGAACTTCTCCTCCTTCGTCGCGGGCACGGTGCTGGAGGCGAACCCGCAGTCGATGGAGCCATGGCTCCTTCGAGCCCGCCCACAAGCTGACGGGCGTGTGGAACTCGGCTGCCGGCCCAGCGCAGCGCCTGATCGACCCGCACCGGGCACGCCGCTAGAGGCTCGCCGGAGGAAGCCGATGGGCCGGCGGCCCCTCTCCCATGCGCATTCAGTTCCGGCAGCACTCAGAATGCCCACGCCAGCCTGGCCGGCCAGGTCGGTTGGGCCAAGACGATGGCCGTCAGAAGGATCTGCGGAATGCTGTGTCGATGACGAAGTCGGGAGTGGATCTGATCAGGTGGCATGCCTCGACCGTACGCGAGCTAGCGCGGGTCGAGAACGGTAGAGCCCCTGATAGAGTGAATCGGCAGGGACGTCGGGATCCGGCCGATTCCGCCCAGCGCCGGGAGCGATGACCATCGTTGACGGCCTTGCGACAAGACGACAGAGGCGACCCGCCCGACCCTCACCAGCATCCTCACTGTAGAAACTGAGCGCCTCACCTACAAAGTGACGACCACTGTAGAAACTGAGCGCCCCACCTCACAGCGACGACCTCACTGAGGCAGTGACGACCGTGAACGCCGACGAACTGCATCAGCATGTCGCACGCATGCGCCGCCAACGCAGCGACGACGCCTCCGAGGAAGCGAAGGCCGCTGTTCGCGACCTGCCGAAGAGCATCTGGGACACCGTGTCCGCCTTTCGCCAATACAGATGGCGGAACCATCATCCTCGGCCTTGATGAGGGCGAGGACTCCAGCCGGCCAAGGTTCACCGAGGCGGTGGCCAAACGTCGGATTGACGCCCTGATCTCAGGACTCGATGCCTCGCCGCAGGGAAGCGCCAAAGTAGCACCGGTGCCGGACTGCGTCCCAGAGCGCGACACCGTGGACGGCCGTCCCGTAGTCGTCCTCAACGTGCCATCCCTGCGCGAGCGTCTGGACATTGACATGCCATGCTATGTCATTGTTAAAGGGATTCTGAACGGCAGTTTCAAACGTATGGACGATCATGACGTCCGCCTGTCTCCTTACGAGGTGCACGTCCTGAGAACCCGTCGGATCGAGGATCCCACAGACCGTGAGCCAGTGCTTGGAAACAACCATTGAGGATCTCAACCCCAGAGCGTGGATCGCCTCCTCAGTGAGCTTCGCGCAGCAGCAGCTCACATCCTCGACCACATCAACAAGGGACGACCGGGAGACGGCCTCAAGCGGCTCAACATCCTCACGTCCGACGGTGTTCCGACCTCGCCGGATATGCAACGCCAGCACCCTATCCGCAGCAAGAGTTCCCACGGCTGGTGGTTGATGTAGTGTCCACCCTGGCACGCAGAAGGCCCAGGACACCAGCGTGCGATTCCTCGATAGACAGGTGTGCGACGGGCCCTATTCCGCTCTATGGTGGAGGATGCCGTGTCCGCAGTAACGCGGAATCTGCGCCACCGACGAATTACGAAGGGAGCGTTACTGAAGATATTCTCGAAATTCCAGAAGATGTTTTGCGGGAGGCCATCACAAACGCAGTAATGCACTCGCGACTACTCCGCGCACGCTCAAGGTCAGACAGTTGCTGTGGATATCTATCAGACCGAGTTGAGGTCGGGAATCCCGGCGGTCTCTACGGAGGCAGGACCATCACCAACATTGACGAGGGGCTTCCCGTCTCTCGCAACAAGGTTCTTGCGAACCTTCTGCGCAGCGTCCCCAGACCTCATAGCAGGGGTATGGTCGCCGAGGCCGCCGGAACCGGCGTTCCTCGCATGATCAATGCCATGCGCCAACAAGGTCTTCCCGCTCCGGACTACGATGCGACAACGATCGACCGCGTGATGGTGAAACTCTCCCTGTTTCGGTCTCCTTGACTCCCGAGTGCGGGGCGTGGCTCGACAGTCTTCCGGCGGGCCGCGGAACACCGCGGCGGATTCTGTTCTGGCGCTGACCCGTAGAGACGGGAAGGTGGGTAGTGATACAGGCGAAATCTCGGCCTCGACTCCGACGACGTACGGGATCTCCTCGGCGAGCTCGTAGCGGAGGGACTTCTGATCGGCATGAATGACGGCCCCTATGTACCGCCGATCCGAAGCTGGGCATGCCGGTCCACCGGAGCCAGGTGGGAGGTCCTGTCCGTTCCGACCCCCGGGAGCCACCGAAAATTCAGGAGATCGCCGAGCAGACGGGCAAATCCTCTCCGCCTCCGCCCGCTTCTGCGCGAACTGGTTGGTGACGGCTGATTACCGCAACCGCACCGCCTACCAGCCGCAACCGCGCTTACCTGCTCGCCGAGTAGGAGGCTCCAAACACTGGAAGCACTGTAAACACCGTCTGTCCATATCGGAGGTTTAGAAACATCTCCGACGCCGGCAACCGGGTCAGGTCCCGCGGAATCATGTCGTTCCTGGGCCGTGCCAGTCTTTATTCGACCTTTACTCCGAGCGCTATACCGCCGCGCTGAATGGTGCTGGCAGCATCGGGCCAGCACATCCGCGCATCGGCACCGCGCGTTGACGAGAACGCTTGCAGTGCTTGCAGCGTATGCTGACGTATCCTGATCGTGCTCAGGGCAGTAGCCTTTGGGAAGTGAGCCCGGCAGCCTTCCCGGACGGTGGGTGAGCCGGGTTTCGCGTTGTCTCAGATGAGGTCAACTGTGATCGTCGTGATGTGGAGCCTCGACCGCCGAGCGCCAGTCACCTCCACGATGCCACGCCCACGCAACACCATCGGCAAACGACAGCAGCGGTTCCTCGTGGTCATGAAGATGATCGTAGGTTCCACGCCAAGAGGTACTTAACTCACTCCTGAGAATCTGGTTATCGCTCTTCACCGCAGGATCATTTCGATCAAGAACCAATCGAACGCATGCGGTTGTCGCCAGCGCACGAGCAACAGCACGCAAACATAACTGCCTTCCCCTGAATACCTTTGACTTCAGTTCGATATAACTGAACTGCAAGGTCGCACTGCATCATGTCACCAGTACCGCTCGTCGAACCCTCATCACGCTCCTTGGTGAAATGAATGGAACGCTGCCCTCGCCGCAAACGACTCCGCAAAAGACGACGATAAATATTGACATCAGAAAGGGCGAATCATAATGACGCAAATCGAATACCCATTCACCTCTGACTCGTCAGCAAATGCATGGAAAAGGGCGCTGAAGATTCCAATCCGCCCCAGAGTCGCGCCACATGAGCAACTACCACGTTCACCCCGGCTTCCATGCGCGGCTCGAACAAGGACCAGAGCCTCACAACATGCAGGAGACGCAGCCCTCGACCTCGGTGCCTGGTCAGGCCGCCTGGCGCAGGCGGATGTAGTAGAGGGTCTTGATGCCCTTGCGCCAGGCGTAGATCTGGGCCCGGTTGACGTCGCGCGTGGTCGCGGTGTCCGGGAAGAACAGGTGAGGCTCAGGCCCCTGGTCCACGTGCTGGGTGGCCGCGGCGTAGGTGTCAATGATCTTCTCCGGGCCGATCTCGTAGGCGTCCTGGTAGTACTCCAGGTTGTCGTCCGTCACGTAGGGAGCTGGTAGTAGACGCGCCCGATCTTGCCTCCTTGCGGATCTCAATCTGGCCACAATGGGGGTGGATCGACGACGTCGAGTGGTTGATGTAGGAGATCGAGCCGGTCGGCGGCACCGCCTGCAGGTTGCGGTTGTAGATGCCGTCGCGCCGGATCTTCTCGGCCAGCTCTGCCCAGTCCGCGCGCGTGGGCTACGTGCACGCTGGAGGACCTGAAGATCTCTGGACGCGATCGGTCGACGGGGACGAAAATCCCTGAGTCGTGTACTTCGAAGAACTCGCCGGTGGCGTACGCGAATCCCTCGAAGCCGACGAAGGTCCGGCTACGCTCGACGGCGAGGTCGCGAGGCGCGCTCAGGGCCGCGAAGAGCACGCAGGCGAAGTAGACGTTGGTGAAGTCCAGGCCTCCTGGCTGCCGTAGAGGATCCTCTCGCGGGCGAGGAAGCCGTGAAGGTTCATCTGCCCCAGGCCGATGGCGTGGGACCTCGGTTGCCGCGGTCGATCGAGGGCACGCTCGGCAGGTGGGTCTGCTCCGAGACGGCGGTCAGTCCCTCGCACCGCGGTCGCGATCGTCTTAGCGAAGTCTGGGAATCCATCGTCTTGGCGATATTGAGGCTGCCCAGGTTGCAGGAGATGTCCTTGCCGACGTGCGCGTAGGACAGGTCCTCATTCAGCACGCTCGGCTCGGAGACCTGCAGGATCTCCGAGCACAGGTTGGACATGACCACCTTGCCCTTGACCGGGTTGGCGCGGTTGACCGTGTCCCTCGAACACGACGTACGGGTAGCCCGGACTCGAACTGGATCTCGGCCAGGGTCTGGAAGAACCTGCGCGCGTTGATCTTGGTCTTCTTGATGCGCGCGTCGTCGACCATCTCGCGGTACTTCTCGGTGACATCGAGGTCCGCGAACGGCACCCCGTGGACGCGCTCGACGTCGTAGGGGCTGAACAGGTACATGTCCTCGTCATTCCGGGCCAGCTCGAAGGTGATATCGGGAATGACGACGCCGAGCGACAGGGTCTTGATGCGGATCTTCTCATCCGCGTTCTCGCGCTTGGTGTCCAGGAACCGCATAATGTCGGGGTGGTGGGCGTGCAGGTACACGGCCCCGCGCCCCTGGCGCCCCCCAGCTGGTTGGCGTAGGAGAAGGAGTCCCAGCAGCTTCATCACCGGGATGACGCCGCTGGACTGGTTCTCATGCGCTTGATGGGCGCGCCCATCTCACGCAGGTTGCTCAGCAGCAGAGCCACTCCCCCGCCCCGCTTGGACAGCTGCAGGGCGGAGTTGATGCCCCGGGCGATCGACTCCATATTGTCCTCGATGCGCACGAGGAAGCAGGAGACGGGCTCACCGCGCTGAGCCTTGCCCTCGTTGAGGAACGTGGGCGTCGCCGGCTGGAAGCGGCCGGTCATCATCTCCTGATGAGGTCCAGGGCCAGCCGCTCATCGCCGTCGGCCAGCGCCAGGGCCACCATGGTGACCCGGTCCTCGAAGCGCTCCAGGTAGCGCTTTCCGTCGAAGGTCTTGAGCGTGTACGAGGTGTAGTACTTGAAGGCGCCCAGGAAGGTCTCGAAGCGGAACCTGTGCGCGTAGGCGGCCTTGAAGGCGGCCTTGACGAACTCCGGGGAGTAGCGCTCCAGGACGCCCCCCTCGTAGTAGCCCTCCTCGACCAGGTAGTCGAGCTTCTCCTCGATGTCGTGGAAGAAGACCGTGTTCTGGTTGACGTGCTGGAGGAAGTACTGGCGCGCGGCCTGGCGGTCCGCGTCGAACTGGATCCTCCCGCTGGCGTCGTACAGGTTCAGCCTGGCGTTGAGAGCGTGGTAGTCGAGCTCCGGGGAGGGGGCGGGCCCCAGCCCGGTGTCCGTCAGCGTGTCTGCCAAAAGTCTTCCAATCCTTGTCTGACGCGTGCGACGTCGGTGGGCGTCCCCAGCAACTCGTAGCGGTACAGGAACGGCACCCCGAGCTTGCTCGCGATAATGTCGCCGGCGAGGCAGTACGCCTCACCGAAGTTGGTGTTCCCCGAGGCGATCACGCCCCGGCACAGGGAACGGTTGCGCGGGTCGTTGAGGAACTCGATGACCTGTTTGGGCACGGCCCCTGACGGACCCCCGCCGTAGGTCGGCATCGAACAGGACGTACCTCACCGACCGTAAGCGGCTCATCCCGACGGCGCAGCGGAATACGCGCACTGCGATAACTGAGCCTGCCCACGAAGCGGTGAGTGTTCTCCGAGGCGGAGGAGAAGTACACCAGGAGCGGACCGCCCCGACTCGAGGAGGGCACGCCCTCAGACCGCGAGGGCCTCGACGGCGACGGCCAGGGCCTTGATCTGTCCGGACGGAAACCGACCAGTGATCCTCCCGGCCACGACCATAGGGCCTGGGCGTAGCTGAGGGCCCCTGACCTGCTCCAGGGCCCTCGACATCGAGCGCGACGTCCACCGTCCGGTAGACCAGACCCGCCTTGTCCAGAGCGCGGTAGGTAGCGCTGCACTGCACGCAGTTGGGCTTGGAGTAGACGATGATCGCCATATCGGTCACTTCCTCGGGTTCCGGTGGCGAGCCGGACGTATCACCCCGCAGGGGGATCGCGCTGGTGTAACCACACATCTGTCATTCGCGGAAGGCCATGGCGGCCCCGCGAGACAAGACACTACCCCTAGGGGTCCACCGGGTCCACCACCCCAACATGCTGTGTCTGGCGCCGACCTGTGCACAATGACCTCCTCGCCTGTGGATAGCTCCGGGACCGCTTGTGGAGGGACCGTGGATAGTCGCCCCGCGCGCCTCGGGGCGCCGTCCCGGGGCTCCTGCCCGATCCACAGAACCATGGTCCTGCGGGGTGTGACACGAAAGAGGGCCTCCCTAACCACAGCACCGCCGTCCCTGCCTGGAGCACACCGGCCCCCGCCCTGGGGACAAGTCCGGCAAATCTCGGTTGCGTCACACCTGCCTTCCGCGTGTCGCCACCGCCGTCAGCCCACCAACCAGCAGCCGCCAGCCCACCAGCCCCTCAGCCCACCAACCGCAGGCGCCAGTCACCGCTGCACAGGCTCCGCCGTCGCCCTCCCCGCAGCCCCCCACCACGCATAGGCTTACCGCCACGGTCCCCGCGCTGGCCACCGCAGGGCGGCTGCACCACGAGCCTGAGAGAGCCCGAGAAGAAAGGACCGCCCATGGACGCCGGGATACGCCGTCAGGAGATCCTCGACCGCCTCGCGGCCACGCGCAGGCCCCTGGCCGCCACCCGCCTGGGCGCGCAGCTGGGCGTCTCGCGCCAGGTCATCGTCGGCGACGTCGCCCTCCCTGCGCGCCGAGGGCCACCCCATCCGCGCCACCAACCGCGGCTACGTGCTGGCCCGTCCCGCCACCCGGCCGCACCGCTCCATCTTCGTCCAGCACACCCGCGAGGACATCGCCATCGAGCTGAGCTCATCATCAAGGTCGGGGGAGCGTTCTGGACGTCTCGGTGGAGCACCGCCTCTACGGGCAGATCACCGTCGACCTGCTCATCCGCAGCCCCGAGGACCTCGCCCACTTCCTGGCGCGCCTGCCCCGGTCCACGGCCCTGTCCGAGTTGACCAACGGCTGGCACACCCACACCATCGAGGCCGACGACGAGGCCGCCTCGATGCGGTCGAGGCCCGGATGGGGAGCTCGGCTTCCTGCGGTAGTGCCCCGCCCTGCTTTCCCGCAGCGCACTCCCCACGCCCCAGGCCACCCCTGCCTCGTGACACGCATCCCACCCATGTGTCATGACACTGACGGCATCCGAGGGATAGGCTGCTAGGTGTCTTGACACCCATGGGCCTCGCGCCCCTTCGACTCCAAGGCAGCCCCGTGACCACCAACCGCACACCCGCCACCAGCGCCGCAAGCACCGCCACCACCTCCGCAGCCTCCCTGCTGCGCCACCTCCTGCCCGCACTGCGCGCCCTGGCCCACCGCGTCCTCATCGACGCCATGACCGGCATGGCCCACGGCCTGTTCGCCTCCCTCATCCTGGGAACGATCCTGGGCCAGCTCGGCAGGCTCCTGCCCGGCGCCGCCGGCACCTGGCTCACTCTCCTGGGGGCGATCGCCACCTCCCTGACCGGGGCGGGCATCGGCGTCGGTGTGGCCCACCGCCTCAAGGCGCCAACCTTCGTCGTCGTGGGCGCCATGGTGGCCGGGCAGGTGGGCGCCCGCGCCGCGGCCCTGCTGTCGGGCACCGCCCTGCAGTCCGACGGCGGAGCACCGGCCCTGGTTCTCAACGGCCCCGGCGAGCCACTGGGCGCCTTCATCGCCGCCTGGGCAGCAGTGGAGGCCGGGCGCCTGGTGGCGGGCCGCACCAGCCTGGACATCCTCGTCACCCCCACCCTGTCCGTATGCGCCGGCGGCAGCGCGGGCCTGCTGGTGGGCCCGCCGATCTCGCGCCTCATGATCAGCCTGGGCCAGCTGGTCAACTGGGGTACCGAGCGCCAGCCCCTGCTCATGGGCATCATCGTCTCTGCCCTCATGGGCATCATCCTGACCCTGCCGATCTCCTCGGCGGCCCTGGGCATCATCCTGGACCTCTCGGGCCTGGCGGCCGGGGCGGCCACCATCGGCTGCACCACGCAGATGGTGGGCTTCGCCGTGGCCAGCTATCGGGAGAACCGCTTCGCCGGGCTCATCGCCCAGGGTTTGGGCACCTCCATGCTTCAGGTGCCCAATATCGTGCGCCACCCCTCATCTGGGTGCCGCCCACCCTGGCCTCGGCGATCTTGGGCCCCATCACCACGATGGTGCTGGGCATGCAGTCCAATGCCATCGGCTCGGCATGGGTTCGGCGGGGCTCGTGGGCCAGATCATGACCTTCCAGACAATGTCGGCCCCACCCTCCACCGGGCGGCTCATCGCCCTCATAGTCGTCTTCCAGATCCTCATCCCCGCGCTGCTGACCCTGGGGATCAGCGAGCTCATGCGGGCCCGCGGCTGGATCAAAACCGGGGACATATCCTGGCCGCCGGCTGAGGGCCGCCGCAGTCGCCTCCACCCGGCCATGCCGCGCCAACCGCCTCAACCACTCTCAGCCCTCCCCAGCCGAACCTCAGCCACCTCCAGCCACCCCTGCTCTCCGGTATCCCACCTTTCGCCGGGGTCGGTAATTTGTCTGGGTCCCATGGCCGGAATTAAACAAAACGACATTCTGGGGCGGCTGCTGCGAGACTGCCAGCTGATAATTGAGGGATCGCGCATGAGGATTGCCTCGTGCAGATCGACATGACGGACGAGGAGCGAGGCGTCCCTCATCAGGTGGAAGAAGCATTCGGACACCCTACAGGCTTGTGAGAATGAAGGCGAGGCGATTGCGTACGCTGCCCGCGGCGTCGGCCTGCAGATATTATCATGGAGATGGTCGAGCGGGCCGAGAAGACAGTGCGCAAGTGGCTGTCACAGTGGCGGAGGCGCAGACTGGGCTCCCGTGGTAACCGGTCACGCCGTGGGCAGGAACGCGGCGAGGCTCAGGCGGGCGCAGAAGGAGGAGCTGGAGGAGATTCTTGGTAAACCGCCATCGGAGGCGGGCGCCTGGGCCGAGCTCTGGGACGTCCCGGCTCCTTGAAGGATGCCGCGTCTGATCAGATTCGGCGTCGAGTACAGGTCGGAGTCCTCCCTACCGGCTGCTCATGCGCTTGTCGGGCATGAGCCTCAGGCTCCCCGACCCGTTCGTGGGGGCGCCGCAACGAGAAGGCCATCACCAGGCGGATGGCCGAGTTCCGAGACCAGGTCGCCGGTCTGCTCCAAGACGGCCGGGAGCCCTGTACCGACGACGAGGTCCGCGTGGAGCACGAGGCCGAGACGAAGCGCATGTGGCTCCCCAAGGAAGAGAACAAAGCTGTACGTGGACCGCAAGAAGGCTGAGCCGGTCGTTCATCGGGGCACTGAGCCTGACGACCAAGAAAAATGAGGATCCACCCCATCGAGGGAAACCAGAACGCCGAGCAGACTCCTGCCCTCATGATGGGTCGCCTGGCGCGCGAGACCGATGAGGGAAGAAGATCGCAGTCTTCCTGGACAACGCCAGGTTCCACCACGCCAAGGCCTTGAACGATCTTATGCCCCGGTCAGGCTCTGGAGCGCATCACACCCATCTACATGCCCCCACGCCCCCTGACCCTGGGACCCACAGAACACATACGGGACGCCGCCAAAGCCAACATCGCCAACCCCCGCGCGCGCTCGCCCCGCAAAACACCCTCGCGGCCTTCACCACCTACATCACCAACCGCACCTTCGACTACGACTTCGAGCACCTCCCAATCACACCACCACGCACCGACCTTGTTTAATTCCAGCCATACTTGAAGGCGCCCAGGAAGGTCTCGAAGCGGAACCTGTGCGCGTAGGCGGCCTTGACGAACTCCGGGGAGTAGCGCTCCAGGACGCCCCCCTCGTAGTAGCCCTCCTCGACCATGAGAGCGTGGTAGTCGAGCTCCGGGGAGGGTACCGGCTCCAGACCGGTATCCGTCAGGTGTCTGCCAAAAGTCTTCCAATCCTTCTTTGACGCGTACGACGTCGGTGGGTGTTCCCAGCAGCTCGTAGCGGTACAGAAGCGGCACATTCAGCTTGCTGGCGATAATGTCACCGGCGAGGCAGTACGCCTCACCGAAGTTGGTGTTGCCGGAGGAGATCACACCTCGGCACAGCGACCGGTTGTGCGAGTCATTGAGGAACTTGATGACCTGTTTGGGCACGGCCCCTTTAACAGACCCTCCGCCATAAGTCGGCACGAGGAGGACGTACTTCTCGTCGACCGCGAGCGGCGCCTCCTTCGGCCGCAGCGGTATACGTGCGCTGCGGAATCCGAGCTTGCCCACGAAGCGATGCGTGTTCTCCGACGTGGAGGAGAAGTACACCAGGAGGGGCCGCTCCGACGACTCGAGGTGGACACGCCCCTCAGACCGCGAGAACCTCGGCGGCGATGGCCAGAGCCTTGATCTTGTCCGGACGGAAACCCGACCAGTGATCCTCCCCGGCCATGACAACAGGAGCCTGGGCATAGCCGAGGGACTTGACCTGCTCGAGAGCCTCAACGTCGAGAGAGATGTCGACCGTCTCGTAGCGGAGTCCCGCCTTGTCCAGGGCGCGGTAGGTGGCGTTGCACTGCACGCAGTTGGGCTTGGAGTAGACGGTGATCGCCATGTAGGTCACTTCCTGGCTCTCGTGAGGGGTCGATGGGCAGGTATTCGGGTCGCAGCCAATGGCACCCTCACAAGGAGGTTCCACCGGCGTAACAACACTCGTGTAGTTCTCGGGCGGGCATACCGCCCCGCAGGGCAAGACACTACCCCTAGGGGTCCGGGCGTGCCAGCACCACTAGATAATGTGTCTGACGTGGCGCTGTGCACAATGCGCCTCCTTCCTGTGGAGAGCGGCCCGTCATCCTGTGGACGCCGGGAGACGCGGACCATCTGCAGCCTCCGACGCTGAAGACCGACGAACGACCCACGATCTGCGCAACCATGCTCCTCCAGGGGTGTGACACGAATTCTGCCCTCTACCCACAGGCCTCCACGCACCTTCTCCGCCCACTCCATCCCCATCCTGGGGACAGAGCTCGGAAAACTCACCCCCGGAAAGCGACCGCTCCGGGCGTGTCGCACTCCCGTTCATGGGTGCGGGGCGACCCAGCCACTCCTTCGCCACCTGCCCCACTTCACGCGTTCGCCACACGCCCGTTACAATATTGACATATGTCCGACATATCGCGGATATCTGTGGCGCGACACCATCACCAACCACCCACGGCTCCACCCTCCACCCGAGTCGGAGGCCGGGACATTCCGAACATTACTCATAACTGCCGATGGTTATTCACAGGTTATTCACAGAACTGCGCGTTGGACTGACCATCTTCGGACTGAGCGACATGCTCACCGAACGGTCTTGCCCTGACAAACCGCGAAGAAAGGAATTCTGCGATGACCCTCACCGCGCTCGCCTCCACCGGCCTTGACATGGTGGCGCTGGCCGTCCCTGGTCGGTGCACTTTACATACCCCGTCATGGTCGCCGAGACCTTGTGGCCGCTTATATCGGAGTCAACATCGGCGTCTTGGCCGTCACGCTCCCTGCTGTCCAGCGCGCAGGAACTGGGGCCGGTCTGGGCCTGGGACTCTTCGGCGTCCTGTCGATCATCCGCCTGCGCTCCACCGCTCTGGCCCAGGGTGAGGTCGCCTACTTCTTCGCCGCTCTGGCACTCGGCTTGATCGGAGGCATGGAGGCCAACATCGGATTGACCGCCACCCTCATGGCGCTGGTGCTCGCAGCCCTGTTCGTGGGCGACCACCCGCGCTGATGCGGCGCAACCGCAACCAGGTGGTGACCCTCGACCGCGCCGTCAGCGATGAGCACGAGCTCACCGACCATCTCGAGCAGCTTCTCAACGCCAGGTGCTCAACCTGGACATCCAGCGCCTCGACCTGGTCAATGACACGACCATCGTCGACGTCCGTTACAGGCTCCACCGCCCCAGCCTCAGACGGAGGCTCTGCAGGTCTCACAGGCCGCACAGGCCTCGCCGCAGCCTCTTCAGACCCAGCAGTCGGCGCCATTGGTTCACGAGGTGTCCACGACCACGCCCCTCCCTCGGGATGGCCAGGCGGTGCAGCCCCAGGGAATCGCGACATCGACCTTCTCGCCTCAGCAGCCGGCATCCACACGGCGGGGCCGGCGAAGCCAGCAGAGCCCGAATAGTCAGCAGGAGTACCAGAGCGCACCCGCACCGCAGCAGAGCCAGCCCGCCGCCCCTGCGCAGGACCCCTGGACCAACTCTTCCCGGCCCGCGCCGCCCTCACACCCCAACAACGCCCACTAACAGCACTGACTGCGCTGACGGCCCTGACCGCCCAGCGAGGTCGGCAAGGTCGGGCAACAGATCAACCAGTCGCAGAACCGGCGGCTCCGGCGAGGCGCGCCGCCCCCATCGGCACAGCCGATTGCAGCCGATTCGCGGCACCACCGATTCCAACCACTCACTGTACTCACCGCCTGATTCACCGCCCGGAAGGACCGGAAGGAAAGGAGGGGCGACATGCCACGCACCGAGCACCTCAACACCATCACCCTCGCCGAGCTCAATGCCGAAGCGGGCCTGCTCACCCGCATGGACCGCAAGTACCTGGTGCCGCCGGACGACGTCCAGGACATCATCGACATCCTCGCTCCGCGGGCACAGGTCCTGCAGATCGACGGACTGCGCAACTTCCAGTACGCCTCCACCTACTTCGACACCTCCGCTCTGGACGCCTTCTTCCTGGCCGCCCACAAGCGCCGTCGTCGCTACAAGATCCGCACCCGCACCTACCTGGACTCCGACCTGTGCTTCCTGGAGGTCAAGACCAACGGTTCGCGCGAGGCAACGGTCAAGGACCGGCTGAAGTACAGTCCCGACGACGCCGACCGCATCACCGAAGAGGGCAAGGAATTCATCGTCGAGCGCCTGGTGGAGTCCGAGACCTGCGCCCTCGAGGAGGCCCGCGACATCGCGGAGGCGCTGGTGCCCGTCATGGACAGCACTTACCAGCGCACCACGCTCCACCCTGCCCAACGACAACGCCCGCGCCACCTTCGACAAGGCCCTGACCTGGGAGCTGTTCAACTCCGATGGCGTCCGCACCGACCGCCGCGTGCTCATCGACAAGCGGATGGTGGTGGAGACCAAGAACCCTCCACGGCTTCGCCCACGGATCGGCTCCTGTGGGGACGCGGCCATCGGCCGACCTCGTTTGTCCAAGTACGCCACCGGAATGGCGGTGCTCCACGAGAGCCCTGCCCACCAACAGGTGGCACCGAACCATCAACCGCGACCCTGGGCCGTTACCAGTACGACGCCCCAACGCGCCGAGGCTTTTTAGGCCCCCGTCCAGCCGTTGCCCGGTCCGACTTGGAAACCAGAACAAGGCCAGAACGAGCAACGGCTGGACGGCTGGGTTCGACCCACAAAGTCAGGGAACCCGCGGCTTCCCCTCATGGGCAGACCGCGGAGTCTCAACGAGCAGGCGATGATCGAGCACGCCATGGAGGAGTTCTGGGCCAACAGCGACAGCTGTTGCCTCACCGCTGCCCTCACTGCTGCCTCACCGGCGCGCCCGGCCGAGGCAACCGGCCTGACCAAGGGCAGCCTGTGCGCCTTCTCCGACAGGCGCGCACTGCTCGATACATGCCTGGCATGTACCAGCAGGTCGCCGAGACCGGGCCGCAATCGGGCAGTAATTGCTCGATCTCCAGTAGCAACTGCTCGATCTCGAGCCGCAACTGCTGGAGGCCTCCGAGAACTGCCGCCGCGCGCATCCGGCGCAACATGTCCAAAACGGAGGAGATCAAGACCTTCTCCTCGCAGTTTTCACTCAGCAACCCGCTCCAACCCTGCGGGTTTCTGTTTCAGCTGTGCAGGGCAGTGCGTTGATCTCCTCCGTTTTGGACATCCGAGCCTCTGGAGCTCTCCACCAGGCGATCGACGTGACGCTATCCGGCCTGCGAGTCTGGCTCGGCCAGGACGGGCGACCGCGCCCCGGCCGAGCCGGCCGGCCACTGACCGCCGGCCTATGCACAGCCGGCCGGCCACTGATCGCCGACCGATGCGCAGCACACCCGCGACCCGCCCCATCCAGGGGAAACGTCCGTCCACGTCTTTGACCGATAGTTCAAACCGATAGCTCAAGAAGGAGAACTATGAATCTGCATCTCGAGGGGAAGACCGCCCTGGTCACCGGGGCCGGCCGTGGAATCGGCCTAGCAGTCGCGCAACGGCTGGCGCAGGAGGGCGCGCAGGTCGTCGGCACCGCGCGCACCATCACCCCAGAACTGGAAAAAGACAGCCATAGCAGCCATCCCAGCCGACCTGGCAACACCTGGGGGCGCCACCGGTGCGGTGCAGTCCGCCCTGGATGAGCTCGGCGGTATTGACATCCTCATCAACAACGTCGGCGGTGGCGACGCGGACACCCTCAAGCTCGGTGGTTTCCTCGAGCTGGATGCGGATGATGCCCAGTGGCAGAACATGTTCAACCTCAACCTCTTCAGCGCCGTGTGGACAAGCCATGCCGCTCTCCCAAGCCTTATTGAGCGCAAGGGCTCCATCGTCAGCGTCTCATCCATCAACGCCCCTCATCCCCACCCCGAGCCCCGTGGGCTACAGCGAGGCCAAGGCCGCACTCCTTGCTTTCAACAAGCGGCTGAGCGAGGAGTTCGGGCCGCGCGGCGTACGCGTCAACACAGTCTCCCCGGGCACCGTGGGAACCGGACGTTTACGCGATCCAGACGGCTACGGCGCACGAGTCGCTGCAGCCCGGGGCATGAAGCATGAAGAGCTCCCTAGCCGCCCTGCCCTCGATCTTCAAGATCGCTTCCGGGCGCCTCACCGAGCCCTGAGGAGATCGCCGACTTGGTCGTCTTCCTCGCATCACCTGCTGCCAGCAGTGTTGTCGGCGCCAACATCGTCGCCGACGGCGGCACTGTGAAAACCGTCTAAGAGGCCCTGATCCCGCACATCCGGCGCAACATGTCCAAAACGGAGGAGATCAAGACCTTCTCCCTCGCAGTTTCACTCAGCAACCCGCTCCAACCCGCGGGTTTCTGTTTCAGCTGTGCAGGGGCAGTGCGTTGATCTCCTCCGTTTTGGACATCCGAGCCTCCCACCGCCCGCATCTCCTGGATCTCCCGGACGACTCATGCCCTGCCCATGCCCGATTCACAGCGGGCTCATTGAAACCGCTCCTCGACTATCCACCAACGGGCCGACCAGCCCGGGACATCAGATCCAAGGAGCCTCACCATGACCCTCGCATCGATCGCCGCCATCGGCGCCGACCCTGATCGCTCTGATCGCGCTCGTCGGCGGACTGTACGTTCGGCGCCACAGCCGCAAGGACCTCATGGCCGCCTACATCGGCGTCAACGTGGGCGTGCTGGCGGTGACTCTCCTGCTGGCGACCTCCAGCGTCGGAGCCGGCCTGGGTCTGGGTCTCTTCGGCGTCCTGTCGATCATCCGCCTGCGCTCCACCGAGCTCGCCCAGCACGAGGTCGCCTACTTCTTCGCCGCCCTGGCCTCGGCCTGCTCGGCGGCATCGGCGCCTCCATCGCAACGACGGCCGTACTCATGGCGCTCGTCGTCGCCTCCCTGTGGATCGGCGACCACCCGTCCATGCTGCGCCGCAACCGCCACCAGGTGGTCATGGTCGACCGCGCCATCTCCGATGAGACTGCCCTGACCGACCACCTCTCCCGCCTGCTCAACGCCCGGATCCACTCGATCGAGGTCCAGCGCCTCGACCTGGTCAACGACACCACGCTGGTCGATGTGCGCTACCAGCTCCACCGGCCCCGCCCCCAGGCTGAGACCAGCGCACCCTGCCCCGGCGGCTCCGGAGAGCCTCGCGAGCCCCGTCGCCACACTGCCGCCCGCACTCTCCCCAGCAGAAGTCTGGAACCCGGTCGTGCCGGAGGCTCCCTCCTACCGCCCTGCAGCGCGAACCGCGGAACACCACGGCAGTCCACGCGGTCGTCCGCTGACTCACCACTGGATATCGGATAGGAGCCACCCATGCCCGCGGCCGCGCCCACCACCACCGCCCTCGACACCGAGCGCCTGACCGCCACGACCCTGGAGGAAATCAACGCCTCCGCCGGCCTGCTCACCCGCGTCGACCGCAAGTACCTCGTCGCCTCCGACACCGCACAGGGCGTCATCGACGCCCTGGCCGAGCGGGCCCTCGTCCTCGACATCGACGGTCGGCGCTGCTTCTCCCTACGCCTCGACCTACTTCGACACCCCCGAACTCGGCTCCTACTTCCAGGCCGCTCACAAGCGCCGTCGCCGCTTCAAGATCCGCACCCGCTCCTACCTGGATTCGGGACTGACCTTCCTGGAGGTCAAGACCCGCGGTCCTCGGGGCGCCACGATCAAGCAGCGCATGGACTACCGAGCCGCGGACGCCGACCACCTGACTCCCGAGGGCCTCGGCTTCATCGCCGACTGCCCTCGCGCCACTGAGCGGGTCCGTACGGGATGCCCGCCGCGTCGCGCGAAGCCTCAAGCCGGTGATGAGCACGACCTACCGCCGCACCACGCTGCACCTGCCCGACGACGGCGCCCGCGCCACCATCGACACCGACCTGACGTGGACCGCATTCGCGTCCGGCGAGGACGGCGAGGGCGAGGAGCGCGGGTCGGCACGCGCGCCACCCGCCGCGGCGCGCCCCGACCCGCGGGGCCGCTCGCCGTCGTCGAGACGAAGAATCCGGCTCGATGCTCTCCCACGGACCGCTACCTGTGGGCCAGCGGCCACCGGCCCTCGCGGATATCGAAGTACGCCACCGGCATGGCCGTACTCCACCCCGAGCTGCCGGCCAACAAATGGCATCGGCTCCTGACCCGCGAACTCGGCAGTACCGCTCGTGCCGCCTGAGCCGGGGATTCCGGCTATCACCCCCACTGACCATCTGCCCCATCGACCGGCCGCCGCCCACCAGCAGCCAGGCCCCGAGCGCCGGGACACCGGCACCAGGAGACACACATGTTGAACCCGCTCAAGCACGTCACCGCCCGCCCCATCGGACGCCATGCCGCAGCCCCGCGCGGCCGCAGGATGCAGCGCGTCGGTGGCGCGATCGCCGCCCTGGCCTCGGTCGCGCTCGTCACCGCCTGCGGGATGACGTCGGCGACCGCCACTGATGCGGCCACGGGCTCGACCAGCATCAGCACCGCCGTCAGGCAGGCCTCCGTCGGTGCGAGCGCATCCGATGTCCTGTCCGCGAACGCAGATACCTCCGAGGCAACCGCGGTCGCCTCGGATGCCGACAAGACCGGCGCCTATGACGCCTCCGCCGCCACGACCATCACGGCCTCGGGCGGCTCCGCCGAGGTCTCGGGCCCGACGCCGGCAATGTCACTGTTGATGGCGGGACCGTCACCATCACCGGCTCCGGCACCTACGTGGTGAGCGGCACCTCGACGGCCAGGTGGTCGTCAACGCCGATAAGGCCGACGTCCGCCTCGTTCTGGCGGGCGCCTCGATCACCAACACCGGCGGGCCCGCGATCGACATCCAGGACGCCGGGAGCGCCGTGATGGTCCTGGCGGAGGGCACCACGAACACACTGGCCGACGGCTCCGCCTACGCCGATACCAGTGAGGACGCCGCCACCGCCGCCCTGTTCTCCTCGGACACGCTCACCATCACGGGCACCGGCTCCCTGAACGTGACCGGCTCCTACAACGACGGCATCTCATCGAAGAACGGCCTGGTCATCACGGGCGAGCCGACGATCACGGTCGACGCCGTCGATGACGGCGTGCGCGGCAAGGACTACCTGCTCGTCTCGTCGGGGAGTCTGACGGTGAGCGCGGGCGGCGATGGCCTGAAGTCCTCCGAGGACAACGACGAGGCCAAGGGGTTCGTCGCGCTCGGGGACGCCACGGTGAACGTCACCTCCGGCGACGACGGCGTGTCCGCGACCACCGACGTCACCGTGGACGGCACGACGCTGTCGATCGCCGCCGGGGGCGGGCAGGCCAATGCCACCGTCTCGGAGGAGCAGGGACCGGGTCAGGGCGCGCCCGATCAGGGTGCGCCGGGTCAGGACCAGGGCGCCGGCGTCAGGCCGATGAGAGCCAGAGCCAGTCCGAGAGCAGCACCGCCTCCCCCAAGGGGATCAACGCCGGCGTGACCTACGCCCAGGACACGGGCAGTGTCACCATTGACGCCGCCGATGAGGGCCTGCAGGCGGCCTTCGTCAATGTGAATGGCGGAAGCCTCGATATCGCCTCAGGGCGACGACGGCATCAATGCCTCCAACGGCGACTACACGATCGAGGGCTACGAGAGCGCCGACTCCGAGTCCGATGACGGCTCGGTGCTCACGATCTCAGGCGGGCAGGTGCAGATCGATTACGCCAACCCGACGGGATCGACTCCAACGGGTCGGCCCATGTCACCGGCGGCGAGGTCGTCGTGGGCGGTGCAGCGGGATCGATGGACGGATCGGTGGACGCCAATGGCGAGACGACGCTGGTGGGCGTATCCGCCTCCATTCCGGTGGCCGAGGGCGACACGATCACCGTCACGGGTGCGGACGGCACGAGCTGGACACTGACCAGTACGGTCTCCGCCGATGCGGTGACGGTGCTCGGCCTGAGCGAGGGCGGCGAGTACACGGTGGCGACGACGTCGGGCGGTTCGACGACCGCGACGGCCGGCGCGCTGAGCGCCGGCATGGGCGGAGGCCCGGGAGGCCCCGGGGCGGGGACCAGGGCCCGGGGCAGGGCGGTCCCGGGCGCAAGGGCTGAGCGCGCCCCCACACTCTCCCGTCGAGATCGGTTGTATTCCGGCTCGAGATCGGTCCGATGGACCGATCTCGAGCCGGAATACAAACCGATCTCGGCATTTAGTGAGGGATCAGCCGGGGATGCGGATCCAGGCAGTCGTGTCGGCGGGCAGGACACTCGCGGCGCCACCGGCCGCTCCGGAACCACCATCGGACTCGACGACGCCGAGCGGGGCCGAGACCAGCAGGACCTCCCCGGCCGGCAGCTCGGTATCGGCACCGAAGGCTGTCCAGCACTGCACGTCGCCACGGGCGAAGGCCAGAACGTCCTCGTCACGTCGCACCCACCGAAACGGCCCGGCCGACGGATGCGCCGCGCCCCAGATCTCGCGACGCAGTCGTAGGCCCTCGCGATACAGGTGAAGCATCGAGCCCGGGTCGGCCTCCTCGAGCTCGACGGCATGCTCCCCCACCCCGCCGGCTGGGGCAGGTGCGGCTCGGCGCCGTCGTCGGGTCCGAAGCCGAATGAACGGCCGGTCGCCGTCCACGGCAGCGGCACGCGGCAACCGTCGCGCCCCTTCTCCTGGCCGCGCATGCGGCGGGCGATGGGGTCCTGCAGGCGGTCCTCGGGGATGTCGGGGACCTCGGGCAGGCTGAGCTCGTCGCCCCTGGTAGAGGTACATGGCTCCCGGCAGCGCCATCACGACCATGGCTGCGGCGCGCCCGGTGCTCACCGCGCGCGGGGTCGCAGGCGGGTGCCGCACCCTCAGTGCCCTCAGTGCCCTCAATGCCCTCAGCGCCCTCAAGGCCATCGGCTCTGATCCACCGGCGCGCCAGTCGTTGGGCGATGCCCGCGGGATAGTCGGGGTCGGGCTCCTCCGGAGAATCGTCATCGGCGAGGTCGAAGCCGTAGCGGGTGGCGACCCGCGGGGTGTCATGACAGCCGAGGACCCAGGTGGTCGAGCCGCAGGCGGCCTGGTCCGCGATGCCGGCGTCGATCGCCCAGGCGACGGAGCGGGCGGTCCAGTCGGCATCCTGCATCTGGAAGTTGAAGGCCTGTCCCAAGCTCGCGGCATAGGCGGGACGGCGCGAGGCGACGACGCCCGCCTCGGCCACGGCGAAGCGCGGCGGATCGTAGGAGTCGAGGGCGGCGCGCCATCGGCGGTAGATGTCGTGGACCCTCGTCGCGGTCGAACAGGGGGTGAGAGCCGTCGTCGGGCAGAGGCCACCAGGGGATCTCCGCCATCGGACGGTGCGGCTCGGACATGTCCTTGGCCATCCTGGGGCCATGTCGATGCGGAAGCCGTCCACGCCGCGGTCGGACCAGAAGCGCAAAGTGGCCAGGAAGTCCTGGCGCACCGCCGGATCGTCCCAGTTGAGGTCGGGCTGCTCGGGGGCGAAGATGTGGAGGTACCACTGGTAGGGGCGGGATGTTCCGGGACCGGTGAGCGGGGCGCCGTCGGGGCCGACGTCGTCGATGCGCTCCCAGGCGGAGCCGCCGAACATGGAGCGCCAGTCATTGGGCGGCTCGGTGCCGCCGGAGCCGGTGCCGGGCGGACGTGGTAGAGGGCGCGCTCGGGGCATCGAGGGCCGCCGGCCAGAGCGGCCCGGAACCACGGGTGACGGTTGGAGGAGTGGTTGGGGACGATGTCCACCATCACCTTGATGCCGACGGCGTGAAGGGCGGCAACCATGCGGTCGAAATCGGCCAGCGTGCCGATCTCGGGGGCGACGTCGCGGTAGTCATCGACGTCGTAGCCGCCGTCGGCCAGGGCCGAGGGGTAGAACGGGGAGAGCCAGACGGCGTCCACGCCGAGGGCGGCGAGGTAGGGGACGCGGCTGATGATGCCGGCGAGATCGCCGATGCCGTTGCCGTCGGAGTCGGCGAAGGAGCGCGGGTAGATCTGGTAGACGACGGCGTCCTTCCACCACTGGCGGACGGGGCGGGCGCGCTGGGGCGGTGGTCTCGGTGGGCTTGATGGGCTGGGCGGGCTTGGCGGTCTTGCTGGGCTGCGGTCACGGCTGCATTCTTTCAATTCCGTCAATCCTGTCAGATTCTCGCGCCGAGCCCCTCAGTCCTTCTCGCCTGTCCGCCACACGAGCGCCGAGCACGGTGTAGCTCAATGCGACGGCGAGGAAGATCGTCCCCACCCCTAGGAATCCGGTGCCCATGCTGGCGCTGGCGGAGATCCCCATGAACACCGCCCCCAGAGCGGCCACTCCCACCGCCAGGGCACTTTGTTGAACGGTCGTGATCAAGCCGCTTCCCAGACCGATCTTACGATCAGGAATGGTAGACAGAATAGTGCGATAAGTACTTGGCACGTAAAGACCGTTGCCGATACCGATCAGGAACATGTCGGCAGCCACATGATAGAATTCAGAATAAGGCCAGAATAGAATAACTGGCAGCATGACCGCCGCAATTCCCGTCGCCTGTGCCAGCCCTCCGATCTGGATGGATCGAATCCCATATCGCTTAATTATTTGTGGCGCCCGCATGGCCGATAAGAACTGCCCCAGCGCCATCGGAGCCATGGACATCCCGGATTCAAGCGCACTCATGGAATTCCCCTCCTGCATGGCCAGCGCAAAGGCGAACAAGTAGCCGCCGAACACCAGGAATCCACTCCCCAGCACCAGCAGTCCTCGCCGCATCGTCGAAATAGCCAGAAGGGAAGGCGGGATGAGGGGAGCCCGCCCTGAGATCTCGATGCGCGATTCGTAGAACCGCAGCGCGACGAACGCGGCGGCGCTGCCGACGCAGAGGGCCCACGCCCACGCCGGCCAGCCCGCCTGCCTGCCCACGCTGAGGGGAATGAGCAGGCCGAGAATCGCCGCCCCGAAGAGGAGAGTTCCGCCGATATCCGTGGAATCAGGGTCATCCGCCCTCGTCTCCGGAACCCAGGCCCTGATCCCCAGGGCCGCCATGACCCCCAGAGGAAGATTGATCAGGAATATGAGCCGCCACCCCAGGCCGCCCAGGTCGGCCCATACAATGACCCCTCCCAGCAATTGACCCACTGCCGCGGACAGGCCACCAATAGCGGCGTAATAACTGAGCAGACGCGTCTTGGCGGGCTCTTTCAGAGCGGCTTGAATAGTGGACATGACTTGAGGGGAGCAGCAAGGCGGCGAAAGCCCTTGAACCACCCTGGCCGCGATCAGCATTTCCATCGAGGCGGCCACTCCGCAGAACAGCGACGCCGCAGTGAATCCCAGTGTGCCGAATACGAGAACTCGCCTGCGCCCGTATCTATCTCCAGAACGTCCGCTGAAGACCAGAAGCAGGGCGTAGACGATCGAGTATCCACTGATGACGAACTGCGATTCGACGGTGTCCGCCCCCAGCGAGGACTGGATGGACGGAAGCGATACGTTCACGATGAATGGATCGACGTCAGAACAGCAGCCAGCAGAATAGCGGCCCGCCCAGCGGGCGGAAATTCTTTCGCGTCGGGTATCGATTCCCGCGCCGTAATCGCACCGGATTCTCTCATCACGCCTGCGATCCGGTGGGGCGCTCGTGGATGAAGACGGTCTTGCCGATGGTCCCGCCGTCGCGCAGCGCGGTCAGCACGCGGGGCGCGTCCTGAATCGGAGCCCGCTCCGCAATATGCACAGTCACCTCGCCAGAGGCCACCAGTGCCAGCGCCCGGCGCAGATAGGTGCCGACGATGCGCGGATGCGCAGCGGACATGGCCCCGAGGTTGAAGCCGTGGACACCGATCCCTTTAACCAGAGCGTATTGCTGCTGACCACCTGGTCACCGGCCTGAGAGGCATCGCCGACGGCGAGCAGACGGCCGCCGAGTCGGAGCAGCTCGAGGCTGCGTGATCCCGCTGGCCCGGCCACCGGATCAGCGATCACATCGAACTGTCCCGGTTCCGCATTCTCAAGATCAGCACGCAGCCATACCTCGTCGTATCCGAGATCGAGCGCGGCCTGCTTCTTCTCCTCGCCGCCGACGACGCCGACAACACGGCCGGCTCCGAGCGTGCGAGCGATCTGCCCGAACTGGGAACCCCAGCCCACCCGCGGCGGCATGCACGAGCACATGCTCTCCCGGCCGAAGATGCGCAGCCCGCTCGGGCGAGATCAGCGCGGTGGTCGTATTCGACGGCACCACCGACGCCAGGAGGGATCCATGCCCGCAGGGATCGGGGGCGATGAGCTGGGCGTGCGTGACAGCGACCTGCCCGTAGGCGCCGCCCGCATTGATCGTCAGCGCGGCAACCCGATCGCCGACCGCGAGGCCCTCCACTCGCTCGCCGAGTGCCCGAATCCTGCCCGCGGCCTCGATGCGGGCACCCACGGCAGCGGTTTTGGGCACGAACCCGCCCGCGAACAGGGCTTCAGCATAGTTCGCCCCGCGAACTCCACATTCAGCGCCACTTGCTCCGGGCGGGCCTCGGGTTCGGGGAGCGTGTCGTAGGGTCAGCCCTCGAGGACCGTCGTAGCTGGTGATCTGGATGGCTTTCATCTCGACTCTCCTCATATAGTGTCAGTAAAGCTGAACAGAATCAGGAACCTGATAGATATGACGGTATCAGACACCTGACACAGATCGGAAGCGAGAGGTGAGCCACGATGCAGCGCAAACTTGGACGTACAGGGCGGAAGGTGTTCCCATTGGGCCTCGGCTGCATGGGCATGAGCTGGATCTATGCGGAGAGCCGCCGCGATGACGAGCACTCCATCGCCGTCATCCGACAGGCCCGGGACGCCGGCGTGCAGCTGATCGACACCGCGGGCCCTGTACGGCGACGGCCATAACGAGGAGCTCGTCGGCCGCAGCGCTGCGCGGGCAGCGCGACGACGTTGTCATCGCCACGAAGGGCGGACTGGTGGTCGACGACCTCGCGGCGAGGCGGGTGCACCGCGACGGACGGCCCGAGACCCTGAGGCGACAGGTCGACGAGAGCCTGCGGCGCCTCGACGTCGAGCAGATCGACTTGTTCTACCTCCACCGGTCGACCGGCAGTGCCTATCGGCGAGAGCTGGGAGGCCCTGTCGGCCCGTCGTCGACGCCGGCAAAGTGCGCTGGCTCGGGCTGTCCGAAGTCACCATCGCCCAGGCCGGAGCGCGCATGCGATTCACCCGGTGACGGCGATTCAGTCCGAACTCTCACTATGGACGCGCGACCCTCTCGGACACGGCGCCGAACAGGGCACGGGCCGGGAGCAGGCTGAGCCCACGAGCCGCGGCGGCTCGGCCGAAACCTCAACGGCACCTCGAACAGCACCTCCGACGGCGACCTGCTCGCCTGGACACGAGACCATGGAGTCTCGTTCGTACCGTTCGCACCGCTGGGGCGGGGCTATCTGACCGGCACGCTCACGCCGGACGGATTCGAGGACGGCGACTTCCGCGCCACGAACCCGCGCTTCACACCGGAGGCATTCGCCCGCAACCGGGACATCACCGACGAGATCTCGCGGTCGCCAGCGCCCACGATGCGACATCCGCACAGGTCTGCCTGGCGTGGCTGCTCGGTCTATCGGAGAACATCATCCTGATTCCCCGGCACCCGCAGCAGTACTCACCTGCGGCAGAACCTCCGCGCCACACAGCTCGCCCTCACCGACGACGAGATGCGGACTCTCGACGGGCTGCCCGCCCCTCAGGGGGCTCGCTACCGAGCTCCGCCCCGGCCGACGACGATGCGAGTGCCGGCACCGGCGACAGCATCGTCGTCGGCATCGGCGCTCATCAGCGCCGTCGCCACCGCGCAGCACCGCCGCGATTCGACTCAGGAGGTCGCGAGCCGCAGCGTGCTCCTCCGCGGTGAACGCACCGGCCAGGCGCTCCTCGACCGCGCGTGCGCACTCGTCGGCGCGCAGCAATAACGCCTCGCCGGCCTGCGTCAGCTCAGTGACCAGCACCTTGCGGTGCACCTTCGACGGCGTGCGCTCGATCAGCTTCTGCCCTCAAGCCTGGCCAGGATCGTCGTCATCGTCTGCGGCGTCACCGCCGCGTTCCGCGCCAACTGCGCCGAGGACTGCCCCGGCGAGTAGTAGAGGACCAGCATCGCCGCGTACTGCGCCACGGTGAGGTCGAGGGCCGCAGCGCCTCCGACTTCGCAGCCATCAGCGCCTGCTCCGCCTGCTTCTGCATAGGTGCCCAGGCGGGCATGCACGTCCTCCACAAGCGCGTCCTCCCCCGACGGGGCGGGCATGGTCGCGGAATGGCGGCAGGCCGCGTATCAGTCATCTGACAATGATAGCCCGGCCGAGAACCGGTCCGCCGCCTCCGCACAGCGCCCCACCGATCCGCAGTACCTCTTGACACATAGGTAAATGGGATTAACCTATTTTCCATGACGCCCCCCACAGACCGACCGGACCGCCGCGTCACCGACACCCGGCAGCGCCTCATCGACACGACCCTGGAACTCATCGACGCCCATGGACGGCGGGAGGTGACGCTGACCGGCGTCGCCCGCGCCTGCGGGGTCACCACGCCCGCCTGCTACAAGCACTTCCCGTCCAAAACCCAGCCTCTTCAACGCCGCCGTACGTCAGCTCTCCAGCAACCCTGGGCGAGCAGGCCGAGCAACAGCTCCAGGACGATCCCGTCGAATCGCTCCTGGCCATCGGGATGATCCTGATCAACCTCGCCGCGGACCACCCCACCTCTTCGAGTTCAACCAGCTCAGCCCCGAGGCCGTCGCCGCCCCTGACGACCCGGTCGAGGAGCACCCCCTGCTGGCCACCACCCGCCACGAGGTCGAGCGCCTGGCCGCACGCGAAAGGGCGGACCCTCGAGCGCTCCAGCTCATCATCTGGTCCTGCCTTCAGGGCTACACCCGACTCATCGCCGTCGGCGCCGCCAGTGCCGACCCCGACTTCATACGCGCCGCACTGCACACCGTCATCACGATAGGAGACCACTCATGACCCGCACCAACCGCACCCTCGTCATCTACGCCCCCCCCTACACCGGCTCCTTCAACCACGCGGTCCTGAGGCCACCACCACCGCCCTGGACAAGGCGAGACCGCCCCTTACGACGTCATCGACCTCTACGCCGACGGCTTCTGACCCCCGCTACACCGTCGAGGAACTGGCCCTGTTCAGCGACGGAGGCACCCTGGACCCGTTGGTCACCCGCTACCAGGAGCTGATCAAGGTGCCGCCCGCCTCATCGTCATCACGCCGATCTGGTGGAATGACCTGCCGGGCCTGCTCAAGGGCTTCTTCGACAAGGTCATGAAGCAGAAATGGGCCTACGACCCCACCCCCTCGGGCGTGAAGGGGCGCCTGACCCACATCGAGCAGATGCTGGTGCTCACCACCTCGACCTCACCGACCTGGTACATGCGCTACCTGGCAGGGCAATGCGATGGGCTCGGTATTCCTGGGCGCAACCGCCAAAGCAGCTGGGCATACAGGGGCGTCGCTGGATCAACCTCGGCCAAGTGGGCAAGGACGGCGAAGCCGGCGACCAGCGCCGCGCCGACCACCTCCAGAAGGTCGGCCACCTGGTGGCAGGCGTGAGTCGGCAGTGAGTCGATAAGAAGCGCCGACGCCGGAACAGCTCAGGAGGACCCGGCACACCATCGTCGCGAGTACCGCTATCACGTATTCACGGGCGGTACCCGCGACGAGGCGGTCGAGGGCACTTTCGCCCCCGCGTTGCGACCGATCTCGATGCGGGTTGCGACCGATCTCGCGGCGGAAGCGGACCGATCTCGGCGCGAGTACGACCGATCTCGAAGCGGAAGGAGGCGGGCGGGGGAGAACCCGGATCTTGGCCTCCCTCCCGAGGATGATCTGTGAAGCTCCCTCTCCTTCCTCAGGCGGACTTTCGAGGAGACGATTCCCCTTAATCTAGTCGGATGCCAATGACGACATCCTTCACCCGCGGCGTGCGCTATCCGGCGCCGGATGTGTCCCGCGGCTTCATGCTGCTGCTCGTCGCGGTGGCGAACGTGCCCGCCTGGACCGGAGCAGACGGGCGCTTGACCCAGGGCGGCCTCCAGGCGCTATCCGCAACCTTCTCGACGGCGGACTCCGTATGGATCTTCATCCGCACCCTCCTGGTGGACGAACGAGCCATTCCGCTGTTCGCCATGCTCTTCGGCTTCGGTCTGGCCACCATGATCAACCGGCGCATCAAAACCGGCACGCAGACATATCTGCAAACGCTGCCGGGCACCGCGGAGGGGCGCGAACCGACGCCGGCAGAACTGGCCTGGGCACGCGAGCAGGCCACGGTCGACGCCCGCCGCCTGGTGCGCCGTCGCGGCTGGTGGATGATCCTGTTCGGCGCCGTGCACGGCATCTTCTTCCCCGGTGACATCATCGGCGCCTACGGAGTGGTCGCGGTCGTCTTCGCGGGCTGGTTGGCCCGCAAGCACCGCAAACGCATTCTCGCCGCAGGCATCACCTTCGCAATCCTGGCCACGCTCTTCATGTACTCGTTCGGCCTGTGGCAAACCGGCGCGATGAGTCGTACTCCAGGGCGGACTCGTCCACCTCAGGCAGTCTGCCCTGGTTCATCGGCAACCCTGACCGGCTGGGTATTCACCCTCGCTGATCACGCTGCTCTCAATGGTGATTCCCGGCGATGTTCATCGGGGCCTCGCCTGGCCGACACCGACCTGCTCGCCCACCTGAGCAGCACCGCCGCCTCCTGATACCCGTCGCCCGTGGCCGGACTGGGAATCGGCATCCTGGGCGGACTCCACGCCGGACTCGCATATGCTGGATGGGGAGTCCCCATGTCCTCCCTGGACCCGGCCGCGACCGAAGTGACCGGTCTAGCGGCCGGCTGCGGCTGGCTGGCACTCCCTCGCCCCTACGCCGGCGGACCCGCACCAGACGGACAACTCACCGGGACTGCGCCGCCTCGCCTCCGCCGTCGGACGCCGCTCCATGACCGCCTATCTCAGCCAAACCATCCTCTTCGGACTCACCTTCACCGTCATCCCCGGACTCCTCGGCACCACCCTCGCAGTCAACGAAGCCCCAGCAGCCGCCATCGCCGTCGGAGTGTGGACCCTCGCCGCCGCCTTCTGCATCACCCTCGAACACGGCGGGCACGCCGGTCCCCTTCGAAAGCCCTCCACGCACCGCCGTCGCCCGCAGCCAACGCAACCACCCCCCACCCACCACCGCCCCAGGCATAGGGTAGACCTCCAGAGCAGCTACGGCGAGAACCAGAACGGTGCGCGGAGGTACGAGTTATGCACACGGGAGCATCGTTCCGCTCAGCACCAAGGTCTTATTTTCCGCATGATTCCAGGTTATACGTGGAGCTGATCGCATACGAGTGTGCAACATCCGCCAGATGCCGTTCACGAACCTCGACCGGTTTCCCGCGACGGCGCTCACCCATCCCTCCCCACCATGCCGACACCGATCACGGCTGAGAACAAGTCCCGAACGAGTTCACGGCGCCCAGGGCGCCCTGCGGGCGCGGCAGCCGCACCGGCTGCCGCCCTCCTCACTCAGGCGGAAGGCTGGAGCTGCCGTCGTGTCCCGTCCACATGCGTCCCGATCCACTCAGCGATAGGTGACGGCATGCGATCCCCCGCACCATCGACCCAGGCATCGCCAAAACGTTCAAGGACCTCATCGACAACGTCGAGAACATCCTCGTCTCCAACGCGAAGCAGGTCCTGGAGTCGTGCGAAATGCTCGCGCGAAACCTCGGAGAGCCTCGTGGCACCAAGGAAGGGCAGCCCGAGTTCAAGGTTGTCTGAATGAGGCAGATATACGGCGGTGCATACGAGATCGTATGCGGGCGAGAGCCGGGCCCGCATACGGTCAGTAGATGAACGACCAATTCTTGAGATGGGCGTCGCCATTTCCGACAAGCAGGTTGAAGACGGTGCGCCTCACCATCTCCCGCAGGGAGTCGTGGTCCTGTCCACGGTAGGCGAGGGCCGCGAGGGTCTTGACCGTGGACTTGCTGCACGCGTCCCCAGAGCCGAAGCGCCCGAGGACCCTGCGAAGTCCTCAATGTGTACCCGGCCTCTCGCTTGACCTCCCGCCGTCCGGTCAAAGCGTCGCACCATGGTGGGCCTCGGTCTCATCGGAGGGCCAGGCGCCTTCCGAGATCACCTACCTGATCGCGCTGCACCATCCGGAGTTTCAGGCACCTCAATGCCGACCTCATGCGCCAGTCTCATCACGGCGAGCTCGTTGGCCGGCAGCCCCGGAAAGCGGCGTCGGGAATCTTGACAATCCAGTCACCGCCCTCACCGTGCGCGGGGCACGATCCTGTCCCCATCCTGCCGCATAGAGAATTTCATTCCCATTCCGGCCAGGGAGAAGCGCATGCGACCAGCCGCTCCGACACGGGTGCCGACGCTTCGACTGAGGCACTGAAATCCGCCTCAACATGTGCGTGCTGATCCGGAACGACCTCAACCGCCCCGGGTAGATCATTTCCTATTCGCACGAGAAGCTCGATCTCCCGGTATATGCTCACTCCTTGCTCGCGAGCAATAAGGTCCCGTAGCCGCCCCTCGGGAAGCAGATTGGAGAACCAGGCGGGCACATGATTCGTCGCATGTGGCTGCCTGCGCGGATGATCCTCGAACCACCTGCCGAGAACGGCCCTGTCAGGACGATCCCAGTAGTCACTGTCGAAGATGAATTTTTGTGAAGGCGTCTCGACGATGGATAGCGCCGACGTGCTCGCCGTAGAGTAGAACCGCATAGACCGCCTCGATCATGGTCAGGCACCTTTTTAGCGTCTCTACATCGCCACCATCGAAGATCCAATCATCAAGCGGGGGAGAGTCCTCATGTCCGCAGGCGGTGCGAGCCTTAATGAAGTCGATGAGGTAGTGGCGCAGCACCTCGGCCCTGAGTTCAATCGCCTCGTCGTAACGATTGCCCTGCAGAAGGCTCAGGATCTCCCGGTTCCAGAAGCAGGGAGTCGAGGTCGAAGTCGTCATCCAGAAGCGGGAGCAGCTGGCGCCGATCCAGAACGGAGATCACTTTGTTCGCAGCGACGAAGGCATCCGCACCCAGCGCAGTGGGCGGGACAAGATCGGCGGCTACGGCTCGTGGAGTCGTCTCCTCCAGCTGCGCGGCCAGGCCCTCCCACCGTCATCGGCTCCCCGTATCGGGATCGACCGGCTTCCGGTTCCACATCGCGGTGAGAATAACCTTACTGTCCGAGCGCGTCGCTCTGAACACACTGAGGTCGGGCACCTGCGGCCCGTGTGTCAAGGTCGCCTCGCTGAGAAGCCTTTGGACCGACTCCGATCCTCACCGGGGACGATGCGTGCCGCCATATCGCGCAGATCGGTCTGAGACCCATTGATGCCGAGCTCGTCAGCACCGATACTCGTACGCCAGAACCAGCGGCGAAGCAGCTCGAGATTACGGTCATGAGGCTCGGGGAAGAAAGCGAAGAGTCTCGCCAGGACGAGCAGCTGGAAGCGGAAGGGCAGGAAGGTCATGTGCGGAACGCCGCACTGCTGCTGAAGGAAGCGCACGGCGGCCACGAGCGCCCACTCTGTGGCCATATAGGCCTCCTCTCGCTCTCACCGGGGAAAGTCACTCACAAGACTGCGGCTAGGAGAGAATTCCCCATGAACATCTCGACTAATATCCGTATGGCGACGCACCAAGAGCGCTTTGTACGACGACCTTGTCCGCGAGTGCGCCGAAATGGGTCTGCTCATCCACGTGCGCAGCGATCCCCGACATCGTCAAAGCCGCATCCGGACCGCCATGAATGGCGTCGAATATTTCTGCGGCATTGAGCTTCTTACCGCGATTATTTATCCTGTCGAAGACCTCGCGGAGAACCTGCTCGTCGGCGTCCTCCATAATCGTGGCGGGTACTGAGACGCCTGCGAGTCGCCCCGTGACCTTCTGGATATGAGGGGCGAACCCCGCCCCATCAGGATTATCCCCAGCCACGCCAGCGCCCGCCCGAGATCGAACAGATCGGGCAAGGAATAACGAGGGGCGGGTCGGGCTCACGGAGCGGCACGACCTTCTGCTCCCTGAGGGGTAGCCGAGAGCGAATCGAGGGTCGCGCACGCCTTCAGGATCAACAACATTGACGAGGCTCGTAATCCGCTGCTGGCCATCCACAACCCACAGAGCATCCGGCATCTGCCCCGCCTCGATGTCCAACGTCCCGATCCTCAGGCGCGCGGCCCCGGCTTCACGCTTCCAGAGGAGCAGACTGCCAATTGGATACCCGCGAAGTACCGAGTCAACAAGATTGAGAACGTCCCGCCTCTCCCATCGAAACGATCGCTGGAACTGCGGCACTCGCAGCTGCCCAGCCTTTACAAGTGCCCGCAATCCCGCGATGCTGTAGCTCTGACTGGTCGAGAGTGCCTGCGGTTCGTCCATATGCCGATTATGCCCGTCTTACCGAGTATTCGAGTATTACCGAGCCTTACCGTGTACCACCGTGTCACGTGACAGCGACACGATCGATGGACACTCTAAGGCACGACCGACCGTTATCGGCGCTACGGCGCCGACGGCCGACCCAGAGGACCCAGAGGGCCCAGAGGACAGGGCCGATGAACAGCGACCGTACAACCGTGAGTCACGGCCGCGGCCTCCGCCGCCCGCCCCTCAGCACTCCACGACGTTGACGGCCAGGCCGCCGCGGGACGTCTCCTTGTACTTGGCGAGCATGTCCTCACCGGTCTGACGCATGGTCTCGATGACGGTGTCCAGAGATACTGCGTGACGCCCCTCGCCCCACAGCGCCATGCGAGCAGCATTGATCGCCTTGACGGCCGCCACCGCATTGCGCTCGATGCGGGGATCTGCACGAGCCCGCCGACCGGGTCGCACGTCAGCCCCAGGTTGTGCTCCATGGCGATCTCGGCGGCGTTCTCCACCTGCGCAGGCGTCCCGCCCAGGGCCTCCGCCAGCCCGGCCGCCGCCATGGACGACGCCGAGCCCCACCTCGCCCTGGCAGCCCACCTCCGCACGGCGATCGAGGCATTGGTCTTGATGAGAGACCCCACCGCGGTGGCGGCCAGCAGGGAAGCGGCGCACCCCGTCGTCGTCGGCCCCGGGGATGGGCGCTCATAGTAGGCCAGAACGGCGGGGACGATCCCCGCGGCCCCGTTGGTCGGGGCGGTGACCACCCGCCGACCGGCGGCGTTCTCCTCGTTGACGGCCAGGGCGAACAGGTCCACCCAGTCCATGCCGCGCAGCGTGGTCGGCCATGGCGAAGGCGGCGGCCGGTCCCGGTGGACTGCGCGAGCAGCCGCTCATGCAGCGCCTTGGCCCGCCGCCGCACCCCAGTCCCCCGGGAAGCGTGCCCTCAGCCGCCATACCGGCCTCGATGCAGGCGTTCATGGTGTCGCGCAGGCGGTCGAGATAGGCGAGCACCTCCTCGCGGGGCCGGGCGGAGATCTCATTGGCCATGACCACCTCCGAGACTCGACGCCCCTCGCACGCGCACACCGCCAGGAAGGTCGGCCCCCGAGGAGAAGGGGTAGGGCGCCGGCGTGGCGTGCATTTCAGCCGAGGCCGCAGTCGCCAGAGCGCGGATCGACGGCGCGCCTGGGAGCCCCGACGTCCTCCATGACGAAGCCGCCTCCCACCGAGTAGTAGGTGCGGCGCAGCATCTCCCGCGCCGGTGGCGCAGTAGGCGGTGATGGTCAACGCGTTCGGGTGGTAGGCAGAACCCGCCCGGGCAGGAAGAGGATGTCCGTGGTCGGGTTGAAGGGCAGCGCCCCTGACGCCGTCGACCACGAGCTCTCCGGCCGCGATCACCTTCTCGTGCAGGCCCTCGCATACCTCCGCCGGGACGGTCTCGGGCTCGTAGCCGGCCAGGCCCATGACGACGGCGCGGTCGGTGGCGTGACCGCGACCGGTCGCCCCCAGCGAGCCGTAGAGCTCGACGGTCAGGCGGGTGACGGGCGCAGTGCGCCCCAGCATGGTCATGCTGGTCGGGGCGCGCCGCGACGGCGATGACGTCGGCCAGCGCACCGGCGAAGGCGCCCTCCCGGCCCGCATGGGCCCGACCGTATGGGACGACGACGGCCCGATGCCGATGCGCATGAGATCGAAGACGCTCAACGGCCGCGATGCGCCGCGCGCGGCGACCTCACCGGCCAGCAGGGCCGCAGGGGTGCTGGCATCCAGGGCAGTGGAGATGAGCGTCGTGTCTCCGTCATCGGCGGCGGACACGACTGAGATCCCCGAGCTCCCAGAGTTCCCTGAGAACCCAGAGCTCCCCAGACGACGTCGGCGGGCCGGCCGACCGGCCGCGCGCAGTCCCGACCGGCCCGGCTTCCGCGAGATCACGAATGGTCATGACGCCATGATGCACCGGTTCGGGTCAGTGAATCCCACAGACCGCGCACTAATCCGTCCTGTCGCCGTCTGCACCGTCTGCGGGCTCCCGGCCGGGCCCTGAGGAGCCGCAGCCGGGAACCGGAGACTATTGACAGGTCAGTCGGTCGAGCGCACCAGCCACCAGGCGGCGTAGGGCGGCACGGGCACCTGCCCATCGCCCGGCCCCCTCGAGCGTGAGTCGAGTCGGAGGAACCGTGCCCGGTCAGCGCATCGACCGCGCCCAGCACCCCGTACTCGGCGAGCCGCCAGGCCGGCACGCTGCGCCAGTCGGGCGTCACGTTGTACACGCCGACGAAGGAGCCGCGCGGGTGGTCGCGGTAGGTGACCAGCACGCCCTCGTCGTCCACGGGGGCCACCACCGTGCGCACGTCGGCGCTCAGCTGCGGCAAGCCGGCCCGCACCTCGCCCAGGTGCGCCAAGTCGCTGAAGACGCGCCCCTCGACCGTGGAGCGGTCGTGGCGGCGCTCCACGCGGCCCTGTCCAGGACAGGGGCGCCCGGACCACCGCGAGTCGGACTCATGGCCCGGCTCCGTGTCCCAGTTCGGGTCATTGAACTGGCCGAGCTCATCACCGCTCCAGATGACCGGCACGCCGCCCCAGCCGTAGATGATGGCGTTGGCCAGCCGCAGGGCGTTGAAGCGCTCCTCGAGCCAGGTGCGCAGCTCCTCCTCCTTCCAGGCCGGTGTGGACTCGTCAATGCCCTCGACCGCCTCGGCGGCGGTCTCGATGCCGATCAGGCTCGCAGCGGTGCCGGCGATGCGGCGGTCGTTGGTGACCGGGTTGTACTGGAAGACCAGGCCGCGGGCGTCGCTCATGGGGTAGGCGGCGCGGTACCAGTCCGCCAGGAAGACGCGATGCCAGTAGCCGTTGAGGCCGACCGCATCGGCGTCGGCATCGCCAATGGCCCAGCCGATGTCGTCATGGCAGCGGATGTAGGTGATCCAGGTGGCGGTGTTCGGCTCGACCGGCAGGGCGCCCAGGGCGTGGGCGGCGAGCGTGACATTGCGGGTGGCGAGCATGGACCAGATCTGAACCATGAGGGAGTTGTGGTAGGCGAGGTCGGAGACCTTGCCCGTGTACTTGCCCTGGCCGAGGTACTGGAGAAGCTCGGTGGGGGCGACGATCGCCTCGGCCTGGAGATCCACCGCCGGGGTCGCGATGCGGGTGATGGCCCGCAGCACCTCGGTGATGGCGTGGACCTCGGGCTGGCCCTGGCAGTCGGTGCCCTTGCGCTTGATGGTGAAGGCGATGGCGTCCAGGCGCAGGACCTCCACGCCCTTGTTGGCCAGGTTCATGATGATGGAGACGAACTCCTCCATGATGCGCGGATTGCGCCAGTTGAGGTCCCACTGGAAGGAGTTGAAGGTCGTCCAGACCCAGCCGCCCATCTCGTCGTTCCAGGTGAAGTTGCCCGGGGCGAAGTCGGGGAAGATCTCCGGCAGAGTCTTCTCGTACTCGTCGGGCTCGGTGCGGTCCGGGTAGATGAAGAAGTAGTCGCGGTAGCGTCTGCTCGCCCGCGCGGGCGCGCTCGGGCCCACTCGTGCTCGGCGGCGACATGGTTGAGGACGAGGTCGATGACCAGGGCTGATGCCGTCCCGGCGCAGCTCCGCGGTCAGATCGGCGAGGTCGTCCATATCGCCCAGGTCGGGGCGCACGGAGCGGTAGTCGGCCACCGCGTACCCGCCGTCGGAGTCCCCGGGCGGGGGTGAGCAGGGGCATGAGGTGGAGGTAGGACACGCCCAGCTCGCGCAGGTATGGGGAATGCGGTCGATGACGCCGCGCAGGTCGCCGGCGAAGCGCTCGGTGTAGCCGGCGTAGCCGATGCGCGAGGGTCCTGGATCCAGGTGGGGTCGAGCGTGCGCGCCAGGTCGAGTGGCGCAGCTCGGGTCGCGCTCGGCGTAGGTCCGGGCGGCGTCGGCGAGCAGGACGGCGGCGGTGCGCGTGGCGATCGGCTCGCCGTAGAGCGTCACGAGGCCGTCGCTGACGTCGGTACCAGCGTTCGATCCGGGTGGTGAGGATCTCGCGCTCGGGAGCGGGTGAGTTGAGAATCGGCCAGGACGGCGTCAACGGCGTCGCGGACCTCGTCGGGGATCGCGACAGCGGTGTCGCGACCAGTGGACCAAGTGGAGTCGGATGCGGAGGGGAGCGGGCTTGGAGGCGCTCATGGTCCTATAGTGACCGATCTGACCATCGTTTGGCAGGCGTTCAGGCGCCGAATTGGTCCGGTCGCCCATCCTGGCGCTGCGCAGTGGCTGCGCACATCGGCTACTGCGCGCACCGGCTACGCGGCCGGGCATGAACGGGCATCCTGGAGAGCTGGAGAATGTCAACGGCGCCTGCCGTGCGCCAGCTCGCGCTCGCGCAAGCCGGGCGCCGAAACCGGCCCCGGGGATTAGGGGGTTATTCGTCTAGGCGCTCGTATCGCCGGAGCCGTCAGGACGACTGCCCTGACCGCCGAGATCGGGTGCGCCTTCAGCAGCGTGCCGGGCACGAGAGACCCGAGTAACCGACCCGGTCGCCGCAGGCTCGGCAACCCGAACCCCAGTCCCAGTCGTGACCCTCAGGCTCGAGCCACCCGTCTCCGGCCCCCAGTCGCGCCCCGTCCCATGGCTCGTGCATGACCCGCCTCCCGGCCCCGGTCGTGGCCATGGGCTCAGCCACCCGAACCCCAGTCCCAGTCGTGACCTCAGGCTCAGCGACCCGCCTCCCGGCCCCAGTGGTCGCCTCAGGCTCGACGGCCGCCCTGACGGCCCTGGCCTCCCGGGACGGCCGATCGCCGTCGAACAGGACGACGGCCAGCTGGGAGTCGTCACCGGCCGGGGAGTTGGTCACCATGGCGGCGCCCCCGACATGCTCCTCGAGAGTCTGGAGCATCTTCATGGGGGTGGCCAGGAGGAGCTGGAAGCCGAAGCCGCGGAAGACATCCAGGCCGGCGCGCGTGAACTCGGCGTCCGTCTTGTCGAAGGCCCTCGTCGAGGACGACCAGCGCGTAACCGGGAACCGCCTGTCCCGGCTCGGTGAGCTGGTAGCGCAATGCGGCCGCCAGGCAGAAGACGACGAGTTTCTGGCGCTGCCCGCCCGACAGCCCTGCGGCGCCCTCGTAATAGTCGACGGCGACGCCGGAGGCATCGCGCTCCACGGCGGTGAAGGAGACGTGCAGGCGGGTGTCGAGGCACTGACGCCTCCACGACTCATCGCGGGGGTCGGAAGAGCCCAGGCGCGTCATGACGGAGTTGAGGACGGCGAGCGCGCCTCGGCCTCCTCGGTGGTCTCGTCGGCCAGATCGAGGCTCCCGGCGGCGATGGTGGCCAGATCCGACAGGAAGTCGTGGACGATGGGCAGCCGCTCGGCCACCTCGATATGCAGGTGATGACCTGGCGAGTACTCGGTGGCGCGCAGGGCGTCGTTGACCGGGCCGATACGGCTCCTGACCTGGCTGACGGCGCGGCGCACCTCACCGGCGAGCCGGCCGATGTTCTGACGGGACTGGTTGTGCAGGAGCTCGGCGAAACGGCGCTCGAACCGGGGGCAGGCTATCCGTCTGAAGGCGGTTCAACAGCTCGAGGTAGTCGCCCAGGAAGGCGGCCTCCGGACGCACCCGCTGCTCGGGATGGGCCAGCGCTCGGAGAATCGCACCATGATGGCGCGGGCCTCGCCCAGTCCGCGGCTCTCGGCCTGCGAGGCGCGCTGGTTGTCGTGGGCGATCTGCTGCTCGACCTCGCGGGCGGCGATGTCCACCTCCGCCAGCCCCGCGTGACGACGCCGCGTCCGGAATCGCTGCTCCAGCTCGGCGAAGAGAGCCTCCCGCTCGGCCTCGCCCAGGGCGAGCCAGCGGGAACCGTGCTCGGATGCGCCGGCATCGCCGGGACCGACCCGTCAGTCCCGTCCGCGCCGTCGCGCACGCGGCCCTCATCAGCCCTCTCCTGGCGCCGACGGGCGATCCCGGCCAGTGCAGCCTCGGCATCCTCCAGCCGCGAGCGCTGGACCTGCTCCTCCCCGCGAGCCGGAGGACCCGCATCCCGGGCCTTGTCCTCGGCCAGGCCCGCGGCCGCGCCGCGCGCGATTCGAGCTCGGCCAGCCCCGGCAGCGCATGCGCAGCGCGCTCCCGCTGCGCAGCCAGATCGGCCTCACGAGCCCTGGCGCCATCGACGTCGAGCTCCTCCCACGAGGTCTCCAGAATGCGCAGGCACGCGTCACGACGCTCCCGGCCGACGGCGCGGGCACGGTCCAGTGCGGCGAGCTCGCCGCCGATGTCCTCCAGGCGGGCGGTCACCTCCCGCCCTCGGCGATGACCTGCTCGAGGCGCTCGGCCGGGTCGACGCCGACCGTCCAGTTGCGCGAGTCGGTCAAGTCCCGACGATCGTCCTTGAGGTGACTGGTGCGCGAGGACTTGACCTGCCCGGCACGGGTGACCCCCCGGTCCAGGCCGACCAGGTCGCGCGCATCCTCGACGCAGTCGTGATCGAAACGGCGCATGATCTCGGCGTCGAGCCACGCGGCGTGCTCCGAGCCCGGTTTGGGGCGGATGCGACGGGCCAGCGCATCGGCGGTCACGGGGCGGGCGGAGCGCGGCGCGGCGGCCATCCGCTCGTAGGCGAGGCGGGCGCGCAGACGCTTGGCATCGACGGCGTCGGCGACCTTCCGGTAGAGGTGCTCCGGAACGAGCATGGTGCGGGCGAAGGGGGCCACGACAGTCTCGACGGCGACCCGCCACCCTCCCTGCCCGGGGACGAGCTCGAGAACCTCCCCGGCGAAGCGGGCAGGGCGGCAGGCGCCTCGCCCGACGGCGTGGGCGATGGAGTCCCGGGCCCGCAGCAGATCCGTGCTCATGGCCGAGCGCGAGGCGGTGATCTGCTCGGCGCGCTCGCGCAGCTCACGGCTGCGCTCCTCCAGGGCGATCTGCTCGGCGCGCAGCGCACTGCGGGCCTGATCCTGCTCGTCCTCGGCGCGCTCGGCGCGCTCGATCTCCTGCTCCGCCGTGCGCCGCAGCTCGGCGAAGGCGGCGCCTCACTGGGCGTGGAGGCGCCCAGGACTCCCAGCTGGGAGTCGAGGAGTTCCCGCGCCCGCGCAATGCGCTCGGCGGTCCGGCGGGCCGCCTCCAGGCGGGCGTCGAGAGCGGGCAGGTTCTCACCGATGCCCCCCGCCAGAGCCAGGCGCGCGGCCTCCCGCTCACGGCGAGCGTCCTCCTCGACCCGACGGGCGGCTGCGAGCTCATCGGCGAGACGATCCAGGGCGCGCCGGGCCGTGTCGGCGGTCTGCTCGTGAAGGGTCGTCTTGAGCTGTTCGAGGTAGGGGTCGATGGCGGCGCGCAGCTGTTCAGTGCGCTCCTGGTCGCGGCGGGCAGCGGTGATGCGCTCCTCCAGGCGGCGCAGCGGGGAGAGCAGGGCCTCCTGATTGCGCGCCTCGACGACGGAGGAGGAGCCTCGCGCAGTTCGGCGAACTGCTCGACGGCGGCCGCCGCCATGGCGAAGGTTTCCGGCTCATCGAGCATGAAGTCGCGCAGGAGGGTATCGAGGCTCGTGAGGTTCTTGGCGGACTGGGTCCGGTGGAGCAGGCGCTGGGCGACCTCACCGGACAGGCCGAGGCGCCGCCGGAAGCGGGCCGCGAAGGCCTCGTAGCGCTCGAAGCGGGTGGCGCGCCCCTTCAGATCGCGGCTGAGGGCGCGCTTGTCGATGCCGTTGACCAGATACTCCATGAGCTCGGTCAGGGCGATATCCCCCTCCACGAGGAGCTGGGTCTGGGTAATGGAGTCGTCCGACGTCGAGCCCTGCCTGGCGTGATAGAGCGTGACGAGGGTGATCGTCTCCTCGGGGCGCAGGCGCGTGAAGGTCAGGGCGATGCCGCTGCGGGTGGCGCGCGGACGGAGGTAGTCGGTGACGACCTCTCCGGTGATCTCGTCCGCGCTGCGCCGGTAGGCGCCGCGCACATAGCTCAGCACGGAGCGGGAGCGGTCGGCCGTGGAGGATGATTCTTGGGCCGCCGCGTTGAAGCGCAGGCTCTTGGCCGGCACGAGGACGGCGGACAGGGCGTCCAGCAGCGAGGACTTCCCCGAGCCCGAGGGTCCAGTGAGCAGGAGCCCGCTGCGCGGAACCGGCAGATCGTGGTGACCGGAGAACGTGCCCCAGTTGTAGACCTGGATGCGGGCCAGGCGGTGCTGGGAGGCGGTCTGCGGCGCGGTCGCCGAACTGGTCATGACTCGTCCCTCTCCTCCGATGAGTTGGCCACCGGATCACTGGCCGCCTCCGGAGAGGCCGGCCGCTCCTCGCAGGCGCCCCCGCAGGTGCCCCGCCCTTTTCCGGCATCGGCAGGCGCCCCGCCGCCGAGGAGTCCGCCCTCAGGGGGCGCCGTTGCTCACTGCCCCCTGCTGCCCTCGCTGCCCCCGCTGCACTGCTGTCTCGGCCGTCCTCGCCGAGCAGACGGCGGTACTCAGCGGTGACTGCGGCGACCTCGTCGGCGGTGAAGACCAGGGCGAGCACCGGGGAGACCTCGTAGCGCTCGGCCACGTCGGTGTCGCGCAGAAGGGCGGCCCGCTTTAAGCTTATCGACCGAGGAGCTCACGCGGCGCATGAACCCCGTGTGGTCGGTGGAGGTGTGCGGCCGGTAGACGGACGGGTGGTCGTCGATCTCGCTGCGATCGACGAAGACGCGCTCGCCCGGCGTGTTCCCGCGCGCAGCAGCAGAGTGCGCAGGTGGAGCAGGAGGACGGTGTCGACGAGGGTCAGCCGCATGGCACGCATGACGGAGGGCCGCGCCGGTGGGGTCCGAGGCGTTGCGGGTGAAGGCCAGGCCCGCCGCGCGGTCGATGACGAGCTCGAGGAAGAGGTCGCCCAGCCGGCGGCGAATGTCGGCCTCGTCCTTCAGCAGGGCATTCCCACAGCTCGGGGTGGAGCTCGGTGGTGAGGTAGGGCCCCTGGAGGAGGCGCACGAGGTGCGCCGGGTGTCCCGGGCAGCGAGCCCGGGTCTCCGTCCCACAGCGCGCCGGGATTGGCGCCTCGGTGTGATCCAGTCCGTCCTGAGCCGGTGCGGCATGGGGAGCTCATGCGTCTCCTGACTTCTCGGTGCGGTTGGTGAACAGGAACCGCGGTATGCGGGCCGAGCGCTCGGCTCCGCCGGCGGTCCTCCAGGTGACGGTCTCGTCGCCGGGGACCTCCTGGCCACGACGACGGGCGAGGAGCAGCAGGCCCACGACGCTGGCCAGCCCCTGAGTGGCAGGATGCGCGGCCAGGACCTCGGCGACAGTCGCGGCTCCCCGCTCCTCCAGGACCGCATCGACGGCGTCGATGAGCTCGACCAGGTCGATCTCGCTGGCGCGCACGACCCGGCGCACCTCCTCCAGGTCGAGGCGCGCGACCTCGCGGCTGTGGATCTTCTCGGTGACGACCGCGTCAGCCGGGGTTGCGCATGCGCCAGGAGCCGATGGAGGCCAGTGGACGCCGGTGAGTGCAAGACCGAGGTCCATCTGCGTCTGCGGAGGTGCGCGCGGCGAGGCGGGCGGCGAGGCGCTGGGCCTCTGCGAGCTCGGCGCCCAGTCGGCGCTGGTCCTCGAAGCGCGCGACCTCACGAAGTGCCTCAACGATCGGGACAGATCGTCCATGGTGCTGCGCACCGAGGTCGACTCCTGCGCGACAGCGGAGCGCCAGCGGCGCAGGAAGCGCAGCTCGGCGTCCTCCAGGCGGGTGGCGAATGCGCGGGCGAGGACCGTCTCCAAGTTCTCATCCAGGCGAGCGGAGGACTCGGAGTCCATGAGCAGCTCATGGAAACCGAGGAAGGAACGGCCGGTCTCCGAGCTCTCGATGCGATCAACCCCGCGGAAGATGTCGTCGAGCACATCACCACGGGTGGCGTCCAAGGAGACGACATGCTCGCGCAGAGGAGCGGTTGAGCGCCGCGATCTCGTTGCGGATTCGAGTGAAGTCCCCGGGGACCTGTTCGGCCAGGGCGAGGATCTCGGCGAGGCGCTCGGCGGCCTCCGGCCCGTCGAGCGGGACGAAGTCGCCGGCCTCGACCCGCGCGATCTCGGCGTCGAGAGCGTCGCGCTCGGCGCGCAGAGCCTCCAGACGCCCCATGGCGGTGGGATCCGAGTCCCGGGCCAGGCGACTGACCTGCGTGGAGATGGTGTCCAGACGCGACTGCGTGGCGACGGGACGAGGGCGCCCGCTGCGCACCAGGAAGCGGATGGCGGCCTCGGCCGGAGCGGACAGCTCGTAGGTCTCCCGTCGGGATCCCGGCGTCGTGGCGCGCACGAGGACACCGGCTCTGCGCCACTGGTCGCAGTAGGCCCGACCCGCGCGCGATGCCGCTACGCCCGCATCGCGCAGCGCCGCGAGGTCTTCGTCGACCAGCTCGTGAAGCTCGGCGACGGGACGGCGACGCACCTCTCCTCCCAGGTGCTCGGCGAGAATCGCTGCAGCCATCGGACCCAGATCGGCCCGGAGAAGAGCCAGCCCAGGATCCTTGCGCACCAGTCGCGTGAGCCTGAGCGCATCTGCAACGACTCTGCGGGTTCCACCGCTCACCTCCTCGTCCTGTCCTCATCCTGAATACGGCCGGCTCGGGACGCGTACCCGTTGCCGAATCGTTAACCGGTACGAGAGTAGCGACTACCACCGACACGAGGGGAGGGAGTTGCACGACATCCTGTCGGCTCACCGAGCACTGTCGAGTACGACTGCGTCGTACCGGACGCGATTGTCCAGGATCTCCTCGGCATGCCCTTCGGCCCAGATGCGCAGAAGATTCATGGGCTCGGCCAGGGTCGAGCCGAGCGGGGTGAGCGCGTAGTCGACCCGGGGCGGGACGCCGGGCGCCTGGTCACGGGTGATAAGTCCGTCACGCTCCATGGACCGCAGGGTGTCGGTGAGCACCTTGGGAGTGATGCCGCCGATGGCGGTGCGCAGCTCGCCGAAACGGTGGGAGCCGCGAGACAGAACGGCGACGACGAGGGGCGTCCACCGATCGACGACGTGCCGCAGCACCGTGCGCGAGGGACAGGCCGGAGACAGGATGTCGTACCCACCGGCCCGCTCCGGACTCCGCACGTTCTGTGACATACCGCTCTCCTTAGTTACTTTGAAGTACTTGGTATATGAAACATACCGTATCCGGCATTGCGGGCGCTCCGCCCGCGATCGCCCTCGCGACTCGCTCGCACGCACCTGCGCAGACCCGCAGACCCGCGCAGACCCGCGCTCAACCGCGCTCAGGAGAATCAGGAGAACCCATGAGGATCACCGTCATCGGAGAAGCGGCACCACCGGATCGGCCGCCGTCGCCGAGGCCGCCCGCCGCGGCCACACCGTCACCTCGGTCACCCGCTCGGGCAGGCACGTCGAGGGCGCGGCCGCCGACGTCATCGCCGAGCTGGCCGACGCCGCCGCCGTCGAGCTCATCAACGACTCCGACGCCACCATCATCGCCATCTCCCCCGACCGCACGGGCGGCTCCACTCAGCCCGTGATCGACGCCTTCAAGGCGCTCATCGCCGCGCGGCCCGCGGGTCGCGTCATCGTCGTCGGCGGGGCCGGATCGCTGCTCGACGCCGATGGGCGCCGCCTGGTCGACAGCCCCGACTTCCCCGAGGACTACCGCGGCGAGGCGCTGGCCTTCGCCGACGTCCTCGAGCTCTTCCGCGCCGCCGGCGATGCCGTGGCGTGGACCCTGGTCTCGCCCGCGCCGGGCTACCCGGTACCGGAGTCGAGCGGTGCCTATGTCAGCGGCTCGGACTCACCGGTCGCGACACGCTCTCCGCCGCCGACATGGCCCTCGCCCTGATCGATGAGGCGGAGAAGGACGCTCATCGAGGGGTCCGCTTCACTGTCGCCAGCGCCTGAGCGCGCTCGCGTCGAGGTCGATCTTCTCCGCACGAGATCGACGGTGACACCGTCGATCTCGTGCAGGAATGTCGATCTCGTGCGAGGAGGCGGAGGCGGCAGGACCACTCGATTGGCCGCAGGACGCCGCCGGAGGCACGCTAGTGGCATGACAGCCACTACCGACATCACCGACGCCCCCGAGCGGGCCGTTCCCCCCATCGCCCCTGGCCATCGCCGGATCGGAGGCCTCCGGCGGCGCCGGCGCCCAGACGGACCTCAAGACCTTCCACCAGTTAAGCGTCTTCGGGTGCACGGCCCCTGACCTGCATCGTCTCCATGGACCCGAAGGCAGGGTGGGACCATCGCTTCGTGCCGGTGGACCCGCAGGTCATCCACGACCAGATCGAGGCCTGCGCGACCGTCCATACAGCGATCGACGCCGTCAAGGTCGGCATGCTCGGCACCGCCGCCACGATCGACGTCGTCGATGCCGCCCTGGAGGAGTACCGGTTCTCAACGTGGTCCTCGACCCGGTGCTCATCTGCAAGAGGCCAGGAGTTCGGCACCGCACTGGAGGTGGACAACGCCCTGCGCTCCAAGATCCAGCCGCGCGCCACCATGACCAATTCCCCCAATCTCTTCGAGTCGGCCACGCTGGCGGGCATGGAGGAGATCACGAGCGTCGCCCAGCTCAAGGATGCCGCCAAGCGCATCCACGACCACGGCGTCCCCAATGTCCCGGCCAAGGCGGGCCCGAGTCTGGGAAACCGGCACGGCACTGGATCGTCTCTCACGACGGCGAGACTCGAGGTCCTCGAGGTCCCGGCCGTCGGGACCAAGCTGGGTCCACGGCGCGGGCTGCACGCTCGCCGCCGCCGTGACCGCCGAGCTGGCGAAGGGCGCGACGCCGCTGCAGGCCGCCATCACGGCGAAGGAGGTCGTCTCCGCTCCATCGGCATGCGCGGCAACATCCCCTTCACCTACGTCTACCAGGGCTGGTACCAGGGCTGACGGAGGCCCGCGTCGAGATCGGTCCGCTTCCGCGCCGAGATCGGTCGTACCCGCTCGAGATCGGTCCGCTTCCGCATCGAGATCGGTCCAGCACGAATACGACCACCCGACACGGGCTCGGCACAGGACCGGGGCCGCAGGACCCGCCGACCGGAAATCATCACGGATCCGCCCATTATCGCAGAACTGTGTTGATTTAACGGCACCCCAAATCAACATTCGGCAAGATCACGGGGAGAATCAGATGCGCCCAACCGGCCTGGACCGACGAGACCAGCTGCGCAGCGCCGTCGACGCCATCCTCGCCTCAGAGCGGGACGGCGCCATCACGAGGACCGATGAGACCGCCTCCATCGACTTCAAGGAGGAGGCCGGACGGCGCAACGGCCCGAACCTCGAGCCGGGAAGCACGGAGAACCCCCATGCCGCCACCAAGCTCGCCAACGAGGTCGCCTGCATGGCGAACTCGCCGGGAGGCGGCGCCCTCATCTACGGCGTCGAGGACGGCACCGGCGCGGTCCTGGGAACCGAGCTGAATATTGACTGGCTCCGCCAGCGCATCAACCAGGCGATCGATGTCGCCCCGGACATAGAGGAGCGGCGCGTAGGAGGTCAGCGCGTCCTCATCCTGTACGTGGCCGAGTCCCGCGAACCAGTGCCGGACACCTCTGGCCGCCTGCGATGGCGCGTCGGAGACTCGTGCAAGCCCGTGGATCGCTCCGAGTGGTGGCTCCACCGCGAGCAGGCACGAGAGCACGACTCGATGGCGGACCGCTCCACCCTCACCGCAGACGCCGTGACCGCTGGCGCCATGGCCCTCGTGCGCACCGACCTCCAGGCCGACGATTCCGAGACGAATGCGGACATCCTGCGCCGGATCGCAGCACTCCGTTCGGACGGCCACCTCTCGCAGGCGGCGCGTCTGACCCTCACACCGGCACGAGCAACGCTCATCGACCTCACGGTCCTGGACGTCCACGGAGGCGCCGTCACCAACCGGATCGAGCCCACCCCCTCACTGTCGCTACTCGAGCAGATCGACGACGTCGAGCAAGCTCTGACCGCGCTCAACACCTACTCGACACAGCCCTCTGACCGATTCGCCCTATCCCCGCAGCGCCTGGTCCCGCAGACGGCGGTGCGCGAGGCGATCCCTCAACGGAGTCATTCACCGCGACTGGAATTCGTCCGAGCCGACCGAGGTCCGCTGGATCTCAATGGACTCCACGCTCGTGGTGCAGTCCCGGCGGGTTCACCGGCGGAATCAGCGCCCTCGAACGTCCTGAGCAACCGGCATGCGCGCTACCCCGCACTGGCGGATCTTTTCCGCGCCCCGTCGCTGGTCGAGAAGCAGGCTCGGGTCGACCCGCATGTACACGGCCATGATTCCCCTCGGACACAGGCCGCCCACCATTGTCGAGGAGGCCGGCCCGCACGTGACGTGCACGCTCGTCGGCGGAGACCCCATCCTGCCGATTGCAGACCTGTTCAACCAGATCCGTCCGCTGCCTCGACGCCGGGACACGCGCGTGGCCGTCATCGTCGATCTCCTCCTGCACTCTTCACCACGCCGGAGGCTGTCGCCATGGCCCTGCAGACGGATGTCGAGGGAGCGCATGCGGCACTGTGAGCAACTGCGCAGTGCACCGTGGCGGACGCCCCGCTCATCGAGAGGCACACCGCCGATGCCTGGCTTCTGGAGGAAGAGCCGCGCAGGATCGCCATGCCCGCCCGCAAGGCCCCCTGGTTCGCCGACGTCGTCGGGTACGCGTCAACAGATACCGATGAGTGCCGGGCGACCATCCGCCTGTGGTGCCGCGCCTTCAAGAAGATCAGCACCGGCGACCCTCATGCGGCTGACGGAGTCTCCGCGGCACTGCGCAGAAGATCCTAACGACGATGAGCGATCAGCAGGAGCTGCATCGCACCGGCTCGGGTCGAGCTCACCTCCCTACCAGCTTGCAGGAGCATGAGACGTGCAGGGCCCGCTGACCGGAAATCATCACGGATCCGCCCACATCGCAGAACCGTGTTGATTTAGCACCCCCCTAAATCAACATTCGGCGAGATCGACTTTTTGGGACGAGATCGACGGTGTCACCGTCGATCTCGTGCGGGAAAAGTCGATCTCGGAGATGGGCCCACCAGGCGCGCGCCAGACGCACGACAGGCCACGACAGGCCAGGCGCGGACTTACCTGAGGGAAGCTCCAAACATGATGAAAGAACAGGAGGAGGATGAGCCACCCGAAGTAGGGAGCCGGATTTGTTCTTCTCGGGAGGCCTGGCGAACTGCGGGGTCGAACACCGGCCTGGCTGCCCCGAACACCCTGACCGTAAGACCCCACCGGCGCATGCGGTTGGCACCCGCGGGCGTCACCGGCCAGGCGGGAGCGCTGACCACTGCGGCCCGCGACCGTAGGCGGCCGACCGACCTGGGGCACTTCCGTAGGGGCGTTCGCGGTACCGGTCCGCGACCGTAGGCGGCCGACCGACCCGATGCACCTTCCGTGAGCATCTGCGGCGAGGGCATGCGCGGCTGCGCGGGAGAGCCTTGCTGCATACGGGAGCTCCGCTGACGTCGACCGGACCCGTACCCGGACCCATACCCAGCCTGCGTGGCTGTCCACCGGCGAAGCGCCCATAGCCCGACGACGAGGCGGCCTTCTGCGACTCCCGAGGAGTTCCGCGCCGCATGGCGCGCAACTGCTCCTCCGCCCGGGCGCGCAGCGCAGCGGTCGGATCGGACTGCGCCCCGCCGTCAGGACTCTTTCCCATAGCCGCGCGAGGATTCGCCCGCCTGCGCCCGATGGTCGGAGTGACTCGGAAGACTTAGACTCATTGAGTATCGAGACGTCGAACAGCGGTGAGCCCATGAGCGGATCGCCCAGCACGGAGCCGAAAGGGGCTTCACCGATAGCCGGATCACCGGGCTCCCAGCCTATGGGCGCCCAGGAGTCAACATCTGCGTGAGCTGTCGGTGTGGCCATAGGACCAGGATCTCATACGCCGAGATCGGTCCGCTTCCGCGTCGAAATCGGTCCAGATCCGCCTCGAGATCGGTCCAGTTCCGCGTCGAGATTGTGGTGTGGTCAGGACATCTGAGACAGGGGTGCGTACTGACTTCGGGTCGGTGGTTCCCGGTGGGTGCTCCTCGGGGACCTGACGGCGAGGTCGAGGATCCCGCAGCCCGCGTGTACCTGGGGCTGATCGTCACCGCATGTGCTCAGCATGAAGAACCTCGTCCTGATGCCCGTAGCCGCGGGAGGGCGGCGTGGTGTTGCACACTCGCGTGCGCTCTGCGTCGGTGGGAACCGCGGAATCATGCGGATCAGCAATGTCAGTAGCGGTCATGGTCGGTCCCCATGTGCGTAGATCCCCTCACCTGCACATGGGAGCCCGACCACCAGACACCACGCCCACCAGAAAAGCCTGTCATTCCAACAAAAACCAGCCGCCGTCCTGCAGGGACCCCTGGTCTCCCATGTGCAACACCAACGACAACCACACCCACCAGGCACACCACACCCCACACAACCAACCCACTACTTAGAACTCCAATCATGAACTCGACCGATCTCGGCACGGAGTGCAACCGATCTCGTGGCGGAACTGACCGATCTCGGCGCGGAAGTACGACCGATCTCGAGAAATAGAATGAGGTACTCGCAGGCACCGCACCAGACGGACCGCCTCATTGACTCCCCACTGACTCCATACTAGGGGTACTGTCGAGCGCACTCCGCCAGACCGAGGAGGAAACGAGAGCGAATGGCCGGCTACACGGGCACCAAGGACGACTACCTCAAACGGCTGCGCCGCATAGAGCCAAATCCGCGGCATCTCCCGTATGGTCGAGCAGGACACCTACTGCATCGACGTCCTCACCCAGGTCGCAGCGGCCACCAAGGCTCTGCAGGCCGTCAGCCTGGGCCTGCTCGAGGATCACATGAGCCACTGCGTCATCCACGCCGCCCAGTCCTCCGACGCCGAGGGCCGGGCGCAAGATCCGCGAGGGCCTCCGACGCGATCGCCCGCCGCCATACGGTCCTGAACGCACAATCGAAGGAGCACCGCCATGTCCGAGTTCACCGCCGACGGCACCGACCGCACCACTCACCCCTCAAGCTCTCGGGCCTGACCTGCGACCACTGCGTCGCCCATGTCACCGAGGAGCTCAAGAACCTCGACGGCGTCAAGAACGTCTCGGTCGTCCTCAACAAGGGCGGCCAGTCAGCGGTAGCCTTCGTCGTCTCCGACGTCGTCCTGGACGACGCCGCCCTGGCCGCGGCCGTCGATGAGGCCGGCGATTACACCCCTCGACGCCGTCGAGCGCGGCATCAGCTCTGACCTGACCGACCCGCCCGGCCGCACCACCCGACAGCGGACCGGGCCGTTCGCGCTGCACACGCCACGATCGGCCCGCCGCTCCAGCCGGAGTCGCGCTCGCCCCACCCCGGCGCCGAACCAGCATGGACCATGCATGAACCAGCACCGGTCCGGGACAGTTCCAGGAGTCCGATCCGCCATGAGTCATTCCAGCAGCCCTCACCGACGCGAGCGCTCTCCCGTACGCGCCGCGCACGCATCGACCTGGCCGTGGAGGGCATGACCTGCAGCACCCTGCGTGGCGCGCGTGAGAAGAAACTGTCCAGAGCCGACGGCGTGAGCGCCAGCGTCAATCCGCCACCGAGTCCGCCTGCGTCACGGCGCCCGCCGGCATCTCCGGACGACGATCTGCTGGCCGCCGTCGCCCGCGCAGGCTACACGGCCCGGCTCAAGAGTGGACTGGCGCCTGCTGCGCCCACTGCAACGTCGAGTCCCTCAATCCGGAGGCTGCAGCGCACAAGCTCGACAAGGCCGCAGTACAAGCCCGGCTGCAGAAACCACAGCCGCAGACCCGACAGCCCCAACCGCCTCCAGTGGCATCGCCTCGCCACTGGCCAACAGCGCCGACAGCCCTCAAGGCCCAGCCGGCGCCGAGCCGGCCTGAGCCCCGGCTCGCTCTGAGCACCCGAAGCACCCAGGAACACTCCAGAACACCACGGCCTCCCCGCCCTCGGAGCCCGCAGCTCCGGCAGACCCAGCAGCCCCGGCAGACCCAGCGGCTCCGACCGCCTGCCGCCCCGGCAGCCCCGCGCCCGGCGCATCGGGGACTCTCAGCTCGCCCGGGCCGCCGACCTGCGCTCTCGCCTCGTCTATAGCCTCGTCCTGTCCGTCCCGGTCATGGCGATCTCCATGATCCCGGCCCTCCAGCTGCCCGGGTTGGCAGTGGACCGTCGCCCTCATGGCGCTGCCGGTGGCGACCTGGGGCGCCTGGCCCTTCCACCGGGCCGCGCCTCGCGGCCTGCGCCACGGCGCTTTCACCATGGACACGCTCGTCTCGCTCGGCGTCGTCGCCGCGAGCCGGCTGGAGCCTGTGGGCGCTCATCTGGGGCGGCGCTGGAGATCGGCGCACGCATGACCACTGGAGTTCGCTCGACCGCGTTATCAGGGTCACCAGGACATGCGGCGCACATGTACTTCGGAGTCGGCCGCCTGGGTCACCACCTTCCTCCTGGCCGGACGCTACGCCGAGGCGCGCGCCCGCTACCGTTCCGGCGATGCCCTGCGCGCTCTGCTCGAACTCGGGCGCCAAGGAAGCCACTCGGGTGCGTCTGACCTCGCCGTCGGGCTCCACGGCCGCGATCGATGTCCTGACGACGACGGCGCTCCCCGCGCCGACGCCGCCCGCACCGAGGGCGCATGCCGGTCGATGCCCTCCAGCCGGGCGACCTGCTGGCCGTGCGTCCGGGAGAAGATCGCCACCGACGGGGTGGTCGTCGAGGGCCGCTCCGCCGTGGACGCCTCCATGCTCACCGGCGAGTCGGTGCCCGTCGAGGTCGGGATCAGCGACGCCGTCACCGGCGGCTGCGTGAACACATTCGGGTCGCTGCTGGTGCGGGCCACCGCCGTCGGGGCGGGCACGACCCTGGCCCGCATCGGGGCGATGGTCACGGCCGCCCGCCGGCAAGGCCCCGGTGCAGCGCCTGGCCGACCGCGTCTCGGGCGTGTTCGTCCCGGCCGTGCTCATCGTGTCGGCCATGACCTCGCTGCCTGGCTGGGCTCGAGCTATCCGGCAGCAGGCCCCTGACGGCGGCCGTCGCCGTGCTCGTCATCGCCTGCCCGTGCGCGCTGGGCCTGGCCACGCCTACCGCCCCTGCTGCGGGCTCGGGCGCGCGGCCAGGCTCGGCTGTCGTTATCAAGGGCCCGAGGTGCTGGAGTCCAGCCCGCGCCCTGGACACGATCGCGTGCTGGACAAGACCGGCACGGTCACCCAGGGGCGCATGAGTCTGGAACTGGCCGACGACGACGCCATCCGGTAGTGAAGGCCCTGACAGTCCCAAGCAACCGTGAAAACCTTGGCGGTTCTGACGGCGCTGACAGTCCTGGCAGCGGCAATGACGGTAACGGCCCTGATGGCGCTGACGGCGCTGGTAGCACTGCGCACCGACCGCTCGAGGCGCTGCGCCCGGCGGGCGCGCTCGAGGCGGCCAGCGAGCATCCGGTGGCCGCCGCCATCGCTCAGGCCGCTCGCGCCGCCGCAACAGCAGGGCACCACGAGGGCTGACATCACTGATGATGCTGGCAACCCTGGCATCCCCTGGCAACGCGGATAACGCGGATAGCGCTGCCAACGCCGATAACCCGACAACCCAACAAGCTCCGGCAACCTGGGACAGCACTGACATTGCTGATATCCCCAGCATCCTCGACATCGCTGCCGGCACGACCGGCACCGGGTCAGTGTCAGCCGTCAGCAACGGTGACTGCGACGGCGTCCCGCCCACCTGCCCCACGTGGAGGACTTCACGCAACCATGAGGGCCGGGGCGTGACCGGCCGCGTGGAGGGCCGTGAGGTCGCCGTCGGCCGTCCGACCTGATCGCCGACGCGGGATCGCCATCGATCTGCTCATCGACGCCGTGGCGACCGCCCAGGCGTCGGGCGCCACGCCGTCGTGCTCGCGGGCCGCTCGGCACCCCGGCGAGCGCGAAGGCGTTGAAGGAACAGTGAGCGGGCTCTGCGCGCGCTCGCCGTGCTGGTGGTGCGCGACACCCGTGCGCCCGAGAGCTCGCGCGCCGCGATCGCCGACCTGCGTGCGCAGGTGCGGCCGATCCTGCTCACTGGCGACAACGCCCGCGCCGCGGCGCACGTCGGCGGCCGAGGTCGGGATCACGGCCGAGGACGTGCGCGCCGACGTCCTGCCGAGCGACAAGCGCGCCGTGGTCGCCGACCCGCAGGAGCGCGGGCACGTCGTCGGCATGGTCGGCGACGGCGTCAACGACGCGGCGGCCCTGGCGCAGGCGGGTGCTCGCGGCCTCGGCTTCGCCATAGGGGTCGGGCGCCGATGCGGCTATAGAGACTGCTGACATCACGCTCGTGCGCACCGATCTCGGATGCGGTGGTGACGGCGATCCGCATCAGCCGGGCGACGCTGCGCATCATCAGGCAGAACCTGTTCCTGGGCCTTCGCCTCACAACGGCGGCGGCGATCCCGCTGGCGCGGCGGCCGGTCTGCTCAACCCCACGATCGCCGGCGCCGCCATGGCGGCTTCCAGCGTCATCGTCGGTGACCAACTCTGCGCCTGCGCCGAGCCGGCGCGTAGCCGCACCGCGCCCTCACCCCTTTCGCCGAGATCGGTCCACTTTCGCCCGAGATCGGTCGCACTCCCGCACGAGATCGGTCGCACTCCGCACCGAGATCGGTCGTACGCGTGCGAGGATGAGCCCGCATCGTCAGCCGCCCAGGCACAGACCGATTCAGACAGCATCTCACGCCCTGCAGCCGTCACTGCTCCACCGCAAGCAGCCACCCACGAGATTGCGATGCTCAACGCCGTCGTGGCCAAAGCCGAGCGGGTCGAGGCCGAGAACGAGCTTCGATGGTTATCAGAGATGGCGAGAAGGGCGCCGAACTCACGGCGCCGCGTCTCCTCACTGGCGAGGAGGTAGCTGACCTGGACGTAGAGCATCTTTGTATCGCGGCGGGCGACGAAATCGACCTCCTGAGCGCCGGCACGCCCGACACTGACCGTCCATCCCCTGCTAGTGAGCTCGTTGTAAACAATGTTCTCCAGAACAAGTTCGATCGCTGTGGAGTTGGACAGACCCATCGCCTCCCGCAAAGCCGTGGTCCACCACGTAGTACTCTCTCCTCAACTGCGAGGATTCTCTTGGAGGTGAGGTCGTGGCGCGGGACGCGGCTGAGGAGGAAGGCCTCCGTGCAGTACGTGAGGTAGTTGAGCACGGTGTCGACACTGACGGTGCGGCGCTCGCTGCGCAGGAACCGACTGAGCGAGTTGGCGGAGAAGGTGCGTCCGATATTCGCCAGGCAGTACGTGACAATGCGGTGGAAAAGGTCCACGTCCCTGATTTGGTGGTACTGAATCACATCCCGCACGAGGGCCGAGTCGTAGACGCTGCGGAGATAGGTCATGGACGCCTCCCGTCCGCCGCGGAAGTACCGCAGACCAGGAAAGCCTCCAAGGGCAAGGAGTCCTGGAAAAACTCCTGGTCCGACGCCGACGCCCTTTCCGAGGCGGTGAGGTCGAGACGACGCAGTGCCCGATACTCGGCGAAGGCGAGCGGCTGAACGTGAATCTCGACATACCGGCCGGCGAGGTGAGTGGCGAGGTCCCCGGAGAGCATCCGGGAGTTGGCCCCTGTGAGGTGAGATATCGCAGTCCCAATCCACCCGCAGCGTATTGACGACCCGCTCCCAGCCCGGAACCCGCTGTGATCTCGTCGAGGAAGAAGTAGGCACAGGCAGCGCGGCCAGGCGCTTTGGGCAGTGAGGTGGTCGAGCAGCCTGCTCGGGAGTGCGGATGGCCAGGCCGACGGCGGACTCTCGAGGTTGAGCCGGACCGTCTGGGCTCGTGGATGGTCCTGGCAGATCTTCTGAGCGATAAGGTCGAGGATGGTGGACTTTCGCTGCGGCGCACCCGGTGAGGACCTTTGATGACAGGGGTGTCGGCGTAGTGGCGTGATGCGGTCGGTGTAGCGAGGGCGAGGAACAATCTGGTCGGACTCGGGCATGGCATCCTCCTGTCGACTACGATCGACAAAGTTGGCCTGATCACGTTCTCGTCGATCATGCGTCGACCAGACCTCTCACCTTTCCCCTGCCCCCGAGCCGGCGCGTAGCAGTGAGTAGCCGCCGCACCCGCGCCAGTAGTACCCCCACCCACCCTTTTCGCCGGGAGATCGGTCCGCTTCCGGCTCGAGATCGGTCGTACCCGCACCGAGATCGGTCCACTTCCGGCTCGAGATCGGTCCTCGCCCGCATCATGATCAGGAGACCCACACGAGCGGAGTCCGCGCGCCCTGCAACCGGCCCTGAACAGTCAGTCTCCTCCGCATGCGGGCTGAACGGGCCTGTCAAACAGGCCGGCGAACTCCCCGCACGCCGCATTGCACACTCACACACCGTTCTCCCTCACAAGAACCGCGGAATTCTGCGAACCTCAACACAAGATCGACTCAACCTGCACGCTCCCATGCGCGTGCCCCCTTTGCACGCACATGGGAGCGCGATGGCCCATATCGCTGTCACCGCAAAACCGCAGAATAATCAGAAAACACGGCATGCCCCATGTCGAGCGGGGCTTTCCCATGTAACCCGGCCACACATTGCCACCCGTAACTACCTCATACGGATGATCCCGAGGACTGCACCACGGCGAGCCCATGCTCTCGGCATAGAAAAACCGGCGAGCACCAGGTTCAACCCGAGATTCACGTTTACGCCGACGCCGCATGCGTGAAGCCCGGGGCCAGCGGATGCCGCGTCCTACGCAGCGGGCGGGGCCGACGCCGCACGCGTGAGGCCCGGGATCGAGTGCGCACTTCGAAAGCCGACAACCCCACAGCGCCCGAAGCCAGAAAAATCCGACATTCGATGTCGGAAAATTCCGACATCGAATGTCGGATTCCCCATCCTGCGGATTCGACGCTTCCCAACCGACGGGCTCACCACCCACGTCCCGACAGCCCTCCACCAAAATCGACAGCCCTCACATCAGTAGTGGTAACGGGCCTGGAGGATTACCAGATCATCACCATCAACGAGATAGACGAGGCGATGCTCGTCGGTGATGCGCCGCGACCATGCCCGGGCGCACCGTATTTGAGTTGCTCAGGTTTCCGATGCCGGAAAGGGGCTCATGCAGGCATGCGTCAATGAGCGTATTGATCCGCTTGAGAATCCGAGCGATCCGCCGTCTGCCAGTGCTTGTAATCCTCCCAGGCCGACGGGTCCCAGACCAGGCGCACTCAATTCTCCCGGTCGAGATCGTGAATCTCTGTCCGACCGGCACGGGCCCGCTCGTAGGAGTCCAGCAGTCTGCGAGCATTCTCGGGAGAGCGGAACAGGTATGCGGTCTCCTTCCAAGCCGCGTATTCATCAGCCGGCATGAGGACGGCTGCACCACTTCGGGAGACGATCTCCACGGCATCGCGATCGGCATTGACGCGCTCAATGAGCGGGAACAGCGTTCTGCGCCTCGCTGGCGCTGATGGACATGCGCTACCTTCCATTCCACATAAGCAGTTAGCACAAGCGGTGCAAGGTAATGGTACCACTCATCATGGCGATCTCAGGGCGGTCGCCAACCACCTCGGCCGCCCAGCCCCGTGAGTCCTCGCCCCTCGCCCAGGCATCCTTGCGCTTCCGCCGCCGGGCTGTCGCGCGGGTCATGCGCCGCGATGCGCAGAGCGCCTGGCCTCACCTGTAGACTTCTGCTGCGACATCCGCCCTGCCTCTAGGCCAGCAGGGACGCCGGCGCCGCCACAACCGCATCGACGCCCGCGACCGTCGCCCGTCGGCATTCCACGGATCGGCCTCACCCCCGTCTTGCCGAAGCGTCCGGCTCCATCGACCGCATCGACGCACCGCTCATCCACCTACCGGTGGATGCCGCTTCCGCCGCCTGCCGCAACGAGGACCCGCTCGATATCGCCCTGATCATCGTCGGCGCCGCCTCAATGCTCATTCCGGCCGCTCTCCGCCCACGAGACGACCACCGGCGTCACCTCGATGTGCGGAACGCCCTCGCAGTCCTGCTGCGCCAGATCCTGATATTCCCCCTGCAGACGGTGGAGGGCCTGGCGACCTTCGCCGTGCCCGTGGCGGTGATCCTGTCCAACCTGCTGCGCCGCTCCTGGCGCACCACCGGTGAGTCTCTCCTGGGCGGCCTGGGCGGATTCCTCCTGTCCCTGGCGACTTCACCGTGGTGGGCGCCTGGGCACCCACCGCGATCGTGTCGGGGCTGACGGTCACCGTCTCGGGCACCGCCCACGTGGGCATCTCCACGGTCTTCGCAGTCCTCGCCGGCCTGCTCACCGGCGCCGGCGAGCGCCGGGCCTCGCAGACGGTGCGCTACGGCTGGACGGCCGTGTGGATCATTGTCGGCATGGCTGTTCTGCGCGGTGCGCTGACCCTGCCCGGTGCGGTCCTGTCCATGATGCTGGGCCGTCTTCCGGGCCTGGTGGATCCGCTATGCGTCTCGGCGTCGAGGATGGCGCGCCCACGGCATCGCCCTCGTGCGCGCCCCTGCGTCGAGCTGGCACGACGCCGCCCGGGTGGTGCGCATGGATCCGCGCGCCCGAGGCGAGCGCCTGGACGATCGAGAACCGACACCCCGCTGGGCTACACCGAGCGGTGCGGGAGACCCCTGACCAGGCCGGCCGTCCTGCCGGAGATCGACGACGACCACACGAATCCGCTGACCGCCGACCCGGGAGCCCCTCCGATGATGCCGGCGAGCCCGACGGCGTCGCCACGGCGCTGCTCCCGGAGGAGACCGCGACGATCGCCCGCCGACGACGTCGACCTGACGGCGGTCCTGGCGGAAGCCTCCTCGGCGGCACTGACCGAGGGCCGCCCCTCGGTGCACCGGCTCTACGCCGTATGGGGACACCGCGGGCACTCGCTACGACGTCACCATCCTGGACACCGACCGCCAGGTCGCCGGTTTCATCTCCACCCTGTGGGACCGGATCCGCATCAAGGCTGTCGACCGAGCTCGGCCTGTCGGTGCGCTCCGCAGCCGAGCATGCCGCGCTCATGGTCCTGAGGCGCGGCGCGCCCGTGTGCGCACGCCGGCGCCATTCGGAATGGCCGAGGCCGACGAGTCCGTCCTGCTGCGACCGATCACGTCGTCGGCGCCCGCGCCTTGAGCTCCCTCGACACGATCTCCAACGACATCCTGGAGCAGCTGTGGATCAGCTGGGCCGCGCTCACGCCGCAGGCCTGGCGCACTGCGCCATCGACTCCTCCACCGTGGTCGTCGATCCCGCCAGCCGCGTGTGGCCTGGACTGGGATTCGGGCGAGACGATCTCTCCGAGTTGTCGCGGCGCATGGATCTGGCCCAGGGCCTCGCCCTGACGGCGTCGGTGGTCGGTGTGGACCGAGCCATTGCCGCGGGCCTCCCGGTCGTTGACGACCCCGCAGCTCGCCTCCATCGCACCGATGCTCCAGCGTCGTCTCGCCTGGCGGCCACCCGCGACGCCCTGGGACGGCGCGGTCGGCTCCTCCAGGAACCGTGGGACGCCCTGGTCGATCTGACTCACACCGCCCACGCCGAGGCCCGCCAAGCTCGACCCGGTTCTCCGCGCACCGTCATCGCGCCATCTGTCGGCCCTCATGGCGCGGTGGACGCTGCTCGGCCCGCATGAACTCTGAGCAGATCAACGAAGCCGTCGCCACGGCCAACGTGTGGTGGATCCTCGCCGCCCTCATCTTCTCCCCAGCGACCTACGTGGCGCGGCCTCGCGCTGCGCGGCATTCGCCCGGTGCGTCTGAGCGTGTGGCGATCGACGGAGTGCACCTGGCCAGCTCGGTGGTCGCCCCTGGTGGCTCCGCCCGGCGTCGGCGGTGCCGCCATCAATCTGCGCTTCCTGAACCGCAGGGGCGTGCCCACCGCCGCATCCGTGGCCACCGTCGCACTCGTCCAGGTCGTGCAGTTCCTGGTGACGGTTGTGCTGCTCATCATCCTGGCCGCGATGACCGGGCAGTCCACCGGCCTGACCCTCCCTCGGGGTGGCTCGTGCTGGGGGCGCTCGCACTGGTGGCCCGTCATCGGCTCGGCACCGCTCATTCCACGGGTGCGCACCTGTGTGGGGAAGATCGAGCCGACCTACCGGCAGGTGTGGCGCGGCTGCTGTGGATCATGTCGAATCCGCTGCGCCTGGCGCTGGGCGTGTGCGGCACTCTCTTGCTGTGCCTCAGCTACATCCTGTCCTTCGGCGCGAGCCTGTGGGCCTTCGGCTACACGCTGCCCTTCTCGGTTCTGGCCATCACCTACCTGGCTCCAATACGGTGGGTCGAGTTCCTCACCAGGCGGTATCGGCCCGGTCGAGATCGCCCTGACGGCTGGTCTCGTACGGCCGGTATCTCCTAGCGGGTAGCCCTATCCGCCGCAATCGTCTACCGTCTTGTTACTTTCTGGATACCGATTCCCACGGGCTGGTTGAGTCTTCAGCGTCTCCAACGGGTCGGCGACCTGTAACAAGAGTGCGGCCTGTCGCTGCCACTCCCCCTTGCATGCCCTTGCTATGGTAACGGGGTGACAGTTGAATCCTATGATTAAGGGCACCATGAGCATGACCCCACATGGGCTCTCCTCCCCCATATCCCACCGGCGCTTTTCCTTCCCCCATATGTCCGACCAACGAATCAACGTCGGAATTGGGGCATTCGCAGGCGTAGCCAATTTTACACTAAACCTATTCACCCTCACCGGCATCCACGGCTATCTTCCCGCCGTTGATCTCGTCTTCACGATCGCAGCGCTCATCATCCTCATCCTGCTTCCACTCCGGCCAGTGTGGGGCGTACTGGCTTACCTTCTCTGCTGGCTCCTTCTGCTCGCCTTCCCGAACGCCTACGCCTCCGACATGCTCCTAACTCATCTCGCGTTCTTCTTTTTCGCGGGACGCTTCCTTCCAGCGGGATACGCAGCAGCAGTATTTATCAGTACAATCGCCACATATCTACTGTCTCTTCGGTTGTATTCCAGCAGCATCATAACCCCCGACGACTTCGCCGGAATGGCATTCCAGGCTATTATGGGGCTTCTCCTCATCCCCATCGGCACTACCGTGAGAGCGAGCGAACGCTCCCGCTTGGACGAAGCCCTCGCGCGGAGGAACGCCTGGAGGAACTGCGTCTGGAGATCTCCCGGGAGATGCACGATCTCATCGCCTACTCCATGTCTCAGACGGCCCTGCGGGCCCAGCGTGCCGCAGCCGACACGACCTACCCCGACGCCGCCCGCAGCGAGTTCGCCGCCCTGGAGGTCACGGCCGCCGACGCCCTCCACGAGCTGCGCCTCCTGCCGCGCACCCTGCGGCGGCCGCCCCCGAACTCGCCCTGGACGTCACTCAAGCCATAGGATCCGGGCATGTGGTCACGGATCCGGGGCCGCGGTGCGCGCCGTGAGCGACGACATCGCCGCCGCTGGCTTCGACATCACCTACCAGTGCGGTGGGAACGCCTTCCCCACGCGCTCCCAGGCCTCCACCCTCTCCCGGGTCGCGCGCGAAATGGGCGCCAATGTCGTCCGCCACGCGGAGCCGAGCGCTCCGGTGACCATGACGCTGCGGCTGGGTCCCGAGGCCATACGCCTGGTCTCCACCAACCGCATCCGCATGACGCCGGGCGACCCTGCCGCACTCCGGCTCGGGGAGTGCTGGGCATGCGCGAGCGCCTGACGGCCATCGGCGGCGAACTGACCACCCTGGCCGACGACGGCGCCTGGATCGTGACCGCCACGGTCCCGGTCTCCAGCACGCGAGCCCCGCTCCCCGGGAGCAAATCATGATCCAGGTGGGTCTGGCCGACGACGACGCCCTGGTGCGCAACACCTTGGCCGAACTGCTCGCCACCACCGAGGACATTCGGGTGGCCTGGACCGCCCGCGACGGCCGGGAGGCCCTCGACCTGCTGCGCTCCCTGATGAGCCCGCAGTTCAGGTCCTCCTGCTGGACGTGCAGATGCCGCGCATGGACGGCATCTCCCTGGCGGAGACGCTTCGCACGGAGCGTCCCGAGATCAGCGTCCTCATCCTGACGACCTTCGTGGCCGACGGCGTGCTCAACCGCGCCCTGGCGGCCGGCGTGCGCGGCTTCATCGCCAAGGAGGACCGGGTGACGAACATGGCCGACACGATCCGCAACGTCGCCGCGGGCAATACGGTCCTGTCCCCGGCCTCCTCGGCCATTATCGGCGGATGGTCAGCGCCCGCCACCCCCGCCGCGGCCGCCCCTCCCCGACGCCTCGGACGCTCTGCCGCCGGGCGTCACCCCGTCCCCGCGGAATCGAAGTTCTCGTCCTCATGGTCGAGGCGCTGTCCAACAAGCAGATCGCCACCCGGCTGGGCCTGAGCAGGACGACCGTCAAGACGCACGTCTCCGCGCTCATCAGCAAACTCGGCGTCCAGGGACGCGCGTCGGCGCGGTCGTCTCACGCCCTGCGCAACGGACTGGTCTGAACCCTCCTCCGATCGGAGGAGACGACAGGAGGATGTACAGCCCCGACGGCCCGTGCATGATTATCTCTGTCAGGACACCTCAATGAACGACAAAGGGTGACACGTCATGTACTCTCCACTTCAGGTTACCGTTGCAGCGTCCGCCGGAGGTTTTGTTCTGTCTGCAATAGCGGAATAAATGAGCCCTCCTGAACCCTGGTATTCCCTGGAGTTGCAAACTAATAAGGTCCGAGAGTCTCTGAACCTGGACCCCTGGTCGTTCCTGAATCACCCTGTCCCTGATCTGGTAGTCCCTGAACGTCCCTGGTCCTGAATATCCCTGAGAAAGTCCTGGCTTCCCTGAAGTCCCTGGTCATCCCCTGACGTCCTGCCCGTGCGGGTGGAGTCGGTCCCGTCTCAGACAGACTCCACCCGCACATCTATCTCCCGAGCACGTGCTGAAATTCCATGGAATAACCCCGTTGTTGAAAAACGCGCCGCTGCACCCCGTCTCAAAGCGCAGCCGCTCGCATTCCGTCGCCGCACGCGACCACTTCGAAATCGGAGCCTGCTGGATGTTCTCTCCCAGCCCTGGCCGGTGAGCTGGGACAATCGCGTCCTCGATTCAGCTGCGACGGACCCGTACCCTTCTGATCGCCGCCGCCGGTCACGCAGTACTCGCCGTGACACCGATCCGGAGACCTCGCCAATATGGCGGAGCGCCTGGTCCTCCACACCATCACGCACCGACGTCGCCGCGCGCGCGTCGAGCTGCGATAGCGGACCTACCGGGACTTCTGCTTTCGAGACTTCAAGGCATCCACATCGGCCGCCGGCCTCGCCCTGTTCGACGCCGCCCAGCGCTGCGCCATACTCAAGCTGCGGCCGACCACCTCGCTCCGGGCGGTCTCCTGGTGATCTCACGCAGGAGGTGCGGCGCGCAGGCTCATCCTCGTCCGCCATCGAGCTCGCCACCACCCGCCCGATGGGCGCACGGCGCTCGAAAAGCCGACGGAGCCGGCCGCCCACTGGGACATGGGCCTCGATACCCCCTCAGTCCCAGCTGATCGCCTCGTCGTGGATCTTAACGCCTGCACCCGCCTGGGCATGACCGCGACCTTCCAGCGGTCCCGCCAGATCTCCTACCCGTCCACGCACGTCACCTCGCCGCCCGGCGAGCCTGAGCAGCGGCAGCCAGGCGGACCCGCGAATCAGTGCATTCCGCGCTCAGGATCGGTCGCGTGCCTCAGCCGAGCACGAGGCGCTCAGCCATCTCGGCATGAGCACTCGGCGTGCCCGCCAGCACTGAGCCAGCTCGCGCACGTCGAGTCGTGTCCCCATCCAGGCGGGTCACGACCGCCTGACTCCCTGGCAGATCAGCATGCCGGCCGCTGCATCCCAAGGGCCGCAGCCAGGGTGGACCAGGCCCGGCCCGCCCGCCACCTCAATCGAGCTCCAGGGCAGCCGCCCCGTGGCAGCGCAGACCGCGCGAAGAGCGAATGATCTCCGACAGGTGCCGCAGGCATTCGGCGCGTGCGGGTGCGCGATCACGACGCCGTCGGCCGGGGGCGTCCGCAATACGCGGCAAGGGCCGATCATCAGCACCCTCCCGAGCAGACTCCTGTGCGGGACGCGCGGCCACGGCCGTGTAGACCCGGTCGTGCACGGATCAGCCATGATCCTTGGCACAGGGCACCCCGTCCTCGACGAGCCAGCGAGATCGCCCAGTGCCGGTGGACGGCCACACTGGTTCAAAGGTGCCGTCGATCGGGTCGAGAACGAACCCGGCCGTGCCAGGAATCAACCGGTGCCCTCTTCAGCCCAGCAGCGGGTAGCCCGTGCCAGACGCTCGGCCATGAGCACTTCAATGCCGCGGTCCACCTGGGTGACGACGTCGTTGCTGGTTGCGCTTGGTGTCAATCACAGCTCCTCGCGGAGTCAGCGAGGCGTGCGCCCGCGCGGACTGCGTCGAGGGCCGTGGCGCAGCACCGGTCAGCCCGACGGCGTCGGCCAGGGGCGGATGCGGTGTTCTGCGGCTGGTCAAGGTTGCCTCCCAGGGTCAAGGGCGAGTCCGGCCAACTTTATGCCCGGAGCTGTCCACGCGGCGGAATAGGAGCAGTCCGGCTCAGCGGACAGCCCGCAAAGCACCCCACTTCTCCTTGTCGTTTACGCAGTTAGAGCCGACATTCACCCCACCCTGCCGTCGTCCTGAACCGCCGCGATGGACAGCGACCCAGGCCACTGTGACGCCAAGGCTAGGCGAAGCGATACTGAAGGGCCACCCGGCTAGCTGGCGGATGGTCTCCCGGGTAAAGCGGCTCATCCGAACCACTACCGAGGGCATCCACAGGACACCGATGGCGCCCGGATCAGGCGAGCGGACTCAGTCAGACATCGCTCACCTTCCGGGCCGTCAGCACCTCTGCGGACTTCGACATGTCGGCCTTTCGTCTTGAGACTGGCCTCACCTCCTCTCCGGCTCCCTTCCTCCCCGGCAGGACACTCGGTGTTCGGGGAAGGCGCCGTGGAGGCCACGCATGCCAGACCGACCCGCCACCGCACCCTTGTCCACCGCGCGGAATAGAGCGGCCCGGGCGAGAGTCGGTCAGGCGACGCGCACGACCCGCTTTCCCGCGCGATTCAACTCCCGCCTGGCGAGGCCTCACCGGCTCCCGCTGCTGTCATCCCTGAACCTCCGCAATGGAGCCCAGCGAGTGGTTGGTGCCATGAGGTCCGCCCACCCCGCTGCGCCCGCGGGTGTTCCCGCCGCCTATTAGCGCTGTCGCTTTAAACCGCTCGCCGTATCGGCGCACGACCCTGGTGGTCGGCCTCGTCCTGGCACAACCAGCCTCGTCCTGCCCTCGGCCGCCTCCGGCAGCCGATCGAGACCTCTGGACGCTCCAAGCCGCTTCCGTCTGCCTGTGCCTGGCGTATCCGCTGCGACGCCGTCATCCCCTGGCCGTCTTCGCGGTCATGGTCTTGGCCGCATGCGTCCAACCGCTCATCAGTCCTCATGCGGCTTTCCTCCCGCCGACCTCATGCTGCTGCTCATCGTCCGCCACCTCGCGGCCACCAGCCGGTGGACGACCTCGCTGCCCTGCGCGGTCGTCGTCATCGCCTGGGTTCCGTTGGCCTGCGCACCCATGATCAGGACGGGCGAGACTCGGCTGAGCCTGCGGGCTCCTCATCGTCGCCGTCGCCTGGGCCTGGACCTGGGGCGTCCTGGCCCGGACGCGGAAGAACTACGTCGCCGCCCTGACCGAGAGCGCCGAGCACAGCCTGCGCGAGCAGGAGGCCCGCCACCGCGCCGACGCACTCGAGCAGCGCGCCCGAATCGCCCGGGAGATCCGACATCGTCTCCCACAGCCTCGGCGTCATGGTCGTCGTCGCCGACGGCGCCGCCACCACCACGGTGCCGCAGCCGCCGCTCATGATCCGCGTGCGCGACACCGGCCGGGAGGCGATGGGCGAGATGCGCCGGATGCTCAGCCCCTGCCGCGAGCCGTACCGGGTCGCGCCCCAGCCAGGTACCGCCCAGCTCGAGGGACCTCGTCGCCGAGGCCGGAGCACCGGCCTGCCGGTGTCGCCAGGCGTGAGCTGGGGAGTGCGACCGGACCACTGAGACCCGTCCGCCGGGCTCGGCCTGACCGTCTACCGCCTGGTTCAGGAGGCGCTCACAACGCGCGCGCACGGCGGCACGGTGAGCCAGGTCGACGTGCGCGTGCACCGGGCGCGGGACCGCCTCAAGGTGGAGGTGCTCGACGACGGCGATGGGCCGAGCACACCCGCCGAGTTCGTCCGAGCCTCGCCCGGCTCACCGGGTCACGGCCTGGTGGGCATGCGCGAGGTCGCCTCCACGGCGGCACCCTCAGACGGGCCCGAGGCCGGCGGCGGGTTCAGGGTCCGCGCCGTCCTGCCGGTCGGGGAGGGAGAACCGTGACGATCAGGGTCGTGCTGGTCGATGATCAGGAGATGTACCGGCTGGGAAGTCCACATGCTGCTGAGTCTCAGGACGACGTCGAGCTCGTCGGGGAGGCCGACGACGGCACCACCGCCGTCGAGCTGCTGGCCGGGGTCGAGGCCGACGTCGTCCTCATGGATGCGGATGCCGCGGATGGACGGGATCGAGGGACGCGCCGCATCGTAGGCGGCAGCGGTGGCGGCCGCACTGACGGCACCTGCTGGCGGCTCCGGCTCCCGGAGTCTGGTCTGACCACCCTTCGACCTCGACGAGTACGCCTTCGAGGCGATCCGCGCCGGTGCCAGCGGCGTCATCTCAAGGACACCGCGCTGGAGGAGCTCATGGCCGCGATCCGTCACGTTCACGACGGCGATGCGGTCATGGCCCCGAGCTGACGCGCCGCCTCATCGAGCGCTTCGCCGCCCGGCCCACGCCTGCGCCCGACGTCGAATCGGCGCCGCTGGACAGGCTGACCTCGCGAGGGCGGGTGTCCCTCATGCTCGCCCGCGGGTTTCCCAACGACCGCATCGCCCGAGCTGTCCATCGCCGAGGGCACCGTGCGCATCCACGTCGGCCGGATACTCGGCAAGCTCGGGCTGCGACCGCTCGCAGGCCGTCGTCCTGGCCTACGAGGCTGGACTCATCCGTCCCGGAAGCGCTGAGCCGCCTCCGGCGAGGTACTGTCACGCCCGCAGTACGCAGCCGCTTCCGTCGAGATCGACATTTTCGAATGGGATCGACGGTGGCACCGTCGTCTTCGTTCGAAAATGTCGATCTCGAGCGACGATCCCAACTCGAGGGCGCCCGGAGACCCACAGTGAGCGGTTCGAAGGGCGCCGGACGGGGCGTATGCGAGATCGCATACATCCAGGTGGTCCCGCAGCCCGAGGCGGTGCAGCGCTCGCCGCGACAACACTCAAAACGCATGGCACACGTCATCGAAACCACTAATCTGACCAGGCGGTGCGGCGACAGGACCGTCGTCGACGGACTGGATCTGCGCATCCGCAGGGCGCCGTCTACGGATTCCTCGGCTCCCAATGGCTCGGGAAGTCCACCACCATGAAGATGCTCCTGTCGCTCGTGCAGCCCACCGACGGCGAGATCCTCATCCAGGGCGAGCCCGGACCCGCTCGACCAGACGGCACCAACTCGCCCGCATCGGCTCGCTCATCGAGTCGCCGCCCGGCTACGGGCACCCTGACCGGAGCGGAGAACATGCGCATCGTGCAGCGACTCCTCGACCTGGGCGAGGGAGGACGTGCGCCGCGCAGTGAGTGCCGTGCACATGACGAGCAGATGAACAAGAGGTCCGCGAGTACTCCTGGGAATGAAGCGGCGCCTGGGCATCGCCGATGGCGCTGGTGCGCCGTCCTCCCTGCTCATCCTCGACGAGCCCGCCAACGGCCTCGACCCGGCAGGGCATCGAGGAGACCCGTGCTCTCTGCGCAATCTCGCAGCCGACGGCATCACCATCATGGTCTCCTCCCATCTGCTGGACGAGATCGACCGCACCGCCGGCGTCCTGGGCATCCTGTCGCGCGGCAGGCTGCTTTTCCAGGGCACCCGCGACGACCTCATGAGGACCTCCGCGCCCGATCTGCTCATCGAGTGCTCGGACCCGGCCGCAGCGTCCGCGGTGCTCGCCGCCCACGGCGCCCTTCAGAGCGGGCGACAGCCCGGGCCGGGGTTCGACGACGCGAAACCCGGACCATCTGGGCGGCACCGGAAGCCCCGGCGCTAGCAGCCCGAGCGGCCCCGACGGCATGATCCGCATCCCGCGCCTCACGCGGGATGCGACCGCCCATGTCGTATCCGTCCTCGTGCACGAGGGCATCGGCGTCTACGGCGTGCGCCATGAGCAGCAGAGTCTTGAGGACATCTTCATGGCGCTCACCAGGGAGGCGCGCTGTGACTTCTATGACCTCTGCGCCTTCTGCACCTTCTGTGAGTCTGCACGCCCGGACTCTGCACGCGCTCCTGCGCAACGAGTACTCAAGATGCGCCACCTGCGGATCGGGTCGCCGCCTCCCTGCTCCTGCTCGGCGTATGCGCCCTCACCGTGTTCTGGCCCATGGGATCGGGCCTTGGGGAGCACTTGGACGACCCGGACGGCTACGACTGGAAGCTCCTCCTGACCAGCCTGCACAGCGCCGTCATGTGCACCGCTCCCATCCTGCTGGCGGTCATGGCCAGCAGGCAGACGGAGATCGAGCACTCGGGCAACGGGTGGCTGGCCTCCGCCACGGCCGGTGCCGGACCGGGCCGGCTCTGCCGCGCCAAGTTCCTCGCCCTGGGAATACTGGTGACGCTAGTGCCCGTCGTCTGGAGCGCAATGGTCTGGCCTTCGGCAAGGCCGCCGGCATCACGGCCCCCTTCCCCGCAGCACGGACTCTCGGGCTCATGGTCTCCCTGATGATCATCAACCTGGCCATCCTCGCCTTTCACCTGGTGCTCTCGGCCATGATGGAGAACCAGCTCCTACCGCTGGGCGTGGGGCTGGGCGGGGTACTCCTGAGCATCTTCGGCCAGGTTCTGCCCGGCTGGCTGCTGTATCTGACCCCGTGGACCTACTACTCGCTCGTCACCCCCGCCGATTTCGTCGGCGTCGATCTGATCGACCTCGACCCGATGAGTGGCCTTGCCGACATAGGCGTGCTCGCCGCCGTCGGCAGCGCCCTGTTCCTCGGCGTCACCGCGCACCTCGACCATCAGGAGGCATGACATGAGTTCCATCATCACCGAGCTGATCAAGCTCAGGCGCTCCGCGAGCTGGGGAATCGTCCTCCTGCTGCCCATCATCATGGTCGCCGTCGGGGGAAGAAGCACCTGGGCCACGGATGGATTCGTGGATGGCTGGCACACCCTGTGGGTCAGGTCCCATCGGGTTCTACAGCATGGCGGTTCTGGCCGTCGGGCTGGCTGTGCTCGCCTCTCTCGTATGGCGCGTCGAGCACCGGGGCTCCAACTGGAATGCGCTCATGAGCAGGCCCGTGCCCACCTGGCAGATCATCGCGGCCAAAACCGTCTCCGTGGCGGCGCTCGCCGCCATCATGCAACTCGTGCTCGTCCTCCGCCGTGATCGTGATCGGTACTCTGCTCGATCTGCCCGGGATGCCGCGCGCGCTATCTGGCGACTCAGCGTACTCATCGTGGTGACCTGCAGTGCCCGTGTGCGCCCTGCGGTCGGCGCTCTCGGCGTTCTCCCGCTCCTTCGCCCGCCCGTGGCGGCCGGCCTGGCCTCACCGGCGTCGGCACCATGTCACTGCTCGTGCATGTTCCGGGGCCGTCATCCCTGCCTCATGCGCTGCTCACCCGCACCGCTCTGACTGGGGCCTTCGGCTCCGCGGACAGAGACGACCTTCGAGGTCCAGAACCTCAGCGCGGTCGGCGCGGCGACGACGATCGGGCTATCGGTGGTGCTGACCGCCCTCATTGTAGCCGCCACGGCCAGGGTGCTGGATCGCAGCGATAGCCCGGTGCTGAGCCGCTGTCCACCGCGGCGGTTTAGACCGCCCGGCTGAAGGATCGGATCAAGCGCACCCCGACTTTCCCGCGCGGTTCCAATCCTCTCAGCCGGGCGGCCTCGCCGGCTCCCCGCCCGCCGTCGTCCCTAAACCGCCGCGGTGGACGGGGCGCGGCGAAGGCCGTTGAGGGCAGCCTCACAACGGGCACCGTGCGGCCCTGACATGACGTCGTCGTACGTCAGCCGCACCCACAGCCTGCCCCTGAGCGATGAGCCCTCGCTCGCGACGGCGGTCGTTGGACCAGTCCCCTTCGAGGAGTGGAACTGGTACCCGTCGGTCTCCACGAGAGGCGATCATCGACCAGCATGATCGACCTCGCCCACGCCCGGCACTCGACGCCCACCTCCACCGAGTGCCCGGCGTCCTCGAGCTCGAGCCGCGCGATCGACTCGATGGGCGAGCGCGCCTCTCCCGGCACCTCGCCAGGCGACGGTGCCCCAGCGGACCGCCGCTCGGTTGCTCCGCAGCATCGCAGCGAGCTCGGCGCGCGAGACCAGGCCCCGGCGGAGCGCGGCATCAGCCACGACGACCGCCGGAGTCTCCTCGGCGCACCGGAGCATCCGGGCGACGAGCAGCCTCGGCGGCGCGACGGCGACTCATCCCGGGCGGCCAGCGCGCGCTCCCTGTGCGACGACGCCGGCAAGCAGGGCGCACCCGCCCGCGGCTGCTCGGGATCGCGACGTGCACGGTCCCGGGTGGGGCAGCTCAGGCGGGAGTAGTACGCGAGCGCCGAGTGGCGGGTGAGCAGGCCGCCCGGCATGCGGCACGCGATCAGCGGCCAGTCCGTGCCGGGCGCGAAGACGGCTCCGCCGCGCTCGACGAGCGGCGCCCTCCTCCACCAGGTCGTGCAGGGCCCGGCGCGAGGTCCGGTCAGAGTGCGAGGTCACGACGGCGCAGGGCCCCGGCGACGTGGACTCGCGCAGGGAGGTGCTCCGAGGCTTCATCGCGTCTCATGGACCCAGCGTGCGGTCAGCGGCGCTTGCAGGTCCATGAATGCGTGGCCTGTGGATGCGCCTGTCCATCGCGGCGGTTTAGAACGCCCCTGCTGGGGCGGCGGCCAGGACGACGGCGCACGCCCACCCCGGGACTTTCCGCGCGATTCCAAGCCGCCAGCCGAGCGGCCTCGCCGCTCCCGCCCCGCCGTCGCCCTAAACCGCCGCGTGGTGGGACAGCGGCCGGCCCTGGCTAGGAGCGCGCGCCCCGGCGCGAGTGCACCCACCAGGCGACGCCCAGGATCACCAGCCACAGCGGGGTGAGGAGCACGGCCAGCCGCGTGTCGTCGGCCAGCGTCAGCGTCCAGGTCACGAAGGCGAAGAACGCCAGGGTGCCCCGCCGCCACCCGCCGTCCGCCGGGCGGCCGGAAGGCGCCGGCCTCGTGCAGCTCAGGGCGGAGAGCGGAAGCGCAGGTAGGACACGATAATGACGCACCACACCGGATGAACAGCACGCTGGCCATCGTCGTCACCCGCAACGAACGCCGTCATGATGGAGGGGACACGTACGTGGCGGGATCGAGGTCAGCAGCGCCCCTGCAGGTCATGAGCAGCGCCGGCCCCGGCACGCTGCGCGCCGTCAGCCTGCGGAAGACCCGCGGAGCGTGCTCGGCCCAGAGAGCCTGAACAGCATTCGGACGTCGAGTAGATCCGGGTTCGCGCTCGAGGGTCCCGCGGCGGTGAGCACCACGAAGTTGACCGCGCCGCGGCGCCCAGCCCGGCCAGGGCGAACATGGACAGAACGGGCTCGTCTCCGAGGACACCTCCCACCACGGCGTGACGGCCGCGGTGGCGAGCGCCCCCAGGTAGAAGATGAGGATGCGCACCGGGATCGCATTGATCGCCTTGGGCGGGGTGACCTCCGGGTCCTTGGCCTCCGCGGCGGCGGTGCCGATCAGCTCAGTGCCCACGAGGCGAACACGGCGATCTGGAAGGCCCCGACGAACCCGTGGAACCCGTTGGGGAACAGGTCCCCGCCGTTCCACAGGTTCGCAACACTCGCCTGTACCCCGCCCGGGGAGTGGAAGCCGACCGCCACCATGACGATTCCGATCACCACCGAGGGCGATGATCGCCACGATCTTGATGATGGAGAACCAGAACTCGATCTCGCCGAAGGCCTGGACGGTGGTGAGGTTCAGCCCCAGCAGTAGCGCCACCGTGGCCGTCGGCGCCACCCACAGAGGCAGATCCGGCCAGCAGAAGCTGACGTACTCGGTGATGGCGATGACCTCGGCGATGGCGGTCACCAACCAGCAGACGTAGTAGGTCCAACCGGTGAAGAACCCGGCCCAGGAGCCGATGAGATCGTGGGCGACGTCCGCGAAGGACTTGTACTCAGGTTGGACAGGAGGACCTCGCCCAGGGCTCGCATGACGAGGAAGAGCACTCCACCGATGATCGCGTAGACGAAAGCACTCCGGGACCGGCCGGTGAGATGGTCGCGGAGCCTGCAGAAGGCCCCCGTGCCGATCCGCCTCCGATGGCGATGAGCTGAACGTGTCTGTTGGTGAGCCGTCGTTGCAACTGGTGGTCTGGGCGATCTGCTCGGCCATGGGAACTCCTCGGGTGGACGGACGCGGGCAGCTACGCGCCGATGACGCCCCATGTTTCCGTGGCGCTCAAGACGGCTCGGATGGGCTCGAAATGATGACGCACCTCGTTCCCTCAGATTCCCTCAGGTCCCTCAGGCCTTCAGGCAGGCTGACCGCGCCGCCGTCTGGACCGCCTGCCCGCCGCCCTCGCTGCGTCCTGGTGGGGGCATGGGTCCTCATCGCCTGCTCCGTGGGGCAATGGCGCTCCGCGGCGGTGCCGAGCTGGGACCTGGCGGTCTTCGCCAGAGCTTGCCAGGCCTACGCCACGGTCAGGCCCCGATCGTGCCGATCAGGGCGACGACTACAACCTCCTGGGTGACCACTTTCACCCCTATTCTCGTGCTGCTCGGCCCCATCTGGCGCCTGTTCCCCACGCCCCTGGCACTCCTGGTGGTCCAGGATCTGCTCCTGGCGGTGTCGGCCTGGCCGCTGACGCGCCTGGCCACGCGCTTGACGAGCCGGTCGGTCGGCTTCCGCGCTGGGCCTGTTCTACGTCCTGTCCTGGGGCTTTCCGGGGCGCGCCCAGGCGCAGTTCCACGAGATCGCCTTCGCGGTGCCGATGCTGGCATGGGCGTCGGTCGCCTTCGTCGAGCGGCGCTGGAAGGCCTGCGCCCTGTGGCTGGTGCCGCTGGTGCTGGTCAAGGAGGACATGGGGCTGACTCTCATCATGGCGGGCGGCGCCATGGCGCTGCGCGGCTGGCAGGAGGCCCGCGCGGGCGAGCCCGACGACGCCGGGAGCGGTCCCGCGAAGCGGCGCTCCGGGCGATTCATACGGGCCTGGGACGAGCTGCCGACGGTACGGCTGGGGCGCACCTGGCCCTGTTCGAGGCTCCTGGCCTTCATCCTGACGGTGTTCATCATCGTGCCCCTGCTGAGCCCGACGGGCTCCTGGCAGTACGGGCTGGGCGGCAATACCGGGGACGGCGACGGCCCGCGCACACCGGCGGCACCCTGCTCGAGCGCCTCTTCTCCCCCGACGGTCAAGATCGCCACGCTGTTCGTGCTGGTGTGCACCGCCGGCGGGATCGGACTAGCACTCGCCGTGGATGGCGTCTGCATGCCCACTCTGGGATGGCGCTTCCTGGCCGACAAGGAGGCGTACTGGGAATGGAAGCTATGGCACTGTTTCGCGCGGCACTCCATCCCCATCGCGCTGGGGCGCTGCTCGACGTGATCGCCCCGGCTGCGGGCTGCGGGGGCCCGACGAGCCGCCACCGGCCGCACGGTCCCTGAATCCCGCAAGCCACTGCGCCGACGGAAGCCGCTGCACCACACACATGAGGCGCACCTGCCGCCCGACCCGGATGACGCGGCCGCGCCCGCTGGAGCCGCTGCGCCCGCGCAGTCGCTCGGCCCCTTCCGGACGCCAGATCGCCGGACGCCGACAGCCCGACCGCTCCGCTGCAGAACCCGCTTCCAGAACCGCCGGGGGCCCCCGCGGGTCGGCTGGCAGCACCAGTGTGGGCTCGCCGAATGGTCGCCGTCGGCGTGATGGTCCCGCGATCACCTGCGCCCTGACCGCCTCCGACCTGCCCTTGTGGGCCATGACCGAGAAGAACTACGGCACGCCCTCCTCCCGGACCGCCGCCGCCCGGCAAGTACTGGACGCCATCCCTGAAGGAGCGAGCGTTGAGACGGACCTGACGCTGCTGGCCTATCTCGTCCCCAAAGGCCACACGTGTCCTGGGTGGGCACCTCCGGGTCCTCGGCCAGGCCAGGACTATGTGGTCGTCGACTCGCTCCACGGCCTGGGAGGCAGACGAGGGACGCGCCGCCCAGTGGGCCACGCAATCCCGGCGCACGTCGCCTCGAGCTCGTGCTCGACGTCGACGGCTTCAAAGTGGCCAAGCGCATTGGCTGAGCCGAGCGAGCGCAGGGAAGGCAATGATCGCCGTCGGGCTGGGAGGGCGTCGGCACGCTGGCGCGCGCGGGACTGGGCGCTGCGTGGCCTCATGACGCCGCGCACCTGCGGGCGACCTGACGAGTCAGCCTGACGGGCGCCCTCCTGCTGGGCATCTTGACCGGGTTCTGAGCGCCGTCGGCCTGATGAGGGCGGCCGCGAGACTTCTGCGACTGGCCGCCGGCACCGGACTCATGGGCGGCCTGACCACGCACTCCACCTACATCGTGGAGGTCGTCCGCCTGCAGCAGCACGGCCGCGCGCTCCTGGCGCCGCCTAGCCTGTCGGCTCACTCGCGGCCGGAATCGCCGCCGCAGCCATCGGCCTGCTCCTGGGAGGCCGGATCGGTCGAGACTCTGCGGACGCTGCGGACTCTGCATGCCCGGCAGGCCAGCCGACCCGGCGGCGGCCGCCGTCCTCAGGGTCCTCCTCATGAGCCCCCTGGGTGTGGGCGGGGCTCGCCGGGGCCGGCGGCCTGGGCGCACTCGCGCGCTTCACCGTGGATGCTCGCGTCAGTGCGGCCGTCGCCCGCTGCCGGGGTGCGCCGCACCGATCCGGGCGCGATGCGGTGCGCGGTGGGCCGCTGCCATCCCGCTGGGCACGATCACCGTCAACCTCACGGCCTGCTTCCTGCTGGGACTGCTGGCGGGGCTGGCCACGACTGCGCCGTCGCAGCAGCTCTACGCGGTGGCTGGAACAGGCTTCCTGGGCGGCTACTCGACCTTCTCGACGGCGTGCCTGAAGCCGCTCGCCTGCTCCTGGACCGCCGCGGCGGTGCGGCGCTGATACATCGCTGGCCATGACCGCAGTGCACGCATGCTGGCCGCGGTCGTCGGCATGGAGGCCGGTGCGGGGATCGGAATGGCACTGGGATCACCCCCGGCATAACGGGCCGTTGTCCCCATGCTCATGAAGGGGGCTCCGTGGAAGAATTCTTCCGGAATGCTTCCCGTCCTTTTCAAGCCTTTTCACGTAGAGAGCCGGGCATGACTCCTTTCCTCTGGTGCGCCGTCATCGGCTGCGGGATCCTGGCGCTGTCCCTGGTACTGGACGGCCTGATGGACAGGGCTCGACGGCTTCCTCTTCGACGGCTCCCTGCCGGTCATCGCGACGGCGCTGGGGGTCTTCGAGGGCCGTCGGTGCGGGCGTCCAGGCCGTGGCGGGTCAGATGACCAGCCAGCGCGTGTCGATGGCGGTGCTCGATCAGCGTGCCCTGGCAGCAGCGCTGGTGGCGGGCGCGGGCACCCGGAGTCCTATGGGTGCGGATGCGCCGATCCATGCCGCGCAATGCCGTGCCGTTGACGCCGGGCGAGCTGGTGGGCACCGGGTGCGGGTCCTGTGGTGGAAGGACGGCCGCGGCGAGGTCATCGCCACTCGCGCGGCCACCAGGCTCACTTGCGCCCGCTCGAGGATCCGCTGCGCGGCGGCTCCCCGCCGTCGTCCTGGACGCGGCAGACGACGCACTGTCGTCACCTCGTGAGCATCGACTCATGAGCACGCGCCGATTTCCCACCATTTCGGGAAAAACACGCTAGCGAAGGGTCCCTATGATGCTCTACGCGATCCATTGCGCTCGTTGTCCTGGCGGTCCTGCTGGGGCTCTACATGCTCTCTCGAGGGTCGTCGTCGTGCCCTCAACCATGACCGGTCGGTCGCCGGTTCCACCCGCAACGGCGAGATCAAGATCATCCGGCCCGGTGGACGCGACTTCGATCCTGCCGATCATCCAGTCGATCCAGTATCTGCCCTTCACCCGCAGAACACGATCGGGTTTCCGGGTCACCGCCGAGGACGAGAACAAGATCAACGTGGACGTCTCGGCCGTGGCAGCCGTCAAGGTCGGCGATTCCCGATGAGCAGGTGCGCGCCGCCGCCAAGCGCTTCTCGGCAAGCCGAACACCGACCAGGCGATCGCCGATTCCCGCGCGCAACGCGCTCATCGGCTCGCTGACGCTCGATCGTGGGCCACATGACCATCACCGACTCATCTCGACCGCGACGCCCTCCAGCAGAACGTCTCGACGACGCCAAGTCCGTCATGGCCAACATGGGCCTGGAGATCGACGTCCTCCAGATCTCCGAGATCACCGACGAGGGCGGTTACATCGAGTCCCTGGGCGTGCCCGAGCAGCAGCGCGTCGAGAAGGACGCGCGCATCGCCCGCGCCCAACGCCGAGCGCGGGAGGCCGAGGACGCCGAGGTCACCTCGCGTCAGCAGATCGCCGAGCGCGAGCGCGACCCTGTCGCTGCGTCAGGCCCAGCCTCAGTCGGAGACCGACAGGCCCAGGCCGAGGCGGACTCCCGCCCGGCCCGCTGGCGCGCGCCGCCAGGGAGCGCGAGGATCGCCATCATCGGGCAGGAGGCGGCCCAGGCCAAGGCCGCTCTGACCGAGCGCGAGCTCGACTCGACGGTGCGCAAGCCCGCCGACGCCGCCCGCCACCAGCGCGAGCAGGAGGCCGAGGCCTCGCAGGCAGAGGCCATCCGCAGGCAGAGGCCGAGGCCGAGCGCACGCGCCTGGACGCCCAGGCGCAGGCCCAGGCGACGGTGCGCCCGCGCCGGGCCGAGGCCCGCGCCACCGCGGCCCGCGCCAGGCCGAGGCCGAGGCGATCGCCGCCTCGCGGTCGCGCCGAGGCCGAGGCGGTGCAGGCCGCCGGTGAGGCCGAGGCCAAGGCCATCGAGCGACAAGGCCGACGCCCTGGCCAAGTGCAGCAGGCCGCCACCCAGCAGATGGTCCTGGACAAGGCCCCTCGACATCGCGCGCGCCCTGGCCGAGCCGAGGTGGGCAGCGTCAGGACATGTCGATCATCTCCACCGACGGCGCCTCCGCCCTGCCCAAGGCCGTGGCCGGCAATGTCGAGCAGCTCAACGCCGTCATGCGCTCGCTGACCGGCTCTGACCTGACCGACATGCTCGGCCGTTTCATCGATGAGAAAGGGCGACAAGAAGCCCGGGGTCTCCGAGGGCCGCGGACCCCTGAGGACCCCTGAGGACCTGCATCGGATCGACTTTTCGCACGAGGTAGAGCGGTGTCACCGTCGATCGTCGTGCGAAAATCTGTCTCGACGAGCGGCGCACGAGCGGTGTGCAACGCACAGCGCCGGACGTCTGCCAGACTGCCGTCCATGTCGATCAAGCCGCCCGCCGATCCCGGCGCATCGCCCGCCGACTTTCACGCCCCGGCCCCCGGCCCGTCCGGCAGTGCCGGTGCGACTCGCGCAGCAGAGCCAGCGCACGGTGATCGTCCTGCTCGTGGTCATCGCGATCCTCCCTGGCCGTGATCGCGGGGCTGCTGCTGACGCGCACGCCGATGACCACGTTCACCGGAGCGCCGGAGCCGACCCCGACATCGACGGTGCAGGAGACCTCCGCTCATTGACCGCCCCCAAGGCGCTGGAGATCGTCCACGGCGAGGTCACGCGCGAGTCCCGACGATCCCCGGGCCAAGGGCAAGGCGGACGCGCCGGTGGTCATGGTCATCTACTCCGACTTCGGCTGCCCCTACTGCACGCTCTTCGCCCAGGAGGTCGAGCCCGGGCTGTCGGATCTGATCGAGGACGGCACTCTGCGCATCGAATGGCGCGATCTCGCCCAGATCACCCGACCTCCCCGCTGGCCGCCCAGGCCGGGATCGCCGCGGGCAACCAGGAGCAAAGTTCTGGGAGTTCCACGACGCCGTCTACGCCGACGCGGATCCCCAGAGCCATCCGGAGTACACCGAGGACTCGCTGGTGGGCTTCGCGCAGAAGGCGGGCGTGCCCGACATCGAGCGCTTCCGCACCGACATGAACGACTCCGCCACCGTCACCGCCGTCGAAGAGGCACGCAGCACGCCCGCGACATCAATATCCAGGGCACGCCCTTCCCTCATCGTCAACGAGGCGGTCATCAACGGCTATCGGCCGGCGGACTACGTGCGCAACACGATCGCGGAGCAGGCGGCCAACGCCTCCTGAGGCTCACCGCGCCACCGGGCACGCCTTCCGCACCACCAGGCACGCCCGGCATGCTTGCACCGCCTAACACGCACTCTCGCCGCACCACCCGACACACCCGCACCACCATGACCATCGGCACCTGTTCAACGGAACACCCGCACGGGGAAGCGTGACCCGTGGCGCCGCGAGAGCCGCCCGCGCGGTCGTACCCGAGCCCGCGCGGTCGTACCCGAGCCCGCGCGGTCAGTGCCCGGACGCGCCGAACCACCAAGCGCACGGCCACCCCGACGACACTCCGGAACACGAAGGCCTCTTGTGGACTCAGAGACTCAGAGTCTCGGAGATGCGCGAGCAGGCGCCGCCCTCCCCGCCCACCGATGCGCACGACGGGCATCGATGAAGTTGCAAGGCTGAAAAGCGGCATCAGAGTCAGGCATCAAGGGCCCGCCACCCGCCCTCGTCCACCTGCCGATCACTTTGGCGAGGCCGTGCGGGTGTCGCTGTCCAGCCGTTGGCCGTGAGCCTCGAGCCGTCCGGCGGGCCGAGGCGTCCCAGACCGCACGCGCAGCCTCGATCAGCCGCCCGCCCGCCGGCACGGCCCGGTTCCCACCCGCTCCGCCCGCCGACGCCGCCGCTCCATCTGCCACTCCGGATACATCGGCGCAGGCAGACGAAACGGAATCAAACCGACCGCGAACAACACCACCGACAACAATGCGCCGCAAAGAGGGTAGCGATATAAACTCTTCTTGGATCACGAATCACCAGCATTCCACAACCGCTGAACAAAAGACTATCGCGGGCTCAATGGGCGCGATCGTGTTACGCAGGTAAAACCCTCCCTGACTCGCGATGGACCGGCACAACTGCGCACCCGCAGTCGAGAACATCTCGAACCACCAATTAACCAGGTCCCCGCCGCACCCAGACAACCCGAGCCCATCCGACCTCGAGCGCCCGGTCACCCCGTCACGAATACCTCAATGAATCCATTTATGACTGGGTGCGACTCGGTCCTCAGGCACTGGACTACTCACCCATTGTCGTTCGGTCGTTGGCCGTGAGCCTCGAGCCGTCCGGCGGAGCCAAGGCGTCGCAGACCGCACGCGCAGCCTCATCAGCCGCCCGCCCGCCGGCACTGCTCAGTTCCACCGCTCCGCCCGCCGACGCCGCCGCTCCATCTGCCACTCCGGATACATCGGCGCAGGCGGCACGAAACGGAATCAAACCGACCGCGAACAACAGCATCGACAAGAACGGTCCACCGCCGAAGAATGCCTCCGGCAACGAAATCTCAGAACCAGACGTCTCAACGAGCAGCAACGCTCCTCGAATGCGAACATCGACCCGACAGCGGGAGCCGATGAGCGCGATCGTGTTACGCCCCAGGTAAAACCCTCCCTGACCGCATGATGGACCGGCACAGCTGCGCGTACCGCGCAGTCCGAGAACATCTCTTGAACCACCAATTAACCAGAGTCCCCCGCCCAGCACCAGACAACCACGGCCCATCCTAACACTGACACGCCCGATCACCCAGTCACGAAGACCTCACTGAGGCATTTTATGCAGCAGCTCTTCCATCTGCGATCGCCTTTCCCAGCCGCTGATCCCGCGGCTCGATAATGCCGCCGGCAATGCCGCCGACCGCGGCGCCCACTGGACCACCGAGGCACGCACCGATGCCCGCGCCGACCTTGGCTCAGAGCGCACCGCCGGCCCGCACCTCCAGCGGTGCCCAGACCGGTCGCCGCCGCATGCGTTGATTTCTCCCGTCGCCCAGCGATCAGTCATCGCGAGTCCTTCTTCCACTGATCATCGCTTCCACCCCGCCACCGGGCCACGTCCCGACGACACCGGCCACCTTGAGGACCTTGCCGACCCTGCCGGCGGAGGCGACCTTCGCAGCAGTGGAGTCCTCCGCCCGGCACCTGGTTTCAGTTGCCCAGATCGCCATCGTGGATGGCGCTCGCGTCCGCCGACGGCTCTTCCATCAACGGCCTATGGCTGGTCCTGACCTTCCCATTGCCGAGTTCTGTCGTCACGCGCGCATTCGTTTTCCGCAGAGCAAGGGCCCGCGTCAAGCTAGCAGCATTCGATGCGCGGCCGATCGCCCACTTCGCAACATTCACCGCCGCCCTCGCGCCGCCGCCCTTCGTATTGGGCACGACGACCCCCACGACGGTCTTCGCCACCGGATTGGTGATATCCGTTATCGCATTGCAGGCGTCCGCGAACGCCTGGCGGGCCTCGGTCTCCCGGAGGCGGATATCGCTGGCCTGGGTCTCCAGGTTCTTGTACAGGGCGGTCTTCGCCGCCGCATCACTGTCACTCCCCCCACCGGCGCCGCCACCGCCGTCTGCGGGTGCCGCCATGACGGTCGCCGGGTCGTACACGGTCTCCCCATTGAGAAGCAGGCCGCTCGCGGTCGCCTGGTCTCGGATCCCTGCAAATCGGTCTTGACGCTGCTCAGAGCGCTCGCCAGGTTGTCAAGAGCCGTCTTGTAGCTCTCCAGATTCGATACCAGGCTCTCGCAGTCAGCGACCGACGTGGAGATCGACCCCGAGGCGGCCATGGCCGACGATCCCTCCAGCTCGCACACGCTCTTGCGCGCGCTGATCAGATCATCCTCAGTACTATCAACATGCGACTTGATGTTACCGATCGCCGTCGCCGATGCCGTGATATCCGATGGCGTCGCATCCAGATGAGTATCAATCGGCATAACCACTGCCCTCCGAAAAATAAGCGCCTTGCCCGCCACTCCCAAAAGGATCTGATTCCGCCGCGGATATGGTGAGTACCACGGAAACCTCGAACTCGATATGACCACCAGCACCTGACTACGATCCCACTTCGACTGGCCCGACATCTGACAACCTCTCACACGTGTCGTATCGTTATTCGTTCATCGTGGACGGGGACGGCTCCAGACCCTAGCACCGGGACTCGGACCGGTCACGGGAACGCGCCCTCGACTCCGCACGGCCCGACCTGCCCGACCCCGGAGTCCCGCGCCATGCACCCGAACGGGTCGCGGCGATCGACACCACGCCCCGGAGGCGGGAGGGGCGGAACCCGTGCCGCGGCACAGCGCCGCCACCGGCGTACGGCGAACGCCTCGGAACCCGAGATGCTTCATCGGTCTCATCACCCTGCCGGCGAAGACGTCGGCGGCACGACGATCGCGACGGGGTGGTCGATGGGAAGGGCGCGGTCCTGCCACCGTGCGCCGCGACTCGCCCACCATCGATCGCGAGGCCGTCGTCGAGACCATCGCCGCGGTCGCCAACGAGCTCGTCGCCCAGTACGACGCCCCCCCACCGTCGGCATCGGCGCGGCCGGCTTCACCTCCTCGGACCGCAACACCACTGGTCCACGGCACCAACCTCGACTGACCGGCGCGCGCCTCGCCGATGAGGTCGGCGGATGCACCGGCACGCGCGTCGTCGAGAACGACGCCAATGCCGCGGTTGAGGCCGCGGCCGGCATATCTGCCGACGTCCGGGGAGGGCCTCGATAGCGGAAGGGCCCGCCACCAACCGGTACGGGTGCCGACCTGCGGGAGGGACCTCGAGGCGCACCTGACGGCGCGCGTGCACCGCCCCGCCAACCCCGTGGCTCGTCTCCAGTGCCGGTCAGGGAGGCGGGCATCATCGGCACCGCGGATCCTCGCCCGGCGTGGACTGACGACGGCGGGGCCGCGCGCGCCGACACTGACCGCCTCCGCCAAGGCGGTAGTGTGCCCGGAGCGCGGCTCCACCCGGGCCGGGGAGGGAGGGTGTGCCCGCATCACCGATCAGTCGCAGGGCCGTCGTCGGAGCGCCGGGAGTGGCGGGGCGTGGACGCTTCTGAGCGCCTGCGCGGCATCGGCCCTGACGGCGCGCCGTCCGACGCCGTGCAGCACGGCGACTGACTCGGCGACGGGAGCGGCGACCCCGACCTCCGGCACACCCGACGTCGTCGATCCGGCGAGTCTGCCCTCCCTACGACTACGAAGAACGGGAGCTGGCCGTCGTCAGCCAGGGGAGACCATGGCGGGCCGCCTCTACGCGCCCGCCGTCGCTGGCCCCCGTTCCACTGGTGGTCTGCTCCCACGGGCTCGTCGGCTCCATCGACGATCTCGGACCCCGTGGCCCGGACCCTCGCCGGGCTGGGGCTGGCCTCCTACCGCTTCGCCTTCCGCAATGGCGGACCGGAGCAGGGGACACCCACCCGCATGTCCGTCGCGACCGAGGTCGCCGACCTCGAAGCTCGTTCTGACCGCCGCCCGATCCGCCGCCGACGGCTGGGACGTCGTCGATCCTCAGCGGATCGTCCTGCAGGGCGTCAGCCAGGGCGGAGCGGTCAGCGCCATCACCGCGGCCCGCCATCCCGAGGAGGTGGCGGGCTGGCCCTGTGGTGACCCGGCCTTCTCCATCACCGACGACCTCCACCTCCTCTTCGCCTCGTCGGAGGAGGTGCCCGAGACCCTCACGTTCGAGGGCGCAGCCTGGGGCGCATCTACGCCGAGGACATGCGGGACTACGACGTCTACGCCGACATGCCCCCGCTACCCCTCACCGGTCCTGATCGTCCACGGCGACGCCGATGCCGTCGCACCCATCGGCTACCCGAGCGGGCCGTGCAGACCTTCCCGGACGCCCAGCTCCTCACCATCGAGGGAGCCGGCCATGGACTCTCCGGCCGGGCCTGGGACCGGGCCAGTGAGGGCACGGCCGCCTACCTGCAGCGCATCGGCGTGCTCGGCGGCTGAGTTGCAGCTCGTCCACCGCGGCGGTTCAGAGCCGGAGGGCGGGGCCGGTCTCCGTCAGCGAACTCAGCGAACTCAGAAAGCTCAGAAAAATACTGCAATCGCAGAATCTCTGATCGACCTCCCAGCATCAGCGCGCGGCTCTCAACCGCCGCTATGGACACGTGACGTCGTCGAGGGACGAACGCCGGCGCAACCCCGGCGCCGGCGCCTATTCGCCGGCCTCCACGGCGGGCCGGCTGCTGCGGATCCTCCCTCGCCGACGCCGTCGCCATCCAGGTCGAGCCCTCGACGACGCGGATCGAGCTCATCGGGCTGCAGCACAGGGGTTGCTCGCCGGCGGACAGGAAAATGCCCACCCAGCGCGAGCGGCGGTCGGAGTCGATGAGCACGCACTTGACGAAGAGCGTGAGCGGCACGGCGAGGATCGTGCCGAGCGCTCCGATGACCTGACTCCAGAACAGCAGGGACAGGAAGGTCGTGGTCGTGTTGAGGCCGACGGCGTCGCCGGTGAACTTCGGCTGGATGAGGCTCTGGATGACGAAGTTGAGCACCGCGTAGGCGACGACCACCCACAGCGCCGTCCACGGCCCGGAGTCCACCAGTGCAGGAGGGCCGGCGGAATGACGCCGAGGAAGAAGCCGATGTTGGGGATGTAGTTGGTGATGAAGGACAGCACGCCCCAGGTCACCGCCATCGGCACCCCGAGGAATCCCAGGGCGGCGACGTCGAGCACCGCCACGATCAGGCCGAAGATGGTCGACACCAGCCAGTAGGAGCGCACCGCCCCGGCGAAGTCCGCGAGCGCACGGGCGATCCCGGGCTTGAGGACGGTCAGCGCCTGGGCCCGCACCTCGATGCGGGACATGTCGAACATCAGAAGATGACCGTCAGCGCCATGACGCTCAGGGATGGAGCCGAAGTTCGTGACCTGCTCGAGGAGCCCCTGGGCCACCATGACGATCTTGTTGGTGTCCATGGCCTGGGAGACCTGGCCGAACAGAGCGGACTGGTCCACGCCGAAATGCGTCAGCAGCTCCTGAATGCTCTTCCAGATGGCCTGGAACTTGACCGTGAGGTGGGCAGGGTATCGACCAGCTGCACGATGTACACCCCAGTGCCGCGAACATCGCCAGCACGAAGGTGTAGATGAGGATGATCGCCCCCACGGCGGACACGGACCGGGGCACGTGGTGGCGACTCGCCCAGCTCACCAATGGCCGCACGGTGATGACCAGTGTGAGGGCGAAGAGGGCGGGACCGACGAGGGCGCGCGCCAAGTAGATCCCGACGCAGCCCACGGCCAGGGCGGCGATGGTGATCGCGATGGCCTCGCCCTGGGGCCGCTCGACGGACTCGACGGACTCGACGGACACAGCCCGGTGTTCAGGTGTCGGCGCAGGGGTCTTACTCATGGACGTGTATCCTCCCACGGCCGTAGGACGCACTGCCGCAGGACGCACGCAAACCGTCACACGGGACTGACTGAGACAGCAAAGACAGCGAACAGCAAACAGACGTAGGCAGCCCGGCGCCTTTGCCGAGCCGTCTTCAGCCCACAGGACCCCGTCTCGACGGCGGCTGGGACCTCCGACCGCCCCGCGGCCCCTGCAGCACGGGCGCATCATTGTCAGCTTCCAGGACGGTTCCTTCATCGCGCTCATCGCCGGCATCCTGCTGCGCAGGCGGGCCAAGCGCATCGTCGCCGGCTGGCGGGCAGTGCGGCCCGCCTGAGCGGCGTCGGCTCCCGGGCCGGCTCCTGTGGAGTCTGGGAGCCCTCGCACCCGGGAGCCCTGTCACCACTACTGCCTCGTCGAGCCCGGCCAGCCAGGGTCGACGGCGTCGTAGAAGCCCGCGGGACGGGTGCGCCGCACGTCATGGGCGCCACCCGGCACGAGCGCCGTCGTCACGAGCGGGTTCGCAAGGCGCCCGACGACCTCCAGCCCCTCGCGCCCCACGCGCGCCGCACCGGGACGATCGCCGGTGACCAGGAGCGCGGGACGGCGAGCGCCGCCATCGCCTCAGTCCACTCTGACCTCGGGCGACGACGCCGGTGCGCAGCAGTGGGATCCGTGCGCTGACTGGCCCACACGCCCGCCACGCCCTCGGAGTCCGGCACCTCGGGGTCGGCCAGGGCGCGCGCTACCGCGGCCGCGGGGTCGGCGACCCGGCGCGGCGGCTCGCTCGCGCCCGGCACCGCGGGCGAGCAGTTCGGCCCGGACTGCGCGAGCCGTAACGGGCCGGGTCGTGCAGAACGACGCCGCGGACCAGCTCGGGGCGGCGACCGGCCACCACCATGGCGGTGGCGGCGCCCGTGGAGTGGCCGATGACGACGGGCGCGGGCGCGTCGGGCAGACCGAGAGCGCGCCGACCGCGGGCCTGGACCGCCAAGTCCTCCAGGACGGCCACGGCGTCGTCGACGAGGACCTCGCCAGCGCGCTCGAGCTCGTCGGACTCCCAACGCGGGGACAGGCCGTGACCGCGGGCGTCCACGGCGATCACCCGATAGCCCAGGGCTGACCAGTGGTCGATGGCGTCGGCCTGGGAGACCGCCGAGGAGGTGATGCCGTGAAGTAGCACGAGGGTCGGAGCGTCATCGGGGCCGACGACGATGCGGGCGAGGCTGCGGCTGCTATAGGTCATGCCCTCATCCTGCCTCCGCACTCGACGTGTGGCCACGGGTTCTCCGACCGACGGCGCCGTGCACCTGCGAATCAGGGAATCAGAATTGGCTTCCGCGCCCGTACATTTCGATAAGGCTCACACCCACAATGACCAGGATTATGCCCGCCACCACAGCCGAAGACATTCTTTCCGAGAACACAAGCCAGCCGACAACCGCAGTAGCGGCCACCCCCAATCCCGCCCATACGGCATAAGACTCCGCCAGGGGCGCACCGCGGACAAGAGCGGCGAAGAAAAAGGGCGAATGAAATCCCGTATCCGGCGACGGCGAGCGCCCACCAGATCCACATAGCATCCGCATCGGTCGCGGCGCGCAACGAGCTCGTCGCGAAGACTTCGGCGGCGATTGCGCCCAATAAGAGCCACACGTACATGTCACAGAAGGTACTATACCGGACGTCCGGTATCAAGAAGGTGCGGCCTGTAGACCGCCCGGAGCAGGGCCCGACAGCAGCGCTCACGGCAGTAGATAAGAAGACGAGAAGATGCAGAAGAAGCAGAAAAACGCAGAAGAAGGTCGCGATGCCGGATTCCCAGCCGCCCCTCACGCGTGACAGAATTCTTGATGCGGCACAGACGATTCTCCTCAGGGACGGGGGCGACCGCCTGACAATAGCCTCGGTGGCCAAAGAGGCGAGAATCAGCAAAGGCGGACTCTTCTACCACTTCGCATCGAAGCAGGAGCTGGTGGAAGGACTCATCGAGAGGTACACCAGGGAGTTCGATCTGCTTCTCGAATCGGCCGGCGATTCACCCGGATCAGCTATCGACACCTACATCCGGTCCGCCGGCAGATCGGATGGTCCGGCATCCCGTGGGGTGATCGCCATGCTGGCGGCCGTCATCGTGGATTCGGAAGCCCTGGGATTATTGCGCCAGAAGTACGATCACTGGAATGAGCGCCTGCACGCCGACGGAATTCCTCCCCATATCGTATCCACGGTGCGCTACGCCGTAGATGGGCTCTGGCTCGCCGATACCCTGCAGCTCGCCGCTCCCAGCCGGAGCTCTCGCGACAGGACGATCGAATTCCTCCAGCAGATGGTGGAGCCCTTCAAAGCGGGACAGAACACATGAACGCATAGCCGGATATGGCCTGACGAGCCCTGCGCCGGCGCGCCCGAGGCGCATTCACTATTCACTGCTCATGCGCCTCCCCGCAGACGAGGCGCTTTGCAGAGGTAGCACGGAACAAGCATCAGCACGGATATTCGGCACTCCACCAACCGAGAGTGAAGTCCCCGTAGTACGCCCAGAAGGATATGGCCATGAAGCCCGCGCAGAAGGTGAGCGTCAGGCCGACCATCAGAACCGCCTCTCCGAGCCGCCGCCCCTTCCCGGTCAGGTACACACCCCAGCAACCAGCCGCCACGGCCAGAAGATCCAAGGGGAAGAACGACCAGTTCCACGCTTGAACAACTGTTTTCGTAGTCCTTGAAAAGCACTCTCGGGAGGAATCAGGTCATGGCGGTCGCAAACCCAGTAGACGATCAAACAAATGTCCACGATCACAAGCATGAATTTGGCGCGACGCATATTCTCCTCCCTCAATTCCCCTTCCATTCTCTCCTCGATCCGCTTCGGCGGGCCGCCCGCGCGCGGCCTTGTGCCCCACCGCACGCAGCGATCCCGACCCTTCCCGACCCATGCAGACCGACGCGGCCCCCGCACCTGCGAATCTCGCAATGGAGTCCCGTTTCCGACTATGCACCGCACGCCTCCGACGCGAATTTCCGGCGATTACCCGCGATGCACATCCGGATTCCTCCATCAGATATGTACCGTACCGGACGTCCGGTCGCTCATCAAGCATGCCCCGCGCCGGTAGCCGCCCGCCGCTCCCTCGCATTGACGGCCGCGCACCGCTTCCGCGCGCCCGGCTCCGCCCACCCGGCCCGCGCACCCGGCGACCGCCTGAGCCGAGACGACCCAGCACTATGTTGCCTCCATGAGCGAGCAGAGCACGCCCCGGATGAATGTCGAGTCCTTCAATCTGGACCACACGCGAGTGGTCGCGCCCTTCGTGCGGATCGCGACCGCAGCGCCTGCCGGGCGGAGACGAGCTGATCAAGTACGACGTGCGCTTCTGCCAGCCCAACCGCGAGCATCTGGAGATGAAGGCGGTGCACCCATCGAGCACCTGACCGCGGAGCTCATGCGCAACCACACCGATCGGCTCATCGACTGGGGCCCGATGGGCTGTCAAACCGGCTTCTACGCCCTGACCCTGGGGCTGGAGCCGGCCGAGTTCCTGCCACTGCTGGAGGCGACCTTCCGCGACGTCCTGGAGGCCACTCGCCGTGCCCGCCGCCAACGAGGTGCAGTGCGGCTGGGGCGCGAACCACTCCCTGGAGGCGGCGCAGGAGGCGGTGCGAGCCTTCCTGGCGGCCCGCTCGGAATGGGAGATCGTCATCCCCGAGGCCTCGGCGGATTCTGAGGCGCAGGGGACTCCCGCGGCTCCCGTCGCCCGCGAGCAGGGCGCCGAAGCGTGATACCCCTGGCCCTGGAATCGGCCACCGAGGACGCCATCATCATCCCGCAGAGCCCGATCCTCCTGTTCACCGTCCTTCTGCAGCCGGGGATGATGCTGCTGGCTTACCTCGTGGGCCGGCTCACCCGCCGCATCCTGCAGCGCTGGGGACGAGCCTGTCCTCCTCCGCGGCGACGCTGACGGCGCTGCTGGGCCTATGGGGCGGCCTGGCGCTGGGGCCTGGCTCGACGAGGACTACCTGTGGGCGACGCGCATGCTCATCTGCGCCGTCGCCACTGCCGTCGGGGTCATCGTCCTGACCTCCGCCGTCGCCGCCTGGTTGCAGCACGAGCCCGAGCTCGAGCCGATCGCCGAGGCCGCCCGCCGCGGGGAGTCCGAGCGCCTGGAGTTCAAGTCCTCCGCGCGCGTGAATCTGCGCACCGGCAAGCGCGGACGACGCCATGGAGACCATCGCCGCCAAGACGGTGGCCGCCTTCTCAACTCCCGCGGCGGCACCCTGCTGCTCGGGGTCGACGACGCCGGCCGCCTGATCGGCCTGGGCCCGGACTACACGACCCTGCGCCATGAGGATGCCGACCGCTACGAGCTCTTCCTGCGCGACCTGTGGCGCACCCGCCTGGGAGCGAACGCCGCAGTGCTGCCGCGCCTGGATTTCGCCCCGGCCGACGACGGCGAGGGCGACGTCTGCCGAGTCACCGTGCCGCCCTCGCCGGTGCCCGTCTACCTGTCCGGTCCCAAGGGCAAGGGCGGGCGCGAGCTGTGGGTGCGGGCCGGCAACTCCACCCAGCGCCTCGAGGTCGATGACGCCATCGCCTACGTGACTCAGCGCTGGCCTCACACGGTGCGCCCCTCGCTGCGCAGCCGGATCGGCACCTACCCGCTCTCACCACCGCCGCCCGGCCGGAGCATCGGCCGACGGTGACCCGGACTCCGGTGGCCTCGGCTAGCGGCGCCGACCAGCGCGTCCTGTCGACCAACGCGTCCAACGTCGACTGCGGTCTGCATCGTGAACGCACCTTTCTCCCGTCCTTCTGACTTCTATCCCCAGAAGGATGGGAGAAAGGTATGTTGATACTGCAAAGGTACGTTCATGTTCCGTCGTGTCCTGAGCGGGCGCCCGGACGCTGCGCCCGCTCAGGCGGGATCCGCCCCTGCCGTGCGCGACGGCTCTACAAGCTCCTCATGCCCGCACCCCCACCAACGACGCACCCCGCCACCCCACCCACTGGCACAACCTCTGTTACGCTCTTTTTGCCCCTTTACTACGCTTCTCCTCGTACAGTAAGGAGCGAAGGGCGTAGTAAGCGCCAAGGGTCCTCAGTAAGTCGCCGCCTCGCTTCTGCGATAGAACTCCCGCGCAGGGACTCGACGCGGTCCTCCCTAACTTCTACTTGCACTCCTGGCGGCGCTCCTCGTGCAGCACCCGGGCGGCCCCAAGCTCGGTGAGGACCCGGGCGGCCTCGAGCCGCAGGACCTGACCGCCCAGCGGGGCGACGTCGTCGTCGAGCACTTCGGCGGCGTACTCTCGACCTCGGCGAGGATGGCGGTGCCCGCGGGCAGCCGCCTGCTGAGCTCGCCAATGGCGGACTCGGAGCGACCGACGCGGTTGGCGTCGGCGAAGCCGCCGATCAGGAGCCCGCGCCCCATCCCAGCAGCACGCCCAGCGTGCCTCCCAGAATGCGGAACGGCCCACCGCCCCTCACGCGGCCGCCGGTTCGCGCCGCAGCACGGCCAATGACGTGGCCCGGCCGCTGGAGTCCGCGGTTCCCAGCATGACGCCGCTGAGGGCGGAGTCGAGCACCGTGGCCGGCAGGACCCCGGCAATGCCGCTGGGAACGCTGGGAACGCTGGGAGCGCTGGGTCCGCCGGAAGCACTCGACCGCCAGAACCCACACGGCCTGGGCCGCCAGGGCCAGGAGCGAGATCGCGCTCGCCCCGCGCGCACCGAGAGCGGCCATGAGGGCGGCATGGAGCACCGTCATCGCCAACGCCCCAACCAGGAGCAGCCCACCCACGACCCACACGTTGCCGAACCGCACGCCCGCCAGCGCCACTGCCCCGGCCAGCGCCACCGCCTGGACCACGGCCAGCACCTAGAAGTGTCCAAAACGGAGGGGATTAGAGCCGGGCGCTGACGCACCTTCCGGGCGAAACCGCGATTCAAGCGCCAGAAGGACACCACCCCGCTGCCCAACACCCCTGATCTCCTCCGTTTTGGACACCAACCACCCTCATCCGGGCGAGATTCCGAATTTCTCAGCGATCGGAGCGATGATCTCAACGGTCGAATGGTTGCGGACCTGGCGCCCGGTCAGGCGAATGGTGAGGTGGCCGCAGGCAGTGGACGACTGATCCCGCAACCGGTCCAGCTCCCATTGCGCGGGCCGGCAGTGATAGGTGTACCCATCAGTCTCGACGATGAGGGCTGGACGGGCGCCCGGGCGAAAGCATCCGTGCGCGGGCTGGCTGCCGAGGACGATGTCTTCCGGGTGACTCGTCAGGACCAGGTCCACCTCTCCCAAACCCTCAATGATGATCGCGGGGAACGGACGGTATCCGGCCTCCTCCAACTCGTACCTGGCGATGGTCTCCAGGATCGAGCGGGCTCCCGGATGAGCCCGGTCTACAAGAGCGCGAAGCGACATGTTCCGCTTACCGCTCAGGCAACTGCGCAGATCGTCCTTGCGCACCAGTCCGCAGCGCAGCGCCGCATCAATGGCGATCAGGGCATCGAGTTCGCTTGCGCAGCGCATGAAGCAGATCAAGCTGCATGCTCAACACAGCTCACGGGGCGGCCTCCTGAGCCGGAACGGCGAGATCGTCCACCCGGTGAACGGTGGTTCGACCAAGGCCATCCGGCAGGCGACCACGGTGGGCGGGAACCGCGACATGCAGAGGACCGGGAGGCCTCTGCAGCGGAAGCCCGTAGAACTGCATGGCATGTGCACAGGTCATGACCCCGTCGATGCGGCGGCACAGGATGACGCTCGGATCCGCACCCGGCATGGCGACCACACGATTGGGATGAAGTTCAAGGCGCCCATCCTGAGCCAGCCGCCGGACGAGTCTGCGATCGGTGCGACTCTGGCACAGGGCCGCCGTACGTACGGCACCGTGGAAAGCGGCCAACCGAGACAGAAGCTGAATTTCTCTAAGATCGTCATACATACTCTAATAATGTCTAAAAGCATCATCATGCGGCAGTACTGAGTGCGGGCTTGTGGATAGGCCGTGTCCAAAACGGAGGATTAGAGCCGGGCGCTGGCCCACCTTCCGGGCGAAACCGCGGATTCAAGCGCCAGAAGGACACCACCCGATGCCCAACGCCCTGATCTCCTCCGTTTTGGACACCAATCCACCCTCCAAGCACCCTCCAGGCCGCTTCAAGGGCTGCGCGAGCCGCCGTTGAGCGTAGGCTCTTCGTCATGAACCCGGTCATGAGCGCTGCAGACCCTCGCCCGCCCGGTCGTCACCCCTTGTCTCCTGCGCCATGGACGAGGAGGTCCGACCCTTCCTGGATGCCCTGCCCGAGCGCGAAGGCGCCGACCCCATCGCACCGTCTCGGCTGCGCCAGGCCTGGCGGCTGCAACTTCCCGGCGAGGAGGACCGCGAGCTGGTCCTGGTGCGCAGCGGCATCGGTCTGGTCGCAGCGGCGAGCGCGTTGACGGCTGCCCTCACCCAGATGCGGCCCTGATGCCATCATCTCGGCTGGAACCACGGGCGGCCTGGGGCGCGAGGTCGAGGTCGGTGATGTGCGCCTCGACCGCCCTGGCCTACACCGATGCCGATGCAACCGCCTTCGGCTATGCGCCCGGGCAGACGCCCGGGCAGCCGGAGTCCTTCAGCGGCGATGCCATCCTGCTGGAACGACTGGGGAGCGTGGGGCCGCAGGCGCTGCGAGGCGCCACGGCGTCATCAGGCGCAGCCGCCTTCCGCACGGGCCGGATGCTGGCTGGAACCCTTCGTGACAGCGGCCAACGTGGGCGCCACGCGGGAAACGTTCCCCGATGCGCTCAGCACGGATATGGAGTCGACAGCTCTGGCGCAGGTGGCCGCAAGCGCAGGCATCCCCTTCGTCTCGGTCCGGGGCGTGTCCGACCTGTGCGGGCCCGAGGCCGGCCAGGACTTCCACATCGCCGCCGAGGAGGCGGCTGCCCGCAGCGCTGCCGTCGTACTGGCGCTCCTGAGCTGAGACGATCCGCGCCTAGCCACGGCCCGGCCTCCCGCTCCCGCTCTCGCCACCGGACGGCCGCAGGTACAAGATCCCGGAGAACAAGTCGGCTCGGTCCAGCTCCGCTCCACCGGACGGCCGCGCCGAAGCGGGCCTGGGAGCCGTTCTCGACCGCTGCCCCGTTTTCGCGGCCTGGTGGGAGGACCTCCCGAGCTGATGAGGGCGCGGTCCCCCGCGAAGCTCCTGATGACCTGACAGGGCCACGAATCGGCTGCCCTCAACGTCACAGTTCGGCCAGGACCATACAACCCGTTCGCCGCCCTTGGCCTGGGGCAGAGGTGCACGCCCGTCAACGGCAGCCTTCAATGTCACTGGCCGTACGTAGCATGCGCGCTATGGATGTTCTGCTATGGCTCGGCGTTGTGTGCAGTCTTATCGCACGCATGTTCACTGTCTTGATAATCGGGTTCGGGGCAAAATCTGCTCGTCCTCCAGATTGGGACGAAAGGCTTCGGGAGGCTGCACACGCTGAGGTGCATCGCCGAGGCCTGGATTCTCCACCGCTATCCCGGTCCGACCTCATTGCATGCACTAATCTAATCGGAACCAACGAGGTATCCCTGGATCCGAACGATGATCGCAGATTTCTTGCCGCAGTGGCGGCACTTACAGACGCGCCCGAGGAACAACTTGAATCGCTCAAAGCTCAGCGTGCTCGAATACTCGCGCACGCTTTGGAGCGTCAGACGAGTGCAGTAAAGGACATTACCGACCACCGGAGAGCTTCTTGGGTATGGCAGCTCTGTACTTGTCGCAACACAGCGGTCATGATTATCTCGGGAATCCGCTGGTTCCTCCCATTATTTTTTTCATTAAAGTACACCATATTGAGATAAGTATCTATCCGCTGCAACTCTACTCGGCGTATGGATAGGGCTCTTATGGTGGGGCGCATCGCATTTTAATGGCAGGGAGTCAACGGCCGACTGGCTGGGCATAGTGAGCGCCGTCATCACACTGAGCACTGTGCTCGCACTCATGGCGATAATCGGCCGTCAACTGTACGCAATCCGCACGGCCCTATACGACCCGGCCAGTCAATTAAATCTGAAATACATCAGCGCATATGTAATCACCATTATAATTCTGCTTCTATTTTTTTGTGCTTGCATTCACCGGAGTTCTGTCGAGATGGGAAGCAGCCCTCAACACGAAAAACCTTGGCATGGCTCGATAACATCGAGGGCACCGTATGGACTCAGATTATCACTTTTGCAATCGGCGCGATTATATTCTTCTACGCCCTATATGGTGTGCTCCTCTGGGCGAGAACACGCGTACTGCGAATCGGCGATCGAATCGCTATGGTGCTCGTCGGTTTAACGGTCGCATGCCTGGCGCCAATATTCATTCTATTCTCAATCAACGCCCCGCGAACACTTAGTAATGCAGCGTTATGGGTTTTTTCAGTGATGCTACTAATCGACGCATCCGCAATCGTCATTATCGGGTCCGTGCGATTATTCAAACAATACTTGAAACTACGTGCACACAATATTCATGTACCTCGAAAAGGCTTCCGACTCTGGGCGCTCGCCACATGGGTCGGGGTGGTGATCGTCGGCCCTGCCGCCCTATCCATGGTGCAAGGGTCTTCCGGAGACGAAACTAATATTGTGATCGACATACTGACACTCATCATCACACCGCTTGCGGTGATAGGTGCGTTTGCTATGCCGCCAGGGTTGGTAATTACTGGACCTCATCTCTCAGGATTCGAAAAGTTTTATCGAGAAGCCTTCGCCTTCCCTTCGCAGACTCCAGTAGCAGCGCCAGATCATGATGGTGAATAAAAACCGATCCACTCCGTCCGTACGACGATGCCCGCTCGCGAGTACATCAGGGATCGGCCGGAGTCGATCCTGTCGGTACGGCTCAGCCAGCAGTCTGTCGACGTCCGCGCACGCCGCCGCTGTCCGGGCATCCAGGACAGCCATGGGACCGGCGACTCGCCGCGCTCATCAGGCTGCTCGACCCCGAGATCACCGCGAACGCCAACGAGGGCGACCTCATAGCGCCGCTCGCCTCAGCCGAACATGAGGCCGGCGTTCATCAACTCCTGGCGGCCTTAGGCCCTGAGGCACGAAGGCCGAGACCGGGGCTTTCTCGCCCCACGCGCACATGGCGTCAAGAACCGGCTGCAGCTGCCGCCCGAGGTCAGTCAGCTCGTAGACGACCCGGGGCGGCACCTCGGCATAGGCGCGGCGGATCACGATGCCGCGGGACTCGAAGAGCCGGAGCCGGTTGGTCAGGGTGTGGGCGCTGATCCCGGCAGGGCCTCGCGCAGCTCCCCGAAACGCCGGGGCCCGTGCAGGAGCTCGCGCACGATCAGCGTCGCCCACGGACCGTCGAACAGCAGCAGGAATCGGGCGACCCCGCACTCCGGAAGATCCACCTCATCCACGGGCATGCACTCTATCCCATTAGTGCAGTTGACGTAACTGGTGCTGCATATGCACCAATAGAGCCATGGCTTACATCATCCATGGCGCAACAGGCGCCCAAGGCTCACCCGTCCTGTCCGCCCTGACCGCTGCGAGCGCGCCCGCTGTGGCGGCAGTCCGCAACCCCGACACCGTTCCCGACGGCGTCCAGGCGCTGGCGGTCGACCTCTCGTCCGCCGCTTCCCTCATCCCCGCCTATGAGGGTGCCGAAGGCGTATTCGTCCACCTGCCCATGGGGCCTCCCGAGGCCGCGGGCGCTCAGGCACGGGCCGTCGTCGAGGCGGTTGAGCAGGCTCGCCCCGATCGCGTGGTGATCTCCGCCAGCGGGCAGATCGTCGACCAGCCGGACTCACCGCTGCAGGCGCCCGACGACAGCCCCATCATGACGCTCATCCATGGAGTGATGCGCAGCGGCATCCCCACCGCTGTCGTTGCCCCGCGCCTGTACCTGGAGAATCTGCTCCTGCCTGTCATCATCGGCCCTGCGCGCGAGGAGGGCGTCCTGCGCTATCCGCTGCCCGCCTCGTTCCCGGTCTCGTGGAGCCTCGCACCTGGATGTCGCCGACGTCGTCGTCCGCCCACTCACCGATGCCCGCCCCATCGGCGTCACGGGCCTGGCCGGCACGGCCGGCACAGTTTCGATCGGGCACCTGCCGGGACTGACGGGTCCCGACCTCGCCGCCGCCCTCTCCGCTCATCTGGACCGCGACGTCCACTTCGAGGCCATCTCACCCGAGGAGTTCGGCGAGCTCATCACACCGCTCTTCGGCGCTGCCGCGATGCCGGTAGTGGAGTTATATAGAGCCCCTCAACGCACAGACCGGAAACATCATCGACCGGAGCACCAGCGCCCAGCGACTTCTGGAGATCAGTCCGCGCCCGGTCGGGCAGTGGCCCTCGCAGAGCTATCGGTGTAATGCCGCCAGACCGCCAGAGGACCGCCTCGCTAAACGACTGATGCGCGGGTGTTCGGCCAGTTCGTGCGACCGGGGCACGGGTGGAACGCAGACGGAACTGCGAGGTCCGAGCCTTCGAGTCCGCCCGCCCTACTGACGTGCATCTGGAGACTACCGGCGCAGAATTCAGCCTCAGCAGGCACCGCCGTCGGCGCCTTCGCCCCGCCGCAGGCGGGTCTCGACGCGCTCGACCTTGGCGGTCATCTGGCCGGTCCAACCGGGGCGGATATCCGCCTTGAGAACGAGCGCTACGCGCGGGCTCACCTCCGCCACCGCCTCACAGGCGGCCTTGACCACTGCCATGCACTCATCCCACTCGCCCTCGATGGTGGTGAACATGGAGGTCGTTTCGCACGGCAGGCCGGAGTCGCGCACAACGCGCACGGCACGCGCCACGGCCTCGGAGACCGAGCCGTCGGGCGCGTCGGAAGTGGTCGGGGAGACGGAGAAGGCCACGAGCATGCCGACAGGCTAGCGCGGGCCGAGCCCGATCGGCCGCGTGGGACGCCCAACACGAGTGGGCGCCAACGACGCGGCAGTACCGGCCGCGCTCCTACCTGTCAGGCGCCCCGATTCGGGCCGTCTATGTCCAAAACGGAGGAGATTAACCCTCCGCCAAGCTCGGCATTTTCAAGAAACCAAGCGCTGGCCTACTGTGTGTCGGTGCGATACATCGATCTCGCGCCCTAATCTCCTCCGTTTTGGACACGCTGGACCTTCCCACCACCCTGACGGCAGCCCAGACCCGCGTTGGCTGGCCGAGAGGGCGTCCGAACCGCCCGCTTGCCTTCGAGTGCGCTCACGCTTCTACGGTCGTGGCCATGAACGACACGAGCGGCCCGGCCGAGCCCAACGACGCGCGCCTGCGTGCAGCGCTCCGGCTCACCGCCCCGTCAGGTGACGCGACAGCCGGTCCGAACGGCTCAGCTCACTCAACCGGCTCCAACCGACTCAGCCAGTGCCACCAGTACGACCAGCGCTGCGAAGACAGGTTCCGGCGCCTTCCCGCCTCCCCCACGCTCAACCGCCGTGGACGAGGAGCTGCCCGCGGACAACACCGCCTGGGACATCGCCACCACCGCCCACCATCTCGGGGTCAGCGCACACACCCTTCGCTACTACGAGCGCATCGGTCTGGTCCGAGTGGGGCGCTCCGGCTCCGGGCACCGCCGCTACGACGCCGCAGCCGTGCGACGCCTGGTGTTCCTCACTCGAATGCGCACCTCGGGCATGCCGATCCGCGATCTGCGTCGCTATGTCGATCTGGTCGAGGAGGGCGAGGGCACCGTGCCCGCACGCCTGGCCATCCTCACCGAGCACCGGACGCGACTGCGCTCCCGGATCGACGACCTCCAACTCGCGCTGGCGGCCACCAACTACAAGATCGCGCTCTACAGCCAGGACATGGACGGCACTGACGGTGGAGCCACCAACCCTGCCAAGGGCCCGGCTGACGCGGACGCCGCCAGCCGGCGGCTGAGACGCGGGTCGTGACCATGACCCATGGGACCACCCGGCACACGTGCAGGAAGCTCCCGCATGGCGGGACATCGCCGCGGGACCGACCGACAGCAGGACCGACCCGACACGGCGCGCCCTCAGCCGCGACACCGCACTGAACCACACAGACCAATCCCAACTCATCAGCACGATCAAGACACGCAACCAGCACAACCCTGCATAGCAGAGGAGACACCCCTGATATGACAATCAACTCTTCGAGCAACCTCTCGAGCACCGCACGCACTGACGAGAACCGCAGCACCACTACGCCCGGCACCGGCACCAACACCAGCGGCTCCGCAGGCGCCGCCCATGCCGACAGCAGCGCCCATCCCCAGCACGACATCGACAGTCCGGAGAACCGTGCTCGGCGCAAGCACGGCCTGGAGGTGCTGGCCTCGATCGACGGCGATGCGGGCAGGGCCGTCATGGATCTCGCTGGCCGACATCAGCCCGGCCCTGGCCCACCACATCGCGGCCTTCGGGTTCGGCGACGTCTACGCCCGCCCCGGCTTGATGCGCGCAGCCGCCAGCTCGTGACGATCGGCGTACTCACGGCGCTCGGCGGCTGCGAGCCGCAGCTGAGGGTCCACCCTCAACGCCGCCTCTGAACGTGGGGCTCAGCCGCGAGGAGATCGTCGAGGCGATCCTCCACGCCTCCGTGTACGCGGGCTTCCCCGAGCGCTCAACGCCACCTTGACCGCCAAGGAGGTCTTCGCGGAGCACGACGCCGTTGAGGTCTCGTGAGTGTCCCGCCCTCCCGGTGGGTTGGAACCACCGGTCGCGCCTCCCATGCAGCCGGCCCGTCGCTCACCGGCATCGCCGCCGTAGCGGCCCAGGGCACGCCTCCGCGCGCAGCCTGGGCCTGAACGCGCATTCGCGCGCAGCCGGCCCGCCCTGGCGCCCGACGCCCGGCGCCCGACGCCCGGCGCCCGTGCCTGGCGCCCGGCGCCCTGCGCGAACAATGAATCTCACTTTGTTGACGATTCGTTACAGATATAAGATCTTATGCGCCAGCCACTGCAGAGCCTCCAGCACGGCTCCCAGCGAGCGGCCCGCCCCTGCAGCGGTGGCACTCCTCACCCGACCCCACCGGCGAGGGGGCCTGGAGAACATGAGCGGAAGGAGCCCGGCGACCACGCGCATCCCCAGCAAACCAGCAGGAAGCTACGGCGTGGATGCGATTCTCGTGCCCGTCCTGCTCAGCCTGAGTACCCTGCCGCTGCTGTTGGGCACCATCGCCAACATCGCACAGTCCGCACCCGCCTGGACCTGGCTGCTGATGGGAGCCGGGGCCCTCAGCCTGGGATATTCGGCGCTCGCCTTCTGGTACACCACCCTGCGCGGGAAGTTCCTCGTCTGGGCAAGGCTCCTGGACTCCCTGCACCTGAGGGGCGACGAGAACTCCCTGGATCTGGGCTGCGGCCGCGGCGCCGTCATCATCGCCACCGCACTGCGACTGCCCCATGGTCACGCCACGGGGATCGACCTGTGGCGCAACCAGGACCAGACGGGCAATTCGGCCGAGGCGACCCGCAAGAACACCGAGCTCAACGGCGTAGCCGATCGGATCACGCTGGATACCGGCGATATGACCCGGCTCCCCTATGAGGACGCCCTCATTCGACCTGGTCACCGCCAGCGTCTCCATCCACAACATCCCCGACGCCGCAGGGCGCAAGCGCGCGGTGTCCGAGCGCTGCGCGTCCTGCGCCCGGGCGGCCGACTCGTCATCGCGGACATGGCTAAGACCAAGGAGTACGCCGACGTACTCACAGACGCCGACGTTCCCTTTCACCTCCACGGCCGCGGGCCTGCACATGCAGTGGGGAATGATGCCCACCACCATTATCAAGGCGCAGAAGAACCTCTGACTCTGACGCAGAACAAGGATCGGAGCCGCAGGACGGCCTCCCGCGGCTCATCGCCGCGCCGAAGTTCCGGCCCCAGCGCCCTCGAGAGCCCTCGGCATCCCTCGGCACCCTCGACATGCCGCCTCGGCGCCCCTCGATACCCTTCTCAACCGACCCCGCCATTGCGCACCACCGCTCACCCATCTCCGGGAACGGTCTCGGTCGAGTCCGACAGGCCTCGTCGCAGAGCCGGAGAAAAGCACCAACGAGAGACCTATCCCACTCTCCCCGAGTTGCCCAGCCCCCTGAGGAGCACTAACCATTAAACCGACCAGCGGTCGGTTTGTGTAGCAGAGCTCTGCTCCACATCGTCCATGGGCAGGCCTCTCACGTGAATCAGCGGGGCCCCAGGGATCGGCGGCTGTGACCGACTTCGACGGAAAGAGAATCGATGATGGCGACTATGACGGGCTGGGGCTCCCCAGGCAGACGGATGCGCACAGGCGCACGGCGGAAGCAATTCGCGGCTGTGCTGGCACTGGGATGCGCGCTCCTATCAGTGGGCACGGGGGCTACTGCCGTCCCGGCCGCCGGCAACTCCAACGAGTCCTCCCAAGGCTCCACCTCCAACGAAGGGTCACCCTCCAACGACTCCGGGAGTGGATCCGTGATCCCGGAGGGCCTGGACGACTTCTACGGACAGACGGTGTCCTGGTACCCGTGCGGCGCCACCGGCGGCATGGAGAGGACAGAGACGGAGGAGTCCAACAGCTTCTCCTGCGCCATGGTGACGGTCCCCTGGATTACGAGGATCCAGACGGCCAGACGATCCAGATTGCCCTGAAGAAGCGTGCGGCCGACGGCGAATCCCATGGGTCCTTGTTCATCAACCCCGGAGGTCCTGGCAGTTCTGGCGTCCAGTTGGTCGAGACCGCGTCTCAGGGGATCTTCTCCCAGGACTTGCTGGCGGGATACGACGTCATCGGTTTTGACCCGCGCGGCGTGGGCTCTCAACTGCGATCGACTGCGGGCAAGCCGGGCCGGCCGGGGGCGCCGGTGCGGGGCAGCCCCAGCCCGGCCAGTCGTTCGAGGACTGGGCTCAGGGCTACTCCGCGGGCGTGACTGCGCTGGAGCAGCAGTGCGCGGAGCACGCCGAACCGGGCCTGTTGGACCATGTGGGAACGCTCTCGTCGGCGCGCGACCTGGATGTGCTCAGAGCGGTGATGGGCGAGGAGTCCTTGAACTACCTGGGATACTCCTACGGCACCGGACTGGGCTACACCTATGCCGAGCTCTTCCCTGACAACACCGGGAGAATGGTTCTCGACGGTGCCCTGGACCCCTCCCTTGTCCGCCGAGGAGATCGACCTGGGCATGGCCGAGGGCAATGAGATCGCGCTGGAGAGCTATGTGGAGGCCTCGCCAGGCGGGCCAGACGGGTGCTGACTCGCCCGCTGAGCGGGAGGTCGAGAACGGTGCAGCAGGTGCGCGATCTGATCGCCCTCGGCGAACACCTCGCCAATGGGCACGTCCGAGCCTCGACCAGAAGGTCACCGGCGACCAGATGAGCCAGGTCATCCGAGGGGCTCTGAGTACTGCGCGCTGGCAGGAGCTGACCGCGGCCTTCACTCCCGCCATCACGCAGGGCGACGCCTCGGTCTTCGCCCTTGCCGCCAACCAGATGACGCAGTCCGCTCCGGCGGCGAGCATGGCTACAATGATCGCCATCATGTGCCAGGATCGGCCCTCGCAAGGCGACATGAACTCCTGGGAGAACCAGTACGAGGAGGCCCAAGAGGTCTCACCGACCTTCGGCGCCGCATGGACAAACTCCGACATGACCTGCGCAGCCTGGGGGCACGGCAACGAGCCGCTTCCTGCAGACATCACAGCCGAAGGGGCCTCCCCCATCCTGGTCGTCAGCACCACTGGGGACCCGGCTACGCGGTATGAGTGGGCCGAGGCTCTGGCCGAGCAGCTCGACTCGGGGCACCTGCTGACCTGGGAGGGCGAGGGCCATTGCGCTTACGGGCGCGGCAGCTCCTGCATCAGCGGGGCGGTCGATGACTTCCTCCTGAACGGCAAGCTCCCCAAGGACGACTTGGTCTGCAGCAGCTGAGGCCTCGCCTCCACTCCCCGTCGAGTCGTTTTAGTCTCAGTGCAGCCCCGCCGAGTATCGGCGGGGCTGCACAGGATGAAGCACCGGATGGCGGCGACGTCGTGAACGCTGTCGATCTTCTTTACTTCACGACCGCACCCCCACCGACCGGGCGGTTGTCCTCGTAGGAACCCTCAAAGGTCTGACCGCCGGCGGTCACACTCGCGCCCAGAGTATTGACCCCTTCGATCCCGGTCACGTCCACCTGGCAGGTGACCTCCTGATCGCCGGGCACCGACGCCCCGCCGCTGGACACGCTCAGGCTCGGCCGGGCCCTCGGCGGTGACGACTTCGCCGCCGAAGGCGGTCAAATCGCAGCTGAGTTTCGGTGAACGACGCCGAGCCCCGTTTCCGGGAGGTGGCGATCGTGAAGTCGGTCAGTGCGCTGTTTGAGTCGTTGGTCACCGTGACGGTGTAGCGTCCCGCGTCCTTCGGAGCATCCGTCAGAGCCTCAGGACTGGCGGTCACGGTCGCGTAAGTGGCGTTGATGTCCGGCTTCTTCGCGGTGGCCGTGAGATTCCTCGGTACGCCGTCCTTCGAGGAGGTGATCGTCGGGTTGAAGGTGTAGTCGCGCTCGCCGGTGCCGGGGGCCACGGCCGTCGCCCCCACATTCAGGTCGATATAGGCGGCCGCGTTGGGGAAAGTGGTCTGGTAGGTCATGCTCAGATGCTCCGGAGTGCATGTGATGCCGGTGACCGACCCTACGCTGCGTCCCTGCACGTCACGCACCTGGTCGTTCAGGCCCAGTGTGGAACTCTCCAGATGTACGAGGGACCCGTTCTTCTCGGGGTCGCGGTAGGAGTACGTGGCGCTGCCCGCAACACGATCCGCGGAGGGGCAGGCCCAGGTCCACAGACCGGGCTGAGAATCGGCCTCAATACTGAGAGTACTGCTCTCGCCCATGGCGATGCCGGATCCTGCCTTGATATTCCAGCTCAGGCAGTCATTGATGTTGTCTGTGCCGTGACAGCCCGTGCGGCCCGGAATGTAGTTCCCCGTGACATCAATGGCGCCCACGGGCTCAGCAGGAGGATCGGCGGCATATGCCGGGGAATACGCCGGAGAGAAGAGGAAGGTCGCCAGAATCAGGGGAGGGTCAGGACGGCACCGAGAAGACGGCGGCGCAATTGAGGCGGTCGGGTTCGTAAGACGCGCATGGCAGCCCTTTCTGCAGGGATATACCAGGCGAGAAGCACTGGCACAGGAATAAGTGCATCATTACCGTATCGTTATATACGTCACCCGTAAAGCGCTGCTTCCTCCTCTCCATTCCTCCTTCCCCTGCGATCGCCCCGCCTCCAGAGTCCGCATCGTGCGCGCCCGGAAGTCGCGCACCGGTCAGGGATGACCCAGGGAAGGGCCGGGGAAGAGTCAGGGAAGGACCAGGGCGGAACCAGGGCGTCCCCTCGATGCCCGACGGCGAGCCCCCGCCCTAGCCTCATGACTACCCGACAGAGCAGACCGGGACGGACAGGGCGGGGCCGGAACCGCCCCACTACTCAGCTGTTCAGCTAACTCAGCCACCCGGCTGCTCGGTGCTGACCATTCCTCCTTCGCGAAGGCGGCCCTGCATGACAGCGCATTTTTTCCTCCGAACGCCTCCCCCAGTGGATATCCCACTGCCCCCGGGACCCCATCACGGTTCCCTGCAGACCCCCGGCCCCACCTGCGCACAGGCCCGCAGCTCCAGCTCCCGCCATCGCCCTGCACGGCCTGACGCGGAGCTACGCCGTGCCCGGTCGAGACGACGCCGTCGTCCATGCCCTGGCGGGGGTCGATCTGGAGCTCGCCGAGGGCTCCTTCACCGCCGTAGTCGGGGCCTCCGGATCGGGCAAGTCCACCCTGCTCCAGTGCGTGGCCGGGCTCGACCAGCCGAGCAGCGGCACCGTGCACCTGCTGGGCACGCAGACCACCCTCCCTGCGCCCGGGCGCCCTGGCGACCTTCCGAGCCGCCACATGGGCGTCATCTTCCAGGAGGACAACCCTCGTCACCCTGCCTGAACGCCTGGGACAACGTCGCCCCTGCCCGGCCGCCTGCGTCAACGGGCCCTGCCCCACCGGGAGGTGGACAACGCCCTGGCCCGCGTGGGTCTGGCTGACCACGCGAGCCACCCTGCCCGCCCAGCTCAGCGGCGGAGAGCGCCAACGGGTCGCCATCGCCCGGGTCCTGGCCTCGCGCCCGCAGATCGTCTTCGCCGACGAGCCCACCGCCTCCCTGGACCTGGCCTCCGCCGACACCGTGCTGAACTGGTTCGCCCAGATCGCCGCGGAGGGCGCCACCCTCCTCATGGTCACCCACGACCCGCAGGCCGCCGCCCGGGCCGGTTCAGTACTGGTCATGGACTCCGGGCGGATCGCGGCGCATGTGCCGGGCGGCAGCGCCGAGGCCGTCTCCCGGGCGATCCTCGAGATTCGGGGAAGGGCCGCCGCATGATCCGCCTTCTGCTCGCCGATCTGCGCCAGAACCTGCGCTCGTGGACATGGACGGTGGTGGTCGCCGTCGTGGCCGCCACGAGCATCGCCGCCCAGCTCATGGTGGGGCGCGGGGAAGGATCGCCGCGGAGGCCACGGGAGACACGGATATGGCGGGCAGGCCGAAGTCCCTCACGTCCATGCCACTCACCTTCGTGGGTCTGTCCGTCGTCGTCGCCCCTCCACAGTAGCCGCCCCTGGTGGTGGCGAGCCGGGCACGGGACCACGGCCCTGTGGCGGGCCCAGGGCATGCGGCCCGGGCTGCTGCGAATGATCCTCCTGGGCCAGCCTCGCACTCGTCGGCGCGGGCTCCGCCATAGTGGCCATCCCCTGGCCTACCCGCCTCCTTCCCGCTGAGCGCCTTCGAGGGCGCCGTGGGCATCATCCTCCCGACGGCCCGGCCCCAGCCCCACCCCATCGACCTGTTGATCCTCCTGATCCTGCACAAGCCTGACCGTCCTGGGCGGAAGGCGCCGCACGCCGCTCCAGCGGCGCCCAGATCATCGCCCTGCTCCGCGAGCACGACGACGTCCAGGGTCGCTCACGGCGGGTCCGCCGCAGACTGCTGCGCGGAATCCTGATCGCCGTGTGTCTCGCGGGACTGATCGCCCCTGCCCATCATCGCGCAGATCACCGAATCGGACCCACGAGTCCATCTTCACCCTCGTCATCGGGAGCCGGTCTCGCCGCCCTGGTTCTCATGGTGGTGCTCACGCCCCGGGTGACGCCGGCCCTGGAGCGCACGTGGACCGCTCTGATTCCCTCGCGCCCGTGGCCTCGGGCACATGGCCAGGCACTCCGCCGCCTACGAGGCGGGGCGGTCCTCGGCAACCGTCATGCCCTTCAGCCTGGCGATCGGGCCTGGTCGGCTTCGCCTTCGGTATACGCGCCCTCGGGGGCAATGCCGACGTCGGCGGATTCATAGCCCCTGTTCGGCACGGCGTTCCTCGTGGCCTGACCGGAGGCGTGGCGGTCATCGCCATGAGTGCAGGACGCCGCCGCCGTGATGGCGCCCTCCTGATGGCCGCCGGGGGCGTGCAGGCGCAGGTGCGGTGGGCCCAGGTGCTGGAGGGCGTCATCCACGCGGTGACTGCGGCAATTCTGGGGGTGGCATCGACGGTGGTGGGCCTGTGCTCGGAGTCGCTGGATCCTCGGGTTCAATCCTGTGCCGGTCGTCTTCCTCCACGGTCCGTGGGTGGAGATCCTTGCCATCACGGGCGCCTCACTGCTGACGGTGTGCGGGGCCACGGTCCTGTCCAGCGCTTCCACGACGCCCGTGGCCCAGCTGCTGCGCGCCCGAGACTGACCGGCTCTCGCGCGACTTCCCGCACGATGCCGCCGGCGCGCTTCACCGATTTCTTCACCTGCTCCGCCCGCCCCACCCTGTCGAGATCGACTTTTTCGGATGAGATCGACGGTGTCACCGTCGATCCCTCATCCGAAAATGTCTATCTCGATGGCGCGGCTACCTCGAGGAGCATGAACCGGGCGCCGTCGGGGTCCGTCACCTGGATCATCTTGCCGAAGGGGATGTCCTGCGGCCCGGAGACGACCCTCCCGCCGAGAGCGGGTACACGCGCCGCAGCGTCATCGAGATTCTCCACACCGAAGTAGACCCTCCAGGCCGGAGTCGCACCTTCGCTGGCGTAAGTACTGCAGTAGACCCTCCAGGCCGGAGTCGCATCCTCGCTGGCGAAAGCGCCGAGCTTCCCTGATGCCGCACAGCGACTCCGTCCCGGAGCAGTTGACGCGGTAGGGCAAGTCCTCGCCGCCATAGGGAACAACGCGCGTGCGCCACCCGAAGACCCTCTTGTAGAAGTCGATACCGGCGTCCAGCCCGTCGGTCAGGACCTCGTGCCATACGGGCATGCCCGGTCCCATCGGTGGCACGGGCCCCGGCTCGGTGGAGATCATGCCCACGCGGGCGCCGCCCGGGTCGGTCACGACGGCGAAAGCTGTGGCAGCGCCCGTCTCGTCGACCTCGTCGCCCGGAACCTCGGTGCACGGGACGACGACGCCTCCGCCCGCCGCCTCCACCTCGGCCACAGCCGCCGCGACGTCGTCGACGAGCAGGGTGACGAGCCAGCCGGCATAGTCCTCCTGCGGCTCGAAGGAGGCGATGAGGTGGTCGCGGTGCGTCACCGTAGTGGAGATGCCGGCATCAGGGTCGGCAGGGGCGACCCGCCACCCCAGGAGGCCGGAGTAGAAGGCGGCAGCAGCCTCGGTGTCGGGCGTGTACAGCTCGAGCCAGCAGGGGCGGCCCCTGCGCGATCGCCGTGGTGTCAGCGGTGACAGCAGTGCCGGCGGTATCAGCGGTGTCGGTAGCGTCAGCGGTATCGGTCGAATCGGTCATCGTTCCTCCGGAGTGTGGGGCTCATTTCTTTGCGGAGGCGCCGGCAGCCGAGCACGAGGCGCCTCCGGTGGCTCATTGCCAGCCATCCGCACGGTAGGTGGCGCGCAGCCGCGGCGACGACCCGATCCCTGCTGTCCGGAGCCGACGATCGAGATCGACATTCTCGAACGAGATCGACGGTGCCACCGTCGCCTTCGTTCGAGAATGTCGATCTCGATAGGGCGAGCTATCGCGATAGGCGGGTTGGCACTAGCAGGGCGAGCGCTCAAGCGCCCCCTCAGCCCGGCCACAGCGCAGGGAGGGCCACCAGCATCGGATGGTCCCACGGAAGGGCCGGACCGACCTCCACGGTGACCACTTCTTCCCGTTCCTCCTCCCCCTGCCCAACATCCGCACGCAGGCGGTGCGGCTGGGCGACCAGAGGCGCCTGCGGTGCGAGCTGCTCGGCGGCATCGGCCCCACCGGGAGTCAGCGTGGCCAGCAGCCACGGCGCACCGGCAGGCACCGGCAGGCACACCTCCACCACGCCCCGGCGCAGGGCGCCCGTATGCGGAGGGCCGCAGGGCACCGGCGTCGGGAAGGTACCGACCCACTGGTAGGGCACCTCACCGAGCCGCGCCCGCAGAGCCGGAGGCACGGCGACGCGCACCAGTACCCGGCGCGCGGCCGGCGTCAGCAGGCTCACCGGAGGGAGACTGACCTCGGCCAGCCGGTGCGCCGACCGCCCTCAGGGCCGCTGGCGGCAGCCCGACGTCCCGGACGAAACGGCGCGAGAAGGTGCCCACCGAGGTATAGCTGACCTCGTAACAGGCTCTCGCCACATCCAGCCCCTCGCTGATGAGCAGGTGCTTGGCCTCGTGCAGGCGCCAGGAGGACAGGTAGCGGATCGGTGAGACGCCCACCGCCGCGGTGAAGGAGCGCGTCAGATGAGAGGGGCTGTAGGAGAGGTGGTCGGCCAGGTCGCGGATCGTGATCAGCTCGCGGTGGTGCCTCGCGCAGGAAGGCCGTGGCACTCAGGGCCAGGGGCCGCTGAGCGGCGAGCGCCCGCAACGGCTCCGGAGGTCAGCACTGCGGATGCTCATGGGCACTTCCCGGCAATCACGCGCCGCCGTACCGGTGAGACCAGCACGTACGGATGTCGTCGCGATCGACACGCATGGGCCCCTCCTTCCCGGTTCGTGCGATGGATGAAGAGGATAAGCGCTTCGCCACCGGTCCGGCCGCTGACCCCTGACTGCCGACATGCCGCATGGGTGGTCCACGGAAGCCGCTCGAATGCCGCCTCGAATACGGCATGTGACAGAACGCGATAGCCCGGGTGCGGTCCGGCCATCCGCTCGAAATGCGAATCTGAGTTGCAGTGATGCGCACCGCCGGCTTTCTCCCTGACCTCAGCGAGTGGTGTTCAGGATTGTTCATTCTAGGAATTGGAGATCCTGCTCTGAGGCCGGGGAAAAGCGTAGGCCGCGATCACCCCCGGGTGGGTTATCCCCACTTTGTTGTCCGGGTTAGCGGGATCGAGACAGGACGCCTGCGGTGCGACACGGTGGAGAGACAAGCAGCAGTCGGGCAGTGGGGAAGAGGCCGTACAGAACGTACAGAAGAGGGAAGTGATAAGAGGCTCTTCGTGTTTGAGGGTGTTGTAGGTGGGGCTTGTCGGCTGGGATTTAGGTGGTTGTTGTCAGGTGGTCTTTGAGGCGTCCGGTGTGGATGAGGCTGCGGATGGTGTAGCTGGTGAGGTTGCGGAAGTCCCAGGGCGATGCCGCGTAGGTGCTCCAGGCGTCCGTTGATGGCTCTGGCGGGGGGCCGTTGGAGGGCACGGGGGCGGTCGAAGTAGGCCAGGACGTCCTGGCTGCGGCTGATCAGGGTTCTGGCCAGTGCCTGGATCTCTCCAGCCCGTCGGGGACGGCCTGCCCTCAGGGAGTCGATGAGCCGTTGCATCAGGTACTTTCCCAGGCCCGGGTCCTCGACGCTGTAGGCCTGGATGAGGCGCTGGTAGACAGCCCAGGAGGCCTGGACCGCAGCGTGGCGATCATCAGCGAACAGAGCCTCGAGACGCTCGGCCTGGGTGTCGGTGAGCAGGCCGGCCCCGGTGCGTAGGGTGCGCCGGGCCCGGTAGAGCGGGTCACCCTGCCCGGCCCCGCCGGCCCGTGATCACCGCTGGATGCGGCGGCGGCACCCATCGAGCTTTGCTGGCAGCCAGGGACACGACGTGAAAGGGGTCCATGACCGCCCGGGCCTGTGGGAGCTCCTCGCCGGCGGCGCTCTCGGGACCCGGTGAAACCGCCCCGTGGCTACCACCTCGACCCGCCCACGCCAGTCCTGGTCGCGCTGGGAGAGCCAGGTCTTGAGGACCGTCTTGGACCGGCCCGGGACCACGTCCAGAAGCCGGGCCGGACCACTGCGGTCGCGCACGGGGGTCAGGTCGATCGACGACGGTGACGTACCGGTCGCCCCGCCTGGTGTGGCGCCACACAGAGGGGGTACCTCCCGCACGGGAGCGAAGCGCGCGGGGGAATCATCGACCCCGAGAACCTCCACACCGTCGAAGCGGTCAGGGTTGCCGGTGATGGTCTGCTCAGCCCGAGTCAGGATTGCGTTGTTGGCGGTGTGCCAGGAGATCCCCAGGGCGGCTGCTATGCGGGAGACCGACATGCACTCCAGGGCAAGGGCACGCAGCCCCCACTCGACCGCCGCGTGGGTCAGCCGGGTCCTGGGCTCAGCCAGGCCGCTCGTGTCCTGTCTCCACACCCGGCGGCAGTGGGTGCAGGCGAGGCGCCGCAGGCGTACCACCAGCTGCGTGGGCCTCCACCCCACCGGCACGTGGGCCAGGCGCCGGGCCACCGTCCCACGGGATACTCCCTGAGCGCCGCAGGCCTTGCAGAAGGGGTCCTCAAACCCGATCGGCATGCGGCACTCGATCACCGCGCGCTTGGCTGTGAGGTGCTGGCCCACCGCGGTCAGTCCCAGGGCGTCCAGCCCCAGGAAGGTCGTCAGATCAGGGCAGGCGAAGGTAGTCTCAGGCACGTCGAGGTCTCGTGACGGTTGTGTAGCAGCTCCCATCATCAGGAGACCTCGACCCCTACCCGCCGCAACGACGCACCCACCCTCCACCCTACGCACCCTCAATAGACCCCGCCCACAACACCCCTCAAACACGAAGAGCCTGATAAGGCATGAGAGCGACGACGATCAGTGCACCGGGTTCGAATCTCAACGCGGACGGCCCGTGCACATCCTCGTGCGCCACGGTGACGGTGCCGATGGACTACGACCGCCCCGATGGCACGACCATCCAGATCGCGCTGAAGAAGCGCGCCGCCGATGGCCAGTCCCACGGCTCGCTGTTCATCAACCCCGGAGGCCCGGGCGGCTCCGGCATCGAGAGGACGGCGCAAGGGCGTTCTCGCTGGGCCTGTCACCAATGCACCGATACACCTCCGCTGTAGGTTGGGATCGAGGCCGAACAGCGAAGGAGAACTCATGACCGACGAGCCGATCCCCACCATCACTGTCAACAACGGCATCGTCATCCCGCAGATCGGGTACGGCGTCTTCCAGACCCCGCCCGAGGAGACCGAGCGCGCAGTGCTCGAGGCCCTCGAGGTCGGCTACCGGCACATCGACACCGCCCAGGCCTATCGCAACGAGGAGGGGTGGGCGCCGCCGTCGCCGCCTCCGGCCTGCCGCGCGAGGACGTCTTCCTGACCACCAAGATCTGGATCTCCAACGCCGGGGACGAGCCCGCCGCGCGCTCCATCGATGACTCCTTGCGCCGCCTGGGTACCGACTACATCGACCTGCTCCTGGTCCACCAGCCCTTCGGGGACTACTACGGCACCTACCGTGCCATGGAGAGGGCCCTGGCGGCCGGGAAGGTCCGCGCGATCGGCGTGTCCAATTTCTTCCCCGACCGCTTCGTGGACCTGGCCGAGAACGTCGAGGTTCCCCCGGCCGTCAACCAGATGGAGACCCACGTCTTCAATCAGCAGGCGGACAACCGCACCTGGTACGCCAAGTACGGCACGGCCCTGGAGTCCTGGGGCCCGCTGGCTCAGGGCAAGAACAACCTCTTCGCCCACCCGGTTCTGTCCGGGATCGGGGAGGAGTACAGCAAGACCGCCGCCCAGGTGGCGCTGCGCTACCTGCTGCAGCGCGACGTCATCATCATCCCCAAGTCGGTGCACCGCGAGCGCATGGCCTCCAACCTGGACATCCTCGACTTCCAGCTCGACGACGCCGATATGGCGGCCATCACGGCCCTGGATGAGGGCAAGAGCCTGTTCATCGAGCACACGGATCCTAGGGCCGTGGAGTTCCTCCTAGGCTATGGATCGCGCTGACCCCCACCAACCACCTCGCCCGCTGACCGGCCCGACATGTCACGAATCGGGACAAACAGCGCGACACCTCCGAGCAGTGCATCGCAGATCGTTTGGAATGGCGCGTTTCTGCTGAACGGTTCAGCGCACGGTTACGGCGTTTGTCCCGGATCTGGACACACACGCCCCGTAAGGAGGGCTTCGCGCGAGCAAGGAGCGAGCCCTGGCCGCCGTGCCCGACCCCGGCTCATACCGCCACGAGCACCTGCACCCATGACGATCTTGACGACGATCGCCAGCGCGAAGAGCGTGGCGTACCCGGCCTCGACGCGCTCGTCGTCGCGCTTGGACAGGGCGAAGGCGAGGATGGCCGGCTGGCCCACGAGGCCCGCGAGACCGCCGGCGGCCCGCGGCGCGCTCACTCCGGCCCACCGCGCTCCCGCCAGGAGCACGACGGCGTTGACCACCACGATGAGCGCCGACAGCCCGCCCACCGCCAGGCCGGTGCGGGAGAAGGCGGCGGCCGCGAAGTCGGGCCGCTGGGCCAGCCCGATGGCGGCCAGGAAGAACAGCAGGCCGAGCTGGCGGATGGTGGCGTTGGCGGCGTGCGGCAGCCCCAGACGAAGGGGCCGGTGCGCCCGAGGCGCCCGAGCACCATGCCCACCACGAGCGGACCGGCGGCCACACCGAGCTTGAGGGTGACACCGCCGGGAAGCGGCACGGCGACGAGGCCGACCAGCACGCCCAGCGCCATGCCCAGCCCTACGCTGAAGGCATCGATCTGGGCGATGGAGCGCTCAGGTCCCCGAAAGTAGTCGGCAGCGCGCTCCAGCTCGTCGCCGGGCACGACCGCCAGCACTCGGTCGCCCAGTTCCAGGACGAGGTCCTCACGAGCGAGCAGGTCCAGGTCGCCGCGCTTTGGACACGGGTGACGACGCCTCGGAAGCGGCCCTGGCATGTCGAGCTCGGCGATGGTGCGCCCGGCCACGCGCGTGCTGGAGACGGTCAGGCGGCGGTAATCGACGGCGGTGCGGTCGCTGGCCAGGCACTTGTCGAGGCCGGTGCCCAAGTCGTCCACCGCTGCTTCGACGGCGGCCGGCGCCCCGACGATGACGACCTTGTCCCCGGGCAGCAGCTCCTCACGGGGATGGACGACACGGGTGAGCCCGTCGCGCTCCAGGTAGGAGATGCGGATCCGCCCCTGCCTGAAGGCGTCCATCTCGCCCAGGGCCACGCGCCGCAGGAGGTAGACGCTGGTGGCGGTGATGCCGTCGGCCGACGCGGGTCGCGGGTCGCGCCGACCCGGCCAGGGCCGGTTGATGACGGCGGCCACGATCACGATCGCCACGGCGACGCCGACCGGGTAGGCCAGGGCGTAACCGACGGCGGGCTCCTGAGTGCCGGCCGCCTCAATGGCGGCGTCGAGCACGGGCGAGGTCAGCGCTCCGGCATAGGCGCCGGAATCCATGGCGGGGGACACGCTCATCAGGCGGGAGTAGAGGATGCCGGCGCCTCCGGCGACTATGAGCGCGACCACGCACAGACTCATGAGCGGCAGTTGGCGGCGCAGGTCGCGGAAGAAGGTGTTGCCCGCGCCGATGCCGACCGTGTAGCAGAACAGTCCGAGGCCGAGGCTGCGCAGCAGGGTCAGGTCGGCTCCCCAGGCGCGGGTCGACGGCGCCCAGGGCGAGCCCGACGAAGAGCGCGCCGGCGGCACCGAAGCGAATGGGGCCGAAGGGTATCTGGCCGACGGCGGTCCCCAGTCCGATGACGAGGAAGACGGTGAGCAGCGGGGCGGCGGCGAGGACATCGACGACGGAGTGCAGGAGGTCGGGCACGCCCCCAGGCTAGCCTCGACCAGCCTCTTCGCCGAGATCGGTCCGCTTCCGCGTCGAGATCGGTCGTACCCGCCGCGAGATCGGTCCGCTTCCGCGTCGAGATCGGTCCGCTTCCGCGTCGAGATCGGTCGTACTCCGCCGCGAGATCGGTCCCGCTTCCGCGCTCGAGATCGGTCGCACTCGCACGCGAAATCGGTCCCCGGGCCCTCGGCGGCGCCTCCGCCAGAGCCTCGCCCCAGACTGACCCTGGCTCTGCACCGCACCGGAGCTCTACCCTGGACGACGGCACGACTTCTCCCGTCGTGCGTCCCCACAACTCAGCGTTGAAAGTGACCCCATGGACACCCAAGAACAAACCGAGCTCCCTCGTACACCCCAGAGGAGGAGCGCCTCATCATTCGCAACAAGGACGGCGTCCCCGTGAGCATCAAGCCCCACCACACCTGGACGCCGAAGAGCATCGCGATCTGGGTCGCCGTGACGGCCCTGGGCGTGCTCGGCTGGTGGATGCTGGCCGTCGCCCGCGGCGAGCACGTCAACACCATCTGGTTCGTCGTCACCGCGATCTGCACCTACGCCATCGGCTACCGCTTCTACGGGCTCTACATCCAGCGCACGATCATGCGGCCCGACGACTCCAACGCCACCCCGGCCGAGCGCATCAACAACGGACGCGACTTCGACCCCACCCACCGCGTGGTCCTCTACGGGCACCACTTCGCGGCCATCGCCGGCGCAGGGCTCGCTCGTGGGCCCCCGTGCTCGCCGCCCAGATGGGCTACCCTGCCCGGCACCCTGTGGATCATCCTGGGCGTGGTCGTGGCCGGGGCCGTCCAGGACATGCTCGTCCTGTTCTTCTCCATGCGCCGCGGCGGCCGCTCGCTCGGCCAGATGGCCACCGACGAGATCGGCAGGATCGGCGGCATCGTCGCCACGATCGTCGTCTTCGTCATGCTCATGATCGTCCTGGCGGTCCTGGCCATGGTCTGCGTCAATGCGCTGGCCTCCTCCCCCGGGGGCGTCTTCTCCGTGGGCTGCACCATCCCGATCGCCGTATGCATGGGCCTGTGGCTGCGCTTCGTCCAGCCCGGACGGATCACCCAGGTCTCCATCGTCGGCTTCGCCGTCCTGATCGGCGTCATCATCGGCGGCCGCTGGGTGGCCGAGTCCTCCTTCGGCCACTATCTGCACCTGTCGCCCACCGCCCTGGTGTGGGCCATGATCATCTACGGATTCCTGGCCGCCGTCCTGCCCGTGTGGGTGCTGCTGACCCCGCGCGACTACCTGTCCACCTTCATGAAGGTCGGCACCATCGTCGTCCTGGCCGCCGGCATCCTGATCGATGCGACCCGTCGTCGAGATGGCCGCCGTCTCCGAGTTCGCCACCAACACGGACGGCCCGGTCTTCGCCGGCAAGCTCTTCCCCTTCCTGTTCATCACCATCGCCTGCGGCGCCCTGTCCGGCATGCACGCCATGGTCTCCTCGGGCACGAGCCCCAAGATGATCCAGAAGGAGTCCCAGGCCCGCATGATCGGCTACGCAGGCATGCTCATGGAGTCCTTCGTGGCGATCATGGCCCTGGCCGCCGCCGTCTCCCTGAGCCCGGGGATCTACTTCTCCATGAACACCTCGACGGACACGCTGGGCAAGCTCGCCGGTCCCGACGTCGTGGCCGCCACGCCCTGCGATACCGCGAACGACCCCGACCACCACTGCGAGGAGCTGGCCGAAACGGCCGTCGCCAACCTGGGCGTGACCGATGCCCACGGCAACCCGATGAGCCCCGAGTGGGACTCCTGGGACGAGGCCGGCAACCCGACCACCTACACCGGCGCTGCCGCCTTGGAGCGCCTGGCCGGCGACGTCGGCGAGCCCAACGTGGTCGCGCGCACCGGCGGCGCCCCCACCCACTCGTCGGTGGGCATGGCCCACATCCTCCATCAGATCGGCGGCGGCCGGACCATGATGGGCTTCTGGTACCACTTCGCCATCATGTTCGAGGCGCTGTTCATCCCTCTCGGCGGTCGACGCCGTCACCCGCGTGGCCCGCTTCCAGCTCTCCGACGCCCTGGGCAATGTGTTCCCCAAGTTCAAGGACCCTGTCCTGGCACGTCGGCGCCTGGGCGACCACCGGCGTGGTCGTGGCCGCCTGGGGCTCACTGCTGCTCATGGGCGTGACCGACCCGCGCGGCGGCATCAAGACCCTCTATCCGCTGTTCGGCATCGCCAACCAGCTCATCGCCGCCGTGGCCCTGCTGGTGGTCACCGTCATGGTCGTGCGCAAGGGGTATACGAAGTGGGTGTGGATCCCCCTGATCCCCTGGCCTTCGACACGGCCGTCACCTTCGTGGCGTCCTGGCAGAAGATCTTCTCCACCGATCCGCTGGTCGGCTACTTCCAGCAGCACCGCGACGCCCCTGGCCAAACTGGACACGCTCACCGACCCGGCGGCCATCGACGTCCAGCGGGCGATCGTCCGCAACACCATGATCCAGGGGACGCTGTCGGTCGTCTTCCTCGTCATGGTGGCCTTTCGTCATGCTCTGCGCCCTGGTGCGCGTGATCCGGACGATCCGCAGCGGCGACACCACGACCTCGAGGACCCCTACCAGGAGTCGAACTTACGCCCCGGAGACCATGATCGCCGACAAGCTCCAGAAGAAAGCTCGTCGAGGAGTACGAGAGGGTCGGCGATCCCGGATCTCATTCCGGTCCCTCGCACGCCCATGCCGGCAGCACCGGCGCCGACAACGCCGACAGCACAGTCAGTGCGGGCAGCTGAGGGCGGCGCGTTGACACGGCAGTCACGTCGTCGCCCCACGACGGCGGGCGCGGCACCAGGCGGGGAGCGGTCCGGCACGACGCCGGGTGCCGGCTCCACCGCCGGTGCGCGCACCCTCGCCCGCCGCGCAGGCGGGGCGGCTGAGAGCGCCTCGAGCGGCAGAGCTCTCAGTGTCGTCAGCGGCCTCAGCGGCTCCAGCGGCCTCAGCACCCGCAGGGTTCTCAGCGGCCTGGCCGCCGGTCTCGCGCGCCTGCGCGCCGGCCTGGCAGGCGCCCGCCGTCTGTGGCGCGATTTCACCGGCGAGTCGGCGTACGACCGCTATGTCGAACGGCATCGGCGCGAGCACCCCGACCATGAGCCGCTGAGCGAGCGCCAGTGGTGGCGGGCCCGAGCGGAGTTCGACGAGCGCAACGTCTCCACCGGATGCTGCTGAGCCCGTCCATCCGCTCGATCGGCTCCATCACACGCATCGAGGTCGACTCTTCGAACGAAATAGACGGTGCCACCGTCGTCCCTCGTTCGAAGACAGTCGACATCGCTCACCATCGCTCAACATCGCCTGACATCGCCGAGCGATGCGCAGAGGCCCTAAGGCGGGCGCCATCAGGCGCCGTCGGTCAACAGCATCTCGAGCGCCCCGTCCACATGGTCGGAGACCATCTGCCAATCATGATCCGCCGCCTCGTCCGGCTCGTAGATGACGGTGACTCCCCGCTCCGCCGCCATATCGGCGAGCAGAGGCGTGTCATCGACGTCCACGTCCAGCGACTGCCCGCCGACTGTGAGATAGAGCTCAGCCCGTCCCTCAGCGCGAAGTCCGGGTCGCTCAGGTAGACGGCGGGCGACTGACGCTCGTACTCGACGTCATCGGCGAGCAGAGGCGCGGCGTCCGCTCGGGCTCGCCGTAGTCGGCCATGGCCGCGGCGGAGGAGAACATGTCCTGATGCTGGAAGAGGAGATTGGTCGCGCAGAAGGCGCCCATCGAGAAGCCCATGAGAACGCGGTGGTCGGCATCGGGGTACGTGGAGTACGTCTCGTCCACCCAGGGAACGACGCCCTGTGTGAGATAGGTGTCGATGAGGGGCCGTCGGTGGTCGAATCCAGGCAGCGGGTGTCGGAGACCTCAGGAGTCGAGATCTCCGGGGAGACGGCGATGACGGGAGGAATCGCGCCGTCATCGATGAGGCGGTCGAGCCGACTGGCCAGAGCGGTCCCGGAGAACCAGTCCGACGACCAGCCGGGAGTGCCGTGGAACAGGTAGACCACGGAATAGCGGGTGGACGACCCGGCGTCATAGCCGGGAGGCGTGTAGACGTAGGTCGTCGAGTCCGCCGTCCCCAGCTCGGCATCGCCGTCGACGTCATGACAGCGCTGACCGAGCCGGTGCTCACGCCGTCCCCGGTCACCAGCAGCTCCTGAGCTCCCACATCCTGAGATCGCATCGTGTCGATCACGGGGAGTCGTCCCCAGCAGTACGGACGACGATCCCGACGACTGCACGGTCTCGAAGTACCCGACGCCCTTGGCGTGTGCAGCGTCTTCAGTGTCTTTGGCGCCTCCGGCGGCCCCTGTGCTGGGAGCCCAGGGCCCCATGCGCACAGCGCCACCACCACGAGGCCCACGACGCCATAGGCGCGGGGCCGACTCACGAATCGCTTCTGACTCACACGACGATTGTCCGTCCACCGGAGCCGCTGGTGCTGTGTGTCGCACCACGTCCACTTTCCGGTCAACGCCGATAGCCTCCGCCCATGAGCTGTTTCCGCACCGCCTGCCGTGTCGCCGCGGGGATCTACTTCGTGGTCGTCCTGCTCGCCGTGCTCTGGGACTCGGGCTCCGAGATCGCCGAGCTCAAGGAATCGGTCGGTCCCTGGTTCCTCAACGCCGAGGGGAAGGACATCATCCTCAACCTGGTCATGCTCGCCCCCCTGACCCTTCTGGCCCATCTGGGCTGGCCGCGCACCGCCTGGTGGCACTGGGCCCTGGCCGGCTGCGCCCTCGGGGCGGGCGCCGAGCTCGCCCAATGGGCACTGCCCTTCCTGCTCAGGCGCGCGACCTGGGTCAATATCGCAGAGAACGCCGTCGGCGCCTGGGCTGGCGCCCTCGCGGCGCACGTCCTGTGGCATATCCGACGCCGCATGCAGCCGCAGCCCTGAACGCCCCGGCGCAACACCGGCACGCCGGCACGACAGCACGACAAAGGCCCGGGCCGCCGATCCACGGGCTCCGGGCCTTATTGCGCTCAGCACGCTCAGTGCATTCATTGCGCTCAACGTGCGCTGATACTCAACCGTGCGCGAGGGGGGACTCGAACCCCCATGATCGCGAGATCACACGGACCTGAACCGTGCGCGTCTACCAATTCCGCCACTCGCGCGAGAAGCGAGGATGACAATAGCCGTCTGACAGTCCCGACGTCCACTTCGCGATGCGGACCATCAGGTGAGACCGCTCACCCTCACGTCACCCCCGCCCCTCGCCGACGCTTCAACGGCACCTCACCGGCACCCCACCAACACCTCACCAACACTGATCTTCCGCTTGTCATGCGACATTTCCCATGGATTTCCCATGGGCGCAACACAGCGATGGTCTGCACTACCCGTCCTACGGGTCACAGCCGTTACGATGGGCTACGGCTCGCCGGACGCCGCCGTACCGCCCGGCATCACGGCCACCGCGGTCATCTCGGCCGCGCCGAGCACACGGGGAGGTAGTCCATGGGCATCCTGGACAAGTTCGAGAAGGGCGTCGAGAACGTCACCAGTCGCGCCATGTCTCGTTTCTCGGATGATGTCGAGCCCATCGAGATCGCCTCGAAAGTGCGCGAGACGATGGACAAGCGCGCCGCGTCGTTCGCCCGCGATCGATCCGTCGTCCCCAACGTCTTCCGCATTCATCTGGCGCCCAGTGACGTCTCCCGCATCGAGAGCTGGGGGCTGGATGAGATGATCCGCCAGATGGAAGAAGTCGCCACCACTCACGCCTCCGAGCAGGGCTACTCCTTCGTCGGCCCGGTCAAGGTCTCCTTCGTCCCCGATGCCGACCTGACGGCGCCCGCCATCGAGATCGAGTCCTCGACGCGGCGCGGGGGCGCGGCACCGGCGGCCTCCGCCAGCGCGACGCCGAGCCACCCGATTCTCGACATCGACGGCCAGCGGTACCTGCTGACGGGCCCGGTCACCGTCATCGGACGGGGCTCGGAGGCCGACATCATCGTGGACGACTCCGGCGTCTCCCGCCGGCATCTCGAGATCCGCCTCACGCAGGGTCACGCGATCGCCACCGACCTGGGCTCGACCAACGGCACCTTCGTCGAGGGCATCGTGTGGACGCCGCCACGCTCCTGGACGGCAACACACTCACAGTCGGCCGCACCCGGATCATGTTCTGGGACGGCTCTCAGGGTACCGAGGCAGGCGTGTGAGCGAGCTCGCCTTCACCATTGCGCGGCTCGGCTTCCTCGCCCTGCTGTGGTTCTTCGTCTTCCTCATCATCCGCACCCTGCGCCGCGACACCGCCGAGGCCTCCTCGCCCACTCCTCGACGCCGCTTCAGCCGCGAGAAGAACACCCCGCCGCCGCGCCCAGCAACGGGGCGCCGCCGAGGCGCCACCCGCCTCATCATCACCGAGGGCCCGCTGGCAGGGCTCCATGGTTCCGCTGACGCCGACCTCGATCACGATCGGCCGCGACCAGAACTGCACGCTCGTTCTCAACGACTCCTACGCCTCCTCCCACCACGCGCGCGTCTTCCCCAAGGACGGCAGCTGGTGGCTCGAGGACCTCAACTCCACCAACGGGACGACGCTGGCCGGACGTCCGGTCCACGGCGCCGTCGAGCTCCCGGTCGGCGTCCCCGTCCGGATCGGTCAGACCACTTTGGAGCTGCGCCCGCGAGCAATCTCACTGCGCTATGCGGCACGTAGCGACATCGGCCTGGTGCGGTCCTCCAACCAGGACTCCGGCTACGCCGGCCCCCACCCTCGTCATCCTGTGCGACGGCATGGGCGGGCCGGCCGGGGATATCGCCTCCGCGGTCGCCATCGAGCATCTCGTCCCGCTGGACGCCGACTCCCATCAGGCCGGCGAGCTCCTCGGGCTGCTGCGCGAGGCCGTGCAGGAGGCGCACACCGAACTGGTCACGCTCTCGGCGAGCAACCCCGATCTCTCGGGCCTGGGCACCACCTGCATCGCCATCATGCGCAGCGGCAACAAGCTCGCCATGATCCACGTGGGCGATTCGCGCGCCTACCTCCTGCGCGACGGCGAACTCACCCAGGTGACCACCGATCACACCTTCGTGGAGTACCTGGTCGAGACGGGCGGCTGACCCGTGAGCAGGCCCGTCGCCACCCCCAGCGCTCCGTCCTGCTGCGCGTGCTCGGCGATGCCGAGGGCGATGTCCAGCTCGACGAGTCCATTCGCGAGGCGGTGCCCGGAGACCGGTGGCTGCTGTGCTCGGACGGCCTGAGCGGCCCGGTCACCGGCGAGACCATCGCCGAGGTCCTCTCCGGCGTGGAGGATCCGGGCCAGGGCCGCCGATCAGCTCATCGACCTGGCACTGCGAGCAGGCGGGCCCGACAACGTCACCGCGGTCATCGTCGACGTCGTCGAGGACGAGCAGCAGCCGCAGACCGACCCGCAGATGGTGGGTTCGGCCGCCAATCGTCGCGCGCGCCTGGAGCAGGCAGCCTCCGGCGACTCCCCGGCCTCGACCGAATCCGACGGGGATGCCGCGGTCGCCTCGACGCCGGCGGCCAAGGCCGCGGCCCTGGTGGCCAGTCTCGAGGAGTCCGAGGAGGACCCGGAGCCCGAGCAGGCGAGCGCCATCGCCGAGGAGGTGCGGTCCCAGAAGATCAAGCACAAGCGGCGACGGCGCCAATCGCTCATCGCCTCCATCATCCTCGTGCTGGCGCTGGCGGGGTCGGCATTCCTGGGATACCGGTGGACGCAGACGCAGTACTACGTCGCCGTGGCCGACGGCAAGGTCGCCATCTACCAGGGCATACCGCAGCAGCTCGGGCCGCTCACCTTCAGCCACCTCGTGGAGACGTACGACACCCTGCGCTCGATGATCTCGACGATCTCATGCGCGAGCGTCTGACCGCGGCAGTCACACAGCCCTCTCTGGAGGCCGCCCGCGAGTACGTGGACGTGACCGTGAGCACGCACATCGCCACCACACCGACACCGACCGCCACGCCGTCGGCATCCGCCTCTGCCGCGGTGGAGGAACCACCACCGGTCGCTCCGGACAACTGAAGGGCCGAGCGATGAGCAGCACACGCCCGGCAACGCATCCGGCTCAGGCATCCTCGATCGCACCCGGTACTGCACGCAGTACCGGTCGCTGGGCCGAGGTGGGTCTTCATCGTCGCCCCTGGTCCTGGGCCTGGGCGGCTTCGTCCTGACCGCGCTGAACCGCACCGGCTCCTCCCCGGCGCAGATCCTTCAGCTCGGCGGGTCGCTCGTGGCCGTGGCCGTCGTCGTCCACCTGTGGGTGCGGCGCACCGCGCCGTGGGCCGACCCGGTGCTCCTGCCCGCGGCCGTGGCCCTCAACGGGCTCGGGCTGGCCATGATCCAGCGACTGGACCTGTCCTACGAGCGCTTGGAGCAAACCCACGACTACGCCCCCAAGCAGGCCATGTGGACCGGCATCGGCGTCGTGCTGTTCTGCGCCGTACTCGTCGTGCGCGACTACCGCCTGCTGCGCCGTTGGGACCGCTGGGCGATGTGGGGGGGCCTCGCCTTCCTCGTGCTCCCCTTCATCCCTGGTCTGGGGCAGAGCATCAACGGCGCCCGGATCTGGATCCATCTGGGCCCCATGTCCTTCCAGCCCGCCGAACTGACCAAGGTGCTCCTGGCGGTCTTCTTCGCCTCCTACCTGATCTCGAACCGCGACAACCTGGCCCTGGCCGGGCGGCGCATCCTGTGGATGAACCTACCGCGCGCACGCCACCTCGGCCCCCTCATGGTCGTGTGGGGCGTGAGCATCCTGGTCCTGGTCATGCAGAAGGACCTGGGATCTTCGGTCCCTGCTGTTCGGCCTGTTCGTCGTCACGCTCTACGTCGCCACCGATCGACCGAGCTGGCTGGTCCTCGGCGCCCTCCTGTTCGTGCCGGCGGCCTGGTTCGCCGCCACCCACTGCATCACGTGCAGCAACGCATCACGGCGTGGCTGGACGCCATGGACCCTGCGGTCTACGACGCGCAGGGCGGCTCGTGGCAGTTGGTGATGGGCCTGTTCGGCATGGCCTCGGGGGGCGTGCTCGGCTCGGGCTGGGGCGCGGGCTACCCGAACCTCGTCACCTTCGCGAACTCCGACTTCATCATCGCCTCCATCGGCGAGGAGCTGGGACTGACGGGAACCCTCGCCATTCTCATGCTCTACCTGCTGCTCATCGAGCGCGGATTGCGCACCGCGATGAGCCTGCGCGACGGCTTCGGCAAGCTGCTCGCCGTCGGACTGTCCTTCACGATCGCGATACAGGTCTTCGTCGTCGTCGGGGAGTCACGCGCCTCATCCCGCTCACGGGTCTGACAATGCCCTTCATCGCCTACGGCGGCTCGTCCCTGGTGGCGAACTGGATGATCCTGGCCCTGCTGATACGGCTGTCGGACGCCGCCAGGCTCCCGCCGACGACGGCGCCGCGCTTCGTGGACACCGCCGAGCTGCCGACCGGCATCCGCAGGCATGTGCTCGACGCCGGAGCCGAGTCGGACCCGGAGGGCCCCGCACCGGAGGCGGACCCCATCATCGATCCGGAAGCCTATGGCGGCGGGGAGCCCTCGCCCGCGAATGATCCGGCTGTGCCCTCAACGCCGTCAACGCCGTCAGCACCGTCAGCGCCCTCGGCGTCCTCAGTGCCTTCAGCACCTTCAGGGGCCTCCCGCACCCGCGCCCTGGCCCGGCGCCCCCGCGCCGCAGCCGGGCGCGGCACCCTGACGGCTCCGCGCACCTCGGCCCCCGGCCCCCTATCCTTACGAGGCCCAGGCCCCCGAGCCCCCTATGGGGTTCAGGCCCCCGAGCCCCCAGGCCTTCGCCCGGGGACCCGTTCGCCACCACCGTTATCAATGCCGAGGAGGAGGAGCAGGCGTGAACCGGCAGATCCACCAGATCACGATCCTGGTCGTCGTGATGTTCCTGGCGCTGTCCGCCTCGCTGACCAGCGTCCAGGGTCTGGCGCGCCCGGCCCCTGTGGCAGGGTTCCAGCTCCCAGGGCACATTGACCACCGACTCGCGCAACTCCCGCACGGTCTACGCGGAGTTCGGCACCGATCGCGGTCAGATCATGGTCGGGGACACCGCCGTGGCCGACTCGGTGAAGTCCGACGACGCCTACTCCTACCAGCGCACCTATCCCGGCGGTGAGCTGTACGCCCCCGTGACCGGCTACTTCTCCACCGTCTTCGCCTCGATGACCGGGCTCGAGCGCGCTGAGAACACGGTGCTCAACGGCCAGGATCCCTCCCTGTTCTCCAGCCGCATCAAGTCGCTCATCACCGGGGACACCCAGAAGGGGCGCCATCGAGCTGACCATCAATCCCTCAGGTGCAGCAGGCCGCCTGGGACGCCCCTGTCCGGCCGCCGGGGAGCGTCGTCGCCCTCGATCCGAGCAGCGGCGCCATCCTGGCCATGGTCTCCTCGCCCTCCTACGATCCCACGCAGATCGCCTCCCACGACGGAGGCACAGCTCAGTCCGCATGGACCTCGCTGAATGAGGATGAGGGGAACCCGATGGCCAACCGCGCCATCGGCGGAGACCTCTACCCTCCGGGCTCGACCTTCAAGATCCTGACCGTCGCCGCCGCCCTGCGCAATGGGAAGGCGGACCCGAGCTACCGAGGTGGACGCCCCGAGACCATCACCCTGCCGGACACGAACCACTCCCTATCGAACTACGCCGGAGAGTCGTGCGGGAGTGGGAAGGTGACTCGCCTACGCCTTCGCGGAATCCTGCAACACGCCCTTCGCCCAGCTGGCCATGGACGTGGGCGAAAAGGACCTGTCCTCGAGGCGGAGACCTGGGGCTTCGGGGAGGCCGAGTCCATCCCCCTGGACGTGACGCCCTCGACCTATCCGGACAACGAGAGCCAGGCGGACACCGCCATGGCCGGGATCGGCCAGGCCTCCGTGCGCGCCACGCCGCTCATGATGGCCCAGGTCGCGAGACCATCGCCAACAACGGCAAGCAGATGAAGCCCTATCTCGTGTCGCGGACGCTCGACTCGGACCTCAAGGTGGTCAGTAAGACCTCGCCCAGGAGGCTCGCACCCGATCTCCTCGGAGACCGCGGACACGCTGTCCTCCCTCATGCAGCAGGCGGTCAGCGAAGGCACGGGCACCAGCGCCCAGGTGGCCGGCGTGTCCGTCGCCGGGAAGACCGGCACTGCCGAGACCGGCTCGGACGAGGGCGGCCCCGTGACCTGGTTCGTCGGCTTCGCCGGAACGGACCTGAAGAAGCCGTCGATCGCCCCTGGCCGTCGTCCTCGACGGCGGGGAGCAGACGGCGGACAACGGCACCGGCGGGTCCGTCGCCGGGCCGATCGCAGCCAGTGTCATCGACGCGGCGGTGAACCAATGAAGCCCGCCGTCGGCCTGGAGCTGCAGGGGCCGCTACCCAGCTGATCGAGCGGATCGCCCTGGGAGGCATGGGGAGGTCTGGCGCGCCACCGACCCTGCGCAGCGGGCGGATGGTCGCAGCCAGATCCTGCGCCCGGAGCTCGCGGGCGACGAGATCTTCCTGTCGCGCCTGCGCGCCGAGGGCGACGAGACTCCCGCGGGCTGCGTCACCCCAATCTGGCGCATCGTCCTGGACGCCGGCGAGCGCGACAGCTCGGGCTGGATCATCATGGAGCTCGTCCAGGGGCGGGCGCTGTCCGACATCATCACCGACAAAGGGCACCATGGCGCCCGCGGAGATCCTGCCGATCCTCGCCCGGGTCGCGCGAGGCCTCCAGGTGGTGCACGACTCCGGCGTCATCCACCGCGACGTCAAGCCCTCCAACATCCTGATCAACCGGGAGGGTCTGGCCAAGCTCACGGACTTCGGCATCTCCACCGAGTCAACCAGCGCCCGATGACGGCCACGGGCATGGTCATGGGCACGGCCCAGTACCTCGCGCCCGGAGCAGGGCCATGGGCAACATGGCCACGGCCGCCGGCGACCTGTACGCGCTGGGGATCATCGCCATGAGGCTCTGGCCGGTCGCCGCCCCTTCACGGGGACGACCCAGGTGGATATCGCCTTCGCCCACGTCAACGAGCCGGTCCCGCCCCTGCCCACTCGGTCCCCGCCGAGGTCAACGCCGTCGTCATGGAGCTGCTCGCCAGAAGCCCGCGGACCGCCCGCCGTCGGCTCGCGAGGTTGCGCGGCGCCTGGACCGCATCGTCGTCAATCTGCCGGCGGACTCGTGGGACCCGCGGCAGACGCCGACCTGGACGTCCACAGGGCGCCGAGTCGACCGCTCCCGCACTGAGGCGCCGGGCGAGGCGGCGTCTCGATCCGCGTCGGCAGAGCCCGCCCCAGGCGCCGCCGGCTCGTGCCCGCGACAAGCAGGATGAGCGCAATGGCAACGAGCCCGATCGCCGTGCCGGCAGGCGGGGCGCATCGGACGGCGGATCAGGATCCACCCGTGCGTTCCCCATCGCCGAGCGCACGCGGGCCGCAGCGGCCGGATTGCTCGAGGCGGGTCCCAGTCCGACACGTCACGCCTCTGGGCGCGGCCTATTCGGGCTGCCCTTGGCTGAGACCCGTCTGGTCGCTCTGGTCGCAGTCGCTGTGCTGACTCTTCTCGCCATTGTTGTCGCTGCAGGTACCCTTACGTCAGCACAGCCAGGCGTCCCGCGCGGGCAGGCCGTTGTGTCCACCATCCCACTACAGGAGGCACTGTGACCGAGTTCCCCCAGGTCCTCGCAGGCCGCTACGAGATCCGAGACCTCATCGGACGCGGCGGCATGGCCGAAGTGCACCTCGGTTACGACAAGCGCCTGTCACGCATCATCGCGATCAAGCTGCTGCGCTCGGATATCGCCGGCGATCCCACCTTCCAGGCGCGCTTCCGCCGCGAAGCGCAGTCGGCCGCAGCTCTGAACCACCCGACCATCGTCGCCGTCTACGACTCCGGCGAGGAAGAGATCACGACGCCCAACGGCTCAACGCGGTCGGTGCCCTACATCGTGATGGAGTACGTCGAGGGGCACACGGTCCGCGAACTCCTCGGCGATGGCGAGGCCGTCCCGATCCCGGAGGCGGTTGAGATCACCACGGGTGTGCTGGATGCTCTCGAGTACTCCCACCGTGCGGGCATCGTGCACCGCGACATCAAGCCCGGGAACATCATGCTGACCTCCACCGGCGCGGTGAAGGTCATGGATTTCGGCATTGCGCGGGCCATGGAGGACTCCTCCGCGACGGTCACCCAGACGCACGCCGTGGTCGGCACCGCCCAGTACCTCTCCCCGGAGCAGGCGCGCGGCGAGATCGTCGATGCCCGTTCCGACCTCTACTCCACCGGGTGCCTGCTCTACGAGCTGCTCACCGGCCAGCCCCCCTTCACCGGGGACTCCGCGGTCGCCATCGCCTACCAGCATGTGCGCGAGATCCCCAAGCCGCCGTCGTCCCTGGCGGCGGATGTGCCCGAGTCTCTCGACCGAGTCGTCCTGAAGGCCCTGGCCAAGACCCGGGACGACCGCTACCAGGACGCCGCTCATATGCGCACCGAGCTTCTGGCGGCGGAACGGGGCATGGCCGTCTCGGCACCGGCGACCGACACCTGGCAGAGCACGACCGCCATGCCCTCGGCGACGGCGCCCTCGCCCGCCGTCCCGGCCCCCACGCCGTCGGCGGCCCGCCCGCAGGCCGGTCCTGAAGGCGGCTGAGGGACAGCGCCCCCCGGCGTCGTTGGTGGGTGTGGGTGCTCTGATCATCCTCCTGATCCTGGCGGGCACCCTTATCGGCATGTTCGCTTCGGGCGGGTTCCGGGAGGCAAGCCGAGCCCGACGCCCTCGCCGACGGCGACCGCCGCCACTGTGCCGGACGTGTCCGGCATGTCGGAGGATGACGCCAAGACCGCCATCGAGGACCTCGGGCTGACCTTCGTCAAGGGGGATGACGTCTCGTCGGACACGGTCGATGAGGGCCTGGCGGTGTCCTCCGACCCGGGAGCCGGCACGTCCGCCGTTCTGGGCGCTGATGTCACTGTGAGTTTCTCGTCGGGATCCGCCACGGTCAAGGTTCCCGACGTCACCGGCATGACGCAGTCCGAGGCGCGCAAAGGAGATCGAGAATGCGAACCTCGCCTGGGGCGATGTCACCGCTGAGGATTCTCCGGGCACCCAGGCGGGCCGTGTCATCCGTTCCAGCCCCGCCGCAGACACGTCAGTGTCACGGGGAAACCGTGTCCGTGGTCGTCTCCTCGGGGCGCACGACCGTGCCCTCCGTCGTCGGCAAGACTCAGGATGAGGCCCAGGAGGCGATCAAGGCCGCGGGCTTGAACTACAACACGACGACGAATGACTCGAAGACCAACGACCAGTCGAAGAGCAATCGCTACGAGGTCACCGCAGTCGACCCCGCGGAGGGGCAGAGCATCGATCTGGGCGACTCCGTGACGCTCACGGTGACGCACTACGTCTACGAGGCGGCCCCGACGGCGAGCCCAACCCCGGCAGCTCCTTGGTCCCGTCTCCAAGCAAGCCGCCACAGCAGAATGGTGGCGACGACAACGACGACAACGACAAGGATAAGGACAAGAAGCACTAAGAGGTAGACGCTACTCCGATCCCCGGGGATCTCAGCATCAACGGCGGGTTTCCCCTCATCCTTCTGGCATTTGTCCTTAGAAGGATGAGGAAATTGCCGTTGACACAACAAACCGCCGTTGTCGCCGTCGGGCCTGAAGCCAGGACCCAGCCCGGCCGAGCCGGTCCGACGCCTCCTTGGAACCAACCAATCATCGGGAAGAGCACGAGGATCTCCCCGTCGGGCCTGTCGGGTCGGCATGCTCTTCCTTCGTTCGTTGCCGTAAGCAGGTGGGGATGAGTCGGCGTGATCAACGCCGTCACCCTCCACCTGTCTAGAGCTCACCGCTGAGACGCGTGTCGCCCGCCTGTCGCCCCTTCCTCCCATCCCCGTCAAGCTATTAGACCGTGGCCTCTCCGGAGATGTTCCACGTGGTGTTGGCCCAGGGGAAGACAACCTCGAAGAGGAAGAGCACCGTCAGCACTATCAGGGCCAGGGCCTCAATGGCCTTGAACCAGGTCGGGCCGGGCAGATGCCGCCAGATCCATCCGTACATCAGTTGACCTCCGGGTCGTTGAGGACCGAGGCGGGGCGTCCCTCGGTACGGGGCATCCAGTAGGAGAATTTTCCGTGGACGATCCAGCGGTGGTCATTGCCCCACTCTCCGGTGGTCAGCGAATGACAGGTCGTCAGCGTGATGTAGCGATCCACGGGCTGGGCCTCCTGATCACCCGGAACCGGGGCAATGACATCGACCTGCGTCGGGTCGACGATCTCGTGCGATGAGACCGTGTAGACGTACCAGGTGTCCTTGGTGGCGACGACGATCTCATCGCCCTCCTCAAGCGTGTCAATGCGCAGGGAAGGAGTTTCCGTTGGTGCGCCGGTGGCCAGCTGGTGCGAAGTTGCCGATTTCACCGACCTGTTGCGTGTCCGGGTAGTGGCCGGCCGCGGCCTGATCCAGCACGTCACTGCCCGTGCCCTCGACGATCGGCATGTTGTTGTTCGTCACGCCGTACCACTTGGGGACGATGAGCATGCCGATGGTCTCGCCGTAGGCGCCGCATCGAGCACCGGCGGGTCTTCGGTGTGCTTGGTTCCCTCCGTCTTGGGGGAGTCCACCTGCGTCTCATGGAAGGCGACGGTATGGGCCTCGGCCTTCTTATTCGCGTCGAAACCGGTCCACCACAGCTGCCACACCAGGAAGAGCGCCACGACGACTCCGACGGTGATGAGAAGCTCCCCGAATCCCGACAGGACCCGGTCAAGCGCTGAACGGCGACGCGGCTTCGCCCTGTGTTTTGTTGCCATCAGCCCTCCTGGTGGCCTGAGATTCATGTGCCGCTGACCAGTCTAGGGGTCTGTGCGCCTCGGCCACGACTCAGGACCGACGGATTCTGCTCTACGATGCCCTAGGCTAGGCATCGACAAAGCCCGGCAACAAGTCCGGATCCCCGATCGCCCCGCCAGTGAGGAGGCCCGCGTGGCCCAGTCGAGTAAGTCCGCCCCCAAGCGCTCGGGCAACCCCTGCCAAGGCGGCCGCAGCGAAGAAGGAAGAGCAGGAATCGCGGTCCGCGGCGAACCGCGTCTCGCGCGTTCGGTCAAGGTCAAGCGCACTGGAAGCCCTCAACTGGTACGCCCCCACCATGGTGACTCTCATGGTGATCGGGCTGCTGTGGGTGGTGGCGACCTACCTCTTCCAGGGCAAGTATCCGTTGCCGCACTTCCGCGCCCACCACGCCAACGACTGGCTGGCCAACGGCAACCTGTACGTGGGCTTCCTCGTCATGATGCTGGGTTTCCTGGGTCTTCTGCGCTGGAAATGAGGGGCCTGCGTTTCAAGGCCGCTCTTGAACCCGGTCGGGGTGCGATCCTGTGCGCAGTCCCCGGTCGCACGCATCGATCGCCGCCATCTGCTCACGCGACAATCCGAAGGAGAACACGTCCGCATTGACGCGCATGCGCTCGCAATGCGTCGTTTTCGGAATGACCACCAGTCCGTGCTGCACATGCCAGCGGATGACGACCTGGGCGGGCGTGACGCCAAGCGTTGCGGCTACGTCCCTGACGACCGGTTCCTCCAGCAGCCGACCGCGGCCCAGGGGGGACCAGGACTCGGTGACGATCCCGAGGCTGTCGTGCAGTGCGCGCAGTTGTTCCTGGCAGAGATACGGGTGGAGCTCGATCTGGTTGACGGCCGGAGTCACGCCGGTGGCCTCGATGATCGTGCGCAGATGCTCGGCCTGGAAGTTGGACACGCCGACGGCACGCACACGACCGGACTCCAGAATGTCGATCATGGTGCGCCAGGTGTCGACCAGGTCGATACCGGGGAGTCGGCCATCGGCCAGTGGACGAGGAAGAGATCGAGCACATCCAGACGCAGGTCGCGCATGGTGGCCTCGAAGCTGCGCAGGGCGTCCTCGCGCCGGTGATTGGGGTTGTCGAGCTTGGAGGTCACCCATAGGTGGTCGCGGGGGACCCGCGAGCTCGCAAGGGCGGCACCGACCCCGGCCTCGTTGCCGTACATCTGAGCGGTATCGATGTGCCGGTAGCCGACGTCGAGGGCATCGCGGACAACTCGCTCAACCTGCCCGGCACCGATCTTGTAGGTACCGAGACCGAGTTGCGGCATGTGCAGGGGAGCGGGCTCGTTGGTGCCTCGAATCAGGGGCACCGTGGACGCGGGAACGATGGCGCTCATGCTCTCAGCCTATCCACCCGAGGCCCGCGCGGAGCCGTACCGGCCATCCCGGCCGGAACGGCACCCGTGCGGCGCGCACGACGCGCACGGGGGACGCCATCAATCGGCCTTCAATCGGCGTCGGCCTTGGTCATCGGTCTTGATGCGATCGATGCGACTAAGCGATGCCGACTCTCGACTGCCTCAACAGCCTCATCGCCTCATTCGGCCGGGACCACGGGAGCGGAGATCCCCTCCTCGACGGCCTCATCCTCGGCGGCGTCGGCCCAGTACTCCTCGGCCCACGGGTCCTCCACGGGCTGACTGCGCCGCCACACGACGTAGGCGGCGCCCGCTGCGGCACCGGCCAGTGCGAGCCAGCCGAGCGTCTTGAGGACGGGGTGCTTCTTCTTCACGGGAACCTCCGGAATCTCGAGCGCCGCGTTCTTCGCGGCGACGGCGATGCGCTGAGCACGCTCGGTAAGCGTACCCTCTGTGCCGGCCGCGTTCTGAGCGGCGACGGCGGCCCTGTGAGCGGCTGGAACATAGTCCTCGACCACCCGAGTACGGGCCTCCTCGACGACGGGCTGTGCGCGCAGCTGGGCCTCGCTTGGCGGCCTTGGCGACCTCGGTGCGGGCCTTGCTCACCCGGGGAGCCGCCCATGCAGGCGGCGCGCTCGGCCTGGGCCGCGATGTTCTCGGCGAGAGGCCGTCTCCTGACGGATTTGGTCAGTGTCGATCTTCTTCGCGAAGGTCTTGCAAGCCATGATGGTCTCCCTGCTCTGAACGATGAGGTCGCTTGACTCCATCGTCCCACCTGCGAGCCTGTGGCACCCGCAATCCGGACAGGCGTTTTGCCTGGGGTGAACAGGAGAGTCCACCGCCGAGCGTCACACCGCTGTTCGCAGGACGCGTGCAACGATTGCGGTCATGGAAGCGACACTGCACACCAACCTCGGCGACATCCGCCTTGAGCTCTTCGCGGAGCAGGCTCCTGAAACCGTCTCGAACTTCGTGGGCCTGGCGACCGGCGAGAAGACCTGGACCGACCCCCGCACGAAGGAGCAGTCCAACGCGCCCCTGTACTCCGGCGTGATCTTCCACCGCGTCATTCCGGGCTTCGCGATCCAGGGCGGCGACCCCCTGGGCACTGGCACCGGCGGCCCCGGCTACACCTTCGACGACGAGATCGACCCTTCCCTGACCTTCACCCAGCCCTACATCCTGGCCATGGCCAATGCCGGTCGTCGGCTCGGCAAAGGGCACCAACGGCTCCCAGTTCTTCATCACCACCGCTCCCACCGAGTGGTTTGCAGGGGCAAGCACACGATCTTCGGCGAGGTCGCCGATGACGCCTCCGTCAGGTGGTCGATGCGATTTCGGCGGTGTCCACCGACCCGCGCGACCGCCCTCTCGAGGATGTCGTCATCACCTCGGTGACCGTCACGAAGTGAGTCGAGCCCCTACTGCCCCGTGCTTCGACGCCGTCGGCTCCTCACGGACCGACGGCGTCAGCGCTACCGATTGATTCCTCTTCGAGCTGCGGGTCCGACAGGAGCTGCCATGACCCAGCCCAGCACCAATCCCGACCTGTCCCCGGTATGTCCGCGCCATCCGGACCGCGTCACGTACGTGCGCTGCCAGCGCTGCGATCGCCCCACCTGCCCCTCAATGCCAGGTGCCCAGCGCCGTCGGTGTGCACTGCGTGGACTGCGCCCGCAGGAATGCCTCGTCCGTCGAGGGGTGAGCTCGCTACTCGGCGGACGGGCGATCACCGATGCCCTGGTGACCAAAGGGCTGATCATCGCCTGCGTGACGATCTACTTGGTGCAGATGGCGCTTCCCTCACTGGGAGCCCAGTTCGCCTTCGTGCCCGCGGTGGCGAGCAGCCAGCCGTGGCGCTTCATGACGACCGCCTTCCTCCATGCGTCGCTGATGCACCTGGCTTTCAACATGTGGGCACTGTGGGTTCTGGGCGGCGCTCTTGAGCCGATTCTCGGAAGGTGGCGCTTCGCCGCCCCTGTGCGCTCTGAGCGCATTGGGCGGATCGACCATGATCTACTGGCTGGCCTCTCCGACGGCACCGGCCTCATGGCTGACCTCGACGGTGGGCGCCTCCGGCGCGGTCTTCGGCCTGTTCGCAGCGCTTTTCATCATTCAGCGACGATTCGGCAGGGATACCAGCGCGATCGTGGGACTGCTCGTGCTCAACCTGGCCATCTCCTTCATCGGGCGAACATCTCCTGGCAGGGCCATCTGGGAGGACTCGTGACCGGCGCGATCGTGGCGGCGCTGTACGCGTGGGCCCCGAGGAACAGGCGCACCGTCTACGGAGTGTGCGGCACTGTGGCTATCACCATCGCGCTCATCGGTGTGATCTGTCTGCGGGCGGCACTCGCATGAGCGGCATGACAGGCCTATCTGACCGTCATCGAACGGTTATCCACAGGTTTGTTCAGGGTTGTGAATCTGGGGAAGCACAACGGTGTGATTCATCCACAGCTGTGCGCACACATGTGGAAAAACATCGATGTAATTTTCACAGCTCTGCCCACAGGTGGGGAAAACCGAGCGCTGAAGCCACATGCTGTTCCACTCCTGTGGACACGGCCCCGTGCGCTGGGTTGTCCACCGCTGTGCGTCGACGCTGCCCGGCCTTGTGACTTTTCAGACGCCCAGCCCCAACCGCCCCTCCGCCGAGATCGGTCCACTTCCGCGCCGAGATCGGTCCACTTCCAGCTCGAAATCGGTCGTACCCCGCACCGAGATCGGTCCCACTCAATCGATCGGAGCGACAACACGACATGAGGGTCGCATGTGGATAAACCGCGCAGTCGTCAGGGCGGCTCCGGTGGGGAACTGCTGGGTCAGGACTGCTCCTCATGATTCATGATCACGCTCACGAGATTCCGGCCGACCGAGGCTGCCCATCGTGTCCATCAAGGTGGTGTAGACGAGACTGGGCTTGCGGTCGTGCCACTCGGTATCGCTGTCGCGCTGGTTCTGCGAAACCGGCTGCGTGTCAGGCTCATAGAGCCACCAGAGTTCTTCCAGGGGTCGAGGATGCGCGCGAGGCGGTAGCCGCCGTAGAAATCGCACAAAGGGCGTTACGACCTGCGCGCGAGCTGCGCTGCCGTGTTCAGGCAGGTCTCGGCGTCAGAGACGTAGATTTGCAGGAAAGCAGGGGTGAAAGGCCAGTCGTCCTTGCTGTCGCTCAGCATGATCGTGGAGCCTCCGACGACGACCTCGGCGTGGATGATCTTGCCGTCGCGATCGAGGGTTCTGACATGCTCGGCTTCCTTGCCGCCGAAGACCGCTTCGACAAAGCGGATGAAGCCGTTGGCGTCTGAGACGATGACGAACGGGTTGATGGTGTTGTGGTCGGCGGGGATTGGTACTGTCGAGGAAGGCGTGTTATACATAAAACATGACTATATCGGATGGCGTCGAATACCGGCGGAGGGCGAGCTTCCTCCTCGCCACGTTGGGGCGCCGAGCCGAGAGGGCGTGGCACTCCTATCTCACGGAGCGGGGCGTGACCACCGCGCAGTTCACTGCGATGGCAGCCCTGGCCAACGGCGAGCGGACCCAGGCTGAGGTCGCCGTCGCTATCGCTGTGGACCCGCGCAATATCGGCGCTACGGTCAAACACCTGGTCGCTGTGGGCTGGGTACAGACCAGGAGACACCCCGAGGACGCGCGCGCGAGACTCTTAAGCTTCACTCCCGAGGGGCAGGCCTGGTGGTCGGCTCTACAGCCGACCTTGCGCACCGAACGAGAACGCTTCTTCCAAGCCCTGACCCCGAAGGAACTCTCTACGCTGGAAGACCTGCTTGGCCGCCTAGAGTCCTTCCACGCTGGCGGCTCAACCAACGCCCGCGATGTCGAAGAACTCGACATCTAGTCCCCACCAGGGGCTATCAGTTCACCAATAAGCTTGCTGACCTACCAGAAAAAATATAGCTGGCGAATGATTGCGTGCTCGGTCGTCTGCAGTGCGGTTAGTTGTTGTGGCGTAGTTCGTCAGCCGCCTCGGGATGTACCCGCTGGGCCAACATTATTCGGCCACAGAAGCACGCATCTCAGCGAAAAGCTCGTCAGCGTCGATCATTTCAACCGCGCCAGAACGCATCTCTGCAAGTCGCCTAGAAACTACGACACGCCACGCATCATCAACTTCACTCGCATCGTCTGTATCGTCAATGCTTTCAAGTAGGGCGTTAGCGACCACCGAGCGCTCATCAACGTCGAGCGCCAGTCCGTCTCGAATCAAGGTTGCAGCATTCGGTGTCATGACCCGAGTCTACCCGGCGAACCCGCCGCAGGCCCATGGCAATTTCGCGGCCCAGCCAGGATGCACCTTCAGCCCAGGCTGAGAGCGGAACCGCTAATGGGCACCGCGACCATCACCCTGGCCCCTGTGGTCCGCGACCACAGCCGTGGATGAGGGATGGCACAACTCCCTGCCGTGAATCAGCGGACTCGCAGCCCTGGCCTGCGCCGCAGGCCCGCCACCGACCGATGCGAAGACGAAAAGGCGACGATACGAATCGCCGATCCGTTCGCCGCCCTCGCACCAACACCCGCATCTTCCAACGTCAGCGGTTCTAGTACGTCCGAAATTGTGGAGCTAACGGGACTCGAACCCGTAACCCCCTGCTTGCAAAAGCAGGTGCGCTACCCATTGCGCCATAGCCCCTTGGTTTACTCGACCGGGTCGGTAACCTCGGCCCATGCTGCACGCTCAGCGCGTGCCGCCTCGATCCTCAGCCACGCCGCATAGGTTACGGCCCCGAGCAACGAGAAAACCGCGGCTGAAACGAGCATTCGGTTCTTCATGAACCCTCCTCAATCGTTCCACCGCGGGCGGTGGGCCTAGCTGGACTCGAACCAGCGACCTCATCCTTATCAGGGATGCGCTCTAACCAACTGAGCTATAGGCCCGGGTGACGCGGATGAGGTTATCCCACCGCATCGATCGCCTCCAAATCCGATCAGTCATCCGCCAGTGTGAGATGAACCCCACCGACGAGTGTCGCAGTCAGGTTGTAGAGGAAGGCGGTCACCGTGGCCAGGGCGGTCGTGAGAACCACATTGACCACGCCGATGATGATGGCCATCGAGACTGTCTGCTTCAGGGCCAGGTACTCCACGAGGGTCGAGTAGGCGTTGTTATCGGAGTTCATGATCGTGCCCGCCAGCTCCTTGATGGTGGAGAACACGTGCAGGGCATCGAGCATGTACCACACGAAGAGGGCGGCCACCACGAACATGATGCCCGCCGCCACGCTGAGCATGAAGGAGACCTTCATGACGGACCACGGGTCGACGCGAGTCAGGGTCAGCCGCACGCGCCGCGGACCGGCAATCGTCTTAGCGGACTTGCTACCGGAATTCGCGGTATTCGGGGACGCACTGTCTCCCCCATGGAGGGAAGGACTCCGACTGACTCGTGCCTGGACCTCACTCTCGTCGTCGCCCGAGCCTACCGCCTCACCACCGCTCGGCGCAGCGCTGTCCGCGACTGTCTCGCCCGGATTCTCGTCATCTGACTGGACGCCCTCGGGCCTATCGTCTCGGACTGGGCCGCCCCGGGCTGCTCGCCGGCCGATCCCGGTTCCTCGCCGGCGGATCCATCGGCGGCCGGATCAGGATCGTCAGCCCTATCAGCCCGATCAGCACCATCAGCGCTCTCGAGCTCGCGCTCGGTACTGCGCGCCACGGCGATGATCCGATCGCCGTCATCGGGCTTGGCGAAGGTCACGCCCTGAGTGGCTCGACCGGTGCGGGAGACCTCGGCCACCGCCGAGCGCACCACCTTGCCCGAGGCCATGATGCACAGGACCTCGTCCTTGGGTGCGGTCACCAGCGCGCCGACCAGATCGCCCCGAGCCTCGACGAGGTTGGCGACCTTGACTCGAGGCCCCCGCGCCCCTTGGTCAGGTAGTCGGCGATGGCCGTGCGCTTGGCGTAGCCGCCCTCGGTGACGACGAACAGATCGGCATCGGTCCATTGCGGATCGACTACGCCCATGGCCAGCAGACTGTCGCCGGTCGGAATCGCATGCCGGTCACACCGGAGGTCGCCCGGCCAGTGGGACGCAGGGTCTCGTCATCGGCGTGGAACCGCAGTGACTGTCCGTGACGGGAGACGAGAAGGAGGTCCTGACCGGCGGACAGCAGGGAGGCGGAGACGAGCTCATCACTGATTCCGTCACCGTTCTCGCGCAGGTTGATGGCGATGACGCCGCCGGAGCGATTGGATTCGTATTCGCCCAAGCGGGTCTTCTTCACCAGGCCGCGGCGGGTGGCCAGAACGAGGTAGTCGGCCTGGTCATAGCCTCCCAGCTCCATGACCTGGGCGATCTCCTCACCGGGTTGGAAGGCCAGCAGATTCGCCACATGCTGCCCCTTGGCGTCGCGGCCGCCCTCGGGAAGCTCGTAGGCCTTGGCGCGGTAGACCCGCCCCAGGTTGGTGAAGAAGAGCAGCCAGCGATGGGTCGTGGTGACGAAGAAGTGGCTGACGACGTCGTCCTGCCGCAGGGCAGCGCCTCTAATGCCCTGCCGCCCCGGTGCTGGGAGCGGTAGGAGTCGGTGCGGGTGCGCTTGGCGTAGCCGGAGCGGGTGATCGTGACGACGACGTCCTCCTCGGGGATGAGGTCCTCCATGCTCATCTCGCCGTCGAAGGGCACGATGCGGGTGCGGCGCTCATCGCCGTACTTGTTCACGATCTCGGCCAGCTCCTCGGAGACGATGCTCCGCTGACGCTGGGGGGAGGCGATGATGTCGCGCAGGTCGGCGACCTTGGCTCGCAGCTCCTCGGACTCCTGCTGGATCTTCAAGCGCTCCAGGGCGGCCAGGCGGCGCAGCTGGAGGGAGAGGATGGCCTCGGCCTGGGCCTCATCGACGTCGAGCAGACCCATGAGGCCGCTACGGGCCTCCTCGGTCGTGGGCGAACGGCGGATGAGGGCGATGACGGCGTCGAGCGCATCAATGGCCTTGAGCAGCCCTTCCAGAATGTGGAGGCGCTCCTCGGCCTTGCGCAGACGATAGCGCGAACGGCGCACGATGACATCGATCTGATGGCTCACCCAATGGCGCACGAAGCCGTCCAGGCTCAGGGTGCGCGGCACCCCGTCCACGAGGGCCAGCATGTTGGCGGGGAAGTTGTCCTGCAGCTGGGTGCGCTTGTACAGGTTGTTGAGCACCACCTTGGCCACGGCGTCGCGCTTGAGCACGATCACCAGGCGCTGGCCGGTGCGCCCGGAGGTCTCATCGCGGATGTCGGCGATGCCGCCCACGTGCCCGTCGCGCACCAGCTGGGCGATCTTGTCCGCAAGGTTGTCGGGGTTGACCTGGTAGGGCAGCTCGGTGACCACCAGGCACTGGCGGCCCTGGATCTCCTCGACGTTGACCACGGCCCGCTGGTGATCGAGCCGCGCCCGGTGCGGTAGGCGTCCTCGATGCCGCGACGCCCCCAGAATGGTGGCGCCGGTGGGGAAATCAGGGGCCGGGGATGCGCTCGATGAGAGCCTCCAGCAGCTCTTCGCGGCTGGCCTCGGGATGTGCGAGGAACCACTGGACTCCGGAGGCGATCTCACGCAGGTTGTGCGGCGGGATGCGGGTGGCCATGCCCACCGCGATGCCCTCGAACCGTTGACCAGGAGATTCGGGAAGCGGGCCGGCAGGATGACCGGCTCCTGGTTGCGCCCGTCGTAGTTGTCCTGGAAATCGACGCTCTCCTCATCGATGTCGCGGACCATCTCCATGGCCAGAGGGGCCATCTTGCACTCGGTGTACCGGGGGCGGCTGGCCCCAGGTTGCCGGGGGTGCCGAAGTTCCCCTGCCCGGCCACGAGCGGGTAGCGCAGCGACCACCACTGCACCAGTCGGGCCAGGGCGTCGTAGATGGCGCCGTCGCCGTGGGGGTGGTAGGAGCCCATGACGTCACCGACGATGCGCGATGACTTGGAGAAGGAGGCCGTGGGACGGTAGCCGCCGTCGTACATGGCGTACAGGACGCGGCGATGGACCGGCTTGAGACCGTCACGAACATCCGGCAGGGCGCGCCCCACGATGACGCTCATGGCGTAGTCGAGGTAGGAGCGCTGCATCTCCATCTGGAGATCGACCGGCTGGATCCGCTCCGGGGCGACCACGTCGGTCAGGCCCTCGTTGCCGATGATCTCTTCAACTTCGTCGCTCACAGGGTTTCCTTAGATGGTCGTGGGATCGTGTCAGGGTGCTTCAGCAGATCCGGATATCTCAGATATCCAGGAAGCGCACGTCCGCTGCGTTGCGCTGGATGAAGGAGCGCCGCTGCTCGACGTCGTCGCCCATGAGGATCGAGAAGGTCTCATCGGCGTCGGCGGCCTCATCCAGGGTGACCTGTTTGAGGATCCGGGTGGTCGGGTCCATGGTGGTCTCCCACAGCTCGTGGTCGTTCATCTCGCCCAGGCCCTTGTAACGCTGGATGGCGCCGTCCTTGGGCAGGCGGTGCCCGGCCGCCCGGCCCGAGTCCAGCAGCTTGTCCCGCTCGGCGTCGGGTAGGCGAACTCGTGCTCGGCGTTGGACCACTTGAGCCGGTACAGCGGCGGCATGGCGATGTAGGTGTGGCCGTTCTCGATGAGAGGCCGCATGTAGCGGAACAGGAGGGTCAGCAGGAGGGTGGCGATGTGCTGGCCGTCCACATCGGCGTCGGCCATGATGACGATCTTGCCGTAGCGCAGCTTGGCGATATCGAACTCCTCGCCGATGCCGGTGCCGAAGGCGGTGATGAGGCTGCGAATCGTGTCGCTGGACAGGGCGCGGTCCAGCCGGGCCTTCTCCACGTTCAGGATCTTGCCGCGGATCGGCATGATCGCCTGGTGCTCTGGGTCCCGCCCGCCGACGGCGGAGCCGCCGGCCGAGTCGCCCTCGACGATGAAGATCTCGCAGTCGGCGGCCACCCGGGAGGAGCAGTCGCGCAGCTTGCCGGGCATGGAGGCCGACTCCAGGACGCCCTTGCGGCGGGTGGCCTCGCGGGCCTTGCGGGCGGCCAGGCGCGGCGGCGGCCTGGGATGCCTTGGTGATGATGGAGCGGGCGTCGGCCGGGTGGGAGTCCAGCCAGTCGCCGAGCTGGGAGTAGACGGTCTGCTGGACGAAGGTGCGGGCCTCGGTGTTGCCGAGCTTGGTCTTGGTCTGCCCCTCGAACTGCGGCTCGGAGAGCTTGACGGAGATGACGGCGGTCAGCCCCTCACGGATGTCGTCACCGGTGAGGTTGTCGTCGCGCTCCTTGAGCAGGCCCTTCTCCCGGGCGTACTTGTTGACCAGGGTGGTCAGCGCCGTGCGGAAGCCCTCCTCGTGAGTGCCGCCCTCGGTGGTGTTGATCGTATTGGCATAGGTGTGCACCGACTCGGAATAGGCGCTCGTCCACTGCATGGCGATCTCGAGGCTGATGCCGTGGATGTCGTCGAGGGTCTGCTCGGCCTCGAAGTCGATGATCTCGGGGTGGATGAGCTCAACCTTCTTGGATTTGTTGAGGAAGGCCACGTAATCGCGCAGACCGTGCTCGTAGCAGTAGGTATCAGAACGGTGGCCCACCACCGGCTCGTCGGCCGGACCGGCCTCATCGCCGGTGATCTCATCGCCGGCGTCGGTCACGCCCTCGCGCTCGTCGGTGAGCGTGATGCGCAGGCCCTTGTTGAGGAAGGCCATCTGCTGGAAACGACGGCGCAGCGTCTCGTAGTCGAAGACGACGGTCTCGAAGATCGCGGGATCCGGGTAGAAGGTCTGGGTGGTGCCGGTCTCGGAGGTCTCCTCGCCCCTGACCAGTGGCGTGGTCGGCTTCCCGCCATCGCCGAAGCTCATGCGCCACACATATCCCTGACGGCGCACTTCGGTATCGACGCGGGTCGATAGGGCGTTGACCACGGAGACGCCGACACCGTGGAGTCCGCCGGAGACGGCGTAGCCGCCGCCGCCGAACTTGCCGCCGGCATGGAGGATCGTCATGACGACCTCGACGGTGGGCCTGTGCTCAGTAGGGTGATCGTCGACGGGGATGCCGCGGCCATTGTCGACGACCTTGATCCCGCCGTCGGCCTGAATGGTGACTTTGATGTGGTCGCAGTAACCGGCGAGGGCCTCATCCACGGCATTGTCGACGACCTCGTACACCAAGTGATGCAGCCCGCGCTCACCAGTGGAGCCGATGTACATGCCGGGCCGTTTGCGCACCGCCTCGAGTCCCTCGAGAACAGTGATGTCGGAGGCGCCGTAGTCGGACGCCCCTGGCCGACCGAAGACATGGACGACATAGACGACGTAGAGGACGTAGAGGACTCTGCGGTGGTCACAGGCTGGTCCTGGTCAGACACGTGTCAGCTGCTCCTCTTTCTGTGCGCCGGGCGGGACCCGATCCCTCTGAACGCCTACTGGCGGGCTCGGTCCCGCGGCGTGTAGGTGGGTACCTGCGAACAGCCCAGGGCGCACCATGGGCATTTCAGAGACGATTCTATCGTGGATCGACATGAAAAACCGTTGTCAGACGATACTTGTCGGACGTGTGCAACGTCACCAGAACGTCCTCCCGAGCATCCGCATCTTGACAGACGGCTGGACACGAGATATTGATTCCCTACTATTTAGGTGCACCTAACCTCATTGCCGAGGAGAAGGGACGTTCCCATGTCCACGAGTTCCGAGAATCCCAAGAACTCCGCGTCTTCCGAGACTTCAACGACGTCAGAAGCCTCAAGAAACTCAAAGACCTCTGCACCCGCAAGACCCGCTGCGGATAGATCCCTCAAGCCGAAGGACCTCATCACGGTGGGCACCTTCACCGCCCTGTACTTCGTCGTCTTCTTCGGCTTCGGCATGCTCGGATTATTCGGGCCGGTCGTTCACGCCATCGGCATTGTGCTCGGAAGCCTCGCCAACGGCATCGTCTTCGCGCTCTACATCACCCGTATCCGCAAGCCCGGAATGATATTCCTCACCGCCATGGTCTCGTCCCTGCTCATGGTGCTGACCGGGCACGCCTGGACGTCGTTGCTCGCCGCGGCCGTCTTCTCAGCGCTCGCCGAAGTCGTCCTGGCCCGCGGCCACTACCGCTCAGCCCCGCGCCTCGGTGATCGCCTACGGACTCTTCTCCCTGTGGATCGTCGGCCCGATACTGCCGCTGTACTTCCAGCACGACGCCTATATGGCCGATATGCGAACCGAGATGGGCGAGGGCTATGCGCAGGCCTGGGAAGCCCTGTTCTCTCCGGCTTTCCTAGCCGGACTGCTGACCCTTGTCTTCATAGCCTCCTGCCTGGGCGGACTGCTGGGTCAGAAGATGCTGCGCAAGCATTTCGTGCGCGCCGGCATTGCTTGAATCGCCCGATATGCAGCTTCTCGCAGCATCCGCGCACGACGGCTGGTTCCGCCTCGACCCTCGTACCAAGCTCCTGCTCGTCATCACGGTCAATGTGGCAGCACTCACGCGAGTGGAGCAGACAGCCGCTCTCGTGTCCTTCGTCTGCGCCGCTTTCCTGCTCGTCACCATCGGCTCCTGGCGAGCCCTGGGAATTCAGGTCCTGCTCTTCGGAATCTGTCGGGGAATCCAAGTCCTGGGTACACAGATCCTAGAAGGTCCGGTGTGGCAGACCGTGGGAGCGGTGGGCTTCTTCCTGGGCAACTTCGTCACCGTCCTCACCATGGGTGTGTACCTGGCGCGGTCCACCACTCCGTCCGAACTCATCGAGGGCCTGCGCCGGTTGCGGACGCCCGACGCCATCATCATCCCTTTGGCCGTCATGCTGAGGTTCTTCCCAACCCTGGGTGAGGAGCTCACCGCCGTGATCCAGGCGGTGAGTCTGCGCCGTCTTCACCCGGGTCCCTGGGGTTTCCTGCGCGAGCCGCTGACGACGGTGGAGCACATCATGGTCCCCTTCCTCGTCTCGGCGACCCGGATCGGCGATGAACTGGCGGCCTCAGCCCTCACCCGGGGACTGGGCGGCACGCGTTCGCGCACCACCATCACCGATCTCCGTTTCCGCATCAGCGACATTGTGGGCCTGATGATGTCGTTCCTCATCATCTTCGTCTTCCTCAAAGGGGTGCTGTGATGGCCGACGCCATGATCGACATCGACCACGTCTCCTTCGCCTACGGCTCCGAGGGCGCCACCGAGACTCCTGATGACGCCAATACGGCAGGGTACAGTAAGGACAGCGAACTCAGAAAGCACAGAAAGTGCAGAAGATTCAGAAAATACAGCCGTTCTCGGACTGAAGGATGTGAGCCTTCGCGTCCAACCGGGTGAATGCGTTCTGCTGTGCGGCGCCAGCGGTTGCGGGAAATCCACATTGCTGCGCCTGATCAACGGCCTGGTGCCCAACTTCCATCCTGGAATCCTCACCGGGAGCGTTGTGGTGGCGGAACGTCGATGCCTCCGCTTTCACCGCTGGACGTGACCGGCCGCGAAGTCGCCACGGTCTTCCAGAATCTCGCACCCAGTTCTTCACCTCCGACGTGCGCAGTGAGCTCGCATTCGGTCCGGAGAACTTCGGAATGAATCCTGACGTCATCCGCAGCCGCCTGATGGAGGCTGCGCGGCGAACTGGGGATCGAAGACCTTCTCAACGCCAATCTCTTCCGTCTCTCGGGCGGCCAGAAACAACTCGTGGCCTGCGCATCCTCAATGGTCGTCAAACCCCAGGTGCACCTGTTCGACGAGCCCACCCTCGAATCTGTCGTCGGAATCGGTGGCGCTCTTGCGCAAGATGCTCTGGATCTGCACGCATCGGGCGCCACCATGGTCATCGCCGAGCACCGATTGTCCTATCTGCGCGACATCGTGGATCGTGTGATTCTGCTCGACGGCGGCAGGATCGTGCGCGAAATGCCCGCCGCGCACTTATGGGCGATGAGCGAGCAGGAGCGAACCGACTTGGGATTGCGCGCCTTCGCCCGGTCACCCCCATGCAGCCGTCCTCATCCTGCACGCCGAGGATGAAGGTTCCGAGAAGAACGGCCAGGGGGCCACAGCGCATACGACTGACGACACCAGCACGCAGAATGCTCAAGACGACGCAACGACCCGGAACGCACGCGGCCTTGTACTGGAGAACCTGCGCTTCTCCTACGGTTCGCACCAGGTCCTCAACATTCCGCGACTCGAGCTGCCGCGCGGTCGGGTGACCGCACTCGTCGGTCCCAACGGGCGGGAAAATCGACTCTCACGCGCGTGCTCGTCGGCCTCGAGCGGGCCCGCGGCACGATCCGCCTGGACGGGCGGATCATTCGCAGCAAGGAGAGAACCAAACTCGGCTATGTCGTCATGCAGGACGTTCATCGTCAGCTCTTCGGCGCCGAGGTGCGTGAAGAACTCACTCTGGGCATACCCTCCAAAGATCTCGACGACGACCGCGTTGACCGGATCCTGATCGATCACGGCCTGACCGACGTGGCGGAGCGTCACCCCATGTCATTGTCGGGCGGTCGAAGCAGCGTCTGGTCGTCGCTGCGGCGCAGATGGTCGATAAAGAGATCTATGTCTTCGACGAGCCCTCCTCGGGACTGGATTATCGGCATCTGCACTCCACGGCGCACACGATCCGCGACCTCGCTGAAGCGGACAAGGTGGTCGTCATCGTCACCCACGACGAGGAACTGCTGGCCGCCTGCGCCGACCACGTCGTGAAGATACAGCCATTGACTCGATCACTCTGACCGGCCGATCTCCACGGAACAGCTCGCACAAGAGGCGGTCGACGGCTGATATGAGCCGTCATCATTAGGCATCATCAAGCCTCACCCATAGGTATCCCGCGGACCGCGACCGCCTCTGGCGCCGCCGAAACGGCCATTGCGCCAGGTCGGCCCGGCCGGGCCCAGGATTCGGATCTCGACCGCACCGCCGTGACGTCCCAGGGCCTCGATCACCCGCCGCTCGATCGTGGGCAGAGCAAAGCGCAACTGCTGCGCCCACGCACTGGACGAAGCGCGCAGAGTCAATCGCCCGGGCTCGAAGCTCTCAATGACGGCATGCCCGGCGATCTGCGGTCCCACGATCTCGGTCCACCTCACCGACACCGACGCGACCGCCAGATGATTCGCCCACCCGTGCGACTCCGCATACCGCCGAAGGTCGTTCTTACCGGTACGCGGATCGAAGCGCGTCGGACCAGGGCGATCGCGTCCCGGAGGCGAGTCCGGGACCACGATCGGTCTCGTCGGGTGATCCGGAGGCGTCTGCTTTCATCCGCCGCTCATCCCAAACGGCGACACCGTCCTGGCTCGCGACCTGTCGCCATAAGGCCTTGCGAACCTCACCCGCCTCCCAGGCATGCCCCTCGTTCACGGGCCAGCGCACGCATGGCCAAAGCGTCGCCGTCCTCAGTCACGACTCACCCCCGAAGAGGAGACACTGAAGCGCATCGCGTCCAGTTCAGCGGGTATGTCCTCATCGACCGCCGCGGTCAGCAGTGCCTGCTGCGCCCCGACGACGACACCCGCCAGTGCCGCGCGACGTCCAGCGTCAAGCGAGGCGAAGACATCGTCAGAATGAGAACCGGTTCGCCATCGCCGCCATAGGCATCGACATCATGTCGGAGCATCTCACAGGACGCCAGCCGCAGTGCCAGTGCTAGAGACCACTGCTCACCATGGGAGGCGAATCCCTTCGCGGGCAGGGCTCCCACGTGGAGGATCAGATCATCTCGATGCGCGCCGACCAGATTGGCTCCACGATCGATCTCGCGATCCCTCAATCCGGACATGGCCGCCTCCAGGCGCATGGCGGTCGAGGAGACATCGTTGAGCGCCGTCTCGGCATCCGTTACTGCCATGTCATCACTCGGATCGGGCTCCGCGCGACCCTCGTGAAGCAGCAGGCTGGACCGGTAGGCGAGGTGCGCTGCTGACTGTCCCTGACTGACTCGCTCTAAGAGGACGCCGCCCACGGGCGCAGTCGAGTGACGACATCGACGCGCGCGGCGATGAGCCGAGCCGCAGCAGCGGCCAATTGGGCATCCCACACCTCGAGGCTGGAGATCATGGAGGCCGGCACGCCCCCTGAACGACGCGCGGAACGGGCCGACTTCAGCAGACTGGATCGCTGAGCAAGGATCTTGTCGTGCTCGGCGCGCACCCCGGCCAGAGAAGGACGCAGGGTGACGGCCAAGTCATCGAGAAAACGACGTCGTACCCCCGGTTCCTCACGCACCAGAGACAGATCTTCAGGCGCGAAGACGACAGCGCGCAGAATTCCCAGAAGTTCACGGGGCCGTACGACTCCGCGATTGAGCCGGGCACGATTCGCCTTTCCGCGATGATCTCGATCTCCAGAACACTGGGACGATCACCATGAACCGCCTTGGCCCGCACGACTGCTCCACCCGGTTGCGGCTGACCCGGCGCAGCTCGACGGACCAAAGCGGTGTCCGCACCGACTCGGTGGCTCGAAAGGGTCGACAGATAAGCGATCGCCTCAACGAGGTTGGTCTTCCCCTGTCCATTGGGCCCTACGAAAGCCGTGGGACCGGGCTGAAGAGCGAGAACCAGTTCATCGTAGGAACGGAAGTCGTCGAGTGCGAGATCTGAGACGTACACGGATGTGCACGGGCGCGTATGCCCGTCCTGCTCAGGCGCCGAAACGGATCGGCATGAGGAGGTAGCGGAAGGAGGTGTCCTCCTCACCGCCAATAGCACTCATACCGGTCAGGACTGCGGGCTTGGATGGATGAGTGAAATCAACCTTGACATACGGCTGCGTAATCGCACCGAGACCGTCAATCAGATAACCGGGGTTGAAGGCCGTCGTGATGTCCTCGCCATCGAGATGAGCAACCAGTTGCTCAGAAGCTTGAGCGTCGTCGCCCTGTCCTGCATCCAATGTCAGAGTGCCCTCGGAGAAGGCCATGTGAATCGGGGTGGAGCGATCAGCCACCAGGCTGACACGGCGTACTGCGCCCATGAGCTCCTCACGTCCCACAGTCGCATGAATGGTCGTGGTCTCCGGGAACAATCGCAGGACAGGGGGTAGTCGCCATCGGTCAGCAGACTTGTGGTACGCCGTCCACCCGCCTCGAAGCCGATGAGACTGGAGGTCGTCGAACCGGAGTCCGTCAGCGCCACTGTCACCTCGCCGGTGGAGGTCAGGGATTTCGCTACATCGGAGAGCGTTCGGGCTTTGAGCAGCGCATGCGTCGACAGCCCGTCATCCTGGGGGGACCAGGTCATGTCGCGCACCGCCAAGCGATAGCGATCAGTGGCCATAAGAGTCAGAGACTCCCCATCGACCTCCATCTGCACGCTCGTCAGCAGAGGAAGCGTCTCGTCCCGCGAGGCCGCTATCGAGACTTGGCTGACTGCCCGGGCCAAGTCGTGGGCATCGACTGTGCCGGCCACTGCGGGCATGGCCGGCAGGTCCGGGTAGTCATCAGCGGCCATAGCGGCCAAGGAGAAGTGCGCAGCACCGCATGAGACGGCGACCTTGGTGCCCTCGACCTCCAGGTCGACCGGCTTGGAGGGAGAGCCTTGGCGATGTCCGCCAATAGACGCCCCGATACCAGGACGACGCCCTCTTCCTCGACTTCCGCGGCGACCTCGCAGCGTGCGGACACCTCGTAGTCGAAGGACGCCAGGATGAGGGAGGCGCGCGTGGCTTCAAACGTACGCCCGCCAGCACGGGCACGGGCGGACGAGCGGGTACTGAGCGGGCGGTCCAGGTGACGGCCTCGGCCAGGACGTCGCGGTCGACCCTCAGCTTCATAGGGCGCCTCCCTTGATACGAACGGGTATGAACGAGTGTGAGCGAGCACGGACGAGCGCGAGTGAGCGATTCCGTTTCCCGGTCAGGGGCAGAACTATCCAGGTGGAGTCTAGACGCATGAGGGAGGGATGCGTCCACATGCCGGTATGACCAATGTGCTCGCCACTGCGCCCGTCGTCTCTCCTGAGCCCCGGCGGGGTGGCCGGCACCCTTGATGCGGGCTGTGGGGATGGGTTCGTGTGATGGAAGTTCAGTAGGGGTATTAGGAGATGTGGATTCTGGGGATAAGCCCGTTGCGGCCCGGAAGCGCGCGGGAGGCGGATGTGGAACGACAAAAGAGTGGTTCAGTGGAGCCGGCTCGTCAGCAGTGGTTTTTCCCCGCGCGTCCGCTGATGAGCTCGCAGGCCCAGTAACCGTCATCCACATGGCGGGGCGAGTTGTCCACCGGAACGCGCAGACTTCTCCCCAAGGGGCGCGACGGACCCGTTCTTCCCTGTTCTTCTCGGTATTCCGCGGTTTCCAGCGCTGTGTCTTGGTGTGGCCTGGTGGGCGGCGTCGGGCTCATCGGGGAGCCTGAGCGGCCTGCTTGATGCGAGCGGTGATCTCCTGGACCTGGTTGTAGGTGTCGCGACGCTCGGCCATCTGCGTACTGATCTTGCGACTCGCGCTCATGACGGTTGTGTGGTCCTTGCCACCGAACTCTTTCCCGATCTTGGTCGTCGACATCTCGATCAGCTCGCGGCACAAGTACATGGCGATGTGGCGGGCGTGCACCATGGTCTGCGCCCGGTCCTTGGAGCGCAGGTCTTCGATGGTCAGGTTGAAGTAATCGGCTGTCTGAGTCATGACCATGGCGGCAGTGATCTCTCCGCCGCCCGAGTTGGCAATGATGTCCTTGAGCACCATCTCCGCCAATGTCTGGTCGATGGGCTGATCGGTCAGTGAGGCGAAGGCGGTGACGCGTATCAGCGCTCCCTCGAGCTCGCGGATATTAGTGGTGACCCGGCTGGCGATGTACTCCAGGACGGGCATCGGCAGATCAACGCCTTCGGCACTGGCCTTGTTGCGCAGGATCGCGGTACGGGTTTCCAGAGTCGGAGGTTGAACGTCGACGGTGAGTCCGGATTCGAAGCGCGATAAGAGACGCTTCTCAAATCCCTTGAGGTCTTTGGGGGGCAGGTCGGAAGTGAGAACGACCTGCTTGTTGGCCATATAGAGGGTATTGAAGGTGTGGAAGAACTCTTCAAGAGTTTGTTCCTTGCCGCCCAGGAACTGGACGTCGTCGACCAGCAGGATGTCGACGTCGCGGTAGCGTCTCTTGAAGTCATTCATTTTGCCCTCGGCCACGGAGGCGATGAAATCCGAGACGAATTCCTCGGAGGAGACGTATTTGATGATCATGTCCCGGTAGAGAGACCGCGCATGGTTGCCGATGGCATGCAGAAGGTGAGTCTTCCCCAATCCTGATCCACCGTAGATGAACAACGGGTTGTAGCCGCCGGTGGAACGATCCGAAGCTGCATTGCCGGGCTGCTCCGCCACTTTCAGCGCGGCTGCGAAGGCGAAGCGGTTGGAATCGCCCATGACGTAGTTGTCGAAGGTATACCGAGGGTTCAAGTGCGAACTCTTGTCGAAGCTCTGCGCATTCTCGGAACGTGCGAAGGCGGCGGCGGGGTTGGTGACGTAAGCCGGTGTCGTCGAATGCGACGGATGCGTCGAGTGCGTTGGAGATGTCGAATGCATGGGGTGCAGGGATTGAGGGCTGTTGGCACTGGGGGTTGCGGACGGTTCGACGTCGGACGGACGAGCGTGCACGACCGGTTCGGGTGCGTCGGCCTCGGCCAGTGCCGAGGATAGATCGGGGACCTGGGGCTGAGGCGGCATGGGTTGCGGTGTGCGGTTGACGGGGATCGCCGGCGCGGGTGCCCCGGTATCCAAGGAGGTATCGACAGTGACCTCGAAGGGGACGTCGCGACCCCAAACCCTGTGTGAGGGCCTCGACTGATGGTGGCACGCGCCTCCTCGACCTTGCTCTTGGTGAAGGGCGAGCCGGCGACGAGCACGAGGGTGCCGTCGACATCGATCACGCGCGTCATCCGAATGATGGAGAGCTTGCCAGTGCTCAGCTCGGTGGAGTCGGACAGGATCTCCAGGACTGACTGCCACTTGGTAGTTGCTTCGTCTGGCACGACGTGCTCCTGATGTACAGGGGTGATCGAGGTTCACATCATGAAGTTTTTCCACAGGGTTGTCCACACGTGTGTCTATTCTGTCTGCTCTCAGTCCATTCACGACGTGCCGTGACGTGCCATGACATGCCGTGACATGCATGGACTCGGTCCGTGTCCCACTCAGTGTCAGGGCGACAGGGGCGGGGTCGCGGCGCCCATGCGGACTGTGCGGACCGTGCGGGTGTCACCGGTCAGTGCGCGCCGCTTCGGATTCTGCAGAGTCTACGAGTCCGAATCCACAGGTCCGGAGTCGAGCGAGTCAACAGGGTGGGGATTGGCGGACCGCCGGGCGGGCGCGGGTCGGTTCACCCTCAATGACGGTCAGTGACGACGGCGTGTCAGGACTCTCATCGCGGACACCACAAGATCGTTTTGACCCTGCGGAAAACGGGGCCGTATTGTTGTGCGGACGTTCGTGCGGAGTCACGTCCCGATACATGGGGCAGCCGGTACGAGCGACCGTGTCGCGATCCCCGTGACGCACGGTTCCGATCATCCGACCAGGAGTACACCCGTGAGTAAGCGGACCTTCCAGCCGAACAACCGTCACCGTGCCAAGGTGCACGGCTTCCGCAAGCGCATGAGCACTCGTGCTGGCCGAGCTGTTCTCGCTGCGCGCCGTCGCAAGGGCCGCGCGCGTCTCGCCGCCTGAGGTGCTCCCGGCCGCGCACCGAATGCTGCGGAGTGAGGATTTCTTTGCCGCAGTACGATACGGTGTGCGCAGCGGCAGCCGCAGGCTGGTCATCCACTACAGCGCCGGCGAGGCCGGGGAGACGACTCCGGCTCTCGTCGGCGTCGTCGTTCCCAAGAAGCAGGTCTCGCATGCCGCTCGCCGCAATCGGATCAAGCGTCGTGTTCGTGCACTCATGAGTGCACGCGTGGGCAGCCTCGAGCCGGGGCGCGAGTTGTCGTGCGCGGTCTGGCGGGGGCCGACGGTGCTACGAGTGATGAGCTGGGGGCTGACTTTGGATCGTCTGCTCGCTCGCAGCCGCCAGGCAGCTCGGCAGTTCTCACGTACCGAGGAGCTGGAAGGGAGCCGCAGGTGAGCAGAGCTGCAATTCGTGAACATGTCGTGCGCGCGCTGCTGACTCCTGTGCGCATCTATCAGACGAGTATTTCTCCGATGTTCCCGCGTCGGTGCCGTTACTACCCGACGTGCTCGGGTTACGCCGTTGAAGCAATTCAGGTCCATGGAGCGGTCAGGGCGTTCTCCTGGCTTCCTGGCGACTCGTGCGATGCAATCCCTTGACTCCTGGTGGCGTTGATCATGTTCCCGATCCTGGTCGATGGCGCTATCACCATCCCCACGACATTCCCCGTTTCGAGCTCGACCGGACTGCCGGATGATCATCATCGGAAGCAGGCCGAATATCCCACTAGGTTGAGAGCCGTGTGAACGGTACTCGCCGCGCCTTATAGCCTTATAGCAAGGAGTGCAATGGACACGATCCTGTGGCCCCTCAGGTCGCTCGTCGCCTGGGTCATGGTCTACATCCACAAATTCCTGGTTCTCATCGGCCTGAGTGATGGTCCAGGCGTTGCCTGGGTGCTGTCGATCATTGGATTGACGATCTTCGTACGGATCCTCATCATGCCGTTGTTCGTCAGGCAGATTCGGGCCAGCCGGGGAATGCAGCTCATGCAGCCCGAGCTCCAGGCGCTTCAGGCGAAGTACAAAGGGAAGAAGGATGCCGCTTCGAAGCAGCGCCAACAGGAGGAGATGATGGCGCTGTACCGAAAACACGGGACGAATCCCTTCGCCTCCTGTTTTCCGATCCTCATCCAGATGCCTATATTCTTCGCACTCTTCCGGGTGCTGGCGAATCTCCAGGCGATTGCCGAGGGCACTTATGAGGGCCGTGATTCGATCGGTCCGCTCACTGCCGATCTGGCGAATCAGGTTCAACACTCCACAGTCTTCGGGGCGAGTCTTTCCTCGTCCTTCATGAATCCTTCGGATATATCCTCGGCCCTGACCGTCAAGATCGTCACCGTCATCATGATCATCGCCATGAGCGCCACGCAGTGGTACACGATGGCGCAGCTGAGCATGAAGAATATGCCCGAGTCATCCAAGAACTCGGACAATCCCATGATGCGTTCTCAGCGCATGATGATGACGATCATGCCCTCTTCTTCGCATTTACTGGTGTGCAGTTCCAGATCGGCGTGCTGATCTACTGGGTCACCTCGAACCTGTGGACCATGGGGCAGCAGTTCTACACCATTAGTCGGATGCCTGCGCCCGGGTCGGAGGCGGAGAAGAAGTTCCGAGCCCGTGAGAATGCCAAGCGCGCCCGCAAGGGTCTGCCCTCTCTGGAAGAGGAGGAACGCGCGAAGGCCGAGGCTGAGGGGAAGGTCTCTACCAGTGGGCAGCGTGCCCAGCCGGTGCGAAAGGACCGGCAGAAGAAGAACTCTGAGCAGTCATCGACCGCGGATGAAGCCGCTATGACGGCTGAGGGTGAATCGTCGTCCCGCAGACCCGGAGGTCTGACGGATGAGGAGATCGCGCGTCGTCGCTACGAGAAGCGGGCGCGTGAGCGGAAGCGCGCAGCCGAGCGGCGCAAGGCCCAGAATAAGAAGAAGCGCCGGAGCTGAGTCACAGTCGGAACATTGAGAAGAACGGACTCATCATGAGCGAGAACACCGCCCCGTCCAACACCGTCAAGCGCCTCGAAGAAGAGGGTGAGGTCGGTGCCGATTACCTTGAAGAACTTCTCGATATCGTCGATCTCGGAGGAGATATCGACATTGACGTTGATCATGGCCGCGCGTCCATTGCGGTGGTTGCCTCTGAGGAGGGGGATGCCCAGGAGCTGGCCGTTCTCGTCGGTCGTGATGGCGAAGTACTCGAAGCCGTTCAGGAGCTCACTCGTCTGGCGGTGCAGACTCGCACCGGTAACCGATCCCGCCTCATGCTCGATATCAATGGTTATCGGGCCGAGCGGCGCTCTGAGTTGACGAAGGTCGCGCAGGAGGCCGTGAAACGGGTTCGAGTCACTGGCGACACCGTATCGCTGGAGCCCATGAATCCTTTCGAACGTAAGGTCTGCCATGATGTTGTGGCCGCCGAGGGTCTGATCTCGGAATCTGAGGGCGCCGAACCTGAGCGCTATGTCGTCGTGCTGCCTGCAGAACAGGATTCCAGCGATTCTGGAGCTGAGACTGAGGATCGCCCCGCCGACAGCGGTGCCGAGACTTTCGGGCAGGAATGACGTGAGCCATGATGCGCCCGCTGGGCGTTCACGAGAAAGTTCTTCAATGTCGGTTGAACAACCGTCAGATGAGGTTCGAGAACTTTTTCGGAGTCGCATTCGCGGGTGCCGAGCGCTTCGCTGAAATGCTTGTTTCGGAGGGTGAGCTGCGTGGACTTGTCGGGCCGCGCGAGCTGCCCCGTCTGTGGAGTCGCCATATAGTCAATTCTGCTGCAGTGGTGCCATTTCTGCCCGCTCGTGGAACAGTGGCCGATGTTGGTTCCGGTGCTGGATTTCCAGGAATTGTGATTGCGCTCCTGCGACCCGATTTAGAGGTTTCACTTATAGAAACAATGGAGCGTCGCGTTGCATGGTTGCAGGACGTTGCTCTCGAGCTCGACTTGGACAACGTCACCATACGCCGCGCTCGTGCCGAGGAGGTCAGGGATCGATTTGATGCCGTGACTGCTCGGGCCGTCGCCAATTTGACCAAGCTGGTACGGATCACGGCGCCGATCCTTCGCCGAGGGGGCTGTCTATTGGCTCTTAAAGGCGCCAAGGCCGAGGTTGAGGCCGAGGCCGCGAAGTACGTCATTAAGAAGGCTAAGCTTGATCCCGCGATCATTCACGAGGTTGTGACGCCGGGCGAAGAGCTGACCAAGGTCGTCGAGGTGCGTAGACCCAAGCGATGACGCATCATGGTCGCACTGGCCGCGGAGTGCGATCGACTTGCGAGTCCGACAGCGCGACATGCGTCAGGAATCTTTGAAACATGTCATTGAGCACAACGTATGCGGCGGGGCTGGTCGTCGGCGTCGGCCAGCTCACGTAGACTGAAGTGCCCGATTCGTGAACGCGATCGGGGACGTCATCCGAGGAGAACAGTTTTGTCGGGATCGTCTATCTTCGAGCAGCTGCGTGCCGATCACTCGGCGCTAGAGGAGTTCGCTGGAGTGCGTTTCCCGCATCCGGATCAGACTCGTATCATCGCTATCGCCAACCAGAAGGGAGGGGTCGGCAAAACTTCGACGACGGTCAATGTCGCAGCTGCGCTGGCGGAAGCTGGACTTCATGTCCTTGTCATCGATGCCGACTCTCAGGGCAATGCTTCGACGGCTCTCGGCGTTGCGCATGATGATGAGCAGGTCTCCATCTACGAGGTCCTTGTCGATGGGAGCCGCATTGAGGAAGTGGTGGTGGCAAACCCATTTCTCGGAGACTCTGCTGTGCGTACCGGCAACAATCGATGTGGCAGCCATTGAGATCGAACTCATCAGTACTCCCGAGCGCGAGTCGCGTCTGCACCACGCGCTGCAGGAGTACTTGAGGAGCCGAGAGGCATCCGGCCTGCCTCGTCTGGATTATGTGCTCATTGATTGCCCGCCGAGTCTGGGCCTGATGACGATCAATGCATTCGTCGCTGCCGGTGAAGTTCTCATTCCCATGCAAGCCGAGTATTACGCCCTGGAGGGTCTTGCACTGCTCACCCGGTCGGTGGAGCGCATCGCGCGGATCCATAATCCAGCACTGACGGTCTCCATGATCGCCTTGACCATGTTCGATAAGCGCACGACCCCTGGCTCGGGACGTCGAGGAAGAAGTTCGGGCCTATTTCCCCAACGCGGCGCTTCATACCCGTATCCCACGATCGGTGCGTGTGGCGGAAGCACCATCGTTCGGTGCACCTGTGGTCTTCTGGGATCCGCGGTGCTCAGGGGCGGTGGCCTACAAGCAGCTTGCGCAGGAGATCGCTCAGCGCGGGGTCGCCGGTTGGGAGAACTCAGCGGTTGGTAGCAATGACGCAGACGACGCACAGGAGGCGTGACGATGGCGCAGAAGAGGCGCGGGCTCGGTAGGGGACTTCAGGCGCTCATTCCCGAGACGCAGGCGGAGACGCCGTCGGCGCGTCCCACGGATGTCTTCTTCCCGGATTCGCAGGAAGAGGCAACTGCGAAGAACGCTGAAGCGACTGATGATCAGACGAGCGATGAAGCATCTCAGGCGGGGGCGGCCAGCGCACATCGGACGACATCGCGGCAACGCTTCTAGCGCCCTCGAAACGGACGAAGAAGTCACCATCGAAGTCGTCAGCGGCGAAGGGAACATCGCGGCGTAGCTCGGCTGTGAAGGAGAACTCGGACTCCAGCGCTAGTGCGTCCAAGAAGAAGGCCTCGACACGATCCAAGCCTTCCAAGACTGCCCGCAGTGTTTCACGTGAAACATCGGCGAAGAATGACTCGAGAAGGTCGAGAGCGGCGAGAGGAACCTGCCCAGGCTGCTCCCGAACCGGAGGAGGTACCTGCTGACATCAAGGTGAAGGAGGCGGAGACCGTGAAGGACGGCGACACCGAGGAGTCGTCACTCGTCCCGGTTCCGGGAGCGACCTTCGCAGATCTGCCTGTGAACCTGATCGCCGCGAATCCGCACCAGCCGCGTCAGGTTTTCGATGAGGACGACATCACTGAGCTCGCCGCATCGATCAAGGAAGTCGGTCTACTCCAGCCGATTGTCGTGCGTCGTCGCGAACATGGCGACGACGGCGAGGCCGACTATGAGTTGATCATGGGAGAGCGGCGTCTGCGGGCCGCGAAAGAGGCCGGACTGGAGACGATTCCGGCTGTCGTCCGTTATGCAGCTGACGAGGACCTACTCCGGGATGCTCTCCTGGAGAACCTGCATCGGGTCCAGCTCAATCCGCTGGAGGAGGCTGCTGCTACCAACAGTTGCTCGAGGACTTCAACTGCACGCATGCGGAGCTCTCGCAACGGATCGCACGCTCGGTCGCAGATCTCGAATACCCTGCGCCTCATGAAGCTGCCTCCGCTTGTGCAGCGACGCCTTGCTGCGGGGGTGCTGTCGGCTGGACACGCCAGGGCTCTTCTGGGCCTTCCTGATGTTGCGGCTATGGAACGTATCGCCCAGCGCATTGTGGCCGAAGGGCTCTCAGTGCGAGCAACAGAAGAACTCGTGGCCCTGCACGACGAGCCCGATACTCGGCGAGCCAAGCCGCTCCGTACGCGATCGGCGACTCTTCCCTGCCTTATCGACACGGCTCTCAGATGCGTTCGATACGAGGGTCAAGGTAACCCGAGGAGCCAAGAAGGGGCGGATTACGATTGAGTTCGCGGGTGATGATGACCTGGCGCGCATCGTTACTGCTCTCGCTCCGGGGACGTCGTTGGACGAGGAATGAGCTCGCCGAGTGATCAGCCGATGCTGAAGCTGTACTGAAGATGCTCAGCACTGGCGTTCCATGGGGTGGAGCGCTATGCGCATGCATATCTGCCGGCCACGAGGACGGACGTCCTGGGATGCCCAGATGTGTGTAGTACGGCGGTAGAACTCGCCATGGTTAACAGAGCGCGCTCGTCGTGTTCTTGTGCTCATGCCGGTTCTTCTCATCGGCTGGATGGAGCTTTCCAGCCTGAGAACCCTCTTGGGAGAGTGCCCAAGGGGTAGAGCGATCCGCGTTCCGCTTTTTAGATTCCTGTTCGATCCTGGGTGCTTCGCTACAGCTGCGGATGAAAGGGCTTTCTTCGAGCACGTGTGCATGCGGTGTGCGGGAACGATTGGGGCCCTCAGGCGGTGTCGTCGTAGATGGTCAGCTCCGGTCTCGATGATGATGAGAAGCTCGGACAGTGCGGACAGCTTTTGAACTCAGTGGGCTGGCCGGTGGGCCAGGAGGAGGCGTGTGGCGCAAGAAGAAGAGCATGTCAGGCGTCTATGAGAACTGGTTAATTAAAACGTTTTTATTATTAGTGTCTGAAGGGACCTCACGATTGCTCAAAGGCTCTCTGGTGGCGATTTGAGTGGCGCTGCCGAGTCCCAATTGGGTTCTTATGCGGTGCAAGTGATGTGACCGCGACGCCTACGCCCGACCTAGTGCTGCCGCGGCGAAGGGCTACTCTGATGAGGTCTCGACAGAGCCCGATTCTCACTAGGGTTCGATGACGGTTCAGGACGCTCGCGGCGTAGGGATGCGTCGAACGGCTGCTTTCATGTGACACGTGGTTGTTCTACTGCTGAATCTGTGCTGCTCTGAAAGCACGCCGACCATTGACGGTACGGACTCTATCTGCCGTGCTGGAGGAGAGGCGTTTTGTTGTAGGTGGGAGGCTAAAAGGAGAGGCCGAGGAGCAGCGGCCGTCAGGGTAGATTCTTTACATATGGGAAGCGCAAACCTCTGCCTTGTGAGAACTTAGCCGTTTCGACAGTGCGCACAGAACCCTGGAGCGCATTAGCAGTGATCGTGTCACAACAGCGATCGCTTCGGAGGCGGCGGCAGGCATCCTGTTCCGATGCAGGTTTTGTGTATTGCAGTCGTCGCACATGGCTGGTAGAGGAGCGGATCGAGTTGGGTCGGGCGGCTTGTTGTGCCGAAGAATGTATAGCTCGAAGTAGAAACCAAGATCGGTGGTTTCACGTGAAACCTAAAATGCCGTGCCTGGGCGCATCGCTTCTGGACTGACTCAGAGCTTGCCATTGTAGATGTCTCAGTGACGGAACTCCTTCGGTATGACGATTGACGATGTCGAGTTCTTTGAGCAGGCTAATGAGAAGCGGCAAGCGATCGGACGCACGCTGAGTAGCGGAATCTACCCTGTCGTAGATAAGCAGGGTAAGGCGCTTCTGTCTAGTACGCGTGAGCCATCTTAAGTGGCTATACGTGAAGCAGATCGCTCATGACGACCGGCAGGGAGATTCGGTGAGCAAAATGCTGAATGGTCATGAGGATGTTCGTGAAGAGCGGTGTTGCGAGACGGGATGACGGGTGCAATGTCACCGGCCCGCAGGACGAGCATGGGTCCGGCGGGAACGCACTGGAGCTCGGAGTCGTTCTGGGAGAACTGGCCGAGAACCGAGCAGCGGCACCTAGTTTGGTTGGGTTGTTTGGACACCTGTTGGCATCGCAGAAGCGAGGTAATCAGTCCTCGTGCTTACGTGCATCGTGCTTTAGCTCTCCCAGGATGATGAACGTGGGAGCGGACTACACAGATCGGCAATGACGTCGAGGCGGATCCATTGTGTTGGCAGGGTTTCACGTGAAACGCAGGCTGCTCGTCGTTGTGCTCCTGATCTATCACAGTAGCGATCAGTCGCCTTCTGCTGTGATCAGCGGGCCGGAATCACACTGTCCGGTGAACTGAGAGCAGGTGCGCTTTGATGTTGGGCCGCTAGTTCTCTCGACCTCTGCCGATGGTGAAGGTGAGTGCTCATGTTTCACGTGAAACACTTGCCGGGCTTTGTCCGTGGTGAGATCGACTCCGATGGACAGGAGACCTTTCACGTGAAACACGACGAGTGGCTTGATACTGGATCGCGATGTAGCGGTGGAGAGTGTCGTGACCTTGGGAGGTAGTGACTGTTATCAGGTCCGGGTAGAGGAGGGATCCTCTGGAGAATGTTTCGTGTGCGCCGATCTGAAACAAGGAACAGTGGCGGACCTTATTGAGGCAGCTCTTCAGGCCCGAATCTATGCTCCGGCTCGATAGATTGTTGCGACGCTCGGTCGTCATTGAGTAAGCAGTATCGATCTGACTACCGGTAGAACACTGCTCCGCGGAGGCGGCGGTCGCGGCCAGAGTGGTGGCGCCCCTGGGTGGAGAGCCGAGCTGATTCGCTATAGAGGTCGGGCACTCGAGTGAGTCGCGACGTAAAGTCTGCGACTGTCACCGTGGAAAGGTACCTGGTACGGAGCGTTATACGGTGATGTGCCTGAGCTGAGGATAGTCCTCGGGGTAGGGGTATTTTGAGCTGAAGACGCTCATACCCGCTGTAGTTATTCATGACCTGTGCTGTCGATACACCATGAACACTTCGCATGCTGTCATCAATGACAGTATGAGGAGATTCGCAGGGGAATGAATGAGCCCTTCTGAGCGGAGGAAGCAGACAGCAACAGGTTCGCGAGGCTCCGTAGTGACCCGGCTGAATGCGCACCATGGCGCCTTCGGGGAGTAGACATCGAGCCTGTGGGCAAATGGAGATGCCGAGGGCGCTCTGTCATAGATCCATGGTGTTCAACGTGGGCGGACTGCTGAAAACAAGTGACGGTGTGGCGCCTATCCGCACTTCATCTCGCCACTGCAGGAATGTCCTGGTGGACGTGCATCTGTGAGCCGAATGAGATGTAGCCGGCTCTGATACTACTGGCTTAGCAAGACGAAGCTGCTCGGTCTACGTTTCACGTGAAACAAGCTCATATCACCGAAGGCTCGAGTACATGACGCCTTCGATCCGAGCGTGGCTGATGCATACGGTGGAGAAGAGAAAACGCCTACCGCATACGGCTCGACAGCGTCTATCCGGGTCATGCGCGGGGCATGCGGGACAACTGAACTAACGATTGTGGGGTGCGCCCGTTACCTTGGTGGTGGTCGCAGGGAGGAGTCTTGCGGCTGGGCCAGCGGTGGTCGGCATGATGTCTTGCCCCTGTCTATCGAATGATCCGGGGGGTGTTGTCACCGGCCGTCGCGAGGCGAACTGGTGACCGCTGATAAGGGGAACGACCCGCCGCTGCTGGTGAGGTCTAACGCATACGTGGGTGCGGAACCGCTCGCCGAGGGCTGGCCCCGCACGCGCCGAACGAGAGGAGCCTGTCATGCAGGTGGACGACATCGACGTCTTCATCGGTATCGATGTTGGCAAGAGCGAGCACTGGGCGACCGCCCTGACCACGGCGGGCGAGTGCCTGCACGACAGGCCTTTGCCCAATGACGAGGCCCGCCTGCGCGAGGTCTACGAGCATCTCGGCGAGCACGGCCGGCTGCTGGTGGTCGTCGACCAGCCCGCCACTATCGGGGCCCTGGCAGTGGCGGTGGCCCAGGACATGGGCATCACTGTGGGCTACCTGCCTGGCCTGTCGATGAGGCGCATCGCCGACCTGTCGCCCGGGTCTGCCAAGACGGACCAACGCGACGCAGCCGTGATCGCTAGCGCGGCCCGCACCATGCCGCACACGCTGAGGTCGATCACGTCCAGCGACGAGGACGCCGCCGCGCTGAGCATGCTCACCGGCTTCGATCTGGACCTGGCCCGCCAGGTCAACCAGGTCTCCAACCGCATCCGCGGCCTGTACACCCAAATCCATCCCGCCCTCGAAGGAGTGCTGGGACCTTGGTTGGAGCACGACAGCGTGCTGGAGGTGATCGCCACCTGGCCCACCCCGGCGGCGTTGAGGAAGGCAGGTAGAGCCCGGATCGATGCCAAACTCAAGGCCAACGGGTGCCGGCGCCACGCCGCCTGGGCCCAGGCCATCGTCGAGGCCCTGAGCAAGCAGACCGTCACCGTCGCGGGGACCGACGCGGCCGGTGTCGTCCTGCCGCACCTGGCGCGCCAGCTCATCGCCCTGCACACCCAAAGAGCGGATATCGCCGCCCAGGTCGAGGCTCTGGTGGAGGCCCACCCTCTTTACCCGGTCCTGACCTCCATACCCGGGATCGGGGTCAGGACCGCCGCCGTCTTCCTGGCCGGGACTCTGGGCAAGACCTTCACCACGGGCGCGCACCTGGCCTCCTACGCCGGCCTGGCACCCGTCACGAGACGCTCGGGGTCCTCCATCCACGGTGAGCACGTCTCTCATGGTGGCAACAAGCGCCTCAAACAGGCCATGTTCCTCTCAGCTTTCGCTTCCCTGCGCACCGACCCGGTCTCCAGGACCTACTACGAGCGCAAAAGAGCCCAGGGCAAACGCCACAACCAAGCCATCCTCGCCCTAGCCCACCGCCGCATCCTCACCCTGCACGCCATGATCCGAAACGGCACCCTCTACAACCCCCAACCAGCCCAACCACTAACCACCACCGCTTGACACACACATAGAGGCACCCCCAGGCGGCGGGTGAGGTGTTACGACGTTCTGCGTCATTCCTGTTCCCTAGAGGATGGCGAAACGTGCATCGTTTACATCTGAAAGCCAAGCACCTGAGGTCGACGCTCTTCTATGTTGGTGGCATTACGCGTCGCTCTTCACTCACGTCAACTCGTCTGTCTGGCCGCTGGACCGACGAGGCTCGAAAGTCCCAGTGCTGTACGTGCAGAAGTTTGGGTCTACGAGCTTTGAAGCCGACGCCCGATATCGCTACGGATCATCCGTGTTTCACGTGAAACTATGCGGATGGCGTTGAGAGGTGTTGGCAGTGAGGCTCTGGCACAATCCAAGTCGAGAAGTATAGGCCGCGGATACGGGTAAGCAGCCCTAGAAATAGCTGCTGCCGTCGAAATTCTGACTCAGATCGCCCGGCTGCATGAGCGATCTCCAGTTGCTTGGGGCTGGCGGAATGGGACGGTTTCAGTCCATCGGCACCCGGCACGTTTTCTTTCTCGACATCCGTGTGTCGATCTATGGACGAGTCTCCAAACCCAACCGGCTCCCTACCGTACTGAGCGTTGTCCCTAGATAAACAGCTGATACGCGTGGTCTGCGCACACGAGGCTGAGTCTGATCAGGAGAGACACGTCAGACCATCCGCACAGGCAGTTTCGATTTCTGGCAGTCAAGCAATCTCAGCGAGCCTGTTAACGGCTAAAGGGGCTACGGAGGCTGGTTGCATGTCCTGCACTGGCGGTACTTCATAAGCCGGGCGCCCTCAAGACTTAGTGGAGTCCTGAGGGCGCCCGGCTCGCATACGGTCACGCATCGGCATCACCATGGCTCTGTTTCATGATGCGATGCTCAAAACAGCTGACAGTAGCCACATCGAACAATGCGTTTCTCATCGAAGATGTTTCACGTGAAACTGGCGTGTTCATCCATACGAGAGAAATGACGAAGCGCAAGGCCGATCACGGGCGGACGTGATGGATGATGGACCAGCGCGTCATACAAGCTTAGCAGATCACCGGCGGCCTTAGCTGCCAGCGGCAGCAATGAGGTTTCGGTCATGCCCGGCACAACATTGACATCAATGAACCAGGGTGTCCCGTTCTCATCAAGGATCAGATCAGTGCGGGACAGATTGCCGAGTCCAAGCGTCTGGTGCACCAATACCGCCGTCTCCTGAACCTGTTCGAAGAGCGTGGGACTGAGCCTCGCTGGAACAAAAATACTCCGAGCGCCCGGGTTGTACCTGGCGTCGAAGTCGTAGTCCCCTCAGATACAACTTCGACTGGTGGAGCGCCTTCGGCCCCTCTCCTACATCGACGACGGAGATGGCTAGCTTCTGTGCCGGGAACGTACTGCTCGATGAGTGCCCGCTCGTCGTAGGCGAAGCAGGCCACCATGGCGTTGCAGAGCTCATCGGCGTCATGAGCGCAGAAAGAGACGCTGAGGCCGGAACCGCCCCTGATTCGGTTTGACGACGACTGGTAGACCAAGGTGAGACGACACAGAGACCAAGAGCTTCTTGGGGCCCCCAGCTGGGAGAAAGTCATGCCCTTGGGCAGGGTGACCGAGTCCGGCGTCGCAACGCCCCGTCTTCTCACAGTGGCCTTTAGCAGTCGGCTTTGAATGAGCTCGCTGGCAACCGTCAGAATGTGTTCCCACGCACGGCAGTCCGAGAGCAATGAGTACGTTCTGGAGCCCGCCGTCCTCCCCGTGCGAGCCGTGGACGAGCGGCCATACGACGTCTGGGCCGAATGCGCGTAGCGATGCGATAGTGCGAGCATCGACATCGAGAACAAGGCACGGTGCTGGCCGAGATGCTTCAGGGACGGATGCGACCCTGTGCCCGGGCGTAGAGACACGTCGCGCTCGTGGCTGAGCCCACCGGCGAGAATGGCGATACGAAGCGGCTCGGTGCTGGTGGCTGTGGATGCTGCCGTAGACTCTACGGACTCTGTCGACTCAGTCATGATGCTTCCTCAGATCTGATCCGGAGCGGGGGCGGACACGCCTTCAATGGGACGGGTATGAGACGGACCGAAAAGGTGACGAGTTCAGGTCTTGCGCGACCACTTCGGATAACCGTCGTACCCCTTCTCGAATGTCTGCGGGCTCGGGGTAGCAGAAGGACAGCCGGACATGGTCATGCCCCGCGGATCCTCCAGAATAGAAGGCCGTGCCGGAGACATAGGCGACAAGATTGGTGACTGCGCGTGGCAGCATGTCCTTGGCATCCAGGCCATCGGGCAATCCGACCCACATAGAAGCCACCCGCAGGCACATTCCACGTACACATGGGCATGAACTCCCCGAGCGCAGAGATCATGGCATCACGGCGACCGCGATACATGCCTCGGAACTCCTCGACCTGCTGCTTCCAGTCGAAGCTCTCCAGATAGGTGGAGACGGAGTACTGACCGACTGAGCTCGGGCAGAGAATCGCCGCCTCGGAGGCCAGCTTCATCTTCTCTCTGACAGCGGGCGGAGCCACTGCCCATCCGACTCGGTATCCTGGCGCGAAGATCTTCGAGAAGGAACCGAGGTAAACGACGTCGTTGGGTGCAAGAGTCTTCAGGGCCGTGTAGGTCTGTCCCTCAAAGCCGAGCAAGCCGTAGGGATTATCTTCAACGATCAGAATGTGGTGCCGGCGGCAGATCTCGATGATCTCTGGGCGACGTTCCTCGGAGAGCGTGACCCCTGCGGGATTGTGAAAGTTCGGCAGGCAGTAGAAACTTGATGCACTTGCCCTCGCGTTCCAGCCTCGTAACCGTTGTTTCCAGTGCTTCGGGAATCAGCCGTCTGCATCGATCTCCGCTGTTGGACATCACCCTGGTAGGTGGCGAAGATCGATAGAGAACCGACATAGGTCGGCGCTTCTGCAAGGATGACGTCTCCGGGTCGATGAAGAGCTCGGTGATAATGTCAACTGCTTGCTGGGAGCCGGTGGTGACAACGATGTCCTCGGGATCGGCGTCAATGCCCTCAAAGGGCCATGACCTCCGGGATCTGCTCGCGCAGTCTGGGGCAGCCCTGCCCAGTGCCGTACTGCAGCGCTTTTCCCCCATCTTCGCGGATCATCCGGGCGGTGGCATCCGCAAGTTGGTCAAGTGGCAGATCTTTAAGATTAGGCATCCCGCCGGCGAGAGAAACGACTTCAGGGCGTGCGGCGACGGCGAAGGGTGATCTGGTTTCGGAAGCGCGCAGGCCATGGGCTCGAGCGGCGTAACGTCCAGCCACTGATCGAGCCTATCGCCCTTCACCCTGGTTCGCGTCGGTCACGTCGTCGTCCTTCCTGGGCGTATAACGCCATATGAGGCTAGTCTGCCATGGTGATATGGCGATCTACCGGTCCGTTCTGCAGATGAGCAGAAGTACTGGCTATGCTGCGGCACGGTTTCACGTGAAACACGCTCGCCGCGGTGAGAGCACATGCGCCCGTCAAGCGGATCACTCGATCCTTGGGCGTGTGGGCATTCGCCTTGATGAGTGCGCGCAATGGTGCCTCATCATTGGCGATGGTATCCACATGCTGCGGCAGCGCGAGCAGCTTGGTGATCTCAGGAGGATCGGGTTGACCGTCCAGCGCCTCGAGTCACCGTTTCGCCGAACTCGCGGCCTTCGCTGTTTCCATCACCAGAGTTGGAAAGTCCGGTTCCGCGAACCTGAGGCCACTGTGACACCATCGGCTGTATGCGGGTCGATAAGCCGATCCGCGACTGAATGCACGCGACCGATGCTGCGAGTCGATCGGCACGGGGAGGACGAACCCGAGACGAAACCGAACTCAGTATTCAGCCGGTCCAGATGGTCGGATAGATCCAGAGCGCCCTCCGCCTCCAGCTCCGACCAGCGCTGGAGCGAACTCCTCGGGGCCGAGCAGCTGCCAGATGAAGCGCTCAAGATTCGATGCCTTGAAATGTCCATGGAGGGGCTCGACGTCGCCAGAGTCTCCGCCCTCCCCGGGGACGGTAGACGCCCGTGGAGAAGACTCCTCAGAACGTTGTTCTCATTGGTGGCCAGGATGAGATCGGATCGGCACCCCCATTGAGCGGGCCAGGTGCCCGGCGTGATATTGCCGAAGTTCCCACTGGGAACAGCAACGTCCACTTCATGGTCGGAGCGCAGCCCTCCTCCAGCGCATCAGTGCTCCTCAGCCAGGCCCACACGTAGTAGACGATCTGAGCCGCAATGCGTCCGATATTGATGGAGTTGACCGCACCGATGGCGTGGGTGGCCTTGAAGGCGGCGTCATTGTTGAGTGCTTTTGACAAGGTTCTGGCAATCGTCGAAGACGCCGCTCTACCGCAATGTTGTGGATGTGGGCTCATCGGTGAGTACATCTGGGCGCGCTGCACATCGCTCATCCGGCCTTGCGGCGAGAGCATGAGAGACAGCAACGCCCTTCCTGGCCACGGAAGGCATGCTCAGCAGCCGACCCGGTGTCTCCGCTCGTCGCACCGAGAATGTTGAGAACTTGACCATTCCGGTTCAGAACATAGGGATGGCTTGGCCCAGGAACTGCATGGCCAAGTCTTTGAAAGCCATGGTGGGGCCTTCGGAGAGACCAGCGAGTTCAAGCCGCCGGCGACCTCGTCGAGTCGGTGGACGGGGACAACGAGGGTCCGGGAAATGTTCAGGTCCATAGGCGGCGGCGGTCGGTGCGCTAAGGTCCTCGGCCGGGATGTCTGTGGCGTACAGGCCGATCACTTCGGCGGCAAGCTCGGAGTAGGTCAGCGACCGCCATTGCTCGAGCTGTGCCCGACTCACCGGCGGGATGCTCTCCGGCATAGCCAGTCCTCCATCGGGCGCCAGCCCGGACAGAAGCACATCGGTGAAGCCTGCGGAGCCATGCCCCCGCGAGTGGAGATGAAGCGCATTGGCATGCCTTCGCGTTGTCAGGTGCGATGCCCCAGTCTATAGCTGACTGATATGCAGGCGGCGCAGGCGGAGTTCAGCACCGATGAGGAATGAGTCTCGAGTCCGCCTGTTCCCTCCTCCAGAAAGTGACTGTGATCAATGCTCGCGCCATGAACGTGAATGTGTGTGGTAGCCGTCGTACAACGACGGCTACCACCACATGCCGATTTGACTGGGAGCCTGCGTGCGGATCAGCCGAGGGCCTTCTCGACCTCTTTGGTGAAGGAGCCCTTGGGACGTGAGCCGGAGAACTGGTGCACGTCCCGCCGCGCACGACGGCGAACGTTGGGATGGAGCTGACGCCGTAGGAACAGGGCGGTGGCCGGGTTGGCGTCGACGTCGATCTTGACGAACTGGCGCGCTCGCCGAATTCGCTGCGACCCTCGTCGATAACCGGCGCCATCTGACGGCACGGGCCGCACCATTCCGCCCAGAAGTCGATGACGACGGGCACGTCCGACTTTCAGAACCTCCGAGTCGAAGGTGGCATCGGTGACGGCAAGAGCGTTGGACATGGGTTCTCCTTCGGAAAAAGTCAGCTGGATCAGGCGGTGAGAGTGGCGAGGTAATGCTCGGCATCCAGTGCTGCGCGCAACTGGAGCCGGCTGCGGTGATCGCCTGCTGGTAGTGCGGATCGGCGACATCACCGCATGCGAAGACGCCGGGGATCGCGGTCTGCTGCGACGGTGCCTGGACGGTGATGTAACCGGCGTCGTCGAGCTCGAGGGCATCGGCCACCAGCTCAGATCGAGGAATCTGCCCGATGGCTACGAATAGTCCCGCAGCAGGGATGTCCCGCCGCTCGCCGGTGTTCACGATCCTCCAGGGTCGCCGACGTCAGAGCCTCCTGCCCATTGAGAGCGACAACCCTGGAATTCCAGGCGAAATCGATCTTAGGGTCATCGTGGGCGCGCTTTGGCCATGACGGCACTGGCGCGCAGCTCGTCACGTCGGTACGACGTGACCGAGGAGCCGAATCGGGACAGGGAAGAGGGCCTCCTCCATGGCGGGAGTCTCCGCCGCCGACGACCACGATCGGCTGATCCTCGAAGAAGAAGCCGTCGCAGGTGGCGCGATAGGACACCCGTGGCCGGAGAGCCGTCCTCGTCCTCCAGGCCCAGTTTGCGGTACTCGGAACCGGTCGAGATGATCACTGCCCGGGCCTCGTAGACGGCGTCGTCGGTGGTGATCCGCTTGACGTCACCGGTGAGCTCGAGGGCCGTGACGTCCTCACCGCGGACATCGGCTCCGAAACGCTCGGCCTCCTCGCATCTGGGTCATGAGCTGCGGCCCCATGATCCCGTCGATGAAGCCGGGTGGTTCTCGACCTCGGTGGTGTTCATGAGCGCGCCCCCGGCGGTCACGGAGCCCGCGAGGACCACCGGGCTCAGCTGGGCCCGTGCCGCATAGATCGCGGCGGTGTAGCCGGCTGGGCCGGAACCGACGATGACGACGTCGTGGATCATGACTCTCCTGACCGAGAAGTGGGCGTAGTGGGCTCGCAGGAGGCGAGCAGCAGCAAATCTATAGAACAGCCGATAAAAATCGGATGTTCCCTAAGATTCGCTTATTTGAAAGTGATCTCAGACACGGTCACCTTGGACTCACCGTCCGGGGCCGTCGGCTGATCAGTCACCCATATGACGATCGACTGAGTCTTCGTCGGTGAGAAGGTGAAGCTCGTCGTTCCCGACGTGAAGGCCCCCTCGGCCAGCACCGTTCCGCCGGTCGGGTCCTCCGGACTCGTGGCCCGGACCTGGACATTACCGCCCTGACCCGTGCCCTGATGTCAATCACCGGACACCTCGGACGTCTTGTCCAGGGTCACGGCAATTCCCGTACCGCTCTTCAGATTGGCGAACTTGGGGCCCCTGTAGAACTCGCGACTCCCAGGTCGTGGCGGGGTTCCCATCAACAGTCTTGCCCTCGTTCTCGGGATGGTCGCCCTGGCTCCCGCCCTGATCCACGGCCTTCGCGCTGGTGATCGTAATGGGCTCAGCGGTGGGCTCGGTGGTTTCCGACGGCGTCTGCTGAGTATCGTGCGCGGCCGTTGAGGGCACCGTGCTGGCGGCGGGCACATCCGGCTCGGTGAACGGCAGGTCGAACAGGCCGAGCACGCTGTTCACTGCGAAGATGGCCCCCACCAACATGACGACGAGCATGCCGCTGATGATCGCCATGGTGGTCCGCGACACAGAGCGCTCGACCTCGTCGTCGCCGTCAGGGATCACCACTGACCTGCAGCGCCTCCTCTGTGTTGACCGGGTTGACCGGCGGAGCTGTCGACTGCGCGGCCAGAGGGACCGAGGGCGGCTGGAAGGCGGGTGCTGTGCTTGTCGTGTTCGCTGTGTTGCCGACCAGCGGGCTCCCTGTGCGGCGGTCGGCGATCCGCCGGCCTCCGGCGGTGCGATACCGGTTGGCGGTCCGGCAGCAGTTCGGGGCTCGGCCGCGGCCGGCGCGAAGCTCCGGGGGACGGCGTCGGTCTGCGGCTCGGCGGGAACAGGGTCGGCCACCACGGCAGCCGGCTCCTGACGCGTCGCAGCTGCTCGACGCAGACGCGAGAGCACTCCCTTCAGCGCAGGCTCAGAGGCTCCGTTGTTGGTGCTGTCGGTCGACGATGATGGCGACGCTGATGCCGCTGATGTTGTCAGAAGTCCCTGAAGCCGCTGGAGTCCGCTGAAGCCATGGCCTCCGCAGTCACCTGTGGCAGGAGTGAGGCGTCCCACGAGCCGAGGGCTTGAGCGATCTGGGAGGCGGACATCGGCTCCTCGTCGGACCAGGTGCGAGCCACCAGCTCGTCGAGATCGGCGTCGTCGGCACCCATGGTCGTCGCCAGCATGGAGGGCGCAACCGGTGCTCCGTCGGACGTCGTCGGCGCTGAGGGAAGGCCCGCTCGCTTGCCCGGCCAGCGCTTCGTCAGACCGTGCAGTAGAGCAGCTCGACCAGCGCGCGGGCGTCAACACGATCGGCCTCCAGCGGGTCCTCGTTGGAAGCGGCCTGAGAGTCCAGCCCGAGGATCGCGGCCTCGACGCCGATTCCGGTGACCTGAACAGTGCCGTCGGAGCGCAGTCGTCGGACTCCGGAGACAGGTTCAGGTGGTGCAGGCCCCGACGGGAGCACGCATCCAGCGCCTGGGCGACCTCCCGACGATGGCGCGAACCTGCGGCATTCAACCCCTGGCCGACCAGGGCCGACAGGGGGCGGCCGTCGGCGGGCTCGGTGACGACGAAGGCCGGGTGATGCGTCTCGACGTCGAGAACCCTTTGGATCCGCCGATCCTCGACAAGGACTGCACGACTGGCCGATTCAGGACCTCGGCACGATGAGGGGTGGCGTCGGTGAGCATGAGGATCGTCACCGTGCGATCCAGGATCGTATCTCGTCCAACATGCCGGACTACTCGTGGGAGTGTTGCGGGCAGGGTAGCGGCCAGGGCGTAGCGCCCTGTGCCGATCGGCGTTGCGTCGGTCATGATGCTCCCTCCTCCCGTGCCAAGGAGTCCCAGTGCATGTGGAGCGAGTGTACCGGGCGTGAGTGCCCGTACGGAGGCTGCCTGAGCGGCCAGATCCGCAAACGTGGGGGGTGGCGCCGGAATAGCAGGCGGTGGGGCTGGTGCCGGTCGTGGTGCGTCCACGGCGCGCAGCATCGGTCTGTATGTCGGCGGGTATGACGGCGGAAGCTCGGTGCCCGCCCGGTCGGCGGAGGTCGGTGCCAGGAGGTGGGCCAGATGCAGGACCGCCTCGCCTGCACGACCCGGCAGGAGCCGTCCGATCTTGGCCACGATGCGTGACGGTGGGACGAAGAGCACACCGAGCTCCTCGACACGCAGCAGGCGCGCGGCCGCGAGGTAGGTCGCCGTCATGAGGAGGGCGGCCACGATGACGGTCAGCATGGCGTCCGTCGGCCTCGACCCGGTCAGGGAGCCGTCGGCCGGCCCCAGCAGGGCCCCGCACGCCCAGCCCGACAAGCACTGCGGGGATGGCCGCTACCGCCAGGCGGGCGTAGGTGGCGATGACGCGGGGGCCGTCGAGGTCGGGCAGGTGCCGCCTGATCAGTGGGATCACGGCCACCGAGCCGCCCACCTGGCTGAGCATCGAGCCCGCTGCCGCCCAGGTCATCCAGTGGTTGGCCGGTGTCGCCAGGTAGGCGACCAGGCAGACGATGGCGGGAACGATGCCGACCACGGAGTCGGCTATGAGCAGCCCGCTTCGTATCCGCGTAGGCCAGCATGACGCGCTGCGTGGTGAACCAGATGCCCTGGAAGATGATGCCTATCGCCAGGACCGTCAGGATCGGTCCTGCGGCCGTGGCCTCGGCCAGGGACAACGAGGGACGAAGAGTTGGAGTGAGGGCGTGGCCAGGGGTCCCGATGCCCGCGGCGAACAGGATGGTGAACACCGCGAGCGCTGCGCAGGCCCAATGACAGGTCGTCTCGCACTCCTCCGCGGTCGCGCGGCGGCGCTTCTCACTCATGCGTGTGAACAGGGCGGTGATGATGGAGGTCGTCACCAGAGACTGCGGCAGCATGTAGACCAGCTGGGTGTTGTCGTACAGCGTCTTGGAGGGCACGATCTGGTCGGCGTACTGCGCCGACTCCGCCGCGGTGACCGCCTGGGAACCCAGGTTCGCCGTCGCTATGTCACCCAGGTGAGACCATGGCCGTTCCCAGCAGCGCCCACAGCGCCACCTTCGACATGGTTCCCAGGCCCATGCGCGCACGCCCCACACGAAGCGCGGGTGGAAGCCTGAACGCACCAGGGGGATGTAAAGGGGATCAGGGCCTGAATGGCGATGCCCGCCGTCGTCGTGGCCCCGACCAGAGCGATACGGCCCGCATTCCAGATGCCCGGATCCTGACCGGACGCGTAGTGCCCGTAGATGTGCAGGTAGGCCATGATCGAGGCGATCGAGATGATGTTGTTGAGAACCGGGGACCACATATACGGCCCGAAACTCGACCGCGCATTGAGAACCTGCCCCCATAGGGCGTACAGGCCGTAGAAGAAGATCTGCGGCATGCACCAGAAGGCGAAGGCGAAGGCCAGCGGCTGCCACCGATCCAGACCCGAGGCGTGAGACATGATGACCAGTGGCGCGCACACCGTGAGTACGGCCGACACCGTGGCCATGGCGACGGAGGCCGCCGTCAGCAGACGGTTGACGAGCTCGCCGTTGCGCTGGCGCAGCGCCTGCACGATCTGCGGGACCAGGATCGCATTGAGTACGCCGCCGATCACCAGGTTGTACAGCTGGGTGGGCAGGTTGTTCGCGATGTTGAACGCCTCGGCGGCGCCCGAGGCCGTCGCCCCCTAGGGCGGCTATCAGCAGGGCGTTGCGCACCAGTCCCAGCAGGCGGCTGGCCAGCGTGCCGGCCGCCATCACGGCGCTCGAACGGGCGATCGATGAGCCGTTGTCCTTGTTGCTCATGTCTTCTCCTCGACGCGTTGGGGGCGCTGCCGTGCGCCGCCCGCGACGCACGGTTCGACACAATGCCGCCGACGAGCAGGACGACAAGTCCGGCCCCCAACACTTGGGTGCCCCTGGACTCCCAGTCGGCGTGCACGCGCATATGGATGGTCTGCGGCGCCCCGACGGCGGTGCCGTCAGCGGCCAGCAGCATGATGGTCAGGTTGACGTCTCCACTGCCCACCGCTTTGACCGGCACGGTGGCGGTCGTCTGACCGGACGCCGGTACGGTCAGCGTAATGTCCTCAACAGTCTGCAGTCGCGCCGAGCCGGACAGCAGGCGCACCACGACGGTGGCGTCCTGATCCAGGGACGAGGTGATGCGTACCGGCAGGTTGGCCTCGGAGGCGATCAGATTGATCGTTCGCGACGGTACGGCCGTGAGCTTTGGAGGTCACGGCCGTACCGCGCCTGCGAGCCGAGTCCGTCATGACCGTGCGTCTTTCCGGGTCTGATCGCCATACGGCCGATGCGGTGCGCACCACGACCTCGGAGGCCGAGCCGATCGCCGCCTGAGGATCGGGCAGGATCGAGGTCACCGAGGTCAGGTAGTCCCAGGTCGCGCGGGCTGCCGCGAGGTCGGTCGCCAGACCTCCTGATCGCCGATCACCTGGTCCGGAATGTCGGCGCGATGCGTCTTCGCGGCGTCGTCCTGCTGGGCGCCGGCCTCGGTGGACAGCGCCTGCAGGTTCTGAGGCGTGGTCCAGGAGGCTTCTCGCAGCGCCTTCAGACGCGTGTCGAGCGTCTTCGGGTCGATGCCCGCCGCATCGGCCCGATCGAGGGTGATCACGATGGAGCGACTGATCGCGGGGCCTGACGGGTGATGATCGCCGTCTCGCCGCGCAGAAGCTGGATGGTATCGAGGTTGGACAGATCGGTGGAGGACTCGTCGGTCGTCAGGGTGCCGCCGAGCGTGTCGGACAGGTTCTTGTCGGGCGTCAGAACCGTGCGTGAGCCCACGCTCGTCACCTCGGAGGGCGTATATGTCAGATCCTCCTCCACCGGCAGATCTCCGGGGTGGTGACGATCGTCTGCGTCGAGTCGGGCAGTGCGGACAGCGTTGCGGCGTCCAGGCTGCCGGCCAGCCAGGTGAGCGACGTGGGAGCGCCGACCTCTGCGGTCCGGGACGCCTCGGCGCGTTTCTGGACGTCCGCGAGCAGGTCGGTCTCCTCCTGGTGAGTCAGGGCGGCGACGTCGGCATCCGCCCAGGGCAGGGCCACGACATCACCGGCATCGAGCGCCTCGAGCAGCGCCTTGGTCAGGGGCCTGACCGGGAAGCGTCTTTCCGGGTTGTGAACCGGGGGCGGTTGGGGAGGCCGTGGCGGATGGCATTGATGGCGTAGACGGTGCAGACGGCGCGGACGGCCCTGTGGGTGAGGGGCCCGTCGCAGGAGCCGAGGGCGTCGAGGACGACGTCGCCGCAGGGCTCTCTTCGCCGGCTGCCGAGGGGCTTTGCCGAGGGCTCGGGCGACGGTTTGGCGGCGGCCAGCGTGTCCTCATTCACCCCGAGGGCGTCGAGCAGTGCCGGATCCACCGCCAGAACGACGCCGTCTCCGGCCAATGACAGCGGGAGGCGATCGCTGCGCAGGTCCGCCAGCGCAGCATCCGTGGGCGGCTCGGCACCCTGTGGTCAGGAGCTCCAGGTCGTCGGCCGAGGCAGTCACCGGGACCAGCGCCGTCACGCGCGATCGACTGGCCGCCCCGCCCGCGTCCCTACGAGGAGCGTGCGGTCCTGGGCGACAGCGGAACGCCCTTGGAAGACCGATACCTCCACACCGCGCGGACCCCACTGGGCCTCCTCGTCGAGGGGAAGATCGTCTGCATTGATGGTCAATGAGAAGGGCTTCACCTCGCCGGGGGTGATGCTCTCGCCGAAATCGCCGGAATAGACCTCGCGCATGGCGGAGTCCCTGCTCGGCCGCCAGCCACGACCCATACCCGTGACGGCCATCTCTGTGGAGTCCCTGCATCTGGGCGGTGAGGGAGAGCCCCTCCAGGGCTTTGTCGGTGCCGTTGGCGATGGTGCCGGAGATGGTGAGATCCTGCCCGGCGGTGATGACCTCCGGGGCCAGTGAATCGACGGAGACAGTCACCTGGCCGTCGATCATCTGTGCTGTTGACGGTGGCGTGGTGGCAGTCTGCGCGGCGATCGGCGGTGCGGGCACCTGGGCAGTCGGCATGGCAGTCGGCATGGCGGGAACGGCAGACGCCGCCGCAGCTGCGCCGGTGCCGGGAGCAGGACCCACGAGCGCGATGGAAGCAGCCACAGCCGCTGCCAGGACGACCATCGGGTGCGCCTGGGAGCGACGGGGATGACGGCGGATTCGGATTGCGATCACCCGTCCCCTACGAGGATCTCACGCGCGGCGGCGACGATGCGCCGCTCGTTAGGGGTAGGCGAGGCGACGGGCGACGTCGTCGAGACTCACCCATTCGACCTCCTCGGCCTCGTGATCCGGATCGTTCTCCGTGGTGAGGGTCGCCGCCGATCGCCCTCGAGGAGGAAATGGTGGACGACCCTTGTAACACGATGGTCGTCACCGGCGAACCAGTAGTCAATGGTAGCCAAATGGCGCAGTACGCGCCCTGAGATGCCGGTCTCCTCGGCGATCTCGCGCACAGCCGCCTCGGCCGTCTCGGCGCCCTCCAGGTGGGCCCTTGGGAAGGCACCCATTCGAGGCGGCCTCCGCGGTTGCTGGCGCGCAATGACGGCGGTCACCGCGCGGCCCTCCCTGGACGTCGATCACGAGCCGCCGGCGCTGGTCTCTGTCGACCACCGGCAGGAAGCGCGCACTGCGCGTCGCGGCGCTGCGCCGCGCGGGGCTTGCGAGTGCGGTGGGAGGGCATGAGGACACTCAGGCGGTTCAGCTGAGTGGGTGCCGTCGGGGGTCCGCGTGGCAGGCTTGGGCCAATGACTGACCCAGCCGACCCGCCCTTCCTCTGCCTCGTCCGCGTCGCCCGCCTCGCCCGCGTCTCCGTCCGTTTCGGGCTCATCCCGCGCGGTCGGGGATCCACTGCGGTCTCCCGTTCCCGCGGTCCGCGCGCTGCTCGACGAGAGCCTCGACACCTGTGGTCTGAGTCCCACGGCCCGGGAGGCCCTGCGCGCACTGCCCCTTCTCTGGCGGCGCTCGGGCATGCCTTTACCCGCCGGGTATGAGCTCGCCCTCGTCGGGGGCCGCGTGACGCCTTTCTCGGCGTCGTCCCACACGATCTGGACTGCGCAACCTCTGCACGTCCCTGAGCAGACCGAGAGGATTCTGTCCGCCTGGGGCGACGCCTGCTGACATCGGCAGGGAGTTCGGCACGATCGAGGGCGCGCAAGGGCGAGACGGTCGTGGAGGCGACGACCCTATCGCACCGAGGAGTACGAGGTCGGCTCCCGCAAGCCGGTGGTGGCCTACGGGGACACGCTTGAGGGCGATCTCACTCGGCGCGACTTCACCATCAACGCTATGGCGCTGCGGTTGCCCGATCTCGAGCTCGTAGACCCGTGCGGTGGTCTCGACGACCTGCGCGCCGGGTGCTGCGGACTCCCGTGAGCGCCGTGCAGTCCTTCGACGACGACCCATTGCGCATCATGCGCGCCGCGCGTTTCTCCGCTCAGTTGAGGGTTCGACGTCGAGATGGACGTCATGACCGCCATGGAGGAGATGGCGCCGCGGCTGAAGATCGTCTCGGCCGAGCGCGTGCGCGCCGAGTTGGAGCGCCTGCTGATCTCGCCGTGGCCGCGCCGTGGACTGGAGCTCATGGTCCACACCGGGGTCGCCGACATCGTCCCTGCCCGAGCTGGCGGCCCTGGTCGAGACGGTCGATGAGCACAAGCGGCACAAGGACGTCTATGAGCACGCGCGACGGTGCTGGACCAGGCGATGGACCTGGAGACGGGCCCTGACGGGCCGGTGCCCGCGCCGGATCTCGTGCTGCGCCTGGCCGCGGTCATGCACGACGTCGGCAAGCCGGCCACGCGCCGGTTCCTTCCGGGCGGCACCGTGACCTTCCACGGTCACGACCACGTGGGCGCGCGCATGACCAGGAAGCGGCTGCGGGCGCTGCGCTTCGACAAGCAGACGATCAGGACGTCTCCCGGCTGGTCGAGCTGCATCTGCGCTTCCACGGCTACGCCGACGCCGCCTGGTCGGACTCGGCGGTGCGGCGGTACGTGGCCGACGCCGGGCCGTTGCTGGAGCGTCTTCACCGGCTCACCCGCGCGGACGTCACCACCCGCAACAAGCGCAAGGCCCGCATGCTCGATGCCGCCTACGACGACCTTGAGGACCGGATCGCGGCGCTGCGCGAGGCCGAGGAGCTGGCCGCCATCCGCCCGACCCTCGACGGGGCGCAGATCATGGACGAGCTCGGCGTTGAGCCGGGGCCGGTCGTGGGCGAGGCCTACCGCTTCCTCGCTCGACCTGCGCATGGAGAAGGGGCCGCTGGCGAGGAGATGGCGCGGCAGGCGCTGCGCTCCTGGTGGGCGGCGCGCTGAGCGGCCTGCGAGCGGCCTGCGGCCGCAGTGACGGTCATGGGCCGAGCAGGGCGGCGGGAACGACGGCGATTCCGTCCCTATCCCGGTAGGCGTGGCTGCCCGTGGTGATGATGACGGCATCGGCCAGGCGCTCTCAACCGCTCGCGCAACCACATCAGGTGGCGGGTATCCCCGGCGCGTGGCGAGGCGGAGGCCTTGACCTCAATGGCGATGACACGGCGGTCGAGTCCTTCGACAATGAGGTCGATCTCATGCTCGCCGCCCTTGTCGCGCAAGTGGTGGACCGCGGCGTCGCACACTGAGGCGTAGACCCGGACGCTCTGGGTGACCAGGGACTCGAAGAGGGACCAAAGCATCCGGGTGCGCCTGGGAACCTCTTTCAGAGCGACCTGGGTGGGTCTACCCACCCCGAGCAGGGGCGGCGGGCCCTGTGCGCAGAAGACGCGCTCAGGGCCGGATCGCACAGCTGGTGCTTGTCCCCCGTGGTGAGCCGTTTGAAGTCGTTCTCGGAGGGGCTCCAGCCACGCACTGGCTCCAGAACCCACATTTCTTCCAGCAGGTCGCGGTATTGACGTGTGGTGGAGGCCGCGGGCGTCGAGCCTTCCCGACCGGCGGCAGCTGCAGCGATCGAGCTGTAGGCGGCTGTCGTCGACACGCCGGCGGCGTAGGCGCGCAGCCAGTCGGTGAGGGTGCGGGTGCGTCGTGCTCGGCCGTCGGCCAGGTCGTGGCGGACGGTCTGTTCCCAGGTAGGCATCGAGCTGGGCCTCGCGGGCGATGGGCGGCAGGTCGCGAATACCCGGGAAGCCGGAGCGGAGGATCTCATCGACGTAGTGGTTCAGGCCTATCGAGGTGCTCCCCTCGACGCTGTCCGTTCCGTCCCCGGCCATCAGAGTCGCCAGCGAGACGGTGGGTGTCTCCAAAGAACGTTCGACCAGACTGAGTGGTCGCATGCGGAGGTTGACAATGCGTCCGGCTCCCAGTGTGCACGGGAGCTTGCGTCGGGGAGGCGGAGCCGGTGAGGATAAAGCGACCTGGTGGGATCGCTATCGATGGCGCGCCGCACCCTGTCCCAGATCTCTGGCAGTCGCTGCCACTCATCAAGGACCAATGGGTACCCTGAGAGACGTGGCAAAAGCGTTTTCCCAGGTGCATGAGTTGGGCGCGCTCGTCCGGGTCGTCAACAGCGATGAGGGTCTGCGCGTGTTGCGAGGCCGTCCACGTTTTGCCGACGCCGCGGGCACCCTCGATGTTCACTGCTGGAAGCCCATCGAGCAGCGCAGCAAGCCGGGCGTCGACGAGACGGGTGTACGCCGGGCTCATGCGCCGCTCATCGCGGAGCGGCCGCTCCGCATGGCTGCGGGTGGCCTTGTGATGTGCCGAGAGCATCGGTGCCGGACCCTGGACAACGAGGCACTCACAATCGTCGAGCTTAAACGCTCACTTTGGTCGGTCATACAGACTCACTTTCGTCGCCACCTGCAAGGAAGAGCTGGTGACATACAGACGAGAGTAATGTAACCCGATCATGATGCCCGCGACCCGCGCGGATCTCGCAGATCCTCCGCATACACGGAGGTTGAGGGATTCTCTTAGTCCAGCACATCAGTGAAGGGAACCGTGCCCTGAGTGATCGGGGGTCAGAATATTCTATTAGTAAAAAGGTGAGCATCGTGCCGCCAGAGTTCTCCGCAGTATTCCATGCCGTCACTGGATACAAGCCTCGTGCCTACCAGGAGCTGCTCGCCGAGCGCCTCGCTGCAGGTGACCTCCCTTCCTCTGGATGTCCCTACCGGCATGGGCAAGACCTTTGCTGTCCTGCTGGCCTGGTCTCACGCACTGACGGCCGATGCCGCTGGTGGTGGGAACCGGAAGGTCGCGCTGCGCCTTCACGTCGTCGTTGACCGCCGGGTGGTGGTCGATGACGCCCACCGGTGCGCTTGCGACCTGGCAGTAATGCTCGACGAGGCTGTTGAGGGTCCGTTGGCGGATCTCGCCTCCATCCTGCGCAGTCGCTTCGGCCTCGGCCCGGACGAGCCCGTCCTTGAGGTGCGCAGGTTGCGGGGCGGCCTGACGTCCGACCTGACCGAGCACACTCGCAATCCCGCCCGTCCCGCCGTCGTCATCGGCACTTTGGACATGGTCTGCTCCCGACTGCTCTTCCGCGGCTACCAGCTCTCCGCCAGGCGTCGCAGTATTGACGCCGCCCTGACCGGGCTCGACTCCTGGTGGGTGCTCGACGAGGCACACCTGTCCGCACAAGCGCACACCACCCTGGAGACGCTTCAGACGTATGAGTCGGCACTTGAGGACCGGTTCGGCGGTACTGTCCTGGGGCTGCGGGTCATGGCCATGAGCGCCACCCCCGATGGCAGTTCTGGAGACGTGCTCACTTGGGACGCGGCCGAGGAGGAGCGGCGGGACCCGGTGCTGGCCCGGCGTCGTCTGGCCCGGGATGCCGTGCACGTCACGCTGATCAGAACCGCAGCGAGCGGCGCCAGAGACATGGCCAAAGTCGTGACCGAGAAGGCTGCGGGGATCGTGTCGGAGCTCGGCAACGGGGACAGCCTGGTCGTCTTCTGCACCACAGTCGCCGACGCCAAGGCCGTCTGGGCCGGCCTGCGCAAACCGTGTAGGCAGGGTGATGTCTCCTGAGCTGCTCACGGTGGCATGCCGGAGCGTTTCACTCGAGCCGTCATCGACCGACTCGAGCCGTATCGCACCGGGAGCAAAAACCGGGACCAGGCCGGGCCCGTCGTCGTTGTGGCCACTTCTACTCTCGAGGTGGGAGCCGACCTGGACTTCACCCACCTTGTCACCAGTCCTGCGGTGCGGATTCCCTTGTTCAACGGCTCGGCCGTGTCAACCGCGTGGGGCGCGTCAGGACGGGTCGGTGACCATCGTCCACGCAACTGGCAAGTCTGACCCCATTCATGGGGACGCTGCCGGTGCCGTCGCCCAGCTCATTGCGGACGCGCCCGTGCTCGGGGAGGTGGTGAAGCGCCTGCGCGAGGCGAATGACCCTGCGGCGCTTCGCCGCGCCCAGCAGGTTCCGGTCGTCATCCCGCCGACTGTCCTGCGTGCTTACCTGCGCACGATTGGCTCCCGGAACGACCCGCCGGTGACGCCCTGGATCCGCGAGCTCACCGACCCGCGAGCTGAGGTCACCGTCGTCGTCCGGGATCATGCCGATCTTGTGGCCGAGGGGCCGTTCCCTGGCCGATCTCGAGGACGTTCCCCTGACCTGCGGGCCGAGGGATGGACGTTGCGGATGGCTGACATGCGCGATGCGATTCGGGAGGCCCTCAAGACGGCTCCGGTCATTGTCCCCGACCCGGTTCGCGACGAGCCGCCCCGGTGCTGACGGAAGCACGAGATGCGGAGGCCGTGCACCCCGGCGCTGTTCTGGTCATCGACCCACGTGCGGCTGAGAGCGTGCTCGGGACCGACGGCGCTGGAAGGACCTGTCCGACCGCCTGCTCATGCCGGGTGCGGACCTTGAGGAACTGCGCGAGAAGGTGGAGGCCGAGGCCTCATGCGGGCGGGAGGGTGCAGAGGCGCCGCACGTCCTCCTCACCGACCTCGGTGGAGAGGACGACGCCGAGGGCTGACGCGTGCCGACACCTGCGTGAGTTGATCGAAGAGGTCGCTGCCCCTGAGGGTTGGGTGCTGACCGCCGACGTCCTGGGCGAGGACTCCGATCGTCCTGGCTGTGCTCAGCTTCGCCCGTCCGGCGAAAGAGGAGTCCCTTCGTGCTGTCCCGCTGAGGAGCACAACCGCGGTGTCGGCGAGTGCGCGCAGCGTGGGCTCGCGTCATCGGCTTGCCCGAGGACGTGGTGGGCGACATTACTGCGGCGGTGCCTATCACGATGCCGGCAAGGCGGAGCTCAGTGCTTTCCAGGCCGCTTGCGGATGAACGAGGAAGACGGTTAGCTCACCTTTGCGGAAGAGGGCGAAGACGGCGAAGAGGACACGGGATTGGTGAGGCCGTTGGCCAAGTCCGCGCTGCCCCGGCGGCTGTGGCGGCGCTCGACCATGCTGGCCGGTGTTCCCTGGGGTTGGCGGCACGAGGCGGCCTCGGCCCGGGTGCTTGACGAGGCGGTTGCCGCCGGTGTCCTGCAGCCCCTCATGACCACGAGCTGGTGCGCTATCTCGTCCTCGCTCACCACGGCTTCTATCGGGGCCGGGCCTGTTTGCCTGCAGAACGACGGCGTGAGCGAGCCGTACCTGGATCCCGCCTCTTCTCGGTGGGCCGCGCAGATCGACTCCTTCCATCGGCTTAACAGGCGCTGCGGACCCTACGGGCTGGCGATCTGCGGAGGCGGTCCTGAGACTGGCTCGACTGGGAGGTCTCCCGAAAGGAGCAGGAAGACCATGAGCGAGATGACTGAAGATGACTGAGGTGAGTGAGATGCCCGCGCCGGCTGAGCGGCCGAGCGACTACCAGTACCGGCTCGTGGCCCTGTCTGGGCACCGGCCCGCCCACGTTCTGAGCTCGCTGGGGCCTGACCTCTTCTCACCGGAGCCGCACTCCATTTCGAGGGCGACTGGCGGTGCCGGTGCTCACCTGGGCTGGTGACGCAGACGCTCTGGCGCAGGCCGCCGCGAAGGCCTTGGTCGCTGGCACGTGGGATCTGGAGAACCGCCTCTTCAGGGGGTCAAGACGACGACGCCGAGCCGGACGGTCGCCAACGCGCTGTCCCGAGCTGCTTGGGAGGCGAGCCGGACGCGGCGGGCCTATTGCGAATAATGTCGTCCAGACCTATGACCCGTCAGCGTCGAAATCCGCCAAAAAGAAAGAAACGGATATTCAGGTGTGCTCCGCGGCGCTCACGCTGCTCAGCGGGAAGAGCTCACACCGCCAAGTCCGTGCATGACACCTGGTCCCTGCTCGGCGCGGGCGCACCTGAGGTCGCCCGCGCCACTGCTGCAGTTGAGATCGTCCGACTGCTCGATGGACGCCTGGCCGTGGCCGAGGCCAGCCGGGGCTGCGGTTCTCCGCCAGTCAGCCCACTCCACGGCTCACGAGTGGCTCGGAGAAATGCGATGTTCATCCGCTCATCGACCCTGCTGGCCTTCTGTGGACAGCTTCTCCTTCAGCCCGCACAGCGACCGGTGTCGTCGGGTCCGCGAAAGGTGTTCACCTGGGTACTCAATCCCGTGCCCCTGACCATCACCATGATCCTGACCTTCATGAGTCGCCGCCGGACCACCTGCCCTGGCCGAGATGGAGCTCGGCGATCCAGTCCACCGAGGGAACCGCCAGGATCACCTTCCTGGCTCCCGCGAAGGAAGAAACCCGCCGCTGCAGTTCAGGGAGGATCCCGTGCCCTGACCAGACTGTCTCCCTCGCCTCTAGCCCAGGCCCCTGCTGTCCCTGGGCGGACCCGACGGTATCCATCGTCTTGCCATGTCCTTCCTTCCGGACCTGGCGGGCGCTTCCCGGGCCGCCCGAGCCGACCTCGGCGTCCTCTACCGTTTCGGCACCGCCCACCGACGTCGGTGGGCGCAGCGGGCATGCTGCGATCCGGTTCCGCGCCCCCTTCGATATCGACGGCGCCGAGCACTGAGGCGCCGGACGCCTCGCCGTCGGACAGCGCTCACCGTGCGGGTCGTGGCCGAGAAGCGCCACCAGGACTCTGAGGGCCGCAGTCGCTCCCTCGTCCTGTCTTCGACGAGGAGGCCAAGCCTGGGCCCGGGGTCTGCTGGCCCGTCGCGGTATCGAGGGCCGACGCCGTCGTCGTGTCCGGAGCGGTGGAGGTGGGGTCGCCCGGGGAACGGCCCCGTTCACAGCGCACTCGACGCACTGAGGGCGGCCGGAGGGCTGATCCGCCCAGGGGACGGTCCTTCACGGTGCGGGACCTCACCGCCACCATCACCGGTCTCGCCGAGGGCTGCGACGCCTACACCCGTGGGATCGGGCGCGGGAAGGCCTTCGGCTGCGGCATGCCGATCGTCCCTGTGAGCGTGCTCGCCCGCTTAATGCCCACCTGCTCGATCTTCTCCCGCTCACCACACCATTCCGGACCTCATCGAAGGAGCCCATTCATGACCACCGCATCGGAATTTCACAGCCAGCTCGTCGATCTCGCCTCCGATCCTGCGGTCGCGGGTCTGTCCCTCACAGGGGGCTATGAGTCCCTCACTGGGCCGACCGTCACCCCACCCGCCGGGACGATCCGGCAGGACGGGCGGGTCGTCGGCATCTTCATCACCGCCGATGGGGCGCAGGCCGCCACTATCGACTCCTGGGGCTCGGTGTCCTCGCGCTGCGAGGCTCTCCTGGCGGGACGGTTTGGCGACGGAACCCTCGCTGACTACTTGAATTTTCCGCTTGTGACCTTCGTGGATGAGAGTGACCAGGTGATCACCACCTCGGTCGAGCTCTCCCACCGCCAGGCCGATACGACCTGGCGGCTGGCGCGGACGAACTGCGGAAGGCCGGCGTCGATTTTGATGGAATCCAGCAGGCCACGCGTGAGAAGCCCGATAGTCTCCTGATCGGCTTCCCGACGGCAATTCCCTTCGGCTGGTGGCACTCGCAGACCAAGGCTCCCAGAAGGCGGCCGACAAGGCTCAACAAGAAGTCTTCCTCCAACGGGAAGAGCAACGAGATCGAGAAAGGGCGCGACGAGTACCTCGGCATACGTCATGAATCCTGCGGACTCCGTTCTGCGCGCCTGTTCACCGCCGAGTTCATTGCGACGGGTGTCGAGGAGCGGCGCCGCATGGCCGGTAAAGTTGATGCCCCTTTCGCCGCTGTCGATGCGAGATGCGAAGATCGGGGAAACAAGCTCGACCGTGGGGCTCGGTTCCCTTCCGCCGACCGACCTGACCGAGAAGAAGGATCGGCCCACGCCGTCGGACCTGACGTACCGCACCATTAGAGTCACGCCTTCTTCTCCGTCAGCGGCTTGCGGGCCTTTAAGTTCAATCAGCCGGAGCCGGCGCGTTCGCTCACGATGGCCCTCACGCTCCTGCTTTCTATCTTCTGCACCACCAGAACCTTCGCTGCGGGCCGGCGCGGAACTGCGTCTGCTTGAGCCCGGGCTGGAGGTGCGGTGGAGCGTCATGTGCTGCTCCGGAGCCTCTGAACCGCCCGACGTCAACGAGATAGCTGCCCTGGTACGTGAGCTCGGTGCCGAGGCCGGGTGGAAGAAGCCGGAGATGGTCCCCCATTATGGATGACTCCGCGCTGGGCAAGATCATTGCCGCCGTTGACGGCAGCACCGAGTCACTGACGGCCTTTACTGTGACGGCGCGCTTCCCGGCAGGGGAGTTTAACGCCCACGACCGCGACGGAGGACTGGAGTGGCCTCCCGCCCCGGCTGCGTTTGGCGGCTGCCTTCCTGCGGCGGCGGCGCACGAGAGCGGAAGCGGGTAGATGTCGCGAAGAGTCTTTTCCTCTTGTCGCCCCCTCAGGATCTCGGCGCCCCGTGCCGGAGTACGCCAGGTCGGTTACGGGCGGTGGGTGCCGGTCAACAATGAGATCAAGCTCGATAAGCGAGGGAGGATGACCGGTATTGTCGATGTTAATTTCGTTTTGCAGATAAGGATCTTAAGGGTTCTGAGTGCGGCATCCTGATCGAACGGGGCCCGACGACGTTGTGCGCTGGGTCTTCGGCGATGCACAAGATGTGGATGTGGAGGCGTTGAGGCGAGTCGCTCGGCGGGTGACGTACCTGGGCGGCCGACGTCTCCGGTGATCCTTGACGTGGTGGAGGGCGCCCAAGAAGCGCCGAGCTCACAGCCGGTGGATTCCTGATGAGAACGGTAGATGTGCCCCTGAGGGTGGCGACTCGGAGCTCCTGCGCGCCCTTGATGAGCGCGAGGAGCAGCGCAGGCGCAGTCGGGTCGACCGGCACTCATCCACCTCTTTGATGTGCGTCCCACTGCGAAAGATATCGGCGGGCTGGTGCTGATAACGGCGCGCAGGTGGTGGTCCAGGCACCTGGGATGTGCTCGCCGACGCGGTTCTGTATCGTTTTCCTGGGGGCGCTCGGGCGGAGTCATCTGTGGGCGCAGCTGACGCGGCGACCATTGTCGATCAGCTGCGGGCAGGTACCAGATCTGGAGTGGGTGCTGCCGCTCTTTGGGGAGGTCGGACGGCGGGCAGTGTCCGTTGCGCGGGTTTGTGCTGCGAGCGGGTTCAGCGCCGGGGTGGTCGAATTCGCCGTGCGCAGTGGGGTTGTGAGGGTGCAGCCTCGGAGTTGCGCGAGCCGGCCGCGCTGCCAAGAGTAGTTCGTGCTGCGACTGCGCCGTCGTCGGTTTGGACTTCGGTGGTGCCCGTCGAGATGGAACAGGAGGTTGTGGTCGGGCGGCTCCGGATGCTTGCAGGACCAGCTGGGCGTATGCTTTGGGCTGGGTAGGTCGTCATCTGCAGGCGCGGGGCGTCGGTTGGGCCTGATGCGTGCGAGCCGGCAGCGCTGCTCACCCTCACAGTTGTCTTCGATGAGGTTGTTGCCGGCCCAGTGGTCTTGGATGGTGTGTGCTCTGTTCCGGAGGAGGCCGGCGGGCTGGCAGTGAATGAGAAGCGGGTTATGGGAGAGTAGGCTTCTGCGGAAATTTCGCGGTTCTACAGTGTTTGCCCCGCATATGCGGGTAGAGGCGCAGCGGCGCCGTGAATCACTGCTGGAAAGTTTGCTCGCATATGCGGGGGTAGAGGTTTCATGATCCATGTGCTGCCGAGTCGGTTCTGGTTTGCCCCGCATATGCGGGGGTAGAGGGGTCCATCATTCTACCCGCAATTATCTTGTGCTGTTTGCCCCGCATATGCGGGGGTAAGGCGCTGCTGGAAAAGGCAACATTCTTAGAATCGGCCTCTAGTCAATTGTCGATAGTACCTGAGTACCTTAGCGGCGCCTGTTTTTCAGCATTACGCTCTTTTATCCCTTACTGTGCGGCCGAAAGGAGCGGAGTAAGGGGTAAAAGAGCGTAGTAGCGTGGTGGCTGCTGGGGAGCGGCGTCGGCAGGCGCCGCAGTGATGGTCATGGGCCGAGCAGGCAGCCGCCGGCGGCCCTGCATCGCCCCATGAGACGTTCCGCCTTCGCCGTCGGTACCCGATCATCGTGGCGCCATGCGCGTGTACAACTTCTCAGCCGGTCCCGCCCAGCTCCCCTACCCGTCCTCGAGCAGGCCGCCGCTGAGCTCACGGACTGGCGGGGCCTCGGCATGAGCGTGCTCGAGGTCTCCCACCGCGGCAAGGATTTCGTCGAGTGCGCCGCCGACGCCGAGGCCACTCTCCGCTCCGTCGCCGGCGTCCCGGACAACTACCGCGTCCTCTTCCTGGCCGGCGGCGCCACCGGCCAGTTCTCCACCATCCCGGCCAACCTCACCGCTCCCGGCGACCCCGCCGCCTTCCTGAACACCGGCCAGTGGTCCGCCAAGGCCATCAAGGAGGCCGGCCGCCAGGGCGTCGTCGTCAACACCCTCGCGGACGAGGCCGCCTCCTCCTACACCACCACCCCCGCCGAGGGCTCCTTCACGGTCCCCGTCGACGCCGCCTACCTCCACTACACGCCCAACGAGACCATTGGCGGCGTCGAATTCCCCACATCCCGGACGCCGGCGATGTCCCGCTGGTCGCGGACTTCTCCTCCACCTACCTCTCGCGCCCCATTGACGTCTCGCGCTACGGCGTCATCTACGGCGGCGCCCAGAAGAACCTGGGGCCGGCCGGCCTGGCCGTCGTCATCGTCCGCGAAGACCTGCTCGGTCGCGCCCGCCCCGACGTCCCCGCCATCTGGGACTGGACCGTCATGGCGGCCAAGGACCCATGCTCAACACCCCGCCGACCTTCTCCATCTACCTGCTGGGCCTCATCCTCCACTGGATCGAGGGCACCGGCGGTCTGGCGGCCATGGGCGAGCGCAACCGGGCCAAGGCCGCCCGCCTGTACGAGGCCATCGACGCCTCCGACTTCTACGCCAACCCGGTCGAGCCCCGCTCCCGCTCCTGGATGAACATTCCCTTCACCCTGGCAGATCCGTCCCTCGACGCCGACTTCCTCACCGGTGCCGCAGCGGCCGGCCTGACCAACCTCAAGGGGCACCGCAGCGTCGGCGGTATGCGCGCCTCCATCTACAACGCCATGCCCGCCGAGGGCGTCACCGCCCTCATCGACTACATGGCTCGACTTCGAGCGCACCCGCGCCTGACCCACGGCCCACACTCCGAATCCCGCACGTCAGCACACGTCAGCGAAGGACCCCATGACCACCCACAAGCAGTTCCGCGTCCAGACCCTCAACGCCATCTCGGGCGCCGGACTCTCCCGCTTCCCCGACGACCTGTACGACGTCGGCGGCTCCCTGAACGATCCCGACGCGCTCCTCGTGCGCTCGGCGAAGCTCCACGACGCGCCGATCCCCGACTCGTCCTGGCCATCGGCCGCGCCGGTGCCGGCACCAACAACATTCCCGCTCGCCGCCATGACGGAGCGGGGCATCCCCGTGTTCAACACGCCCGGCGCCAATGCCAACGCGGTCAAGGAGCTCGTGCTGGCGGGCCTGTTCATCGCCTCGCGCAACCTCATCCCCGCCGCACGCTTCGCCCACACGCTCGAGGGCGACGACGCCGCCATCGCCGAGGCCGTCGAGGCCGGCAAGAAGCGGTTCGTCGGCTTCGAGCTGCCCGGCCGCACGCTGGGCGTGGTCGGACTGGGAGCGATCGGCGTGCAGGTGGCCAATGCCGCCCTCGGCCTGGGGCTGAACGTCGTCGGCTTCGACCCGGCATCAGCGTCGAGCACGCCTGGCATCTGAGCGCCGAGGTCGAGCGGGCCGAGTCCATTGAAGAGGTCTTCCGCCGTGCCGACATCCTCACCATCCACGTGCCGCTCATCGACGCCACCCGTGGGCTGGTGAGCACGCAGCGGATCGCCCTGATGAAGGAGACCGCGGTGCTGCTCAACTTCGCGCGCGCCGAGATCGTCGACACCGACGCCGTCGTCGCCGCCCTCGACGAGGGCACCCTGGGCGGCTACGTGTGCGACTTCCCCTCCACGAAGGTCCACAAGCACCCCGAGTCATCTCCCTGCCCCACCTGGGCGCCTCCACCAAGGAGGCCGAGCGCAACTGCGCCATCATGGCTGCCGACCTCTGCGCGGCTTCCTAGAGGACGGGCAGGTCCACAACTCGGTGAACTTCCCCGAGGCGGTCAGTCGGCCCGCCAGGAGGGCACCCACCGCTTCGTCATCGTCAACCGCAACGTGCCCAACATGGTGGGGCAGGTCCTCCACCATCGTGGCCCAGCACGGACAGAACATCGCCAACCTGCTGAATAAGTCCGCGGCGAGCTGGCCGTGACCCTGGTCGACGTCGAGGGCGAGATCGAGCCCCAGGTCCCTCGACGAGCTGCGGGCGATCGACGGCGCCGTCGTCCGCTCGCGGGATCTGAGTCGGAACGCTCCGGTGCGGTTTCCCGTGCGGCGAGAGGACCTGGGACGACGACGGCGCGGGCGGAGTGCTCTGACCCCGCCCCGCGCCGTCGTGCGCTTGAAGCCGTTCAGGCGTGACGCCGTCGCCTCGGCCGGCTGCGCGGCCTCGCGTGCTTCCCGACGCGCGGGCAGGGTGACGCGCCTGAGCTTGGCCGCCCAGTTGAGTCCGAGTCCCAGGGCGAGCCAGGCCAGCAGCACCAACCAGCTCATGGTGGAGGAGGCCTGCGGGAAGTAGGAGACGTTGCGCAACAGGTCGAGCGCGCGCCCCGGGGCAGGAGCTGACCCACCTCTCCCCACGGGGAGGGCAGAAGAGGCGGGGACCGTCGCCCCGGACAGCGGGTTGCCCACCAGCAGCATGGTCACGGAGACCACCGCCATGCCGATGTTGCCGAACGCGTTCTTCGCGCCGATCATCGTGGAGGACAGCGCGGCGACCTCCAGGCCGATGATGAGCGCGTTCATCCAGTAGTCGCCCCTGCATGACGTCGAACCATCCCTGCAGGATGCCGGTGACGACCAGGCCGCCCATCACGGAGTAGACTAGGCCGAGTAGAGCTTGGCGGCGCAGCCCCGTGATGACGGTGGACAGGATGACTGCCCCGCTGATGCCGCCTATGATGAGCGGCAGCGCGGCCAGTGCGAGCCCCGTGCCCGTGGAGTCACCGCCGGCCAGCGGGGCGATATCGGTGACAGTGACGGTGACGGTGGGGATGGTGAAGCCGTCATCCGAGGTCGACGTCTGGGGCTGGGTCCCGACTGCGCCTGGGCTGCCTGCTGGCGCTGGAGCCGGCCAGCCTCGTAGCGGCGTCGGCGTCCCCCTGGGCTGCTGCGGCCTGGAGCCTCTGAGCCCACCAGGGGGCCCACCTTTCTCCTCGACGCTTGCGATCACCTGGGCGTTGGCGCTGGTCCTCCATCTGGGAGGCCATGCTCTTCATGAGGCTCGTGATCTGGGCGCTGCCCCCGGAGGCGATGAGGACCTGAGCCTGGCCGACCCTCTCGGCAGCACGATGGCGCTGACGGCGTCGCGGGTCTCGAGCGTGCTCGATGCCTGGTCTCGAGTCTCCGCGCTGCGCAGATCGAGCGCGTCGGTGTTCCCGGAGGCGGCCTGCGCGCCGTCCATCTGCTCGCTGACCTGGTCGATCTGCCCTGCGCGCCGATGACGTCGATGGGCAGATTGCGCGGCCTGGCCTTGAGGGTGGGCCAGGAGAAGGCCAGCAGCACGGTGGCGATCACGAGTGACATGGCGACGGCGATGGCGAGTGCCCGGATGGCAGGGTCCGGCCACGTGCGGGCGCGGTGGCCCCGGCGCCGGTGTCTGTGTCGGTGGTGGACATGACGTCCTCCTCGAAATCAAAAACGTAAGTTCGTTCTCTACCCGCGCAGCCAGGTTCCCCGTCAAACAGAATGTATGTTCTTGTTATCACAGGCCGTGGGTCAGCCTCAGGCGCTCCCTGGATGCCCGTACGGCTTACCCTTTGGGGTGCGGAGGAGGTGTCGAGGTGCGGCTCCATCGTTGGGGCGTCGTCGAGAAGCAGAGGACCGCGCCGAAAGTCAGCCAGGAGCACCGTGACGAGGCGGCGCGCGCAGATTCTTCGCCGCCGCCGCACGCTTCGAGCGGAAGGGTTATCAGCGCACGACGATGGCGGACATCATCCGAGTCGGGCCCGTCGGCCGGGCCATCTACGCATATTTCACGGGCAAGCAGGACATCGCGCGCGGTGGCCGAGGAGTCCTGAGCATCTGCGCGGAGACGATCATCGCCCAAGCGGACGATGGCGCCTCGGCCCGGCCGCACCGTCGCCGCCGCGGTGGACTCGGGCTGCCATGCCCCTCCCGCGCCCTGAGCTGTGGAGCCTGGCGAGTCGGGATGCCGAGGTGCGCGAACCTCGTCGGCTTTTCCTGGCGACGCGCGCCATGGCGGAGACGGCAGTGCGCGCTTGGGCGGAGCGACATCCTGAGGTCCTGCTGCGCACGGGCTCGGCCCCGCGGAGTGGGCGCGCGGTGTCGGGCCGGCCATCGGGGCTTCTGGCGGTCAGTCGCTTTCCGTCCCCTGGTCGACGGCGACATGATCACCCTGAGGCCGTCCAGCTCCTCCTGAGCGACCCGGGGCGACTAGGGCGACTGATCGCGCGGATACTGAGGGCGGTGTGGGTCGCCGCCGGTGAGGCCGAAAGTACGCAAGCCCTCAAACCTCCCCTGGGACCGCCTCAAACCTCCCCGTATATGGAATGAAGCGGTTAGAGCCCAGAACATGAGTGCTGCGATACCGATCAAGGCCGAGACGGTGGCCGCCTACACAGCTCCCCTGCAACGACTCTTCGTCGTCGAGACGCAGCCGGCGTGGGTCTCTCACCTGCGCTTGATGGGCCCGTGATGACCATGCCCGACGGCATTCACACCTTCCCGATCCACGCGCTGACGCTGTGAGCGTGCCTGTCCAGTATGGAGGTTTGGGCGGAGGTCGGATCCGCCATCGCTCGACGACGGCGTCATCGTGCGGGATCCCCTATCCGGCACCGGCGTCGTTGGTGGCTCTAAACCGCCGGGCTGGACAACCGCGCCAGCGCCCGAGCTGATGGGGAGCCCGGGGCCACGGGGAGGACCACGAGGGTCAGCCCGGGGTCTGCCGCCAGTGGCGTCGCCTCCATGAACACCTCCACATCACCCACCACCGGGTGGTGCAGCCGCAGGATGCCCGCGCGCTGGTCCATGACGTCATGGGCCTCCCACAACCTCCGGAAGTGCCCGCTTCCCGAGCACAGCTCCACGACCAGTTCGCGCAGCTCGCCGTCGTCGGGGACGCGCCCGGCCTCGGCATGCAGCGTGGCCACGATGTCACCGGCCACCTTCTCCCAGTCCGTGTAGAAGGTGCGCGCCCTCATCCAGGAAGACGAAGCGGGCGATGTTCGCGCTGGCCGCCTGGACGTCGCCGTTCTCCGAGCGTCCTGCGGCTTCAGCATGGGTCTCGTAATGGGGCGAGTACAGCCTGCGCCCGAGCTCATTGGCCCCCGCAGGTTGAGCTCGCCCGTCGCGGATGAAGGCCGGAGCCCCTCGACCGCGTCGAGCAGGTAGCGCAGGCTCGGGCGCAGTCCTGCGGAGCGGGCCGGGCGGGGTGGCGGTCTGCGCCGAGGCACCGCGGATCAGGCGCCGCAGTGGGACTGCTCGACGTCGTCGAGCTGCAGGACGCTGCCGATGGAATCGAGCACGGAGTCCGAGACGCCGCTGGCACGGCCCCGCTCCAGGCGGGTGTAGTACTCCACGCTCACCCCGGCGAGCATGGCGACCTCCTCGCGGCGCAGGCCCGGGACCCGGCGGTGTCCACCGGCCACGGCGAGCCCCGCCGCCTGGGCGGGATGCGGCGCGCCGCGTGCTCAGGAAGTTGCGCAGCTCGAGTTCTGGGGGTCCATCGCTCAACCATAGGCCTCCCGCCCGCCGTGGCCTGGAGGCGCCCTGCCGGTACTCCCTCTCAGCAGGGCCTGCCGGTCCTGCGCGCATGCTGGTGCGATGGAGCCATGACATCGACCGAGAAGAGCAGAACGACGATCGCACTCATCACCGGCGCGGGCCGCGAGGGCGGGCTCGGCCACGAGGTGGCCCGGCAGCTGGCGGCCAAGGGGCACCACGTCATCCTTACCGCCCGGGACCTGGCGCAGGTGGGGCCCCTCGCCGACGCGATCAACGCCGAGGGCCTTAGCGCCTCCGCGCTGCAACTGGACCTGACCGACGAGGACAGCGTCACCGCCGCCGTGCGCGCCGTCGCCTCCGAGCACGGCCGCCTGGACGTGCTCGTCAACAACGCGGTCATGATGGTCCCTCCGCGGTCAGCGCCGCCGGAGAAGGACATGGGGAGCTGAGTCGGGAGTTCGAGACCAACGTCGTCGGCACCTGGCGCGTCACCAAGCACTTCTTCCCGCTCCTGGAGGCCGGCGGCCATGGCCGGTCGTCAACGTCTCCAGCGGCGCCGGATCCTTCTGGGACCCCGACTACGGCCTGGTCAACTTCCCCAGGCCTGGCCATGGGGGACTTCGGCGACATGCTGATTACCGCCTACGCGATCACCAAGACCGCGCTCAACGCCCTGACCATCAAGATGGCCAAGGACTTCCGCGCCAGCCGCATCCTGGTCAACTCCGTGTGCCCGGACGTCACCGCCAGCCGCGGCCCCGGCTGGGGGCGCCCCGTCGCGGACAGCGCTCTCGGCGTGGTCTGGGCCGCCACCCTGCCCGACGACGGCCCCACCGGCCCTCTTCTTCCGCGACGGCAAGCAGCTGCCCCTGGTGAGAATCCTGCGCAGGGCCGAGAAGTGTCCAAAACGGAGGGGATCTATCCCCGGAGCGGCTGCGCCGATTCTGACGATGCAGGTCATCGCGCCATTTCCTGTGGGATGCCGGGTCGGCTGGAGCGTTGATCCCCTCCGTTTTGGACATCCCGGCCCATGCCTCCCTGGTGCGGGGCGCTTCAAAACGGGTGAGCGTCAGGTACGGCCCCCGCCCGCGAATCACGACCCATAGACGGCCGTGCGATACAGGCAAAGGCCGCGCGATGCGCTGGAACTGCCGACCAAAGAGCACCAGAGGCCAAGGGGCGTCCCACGGCCCAACCCACTGAGGCCCATTCATAGCGACACCCGCGACCGCCAGCAGGTCAAAGCCAACCGAGACCAGCCTTGCGAACAGCCCCTGATGAGTCAATGGATATCAAAACGAGTAGTACGAGCATGAGATTGGATATAGGAATGAGCAAGACAACCGGCCGGACCATTGCAGTACTGGGGGCAGGACCGGGTCTGGGCGGCGCCGTCGCCCGGAGGTTCGGTGCCGAGGGCTACAGCGTCGCCCTCATGGCGCGCCGACCGGAGCAACTCCGGCAGATGGCCGAGGAGCTCCGCGCCCAGGGCATCACCGCATCCGCCTTCCCGGTGAACCTCACCGATCTGGACGCGATGCGGGCCGCTCTGGCCGGGGCCGAGCAGCAACTCGGCCCCATCGACGTCCTCTACCCGGGGCCACCTCGGATGCGCCCCACACACCGCCCAGCCAGGTGGAGGCGGCCGACGTCGCCCGAGCCGCCATCCTGAACACCTGGGCGCCCATCGAAGCGGTTCGCGCAGTGCTGCCCGGGATGCGCGAGCGCGGCCGCGGCACCATCCTGATGGCCAATGCCGCCAGCGCGCATCGCCGCGCCCCCGGCCATGAGCGGCGCCGTCGCCCCGGCATTGGCCGCTACCCGCAACTGGCTGCAGAGCCTGCACGATGAGGTGGCCGCCGACGGCGTCTACGTGGGCGCCCTGTTCGTAGCCGCCATGATCGAGGGCAGCGCCGCCTGGGAGCAGGTGCGGCGGATGCCCGGGGCCGAGTCCTTCCCCCGGGTGAGGGCTGAGGATCTGGCGGACAGGCTGTGGGACATGGCTTCCGCCCGACGTCTTCGAGGCCGTGCTGCCTGCACCGCGAGCGTGATCGGGCGGCGGCGCAGGCGATGCCCCTGATGTCGCCCACGCGCCCGTCCTGGCCCCGGACCGATTTCGGTGCGGACTACGACCGATCTCGAGGCGGAAGTGGACCGATCTCGGTGGAAACGGACCGATCTCGCGATCTCGGCGATGGGGGCGGGCGTCGTGCGCGCCGTCACCTTCTGGGGGCGGCGACCAGGAGTCCCTGAAGTACTGGTGACGCACGTCGAGGGCGGCGCGTCGAACGGCTCCGCGGGCGACGGCGTCGCGCCCGATCGTCGATACCCCTGATCGAGGGCATATGAAGAACGAGGCGACCCAGGGCGCGAGTGAAATGCTCCAACCACAAGTCGGCGCTCGCTGTCAGATCGCCTCCCAGCACGAGGACGGCGGGGTCGACGGCGAGCGCCAGGCCGCGGCTCCGGTGGCCAGGTCGCGGGCATAGGTCCTCATGCAGGCGAGCGCCTCGGGGTCTCCGTCCCGAGCGGCTCGCACGATCCAGGCGATGCGCCTCGCGCTCGTCGTCGAGCCCGGCAGGTCCGGGTGGGCGGTCAGGTCCCGGATGGCGCGCTCCCCACCGCAGGATCTTTGAGCCCTCCGATCTCTCCCGCCGCTCCCTCCCGATCCTTCGATCACCGCGCCCCGGCTCATGATCGCTGCGCTTATGCGCTGATCGGCGAGGATGTGGACGACGTCGGTGAACCCTGACCGCCTCGCCGTGCCGGGTCTCCTCCAGCAGCGCGAGCTTGCAGCTGTTGCTGATCCGCACTGGGCACGTGAAGCTCGCCCTCAGGCGCGCCACCAGATCCACCTCGTGCCATTGGGGAAGCGGAGTCTCGAAGGGCGTGCGCCCCGAGTCGTCGACCACCCGCTGACGGCGGCGGTCAGGCGTGCACGTCCTCGGCCTTCAGCTGCGCCTGCGAGAGCGCCTCGGCGATGAGCCGGTCCAGGACTGCGAGGCGAGACGGCGGATCAAGATCGGGGTCCACGGCCTGGGAGCGCTGGGCCAGCGCCGTGCCCGCCAGGTCCGCGAGCAGGACCTCGACGTGATGCACACTGATATCCGCGCCCAGGACGACGGCGCCCTCGCTGCGGGAAACGATACCGGCGCGCCGGGCGCCCGCCGGCCGTGCCCGTGACCGCGTTGAGCGTTGCGATCCAAACCCAGCTCGCGAAGGCTGGCCAGGGCGGCGTTGACACTGGTGCGCGATAGGTCGCAGTGCTCGGCGATCTCGGTGGCGGTGGTCTCGCTGCCGTCGATGAGCCAGTGGAGGATCCGCAGGAGTTGATCTCCCGGATTCGCTCGGGACCCACTCCCATCCTGCCTGTCAACGTAGATCTCCGTCCGTGGTCGATAGGACCACGTTAACGGGTTTTCACAGAGACATGCATCAAGAGACTAATGCATGTTTTCCTTATTCGTCAAGAGCATTGACAAACTTTCGTCGGGATGCGACTTTATTCGTGGCAGAACGGTGGCGCCTCGCGGCTCCCTGTCGGTGCGGCCGACGGTGTCGAATGAATGAGGGGCGGCGGTGATCGTGATGGCTTCGACGGCCGCCCCCGCAGGCGGATTCACGTTCCAACTCCTGAGCGAGAGGGATGGGCGCGAGTATCTCGCCGTCCAGTGCCGGGCGTCTCGGCCACTCCCGCTGCGGCCCCGCCATGCCGGGGTTGGCGGACCGTGCGCCGCGGGTCATGGGGGCTTTGACCGCAACGGCCTCTTGTCCGCCATGGCCGGGATGTTGCCGATGACGGTCCGGATCGGCGGCTGCGAGGTGTCCGGGCACGGCGTCCTCGATGTCGCAGTCGATCTGCTCCACAGGGGGCGGGGCGCCGCCCCCGCACTCATCGCCCGCATCCTCGCCGACGCGCGCAAGAACGGCTCTGCGGTGTCTCTGGCCCATCCCTCCGCGCCCGCCTTGTACCGGGGACTGGGACACGAGGCCGTTGCCTCGCCTGGAGCTGCGGCGCCTGAATCGCACCGTCGTTGAGGGCGCCACCGCGGATCCGGGCGTGCGTCTGCGCGACGGCGTCATCGAGGAGGTTCTCGGCTCCCTGTCGCGCCACCTCGAAGGCGCCTGCAGTCCCGCCCCGCCCGCGGTCGAAGGCGTGCGCGACGTCGTTCTGGACCGGGACGGCCAGGCCGTCGGCATGCTGCGGCTCGAGCGGCTTGCCGGACGCGTGGTCGTGCATCTGCTGCGAGTCGCCGACGCCGGTGCGTGGGCGACGGCACTGGTCGCGCTCGGGGCCGAGGCCGCGCAGGAGGCGGGTGAGTCGTGCATTGAGGTGTGGGGCGGCGGGGACGATGACCTGGCACTCTGGCATCCCGGCCGGCTGAGGGTGCGGGAGTGCTCCATGCCGATGCTGCGGGTCGTCGATGTCGTACGGGCGCTGGAGGAGCGGGGCTGGCCCGCTGACGTCGCAGGGCGGTGGTGCTTCGACATCGCCGATCCCCTGATCCCGGCCAATACCGGGGCATGGGTTCTGGAGCTGGAGGGCGGTCGAGCCCATGTGAGCGCGAGCACGGCTCGAGGCTTCCCGGTGAGCCTGTCGCGCCCTGGCCCAGCTGGTGGCAGGGGTGCTGCCCGCCGTCGATGAAACCGTGCCGGCGGATCTGGCGCGCGCGAGCGCACTGCGCCCGTGGGCCGGGATCTCGAGTTCTGATCGCTCTTCTGAGCGCCCCTCTCGGCACCCGCGAGCAACCGCGAGTACCCGAGCGCGCGTCCGGCCCGACGTCGCTCCCCGCCGGGACCCGCGCCGAGAGCCTGCCGGTGGACTTTCCCATTCCGGTTCCGCCATTGCCCCTGGGTGGGACAGTCTTGACCCATGCGCCTGACTGCCGACCTGAGGGACCTCGCCGCGGTTCCGGCCTTCCGCACGCTGCTGGCCGTGCGCCCGTCTCCCCAAAACCGGGGACGGGATGGTCCAGGCCGGCCTGGCGACACTGTTCTTCTTCCGGCCGCAGAACATGGCCGATGCCACCGGCGTCGCCGCCGCGCTGGTCGTCATGTTGCCGCCCTTCTCGACCATCGGCCCCTTCGCCGGTCCGTTCATCGATCGCTGGCGGCGGCGTCAGACCCTTCTGGCCTGCAACCTTGTGCGGTCGGGTCTTATCGCGATGACTGCGGTATGCCTGAGCACACAGGAATCGGACCGGCCGTCTACGTCTTGGTCCTCATCATCCTGGGCGTCAACCGCTTCCCTGCTGTCCGTGCTGTCGGCGGGACTGCCGCAGATCATCCGCCATGAGCGGCTGCTGGTCGCCAACTCCATCATGCCGACCCTGGGCGGTGCGGCCACCGCTGTGGGCGTCGGCCTCGGCCTGCTTCTGCGTCTGCTGATCCCGGTCGGCATCGGTCAGGACATCGGCAGTCTCACCATTGCCGCGGGCTGTATGCGCTCGCGGCCGGAGTCGTTACCCGTCTGGGCAGGGACGAGCTCGGGCCCGAGCGGATCGACCGCCGCATGGGAATCGCCTCGGCCCTCGCGGCCACCGCAGGAGACCTGGGCAGTGCCATTCGCTACCTCGTGCGGCGCGGAACGCCCGGTTTGGCCCCTGACCACCATGGCCCTGCACCGCTTCGTGTACGGCATGGAGCTGATCACGATGATCCTCATGGCCAGGAATCTTCTCGCGCCCCCTGAGGACGCCGACGCCGGTCTGGCGGTCTTCGGCACGCTCCTGGGAGCGATGGTGGCCGGGCACGGCCTCGCCGTCGTGATCACTCCCCTGGCTCACGAGGCAGTGGCGCCGTCGACCTGGATCGTCATGTGCCTGGTCGGGGGGACCGTGGGACAGCTCGTCCTCGTGGCGACGCACGCCCTGCATGCGATGGTGGCGGGGATCCCTCGTCTTCGGCATCGGAGTGCAGGGCGCCAAGATCGCCGTGGACACGATCGTTCAGACCGATACCGCCGATGCCTATCGCGGACGGGCCTTCTCCATCTACGACGTCCTGTTCAACACCGCCGAGTGCCTGGCGGCCGGTGTCGCCGTGCTGGTGCTGCCCTCGGGCGGCTGGTCGCGAGGTGTTCAGGTGGCGCTGGTGGTCTTCGTGTGGGCGGTCGCACTGGTCTACCGCGGGCGTGTCAGGGCGCTGGGCGATCAGCCCCGCGCTGTCGGCGATCCTGTCTGAGGCTGTGTTGCAGGTTGCAGGCTGCAGGTTCCGGCCCTGGGTTCTGCCTCTGTTCTCGATCTTTCGCCACCGAGGTCGTCGCGCGCCTCGACGCCGGGGTCGGCCGGGCTGAATCGGACCGATTTTGCGGCGGGATGCGGGTATGACTGATCTTGGTGCGGGCCTGGGGCTCGGTCTGTGGGGTGTCTGTGCGTCTGGGGTGGTGCGTGTTGTCTGCGTCTGAGCATTCGAGATGGTGTCTGCGAACGCCTCATTTATTTTGTTTCTCGAGATCGGTCGTATTCCGCGTCGAGATCGGTCCAGTTCCGCGTCGAGATCGGTCCAGTTCCGCGTCGAGATCGGTCCGCTTCCGCATCGAAATCGGTTGCACTCCGCCGCGAGGTTGTGGTGTGTCAGGACATCCGAGTCAAGGTGCGTGCTTCGCGTGGTTGTCTTCGGTGTTGCACATGGGAGATCAGGGTTTCGGCGGGTGAGGGTTGGTTCTTGTTGGAATGATGGGCTTTTCCGGCGATCATGGTGCATGACGGTCGGGCTCCCATGTGCGGTGAGGGGGGTCTGCGCACATGGGAGCAGGACCGTGGCCGTTACTGACGTTGCTGTTCCGCATGATTCCGCGGTTTCTGCTGATGTGGGGAGTGCATGAGTGTGCAACCTCGACTGCCCCCGGCCGGGCGTGGGCATCAGGGCAAGGCTCTTCATGCTGAGTAATCGCGGTGACGACCGCCCCAGGCGCATGCGAGCACCGGCAGGGTCGGCCCGCAACGGTCAAACCCGACTCATACGACCCCCAGCCCCGAGACATCGCACCCCGAACCGGAACGACCGATCTCGAGCCGGAGATGGACCGATCTCGACACGGGTTGCTACCGATCTCGACGCGGGTTGCGACCGATCTCGGCGGAGAGACGCGGAAAATGACGGGTCGCCGTGCAAGACCGTGACTGTGGTGAGATGCTTCTACCCGAAGGGGCGCCGCCCCGACGCGAACCGAACGTCATCGAGTGTCGTTGTCGACATTCCCTGTCACCGGAGCACGTGTGTCCCGCATGCGCATTGATGTGCCCCGATACATTTCCATGCCTAGTCCTCGGGAGGTCGGATGGCCGTCGACATGGTCGCCGGAGCGGTGAAGAAGATCCTGACGCCGTTGTCGGCGGTACATCTGTCGAGGAGGAGCCATTGCCCGCCGAGGCGGAACTGGCGCGCTTCCTCAACGTGTCCAGACCGACCATGCGGAGGCGGTTCGGTACGCTGGCGCTGGGCGGTGTGCTCATGTGGTGCACGGCCGGGGCACATTCCTGCTGCCGCGGTTCCGCTGGAGCGAGTTGCGCTACTTGATGTACGTCTCGGCGCACGAGGGCAATGCCGTCGAGGTGGAGGCCGAGGTGCTGGGCGTCGAGGAGATGATCGAGGTGGGGGCGGTTCGTCTGGCGGTCCGCAATCGCACAGAGGACGATCTTGCCGAGATGCGGCGCTGCGTCGAGCACTACGCGGTCGCGGATCGCACCGATGACGTCCAGGCCCTGGTCGGAATCGACTACGCCTTCCACGATGTGATTCTGAGGACGGCCGGCAACCAGTTCGTCTCCTCGGCCGTTCACCCCTATCGGGATGCTCTGCTCGGGGCGAGGTTCCGAGCGACTGAATCGAGTGAGGTGCGCAGCCGTGTGATGCCCAGCACAGGGAGATCCTGGAGGCGGTCGAGAAGCAGGATGAGGACCGGGCGGTCTCTCTGATGCAGGCGCATATGGCCCAAACCCGCGAGGACATCCTGGCCGCGCGCGAACGCCGTGATGACGAGGTCTCGGAGAACCTGTAGTCGACAAAATAGACAAATACCCGGCGAGCACCCGGCAAGGACTTTGGTACGCTACTCCTCAGAGGTCTGGTCTCTACTATGGGAGTATGCCGTGATGTCCTCCGATGAACCGAAACCGTCAGAACCGTCAGGGACGGGTGCGGGCGCCACTCTGCCGACCACCCCGACGACGGCTTACACCGAGCACATGCGCGCCGAGACGCAGGAGCGGTCGGCCGTTCTGTCCGCGCCGCCGGCCTCGAGGCTCGGCGAGGGCGCCCCGTCCGAGTGGCGCGAGCGCCTCGGCGGGCTGCTCGAGAACCTGCGCTCCGAGCTGCTGGAGCTGTCCCACGACATCCACGACCATCCTGAGACCGGGTGGAACGAGCATCACGCCATGGCGGCGGTTGGGGCCCTCCTGGATCGTCACGGCATCGCGCATGACGACGGCGCTTCGGCTGGAGACCGCACTGCGCGCTGAGATCGGTGCGACCGAAATCGACGGCGACCCGATCCCCGCCGTCGCGATCCTCTGCGAGTACGACGCCCCTGCCGGGGATCGGGCACGGCTGCGGCCACAACGTCACGTGCGCCCAGGCGCTCGGCGCCTCTCGCACTGGCGGCCCTCGATCGTGAGCGCTCGACGGCGGCCTGTCGGGGCGCGTCGTCCTGCAGACGACTCCGGCGGAGGAGAACTCGACCTGCAAGGAGCTCTGGCGCACGAGGGAGCGTTCGACGGCGTCGGCGCCGCAGTCATGGCCCACTCCTACGGCTACGACCTGGCTCATCAGACCTGGCTCGGGGCCCGTCGCTCCGGGTCGTCTTCACCGGCGTGCCGGCTCACGCCTCGGCCGCCCCGTTCATGGGGCGCACATGCGCCTCGACGCCGCAGTGCTGGCGCTCAACGGCATCAGCATGCTGCGCCAGCAGCTGTCGCCGACAGATCGGGTCCACGCGATCATCGTCGATGGCGGCCAGGTCCCCAATATCGTCCCGGAGCGGGCGGAGGTCAGTGCGCGTGCGCTCCAAGTATCCGGAAACGCTCGTCGACTCTCTTCCGACGCGTGTCGGACATCTTCCATGGAGCCGGGCTCATGACCGGAGTCGGCGTTGAGATCATCGCCGATGAGCTGCCCAACGAGATGCCTGTGCGGGACAACCGGCCCTCCTGAAGTCCTGGTGCGCGCTGAGCGCGAGCGGGGGCGCGAGCCGCTGCCCTTCGGAGTGGTCACGGAGTCGGTGGCGGCGGGAACGGACTTCGGCAACGTCTCGGTGCGCATTCCGGGGATTCATCCTCTGGTGAGCGTGGGGGACGAATCGCTCATGCTGCACACCCTGGAGATGGAGGAGGCCGCCGGATCGGCCGCAGGGGACGCCGCGGTGCTCGATGGCGCCTACGGGCTGGCCGCAGTGGCTGCGGATTACCTTTGATGACGCTCGTCTGCGCGAGCAGGTTCAGGCGGATTTCGAGGCGGAGGGAGGCGTCATCGACGTGGAGGAGATGTTCCGGTCCATGTGATCTCCTCGGAGGCTGCGGTGTGTCAGGACATCTGAGACGGGGTGTGGTGATCCAGTGGGGTGGTTCCTGGGGGACTCGATGACGAGGTCGAGGTCCCCGATGCCCGCGTGCGCCGGGGCGGCGCATAAGCGGCCGGGGCGGCCGTCAGCTCGGGCTGATGTCTGCATACGCCTGGGGTGGTGGGGTGTGAACACCTGACATCTACTCACGCGAATCCCGGTGCCGGCGTGGGCCGGGGTGGCGCGCATGTTGACTCTCACGACGCGGAGGCCCGGACTGGTGCTCGCGTGTCCTGGGGTGGTGTGTGTTGCACACTCGCGTGCACTCGGCGTCGGTGGGAACCGCGGAATCATGCGGAACAGCACCGTCAGTAGCGGGCGCGGTCCTGCTCCCATGTGCAACTACCGAGGGAAAACCGCGCCCACCGACGCATCATGCTCCCTCGCGCCCGCCCCACCGCCTCGTTTGCTCGGTTGCAGAGAACAAGCGGCGACCTCCTCGCCCATTGAGACGCTCGCAAACACCTCCCCAGATGTACTGCACACGACAATCTCGGCGCGGGTTGCGACCGATCTCGAGGCGGAAGTGGGCCGATCTCGACGCGGAGTACGACCGATCTCGAGGCGGGTTGCGACCGATCTCGACGCGGGTTGCGACCGATCTCGAGCCGGAAGTGGACCGATCTCGGTGCGGAGTACGACCGATCTCGGCGTATGAGGCCCCGATCCCGGTGACTTCGCGACACCGACTTTTCCCGTGACAGACGCGACATATCTCAGTGCTCTGAGGTGTTGTATGGTACTACCAGTTCCGAATGAAGGACTCACACACACCGCCGTGCGGGAGCGCGGCAGTGCCCCGCATCTTCACCTATGAAGAAAGCAGGGAATCATGTCCGCTGTAGCCCTGACGTCACGACGAGCCGCCCCTCCTCCACCCGCCTTCACGCCGTCTCCTCGGAGGCTCCGGCCGAGAAGGCCTCTGCTGCCGCATCGCAGCCCGACATCGCGGTGGTCTCCACCGCCCTGGCGGTCCTGACCATCCTCGGCATGTTCACGGCCTCGCCGCCGTCGCCGACTCGAAGCCGGTCGTGGTCGGCTGCGCGATCGTCTCAGTGGTGGTCTCCGTGGCGACCGCATTCCAGCAGCTGCGCCGCGCAGGCGTCTGAAACCCCTGACGGTCCCTCGGCGTTCCCCAGTGATCTTCTGGGACTTCTGCGGGGACTGAGGAACCTCAGTGCGCATGCGGGTTGCCCACTAGCGCCGGGGCGGTGCCGAGGCGCTGCCCCCGTCGCGTCTGCTCAGGGCCGGGCTGGCGGTTCGCCTCGGCCGGCAGCCCGGCCCGGTCATGGACGAGGCTGTTTTCTCCCCTTGTTTCTCCTTTTCGCCTTGATATGTCGGCGATCGTGTGCGACGGCGCACCGGCCCGCCTGCACCCTTCGATGACACGATTCAAGTGAATGTGATCCGGGTCTTGCCAAGAGCGCAGCAGTGGGGTTCAATTGAGTCACCTCAGACCTCAGAGGTCTATGGACCGCAACGTCGTGGTCCGCTATGAACCCCCACACGGAAGAGCGCGGAATGAAGATCCTCGCGGTGAATGTCAACACCACTCGGACGATGACACACTCCATCGCTGAAGCGGCGCGCGCCGTTGCCCGCCCGGGCACCGAGATCATCGAGCTCACTCCGAGCTTCGGAGCGGATTCAGTCGAAGGCAACTTCGAGTCCTACATGGCGGCTGTCGGCGTCATGGATGCTGTGACGACCTACGACGGCGACTTCGACGCCGTCATCCAGGCCGGCTTCGGCGAGCACGGCAAGGAAGGGCTCATGGAGCTCCTCGACGTGCCGGTCATCGACATCACTGAAGCGGCCGCCCATATGGCGATGCTCATCGGGCACCGCTTCTCGGTGGTCACCACGCTGGACAGAACGGTTCCCGGGATTGAGGACCGTCTGCTGTGCTTCGGGCTGAGCGCGCACTGCGCCTCAGTGCGCTCCTCGGGACTCGGCGTGCTGGAGCTGGAGGACGCGGACGCCGCCCGTCGAGCGGTGATCGCACAGGCCCGTCGAGCGGTCGAAGAGGACCGCGCAGAGGTCATCGTCCTCGGATGCGGGGGCATGGCGGGCCTGGATGAGCAGCTGACCGCCGACCTGGGGGTCCCCGTCGTCGAGGGCGTCGCCGCTGCGGTCAAACTCGCCGAGGGCCCTGTCCGACCTGCACCTGAGCACCTCTAAAGTCCGCACCCTTCGCCCCTCCGCGCCCCAAGAAACTCAGCGGCTGGCCGCTGTCGGCGCACTGAACCACCCTGAACCCCGATTTCCTCACTTCCCAACCCATTTCCATCAACACCGTCGTCGCTGGAAGGACACCCGTGATCACCAGGGAATCGTCGTTGCCGTGGTGGCAACGCACTCATCAAGGACAAGCACCAGATCTCCGTGGAGAGCCAGAGCGACTCCATCATAGAGTCGTCGGAGTGCATCGCCGCACCTCGTCGATGCCGGCTACACCCCGGTCATCACCCACGGCAACGGGCCGCAGGTGGGCTTTCCTCCTGCGTCGTGCCGAGCTGGCGCTCAGCGAGCTCCCCGCACCCCCTCGACGTGCTCGCGCGGACACGCAGGCGCCACCGGTTACCTCTTCAGCAGGAACCTGCGCGGCTGTCTGGCCGACAAGGGCATCGATCGCCAGGTCGTCGCCGTCGTGACTCAGAGCCTGGTCGACCCCCGACGACCCGGCCTTCGCCGAGCCCAGCAAGCCGATCGGCTCCTTCATGAGCGAGGAGGAGGCCCGCGAGCACGAGGAGAAGGACGGCTGGGTCCTGCGAGGACTCCGGCCGCGGATGGCGGCGGGTCGTCGCCTCGCCGCAGCCCTCGACATCCTCGAGCGCCAGGTCATCGGCTCGCTGGTCGACTCCGGCTGCGTCGTCGTCGCCTGCGGCGGCGGCGGTATTCCGGTGCGTCGCGAGGGCTCCGGTTACATCGGCGTCGAGGCGGTCATCGACAAGGACTTCGCCTCCGCACTGCTCGCCAACCAGCTGGGCGTCGAGGACTTCGCCATCTGCACCGCGGTCGACGCCGTCAGCCCTCAACTACAACACCCCCGAGCAGGTCGACCCTGCACGAACTGACGATCGAGGAGGCCGAGAAGTACCTGGCCGAGGGCAGTTCGGCAAGGGCTCGATGGCGCCGAAGGTTCAGGCGGCCATCAACTTCCTCCGCAATGGCGGCCGCAGGGTCGTCATCACCTCCCTGGAGAAGCTCCGGGACGCCGTGGACGGTAAGGCCGGCACCGTCATCACCCGTTAATCCCCCAATTCCCTCACGGACCGGGCAAAGGAGCTCGGTCCTCACCCACAGGAGAACTCATGACCGCACAAACAAAAGATCAACCTCCGGCAGCCTCCGAACCTGCCGTTGATGTCGACGCCCCACCTCATCAACGACGACCCTCGCCCCGGCCAAGAGCCGGGACTGGGGATTCTTCTCCCTGTTCGCCATGTGGATGAGCGACATCCACTCCATCGGCGGCTACACCTTCGCCGCGGGACTGTTCGCCCTCGGGCTCGGCGCCGCCTACGTGTTCACCTCGCTGAGCATCGGCATCGTCATCGTCTTCCTCCTGATGAACCTGGTGGGATTCGCGGGCCAGAAGACCGGTCTCGTGCTACCCGGTGCTCGCCCGCATCACCTTCGGCACGGTCGGCTCGAACCTGCCCGCGCTGCTGCGCGGCTTCGTCGCCATCTGCTGGTACGGCATCCAGACGTGGCTGGCCTCCAGGGCCGTCATCGTGCTCGTGGCCGGCCTGTGGCCGGGCGTGGTTGAGATCGGCCAGACCCGCTTCCTCGGTGAGACACTGCTCGGCTGGACGGCATTCATCCTCATGTGGGCGCTTCAGCTGCTTCTGCTGCGCAAGGGTATGGAGACCATCCGCAAGTTCCAGGACTGGGCGGCCCGGCCGTGTGGGTCGTCATGCTCATCCTGACCGTCTACGTCCTCAAGCTCGCCGGCTGGCACATCTCCTTCAACCTCTCCACCTCCCCCTCGCAGTGGGGCACCGCGCACGCCGTCCTCGCCGGTATCTCCCTGACCGTGGCCTACTTCGCCACGCTCATGCTCAACTTCTGCGACTTCTCGCGCTTCTCCCCCACCCGCAAGGCGGTGTGGATGGCGAACCTGTGGGGCCTGCCTGTCAACTTCATCGCCTTCTCGGTGGTCTCAGTCCTCGTCACCGCCGGCTCCCTGCAGATCTACGGCGAGTACATCTTCGACCCCGTTGACCTGGTGGCCCTGCCTCGACCACCCCGATCGCCATCGTGCTCGGCGCCGTGACCTTCACCGTCGCCACCCTGGGCATCAACGTCGTGGCCAACTTCGTCTCCCCGGCCTACGACCTCGCCAACGCCTGGCCCTCGAAGATCAACTTCCAGCGCGGCGGAGTCATCTCCGCATGCATCGCACTGGTGATGACGCCGTGGAACCTGTTCAACAGCCCCTTCATCATCAACGTATTCCTCGCCGCCCTCGGCGCCGTCCTCGGGCCGCTCTTCGGCATCATCATCGCCGACTACTTCATCCTGCGCAGGCAGCAGGTCCAGGTCTCCGAGCTGTTCAAGTCCCAGGGAACGCACTCCTTCAACAACGGCTGGAACATGCGCGCCGTGTGGGCCTTCATCATCGCCTCGATCCCCTCGATCCTGGTCGCCGTCGTGCAGGTCGACTTCTGCAAGTTCCTCAGCCCCTTCTCCTGGTTCATCGGAGCCGGCCTCGGCTTCCCCATCCACCTGGCGATGTCCCGCAACGACCCCTACATCGTCAAGGCGCTGGAGCAGGCCGCGACCGTGGACCTCGACGCCGACCGCGACTCGGTCGCGCGCTGAGGCGTCCCGGACACACGTGAGGAGAACCGAACCATGACTGCTACTACCCGAACCACCTCAACCAGTCGAACCGACCAGCCCATCCATCAGCTCGTCATCCGCGCCAAGCGCGCGGTCTTCCCCGACGGGATCCGACCGGCCGTCGTCGTCGTCGATGACGAGCGCATCACCGCTCTGCTTTCGAGGACGGCGCCGCCGTGGAGGCCCTGGGAGGAGATCGTCGTGCCCGACGACCAGGTCCTCATGCCGGGGCTCGTCGATTCTCACGTGCACGTCAGCGAGCGCGGCCGCACGCCCTGGGAGGGCTACGAGAGCGCCACCCGGGCGGGCCTGGCCGGAGGCATCACCACCATCCTCGACATGCCGCTGAACTCGAGCCCGCCCACGACGACGGTCGACAACCTCGATGCCAAGGAGGAGGCCGCCCAGGGCAAGCTCTCGGTCGACGTCGGCTTCTGGGGCGGCGCCGTCCCGGGCAACATCGACCAGATGGCGCCCCTGTGGGACAAGGGCGTCTTCGGGTTCAAGTGCTCACCGCGCACTCGGGCATCGACGAGTACGGCTACCTCGGCTACGAGGGCGTCAAGGAGGTCCTCGCCGAGCTCGCCGAACTCGACGCCGTGCTCATCGTCCACGCCGAGGACTCCCGCATCCTGGCTGAGGCGCCCCAAGACATCACCGACCAGTACGCCACCTTCCTGGCCTCCCGGCCGCGTGCGGCGGAGAACACCGCCATCGAGCAGGTCCTCGCCGCCGCGCGAGAGACCGGCGCCCTGAGTGCACATCCTCCACCTGTCCTCCGCCGAGGCCCCTGCCCGCCATCCGCGCCGCCAAGCAGGAGGGCGTCAAGGTCACCGTCGAGACCTGCCCGCACTACCTCACCTTCGCCTCCGAGCTCATCCCCGACGGCGCCACCGAGTACAAGTGCTGCCCGCCGCTGCGCGAGAACGACAACCGCAAGGCCCTGTGGGAGGGGCTCTGGACGGCACCATCGACCACATCGCCTCCGACCACTCGCCGTGCACCGTGGACCCTCAAGGTCAAGGACACCGGGGACTTCGGCAAGGCCTGGGAGGCGTCGCCTCGGTTCAGCTCGGGACCGCCGGCGGTGTGGACCGCCGGCGAGGAGTTCGGCATCGAGCTGAGCGACATCGCCCGGTGGCTCGCGGCCAACCCCTGCGCGAGCTTCCGCGTCTCCGGCAAGGGATCCATCGCCGTCGGGAACGACGCCGACTTCGCCGTGGTCGCCCCGAGGAGACCTTCGTCGTCGATGTCGAGGACCTGGAGCACAAGAACAAGATCTCCCCCTACCAGGGGCGCACCTGCGCGGCGTCGTCAAGCGGACCGTGCTGCGGGGCCGGACCGTTGACCGGGACTCAAGGCCGGCCGCATCGTCCGCCGTCCCTGAACCGGGGCGCGGCACCCAGTGCGCTCAGTGAGCTCAGCAATTTCAGCGAGCTCAGCAGTCTCGTTGGGCCCAGCGATCAACCAACTTCACACATCACCCCACCATCTCGAAGGAGAGACAACCCTATGTCCGAGTACATGCGTTCGATGAAGGGCCTGGTCGACGCCGTCGACCACGTCGGCAAGGACTTCATCTCGATCACCGACATGAGCACCGACCAGCTCTACTCGCTGTTCGAGCTCGGCAAGAACCTGGAGCTGTTCAACCGCTCGAAGATCGACCTGCTCAGCGACAAGATGCTGGCGCTCATGTTCTTCCAGCCCCTCGACCCGCACCCGCATGAGCTTCCAGACCGCCATGGAGCGCCTGGGCGGCCACGTCATCGTCGAGGCCAACCCTCAAGGTCACCTCCTCGGTGGCCAGGGAGGAGCATCGAGGACACGATGCGCTGCATCTCGCAGTACGCCAACCCTCGCGGTCATCCGCCACTACGACGCTGATGAGGTGCGCGCAGCGCGCGAGGCCGCCGAGTGCCCGGTCATCAACGGCGGTTGGGGTCACTGGGAGCACCTGACCCAGGCCCTGCTCGACCTGTACACCATGTGGCGCCGCTTCGGCCCGTATCGAGGGACTCAACGTCGCCGTCGTCTCGCCGGACATGATCGAGGCCCGCACGGGTCACTCGATGGCCGCCGGCCTGGCCCGCTTCGGCGCCAACGTCACCATCTGCTCCGACTCCGACCGCCGCACCCCCCGCCGACGTCCGCGAGCGGATCCTCTCCACGGCAACGTCAACCTCAAGGAGGAGTTCGACTTCGAGCAGGACACCTTCAACGAATTCATCCGCACTCAGGACCTCATTTACCTGCCCGGCTGCTCCGCCCCCGCCGGCGCCAAGGCCGACGAGTTCAAGACCCTCATGGACCGCTACCTCGTGCGCTACGAGACCCTCGAGGAGGAGGCCGCCAAGGGCCACCAGATCTACGTGACGCACACTCTGCCGCGTCGCGCCGGCGAGATGGACCTGCGGATCGACAACACCCCTGCACCAGCTCTACTTCCGGGCCATCCTCCAGTCCGTCTCCATCCGCATGGCCCTGGTCACCGCGATCCTCGGCCTGTGACAGGCGCGCGACAACCGCGACTCGTTATCGAACATCTGAACCCCATCTGAGAAAGGACCTGCACCATGCTTGAGATCAAGGCCGGCGGCTTCACCTTCCTGGCCCGTTACGAGGAGGAGGCGGCCCCCAAGACCGTGGCCGCCTTCCGGGAGAAGCTTCTGCCGCTCGACTCCAAGATCATCCACGTCCGCTGGTCCGGCCAGGCCGGCTGGATCCCCATGGCGACCTCGACCTGGGCATCGCCCCGGAGAACGGCACCTGCTACCCGCACCCCGGCGAGCTCGTGATCTACCCCGGCGGCGTCTCCGAGACCGAGCTGCTCATGGCCTACGGTTACGTCAACTTCGCCTCGAAGGCCGGTCAGCTCGCGGGCAACCACTTCGCCACCGTCGTCGAGGGCGCTGAGAACCTCTACACCCTCGGTGAGAAGTTCCTGTGGGACGGCGCGCAGGAGATCACCTTCCGCGAGGTCTGAAGCACCACAGCTAGCACCGCGTCCCGTCCGGCGGGACGGCCCCCGGGCGGGACGCGGGGCTCCAAAGGAGGAAACCATGCTCAATGACCAGGAGCTCACTGAGCTCACGGACGTTGCGCGTCAGTGCCGGCGCGACATCGTCCGGATGACCCACAAGGCCGGCAGCGGTCACCCGGGAGGCTCGCCTCGGCCATTGACGCGCTCGTCGTCCTCTACCTTCGGCACATGCGCGTGCGTCCCCAGGAACCGCTGTGGCACGAGCGCGACATGTTCTTCCCGTCCAAGGGCACTGCACCCCGCCTACTACGCGGTCAGTGGCCGCGCGCGGCTACTTCCCCGCGAGGAGCTACTCACCTTCAGGGCCCTGGGCACCCTGGCTCCAGGGCCACCCGTCCAACACCCACCCTGCCTGGTCGACTCCTCGTCCGGATCGCTGGGCCAGGGCCTGTCGGTGGCCAACGGGGCCGCGCTCGCGGCCCGCTACGAGGGCCTGGACCCGCGCTACTACGTCATGATCGGTGACGGCGAGAGCCAGGAGGGCCAGATCTGGGAGGCGGCCATGACGGCGGCCGCCCAGGGGCCTCGACAACGTCTGCGCCATCGTCGACGTCAACGGCATCCAGCTCGACGGAACCGTCGAGTCCGTCAAGTCGCTGGGGACCTGCCGGCTCAAGCGGCGCGCCTTCGGCTGGAACGTCATCGACATCGACGGACACGACCTGCGCGCCGTGGACGACGCGCTCACCGAGGCCGCCCGCACCAAGGGCGTCCCCACCACGATCATCTCCCGCACCGTTAGGGCAAGGGCGTGTCCTTCATGGAGAACACCGCTCAGTACCACGGGCTCGCCCCCACGGACGAGGAGCTCACCACTGCTCTGGAGGAACTGCGATGACCCAGCATCTCGAGTCCCGAGAGCTCCCGCGACGGCTACGCCGAGGGGCTGGTGGAGATCGGCGCCGAGCACGACGACGTCTTCGTGCTCGACGGCGACTGCGCCAAGGCCAACTACACCACCCGCTTCCAGGAGAAGTTCCCGGACCGGTTCTTCAACCTCGGCATCGCCGAGTGCGACATCGTGGGAACCGCAGCCGGCATGGCCGCCATGGGGAAGGTGCGCTTCGCCAACGCCTACGGCAACTTCCCTGACCGGCCGCGGCTTTCGACCAGGTGCGCGTCTCGGTGGCCTACTCCGGGCGCAACGCCAAGATCGTCGGGCACAACGCCGGCACCACCGCCGCCCAGGAGGGTGCGACCCACCTGCCGCTGGAGGACGTCGCCATCATGCGCGCCCTGCCCGAGATGACCGTCATCGTGCCGTGCGACGCCGTCGAGATGCGCAAGGCCGTTCACGCCGTCCACGCCCTGGACGGGCCCGTGTACCTGCGCGTCGGCAAGCTGCCCGTCCCCGTCGTCACCGACGAGGACACGCCCTTCGAGATCGGCAAGGCGGTCCGGCTGCGCGAGGGCGACGACGTCACCCTGCTCACGACGGGCTCCATGGCCTCCGAAACCCTCGGCGCGGCCGACCTGCTGGCGGCCGAGGGCGTCAAGGCGGAGGTCCTCCACCTGCACACCATCAAGCCCCTGGACGCCGAGGCGGTCATCGCCTCGGTGACCAAGACCGGCTGCGCCGTCACCGCCGAGGAGCACTCCGTGGTGGGCGGCCTGGGCTCGGCCGTCGCGGAGCTCCTGAGCGAGCACCCGCCCGCCCCCTGGAGCGGGTCGGCACCAAGGACACCTTCGGACTGTCCGGAACCATGGACGAGCTCTTCGACTACTTCGGTCTGCGCGCCGCCAACATCGCTCAGGCGGCCCGCGCCGCCGTGGAGCGTCGCAGCTGATCGTCTAGCATCGCCCAGGCAAACCGCTGCGCGTGTCCATCACTCGCAATCCATCAGGCGTACGACTATCAGGAGAGACAGCATGAAAGACTCACTGCACGACTACATGAAGGTCGGGATCGTCCACTTCATGGCCTACCCCTTCGCCCTGAGCGGTGAGGGAGCCGGTTGCGGACTCGATCGCCGAGATCGTCGAGGACGACTTCTTCGACGCCATTGAGGTGACCCGCATCAACGACGACGCCGAGCGCCGGCGCGTGGCCGACATCCTGGCCACTTCCGGCGCCACCGTCGGCTTCGGCGGCCAGCCCCTACATCCTCAAGGGGAAGCTCAACCTCAACTCGCCCGATGAACAGGACGCGCGCACGCCATCGAGGTCCTCAAGGGAGGCATCGACCAGGCCTGCAGAGCTGGGCGCGGGCAAGTTCGGCTCTCTCCGGTCCCCAAGCCGCCGGCGGCCCAGCGGGATCAGGCCCTCGAGCTCCTGGCCGACTCGATCGTCCAGCTCGGCCGCTACGCCCGCTCCAAGGGAGACCCTGGCCCTGTCCCTGGAGACCTTCGACGACTCCACCGACAAGAAGGCCTTCATCGGCACCAACCGCCTGGCATGCGAGCTCGCCTACGAGGTGCGCAAGGCCATTCCGAACTTCGGGCTCATGGTCGACCTGTCCCACCTGCCGATGCAGGGCGAGACCTCGCGACAGGCGCTGAGGGTCACTCAGGAGTTCATCAATCACGCCCACATCGGCAACTGCGTCATCGGCGACCCTGAATCACCCCGACTACGGCGACCTCCACCCGTACTTCGGCCACCCCGAGGGCGAGAACAACGTCCCCCAGGTGCGCGAGTTCCTGCGGTGCCTGCTGGACATCGGCTACCTGCGTCCCGACGCCCCCGAGCGCAACATCGTGGCCTTCGAGGTGCAGCCGCTGGGCGGCCAGCGCAGCCGCGCGGTCATCGCGGACGCCAAGCGCGTACTGCGAGAGGCCTGGCGGACGCTGTGACCCCTGCGGGCGGGCGCGCGATAGGGGCTGCGGAAGGAGCTGATATGAGCGTTGCGGAACGCGAGAACCGCGAGGCGCACAGCCGCGAGATCGCACTGGTCGGGCTCGGTGCGATGGGCCTGCCCATGGCCCTGAACCTCCTGGCCGCCGGTCATCGGGTCACCAGCAGGTCCGGCGACGCGGGCAGAACAGCCCGATTCGCGCAGGCCGGCGGAGTGGTCGGCGCCTCCTGGGCGGAGGTCCTGGAGGGCGCCGACGTCGTCATCACCGTCCCTGCCCGACGGCGGTGTCGTTCGGGACCTGATCGATCGGCCCGACGGAGTGGCAGCACGTGCCCTCCGGCGCGCTCATGATCGACATGAGCACCACCTCGCCGCAGGACGCCCGGGCCGTCGGGGCACGGTGCGCCGAGCTGGGGATCGACTTCATCGACGCCCCCGTCTCCGGCGGCGTGACCGGGGCCGAGGCGGGGACGCTGTCGATCATGGTCGGGGCCGGGAGGCCGACCTGGAGCGGGCCCGGCCGGTGCTGGAGGCCATGGGCGCCTCGATCACGCATGTCGGTCCGCTCGGCTCCGGGCAGGTCGCCAAGGCGGCCAACCAGCTGCTGGTCGGCTCCACCCCTGACCGCCCTGGGCGAGGCCATCCTGCTCCTGGAGCGCTCGGGGGTGGACCCCGCCGTCGCCCTTGAGGCGCTCGCCGGCGGCCTGGCCGGATCGCGGATCCTGGAGGCCAAGGGCGCCAAGGTCATCGACCGCGAGTTCTCGCCGACCTTCACCACGCGACTCCACGCCAAGGACATGGCCATCGTCCGGGCCGCCGCCCAGGACGCCGGATGCGTCCTGCCCGTGGCGGATCGGGTCAACGAAGTATTCGCCGTCGCCATCGCTAACGGCCTGAACGAGCAGGACCACTCCGCCGTGGTCCGCGTCGCGGAGCTGCTCAGCGGCACACACCCCACCGATTGGAGCAAAGAACCATGACAGTCATGAGAGCAGTAGACGCCATCGTCCTCATTCTGGAGAAAGAGGGCGCCACCCAGGCCTTCGGCGTCCCGGGCGCCGCCATCAACCCCCTGTACTCCGCGATGAAGAACCACGGAGGCATCAAGCACGTGCTCGCGCGGCACGTCGAGGGCGCCTCCCATATGGCGGAGGGCTACAGCCGCACCGGTGCCGGGAACATCGGCGTGTGCCTGGGCACCTCGGGCCCTGGCGGGACCGACATGGTCACCGGCCTGTACTCCGCCTGGGCGGACTCCATCCCGATCCTGTGCATCACCGGCCAGGCGACCGTGCCGATGCTGAACAAGGGAGGAGTTCCAGGGCGTCGACATCGCCTCCGTAGCCGCTCCCGTGACGAAGATGGCCGAGACCGTCCTCGAGCCCGCCCAGATCCCCGGCACCTTCGCCAAGGCCTTCCAGCTCATGCGCTCCGGACGCCGCGGCCCGGTCCTCATCGACCTGCCCTTCGACGTCCAGGTCGCCCAGATCGACTTTTCGACATCGACTGCTACGAGCCGCTTCCCGTCGCGGTCCCCACGATGTCCCGCACCCAGGCCGAGCGCATCCTGGACATGCTGGACGCCGCCGAGCACCCGCTGCTCATCGCCGGCGGCGGCGTCATCAACGCCGACGCCGCCGGGGACCTCGTCGCTCTGGCCGAGTACCTGGATGTGCCGGTCATCTCCACCCTCATGGGCTGGGGCTCCATCCCCGACGACCACCGGCTCGCCCAGGGCATGGTCGGCATCCAGACCTCGCAGCGCTACGCCAATGCCACCTTCCTCGAGTCGGATCTGGTCATCGGCATCGGCAACCGCTGGGCCGCCCGTCACACCGGGAACCTGGACGTGTACCGCAAGGGACGCCGGTTCGTCCACGTCGATATCAGAGCCCACTCAGATCGGACGCGTCTTCGCCCCCGACCTGGGCTCCGTCTCCGACGCCGGCGCCGCACTGCGAGTGCTGCTGGAGGCCGCCGAGGAGCGCTACTCCGGCCCCCTGGAGAGGTACGGCTCCTGGGTCGAGGCGTGCAACGAGCGCAAGGGCACCCTGCTGCGCAAGACCCACTTCGACAACGTGCCGCTCAAGCCCCAGCGCGTCTACGAGGAGATGTGCCGGGCCTTCGGGCCGGAGACCCGCTACGTCACCACCATCGGCCTGTCGCAGATCGCGGCGGCGCAGATGCTGCACGTCTTCCAGCCGCGACACTGGGTCAATGCGGGGCAGGCCGGTCCGCTCGGGTGGACCATCCCCGCCGCGATCGGCGCGTGCGTGGCCGATCCGGACACTCCTGTGGTGGCGCTCTCGGGGACTACGACTTCCAGTTCCTCATCGAGGAGCTGGCGGTGGCCGCGCACTTCCGAGTCCCCTACGTCCACGTCGTCGTCAACAACGCCTACCTGGGACTGATCCGCCAGTCCCAGAGGAACTTCGACATGGACTACCAGGTCCAGCTCTCCTTCGAGAACATCAATGCTCCTGAGACCGACGGCTACGGCGTGGACCACGTCAGCGTCGTCAAGGGCCTGGGGTGCCATGCCATCCGCGTGCGCACTCCCGAGGAGCTCGGAGATGCGTTGGCGCGGGCGCGCGAGCTCGCCGAGCGCGACCGCGTGCCGGTCGTCGTCGAGGCCGTCCTCGAGCGCGTCACCAACATCTCCATGGGCGGTGCGATCGACGCCGTCACCGAGTTCGAGGAGATCGCTGAAGATCCCGCCGCCGATGCTCCGACGGCGGTCGGGCTCCCCGCTTGAGCAGGACGAGCGCCGCTGCTGCCGGCAAGCCGGCTCGACGTCGCTCAATCGCTCAACGTCGCTCGACAGGGCCCGTACGCCCCCGGTCCCGCTGATACGAGGACCCATCAGCGGGACCGGGTGGTACCGGCGGCCTTCACCGATTGCCCACCGGTGAGGGCCGCCGGGGCGGGACGCCCGCCGACTGCCGGTGAGGTCCGCCCTCGCCGATCGCGCGCCCCGGATAAGGGGCGCCCCGCGTCGTCACGGTACGGGCCGGTGACGACAGCCGACTGCTGCGACGGCGGTGGATCGCGCCTTCCGCAAGGCCCGCGCTACCTGACAATGGTGTGAGGAGATAAAGCTAGCGAAAGCACTGGACGTCGACCACGACGAATTGCGCCGTGGCGACACCGAGGGACGTCTTTTTCAACGACGACCTGGCCCCGGCGCGTGCGGACGACCGCAGCTGGAACAGCTACTCGCTGTTCTCCCTGTGGATGAACGACGCGCACAACGCCTCGAACTACACCTTCGCGGCCCGCCCTGTTCATCGGTACGGGGACGCTCATGGGCATGACGCCGCTCGCGATCGTCATCGGCGTGCTCGTCGCCACGGTGATCATCTTCGCGGCGTGTTGCGTATCTGGGCAGATGGGATATGAGACCGGCGCTCCGTACCCGGTCATCAGCAGGGTGACGTGGGGCGTGTGGGGCGCGAACTTCCCGGCGATCGTCAGGGGATCGTCGCCATCGCCCTGGTACGGCATTCAGACCTACCTGGCCTCCATCTCCCTGGAACTGCCTCATGATGCGAGTGTTCCCGGCCATGCAGACGTGGGACGCCCTCGTTCGTCGGGCTCCGACTCTCCGGCTGGCTGGCGTTCCTGATCCTGTCGGCCATTCAGCTGATCATCTGTGGCGCGGAATGGAGGCGGTCCGGCACTTCCAGGGAGCTGCCGGTCCGACCATCTGGGTCATCATGATCGGCCTGGGCCTGTGGATGCTCTCCCAGGCGGGCTGGCAGTTCCACTGGACGGTCAACGCCGACGGCGTGGTGCCGCCCATGGGCACGCAGGTTCACCAGGTGCTGGTTACCGTGGGCCTGACGGTCGGCACGCTGGCGACCCTCATGCTCAACTTCTCCGACTTCGCCCGCTACGCGCCGAGCTCGCGCCCATGGTCATGGGCAACCCTGCTCGGCCTGCCGCTGAACTGGACCGCCTTCGCCATGACGTCGGTCCTCTGCTCGGCCGCGGCGATCGAGGTCTACGGCGTCGCCATCCACGATCCGGGCGAGCTGCTGGCCCTGGTCGACAACGACATCGTCTTCTACGCGGTGAGCATCGGATTCATCGTGGCCACGATCGGGGTGAACATCGTCGCCAACTTCGTCTCCGCGGCATTCGACCTGTCCAATGTCAATCCCAAGCGGGTCTCCTTCCGCGTGGGCGGGATCGTCGCCGTCATCGCCTCCATTGTCGTCACGCCGTGGAATTCTACGGCAGCCCGACGGCCATCACCTATTTCCTGGGCTCGTTGGGGGCGCTCCTCGGACCCTTCTTCGGGATTCTCGTCATCGACTACTTCTACTTCAAGCGCGCGCGCATCGACCTGCGCGACCTGTACTCCCCGGCTCGCGACGGACGGTACTACTACCAGCGCGGGGTCAACATGAATGCGCTCATCGCCTTCATTCCAGCGGCGATCATCGCCCTGTGCATCGCGCTGATCCCGTTGCCGCTGTTCCAGACGCTGGCTCCGTTCTCCTGGTTCATCGCGGCTCCGCTCGGGTCGCTGTGCTACTGGGCGGTCATGCGCGTGCGCGGGGTCGAGGAGCGACTGGTGCCCGTGCCCGCGGACGGGACGGATGACGCAGAGGAGGCCGCATAGCGACGAACCAGTGAATGTGAACTGATCTCGACGGACATCAGTGGAGATCAGCGGAGATCTGCGGAAAGCAGTGGTGTGACTGCGGCCCGCGGGCTGGCTCCCCGGCCCGCGGGCCTCCCGTCATCAAGGGGCTCATCGTCCGGGTTCCCATCCCCGGAGGAGCACTCCTTCGCCAGAGCGACCGGGCCGGGCTCCCTAAGACCCGACTCCGTCTCGGCAGCGATCCGATCATCGGGTTCCCCAACCCTCGCGGCCCGCTCCGTCCGGCGGCTGCGCCCATGTAACCCGCCTCGCCTGGAAGCTCACCCCCATGTCTGCTGACAAGTTCCTGTGAGCGCGCGATCGTCCGGGCGATGGCGCATGATGCGCGCCGGAATGCGCCGGAGACGGATGGACAGGAGCCGACGAGTTGGTGCGGGGCGCGTGAGAGCTCTTGGCCGGGCCGGCCGTGATCGCCTTGACCCTCGCGCTGCGTGAGGGCCCAGGCTCGAGTTCGTGAGAGATGCTGTGCTCATGGAAACCGCGAACACCGCGCCGCGCCGGAGCGAGGATTCCGGTGAGTTGACGGTCGGGCAGGTCGCCGGGCTCGTCGGGGGTCAGCGTGCGCACCCTGCACCACTGGGACGAGATCGGTCTGGTGGTGCCCTCGGCGCGCTCGTGGGCCGGCTACCGGCTCTACGGGCCCGACGACGTCGCCCGGATCCACCGAGTTCTCGTCTACCGGGAGACCGGGATGCCGTTGGCCGAGGTGGCCCGGGTCCTGGACGACCCCGACGTCGATGCCACCGCACATCTGGCTCGCCAGCGCGACCTGCTCCAAGCACGCATCGCTCACCTGACCCGGATGCTCCGGGCGGTCGACACGATGATGGAGAGGAACAGCATGGGAGAGAACCTGACCCCGCAGCAGCAGGCCGAGATCCTGGGCGCCGAGTGGGACCCCGCGTGGCAGGAGGAGGCCGAGGAGCGCTGGGGCGACAGTGACGAATGGGCGCAGGCGGCCGCCCGCAAAGGCCGCCATGACCCGGCAGGACTGGGCGCGCGTCGCTGAGGAGACGGAAGCCCTCGAGATCGACCTGGCGAACGCCATGCGCGAGGGCGTGGTCCCCGGCAGCGAGCGGGCCAACGCCCTGGCCGAGCGCCATCGCACCAGCATCGACCGGTGGTTCGGCACGACCTACGCCAAGCAGGTCCTCATCGCCCGCGGTTATGTTGCCAATTCGCGCTTCACCGCCTACTACGACAAGCGCGAGTCGGGTCTGGCCGCCTGGATCAAGGAGATCATCGACGCCAATGCCGCCGCCCACGGGGTGGACCCGGCCAACGCCGTCTGGCAGTGATCCGGTGCTGATTCTGGGCTGATCCGGTGCTGATCGTGCGCTGATCCTGGGCCGGCCTCCGGCGTCGAGGTCGATCGAGGCGGACGAGGCAGACGAGATTGACATTTTTCGAACGAAGACGACGGTGTCACCGTCGATCTCGTTCGAAAATGTCGACCTCGACGCCGGAGGCCCTCATGGAGCCGGCGCGAAGTCAGCCCTGAGCCGGTCCAGGACTAGCGCGAAGTCATGTCATGGGGCAAGGCACCCCAGCGGGACCACCAGTACGCCGTCCTGTCTGCGATATGCAGTCGCAGTGCCCGTGAGCACCATGAGGAACTCGGGTTCGCCCAGCGACGTGGTGTCCACTCTGTCGGCAAGACGAAGCAGGTTGGCGGCGGCCTCGTCGATCTGACCGCTTCCCAGCTTGACCTCAATGGTGCCCACCGGCCGTCGTCCAGCGAGATGACGGCATCGGCCTCAAGGCCCTGCCGATCGCGGTAGTGGTAGAGCCTTCCGCCCAGACCTCCGGTGTAGATGCGCAGATCGCGTACGCACAGGGACTCGAAGAGGAGGCCGAAGGTCTCCGGATCCAGGAGCAGTCGTTCCGGGGTGAGCCGCAGTATGGCCGCTGCGATGGAGGGATCGGTGAAGTGGCGCGTGGGACTCGTGCGGATGGCGGTGCGCGACCGCAATGACGGGCTCCAGGCCGGAAGGTCCTCTATGACGAATGCGCGTGAGAGCAGGTCGAGGTAGGGGCCGAAGCGCGTTGACTGGAGAGTGTCTGCTCATCCTCCTGCATATCCGCTCGCAGGGTTGCTCCCTGTGGCTTGGGTGGCGATGTTGCGCGCGTAGGAGCGAAGAAGTGCTCGCATGCGCATGCTGGAACGGTTCACTGAGTCGACGCGTGAAAGATCGGAATCGATGAGGCCATTGACGTAGTTCCGCGCATATTGGATGGCGTCGGCGGGATCGGTCTCGAGTACGGCCTCAGGCCATCCGCCTCGGCAGATCGACTGGGCGAGGGCGTCGACCGTCAGGTTCGAGAGCGCAGCGATATCCGAGTCGCCGTCGAACAGGGCGTTGAGTGAGACGGCCCGGTTGGACTCCAGTGACTCGGTGAGCGACATCGTCCTCATGACGAGGCGCGTGATACGGCCGACCCCTGAGTGGGCGGGCTCGACAGCAGGTGTGGAGGACCCGGTCAGGATGAACTGACCGCGAGCATGACGCCTGTCGATGGCGAAGCGAACCGCGTCCCAGAGCTGGGGGCCATCTGCCATTCGTCTATGAGGCGCGGGGTTGTTCCCTCGAGAAGCGCTGACGGCTTGAGATCGGCGAGCCTGAGGTGAGGCGGTGCTCTGGTCCGGGTCCTGAAGGTAGATGATGCTGGACGCCGCCCGCGACCCCGTCGCGGTTTTACCGCACCACTTGGGCCCTTGGATCAGAACTGCTCCAGATGTGCGCAGGGCATCGGTGAGCTGACCGTCTGCGATACGGGGCAGGTACTCATTCAGATACTCGTTGCGGTGGTGGGTGCTCATGCCTGTTCTTACCTCAGTGGATGCCCCGAGAGTACCCGCAGTGTGAAGGTTGGCGCGATTCTAGTGTGAAGATTGACGGGTTTTTCAGTGTGACAGTTGACGCGGTTTCAGTGTGAGGTTGACGAGCCGGTGCGGTCCCTGAACGTCATGTCGTCATGGGGCCGCACCGGCTCCCTCGGGGCCTCAGGCCACCTCAGGCCAGGGAGGGCTGGAGGCCGAGCGTGCCGATCAGGTGCGCGCGATAGGCCGGCGAGGTGACCTCGTTGAGCCAGGCGCGCGCCGCGGCAGGCGCCCCTCAATGTCGAGGCGCGCGGCGACCTCCCTCGTTGTTCTCCGCCGTGTAGAAGCGGGTGAGGTCCTCAATGGCCTGGTGGGCCTGGCGGGTGTCGCGCTCGACCTTGGCGTCGACGCGCGCCGCGTACCAGTCGGAGGCAGGATGTTCTCGCGCTCGAACAGGGCGCGGAACTCCAGGCTCGACAGGGTCCACCCTGCTCGGAGCGCCCGGAGTGCATGATCTCCAGCAGCGCTTTTGAGCGGTGGCACGGCCCACTGGATGGAGCCGTCATCGATGTAGCGCTTGGCCACGACCTGATGGGTCTCGACGATGACCTCCACGGAGTCGGCGAAGACCGCCGGATCCTGCAGCTCGGGCCGCAGCATCTCCTCGGTGAACACGACATCGGGGTGCAGGAAGATGCGCCCGAAGTAGGCCGTCGCGAAGGCGGCGTTCATGCGGTAGCCCAGGCGCGAGGCCTCAATGCGGCGCCCCTCGTAGTCGAAGTCCTCCAGACGCTCCAGGTAACCGGCCTCAATGAGGGTGCGGGCGTCGCGCTCCTGCGGGGTCATGCGCGAGAAGATCTCGGGCACGAGCAGGGAGATGTCGTGCGCGACCTTGACCTTCGGGCCGATGTAGCCGGCCGAGCTCAGCCAGCCGTCGTAGCCCCCCAGGGCGTAGGACAGCAGTGCGGCGTTGAGGTCGTAGATGGGCGGCAGCGCGTTGAAGGGCGACTTGGTCAGCGCCCCCTCGCTGCCTGCGCCCGTCGTCGAGGGCGACTTGCCGGTCATGGAGGAGATGAACTCCGCATGAACAGCTCGGGCAGCTCCATGTAGTGCAGGGGGTTGTAGGCGCACAGCGCTGGTACCCCCGGCTCGGGCGGGTTGTTGCGGCGCCCGGCGGCGACGACGTCGACGCTGTGGCGCGCCGGCTCGGTCAGCGGTGTATCCCGGTACAGGTGGGAGGACAGGTCGGCCAGTGCGACCTCCTCCGGATGAGCGGTGTCCGGGCGCACCTGCAGGTAGCGCGGATTCTGGTGGGAGCCCCGTTGACCAGGCGCGGGTCGGCCGTCGAGGTCCAGTAGGTCTCCTCGCGCGGGTCGGTCGCCTCGGGGATCGCGGCCGCGCGCCGCACGAGCTCCCTGCATGGGCTCGGTGAAACAGGACAGGCCGGGGGCGTCGGCGACCATGGCGCGGGCGTCGGCGGGGGTGAGCGGCTGGAAGTTGGAGATGAACAGGCCCGTGGCCGACATGTCCTTCTCGGTCTGCTTGTCGTAGCCGCGCACGATGGCGTCGTCGGGACGCTGGAAGAGCAGGGACTCGCAGTTGGCCACGAACTTGCGCGAGACGCTCGAGCCCGCCGTGGACGGCAGGCCGCCGGGCGCGACGATCGAGGCGGTGATGTCGTCCTCGGTCTGGACCTTGGCGGCCGGGGAGAAGTCGGGGCGCAGGGACAGTAGGCGCCAGGCGCCGTCGTCCTCGAAGCCCACGCGCAGCATGTTGACCTTGATGACCTCCCCGTCCAGTCGCAGGGGTTGCCCTGCGGCCGTTGATGATGCCCACGGAAGTGGCTGCGCCAGTCCTTGCCCCAGCTGGGCTGGTAGAAGCGCTTGACGGTGAAGATGAGCTCCTTGATGTGGGCCGGGATCGACTCCAGGAAGGCGTTGTACTCATCGGTGTACATGCTCGACGGCGTCAGCAGCTTGATGACGCTCCCCAGCGAGCGGCGCTCGGAGAGGATCGAGCGGTGGTTGTCGCTCTTGTTGGCCGGGTCCACGAAGCGGTCGGCGTAGTTACCGTCCAGGATCTTCTGGACGGTGTCGAAGTCCTCCTCGACGTCGCCCACGTAGGCCTCGCCGAAGACGAAGGCGTCCAGGAGCGACTTGAGATCTCCGACTTGCCTCCGCCGGAGACGGTGGCCGGCTTGTGGGCCTGGGTGGCCCAAGGGGCGGTGCCCACCAGGTGCCACTGGGTGGCGTCGCCCTCACGGTGCTTGGCGTGGACCCGGTAGCCGTTGGGGGTGATGTACACCCGGTCGGCCAGCAGCGGGATGGAGGACGTCCGACCGTCCGGGCGGGTCCAGGTGATCGTCTGGTCGCGCATCGGTAGTGGGCGCCGCCGGGTACCAGCACCACGGCGGCGTCGGCGGCGTCGGCACTGCCAGCGGTGTTGGCAGTGTCGATGGCGGGAGCCGTCCTCGCGCACCTCGAAGCGCCCCGGGTTGCGCTCCAGGACGTGCTCGAGGGTCAGCCCCTCGGGCGTGTGGACGTCGGTGTACTCCTGGCCCAGGTTGTAGCGGGGAAGGCCAGCGCCCCGCCGGCGTGCTCCTCCTCCACACAGCCGAAGAGGTTGGCCGAGTACCCGATCTGGGTCTTGACCTCCTTCTTGCAGTAGCCGAAGTAGTTGTCGGCGATGACGGTGACGATGACGCCGCGCTCGTCGCGGGCCACCAGCTTGAAGGCCTTGCCGTCGTTGTAGAGCTCGCCCTCGTCCTTCCAGCACATGCCGTCGCGGCGCTGGCGCTCGGTGGCGTCCTCCCAGGCGGGCAGGCCGAGCTCCTTCTTGGTCAGTCGGGTCAGGTGCGGGGCCAGGATGACGCAGCCGGTGTGCCCGGTCCAGGACTCCGGAGCCAGGGAGGCGTCGTTCTCCGGCAGGTAGGGGTCCCCGCCGTTGCCGAAGATGCCCTCGACGAAGTCCAGGTTGGAGACCAGCCCGCCGGGCGCGATGAAGCGGATCTCCATGGAGCGCTCGGCGGAGAAGCCGGGCACCTCGGGAACGACGACGGGCCGCAGCAGCAGGGAGACGAAGCAGCGCGCCGGCGCCTCCTGGTTGGAGGCCCACGGCAGGGTCAGCAGGTCCTCGGGGGCGTCGACGGCGGCCGCGAGGATGCGGGCGAAGACATCGCGGGGCACGGCCTTCTTGTCGTCCGGGATGGGCAGGCCGCCCTCGGCGACGTGGAAGACGCCCGCAGTGGTGCGGCGGTCATTGCGCGGATTGTGGAGGACGCCGGAGAGCACCTTGTAGCTCTCGACGTAGTCGGAGGTGAAACTGGTGGCGTCCACCGGCAGGGGAGAGCGTGCGGGCCAGCCCCGGCTGATCCAGGACGAAGGTCTCCCCGGGCAGCTTCGGCTGGGCGGCCGCGCCGTCGAGATAGGAGTCCAGGAAGGTCTGGATGCGCCGATCCGCGGCGCACGGGCGGCTGGCCAGGCGGCGGGTCAGCTCGCGCTGACGGGCGAGGATCGGCGCCACGAGGCGATCGGTCTCGCGGTCGAAATCGGAGCGGGCGGCGTGATCCGGGACGGGCGCGCCGAGCAGCTCCAGGCGCAGCGCGATTGCTGAGTTCTCTGGAGTTCGCTGAGTCGTTGGTGGTGGCGGCAGGGGAGAATTCATAGCACCGACCCCTAGCGACGGTATGCGACACATGCTGTTCTCATTCCTCAGCAGCGGCCCTCAGCGGAGGGTCTTGAGTGCCTTGAAAGCCCTTGAAGTCCCTTGAAAGTCCTTGAAGGCCTTGCTGAAGGCCCCTAGTGAAGACCCTTGCGAGCGCCTTGATAGCCCTTGAGGGCCCTTGAGAGCGCTGCCGGCGGCTCGCAGTGGCTCGTGGGCTCGTGGTGGCTCACAGTGACGTGCTGTACACCACGGAAAGGTGGCGGGTCTCGTTGGTCACTGATTGGTCACCGATCGGTGGCCGATCAGGCGCCCGGCGGGCGGCGCGCCGGCGAGACGTCGAGGGCCCGACGGCGCTGCCGAGCCGGTTGTCGCAGGCCCCGGGTTGATGCGGAATCGCGCTGTTCGAGGCCCTCGCCGTCCATCGAGGAGGCCGGTCGGACGGTCGTCCATCGGCGGTCCGACCGGCCGCCCCATGAGCGGGGCGAGGATGCGGGTCATGGGCAGCGCTCGGGCGTCGTGCAGGTTCTTCCTGCTGTTCATGTCCGGCCGAAGCCGCCATACTTGACGACAGTCCGTGACGGCACGTGGCCGTCGTCCGCACAGAAATGAGGACCGCGTGGCAGACTCCGCTAACAAGGGCAAGCGACCGAAGGGCATGAAGCTGGCGCAGGCCGCCGGCCGCTACAGCGACCCGGCAAGCGCTCAGCCGGTTGCGGCTGTGTCCGGCGGCAGGGACGGCCGGCGGGAAGGCGGGCGGACGGCCGGCGGGCAAGCCGGGCGACTCGCGGCGCCGTCGCTGGATCAACTACCCGCGCGCGGGCAAGGGGCCGATCCGTCGGTGGATGCCCGGATGGCGTTTCGTGCTGGGGAGCTTCCTTCTCCTCATCATCACCGCGGTGGGAGCCTTCGCCGTGGCCTATTCGATGGTCAAGGTCCCCGAGCCCAGTGAATTCGCCCTGGCTCAGACGACCACGGTCTACTACAACGACGGCACCACCAAGATGGGCGAGTTCGCCGATGTGGACCGCACCATTGTGGACACGAGCACGTTGCCCGACTACGTGGGCAATGCCGTTGTCGCCAGTGAGGACCGTACGTTCTCACAGCAATAACGGCGTCGATCCCAAGGGCATTGTCCGCGCCTTCGTGAACAATATGCGCGGCGGCGACCGCCAGGGGGCCTCCACCCTCACGCAGCAGTACGTCAAGAACTACTACGTGGATACGACCTCCCTCATATTCCGGCAAGTTCAAGCAGGCCATCATGGCCATCAAGATCGACCGGGAGATGAATAAGAAGAAGATCCTGGGCTCTTATCTCAATACGGTTTATTTCGGCCGCGGGGCCTACGGCGTCGACGCCGCCTCCAACGCGTTCTTCGGACACCCGGCCTCCGGAGATGACCGTCTCCGAGGCGGCGCTGGTGGCCGGCATCCTGCCCGCGCCGAGCTCCTGGGATCCTGCCATCAGCCCCTGATCAGGCCAAGGAGAGATGGCAGCGCGTGCTCGGCTACATGCTCGAGGACGGCTACATCACCCAGGATCAGTACGACTCCGCCACCTACCCCGAGACCATCGTCTCGGAGAACACCGAGACCTATGCGGGGCCCACGGGCTATCTCCTCCAGATGGTGCGCGCGGAGCTTCAGCAGGAGGGCGAGTTCACTCGACCAGCAGATCGACACCGGCGGCCTGAACATCGTCACCACGATCAAGAAGGAGGATCAGGACGCCGCCGTCGATGCCGTCAACAATCTTCCTGAGGGCACTCGGACAGACTGCGCACGGGGCTGGTGTCGATCGATGCCACGAATGGGGAAATTCTCGCCCTGTACGGAGGCCCGGACTATCTGACCGACCAGGTCAACTCCTCGACTCAGGCCGTCGCCCAGGCGGGGAGTACCTATAAGCCCTTCGCGCTCATCGCCGGCCTGGAGGGCGGGCTGACCCTGTCCAATGGGTATGACGCCTATTCGCCGATGCAGGTGGAGGGCTCGACCTTCAATAATTTTCAGAACGCACAGTTCCCCTGGATCAACCTGATTCAGGCCACGACCGACTCGGTCAACACCGCCTATGTCCAGCTCAACCGCGATGTCGGCCCCGATGCCACCAATGAGGTCGCCAAGCGCGCCGGCTATCCGGAGGACACCGTCGGTATGGACGAGACCCTTCAGAACGTGCTCGGATCCGCTTCCCCGCACACCTTGGACATCGCCGCCTCCTATGCCACCTTCGCCTCTCAGGGCAGGCAGCGCGACGCACATATCATCTCCTCGGTGACCAATGGCGCCGGAGCGGTGTCCTATTCGCCCTCCACGGATGGGGAGAAGGCCTTCGACGAGGACGTCATGGCTGACGCCACCTACGCCATGCAGCAGGTCGTCAACTCCGGCTCGGGGAAGACCGCTCTCGCCCTGAATCGGCCCGTAGCGGCCAAGACCGGTTCGTCCAGTGACAACAAGTCCGCCCAGTTCGTCGGCTACACCCCGCAGGTCGCCACCGCGGTCACCCTCTACCAGGCCGGTGAGGACGGCACGGAGGAGTCGATCACCCCGTGGGGCGAGTACGAGGAGATCACCGGGTCAACGTATCCGGCCGATATCTTCACCGATTACATGACCACCGCCCTGAAGGATCTGCCGGTGGAGGACTTCCCGACCGCACCCCCGGCTCCTATCAGCGGGGCTCCCTCAACGGGACGCCGATGCCCGTGGATGATGACTACAACACTCCCTGAGCCCCAGCAGCCGACCGCTGCGCCCACGACCGCCCCTCAGCCCGTCGCGCCCTCGGAGGAGCCCGGTCAGCCTGAGCCCTCCCTACGGCAATGGCGATCAGCCGGATCCGGGTGTGGGGCAGCTGATACAGCCGACTCAGCAGCCGCCGATCCAAACTCAGAATCCCATTCCCAATCCCAATCCTCTTCCGCCGGACAATGGGGGTAACAACCCCCCGATCCTCCCAGGCAAGGGGAACAACAACTGGGGAACAAGAACGGACAGCAACAATAGCTGCGGCACGCATCGTGGTGCACTGCACGCCGCCCGGACGGGCTTTTCGCCTTCCGGGCGGCGCGTCGTCTCCGGTATCGTGCTGAGCCAGTCTGGCCGGCGGACATTCGACTGCCGGCTCGGCTGCACGCATCACCCTCCTGTCACGGAAATGCCGTGACCGCTTGAGTCCAGAGGAGGTGGGTACTAAGCATGCGTCATTACGAGATCATGATCATTCTCGACCCCGAGACCGACGAGCGCACCGTCGCTTCGTCGCTGGAGAAGCTGCTGCAGGTCGTCCCCAGCAACGGGGGCACGGTCGACAAGATTGATATCTGGGGCAAGCGTCGTCTCGCCTACGACATCAAGAAGAAGTCCGAGGGCTTCTACGTCGTCGTCGATATGACCACCGCGCCGGAGATCGCTCAGGAGCTCGACCGTCAGCTCGGCCTCAACGAGTCCGTCCTGCGCACCAAGCTCCTGCGCCCCGAGGCCTGAGACCCGATCGGGAACGGAGGGAAGCATGGCCGGCGAGACGACCATCACCGTCATTGGAAACCTCACCGCGGACCCCGAGCTGCGGTACACCAGTAGCGGCATCCCCGTCTGCTCGTTCAGGGTGGCCTCGACGCCGCGCGTCCGCAATCGCCAGACGGGCGAGTGGTCGGACGGCGACCCGCTCTTCTTAGGATGCGAGCTGTGGCGCGAAGCCGCTGAGAATGCGGGGGAGTCCCTCAAGAAGGGCATGCGCGTCATCGTTCAGGGCAATCTGACTCAGCGCTCCCTACCAGACCCAGTCCGGTGAGCAGCGCACCGTTTTTCGAGCTCAAGAACTGCGAAGTCGGGCCGTCCCTGTTCCGCGCCCGTGCCCAGGTCACGCGCAATGAGCGCGGTGGTGGCGGCTACGGCGGAGGCGGCGGTTACCAGGGCGGCGCCGGCGGTTACCAGGGCGGTTCTGGCAGCGGCTACAACAATGCCGGTGGCCAGGGCGGCTACAACGGCGGCGGCCAGCAGCCCACCTACAACGCTCCGGCCGGCGGGGCTCCCGGACGACCCGTGGGCCACAGGGCGGGGCGACCAGCTTCGGCGACGAGCCTCCGTTCTGACTCAGGTCTGACTCAGGATCGTTCTCGGGAGCGGGGGACCGCGGCAGGACTCCTGCTCCCCCATCGCGCAGCGCGCAGACACGCGGCGCCGCGCATCACCACATCTCGTATGAGCGCCATGAGCGCTTGAAGCAAGGAGTACCACTATGGCGAAGCCCTCAGCTTCGTAAGCCGAAGAAGAAGGTCGGCCCCGTCAAGGCCATCAAGGTCGGCGCTATTGACTACAAGGACACCGCCACGCTGCGGAAGTTCATCTCCGACCGCGGCAAGATCCGCGCTCGCCGTGTCACCGGCGTCTCCGTTCAGGACCAGCGCAAGATCGCCAAGGCCGTGAAGAACGCCCGTGAGATGGCGCTGCTGCCCCTACTCGAGCTCGGCTCGCTGACGGGAGGGGAACGCACGACCACCAAGCTCATTCTCACTCACGACGTCGCCCACCTCGGCGAGGCCGGTGAGGTCGTCGAGGTCAAGGACGGCTACGCCCGCAACTACCTCGTCCCCGCAAGCTCGCGACGCCGTGGACCAAGGGCGCCCAGCGTCAAATCGACCAGATGGCCGAGGCCCGTCGTAAGCGGGCCATCGCTCTCTCGACCAGGCCCAGACCGCTCGCGCCTGGCTGGCCGACAACGTCATCACGGTCACCGCTTCCGCCGGCGCCAATGGCCGCCTCTTCGGCGCCGTGACGACCGCCGTGCTCGCCGACGCAGTCAAGGAGGCCGGTGGCCCCTGCCATCGACCGCCGTAAGATCGAGGTCATTCCCCCGATCAAATCGACTGGTCGCCACAGTGCCTCGGTGCGTCTGCACACGACGTCGTCGCGCCTCTCGAGGTCAACGTCGTCGCCGCGCGCTGATTCCTGATGTCGAGCCCGGCTTTCGGCCGGCCTTCGGCATGAGCGTTGCTGACGTCGCTCCTTCACCTTAGTGCGCTTTGTCGCGGCGCACGGGGCGAAGGAGCGTCGTCAGCGTCTACTCCCTGTGGCACTAGCCGATATCAGGTCCGGGTGAGCCTTTCGGCGACTGCTCGGTGCCGTTCAAGTTGGGGTCGAGGTTCTGAGCCTGTTGGTAGGCGGTGGCTGCTTCGTCGGGGCGTCCCATTCTGTGCAGGGTGTTGCCGATGCCCCTCGTTGAGGCAGTAGGCCTGCTGACGCTGGGTTCCGTTCACCTGGCGGAACAGCTCCAGGGCTTGCTGGTAGGCCGTGAGAGCTTCCCTGGTAGCGCCCCAGGTCGCGCAGAGCGTCACCGGTGTTGCGCAGACAATCCGCCCGCCAGCGCCGGGTTCCGCCTCACCTCTCGGTAGAGGTTCAGGGCTTGCTGGTAGGCGGTGGCTGCTTCGTCGGGGCGTCCCATTCTGTGCAGGGTGTTGCCGATGCCCTCGTTGAGGCAGTAGGCCTGCTGACGCTGGGTTCCGTTCACCTGGCGGAACAGCTCCAGGGCTTGCTGGTAGGCCGTGAGAGCTTCCTGGTAGCGCCCCAGGTCGCGCAGAGCGTCACCGGTGTTGCGCAGACAATCCGCCTGATCCTTCTGGCTCCCACCCTGGCGGAACAGCTCCAGGGGCTTGCTGGTAGGCCGTGATCGCCTCCTGGTAGCGCCCCAGGTCGCGCAGAGTGATACCAGTAGTTGTAGAGACAGTCGGCATGCTGGCGCTGAGCGCCTGTCGCCCGACTGTAGAGGTCCTGGGCCTGTCGATAAGCCGTCAGGGCTTCGTCGTATTGCCACATATCGGCCAGGGTGAGGCCGATTCTGTAATTCAGGATATTGGCCTGGTCCTTCTCGGTCCCGTCCTCCTGACGGAATATGGCCAGGGCTTCTCGATAGGCGGTGATCGCCTCCTGGCGGCGTCCCAGGTCGCGCAGAGTATTACCGGCGCTGCGCGCGCAGTCGGCCTGATCCTGTGTGCTGCCGTCCAGGTGCTGGTAGAGGCCCTGGGCCTGCTGAAAGGCCGTGACGGCGTCCTCATACTGCTTCGCGTCGCGCAGAACGGCGCCGGTGTTGTACAGGCAGTGGGCCTGGTGGCGTTGGGTTCCGTCCAGCCGGCGGTAGAGGTCGAGCGCTTCCCGGTAGGCGGTGACGGCCTCTTGATAGCGCTTGAGGCTGCGGAGAGTGATGCCGATGCGGTAGTGCAGGATGTTGGCCTGATCCTTCTCCGTGCCGGGCACGTTGCGGTAGAGCTCCAGGGCCTGCCGGTAGGCGTCTACCGCCTCCTCAGGTCGTTCTGCCTCGCGCAGAAGCATGCCGATATGGCGCAGGCTGTCGGCCTGGTCCCGCTGAGATCCGTCCAGCCGGCGGTAGAGGTCGAGCGCCTGCCGGTAGGCGTCTATCGCCTCGTCAGCTCGTTCTGCGTTGCGCAGGGCGACGCCGGTGTTGTACAGGCAATGGGCCTGGTCGCGTTGGGTTCCGTCCAGCCGGCGGTAGAGGTCGAGCGCTTCCCGGTAAGCGCTGATCGCCTCTTCGAACTGCCCGATTCTGTTCAGGGTGAGGCCGATGCTGTAGTGCAGGGTGTCAGCCCGCTCCTGTTGGGTTCCGTCCAGCTGGTGGCAAAGATCCACGGCCTGCCGGTAGGCGTTGATCGCCTCCTCGTAGCGTTCTAAGTTGCGCAGGGCATGACCGGTCTTGAGCAGGCATTTGGCCTGCTGGTGCTGGGTTCCGTCCAGCTGGCGGTAGAGGTTCAGGGCATCGTGGAAGGCCGAGCACGCCTCCTCATACCGCTTCATCCCGTGCAGGGACAGGCCGATGCCGCGCAGGCAGTTGCCCTGCTGGTACTGGGTTCCGTCCAGCTGGCGGTAGAGGTTCAGGGCATCGTGGAAGGCCGAGCACGCCTCCTCATACCGGTCTGTATCAATCATGATGCCGCCGGTGTTGAGCAGGCAGTCGGCTTGATCCCGTTGAGTTCCGGGTACGTGGCGGTACAGCTCCACCGCCTGCCGATAGACCGTCAATGCCTCGCCGTATCGGTTCATCTCGCGCAGAGCCAGACCGGCGTTGAACAGGTTGTCAGCCTGCTGGCGCTGCGAGTCGGGCAATTGACGGTACAGTTCCAGGACCTGCCGGAATGCGGTCAATGCCTCGTCGTACCGGGCCTGCCCTGAGCAGGAGGTGCCGGTGCTGTTCAGCGCTCGGCCTGCATCCACGTGGCGGGCGGGGTGCTGCGTTGGAAGGCCAAGGATTGATCGGCATCATTGGAGGCGGTGACCGTCTCCATCTGCTGATCCGCCTGTGCGGGGCGTTCCCCTCCGGCTATGCGATTGAGCTTATTCTCGTTCTTCTTTATGCTCGGATCCATCGGCTCCATCTTCCGTATGCTGATGGCAACTGTATATCAGGACGTTATCCGTGTTGGCGGCGGAGAATATTCGAACTGCGCGAATACCGTGCGAGTAGGGCAGCCGTGTCCTTGTGATAAACGTCGTCGCGCGGAGCGGGAATATCGGACGGAGTGTTCGGCCTGCTCGGCGGACTGTGGGGCATTGTGAAAGCACTGTGAGGGCACCGTGAAGGCACCGCGGCGGCACTCGTGGACGACACCGCTGTGACATCGTGGCGACGATGACGCGAGCCGCCGGTAAGCCCCACCTCCACTCCGACCGGGTGCTTCTCAGCGGCTCTCAGCGGCGCCAGGCGGAGCCGCGGGCTCGCAGGCCGGTTGTCAGCGCCCGCATTCCCATGAACACCCAGGCGAAGGCCATCCATAGCCACACAAGTCTCCCAGTGCCGGCGATGGCGGGTGTTGTCGGGCGGTGAGGGCGGGCGCCCCCTTGGCCACGATGATCGCCAGGGGCGAGATAGGGAACCAGGGTGAGTATCCGGTGCGCGCCAGGTATCGCCCGTCGCCCGCGCCCATGAGAACCCCTGTCGAACAGGTAGACGGCGCTCTGCCAGGGCATCGCCGAGGCGGCCCGATCAGGGGCCGGTGTCGCGGCTGCGCCGACGGCGCCTCCGAGGTGAATACGCGCGGCAGCCACGGGCTCACCGCCGCCAGGCCGACACCGATGACCGCGCCCACCGCGATGCCCCATACCAGGCATCGGTGCAGCACCGCGTCCAGCGCACCGCGCGACGCAGACCCGTGATGCGGTGAATGCGGTGAATGCGGCGAGTACTGCGGTGATCGGAGTCGCTGCCGGTGCTCGTCCCGCTCGTGGCGTCGGACTGCTCGGCCTCGCCGTCGCCCCTGCTCGCCGCGCGTTTCGCATCCTCCTGCCCCAGGGCGGTGCCGACCAGCGCCTGCGCCGCGATCGCCAGCGCGTCCAGCGCGAAAGCGGCGAAGTTCCACACAGAGCTGACCACTTGGTGCGCCGCTAGCGGCACCTCGCCGAGCGCCGTCGCCGACCACACCGTTGCCAGGGATCGCCACTCGCAGTGACAGGGTGCGCACCAGCAGCGGCGTTCCCGCACCCAGGGATGCCCGCAGGCCGCGGCGCCCCGGGAGCAGCCCCGCACCTGCCCTGCGGGCGGCCCGGATCACGGGCGCCATGAGCGCTGCCGCCATGACGCTCTGGGAGATCGCGGTTCCCAGTCCTGATCCGGCGATCCCCATTCCGACGCCGTACAGGAGCACGGCATTGAGCCCGCGTTGAGGATCGCTCCGGCGCTTGCCACGATGAAGGGCGTGCGGGTGTCCAGCAGTCCCCGCAGCGTGCCGGTGGCGGCGTAGACGACGAGCATTCCGATTCCGGGTGCCGAGGCGCGCAGATAATCGCATGCCGCCTCGGCGACGTCGCCGCCGGCGCCCATGGCCGTGGCCACCCATGGTGCGCCCGCTGCGAGCACTACCGCCGCCCCCAGACCGAGGGAGCGCCGCCAACCAGCAGCCGTCGATGCCGGCGCGCAGCCCTGCCGTGCTGATCTCCGGCGCCGAAGAGACGGGCCGTGGTCGCCGTTGTGGCGTATGCGAGGAAGACGAACAGGCCCACGACCGTCGTCAGCACCGTTGATGCGAGCGACAGGCCGGCGAGGCTCGTGGCGCCCAGGTGGCCGACCATGGCGGAGTCGACAAGAACGAACAGGGGCTCGGCGACCAGGGGCTCTGAGAGCGGGTACCGCCAGGGAGAGATTTTGCCGATTGAGACTGAGACTCTGCCGATCAAGACCGGAGCCGGCGGTCCGGCCGGCTGGTTGACCGGATCGCCGAGTGGGGCGCGGGCGGGCGGAGCGGGTCGTTCTCTGAAGTCCTTCGAGGTCTTGAACCGAGCCAGTCTCTCACGCCGGTGCGGGCCTCTCGGTCGGATGCCCTTCCGGGCGGCCCGAGGCGCTGAGGTCGCCCTGAGGTCGTTCTGAGGCTGTCCTGAAGCCGTCCCGCCCGCTGGATGCTCGGCTGCTGAGGGGCTGGGAGGCGCTGGTCGGGGGTCATTCCACTGCTCGTTCACGTCGGGTCCGCTCGCGTCCCGTCACGGTGCAGGGGCGCCCCGGGCCTCGAGCGCCCAGCGGTGACGCAGTGACCCAGAGCTCACTGAGCGTACGAATTTACGGTGGTTATGACGATTCTTCCAGGCTGAGTACAGGTTCGGTACGAGTCTCCACGCAAAGCCGAAAACCTCAGGGTGAGGTAGAGGTTCATCCACAGGTTTACCCACTTGTCCACAGATTTCTCCGTGACGCTCAGAATTTGTGCTGTGAATCGTGACTCCGCGTGAAGAATCGCTCCATTGCAACGATCTGAGCGTGGTCTGTGGATGAGGGCTTCGAGCTCTGGTACGCCTGTGCACAAGCAACGCGGCGCGTCGTCCACAGCTGCGGACCAGTTGTCCACAAGGCCGTGCAGATTGTCCACATGTGGCAAGTGGATACCCGCTTGCGAGCGCTATGGAGGGCGGCTATGGTCGCGCGCGCACCCTGCCAGCACCCGGACCCGGCCATGGGTGCACGGCAGAAAGGTGCGTATGACCGACCGTATGACCGACATCGACTCCCGCCCGGGCTTCGAGTCCGGCCGGACAGCCGGATCCGACGACGTCGGCCTCGGCGGCTCGGTGCGCTACGACGGTGCCTTCGACCGCGTCCCGCCCCAGGACCTTGAGGCCGAGATGGCCACGCTGGGCGGAATGCTCCTGAGCAAGGCCATCACCGACGTCATCGAGGGTGCTGCGCGGTTCCGAGTTCTACAAGCCGGCCCACGAGTCGATCTACGACGCCGTCATCGAGGTCTACAACCGCTCCGAATCCGGCCGATCCGCTCATCGTGGCTGACGAGGCTGGCGCAGCGGCGAACTCGAGCGCATCGGCGGCGCGCCCTACCTGGCCTCCCTCATGGCGACTGTGCCCGGCGGCCAACGCCGCCTACTATCGCGCGCATCGTGCGCGAGAAGGCCCCGTGCGCGGGCTCGTCCAGGCGGGGACGCGCATCGCGCAGCTCGGCTACTCCACTGACGCCGGCGATATCGCCGAACTCGTCACTGCTCGCCGAGGCCGAGGTCTACTCTGTGGCCCACTCCGAGGGGGAGAAGGAGGACTACGTCCCGGTCGGCGAGCTGCTCAACGAGGCCAACCTCGAGATCGAGGCCGGACAGGCCCGTGAGAACGGCCAGATGACGGGTGTGCCGACGGGCTTCGTCGAACTCGACGAGCTGACCGGCGGCCTGCACCCCGGCAGATGGTGATCGTCGCCGCGCGTCCCGCCATGGGCAAGTCCACCCTCGCCGTCGACTTCGCCGTTCGGCCTCCCCGCACCCCCGGCGCGCTGACGGCTCCCTCATCCCCAGCTGCTACTTCTCCCTGGAGATGGGGCGCATGGAGCTCATGATGCGCATCCTGGCCGCCGAATCCGGGGTGGATATGAACAAGCTGCGCGGCGGGCGCCAGATGAGCGAGCGCGACTGGGAGGACGTGCGCGCGCCTACAACCTCGGTCAGCGAGGCGCCGCTGTTCATCGATGACTCCCGAATCTCACCATGCCGGAGATACGCTCCAAGGCGCTGCGGCTCAGGCAGCAGAGCGACCTGGGCCTCATGGTCATCGACTACCTGCAGCTGATGACCTCGGGCAAGCGCGTGGAATCCCGCCAGCAGGAGGTCTCGAGTTCTCCCGCTCCCTGAAGCTGCTGGCCAAGGAGCTCGATCATCCCAGTGGTGGCCGTCGCCCAGCTCAACCGCGGCCCTGAGCAGCGCACCGGCAACAAGCCGCAGATGTCCGACCTGCGTGAGTCCGGCTCGCTGGAGCAGGACGCCGACATCATCATGCTGCTGCACCGTCCGGAGTACTACCAGCCCGAGGAGCGCGCCGGCGAGGCGGGACATCATCGTCGCCAGGCACCGCAATGGTCAGACCCGCACGATCCCGGTCGCCTTCCAGGGGCACCTGTCCCGTTTCGCCAATATGGCGCGCGATGTCAGCGTCGAGCCCGCCTACGAGTAAGTACGAGCAGAGGGACGCGGGCGTGGCGAGCGGCGGGCTGCGCCAACGGAGCGCGGGCGGGCCAGGTCCCTCGACGTCAACGGCGAGTTCGTGCGTGAACGTACCTTTCTCCCATCCTTCTGACCTTTACCCCCAGAAGGATGGGAGAAAGCACGTTCGTGCGAGAAGGCACGTTCACGTTCCAGCGTGCGCCAGCGGATCGAGCGGCCCTGCTACTTCGCCGGGATCGGTCCGGGATGCTGGCCAGACGCCCGCCGTAGCTTCGTGATCGCGCCTGTCCTCGTCGAGATCGACTGCGGGGCGGGTGGCTGTGGGAACGAGTTGGCGGGCGTGGACGGCTCGATCCGCGCCCTGGCCGTGTCAGTGGACGTCGGTGGCGGACAGGTCGAGCTTGTCCAATGGGAGCGGGCGCGAGCCGCGCATCAGCCTGTAGCCGAGCCACAGCGCCACGGTGATCGGCAGACCGATATAGGCCACGAGTAGGCCGTACCAGGTGAAGCCCGATATGGCCAGGTTGACTCCCTGTCCGATGATCACGCCGATGAAGACGATGAGTGCGAACCACGTGCCCACCGGGAAGAACCGAGCCCGGTAGGGCAGCTCGTCGGCGCTGTGCCCTGCGCCTTCCAGGCGGCGCGGAACCGCAGGTGGGCCAGGCACACGCACACCCATACGATGAAGCCGGTCAGGCCGGTCGCGTTGTAGAACCACGTAGGCCACCGAGTCGCCCACGAGCGAGGACAGGAAGCCGAGCATGGAGATGGCGACTGTGGCCAGCACGCCCCACTATGGCACGCCGCGCGCCGTCGTCTGCGTGAAGAGCCTCGGCGCGCGCCCGGCTCCCCGCCATCGAGTACAGCAGGCGGGAGCCGACGTAGAGCGTGGAGTTGCCGGCCGACAGCACAGCGGTCAGCACGACGGCGTTCATGAAGGCGGCGGCCACGGCCAGGCCCGCCCGTTGGAAGATGATGGTGAAGGGGCTGGCCGCGATGTTGTCCTCCGAGGCGTTCAGAAGACTGGGGTCGGTGTAGACCACGAGGGTCGCCACGACGGCGATCGCCCCGATGTAGAAGAGCATGATCCGCACGAACACGGAGTTGATGGCCCGGGGCATGGTCGTGCGGGGTTCTCCGCCTCGCCGGCGGCCACCGCCGCGGACTCCACGCCGATGAAGGAGAACCCGGCGACCATGAGCACCGAGAACGTCCCCGACCACCCATCGACGAAGGGCGCCGCGTCAGTCGTCCAGTTCGACAGCCCCGCCTCGTGGCCGCCGACGATGCCCACGATCATCGCCACACCCAGAATGAGGAAGACGATGATGGTGATGACCTTGATTCCCGCGAACCAGAACTCGGATTCGCCGAAGATGCGGGCGGAGAACAGGTTGAGCGCCAGGATGATCCGGAGGAACAGCACGCTCCACAGCAAGGAGGGGGAGTCGGGGAACCAGTACTTCATGATGATGGAGGAAGCCACCAGTTCCACGGCGATGGTCATCGCGCACGAGTACCAGTACATCCATCCCACGGTGAAGCTCCAGTGCCGGCTCGACGTACTCGCCCGTGTAGGGTCTCGAAGGCCCCGGCCACGGGCGGTGGGTGACCATCTCTCCCAGCGCCGCCATCATGAAGTAGATCGCGATACCGATCACCCCGTAGGACACAATGGCGCCGCCCGGTCCGGCGGCGGAGATCGAGGCGCCCGTGCCGACGAACAGCCCCGTGCCGATCGCCCCGCCGATGGCGATGAGGTTGATGTGCCGGGCCTTGAGATTGCGCTGGAGACCGCCTTCGACGGGGCTGTCCGCGAAGGCTGCCGGGCGGCGCGGCGGAGGGTGCTGCGTGAGGATGATCGCCGTCGGATTGTCCGTCCATATGTGCCTCATTCGTGGTGCCCGTGCACCGGTCTGTTGGAGAGGTGTATCGACAGTGGGGCGGATCCCACTGATCCCACTGAGTGGGGCCTCACTATAACGGTAGAGTAAAGACATTCAGCATACGTATCGCCTCCTTTCAGAAAACCGGAGTCATCGCATGGAGATCACCAAGGCACTCGTTCGCAGGCTCCAGCCCTCGACTCGCCGAGGGGCTGGTGACCCATATCGAGCGCAGCCCGATCGACATGGATCTGCCCGCAGGCAGTGGCAGGACTACGTCGATGCCCTTCACTCCCCAGGCTGGGAGACCATCGAGGTGGATCCGGCCCCTGACCGCCCCGACTCGGTCTTCATCGAGGATGCCGTCGTCGTCTACGGGCGCACCGCCGTCATCACCCGCCCGGTGCCGACTCGCGCAAGCCCGAGATCGAGGCCGCCGAGAGGGCCGTGGCTGCGCTCGGCTACGACGTCAGGCGCATCACCTCGCCCGGCACGCTCGACGGCGGCGACGTGCTCAACATAGGGCGGGAAGTGTGTGGGTGGGCCAGGGCGGCCGCACCAACGAGGAGGGATCTGCGCCAGCTGCGCGAGCACCTGGCCCCCGAGGGCGCCGAGACGATCGGCGTGCCCCTGACCAAGGTGCTCCACCTCAAGTCCGCCGTGACCGCGCTGCCGGACGGCACCGTCGTCGGCTACGAGCCGCTGGTGGACGACCCCTCGGTGTGGGACCCTTCCCTCGCGGTTCCCGAGGAGAGCGGCCTCGCACGTCGTCCTGCTGGGCGGCGACCGGCTCCTCATGGCCGCCGATGCGCCGCGCTCGGCCGAGCTCTTCGCTCGCGCGGCTACGAGGTCACCGAGGTCGACATCTCCGAGTACGAGAAGCTCGGAGGGCTGCGTGACCCTGCCTGTCCGTGCGCCTGCGGGGCTGCCCCGCCTGAGGGGCCGGGGCCCTGCGCGGGTGCGGGCGCGTCCCCGGTCCCCGGTGGGCTCCTGCGGTGTCGCCGTGCTCAGGGCTCGGGCAGGCGGATCGTGCGCAGGCGCAGGACGCCGAGCAGCCAGCTGATCGTGCCCAGTGCCAGTCCGTAGGCGGTCCCATGGGCCAGTCCGGCAGTTCAGGCTGCCGCTCGTCCCGGAGCTCGAGGCGGCCACGGCGTCGGCGGAATCCAGGATGTAGGTCGCCAGTTCCCGTGCGGACCACAGCGGCAGAACGCGGGTCCAGCTCGGCGGGGTCGACGAGCACCTGGACCGCCATGATCGCCAGGAGCAGGAGTGCGCCTCGAGATCGCGCGGGACGGCGGCGGCCACCAGCGACCCCAGAGGCGTGGCGGCGGTCGCCGTCAGCAGCAGCATGAGGGGGACGGCGGCCGGTCGAGTCAGCTGATCCCGATCATGACCAGCGCCAGTGCGCTGTAGAGCAGGCCGATGCCCCAGCTCAGGCCCAGCACCGCCAGTTGTCGGCCCAGGACGAGCGCGGTGGGTGAGGCGCCGGTCACGGTGAGCCGACGATCCACGGAGCGCGACGACACCGCTGTGAACAGGGCCAGGGTCGCCGCCGCCCAGCCCAGGCCCATGGATAGCAGGCGGAGCGCCGTCCAACACGTGTCCAGGCGAACCAGGAAGAAGGCCAGTGGGAGGAGGAGGCGAGCACCAGCGCCCATCGCCGTCGGGCCAGCTCGTGCAGCGTGATGAGCGCGACCAGGGCCAGGGTGCCCGCATGGTGGCGGATGCGTTGGCGGATTCCGCTGGGGCCGTGCGGGTCGCATCGAGGGCGAGACCTGCTGCCGAGGCTGTTGAGTCTTCTGGGGCTGCTGAGTCGCCGATCATGCCGCCTCCTTCGAGGCCCGTTCGGGGGCGGGCAGTTCGACCACCCGGTCCACGAGGTCGATGTCGCGCAGGAGGTGGGTGACGAGCAGGACCCCGGCCCCGGAATCGCGCCACGCCGAGATCAACGCCCACAGGTCCTCGTAGGCCAGGGCGTCGAAGCCCTGGTAGGGCTCGTCGAGCAGCAGCAGGTCCGGGGAGTCCAGTTGGGCCAGGGCCACGTTGAGCTTCTGCTGCGTGCCGCCGGATAGGGCGCCGGCGGTGCGCGAGCCCTCCGGGGTCCAGCCCAGGCGGCTGAGGAGGCGGTGGCCGGTGAGAGATCGATCGGGCGCCGCCGGCACCGCTGACGGCGCCGAACAGCCGCAGGTGCTCATCGACGGTGAGCAGTGGGGCCAGGGCGTCGAGCTGGGGCGCTAGCCGAAGCGCGCGGTGCGCTCCACCGTGCCCGAGCTCGCGCGCAGCAGGCCGGCGCAGACCTGCAACAGGGTGGATTTGCCCGCTCCATTGGCCCCGACGACGGCGACGACCTCGCCGCGGCGCACCGTCAGACTGACTCCGCCGAGCACGGGGCGGCGGCCCCGACGGGCGCCGACGTCGGTCAGGCGGAGCACGACCGGGCGGGGGCCGGGGGTGTTGAAGCGCCCTGAAGGCTCGTGAAATCCTGGCGCTCCGTCGCGGGGTTCGTGCAATGGGGCGACGCCGTCCCTCAAGGCCGAGGCGAGCTCCGCGGGCGTACAGGACGGCCGGGCCGGAACATGGTGGTCGGATCGAGGCCGGCGGCCTCGGCCTCTGCACTGGGTGTCGGCGGTCGCGCGCTCGGCCTCGTGGGGGCTCAGGCCCCGGGAGCGCAGTTCGGCGTCGAGGCTCCGGTACCAGGCGGCGGCATCAAGGCGGGATGCGGGATCATCGGCGCCGCGGGTCATCGAGCGCGTCTCGGTCGTCGCCGTCGAGCTTTCCAGGATGGCGGAGAAGGCGGTGCGGAAAGAGCGCCATTCCGCCCGGCGGGCCGCCAGTTCGGTGCGGCCCGCCGCCGTGAGTTCGTAGTACTTGCGGGCCGGTCCGGAGGCGGAGGGGTCGCGGGAGGTGCTCACCAGTCCGCGGCGCTCCAGGCGGGTCAGGGCCGGGTAGAGGCTGCCGCCGGGAACCTCCTCCAGGCCCGCCGCGCTCAGGGCGGCGCATCAGTGAGAGCCCGTAGTCGGGGTCGGGTGCGAGGAGGGCTAGGAGGCAGGGTTCAGGAAGCCTCGCAAGAGGCGGGAGGTGGAATCGCTCATGTAGGTGGGTTAACTGGTTACTAGTCTGTCTGATCAGTGGTGTCGCTCGGATCGCGGTGAGGCTGTGCGGTGGGGCCGTGCGCGTCGGTCGCGTCGTGCGGCGGGCGGTGCGCGTCGCGAGATCGACTTTTTCGAACGAGATCGACGGTGACACCGTCGTCTTCGTTCGAGAATGTCGATCCCGACGCTGAGGGCACGGGGTGTGGGGGTTCGGAGGGCGCTGAGGGCGCTGAGGGCGCGGAAGGTGAAGGTGTGGGGGTTCGGGGGCGCGGAGCTACGAGGCGGTGGCGCGGTCGGAGGATGCGTATCCGAAGGTGGTGGCGTATCCGTGCCGGAAGGCCCATACGACGATCTCCAGGCGGGACTTCGTCTTCGTCTTGCTGAACAGCACGGAGATGTGGGACTTGACCGTGGCCTCGGAGATCGACAGCTGCGAGGCGATCTTGCGGTTGGAGGCGCCCTCGCACAGCATGTGGAGGACGTCGCGCTCCCGCTTCGACAGGGCGACGCTCCCGTCCTCGGTGTGAGCGGATGCCAGCACGTAGTCGATCAGGCGCGCGGTCGATCATCGGGGCGACCACCTTCGCCCCGGAGTGGACGGTTCGCACGGCGGAGAGGATCTCCTCGGCGGGCGCGCTCTTGAGGAGGAAGCCGCTGGCGCCGCGCTCAGCCCCTGGATGAGGCTGTCGTCGGTATCGACAGTGGTCAGCAGGATGACGCTGGTCTCGGGGAGACCCGCAGCGCCTCCCGCGCCACCTGGGCTCCGTCGATGTTCTCCATGTGGATGTCGGTGATGAGGACGTCCACCCGGCTCGACTCGAGGAGCTCCAACATCTGGTCGGCGCACCGCGTCGCAAGTAGGACCTGGATATCCTCCGGCGGGGTGAGAAAAGGATTCCAGGCAGGTCAGCGCCATCGCATCGTCGTCGAGGAGTACGACGGTGATGCACTCAGGGTCGGTGGCGGTCAGGGAACTCATGCATCTCCTTGCGACGTAACCGGCTCGAGCCGTGGTCAGAGATGCCCGCGGCCTTAAGGGAGATAACGATAATATTACGATTCAGAGCGCCTGAGTAATCCGGCTTGACGGTGCTCGTCAGGCGCGAGTTTCGTGGTCTTGTGAGGTCGTGCCGCCCGGCCCGTGAGGTGCCGGCGCGCGGCAGCGGAACTGGAGCGGATCTGCAGTGGATCTGCATGGGGTCGGCAGCGGATCTGTCAGTGGAGCCGGAGCCGACGCTCCCGACGGTCTCCGGCGAACCCTCGACCTCCTTCCACCGGCGGTGCGCCGAAGGGATGAGCGTGGTCGTTCGAATAGTGAACGGGCACACACTCGAAAAGAGACATCACAGTGGCCTGATGGCCGATACATGATTTCGCACCTCACCGGGCAGACTCTTCGGTCAACAGCACATTCCTAAAAATGTGTTGGCCCTGTCTCACCCTGGAAGGCGGATCCGTGTACAGATCTGCGCTCGACGAGCGAATCGCTCCTTCACTGGCCCGCGCGGCGTCCCTCGAGTCGTCGGTCGGCCTGGTGTCCCGCACTGCGGAGCTGCCTCAGGCTCCCGGGGAACCGGCCTTCTCGATCTGGACCGGGTTCCTCGGCGACCTCTCCGCACCGCTGGCCTCGCAGAACACCTGGAATCACCGGGTCGAGTCCGGCAGCATCGACGGCGCCGGGGCGCCATCGACCCCGATCTCGCCAGGCACATCGCCATCGTGGAGTCCCTGGAGCGCTACTCCAGCTGCGCATGGGCGGCCGAGGACCTGATCTGGGACACCCCGCCGGACTGGGCGAGGCCGCCGTCGGGCCGGAGCGCTGGCCCGCCTGCTCGCCCACGGAGTTCGCGGACCCGCACTGCGGGCTGATCCCCCTCCGACCCCAGGGTGCCGCTGCGCTGGGTACGGGGCTGGTCCCTGACCCGAGGATGCGAGGTCTTCGTGCCGGCCATCCTGGTCTACCTCAAGTTCCCGGTGCGCAGCCCCTCCGAGCGCTTCATCAACATGGTGTCCACCGGTACGGCCGCCCACTCCGACCTGCACGAGGCCGTCCTCGGCGGTCTGCTGGAGGTCATCGAGCGCGACGCCATCGCCATGACCTGCTGCAGAGGCTGCGCCTGCCCGAGGTCGCAGTAGACCCCCGACGCTCTCGGCCCCGAGGTCGCCGAGTACTACCGGGCCGGCACCTCCACCGAGCTGACGGTCCACCTGCGGGATGCCACCACCGACTACGGGGTCCCGATCCTCTACGCCGTCCAGACCTCCGAGGTCGACACCGAGCTGGCCCAGGTGGTGGCGGCCACCTGCGACCTCGACCCGCAGCGGGCGCTGGCCAAGATCTACCGCGAACTCGCCTCCCTGCGCATCGCCCTGCGCAGTCACGCCCGCAGCCCCCGCGCCCAGGAGGTCACCAGCCAGGACATGACGGTGGTCGGCGGCGCCCTGGCCGATGCCGCCCCCGACATGCGCGGCGTCTTCGACTTCCTGCTGAAGGACCCCCTGACCCGTCCACCGGCTGGATGACATGGGACTGCCGGAACTCCGCAAGACCGCCGGATCCGAGCATCCGACGGCGCCGATCCGCTGGGGAAGGTCGTCTCTGCACTGGAGTGCGCCGGATCGGAGGCCATCGTCGTCGATATCACCACCGACGAGGCCCGCCAGGTTGGAATGCATGTGGTCAAGGCCCTCGTCCCCGAGGCCGTGCCGCTGTCGTTCAGCCACCACGCCCGCTACCTCGCCACCCCCGCCTCTACGAGGCACCCCGCGCCATGGGCCTGACCGCTCATGACGAGGCCGATATCAACCCCGTCCGTCAGCCCTTCGCCTGACCCACCCGCAGGAGAATCAGTGAGCACCAGTACTGCCAGTACTGCCGCGCAGAGGCCGGTGACGGCCTACCTGCCGCAGGGGCGCTTCGGGCACGCCGTCGTCGAGCACCTCGCCGAGCCCCAGGACGTCGTCCCGTCCGTGGACCACGGCCTGGTCTACGCCTCGGTCCCCTACGCCGACCGGCTCGTCATGATCAGCGACGCCGACCGCACCCCCGTGCGCGAGGCGCTGGACGAGGTCTCCTTCGTCCGCTCCCTGCCCTCCCTGGGCCTGGAGCTGACCCCCACCGAGCTGCGCTGCGGACCCCTGGTGGTGCCCGGGCGTACCGCCTGCTACCACTGCTACGCCCGACGTCGTCAGCAGCACGGCTACCGTCCGCTGCCCGATGACCTCGAGCCGCTGCCGCAGGGCTACGCCCGCCACCATGTGGTCATCGGTGCCGGGCTGGTCAGGCTCGCCCTGGGGTTTTCTGGACCATGGCGACCCCGCCGACGGGAGCACGGGCGATGACGAGCTCGGCGGGCAGGTGTGGACCGTCGACCTCGTTTCCGGGCTGACCTCCCTGGCCCGGACCGTCGCCACCGATCGCTGTCAGATCTGCTCCGGGCGCTACGCGACCCGGCGCGACGCAGTGCCCGCACTCGCCGCCCTCCTGCCGGAGCGGGTGATCTGAATGGCCGAGAGAGTCGACAGCATCGACGGCGTCAAGAGCCCTGAAAGCCCTGAAAGCCCTGCGAACCCTGAGAACCCTGCGGCGTCGGCGGCCTCGGCGGCCTCCGGGATGCGTGCGGCCGATGTGGGCCGTGCGGCCCGCCAGGACCCTGCAGTTCCGCATTCCCCTGCAAGCCCGTGGTCCGACTCGGGGTGCGCATGCGCCCCGAGGACGAGACCTGGGTGCTCGAGGGCGGGCGCAGCGCCAAGTTCTGGGCGGAGCCTTCGCACGCGAGCACCTGGGCGCTGCTTCAGGCCTGCGACGGCACTCGCACGCTCGACCAGATCGCTGAGGCCATGGGAATCGGCCCGGGCGGTGCTTGAGGCCGTCTCCTGCTGTGGACCGGCGGCATCGTCGAGGAGGGCGACACCGACCCGCTCCCCGACCCGCAACCGGCTCCGGAGCTGGCCTGCCTGCTGTCGCGCCTGGGCGAGTCCACGGGCGTCAACGACTCCTGGCAGGACGCCGCCCGTCGCCTGGCGGCCGCCCGCGTGGCGGTTCTGGGGACGTCGCGCTCGCCGACGACGTCGTCAGCGCCCTGTCCCCCACGTTGGCGGCCCGGGCCGCCGCTATCGAGCCCGGCGACACCCTCGCCGTCGTTGTTGAGACCGCTGAGGCAGCCGAGACCGGTGACGACGGCAGCGCGATCAATCGCTGCTGGGGAGCTCGGCGTCCCCTGCTGCGCGTACGGGCCGAGCATGACGCGGTCACGATCGGACCGTACATCGACCCGAGCTTCTCGCCCTGTCCGCAGTGCGCCACCGCCGGCGAGTCCGACCCGGGGCCGGTGCCGGGGCCGGACCGCAGGGACCTCGCCGTCGGTATGGCGGCCCGGGCTGTGGCCGCACTCATCGCCCGCGCCACCATGATCCACCTGCCGGGCGACATCCGGCGCATCGACCTGGAGACCTTCAGGCATACAGACCATCCGGTGACCACCCGTCCGGGGTGCCCCATCTGCTCGATCACGGGAGGCTCAGGACAAGCCGACGAATCGGACGGGCCATCCGCGCCGGTCGCGCAGTCGGCCCCCGTCGGGGCCCGCATGAGCAGGCCGTGGCCATCCCCCGGCCGGGTTCGTGGACTCAAGGGCCACCAGCAGCACTACTAAGCCCTCCAACCTGCGGCTTCAGCGCGAGTTCCGCGACTGGCCCAACTGTCCGCGCACACTGCTGCCCGACGCGGACCTGGAGCGCTTGAACCGGCCCTGGCCCCTGGGCGGGGCGGGTGCGCAGGCGGCGGGCAGTTCAGGCACTCGGTCTCGGACAGGACTGTCTCGACCGGACTGATGACGGCCCGGAGGCGCCGATCGGCCGGCCAACGCTCACCGAGCTCGCCACCGTGCTGGCGCTGGCGGTCGGTGTGCGCGAGCCGCTGCGCCCGCAGGAACAGGACGCCGACGCTCCCGCCGACGCCTCGAAACTGCGCCGGTGGACGGCGGCCGGCGGCAATATCGGCTCGGTCACCGCCCTACGTCCTCGTGTCCGACGCCGGGGCTTCCGACGCCGCCGCTGAGGCTGCTGAGCCTACTGACGCCGCCGGATCGCCGGCCCTGCTCGCCCCGGCGTCTACACCCTACATCGAGCGCGACCATGCCCTGGCCCAGGTGGGGCCGCCGCCCGACCGAGACTTCCGAAGGCCCGGCGGCCGGCGGTGCAGGGTGCGGATCGTCCTGACCGGCAATGTGGACAAGCTCTCCAAGAGTACATGGCCTTCGCCCTGCGCCTCGCGATCCAGGACTGCGGCTGCTCCCTGGAGACCCTCCGGATCGTCGCCCGCTGCCTGGACCTCCCCCTGCGCGCTCAGGCCCGCTGGGACGAGCGGGAGCTGTCCGCCGCCATCGGCGTCGATCCGGCGCGCGAACCGATCGTCGCCGTCGTTGATCTGGGGAGGCCGCCATGCGCACTGACTACGAGATCCTGCGAGAGATCATCGGCGGCTTCTCCGACCCGGACGCCGCACCGACCTCCGACGGCCTGGCCGCACGGCGCCCGCGCCGGCCGCTGGACTGCGAGGTCCCCGACGCCCCTCGCCCCGCAGGCTGACGGCCCCTACCCGTACGACCTGCGCCAGACCTTCGAGCGGCGCTCCTCGACCACCGACTACGCGCCCGAGCCCCTGGATGCCGCGCCCCTTCTGGCCAGCGTGCAGGCCGCCCTGGCCGAGGAGGCCGAGGCCTGGGGCGAGGAGGCCGACGTCGTCGGCCTGGAGCCCTTCGTCCTGCTTCTGCGGGCTCGCGGCGCCCGACCGGGCGTCTACAGGGGTCGGGCCCGACGGTGCGGACCTCGTGCGCGAAGCGCCGAGCCCAGAGGAGATCGAGGGATGACCGTCCAGAAGGAGTTCGCCCGCGCCGGGGCCATCGTCTCGATGGCCGCCGATCTGGACCGGGCCGACGCCTGGGCCGGGGCCCACGGCTACCGTCACGCCATGGCGCGCGCCGCCGCCGTCATCTACTCGGTGCACCTGCGCAGCGCCGCCCGCGGCCTGACCGGAACCGTCTTCGCGGGCCTGTCGCCCTCGGCCGTGCGCCGCCTGCTCGACTCCGACGGAGTGAGCCGTCACCAGATGCTCGCCGTCACCGTGGCCGTCTCGGCCCGCGCCGCGCCGTCGTCCCAGCCGGACACGGCTCCCATAGCCGCCCCGTTCCGCAGGGGCGAGGGGCCCGCCCGTGCAAGACCGGACTCCCTCAATGAGGCCCGACAAGGGCCTCGCTCCTGACCAGTGACACGAACCGGAGAGGAGGTGAACAAGCATATGGCTAACACCATCGATCTGACACTGACCGACAGCGATTTCGGCGTTGAGGAGCTCCCCGAGGGCAACGCTCTGGGTTGCGCCTTCTGCGGCGGCTGCGCGTCGTGCCCTGTCCTGCGCCGCCTGCGGCTCCCGCCCGTCTTGCGCCGCTTGCTCGTCGTGCCCGTCGTGCTCGTCATCGTCGTCCTGTTGAGACGTCATTCACGGCGGCGGGCGGAGGAGCTCCCTCCGCCCGCGCCCCTATGCCACTTCGATCCGACCTGAGGGGGCCCTGACCCGATGACCACGACGACGAGTCCGGCGAGGATGTCGAGCAATGACATTCCGCGGCTGCGCCGAGGGGTCAAGCTGATCGTCGGGATGGATGATCAGCCGATGCTGTTCGACTCCGTGTCGGGCGCCTACCACCGCCTCGGAGGCGCCGCCGCCTTCATCGTCGATCAGTTCGACGGGGCGCGCTCCTGCCCACGATCATCGACCAGCTGCCCCAGGAGATCGACGCCGCTGGCGAGCAGCGCATCGCTCGTCTCGTGGGTACCTGCGCTCCAAGAGCCTCTTGGAGGGCGGAGCGCCCCAAGGTCGTCGTCCAGCAGGAGACGGGCCCGCAAGCGCGCCGACGGCCGACACGTCGCACCGCCGCACGTCGGAAAGCACGAGCAGATCCACCCGGCCCGCTGGAACGGCAACTGGATGCTGCCCCGATTCATGCTGATCCGCAGCTACCGCCGGGCGGTCGCGCCCGTGGTGACCGCACTCCATCACCTGCCTGCGCGCGCACTCGGCTGCCTGTTCGTTCTCGCCGCTGCCGGAGGCTACGCGGCGGGGTGGAGGCCTGATCCATCTGGCCGGAGGCCCTGCTCCCGCCCGCGCGCGTGTACGTCATCGCCGTCGCCATCCAGCTGGTGAGCATCGTCGGGCACGAGTCCTGGCACGCGATCGTGGCCGGCTACCTGGGAACCCCCGTGCGCGGTCTGGGAGTGGCGTTCATGTTCTGGGTGCTGCCGATCGCCTACGTCGACCGTACCGACTCCTACCGCGTGCGCTCGCGGCTCGGGCGCGCCATGCTCGCTTTCGCGGGCATCTGCTCCGACGGCGTGGTGTGCGGTGTGGAGGCCGCGGTGGCCGCGGCGTTCACGGGCGAGTGCGGCAGGTGGCGCTGACCCTGTGCGCCTTCCAGCTCACCATGCTCGTGACCAATCTCAACTGACCCAGTCCGACGGCGTGGCCACGGTCGAGGCCCTGACCGGCTCGGTCAACCTGCGCGGCCGCTCCATGCTGATCCTGCGCAGCGTCTTCACGCGCGCACCGCTGCCCCCCGCCCTGGCCCGCATGCGGCTGACCGTGCGCGGAGCCTACTTCCTCTACGGCCTGGCGTGCGCGCTGCTGAGTGTGGTCGGCACCGTGTTCGGCGTCGCCTGGCTGGGCATGATCGTGGTGGGCATCGTGAGAGGAGTGCTCGCCTGATGCGCACTGAACCCGCTGACCCACTGAATTCACTGGACTCGAGGCCGGTGCCGCGACTATGACTGCGCCCGATCGTGTTGCCACTACTGCCGCTGCTCCCGCACCCGCTCCCGCGCTGGACCACGCACCCGCTCCCGCGCCGGAGCACGCGCCCGCGCCGGCTCGCGCCGCTGGGCCGGTCCGCTGCTCCCCACGCTCGTGCGCCTGGGCGGCCTTCCGGCAGCGGCCGTCCCCGGCCCGGCAATGCCCCTCGTCGAGGCCCTGGAGGGGCTGAGCCGCCTTGACGAGGAGATAGAGCTGGCCGGCGATCGGCTGCTCGACCCCTGTGCAGACTCATCCCCCGACCTGGAGCGCAATGAGAGGCGAGCGGTCCTGCACGCCAAGCGCAGAGTGTTCCAGGGGCGCGTCAGCGGCCTGCCGCCGCAGGTGCGAGCGGGCCTGCCCGCCGACGTCGGCGCCATGCTCGCCGTCTGGGACGACCTGGTCTCCCAGCGGCGCTCAGCTACGCCTGGAGGCGGCGGTGGCCTCGGACCTGGATCACAGCCGCACCCTGCTGGCGGCCGGCCTCGACGACGCCGGTACCTGCGCGCCCTCGCCATCGCCGCCCCCGCACTGGTGGCGGCGCTGACCAGGCGAGCGCCGGCTCGACGACTCGCGCGTGCTGCGGACCCTCTGCACGATGGCGACTCGCACGGCCCTGAAGACCAGCCCCTTCTCCGGTCTGACGACTGTGGCCGAGGCCGGCAGGCCGGCTCGCGGGCGCCGCCGCTGCCTGGTGGCGCTCCCACCTCGCCTACGGAATCCTCGCCGCGACTGCGCGCGATCTCGATCCCGCCGGCCTCCTGCGCCTGGAGGCCGCTCCCGTCAGGCGGGCGCCGGCCATGAGGCATCGCCGTCGTCGCCGGGGGAGTGGCGACGGCGATGAGGCGGTTCCCGGCGGTACCGCGGCCGAGGCCCGGCGGCACCGCGGCTGCCGAGCCCGGCGGTACCGCAGCGGCACAGGCGACGCGCGCTGACCATCGTCGCCGAGCACGGGTACGCCAATGCCATGGTCTTCCGGCGCCAGGGAGGTGCAGCCGGCCCGGTAGCTCGCAGCCGCTCACGACCGCCTGACCGGTGGGCGCCCCGATGCGGAGCCGGTGAGCGTGCGGGGGGCCGCCCGACTCGTGGGCGGACGGGATCCGCGCCTGCGCCTGCGCCGTCTGCTGTTCTCCGGGGCCGTGCATCCCCGAGCCCCGTGGTCGCGGGGTGCGGACCCCCTTCCCCGCCCTGGCCGCCACGCTCTCAGAAGCGCGGCGGCGCGCCTGGGGCGAGGACCTCAACCGGCTCGGGCGTCTCGAGGCAGCTCGTCGAGACCGAGGACGGGTCCGCGCGGGCGGAGCTGCTCACCGACGTCAGCAGCGGCGCAGCGCATCTTCTCCGACGGCGAGCTGGGGGCAAGCCGGGCGGCCTGCTCTACGAGGACTGCGAGTCCAGAGGGAGCAGTGGCCCGATCCGATGGAGCTCGAGCCGTTGCGGCGGGATATCGAGACCCTGACCGGGCTCGTGGACCCCTGGGTGACTCGTTCTCACATCTACGACCTCATGGTGCGCCGGTTCGTCTCCCAGTACGGGCGCGGCGGGTGTGCGAGGACCCGCTCTCCTTCCTCATGACTCTGGCGCACGCGCCCGACGGCGACTACGGAGATGATGGGTGCGGTCGCGCGGGACATCTCCGCCGGCCCCCGACCCCGAGCGCGCGGCCATGCCCGGTGGTGTCTCGGCCTCGCCGCGGCACATGGGCGCCTACCGCAGCCGGTTCTCGCCGGTTCGGATGGGCCTGCCGGGGCCGCCGGGCCTGCCGGGGCAGGCGGTTCGCAGGCGCTCGGCACCGGCAGCTGACGGTGGTCAACGCCTTCACCAATGGCAATGGGCCCTCAGACCCGCTTCACCGGTTGCTGGGCGATGGCTACCGCGAGGCGCTTGGCGCGAGGTCTGCACCGCCTGGGGCCTGGGCGCGTGCTGGAGATCGAGGTCGCCACCGACTGCAATGCAGCTCAGGCCGCGGCCTGCGGCGTCCTGCCCCCGCTCGGCCTGCCCGGCGAGCCCGCGCGCCGGACGCCGTGCCCTGAGCTCGCTGAGGCTCGCGCACGATCCGCCACCGACACCCTGTTCCTGAGCGACGACCACGGGCCGGTGGGAGTGGCCTACCTCGGGCTCATCCCGCAGTACCGACTCGGCGGTTACATGTCCTGGCTGGCTCTGCTGGGCGATCCGTGGGCCCGCATGGCCCCCTTCGCGGATCACCGGACCAGTCGGAACCTTGACATGACCGGACCGCTGCCGGATGAGGTGGTCCACTCCCCGCGCTCCTCCCATGGGCGCCTGGTCACTCGTCGGGGTCCTGGACCTTCCCGGCCTCCCGGGTGACCGAGCTCCTGGACCGCGATCTGGCGGCCACCCTGGTGAGAGTGGCGAGACTGCGCGACCAGTGGGGGATTCCCGCGGAGATCTACGTCCATCAGCACATGGATTCCCGGGCGGACCCCGGCGCCACCTTCGACGAGCACAAGCCGCGGTACGTGGACCTGCGGTCGCCGGTGTCGCTGCTGGCGCTGCACGGCTGGATCGACCCCGACGTCGAGCACCTGACCCTGGTCGAGGCCCTGCCGACCAGGGAGGGGCTCGCGGGTACGACGCCCGACGGCGAGGCGACGGTGCTGGAGTATCTGATCGGCATGCAGTGGCCCAAGTGGCCTAACGGATCCAAGGGATCGCAGGGATCGCAGGGATCGCAGACCGGTGGAGGTGTCTGGTGACTACGGTGCAGAACGACGTCGGCGCGGGTTCGCGACCCCGGGCGGAGCGGCGGCCTCCCGACAGCGGCAGGAGACCTCGCTAGCGACAGACCTTGCGGCGACGGGAGCCGGCCTGCTCGGCGGGACCGACCCGTCGGCGGCCAAGCGCTCGCCGGTTCAGGGCGACCCGGGCGCCGCCTCCGTTCGGGCGGACCGGGATGATCGGGACGACCGGGACGTCGATTGGCTGTATGCGCGCATCTACTGCGGCGGCGGGACGACACCGACGCCCTGCTGCCCGATATCGCACGATGGGTGGACGAGATCCGCGCCCGCTGGCCGATCCGCTCCGTCCACTTCCTGCGCTTCATCGACCTGCGCGGTCACCATATAAGGCTGCGACTGCAGGCCGCTGCGGATGTGCTGGACGAGGGCCTTCGATCGTCTTGACGCCCTGGACGCGGCATCCCGGCGGGCGCGGTGCGCGTGGTCGAGACGACTCGTCCCCGATCCGATGACCGCCCCCACCGGCAGCGGCCGGGCGGGCGCGGTGTGCTCGGTGTACGGGCCCGAGTACGACAAGTACGGCGGTCCGCCGGGGTGGAGGAGGCCGAGCGGCATTTCGACGTCTCCAGCCGCTGGTGCTTGGAGAACCGGGTGTGGACGGTGCCGCGTCCGCTGCCCGGGTGGCCTCTGACCGCTCGCTTCCTGGCACGTGCGGCCGCCGTCGGACCGCTGCCTGCGGATGAGCTGTTGGGCACGCACCTGCGCACGTGGGGGCCCCGGCTCCCCGAGCGTCTGCGCGACGGCGCCGTCCTCGGCCCTGTGGTGCGGCAGGTGCTCGGGTGCCGGCTGGAGGAGGAGCCGGGATGGGAGCGGGTCGATGACCTGGTTGAGCGGCTGGCCGCCGACGCCGCCCTCACCGTGCGCGGGATCGGTGCCGGTCCCGGCGGGCGCCGGGCGCTCGACGTCATGCACATGGACGCGAATCGTTTCGGCGTCAACCCCGCCGAGGGAGTGCGTTGCCGGGGTGTGCGCCCGTTACCTGCTCGGTTCCGGCTGAGGCGGTAGAGACGGCAAAGTCGGCACCGGGCGGCTCCTGCGCTCGCGCTTCTGCCGGGCTTCTGGCTCCCGCCAGTGCTTGCGCGTCGAGGTCGACATTTTCGAATGAGATCGACGGTGCCACCGTCGATCTCATTCAGTCGATCCTCGACGAAAGTGACGCGTCGGTTTCTCTACCTTCTGGGTTTTCCGGTTTCTCTGTTCGCACCTGATGCGGCGTCGGAAGGATGGTCGAGGTGCGGTGCTTGAGCGTGGAGGGAAGGACTGAGACCAGGTCGGCGATCGTCTTCTTCGCGAGTTCGGATCGCCAGGCCGCATCGGCGGAATCCACGAGCGTGTGAATGATGCACCTACGCCGGCATTCCTCGAGGTGTGGCGGCACCGAGGCCGTGACGACGAATGTCCTGACGGGTGAACGCGGGCGCCGTGCCCTCAATGGCCTCGAAGACGTCCAGGCAGTGATTTTCTCCGCTGGAGCGGCCAAGCGGTACCCGCCTTTGGGGCCCGTGGTGGCCACCAGTACGCCCGCGGCGACCAGACGGCGAAGGTACTTGGCCGGGTACGGCTCCGGGCAGGTCGTAGAACTCGGCGATCGTCCGCCGTGAGGTCCACGCGTCCCTCGGGGCCTGCGCCAGCAGGACCGCCGTATGCATGGCCCACTCCACTCCCGTCGAGACGCGCATGGACGTCGGTGTCGCATACTTTCAACGCTTTGCTATTGTGGATACATGACATCCACAATACGACATCAGGGCATGATCCTGGCGATACTGCTCGTCGCTGCGTTCATGGGGCAGTTCGACTTCTTCGTCGTGAACGTCGCGGCTCCGGCTGTCCAGGAGGCGCTGGGGGCGAGCGAGGCCGGACTCGAGCTCATCGTGGGCGGCTACGCCTTCGCGTATGCCAGCGGACTCATCGCGGGTGGTCGCCTCGGCGATATGTACGGGCATCGGCGGATGTACCTGTGGGGAATCATGCTCTTCGCGGCGACGTCTCTGCTGTGCGGGGTGAGTGCATCCGCCGGATTCCTGATATTCGCGCGAATAATGCGGGGTTTTTGCTGCTGCGGTCATGATTCGCAGGTGCTGGCGTCCATCAATGTTGTTCTGCCGGGCGAACGACGCGGGTGAGCCATGGCCTGGTACGGCGTCGCCACCGGTGTCGGGTCGATTGCGGGCCAGATTCTGGGGGATGGTTTATTCACGCCGATCTCATGGGGCTGGGTTGGCGCGTTATCTTTCTCATCAATGTGCCCATTGCTGTGCTCACGTTCGTGGCGACGCTTCTCATCATTCCTGGCAGTCGGCGTCCGGAGGCGCCCACGATCGATGCGCCGGGAGCTGTCGGCATCTCCGTGTCGCTGGCTGCCGTGCTTCTGCCCTTCGTCCTCGGGCGTCAGAATGGGTGGCCCGTGTGGATGTGGGGCGGTCCGGTTGTCGGCGTCATCCTTTTATTGATCGTCATTCGTATGGAGAATCGACGTGCGGCGCGCGGTGGTGATCCCGTGCTCGATACGAGGGTCATCGTTATTCCCTCATTGGCGCGCGGCCTGATCGCATCCGTACTATTCATGACTTTCTTCGCCAGTTTCATGTTCAGGCTGACTATTCTTCTGCAGCAGGGCGAGCATATCGAGCCTCTGTATGCCGGATTAGTATTCGCGCGTCGGGCGTCACGTTTGCACTCAGTTCCCTGCTCATGCGGGGATGGGTTGCTCAGAATCGAGAACGAGCTGTTCGGACTGGCGCGTGCGTGACCATGATCGGCCTGCTCATCGCCGTCCTGGGTCTGACTGTTGAGGCTCTGCCCACAGTGCCCCTGATCGTGGCGGCGGTGTGTGCGACTGGATTCGGGAACGGGCTGGTTCTGCCCACCTCATCGGGCTCGCGCTCTGCGATGTTCCGTTGGCGAAATCCGGCGTCGCCAGCGGGACGATGACCGCTTCTCAGCAGTTCGCGGCGTCGGCGGGGTCGCGCTTCTGGGGACGCTTTATTTCGCGTGCTCCGCCTCGACTGGGCACGAGCATGCGATGGCATGGACTCTGGTCGTTGACATCGTTCTGCTGATCGCCGTCATTCTCTGTTGCCGGGTTGCCGAGGCGTTCAGCGATAGAGGGATGACTTTCGATTCCCGGTTCCCGCTCCGTCGGTCTCATTCGAAAATGTCGACCTCGTCTACCCTGACGAGGGGTGGGGTGGCGCATGGGGCGCGTGCGCGGGGAGACGGCGGGAGCGGCGGAACCGGTGTACTCCGCGTCAGTCCTCCAGGTGGTCCATCAGCTGGAGAGCTGAGCGCACCCGCGCCCCGAAAAGGGAGCGGTTCCTCAGGAAAATGGCCTCGTCCGGGTGGGATGCACCATCTGGCAGATCTCCTCGTTGCTCAGTGTGGAGCCCACTGACTCCGTCCAGCATTGTCCCGACGCGCTCTGGTTCTACCCACGGAGGAGGCTTATTCATGGGCCCTCGTCGTTCCTGGTGGGGTCGGTTGGCGGGGCTTGTCTGGGCGGATGTGTCCAAAACGGAGGAGATTAAGGCCTCGGTGGCCTGGGGTCTCCAAGGAACCATGCGATGGCCTGGTACTTTCGGTATCGCGCTGCATGGTGCCGGGCTAATCTCCCCATCGGACACCTGGCGCGGTTTCGGGGCCGATCACGGGCCGGGGATCCGTGATCAGGGATGAAGCCCCGTCAACGGCCCGAGCGCCCTCCGGCCTTCGCTGCAGGGCGCCCCGGGCTCGATCAGTCGCACGTCCCGCCCTCGAGCTCTCGAGAACCGCCAACGCTCTCTCCACAAAACGGACACAACCCGCGGAAACATGGGGGCTTATGAATAAGCCTCGAGATGATCCCATGCAGGCCTTGAGGTGCTGCGCGAGGTTTCGGAAGTGCATGGCAGCCCCGATCCGAATGAAATATCGCCTCATCTTCACGTGGAGGACGTTTATCTGCTGCCATATCGATCGTCTCGCAGGGTAGGGATGTGCGCATTTTGGTCGACCATCGCGTACCCAACCACTTTCTCTTTGAACTCACTGTGGAATCTCTGTACTGCCATGAGTCGATGCCCGCCTCGCCTCTCGAAATGCGGATCTTCTCCACCACTGTCCGAGGGCTTCCGAGCACTTCAGTCCTTTTGAGGGTGTGTGGGTGTGGGTAAGCTGTTTGGGGTTCATGTTGGGCGGTCTCTTGCGTGGTCGGTCTCCCAGTATCGAGGGTGTGGAGCATGAAGGCGAATAAGAAGCTCGCACCGATCAAAATAGAGGGTGGCTCTTGGTGCGGCCTATAGCGCGCTCGGCCTTGTGCCCCACCCAGCTGCAACCGTGGTGTCGATCGTTGGTTCGGCGGGCCTGACCCTGGCCGGCGCCTACTCGAACGATAAGGCGGCTGAAACAGGGGTGAGTCCCTCCGATTACAATGCGAGTATTGTGAGGGTTGGGGTGCGGAACGGTCTCGTGAACACCAGCCAGTTGCCGACCGACCAATCGTGGTACGACCCGAGCACGGGAAGTGACCATCAACGACTCCACACAACGCGAGCAGTTCGACAACTGGTGGCTCGACCATGGCGACGATATCGGCCTTTCAGATCAACTCCGCAACTTCAGTAAACCGCGCTAGCATGATGGAATATATGAGAATCCCGCAGTCGGAGCCTGTGGTGCAACCGATCGGCGATGATCCCAGTTCAGCCCCCTTGAGCCGCCTCGACGAAAGAAGCCGGTGATCGCATGCCGCTATCGCGCCGCTCCAACGGGGAGCACGTGAATCCGCCCCGCACTGGCGCCGACCAGGATCGCGGTGATGAGCCGACCACTTACACCCGGCAGCATCTGCTGGTGGTGGGCGCGACTATTCTCATTGTGCTGGCGGTAGCCGCCGTAGTCATCCGTCCCACATGGCACCCATGGGAGAAGGAGACACCGCCGACCTCCCTGTGCGACGGGGTTTACGCCACCTCCGAGATCAACCGCCTCGCCCACATGCAAACGGTAGGCTATTGGGGGTCAGGACGTGATCTGTGTGGGATCCGGACAAAAAAAGGGACGGAAGATGATTCGGACCGGCGGATATTCGTTATCAGAATCTGGCTATCGAAGAGGTTCAACGCGGGTTATGGCATAGAATGGGATGAGGGATGCCCTGGCGTCGGACTCGAGCGGCGATGTCAAGCGCTTTGACGTCCCGGACCTGGAAGGCGAGTTCTACACCTGGCACTACCGCGCCGAGAACACCGCCTACGGGATCTGGGTCACGGACCGGTTCTTCCTGGTCGTCAGTTTCCGCGATCCGGACCAGCAGCCCGACGGCCCGGCCACCACCGAGCAGGCCCTGGAGCTCATGCCCGACCTCCTGTCCTACATCGCCCACCAGGCCGACCAGCACGGTGTCCTCCCCAGCACCACCCACAACCGACCACCACCCATCGGTCCACCACACAACCCCGCAACAGAACCCACCTCCTGAAGCTAAAAACCACCTCAAAGTTCCGATTCCTCGGGAATAGCGTATTTTTGGTCATTCCCGAGGAATCGAGCCAGTTGAGGGAGTTGGGTGAGGGGGACGCAGGGTGCGCTCAGCGATAGAGGGTGACTCTCGGTTCCACGTCCCGTCGAAATTGACATTCTCGAACGAGATCGACGGTGCCACCGTCGATCTCGTTCGAAAATGTCAATCTCGTCTGCCTCGGTGGAATGGGGGCGCGCGCTCCGCGTCAGCCTTCAGGTGCTTCACCAGCTGGGTGGCCAGTCCGTGTGAGGTGGCGGGGTGAGCGCCGGGAGGCGCGCCTCGACGTCGTCGGGCATGCCCGGGAGCGGATAAAGTCGCGCATGGCCTCGCGCGTGACCCGCTTCACCGCGGGTGAGCTCCTGAGGCGCTCGTAGGGGTCGGCCATGCCGGTGGCGCCGGCTACCGAGGGCGGCCCCGCATCGCCTGCTGAACGGCCTCGCCGAGCACCTCCCAGGTTGCCTCCAGATCCTCCTCTAGGCGCGTCCGGTCGACGTCGAGCCCCGCCAACCCTCGGCGAATGTTGTCGATGGCCAGCAGCGAGTGCCCCCAGGGCCACGCCGATGTTGCGTCTGGGTGGTGGAGTCGGTCGGGTCTCGCTGGAGCGGGAGGTCACCAGGGTGGCAGCCAGCGTGTCAGCAGGGGCAGGAGATCTCAGGTTCGCCTCGCCGTTCTCGAAGCGGATCGGGTTGACCTTGTGCGGCATGGTGGAGGAGCCGGTGGAGCCCTGTGCCGAGAGCCGCTGGTGGAAGTAGCCCAACGAGATGTAGGTCCACGCGTCGGTGGCCAGGTTGTGGGCGATCCGGTTGAAGCCGGGCGACGTCGGGTACAGCTCGGCCTGCCAGTCGTGGGACTCGATCTGCGTGGTCAGCGGGTTCCAGACCAGGCCAGGTGCTCCACGAAAGCGCGCGCACCGCCTGCCGAGTCCGCGCCGGGCACGGGGAGACGACGTGCGCCCCGAAGGTGCCGGTGGCCCCGTTGATCTTGCCCAGGTACTCGGTGGCCTCCACGCGGCGCACCTGGCGGCCCAGGCGGTGGGCGAGCACGGCCAGCTCCTTGCCGAGCGTCGTGGGGGTGGCGGCCTGGCCGTGCGTGCGCGAGAGCATGGCGGCATCGGCGTGCTCGCGGGCCATGGCCGTCAGGTCCGCCACGAGCCCGCGGGCGGCGGGCAGCCATACCTGTTCGATGGCGGCGCGGATGGTCGGGGGCGTAGGACAGGTTGTTGATGTCCTCCGAGGTGCAGAAGATGTGGACGATCTCGCCCACCTCCGGCAGGACCGTGGGGCCGCCGTCGGCGCCGACGACGCCGGGCGCCCCTGCGGCCTCGGCCAGGCGCCGCTTGAGCAGGTACTCCACGGCCTTGACGTCATGGCGGGTCTCGGCCTCGATGGCCGCCAGCTCGGCGATCTGCTCGGCTCGAAGCCCCTCGACGGCGCCGCGCAGATGAGGCCTTCTCGAGTCGCTGAGCGCGGGGGCACCGGGCGGGACGTGGGCGTCGGTGAGGTGGATGAGCCACTCGACCTCAACCTGCAGGCGCGCCCGATTGAGAGCGGCCTCGGAGGTGGTTGACCAGGGGCGGCGACTGCGGTAGCGCCCGTCCAGGGCCCAGGGCGATGGCGGGGGATGCGGTGGAGAGATCGACCATGCGGCTCATTGTGGCAGGCCGGGGGCGGTGTCGGCGGCGCGCACGGCGGCGAGCGCCTCGCGCACCTCGGCGGGATCGTCTGTCAGAAAGGCCTCATCAAGCGGTTGCTCGCGCAGGCGAAAGAGCAGGGCGTGGGCCTGGTTGGTCCAGGCGGACTGCTGAACCAGTTCACGAGGGAGCGCGCTGGAGACTGCCTTGGAAGAAATTTTCCCGGGGCGAATCAGCATAGTCTGGGAAAGCATCGCCGTACGGCAATTTATCGAACGTGATGAGAGCAAGGTCCCGGTGTTTCTCGAACAGCGGCAAAAATAAGCATCGTGTGTAGGTGCCAGGCATCTCAGTCTTGTCGCCCGCTCGCGCGATATGACCGCGGCTCCGGGGCGCCAGTGGGCATCACCTATTTCCATAGGGCCGCGCCGGGGTCGAGAACAAGATTGAATTCCTGACTTCTTCCTCCTCCTGGTTCGGGTTCCCCAAGCTCAATAATGGGAGGAGGGGCGGCTTTTGTCCATATGACGGTTCCAAAGCCATCGAAATGGACACTTTCCCCAGGCGAAGATCCACGGCCTGTGTGGGGCCGCCGCGGGGGTGCCATTTCGCCGTGATAACCACTCTCAGATTCACCGACCGCAAATCTCGTGCACGAAAAGACCCGCCGTCTATCGTCCAAGGCGTCGGAAGATTACCTTGTATGAAGACGGTCTCCCCTGTTCAATCCCAGGCGGCAGGGCTGCCGAGCGCTTCAACGGGTGCGTCCACACACCCGCCCCATCACAGCAACCGCACCAGACCAACACAAAAACCAGAACAACAGCACAACCGCCCGGCCGAACCTCACGCCCAGCAATCACAAACCCACGACCTTACCGCCACCATCACCACAGAACTCGGAAAATCGCCATTCGTAATTTCAACAACGACCGGCTTATCGTCCTCAACGGCCTGCCGATCTGGTCACTCACCATCCATACTTGCGATAGTCCACCACCGCCACCTCAAGGCTCCCGAACCACCACCCATCCTATTATCATCGTCGGTGACTCCGATTTTGTTCGTGTCCACTTTTGCTTCTATGACACCTTCGCCAATTTGATTTCGAGAGTACTCCCGCCGGTCCCGGCGCCCGCGGGTGACTTCCGTCTTCAGCGGGTTTCCTTCGATTTCATTTCATTTCATTTCTTCATCTCCTGAGAACTTGCGTCGCGCGCTCATATATGTAACTTACTCGATGATGAAAGCGCTTCAAGTGCCGTCTGGCCGTCGGCAATATCCGCTAACTGCGTGGAATTTCCGTGAGATATATAAGGTGAATTGTGAAATCGTGATCCTTAACTGCTCCACCCACCAACTTGATCGTACATAAACGCTGCCTGCCTTTTCCCAAAGGTATTGGAGGTACGCCCTGTGGTGTGTGCCAGTAGGAAGCAATCGCCTATACCTTGCTGATCAACAGCACTCCAGTCCTCGCTGACTCTCATCTTGTCTTTTGATTTCGCTCAATGTCGTCTGGATTTAGCTTGCTGGTTTTAAGATCGCCACCCCGGAACCGCTCGTCTGCGATCGTTATCTGACTTCTGCCCGCCAGCGCCGGCACGGTGCCGTTGAATCGCTGATACCAGCACCGCTTCGCCTCCCAAACTCAACCGGTGGGACAAGATTTGGTACAGGTTTGGTCGTCCGCAGACTTGGTGATGGGTGGAGCAGGAGACCTTGGGATGGAGAGATGCTCGCCTTGCTCAGGTTCGCAGACGTCAGGTGTAACGTCAACAAGGAGGCGCATAACGCCTGCCTTGATGCTGCGGACGTACACGCGGACACATCAGGCGACTCGGAGAGTCACGCTCTCTCGGCAGGTGGAGACGCCGCTACGCGAAAGCAGCGATGGCGGGGACGGTGGGCCCGTGCACGATGACACGCATGATACATGGCAGTGCGAGTTTCGATTTCGCTGATCTGTGTGGTGGTCCCATGGCGCATATTCAGGAGGGTATGCTGGGGCCAGAAACCCGCGCAGCCTGTGAGAGACACGCGCGCGACATGTGGGCCTGGTTTGAGGGTGGTCTGGGACTGTTCGCCCGGAGGATGACGGAGGACGTCAGATGAGGATCGAGAAACCTCAGAAAAACCTGCGGTCACCGGACAGCGGGCGAAAAGCGCGGTACTTTCCCGACAGGCGATATACAAAGCGCCTCGTATCGGCACTAGTGTTGATTGATTGTATCAATGGTTATCGCAGGCGCGCATGACGGGCTACCTGGCTGGTGGATTCGTCCCTGGACACGATCCGCGCCTGCCCCCAGGAGTGCTGGAACAAGCGGAGACCGTGAAAGAGCGGAGAACACGATCCAGCCGCTATACACTAATCGAGGGCAGGTTAGAATGGGGATTCCCTGCGGGTTGAGAGACGCGTGAATGGGTGGCTGCACCACGTCAACTGGAGCAAGACAACGTGGGAAACGAAATCACGTCGAACTGCATCTAGGACCGTACACCACGTTCCGGGACTTGGCACCGTCACCTCATCGTAAATTGATCCAGCAGACGTCGGCATAGAAAAATGGGCGGGAGCCCAAAAGGCGGCGTGCCCCGAGACCTTCTTTCAATGTACAATTGGACTCAGAGGTCGAAAAGAACAATACTAGGCACCGAAGTTGTCTCAGGAATATTTCCAATATCGGTGAGTGACCATCACCATAATCACTTCGCGACACGATCGAGCCCCCACCGCCAGGATTCCCTTCACCATCATTGTGCGCCCAAGGATTATATAGCGTCACGCGAAATTGTCGTCTGACGGTAACTACTGTGTACACATGATCTTTGACGACTCGATGGTTTCCCGAAGAGTCCTGCGAATTGATAAGCGCCGTCGCCGTTGGTGTCCAGCTGTACCGTGAACCGCGCCCCTTCGTCGGTGCTTGCTGTAACAACCTTATTGTCTTCAGATGCTTGCTCGATGTCTGACCGTTCTGAATCTTCATACTTGTGATCTTCAGTGCGCCCAAACCACAGGAATCCCGAAGGCTCGCTAGTATTTATCGTTTCCACCGGAGCTTTAGAAATGTCATGCATAACATTTCCGCTATATTACATAACTTATCTAGATTATGATCGCTGATATAGATTCCGTAGGCTCTTTCGTATATACTCATGAGAGTTGGCGGATTATCTTTGCCTTGTGCGACATCCGTATAGTAATCATCCACCTCGATGGGGACAGGCATACCATCATAATAAAATGTAACAACAAAGACCTGTTTATCTTTATTCCATTGGATCTGATCACGCAAACGCTGCCTGCCTTTCTCGGTATTGGGTGCGCGTGGTAGTGGCGGTAGGAGGCTTAATCGCGCCTATGCGCACTGATCGGCAACAGCGGCCCAGTCCTCGCCGTTCTCATCTTGTCTTTTGACGGTCGCTCAATGCGTCGTGGATGGCTTGCTGGTTTTAAGATCGCCACCCCGGAACCGCTCGTCTGCGATCGATTTATCCTGACTTCTGCCCGCCAGCGCCGGCACCCGGTGCCGTGCCGGTGTTTAGTGTGGCAGCGGTTTCGGGCGGCTGCCATGTCGACCACCTCGGCCTGTAGGTTTTGCCCAGGCTCCCGCGATTGCCGAGACGGCGCTCTTTCCTGCGGCACCGGCAAACGGATTGGCCTTGGCTCTCCGAAGCACCCTGCCCGCCTGCTCGTAATGCTGCCGCCGCGCCATGGTCGCTGATTCCAGCACCGCCGCATAGTCATCCAAAACCCGGCACCATGGGGCAGGTGGCCCACGCCCTGTTCGCCCGAGACTCAGACTGCTGGCCACCGTGCCAGCGAAAAAGCTGCAACCGCCTCGCCCTGCCATGACGCGGCACCACGCCGCGCGCACCTACTAGGACCAACTGCCTCACGCAAAGCGCCCCGCACCCGACCGCGCACGACTGCGAACCTGACCGCACACCGCGCCGGATCACCCCTCAATCCGACCAACGTCCACCACACACCACCAAGCGCCAGCCATCACCGTCACACGCAACCCCTCCCAGCAGACCCCGCAACACCACAGCCCGCCTGCAGCACTTCCCTTTCAACAGACGCCCAGCGCCCGGGCTTATAGCCCTTCCTGATCAACCGCCTCATAATTACTCTGCTTGAGGCTCAACCCATCAGCATAATCCCGTCAGCCCTCGCCGCACCAGACCAGATCTCCCCCTCACCAATCCGAACAGAAACCAGCCGCCGCCGAAGCCAACACCGCCACCCCGAACACCGCCTGACTCCCCGGTCAGACGCACACCGCTCAACACCTCAGCGCACGCGGCCATCTGCCGAACGAGCCGCAGCCAGCTCCCCACCAGAAACCCGCAGCACCACCGACAAACCCCTCCCTCATAAGAAACCAACACCAACAACAAACACGTGAAACATACCACACACCCTAGCCCCAACAGAACACCCACACCATCAAGGCAGACATTGCCGAACAGGGCGAACAGTGCATCACCGTCTGCCTCGTTCGGCAGTAATGACAATTTCTACCGAGGACGAGCGACAACCCGTACTCGACGCGAAGACGACCCATATAAGTAGGGGATGATCGGAAACGACGCCTCGTCGCCCGCGGATCGTCACTCCTCCCGTTGCCGGACGCGATCCCACAGGTCCGCAACGACTTGCCCAGAGTCGCCGTCGTCGAGCCGCCGTCGCCGGGCTCTTCTCCGGCGCCCGGCTCGCTGGGCGTGGCCTCGTCACCGAGGTTCCTGCGCCTTCTGAGTCGACAGTTCGGTCACTGCGGCGTTCGCGTCGATGATGCCAGTTTCCGCAGGCGTCGCGGTCACCAGGAGGGTCATGGATATGGGTGTTCTGCAGTGGTGGCCTTCTCGGTTTGTGAGCGAGGGATCGGTAATACTTGAGCAGCGCGATCGTGCCACGGCTTCGTGCGGGGTGGCCTGGCTCGTGCCATCTGGAAGGCGTAGGGAGAACTGGGGTCTGAGGGCTGGGAGAAATGATGGTGTCTGCTTCGGGTCGCCGCCGGGGAATGACACCTCGACCTTGGTGCCGTGGTTGGAGTAGTGGGCCGGGCGCCGTTCTCGTTAGACGCGCCGACGATGATGACGATTGTCGCAGCCGCCGGGGCTCACGATGCTCACGTCCTGATCCTCGTTGCCGGCAGCAACGGGCGACTCGATCGACCCCGGTCCACCATGTCGTCGATGACCTTCTGGTAGTAGCTGGGGCAGATGCCGACGCCGCTTGAGCTCAGGGTTGACGATCTGTGCCGGGTTCGCGTTGTCGGAACCCGCTGACGCTGCCGCCCGACGCCCGGGTGGCGGCGTCCGAGGATGTCCGTTCACTTCCGCCGCAGCGGCGGCCGAGCGCGCGCACGGGCACGTCTTGGAATCTGGGGCGACCCCGGCCACACCACTGCCGTTGTCGGTCGAGGCGCCGATGATCCCCGACACGTGCAAGCCGTGCCCAACTGGACTCCCTGCCTCAGGCCCTGACCGCAGACCTCGGCGTCGACAGCGGCGTCGCCGCCCGCGTCAATGGGGGTCCGCGTCGCGGCCGTCGCCGATCGCGGCCATCCAGGAGTCGGAGATGAAGTCGTATCCGGGCGGGCTTTGCTGCTGATGTCGGGTGGTCGGGCAGGATGCCCTTCCGGTGTCCTGACGGCGACCGTCACGTCCTGCCCGGTGGACTGGGACCAGGCGCTCTGGCGTTGATGCTGTGGTCCTCGTTGCTCACGCCCCACTGGTAGCCGAAGTACTCGTCGTTGGGCGTGCCCGAGCTGGTGTCGAGCGCCCGTCATCTTCATCTCGGGCTCCCGCGGACTCGACAGGTCGGAGAGGTGAGGGCGTTGATGGACTTCGACTTCTCGAGAGAGCACGTCGCTCAGCAGCTTGACGGTGGTCAGGCCCCCGGCGGACGGTGGCCTGCTCGACGGAGACGGAGGCCTGGTCGGCGGCCGCCTTGAGCGCAGTCCTGGTCCGCTTCTGGGGCGGGGAGCTGATGACGTCGACGCCGTGGCGTCGACAGGTCGACTGAACAACCTCCGGGGCCCTCCGCCCAGGTGATGACAAGCTGTCCGCGGCGGCGGGCGGCGTGGCGCTCGGGCGGCGCTCGCGGCGGCAGGGGCATTGGAATCCTCGGTACTGCTCGCCGAGGGCCGTGGAACGCTGGAAGAGGGAGGAGCAGGCGCGCTGAAGGTGCGGGCGAGGAGGGCGCAGAAACGCGAGGATCGTTGAGCGTCTTCGGGAAGCAGTTCTCATCGGATGGTCCTTGATCGATGAGGGCCCAGTATGAGATCCCTGGGCGGGGGCTTTGCTCCATGATCCGGAGCACCATGAGTGTGGCTTTGGGAGGCCGGTGAGCAGGAACACTGCGGATGGGCAGCGATTTTGAGGTTCTTTGTTACGGGACATATCCCGCCCGCGGCGGCGCGGATCGATCCTGACAACCGCTCTGGGTGGAAGCGTCCCAACATGTGCCTGGCCCGGCAGCTTTCCTTGGTCGGTGGTTCCTGGCGAGGCGGGACTAAACCCGCGTACGGCGAAAGACCCTAGGCAGACCAAGTGGTATTGACGTCGATGTCCGTCGCAGTCGCGGCTAAGAGCTTATTCGTGGGCTTCTAGGCGTCGTTCTCGAGGGCAGTTGTTTTCAGTGAGCCGGCGTGGTGGTGGGTCGGTTGTCCGGGGTTGTTGGGCTGAGTGTGTCCAAAACGGAGGATTAAAGCCTCCGGTTGCCTGGGTGTCTCAGGAGACCCAGGCGATGGCCTGGGTAAAATATTTTCATTGTGTTTCGGTGTGTTCTCCGGTGTGCTTTCGATGTGCTTTCGGTGTCGCGCTGCATGGTGCCCGGGCTGATCTCTCCGTTTTGGACATGGCACGTTCACTGCGCCGTGCCGGCGGCACCAAGTCAGGCCGCCCCGGAGCGGGCCGGGCAGGCTGGGGCAGGGCGCTCGAGGGGCACTTGGGCCTTGTCGTGGACGAGGGGCTTGCGCTGCCAACGCGAGTTCAAGGCTGATCATGAGGGCCGGGGCCTCGTCATCGGGGACGAAGCCGGCCTTGATGAAGGTAGCAGTCCCCGTTGACCAGGACCCTCATACCCCCGGCCTCCGCTACCGAGGCGCCCCGGGCTCGACCAACCGCGCATCCCGCCCTCGACCATGAGACCGCCCCCGCACAACAGGCACAACGTGCAAAAAACACAAAGAAACCCACGAATAAGCCTCTAAAATTAAAACCGTAATGAATACAGGCCCTTTCTCGTTTGGTCGGGATGGTTGGCCACGGTGGATGGCGGCAGTCGGAACTCCCTGCGTGTGCGGCTGGGCGGGTGGCATTGGTCGCGGCACAGGCGGTGTGTAAGGACTCCTACGGAGGGGCGCATGGAAGGGACAGGTGCCCGTGCGGGCATCCTGTGGCGCCGAGCCAGCGCTGGTATGGGCAAAGGGCATCTGGGGGTGCCTCCTGTGGTGTGTCAAGCGGTGGTGGTTAGTGGATTTGGGCTGGTTGGGGGTTGTGAGAGGTGCCGTTTCGGATCATGGCGTGCAGGGTGAGGATGCGGCGGTGGGCCAGGGCGAGATGGCTGGTTGTGGCGTTTGCCCTGGGCTCTTTTGCGCTCGTAGTAGGTCCTGGAGACCGGGTCGGTGCGCAGGAAGCAAGCTGAGAGGAACATGGCCCGTTTGAGGCGCTTGTTGCCACCATGAGAGACGTGCTCACCGCATTGGATGGGAGGACTGAGGCGTCTCGTGACGGGTGCCGAGGCCGGCGTAGGAGCCAGGTGCGCGCCCGTGGTGAGAGGTCTTGCCCTGAGTCCCGGCCAGGAGACAGCGGCGGTCCTGACCCCGACCCCGGGCATGGAGGTCAGGACCGGGTAAGGGTGGGCCTCCACCAGGCCTCGACCTGGGCGGCGATATCCGCTCTTTGGGTGTGCAGGGCGATGAGCTGGCGCGCCGGGTGCAGCGCAGGACGACATTTTCCGGCCGCGTCGGTCCCGCGACGGTGACGGTCTGCTGCTCAGGGGCCTCGACGATGGCCTGGGCCCAGGCGGCGTGGCGCCGGCACCGTTGGCCTTGAGTTTGGCATCGATCCGGGCTCTGCACCTTCCTCAGCGCCGCCGGGGTGGGCCCAGGTGGCGATCACCTCCAGCACGCTGTCGTGCTCCAGACAAGGTCAGCACTCCTTCGAGGGGCGGGATGGTTGGGTGTACAGGCCGCGGATGCGGTTGGAACCTGGTTGACCTGGCGGGCCGGGTCCAGATCGAAAAGCCGGTGAGCATGCTCGGCGCGGCGGCGTCTCGTCGCTGGACGTGATCGACCTCAGCGTGTGCGCGCATGGTGCGGGCCGCGCTAGCGTCACGGCTGCGTCGCGTTGGTCCATCTTGCGCAGACCCGGGCGACAGGTCGGCGATGCGCCTCATCGACAGGCCGGGCAGGGTAGCCCACGAGTGATGCCCATGTCCTGGGCCACCGCCACTGCCAGGGCCCCCGATAGTGGCGGGCTGGTCGACGACCACCAGCAGCCGGCCGTGCTCGCCGAGATGCTCGTAAGACCTCGCGCAGGCGGGCCTCGTCATTGGGCAAAAGGCCTGTCGTGCGAGGCACTCGCCCGCCGTGGTCAGGGCGGTCGCCCAGTGCTCGCTCTTGCGCAACATCGATACCGATGAAGACGTCGATGTCGTCCACCTGCATGACAGGCTCCTCTCGTTCGGCGCGTGCGGGGCCGACCCTCGGCAGTGCAGTTTTACACGCATACGTACGAGACCTCACCAACAGCGGCGGGTCGTTCCCCTTATCAGCGGTCACCAGTTCGCCTCGCGACGGCCGGTGACAACACCCCCGGATCATTCGATAGACGAGGGCAAGACGTCATACCGACCACCGCTGGCCCAGCCCGCGAACTCCTCCTGCGACCACCAGGTAACGGGCTGAAGCGCCAGGGGTGGGTGCGTATGGCTGGTAATGAGTTCGTAGACGATACTGTGACCGCAATACGCAGTTCTTAAAGAATGCCGGAAGGATGAGGAAGAGGCCAAAAGTGCAGACGGCCAGTAGACCATTGAGTGAGAATACTGCGGCCGATATTCTTCCCGCCTCACTTCGCATGCGGCAGCCGCAACAGCCGTGGCGGGCGTAAGTCTCAACGTTGAGAGGTAAGGTCGTGATAATCCTTAGTATGGGAGTAGCGCCTCTGTTCATCCACAATCATGGACACAGTGCAGATGGAGTGTGTATGAGTGTGCATGAAGGTCCTGCCATGGCCCGTACCGATGGTGCTCCGGCGGCGCAGTTCTGGCTCTTGGGCGACAGCCCGGCCAGAAAGGCGGGCGACGGCCCGGACGAGAGGCACGACCCGCCTGCTCTCCCGCCCGCGCCGGCGCTGAGGTCAGGCAATCGGGTCCCAGCTGGGCGGTATGACGGGCTCGGCACTCCGGTGCCGCGCGGACTTCGGCGGGCGGGCGTCCGGGCGCGCACGACCACCTGGAAGACGTACTCGTCGAACCACAGGTCGTTCATCGTGTGGAAGCCGTCTCGCTTCGAGGCTTGTCGCAGGAGTTCTCCACCCGCCAGCGCGCCGCGCCGCCCGTCGACCGGGTCCACGCCCGTCAGGCACATGGCGTGGTGAGCATGGACTCGCGCGCCGGCAGCTGCCACTCCGCCTTGGTCGCCGGACAGCTCCCGCCGTGCAGGCCCTCGTAGTCGTGCAGCGGCGTCCCAGGTGCCCGTCTCCTTCTCCGCTGCTTGGCCACGTCGCAGCCGAACCACACCGGCTCGCCGTCCTGGATGGAAGCGATGGCCGCGGCTCGAGGACGTCCAGTTCGGCGGTGGCGTGACTCGCAGGTGGGCTCGCTCACCATGATGTCGGTGCGGTCGATGCCGAGACCGGGTGTTCCCGCGATCCGGGGCGCGGGTCGTGGACTCCCGACGACGAACTCCTCCAGGCCGGTGACGTAGCGCTGGTGAGCGAACTCGCGCAGGTCAGTGCTCCGACGCGGTGGAAGGCCTTGTCCGCGTCCCGGTGCTGCCACATACGAAGTCGGTCGGCGGCGGCGTACCCAGGTGGATGGACAGGACCCGGTGGACGTCCTCCATCGCCGCCGCACCGGATCGGCTCCCGGTCCTCGCCTGCGGCCACCTGCCGGCGCTGCTGAGCGCGCAGCGCAGCCCGGCGCAGAGCGTGGACGGGTGGGTGTTCGTGACCTCCGGGCAGGTCGCCAGATCGCGTGTCCGGCATGGCGTGGTGGGGACCACCCCGTGCCCGGCCACGAGCCGGGCGAGACTGCGGCACCACCCGCCGTCGCCGATCGGCTCGTGGAGGAAACCTCCTGCTCCCGGTCATCAGGGGCGCTCCGCCTCCGACGATGACGCGCGTGCCAGGAAGCTTGCAGCCTTCTCCAGCTTATCGTAGAAGAGACGAAGTCCTAGCCAACTCCACCGACACCAGGTTCGGACTCGCCAAAGGGGCGCGCAGAACATTGAGGCCGGCGAAGGCCCAGCGACCGACATCTTCTGGTCCGGTGATCGAGGCGTCCGGGAAGGTCGGACACAGGTGTCGATCGAGGTCACCATCGCCCGGTCAAGGTGAGCTACCCACGTCGGTGAGCGACGGCATTCCGCAACGCGGGCGGCGGGGTCGGAGAGGAATGCGGTGCTGGGCAGACACCAGGAGGGCGACTGGCGCGGGGCGCGTGAGGTCGGTCATGATGCGAGGTTAGGCGCTGGGTTTTGTTTGCCGAAGTCCTTCTCCATGCGAACTGCTCCCGCCATGTGCAGAATCTCCGCGCCTGCTGTCGGGCTTTTCTGGCTTCGGGCTCGGTGCGCCGCATAAATCGGGTCGACTTTTCGAACGAGGCGACGGTGGCGCCATCAGTCATTCCGGGATGTCGATCTCGACGCCGTCGTATCGCTAGTCTCGCACTATGAATAGACGACGTCAGGAGCAGTGGGGAATCGCGTTACGCCGCCGTCGATCGGCTGTGGTCCGAAACAGCCCAACGACTGGTTGCCGAGTTCGCCGCCTCCTGGGAGCCGGGGCGCCCTCGACCTGGGCTGCGGGAGGGCGCCGACGCCGTCTGGCTCGCCGAGCGCGGTTGGGACGTCTCGCGCGCGCATCGTTTCTGTCCGCCACGATCGCCCGTATAGGCCGGTGATCAGCGCGGCCTGGGGAGCAGGTTCACGGCGTCGTCTCGACGTGAACTGCCCTGCCGGCCTTCGGTATTGCGGCCGCTTCTACGTTCATGGAGGCCCATGCCGGATCGCTCGACCTGATCGAGCTCCTGGGTCGAGGGTGCCGGGCTCGTCGCCCCGGCGGCCGTCTGCTGACGGCTGTCCACTGCGTCAACCCGCCCTGGCACGGCCATCATGCGCACCTACTGACGAGCTTCTTTCCGGCGGGGTTGGGCAGGCGACTCGGGGACTGGCAGGTCGAGGCCAGGGCGCGAGCAGTGGCGGGAGGTCACCGGCCCCGACGGCGAGCGGGACGGCGCTCCGACGCCGTGGTCTGCCTGCGTCGGCCCCGCCTGGGCGGTTCGGCGTCGGCGCGCGGATCGATGCTGCCGATCTGCCGGTGGCGCCGGGCTGCCGTGTGAAGGTGTGGTCCGGGGGCGATCATTGGCCGGTCGAGCTGCCCGCATCGGCGGATGGCGTCGAATCGGTCGTACTCCGTGTCGAGTTCGGTTCGCTTCCGCGTCAAATCGGTCGTAACCCGTGTCGAGTTCGGTACATCTCCGGCTCGAGTTCGGTCGTACTCCGTGTCGAGATCCGGTTCGAGCGCTCGCTTCGAGTTCGAGATCGTACTCCGCCTTCGAGTTCGGTCGAGTTCTAGCTTGAGTTTGTGGTGGGTGTGAACATCATTAGTGTTGCAGGAGGCAGAAGGATGTTTTGGGGCGGTGGCTGGCTTTTGGTGGAATGACGGGATTTCTGATGATCGTGGTGTGTGGTGGTGGGCTCCATGTGCGGTGAGGGTCTGCGCATAGGGCGACCACTGTTCACCTACTGGCGGTGCTGTTCGCTGATTCCGCGGTTCCGCGACACAGGCGGCGTGCATTGAGTGTGCAACACCCTGTGCCCCGGCTTTTGCGGGCTGGGGAATCACGAAGACGCGGATTCACGCCATCGAGCACCGCCCCGGCACACGCGGGCACCGGGAATCACGTGAATGGACGTCAGGTGTTCTGGCCACCCGGCGTATCGAGGCAGTCGGCCCAGAGCTGACAATGGGCGTCCCGACCGCCTATGGGCACCACCCACCATGCGCGGGCATCGACGTCGTCAGGCCGTGGCCCACGACGGCCTATTTTCCACCATCCACGCAGGCATCAGCAGAGCCCGGCCGGCAACGATCGATCCGACCATCCGGCTCCCAGCCCCAAGACGTCGCACCCCGCACGGGTACGACCGATCTCGACACGGGTTTGACCGATCTCGACACGGAACTCGACCGGTCTCGGCGAGCGGGCGAGATCGGCGTCGACGATCAGCTCGAAATACAACACCAGCTCGCCGGTTCATGCGGATGTGACGCGGGCGACTGACGCCACCACCGATGACCTCAGATATCAGCTCTTCGACCGCGGGACCTTACCGCGCTCGCCGGACAGCGTCGACCAGCTCGTCCGGGAGGGTGGCCGGCCATGTCATCGAGCTCCGGGGCGAACACCCTCAACTCGCGGTTGCCCTGCGCCACCAGTCGCCCTGCCGGGTCTTGGGGTCTTCCACACCGGATTGTCGTCATCAGGCGACAGCAATACGTAATT